>BNJT01001113.1_pt1 | contig 198089 bp, 208 predicted proteins | sample 8540491 | NCBI WGS metagenome assembly BNJT01 (sample SAMD00202455, study PRJDB9452) | human saliva metagenome | host: Homo sapiens | reverse complement strand
AATTTTATCATCATCTACATCTTCCTCTGTAATTGTAGATAAAAAAAGGATTCAATCATGATTGTATTATACAGGAATAATTTTTTTATTGCTATCATGATATTTTTTTATTCTCTTCTTTTTAGATATTTTTTTAAAAGCAAGTATATTATTTTGATAATACGCCTTACTAACACGTTCTAACAGTAGTTCTGTATAAGTCGTTTTTTCTTTTGAGAGAATACCATAGAATTCTTCTATACTAACATCTAGATTTTCTAGTAGTAATAAGAACCGAGATAAAGAAATTTCTGATTCTCCACGCTCAAATTTTGACAAGAAAGATATAGATAAGTAGTCACCAGCAACGTCTTTTAAAGCTAATTTTTTTGATAAGCGAATCTTTTTAAATAGTGCGCCCATTTCTGTTGTTTCAATCATAGTACTTCTTTCAATAGGTAAAATTTTAATAGATTATATCAAAAAAAAAAAAAAAAGTAAAAAGACCTATGTTTAGCGAACATAGCCTTCTTACTGTTAAGATACTACGATAGGACAATAGAGGGTGATAATCGGTCTACCTTGTGTAGTGATTCTTTCTTGAGGAAGTTTGTTAAGTTGTTGTACATTCATATTTTTTCTCCTTTATACTGCGATAGGGCAATAGAGGGTGATAATCGGTCTACCTTGTGTAGTGATTCTTTCTTGAGGAAGTTTGTTAAGTTGTGTTACATTCATATTTTTTCTCCTTTATACTGCGATAGGGCAATAGAGGGTGATAATCGGTCTACCTTGTGTAGTGATTCTTTCTTGAGGAAGTTTGTTAAGTTGTTGTACATTCATATTTTTTTTCTCCTTTAAGATACTACGATAGGACAATAGAGGGTGATAATCGGTCTACCTTGTGTGGTGATTCTTTCTTGAGGAAGTTTGTTAAGTTGTTGTACATTCATATTTTTTTTCTCCTTTAAGATACTACGATAGGGCAATAGAGGGTGATAATCGGTCTACCTTGTGTGGTGATTCTTTCTTGAGGAAGTTTGTTAAGTTGTTGTACATTCATATTTTTTCTCCTTTAAGATACTACGATAGGACAATAGAGGGTGATAATCGGTCTACCTTGTGTGGTGATTCTTTCTTGAGGAAGTTTGTTAAGTTGTTGTACATTCATATTTTTTCTCCTTTAAGATACTACGATAGGGCAATAGAGGGTGATAATCGGTCTACCTTGTATGGTGATTCTTTCTTGAGGAAGTTTGTTAAGTTGTTGTACATTCATATTTTTTTCTCCTCGCAAGTGTGTATTTTTTTTAGCAAAGAAAGAACTACAATTTCGTCTCCAAAAAAGATATTATTCATAAGCAGATATTTCCTTTAATTAAATTTGATAAATTAATTTTAAACTAAATACCTCTAAATTAGGGAGAAGTTTCATATTTGATAAATAAATTATCGCATGAAGAATATAAACAGTATTACTAAACTTCTAAAAAAAGTAGAGTAATTTTTGTCATAAAAGAAATTTTTTTCATAAAAAAATTCAATTAAATTTATACTTTAAGATAAAAAAATAAAAAAATAGTTCCGAAATAGATTTCTAATATATGACACTTCAATAATAAAAAGCGAATTTAAGATACTGTCAAAAATTATGTGTAAACACTCAAGTAGAGTTTTCAACAGGAGTGTTTATCAAGTGTTTCATCTTCTTGTATTTATTGAAAGACAAAAAAGATTGGACACATTATCCAACCTGATTCTTTATCTCATTAAGCAATATCAACTTAACGACGTGCACCTGAATGTGATAAGTAAGAAATCTAATAATAGCCATCTGCCTGAATAAGGCTATCATAATTTACTGTATTTCCAGCATCATAATATGCCATCTCAGGTGCAGAAATCTTTGGTTCTGCTTTGATACTTGCATGGCCTTTAAAAGTATAAACACCACTATTAGGAATTGATGGTTTAGAAGGATTAGATGTAATTGAAGCACTTTCTACAGTTGTCGTTGTTCCACCTACACCAAATTGTTTACCACTATCAGTAACATAATAGAGATGGATAAGATATTCTCCTCTGTCATTCTTATGATCACTAATTTTTACAGAAGTCCTATAGGTACCATCAGATTGTTTAACAGCTTTATACCATTTCAAATCATCTTGCCCATTTTTTTCTGACCAAATTGGAACTTGAACTTCTTTTAGTCCAACATTACTTGAAACATTTGAAATCATAACATCAAAGGTACCTGACTGGTCATTCTTATTTAAAACATTAATGGTTACTTTAACCTCTGGTTTTACCTCAGTTGAAAGTTTTTGTACGGGAATATAGCGGCGGTTTCCTGCATATGATAGATAAGAAATCCAGACATAACCGTCTGCTTGGAGTGTTTTATCATAATTGACAGTATTTCCTGCTTCATAATAGGCAAGTTCTGGGGCAGACATTTTTGGTTCGGCTTTAATACTTACTCGCTCAGTAAATTGATAAGTTCCAGACGAGGCTATACTACTTCCTATATTATTTGTTGGTGTTGGAGTATCTGGAATTCTTGTATTTCCTCCTTTTAAGTCTTTAAAATGGATATATCCACTTGCAGAGTTTCTAGGAATAAACCTAAGGTTATATCGATTTGTATAACCATAGGTTTATTCTTCAATCTCAATATTTTCCCCATTTACACCTACAACCCATGCATCATGAAATCCCTTATTCCCAGTAAACCATGCAACCGAACCAGCTAACGGATTCATGTCAACACGATATCCTTCATTTTGAGCACGATAGCCCCATAGATTTGCATCACCGTACGCATAAGGAATTGTAAATCCATTAACTGTACTCAATCTGTAAGCTACAAAAGAGACACACTCACGTTTATACAATCCCCAAGGATCAACTTCAACATAAGGTATTGCAGCATTCGGCCATAGGTAGTTGTCTCCAATAACAGTACTTCTTGACATAGGTCGACTAATATTTCCAACACTAAATAACTTGAATAACCAGTTCTTGGTGTTGATGGTTTATTATTTGTTATAATTTCAGAAACTTTGGGTTCAGACATTTTCTCTGTTACAGTAACTTTTTCAGTCTCCTTATCTTCACGTACCTCGGAACCAATTTTTTTATTTGCCTCATTTGAAATGTTTGGAGTAGTAATTTTTTTATCAGATACCTTATCAATATTTGTCGCTACGTTAACCTTTTCTTCTACTGTTGATATTGGTTCTGTAGTATTTTCAACTTTGTGAGTTTCATCCGCAGTATCTGTTTCAACATGCTGAGAACTTTCACTAGTCTTTTCTGGAGTCACAGCAGTTGAAGTAGCTTCAGAAGGTGCTAAACTTTCCTTTGGAATTGAAACAGTAGCTTCAGAAAGAACAATCTAAGCGTTTGAAGAAGTTACTTTATCTGATACAACTCCATTATCACTAGTAATACTTGTAGTTGATTCAGAAACAGCCACTTGCTCATCAGCATGAGCAGTCTGTACACCAGAAAGTAGGAAAAAACCTAAAAGCACAGAAGCAGCACCAAAAGAATACATACGAATTGAGAAACGTTAAGCAACTTGATAAAAACTATATTTAATAATAATATCTCCTAGTCTTTTCATAACTCTTCCCTATGCAGAAGAGTTTAACACGACTATATCTATCAAATTGTTATAAATCATAAATAGTTAAAAAATTGTCATTACTAGCAATTTGTCATGTTTTATTCACATATAACACACATAATATTATCATCTGGATTAGAAATTCGTTTTTCCGAAATTTTCTATTATTCTAAACATATATGTTTTTTTTACAAAACCAATATCGGGGTAGATATTGGTTACAAAGTACAACAAAAAGATATGGTTCAATCAAACCACATCTCCTATTTTTAGTATCTATTTAAAACAATAATATTTAGATTATATGGATAATGAAGAATTAAGGTACTTCCCTTACTTTAGTGACCAAATTTCAAAATATGAACAAAAAGAGGCAATAGCCCCTTCCTCTTAGTGTTCAAACGCTTACGCTGATTCTTATTTTAGCATAAAACATTCTATAGTCAATGTCAGTAATTACTCGTGGCTGTACCGTCTAAGTAGTTAATATTAGCATTCTTTGAAACATTCTGAAGTGTGACCGAACTCACATTTCCATCACTCGTTGCTAATCCTGCTTCTGATAGTTCAACTCCATATTGTGTCCCATTTTCATCAAAGGATGTCCAGTAAAGCGTTACAGTCAAAGGTACTAACTCATTGTCAGTATAGTTTGCAACAACACAATAATCTAAGTACATATTTTGGTTTTTCTTCAACCATTTGGCTAGTGCATTTTCGTAGTATAGCATACCGTTTGGATTATTAGCATCCGTTTTACTATCAGACATCGTTCCTGCATTCAAATAGCGTGTCATAGGTACTAGATTTTTGATTTCAGAATTCAATCCAGAAAACTGATAACCAATAAGATGGCCACGATTCATCAGATATGCTTTTTTAACTTTTCCAGACTCATCTTCGTACTTGAAACGATAGTTATGCCAACCAACTGGATCAACATTAATTTTACTTTCCCTATCATCTTGTGGTTTATCCGAATACTTTAGTCTGATGTGCCCATATGTTGCTCTACCAAGACTATCCAAATCTCCATTGACCATTAGCTTATGGTTTTCAAAAGGCAATGGACTATAGCTGAAAGCATCAGACTTTACACCACTTGTTTTAGAAGAACTGTTTCCTGTTTCCGAAGATTCTGTCTTGGGAATAAATTTCCCAAATAATTTTCCGACATCACTTGAATTGGCATGCTCCCTTTTACTAATAACATTAAAGCCACTAGATAAAATACCAGGTACATTAATTCCTTGGGACATACCATATCCAGCTATACAAAACATAACAACAATAGCTATCGGTATCCAAATCAGACTGCCAAGACAACCTCTTTTTTCATTGTTTTTTCTAAGCATAAGACCTCCATAATTCTCTATAAATTCATTATAGACTTAGGAGTCACTATTCGTAACCCAGTGACATAAAAAAGGCCTTAAGTGGCCTTTTGACTAATATGGAGATAAGTTCACACGTTCAATCAATAAATCTTATAAGGTGATTCTTGTCTAAACTATATCCTTGAATTTCAGCAACTTTCTTAATATCACCTGTCTCTTTATAAACAATAGAGGCGTGGCTGTCTTTTAAAATGCTAGGAGTGATTACCTTACCATAAGCATGTCCAATGTTCTTTGCCAAATGACCTATTGTATTTCTCCCCATAGGCTTTTTCAGCATGGTTAAAAATAATGATGGTATAGAAGGGTCTAAGTCCCAGCGTCCACGTCGTTCTTTAACAAATGGAGCTATATAAGGAATGGTGAAAGGAAGAAAACGGATAAACTGTTTCTCATTGTTTCTAACAACCCAAATACCTTTTTTACGCATATCAATATCTCTGACTGTCAGGTTAACTATTTCTTGAGTACTTGCTCCAGTACCAATTATGATTGCAAATATAGCAATATTTCGCTCTTTCTCCTTTTCCCAATTATCAGCCTTTTTCTGAGTTGGTAGAGTTGTAACGTAACTGTTTGCCATGAAATCAAGTAAGCTTTCTAGCTCTTCCTGCGTATACAAAATAGTCTTCTTCTTTGATTCGGAATATATTATGTTGTGGTAACTCTCTTTATAAACAATCTTCCATTCATTAAACACGTTACGATAAAATAACGGCATTCCTCTCTCAATTGTAAAGGAGGTATTCGTAAGATAATTCCAAAATGCTGCTAAAGTATAGAGAATAAATCTTTTTCCTGCTGGTTTCAGACGTAAATTTGCCAAATAATTTTGAACAAATTCTCGTGGTAATTTTTCTAAGTCTGTCAATGATAGGGAGATACCCTCTTTATCAATCGTAATTGCATAGCTATTTAAAAATTTCTGGATTACTGACAAACGTTCAACCATTTTGGGAGAAGGCTCTTCGACATCTACTTGAAGGTAAGATATATACTCATCTATAATATCTGGTAATTGCCTTCTGAGTGCTAGATATTTATCTTTCTGTTTTGACATAATTCTCCTCCTCTCAATAATGAGAGCAATTAACTACAGGTTTACCACTTATATTTTTAAACCTATTATATCATACAAGATTGCATGTTGATTTTTAGATTTATCTAGTAAAAAAATTTCTAAAACAAAATAGCGATACATCGTGTATCGCTATTATATATATAATCTATCTACAAAAAAATACATCTGAAGTTATACTTTAAAATAATCAAGTATCTCAGTCAAGAGTTGTTCTCTTGTCTCTTCAAAACGGCTATCAGACAGTGACTCTAAACCTTTATCTTTAAGTTCCCACAGCTTCTCTTGCAACAGTTTCTCTGCCAAATGTTTAATATCCGCCTTATTATCTTCGTCAGGCGTCTTTGAGAGTTCTATTTTAATTGCTGATTTAACTGCTACTACTACTAGTCCTAAACGGTCTTTGTCATCCGTTCCATTTTCATAGTTTGGCTCAGACCAGTCTGGAACATTTGAAGGACGATTATCCTTATTAGTTGGATGACTATCTCTCAAATCTGAAAGTTTTGTGTACCCTGCTACTTCCCATTTATTGAGCAACGTTCTTGTCCAACCGAAAGTACGGTTTGCATCACTTCCTGTTCTTTCCAACGCCTCAATAACTAGTTCATGGTCCATTGTTTCAAGCCAACGTTTGAGTTGATTTTTATTATTGTAGTTGTCAGCCTTGCTCCCTTTAGGAAAAACAGTGTAGAATTTCTCCATCACGATAGCCATCTTACGTTTGAAGTCTAACTCCTTCTTCTTCTCAAAGGTAATGACTTTATCGTTTGTGGCAACAATACGTCTCAAATCGTCATCGAACGGTTTAAACCTAAATATATAGTGGGTAATTGATTTTCCTTTTTTGATTCGCTCTACTGTTAAATCCTGTATGACAGGAAGCCCATGCTCATCAACTAATAGCGTATTGATTTCATCCAATGCTTGCTGCAGCTTAGTACCTTTCGAACGAAGTAAACTTGGACTATCCAAGATCAAAACTTCTTGCTCTAGTTCTTCAGCTGTATCTTTTACAAAACCTGTTTTACGCCAGTCTGCTAGATGTCTAAATAATCGTTTAGAATACTTACTCTTCAAGAGGTTATGGTAGTCACGTCCATACTGAATGTACTTAGCTTTTTTACCCCACTCTGGATTGTTAAAAAGGTCTTTAACTGTACGCCTGACCGCTACTTTTACTTTTGTTCCATCTTCTGTAGTAACTTCATCATATTCAGTATATTCCGCATCAGACAAGTGGATTTTAATCAGTTTATTTTCGTGGTCTACTCTAAAGGTCTTGAACAGTGGGATGGAGGTATAAGAGACTACCTTACCATCGACAACCTTTTCGGGATGTCGATATACAATTTTAGTCATTCTTTCCTCTAGTTCCTCAACTGTAGTTTCAAATCGCTTACCAGTCCTAGGAACAATTTTTTGTTCCCTAGAACTGTAAAATGTATTTCCTGCTAGCATTGCCAGACTCGAATAAGAAAAGATTGCTGCTTCGTTTTCGTCATAAACATCTCGCAACTCACCAAATATAGAATAAATCATGTTTTCTTGAAGAGGTGAAAGGTCTCCCAGCTGAAACATTTGGGTGAACTTATTATCATATTTGATGATTTCTCTGAACTCTCTATTCTCTACCAAATGCTTCTACCTTTCTTAGTTCATTCATCATACATTTTGGTTGTATTTTAAATAAAAGTAATTATTTTACTACAAGCTAATTACTTACTGCAATATGTGACAGGGTATAAAAATATTAATTTACAACCCTTTTGTATGACATTATATCACTAATATTCTGATTTTCATAGTATTTTTTTAAATTTACGACCATTTTGTAGGATATACATACAAATTTATATGACATACATGCATTTTTGTAGACTTAACATACAACTTTATAGGACATACCTACCAATTTGTAGGATACACCTGCAATCTTATATGACATACATACCGATTTGTAGGATACACCTGCCATTTTATATGACATACATACATTTTTGTAGACTTAACATACAAGTTTGTGTGACATTCATGCAAAATTATATGATATACCTACCAATTTGTAGGATATACATACAGTTTTATAGGATAACGGTAAGCTAACCTCAATAACAGCAAGGGTTTCAGGAGTTCTACTACTTAAACTATAATTAACTACTTAGTTACTATTATTAACCACTTAATACTACTTAATACTATTTAAACTATTATTACTAAATCAAAATTAATAATACTAAGCTTTAAAACATCAATATGTTCTCTCTAAACTATATTTAAAATCACTACAAAACAAAAAGTGTAGTAATTACCTACACTTTTGTATGCAAAAAATGATTTCAATACGAGTTACCTACATTTTTGTATGATACCTACACGTTAAATTAGATTACTTAAAACTCATCTCAGTTTCTACCAATGTATTAAACAACTCTTTTTGTTCTTCATCTAGAAGTTGGTACATCTGATCTAACATTTCAGTGAATAGCTTATCAGATCCTCCACGTTTAGGATAATTGCCATTTTCTCCTTTGAGGTCTTTTTTATTTAAAACAGCTCTTAATGCACTAAAACGAGACATTGATAATTGTGTCATGTTTAGATTTGAACGCACTTTTTTTCTTCCGGGGTTTTTGCTGGTTCAAGTTTAGTAGGAATTTTGTTTTTTTCTTTTTTCTGAGTGACAGTGTTTACTTTTTTAGGAGAAACAGCAGCCTTTTTGGGTTCTACAATTTCTTCAGTTAGAAAAGCAATATCATGCTTCTCCTTAAGTTTATCAATTACTACTTCTTCAATCTCTTTCCCTTTAAAAAAACGGTCAAATACTTCTTTAGCTGTTGTGCGATCATTTGATTCAACAGCTGATAAAAGGTTATTAAAATTTCTTTGTTGGATTGTATTAAGCTTTTTCGGCATCGTGTTCTCCAATCGTCTTAATTAGTTCATTCATAACATTTGTGATTTGTTTTTGAGGGATGCTATAGCCACTATTTGTAAAAACATTTGCTTGATTAGCAATCATATCTTTGTATTGTTTATTATTAAATAAGTATTGCTCAAAAACTTTAGTATTATGTTCTTCCGCAATTTTCTCAAGAGTTGATACTGCTTCTCTTGCTTTGACTTGTTTAATTGATTTTTTACTAAAGCCTGGCCCTTTATCAACCTGAGTTATAACAATCCCAGCTATAACAATATCAATTCCAAAGAAAGAGAATCCTTCTTGAACTGCTTCAATATCTTCGATTGTATCCTTTACACCTTCAATACCAAACTTATCAGGTGTTGTAGGGATAAGTACAAAAACTTTAGAATTAGTAAAAAGCGTACTAGTTGTTGAAACGCCAAAGAAAGGAGGGGTATCAAAGAGAACAAAATCATAGTAGTCATTGATATCTTGAACAACGTTTCTTAAACGAAAATCTCTATCTTTTAAACCAGATGCTTCACTCTCCCAGTTCTTCATCAGCTTACTACCTGGAAGCAGATCATATCCGTCAACCGGGACAATAGCATCAGCTACTTCTACTTCTTTTTTTAGTACAGAATAAATACCTTCTTGTTCGTCTTCGTTCACTCCTGCTGCTGTAGTTAGATTGCACTGTCCATCTAAGTCACCTGCACACGTTTTATAGCCAGCATTTCCTAGAGCTTGAGCCAATAATAAACTCAAGGTTGTTTTGGCTGCTCCTCCTTTTTCATCCATTACTACGATTGTATTTGCAACCATATCTACTCCTCTCAATACAATATATACGATACACTATGTATAACAAAACGATACATGTAATTAACTACTTAAAGTATACCATATAGAAATCGAATATCAAGTAGTATATAGATATATCGTAAATAATACAAGATACACTATGTATAGCATATATTTTTTCTAACCAGATTGTTACGCATTAAGTTATACATAGTGTATCGTTCACTATATAATGTTTTGAAAGAAAGCATCTATCATAGTATCAAAACTCAACAAGAATAATACACGATACATTATATACTATATAAAAATATAAGAATGTACGGTAGACGATGTATTTTTTCCATATATAAAATACATAATGTAACGATATATAGTGTATATCACTATATTCGAGTTTCTACTTAAATATTATACACTACACTATACATTACCTGACTATATATAGTGTAGTACAAAGAAAGATAAATCTTTATAGTGTACTATAGACGATGTAAAAATATATTGTTAAATAATGTATTGCTAGGTATTATATCGTATATCTTTCATCTATTCCTTATACTATTCAAAAAAACAAAAAAATATTACAGAGTATCAAACCATAACTAGAGTATACCCGATACACTATATGTTATATAAAAATAAGATAATGTATATTAGACGATGTATATTACCACAATATATTATACATACTGTATTGATATATAGTGTATAGCATCATATTCGAGTTCTAACTCAAACATAATACAATTTACACACTACACTATACATAGCATTACTATATATATAAGTAATAAAAACAAATTGTAAATCTTTTATCGTATATTATAGACGATGTAGAGTATATAGTTAAATAATGTATTACTAAGTATTGTATCGTATATCTTTTTATTAAATACTTCTGAAAAATAAAGAACATCAACATACATTACTATACACGATACAATATGTAGTGTAAATAATATATTGTTTATTATTTATCGTATATAGTAGATAGTCTACGATGTATAGTGAACGATACATTTTTAAAAACTATATATATGATTACATTTTATTGTTTAATAAGTTATATATTAAAAATAGTATAAAGAGCGTAATAGGTGATTAACGATACAAGATACATAGTTTAGCAATATATCTTGTATATTTTTATTTCATGACGTTTGGTTCTACGTTTGTTACGAATGGTGAGCTATGCATAATGTGTTGTAAACTATAGACTATGTATAGTATATAATACAATGAAGAGTAGTATATATGGTTATAATTCTAATAACGATAAACTTGTAATGTTAGTTGCTCTTTGCTATACTAAAGACATAAATTGTTTAATTTATATTTTTTTCACCACCTCAAATGGTGAACCTTTGGTCACGTGACTAAAGAAAAGAGGAAACATGGAGGAGGAGATGTCATTACTGGTTCTGTCCCAGCAATAGGCATACCATGTTTAAAGGGGTTAAAAGGGAGCGTACTCGCTTTTAGCTATCAGTTAAGCTATCAAGACAGAAGAAGAGGCTTAACGCTTATAACAGGTACGAGATAATTTGCCTTTAATTTTTTGAAAGGCTACAACAAACGTTATTAGCAGATAAAAGCATAACGAGAAGTTTCCTATGGTTTTCCATAGGTATGTGCATCCTTGTTTTTTGAGACAAGGCTTGCCGGCTTCTTTGTTATGCTTTTTTTGTTTTGAGTTTGGGTAGATGGACAAAAAAGGAAGGCGACATCTCGATGATTAGTGGTGAGGAACAGGTGTTCCCAACTCTAACTTGTCGGCAAACGGAGGAAAGGCTACGAACAGGTGTTTGAGACTTTCCAAGGTCACTTTACAACAACAATGTTATATTTTATAAGGAGAAGAAAATGACAAAAATTATTACGATTGGACAAACCGAAATGATTAGGGTAGGACGTGATTACCCTTGTCCTATTTGTGGGAAACCAGATTGGTGTCTGGTTTTTGCAGATCAGACTAAGGCTGTCTGTGCTAGAAAGATTGACCTAGACAAACCACAATTTGGTAGTGCTGGGACTATTTATGATTTGGACCCTAAAAAAGCGAAAGAGGTGACTTTTGAACCTAGTTGGAAGAGTCAACCTTTGGCAAGTATCTCAACACTTCACAAAGTAAATTCTCTTGTTATTGATGTGTTGGGATTGACTAAGGAACATGTCGAGCACTTAACAAGTGCGGAACGAGGTCTTTCTGTTGAGACCATTGCACTGCGTGGCTACGCTTCATCAACAAAGCAAACACGCCAGAAGCAGGTTGATACAACAGTATCTCATCCAGCAACTATTTGGGAAAAGCTCTTTGTTGCAAATGGACTTCCTAAAGACGCTTGGCGTGGAGTTCCTGGTTTCTATTGGAACGAAAACGCAAAATGTCCTATTTTTGAATCAAAAGATGGAATCCTAATTCCATGTCGCAATTCTTGGGGACAAATTGTAGGTTTTCAAGTACGTCTTGATAACGTCAGTTATCAAGCCAAAGTAAACGAAGCCTTTCAAGAGGGACGAAATGCACGTACTGCTAAGGTCTTCCAAAATGACGATGGAAGTTTCGATTGGTATGTGTTTGCTAAAGGTTCATCTCGCGAACTAGCAAGTGGGACAACTAAGGAAACTAGTGTTAAACTTCGTTCTGGACTTGAGTTGACATTTAAAAAAGGGCAAAAATATGTCTTTGTATCGTCAGCATATAAGCCAGAGGGAACAAGTGCTAAGTCTTTTCCTCATTTTGCTTATTCTGATGCTATTTTAGAACAAGCACGTTTTTCAGATGAAGGCAAGGCTAAAGTCAACCTTATGAGTAAGGTTGATAACCTTCTAGTTACGGAAGGTTTGCTTAAAGGAGATATCACTGCGTCAGTTGCGAAAAACACTCGTCTTTCTCAATTGGGGAATATCTGTGTTATCTCTATGGCAGGAGTAGCAGCATGGCGTCCTATCTCGGACTTTATCGGAAAGACTGAACTCAAAAAGGTTAAACCAATTTATCTTGCATTTGACCAAGACTTTGAGGATAATGACTCGGTATTTGAACGTATGTATGACATGGTTCAAGATCTAGTTACGAAGCAGTCTTGTACGGTTCGTGCTCTAATCTGGCCTCACGAAAAGGGAATTGATGATTTCCTTTTGAAAGCTTCCCCAGAAGAAAAGATTAAGTTCAAAACGTATAATAAACGGGATATGGTATAATGAAGAAAAGTTATTTGGAGACGTATAAGGGTTGAATATCAAGAAAGTAGAGCGACTGATCTTTGAAATCAACACCATTCATATAAAGTATTCAGAAGAGTATTTTGAAAGTGGTAAACTTGCTCAAGTCAATCTTAATCACACTTTTGCGAAGGTGCCAGTTGATGAGATTCTAAATATCGTTTGAATCTGCACGAATCTATCAACGATTATTTGATGGTAGCAGATGTCAGCGATATTAGTTACTTCTATAGAGTGAAGACATCTGAATCTATTGTAGACAAGATTGAGCGTTTTACTAAAAGACCAAAAGGGTATCCAGTAAATTCAGTTTTAAATGATATTTTTGGAGCACGTGTCATTTTGCCAACATCTGTCATTACTGAAGTGATGGATCGTTTAGATGATTGGAAGGAAGAATACGGTCTTAAAAATTGGTATTTAAAAGATACTGAAGACTATACTGGCCTCCATCTCTACTTTAAAAACAAGAGTCATTTCTATTATCCTTGGGAATTACAAATCTGGGATAAGAATGATATTTCTCGAAATATAGAGAGTCACAAACGAGATTATGGAAGGAAACTTGATAACAATAATTAGGTTTCCTTTTTTTACGCAATAAATTGTATATCATACTATGTATAGTTCATAGTGTATCGTACATAGTACATACAAGAGAAAGAGGAAGGTAGTAGCTTTAAGCTTTACCTTCCTTTTTGTTATTAAGGAGAAAAACAATGGCAAATTTACTAGCAGTAGCACAACAAACGACTAAAAAAGTCACTTTTCCGAAGATAAAAGAGACTGATAAAGCTGCAAATATCGTGAGAAAGTTTTGTACTTATTATGCGAATATTCGCAGATATCAATGTCATGAACTTTTATCTCAAGAAGTCGGAGCACTAGCAGTAGAGGTATTTGGACAGGATAATGTCTATACAGCCTATAAAGTCAAAGACATCATGGGTGATATCGAAACCATTGGTTATGATCAAGCACATTTTTCGAATAAGCTAAAAAGACTGTTCGAGGGCATGAGTTTGAGGGATGAAGAAGATCAAGAACACCTTTTTGGTGAACAGATTCTTCTCACACTCCATGGGAGTAGATTACCTGCTACTAAAAGTGCAGAAGATACCAAACGCACTTTGTATCTTCTCATTGTCGACGATTCAAAGGTTAGAGTACCTTTGAAGAAAAACCTAAGTTTTTGGAGAGAGAGTAGTTCTCAAACGAGGTATGGACTAGTATCTTTTAGCTTTCTTGAATTGATGTCTATCCATAGTAAAGGTATCTACAAGGAATGTAGTTATTATGGAAATATCCAAAAGATAGCTAACGTTCTTAAAAGAGAGTATGAAGATGCTCTTGCAGCTAACCTTAATGCACAATATGTTAATCAGTCAACTAAGACGATAGCCAGTGTACGTGAGGATAAAATCTTTCAAGATCATGAAATGAACAGTAATACGTCATTTCTTGATTTAGGGTTTTCAAAAGTTGAAGTAGATACCGAGCGTTATCTACGTAGTGATTTTGATAAGGAGAAATTCAGGGTTCTAGAGAAAGAATGGGAGAAGTTGTGTAATCACTTACCTCATTCTACTGTAGAACCCGAACTCAAATTCCGAAAGCTAGGAAAACACAAAGCAAGCGGACTTTATGTGCCAGGGTTAAATATCATGGCAGTTGATGTAAGAGATTCCTCATCATTCATACATGAGTATGGACATTATTTAGACTATACGTATGATCAATCAGGTATCATTAGCTCTACATCACATAGCTTTAAAGATGTTCGTAATATCTACAAGGCTAGCTTGCTGAAACTTATTCAAATAGCTGAGGAAACCAGAACGGACTTAGCTCAAACTGTTCATATTAAGAAAGTTGGATTATTATTTGACACCGACTGAAGTGTTTGCACGTGGCTTTGAATGGTGGGTTTTTGAAACTTATACCAAAGATTCAGAACTGCTATCTGATGAAGCAACTTACTATACTCGATTTGAGTATAGGGCTTTGAGGCAATGTCGACACCTTTTGTTCGCATTTTTTGACACGTTCTTTGAGAACTATCGTGCAATGCAACCTATTTATAAGGTTGAGAAGGAGTCAAAAACACTAGTAGCTTGCCGAAAGCCACTTGAAGATAAACCAACAACTGAAGGAGAACAGTTAAGCTTGTTTGAGTTCTAAGAGGAGAAAAACAATGATTGTAAACAATATTTTAAAAGAAGCTATCGATAATAATATTCAAGATATTACCTTCTTCCCACATGGTGAAGATTACGAGGTAGCATTTAGAACTGCTGATGTTAAACAGGTCCATGACTTCATTTCATCAGAAGATGCGGATGCTCTATTTGGTCATATTAAATTTTTGGCTGAGATGGATGTAACCGAAAAACGTTGTAGTCAGGTAAGAACTTGTGACTATCAGTTGGATGATGGTAGAGTTATCACCATTAGGATATCGACGATAGTTAATTTTCAAGGACTAGAAACGATGTCTATCCGACTTATTCATGTGAATGAGCGACGAATTTCTTTGAGTGAGTTTGATAGTAGTTGTATGGAAGAAGTGCTTGAACAAGTACGCATTCCAGGCTTGCACGTCATTACTGGTCCTGCAGGTGTCGGCAAAACGACTTTAGCCTACTCGTTACTTGCTGAAGCTTTTAAAGAAGGTAAAGTAGTGACAATTGAAAGACATGTTGAAATTAAGGAAATGTCTTTTTACCAACTACAAGTCAATAAGGCTAACGGTATGGAATTGAAAAATCTCGTGACTTTTGTATTACGCTCCAACCCTGACGTCTTGTTTATTGGTGAAGCTAATACGCAAGAAGAAGTAGAAGTAGTACTTATGGCAGTTTCTGCAGGATTAAGTGTCGTTACAACAGCTTATCAAGATGACTTTTCAATCCCACACGATGTTTTAGAAATGAAACAAGGAAAAGATGGAAAACGAAACGTAGCTTTGATTAAATAAAAGAGGAGAAAACAATGACTGGTACAATTAAGATTGATGCTTTTGACCGCTTCATGGCAGTAAGCCATTTTGATGAAGAAATGGCTGAAGCACATACACCGACTGAGGATGCTATTCATAATTGGATAGTTAATCATCAAGAGGATGATGAGCTGATTGCTGGGATTCTCAAACATCTTGATCGTACGATTAAGGATGCTATGGCTTACTGCATCAGAAAAGCCAGTAAATCTGACTATAGAAATGGTCAAGGTGCTATGGTTGATGATGCCACAGTCTTTTCTTGGGTTAAAGAGTATTTTACCGCTGAGAAGGTTGAGACAAAATCAGTTGTAGGGAAAATGACTACTGGTAGTAAGAAATCAACCAAGCAACCAACTAAGAAGCCAAAAAAGAAACAGAATAAGGGCCTAACTAAAACAGAAACTAAAAAGAAAGTTCCAACTAAGAAAAAACCTAAAAAGGATGGGAAACAGTTAGATCTTTTTTCAGATTTATCTGTTGTAGAAGGCGAATTTTAACAACAATAAGAAAGAAAATGGTCCTAGGGCCATTTTTTATTAATTAAGGAGAAAAACAATGACAAAAGCAGAGAATATTCAAGAAATCGTAGATAATCGTTTAAAAGTTCCTAACGGATTTTTTAAATGGGCGAAGAATAATTTTCCTATCTATGAATGGTCAAATAAGTCTAAGACAATTATCTCTTCCGACCGAAAAAAATTCTCGGAAAAGGTTACAAAACGCTTATCACTTAACAGCCGTTTAACCTTTGTAGGAGATACTTTTTACTTTGTCTGGATGGGAGTCACAAAGAAACGCATTGAAATGCAAATGTATGCAGTGACTCAATCATTTGAAGAAGGAAAAGAAAAGTTTGACGTCAGCCTTTATAACTTTTATCAGCTTGCCAACAATAAGATGGTAAAAACACACTGGGATCCATATCTTTCAATCCAAGAAGGTAAAGAAATCTATAGTACTGGATTCCAAAATCAGAGAAACGCTCTCTTTTTTGGCTCTGGTGCATTTAGTGTCTATATGCTTTATGGTGGTATGGAAAATCTTATTGAAAAGTTACAATCAAAATCTGAGTTGAGATACTTAGATTTTGATGAAGCGATTAAAGATAATTTTGAGATAAGCTCAGTGCTACCTCATCTTTATAAATATCGAGAACGTATTGAATTCGCTCAAAAAATCAAGGCACGTGGAGTCGTCAAAGAATTGGTAGGTACTACGTTTTATAGGTCTTATTACTCATATAGTCTTGGACATAAGCATGCAAATATGGGTAAGGTTACCATGAATTTCCTCAGAAGGAATAAACAGTATCTAAAAAATACGGATATGAATATTGAAAAGGCATTTTTCGAGGAAGATATGCGTAGACAATATGGTCGAACGTTCGAGGGTTTATACGAGTTACTTATAAATGCTATGGTTCCTAACAGGACGCCACTAATTAAGCGTTTAAATGGTATCTTACCATCCACGGTGAAACCAATTCGTTTCATTAACTGGATGATGAAGAATGAGGTCTGTCTTCGTGATTATGAGGACTATCGAGAAATGGTAGAAGCTCTGGGAATTCCATTTGATGGAGATTATGTAGTTATACCTAAAAATTGGGAAAACAAACATACAGAGATTGTCGAAAATTATTCGGTTCTTCTCGATAATCAACTAGAACGTGGGACTCATTTACGTGTAACTAATGCCGTAAGTAATTTGAGAGCGGAGAAAAGACGACGTGAGGAAGAAAAGAAAGAGGCGAAGTTGAGAATTGTAACAGCTGAACGCTTGGCAAACATGATGAAAGCTCAGACAACATTTGACAAGTATGCATTTATCTTTCCTAAAAATGAAAGTGAAATTGTCAGAGAGGGAAAACACCTACATCACTGTGTTGGAAGGTATGCAAAGGAACACTTTGTCTACGGTTCCTCTATTATTGTCTTTGTACGTGATAAAACTGACAGAGAAACTCCTCTTTATACCCTAGAATTGAAAAATGATAGGATTATTCAACTGAGAGGAGAACGGAACAAAGCTGCAGATGAAGAGGCTAAGAAAGAAGCAGAACAATTTTTAGCCCATTGTGGAAAGCTTAAAATTGAGTTTTAGATAAGGGGAGAAAAAATGAAACTGAGAACTCATTATGAGTCAACTGCGTTTTCATGTTATACTAGAGATAACACTATACGTGATTTCATGTATAATTCAGGGAGAAACGTCATGAAGTTGACTATTGTTCTTTATAACAATAAAAAGATGATTGGAAAATACCTGGTTGATACAATCAGTAAAACCTTAGATACGTTTGAAAGGAAAGATGATTTTTTGTTGAACACAGAATTCACCTATGAACGTATGGTAGATTTTCTAAAAGGGCGTCAAATTGATTTTGGACGAAAAAACCGAAAGGAACTTTTAGGGTATACCTATACAGCTCCCGATGTCTGGCACGAAATTGCTATGACACACGGTTTTGATACCGATGATTTTTATTGGGTATCAATACCAGAACTCAATGATGAGCCATTTGTTTTAGAAGATCATCATCCTAATTTAAGTAGAAAATAGGAGAGATACTATGACTGTATTTACCTCTAGCAAAGGAACTCAAGAGAAATGGTTGAAAGATGACTATTTCTATAAGAGAGACTTTTTTGGTGGGGAGGCTGAAGCTGAGTTTCTAGTATCTGAGTTTTTGAAAAGTTGTGGGATTGAAGATTATGTACCTTACGAAAAAGTAGGTAGTGATCTTTGTCGTTCACAAAATTTCATACCAGAAGGTGGAAGCTTCGTTACGATGTTTCGTTTGCTGCAACAAAGGGGGTATACGGAATCAGATATCGAACAAATAGCTAAGAAGCAACCTCAAGAGCAGTATAACTTTTTGAAAAAAGAGTTGGCTGAGATTGGTTTTTCAGAAGCTGAGCTTGATTCGATATTTGCCAGACTCTTTGAGATTGATCGCTTAACCTTAAATGTTGATAGACACTGGAATAACTTTGGGATTATCTTTTCTAAAGATGAACCGCCATATCTATTAACTTTGTTTGATTTTGGTTACTCTCTAGGAGTTACCTTTCCCAGAACAATGCCCACGCATGTAGCTATTCGTAAGAGTAAAGCTATGACAGTCAGCAAAAGCTTTGATAAGCAATGTGAACTGGCTGGAGCATTCTCTTTTGACATTCAAGATAGTTTTATTGAGTTCCTCAAAAACAGGAAAACACGAGAGGCTCACATATTTTTGAGTCGTATAAACAAATACTATAACTAAAAAGAAAGACTTGGTATTATACCAGGTCTTTTTTAGTTTTAAGGAGAAAGAACAACAATGGAAGAACAAACAAATAATACTAAAAAAGTGACTAAAGCAGAAAAGGTTCAAGCTAACCTTTCTGCCATTAAACTTGTGAAAGCACTCGAAGCAGATAACCGTCTAGCTGATAGTGCCGAACAAGAAATTCTCTCTAACTATGTTGGTTGGGGAGGACTTGCTAACGATTTCTTTGATAGTAAGATTAATCGTTTTGCAAAAGAACGTGATGAGCTAAAAAGTCTTGTCACTAAAGAAGAATACCGTGCGATGGAAATGAGTTCCCTTACGGCTTACTACACAAGTCCAGAGATTGCTACTGCAATGTGGGATAAGATTGTAGAAAGTGGTTTTAAAGGAGGTAATATTCTTGATCCATCAATGGGTACTGGTATCTTCTTTGAAACAATGCCAGAGGATATCAAGAAGAATTCTACTCTTTATGGAATTGAACTTGATACCATTACTGGTGATATTGCTAAACACCTTCATCAAGATGCTACTGTTTTAGTCCAAGGATTTGAAACAGTAAACTTTGAAGGGACACCATTTGACTTGGTCATTACGAATGTTCCATTTGCGGATGTTCGTATTGTCGATAAGGCTTATGATAATAAACCTTATCGTATTCATGATTACTTCTTTAAGAAAGCTATTGATTTGGTACCCTATCATGGGATGGTTGCTGCTATCACTTCAACTGGTACTGCAGATAAGAGTGCTGGTTCCATTCTGCCAGAACTCCGTCGTAGCGGAACTCAGTTTTTAGGTGGTGTCCGCTTACCAAATACTGCTTTTAAAGATGCTGGAACACGAGTGGTAACAGATATCCTATTTTTTCAAAAAGGAGCTTTTATCCCTGTTCCCGATAATAATATCGACTTTTGGTCTTCCGATAGAAAGAAACTCCCCTTTGATAACCGTGTCTCACTCAATCCCTATTTTTCCCAGGATGCAATTTGTAAAAATCCTTGTGTCCTAGGTGATTATCAGGTACGTCATTTCAATGGTGGAACATTGGATCTTGTGGTAGATAGCTCTTTTGACTTAGCTTCAGAGCTTCAAGAAGCACTATCAAAAGTAACAGTGCCTTTCGAAGCAGAGAGACTAGAACCTCGTGATATTATCCTTAAAGAAGAAGTGAATCATCTTGACCAAGACTTACTTGCTTCACTTGATATTCGATTGAACGAGTATGCTTGTGATAAAAATGGACGTGTCTATTATCGTGATAACACGTCTATCCGTCCTAGCTCACGTGCAGCTGAAATGATTTTTTATCAAGACGAACAAGGACAGTTCGTAAAATATGATGATAAATACAAAGAAGAAGCTGTTTTAGACTTTGAAGCAGCAGTAGAAGCAGATCCTAATATTGTTACGAATACATGGGTAAGTCAAACACCCTCTAAAGCAGCTAAAAGTAAAGGGCTTTACAAAGGTATTTATTTCTATGAAACACCCCTTACGGATACAGAAAACAAGCGTATCCGTGGCATGGTTGCTATCAAAAATGCTTATCAAGCCATTATTGATATTCAAATGACGACAGACTATGATGAAGGTAAATTCAAACAACTGCTTGCAACACTTAATCAAGCCTACGATACTTTCAAGAAGAAGTATGGTTATATCAATCAAGCGGTGAATGCTCGCCTCTTTGACCGAGATGACCGTTATCCTCTTATCGCTAGTCTTGAATTAGAGGAGTTGGACGAGAATGACAGCTCAAAGGTAGTCTTTGTGAAGTCAGATGCTTTTAAAAAGCCAACTATTCGTCCTAAAAAACACCTCCATCAAGTGATGTCAGCAGTAGAAGCTTTGAATGTGTCGCTTTCAGAAGGTCGTGGCGTTGATTTGAACCTCATGAGTTCTGTCTATCCAGATGTTTCAGAAGATATGATGATTTCAGAACTAGGTGAGACAGTGATGATTGATGTGGAACGCTATATTGATGATAAGACTGTACACTATGTTACTAAGGATAAATTCCTTTCAGGTGATGTTCTAGCCAAACGTGATTGTATTAACTCTCTCATTGAAGACGGAGATACACAAGCGGATTGGGAACGTTATTTGGAATTGATTTTATCTGTTGTACCAGAACCAGTTGTCTTATCTGATATTGATTTCAGTATTGGTTCTAGCTGGATTCCTAGTAACGTCGTTTCTCAATGGGTGTTTAATGAATTGTTGGATGAAAAGGTTGGTCTCCACTCTGAAGAAGCTAAATCACTAATAGTGACATCCAGAATCGGACGAGGTTTCAACGAACGCTTGTTAAACCGCTATATGAGTCGTCAATCTAACCTGCGTTTAGGTCTACGTGATGAGTACAATAAAAGCTACTCACACGCAACAGATATTGTGGCTCACTTGCTTACAAGTAATCAACCAACAATCATGCGTAACTTTGGTACGACTGAAAACCCGATACGTAAGGTTGATGAAGTGGCTACAGCAAACCTACGTGAGTGTGAACGTGTTCTACAAGAAAGCTTTAAGAACTTTATTCATGAAATCCAACAGTCCAAGAAGTGATTGAGGATACCTATAATGAAGTCTTTAATCGCTATGTGACACGTCAATATGACGGAAGTCTCTTGGAATTTGATGGGTTGGCTAAAGGAGTAGAGCTTCGCCCTCACCAAAAGAATGCCGTACAACGTATTCTTGAAGAGAGACGTGCACTGCTTGCTCACGAAGTGGGTACTGGTAAGACACTAACCATGATTTCAGCAGCTTTCAAGATGAAAGAGCTTGGGCTTATTCATAAACCATTGTTTGTGGTTCCATCTAGTCTAACAGCACAATTTGGTCAAGAAATTATGCGTTTCTACCCTACCAAGAAAGTGTTTGTTACGACTGAGCAGGACTTTGAAAAGTCACGCCGTCGCTTGTTCGTCTCTCGTATTCTAACGAGCGACTATGATGGTATTGTGATTGGGCATTCTCAATTTGAGAAAGTTCGTGTCTCACAAGAACGTGAACAAGCCTTTATTTCAGAAAAGATTGATGAGCTTGATGAGATCATTGGTTACGCAAAAGCTAATGATGACAAAATCACTTTTAAGCAAGCACAATCTATGCGTAGAAGTCTTGAGGCAAACTTAGAGACGTTGCTTGAAAACAAGACTGGTATTGATGAGTTTATCAACTTTGAAAGCCTTGGTATTGATATGCTCTTTGTTGATGAAGCCCACGGGTACAAGAATGTCCGTCCTATGACACGTTTGGGGAACGTTGCTGGTATTACCAACCGTACCTCAAAAAAGAATATGGATATGGAAATGAAGGTGCGCGTGCTTCAAGAAGAGCATGATACACGTCACGTTGTCTTTGCGACTGGAACACCAGTTTCAAACTCTATTAGCGAAATGTATACGATGATGAATTATCTTCAACCAGATGTCATGGAACATTTCGGTGTAAGTTTCTTTGATGCTTGGGTTGGTGCGTTTGGGATTGTTGAGAATAGTCTTGAACTTAACCCTACTGGAGACAAGTATATTTCACGTAAACGCTTTGCTAAATTTATGAATCTCCCTGAGTTGATGGCGATTTATCGTCAGACTGCAGATATTCAAATGACTGAAGACCTTAATCTTCCAGTTCCTATGGTAGAAAAGGTAGCGGTTGAAAGTCAGTTGACTGATAACCAAAAGGTTTATTTGGATGAGCTTGTAGAACGCTCAGACCGAGTTAAATGGGAGTGTAGATCCTAGTGAAGATAACATGCTCAAAATCACTAGTGAAGCCAGAAAGTTGGCTTTAGACATGCGTTTGCTGGATGCGGAGTTCTATGTAAGAGCTGATGCAGATAAACTCATGCAAGTGGTTGAGCGAGTGGATAAGATTTATCACATGGAGGCTAAGCATAAAGGGACACAAATGATTTTCTCTGACCTTGGAACTCCTAATGGCAAGGGTTTCTCTGTTTATCAAGAGTTGAAAGATTTGCTTGTTGAACGTGGGATTCCAGAAGAAGAGATTGCTTTTATTCACGATGCTGCTAACAAAAAGGCTAAGCTCCAACTTCAACGTCAAATGAATGCTGGTGAGATTCGTATTCTCATGGCTTCAACGGAAAAAGGGGGAACCGGTCTTAACGTCCAACGTCGTATGAAAGCTGTTCATCATCTCGATGTGCCTTGGAAACCGTCTGATATTATCCAACGTAATGGACGCTTGGTTCGTCAAGGAAATATCTATCGTAAGGTAAATATTTTCCATTATATCACTAAAGGAAGTTTTGATAACTACCTTTGGCAGATTCAAGAAACAAAGCTCCGTTATATTACGCAAATCATGACCAGTCGTACACCGATGCGAGCTTCAGAGGATATTGATGAGCAAACACTCTCAGCCTCTGAATTTAAAGCCATTGCGACAGGCAATCCATATCTTAAACTTAAGATGGAACTTGATAACGAATTTGAGTTGTTGTCTAATCGTCGTAAGGCTTGGAAACGTGATATTGCTTTGTCTCAAAAACGTATTAAGCAAGCCCTTAAAGATAAAGAAAATTACGAGAAGAAACTTTCTCTATTAGTCCAGGATAAAGAGCTTGCAGAAAAGACAAAACCTTGGAAAGAAGTGGTTGAAAAAGAAGATGGTAAGAAATATGAGGTTGAACATAACCCATTTGTTATGACATTTGAACCAGATGGATACGAAGCAACTAAGAAAGATGTTGCAGGAAATCAACTGAACTATGCTATGCAGATGAATGTTGCCTCTGATCCACTCCATATGAAAATGACAACCCTTGCTCATTATCGTGGTTTTGTCCTTCGTGCGTTGGAACAAAAATCACCTTGGCAACCAGAACGCATGCTTGATTTGCATATTATTGGTCAAAATAGCTATGCTGTTCGCCTAGACTTTGCGAGTGGTATTGGAACTATTCAACGTATCAACAATGTTATTGATGGTATTGATAAACAAGCCAAACTCTTGCAGGAAAACATTGACCGTTGTGCAGATACTATCAAGCGAGGAGAAGCTGCAGATGTTTTTGCGGACCAAGCTCGTCTTGACTATGTATCAGCAAAACGGGCCATTGTTAATCCTCTTATCGAAGTCGAAGACGAGTCTAAGAAGCCTACTGTAGAACAAATTGAAGAGGCTATCAATGCTTTGAATTGCAGTACAAGGCAGACCATCCAGAAATGGATAAGGACTCTGATGTAAAAGTTAGCTCAATCACCGAGGAATATACTGCTAGCTATGATCCTGATGAAGAAAGCGAACTTGTTGAAGTTATTGAAGAGTTAGTAGATGAATCAGAAACTGGCTTTGAGGAAGAAGTAGCAGTTGTTCAAGAAATCGTTGAAGAAACGACTCATGTCGTTGTTTCACAAGAAGTTCTTGATATGGCTGATGACTTCCTAGAAAGTATTTCTGAACTCTTTGGCATGACTGAAGAACATAATGACAATGTATCTACAGAATTAGTTTATGAAACCTCATCTGTTAATGAGGTAGTAGAAGCAGAAGTAGAAGTCTACGAAGAAATTTCACTATTTGACTTCGTTTAATCACAAAAAAGGATAATATCTTCTTGAGGAGATGTTATCCTTTTCTATTATTTGATTGTCATAAATTGAAATGTTTCAGATATTTGGAATAGCCGTCTGTTCAATATTTGGTTAGAAATTTTCTTTATGTTCAAAAGGGGTCAGAATGCCTCCTTTTGAATAAAGTTTATAAAAAAGGTAGTGATGAAAATATTATAATAATTACCTCAAAAAGAAGTATGTATAAGTTAAATTGTTTTTTCATACTCAAACCTCTCGGCAAGAAACAAGAATAAGAGCTAGAAAATTTAGACAGTAGACAAACACTATTTTGAGTGTTTCTCTTTTTTAAGTCACCTAGTCTGAATTTAAGGGATTAATTTTATAATAAGAAGGTATTGGATTGTAAAAATAGCTACAAAAAAATGAAATTTGAGAGATTGCTTTTTTTATAAAGCGATATTTTTATTTAACATTTTAAAAAAATACTAATAAAAAAAGAAATATAAAAAAACAATATTTGCACTTTTTTTACTCACTAAAAAAATAAAGATATATTGTTTACAATAAGAGCGTAGAAAATATTTACTACATACTAACAGAAGGGAGAATGATTGCCATGAAAAACTCAAAAGATATTTTGAACAATGCTATCGAAGAAGTTTCTGAAAAAGAACTTATGGAAGTAGCTGGTGGTAAAAGAGGTACAGGTTGGTTTGCAACTATTACTGATGACTGTCCAAACTCAGTATTCGTTTGTTGTTAATCAAAACAATCTTGATAAGTGGACTAAAATTTTCCTGTTTAGACTTAGTCTAGGCAGGATTTTTGAGTAATGGTAGGATAAATATGATAAAAAGAGATGAATTAAAGTCAGAATACCAACAACATCAGTTTTACGAATACTTTAACTCAATTTTTAATTACGACATACTAGATACTTCTATTAGTGAAAAATATTTATTTATTGAGGAAAAACGACACATAAGTTATTTTTATAGTGAGTTTGAAAAATCAGTTATTTGAAACCGTAATGTTCCTTTCAATGAAAAACGCTAGTTTTAGATATAAATAATTTTTTTCCAAGGAAATTGGAAATAAGTCAGAGGCGTATGAGCAATATATACAGCAAATAAAGGAAGAAAAATGGAATAAATAATTTTTTTTGATAGGTATCCGTATTTGTTAAAAACAAATCAATAGAGAAGTCAGATTAATAGAAGAATCATATTCTTTACTATTTGATAGATTTTTTTAAAAAGACTTGTCTGAGTTAAGATCGTGTTTTAATATTACTGAACCCCTAAGTAATGTTGAGTTTTCACTTGGAGATAGTCATTCCCAAAAAAACAAACAGTTGTTAAGATTGAATTTAAAGAGAAATCCATTTACTACAAGCCTAAAAGTTATGATTCATACAACATTTTGTTAGAACTTATTAGTTTATTGAAATCTAATAATATACCCTCTTTCAGTCTTCCTGAAAGCTTAATTAAAGCGGATTATTGTTGGCAACTCGGTGTGGATTATATAAATTCTAATAATGATGAAGTAAAGAGAATATACCTTAAGTATGGTGTTTTAGCAGCATTTTCTGAAATTTTTTCCATTACGGACTTACATATGGAAAATGTGATTGTTTCAGGCGGAGATTTATATTTAATTGATGTTGAAACATTTTTTCAAAGAAAGTTGAATGTACAAACTAATAATTTTGAAGGGATTACTGTTGATACTTATCAGAGAATTTATGAGACATCACTTTCAAATGGTTTATTTCCTGTACAATTTGAGAAAAACAGCGCTCCTAACATTTCTGGAATAAGTGGAAAAGGTGGAAAAAGAAAAAAGGGGAAGTATGAACTGATAAATAAAAATCGTGGGGATATGAAGTTAGTGAAAACTGACTATTTTCAGGAAGATAGCTATAATATTCCAACATTAAATGAGAAAATGGTGGAACCTCTCGACTATGCTAATGAGGTAATTGCAGGATTTAGAGAATGCTATGCATTTCTCATGTCGCAACGTGCAAAGGTTAAAAAAATTTTAGAAGGTTTTCCGAAATTGAAAACTAGAGCCATATTCAGAAATACTTCCGACTATGGAAAATTTTTGCAAGCCTCTACGAATCCAAAATATCTTTTCTCAGAAAAAAAGAGGGAGAATTTATTTTCGATACTATATGAGTCAAAACATATTGAACAATTTATTGTTGATAATGAAATTAAAGATTTAATGAATGGTGATATTCCTTACTTTTCAGTGGATACCAGTGGAAATGTATATAATTCTTTAGGAACAGTAATTGGAAATCTAGGAGAGACAACCTCGTTATTTGATAATATAGCTACCTTGAATGATGAAAGAATGAAGTTCACTTGTGAATTGATTGGAATAGTCTTGAAAAAACCGATTAAGCATTGGGAGAGGAAAGAAGGGAAATCTTATTATTTTCCATTAATATCCTCAAAACAAAGTTTTAATGAGGAAATCTTAGACAGCGTTAGACAGATATTTATTGATGCAAATAAGAATAGTTTTTCTTCGGAGGAGGAGATGACATGGCTCAATATTGATATTACAGAGACTGAACAATGGGTAATATCTCCTCAGAACATTACCTTATATAATGGATTGATTGGGAATGCCTTATGTTATTTATATGCTTATCAAATTCTTGGTGAAGAGCAATATCTAGTATCATTAAATAAGATATTGAAAACACTGGAAACCACGAAGAATCTTATAGAAACTAGTGATATGTCAGTTTTTTTAGGAAAAGGAGGTTTGATTTATCTATACTTTAGTTTGTGGAGAAGACTTAAATTACCTCGATACCAAAAATTATATTTAGACATAATCAAAGAATTTTCCAGCCAGTCACTGGAGGAGCAAAATATAGATTATATTTCTGGAGTGTCTGGTTTATTAGTTGTTCTATGCAACATATATAATGTAGAGCAAAAATAAAACAGTATATCATTTAATTAATAGGATATCTGAATTTATTATTGATAATGTAAAAAAAGAAGATGGTAAGGTTTATTGGGTATCGGATTTTTCAGATTCAGAAATTCTAAATGGACTATCTCACGGACAATCTGGAATTGCATATGCATTACTTTTATCATGGAAAAATCAATAAAAAAATTATAATTATTTTTAAAAATAGCGAAGTCAGCTATTGATTTTGAAAATACCCGTATTTCTGATGGAAATTGGATTGATTTTAGAAATAAAGGAAAACGTTCAGAGTTAGGAATGCCAGAACCTATTTATTGGTGTCACGGTGCAACAGGTATCGGATTAACGAGATATAGAGAATCAAAATGGTTAAACGATAAAAAGTTGAAAAATAATTATGAAATGGCTAAACAAACGGTATTAAATAATGGTTATTTGAATTCGGATTGCCTTTGTCACGGGAAAATGGGCAACATGGAATTATTTATGAATTTAGATGACTCCTTGAAAAGTGAAGTAGATATAGAAGGTATCATGCTTAATATTGTTCGTAATTCTCAAAAATTTGGTTGGGAATCTGGCTTGCCACAACACACAAGAGTGTTTAATATGATGGTTGGTGAAATAGGGATAGCATATCAGTTGCTTAGATATATATCCAATTATGAAGTACCATCATTATTGTTATTAGATGTTCCAAATGGGAGTATTGAAAATGAAAAAGATTACACCGATTGAACAAACAACTTCTACTGAATGTGGATTATGTTGTTTATATATGATGTTAGATTATTTTGATATTCCAGAAACATATTTTAATTTGAAACAACAAGTCGATTTAGGGAGAAATGGACTGAGTATAAAGAATATCTCAGATATTGCTTCTATCTACGGAGTTACTTGTAAGACTTATCGTTTTTCCAAATATCCTGAAAACTTACCTGTCATGGTATTTGTTTTAGATTCGCATTTTGTAATTTTAGAGGATATTCGTGATGATGTCTTTACTATTGTTGACCCTGCTGTTGGGAAATATGTCTTAGCAAAGAATGAATTCTTTGAATTATCTCCTAAATTTTATACCGAATTTTTTTATGATCAGACGACTAATTCTTCAAAAAAAATAGTCAAACGAGGATTGGTTGGCAGAAACGTAAAGGAAATGATATTTGTAAATAGGAAGGATATTTTTTTAACCATTCTATATACTCTGGTTTTTCAGATTATGACAGTGTCAATTCCATTTTTTTCATAAGGGGAATTATTGACGGAAATTGGTTTTTTTCCTTAAAAAAAGTTTGGCTATTTAGAAAGTGCAGTCCTACTTTCTATCATAATTTTTTTTCAAGGAGGATTTTATTTTCTAAAGAATATCTCTTTAGTGAAATTGCAAAAATAAATTTCACAGCACTATTTCAGAAAAAGTTTGTGACTAAGTTATTGAAACTTCCCATAGAATATATTGGAAAAAAATAGATAAAAACAGACATCATTCATAGATATAATGGTTTGATGATTGTGAGGGAGTTACTATCAGAAAGAATTATTTCTATCTGGTTGGATATTATCTTAATGTTTGCGAGTATTAGTTATGTCACATATGTTTCCACACCTTTGGGAATTATATTGGGTATAGTTTTTTTATTGTAGAAATGATGATTTTTTTTCCCTGTCACTAAGCATTAAACAAGAAAAAGTTAGGTAAAGAAGTTTTAAGACAAAAGAACTCTTTACAAACATTCTTTTCACTGATGGACGGGCTATTTCTTTTTAAAGCTAAAAATTCTGAAAAAGAACTTTTGTCAAAATGGGATAAAAGTTTTAAGGACTATATCAATTCAACATATGATAGAAATAGATATTTCAATCTTTTTAGGAGCAGTAAATTATGTGATAACTTTTTTTCCATACCTATTTTTGTTAATTCTGTTGTTTCTATATTATTCACCAAATAGTGGCAGTGGTGAGCTTATTCTTCTTTATATGATGGTTTTAAATTTTATTAATCCCATTAATAATATTTTGAATTCGATTGATGAGATTCTATATGGTGTTAAGCATTACGAAAGGGTATTAGAGATATCAACTCTTGATAATGAGACGAATGGTACTTATAAGTTATCAGAGGATACAGATATAGAGATAAATTTTAAAAATATAAACTATCAATATGAGTTAAATGGGGCAAAGGTGTTAAATGGAATAAACCTAAAAGTCCATTCAGGAGAATTTGTTGCAATTATAGGGAAAAGTGGAAGTGGAAAGACAACTCTAGCTAAGATGTTGTTAGGCTATGTAAGCCCTAGTAGTGGAGACATGACATACAACAATATATCCTACTCTAAAATTGATAAAAAAGATTTTAGGAATATATCGGCTTTTGTATCTCAAGATTCTCCCATGTTTGATGGGGATGTGATGTATAATATTTCGCTAGGGAGAGAATCTGTTTCAGGAGAACAGGTTATTGAAACTTGTAAAAGAGTATCAATATATGATGATATCATGAGTATGCCAATGAAGTTTCATACTCTACTTTTTCGAGATAATCCATCAATATCTGGGGGGCAAAAACAACGGATTTCTTTAGCAAGAGAACTTGTAACCACCCCTAGAATCTTAGTTCTTGACGAACCTACATCAGCTTTAGATGTAAAAACTGAAAGAATAATCCAAAAAAATGTTGAGGCTTTACATTGTACGAGGGTTTTGGTTACCCACAGACTTAATACAGTTGAAAAAGCTGATAAGATTTTAATAATGGATAATGGCAAAATTATTGACTATGGAAACCATTATTATTTGTACAAAAATAATAAGTATTATTGTGACTTATATGACTCGTATATGAATAAATATCAGGAGGAAGAGGTAAAATGAAACAATTAGTATTAAAAGATGTTTGCAAAAAATATCCCAATCAACTGAATTATGCTCTAGACCATATCAATTTGATTGTGGAAAAAGGAGAATTTGTAGCTGTCATGGGGCGTAGCGGTAGTGGGAAAACGACGCTTTTAAATGTTACTTCAATTATTGATAAAATTGATAGTGGGAATATTTATTGTGCGGATAAAGAGATTAGCACATTCTCTGATAAGGAGGCAACTAATTTTAGAAAAAATGATATTGGTTTTGTTTTTCAAGATTATATGCTGTTAGACAGTCTAACCATTAGGGAGAATATTTCTGTTGCTTTGTCTTTAAAAAATGTTGATTCTTCAAAGATTGATGATTTGATAAATAGCTATGCAAAAAGATTTAATTTACATGAACAGTTGAAAAAATACCCTTATCAACTTTCTGGAGGTCAAAGACAGAGGGCCAGTATTATCAGAGCAATCATTAAAGACCCAGAAATTATTTTTGCTGACGAACCAACAGGAGCACTTGACTTGAAATCTTCTGAGGAAACAATGATGATTTTGAGTGAAATCAATAAAACGGAAAAGGTAACTATTCTAATGGTTACTCATGATGTTTTATCAGCTTCTTATGCCGACAGAGTTATACTCCTCAAAGATGGAAAACTTCACATGGAGATTGATAAAAAAGATTGTGGAGAGTCGTTTTACGATGTAATTAGTCAAGCTTTATCCGATAGAGGAGAGTAATATGATTTGGTCAATTACAAAATCTAACATTAAAAAGAATTTTCCGTTATATCGTATCTATTTTCTAGCTACGATCGGTTTATTAAGTATTTTTATAGCTTTTTTAAATTTTATTTCAGATAAAATCATCGCAGAAAAAATTGGGGATAGTGGTCAAGCTCTAGTTATCGCCAATGGTTCATTGTTATTTTTGATTGTATTTTTGGTGGTATTCTTAATCTACTTCAATAATTTCTTTGTAAAAAAACGCAGTCAAGACCTTGGAGTCTTAGCAATACTAGGGTTTTCAAAAAGAGAATTAACAAAATTACTAACTTTAGAAAATCTTGTTATTCTAGTTCTGAGTTACTTGGTAAGTTTATTGCTAGGACCTACTTTATATTTTTTAGCTGTACTGGTAATTACTCATCTATTGGATTTAACAATGGAAGTTCAGTGGTTTATTACAGTTAAAGAGATTATAGAGTCTTTAGGAATATTAGTCGTAGTTTTTCTGATTAATTTCATCACAAATGGAGTTATTATTGCTAAACAGTCATTGATTGAATTTGTTAATTTCTCAAAAAAGGCTGAGAAAAAAATCAGGATAAGAAAAGTCAGAGCTATTATTGCTATTACCGCATTGCTATTGTCATATGTTTTATGTTTGACGACAGTGTTTTCATCCACACGAAAGATGCTATTAAGCGTAGGGATGGTACCAATTTCTCTTTTGATAATTATCTTAGTTATTTTAGGCTCAATTTTTACAATCAGATATGGATTGACTTTTGTAATTTCTTTCTTAAAAGAAAAGAAAAAAAGGTTATATCGTCCTCTCTCTAATATTATCTATCCTAAATTTAACTATCGTATTGCGACAAAAAATAAATTATTAACAGTCTTGGGGGGGCTTTTAACACTAACCGTTTCAGTTACTGGAATTATGGTAATGCTTTATGCTTATTCTCTTAATGGAATAGAAAGATTGACTCCATCTGCCATAGAATATAATGTTGAATCAGAAAATGGTCAAGTCAATGTTACAAATATTTAGAGAATGGGCAAGTGAGTTTAGTTGATATTAACCTATTGAGATTGAACACTAACCCAGAAGTGACTATCACAGAATCTGGGCAAACAATTCCTTATTTTGATATAATTAATTACAGTAATTATAAAGAGTTAATGAAAGCTCAAGGAAGAAAAAATTCTATTGAAGGTAGTGAGTCACTACCATTGTTAATAAATTATTTTCCAACAGAAATTAGCCTAGGGAAAACCTTTAATTTGGAAAATGCATACGATGTTACTGTAAAACAAGTATCAACGAATAATGTTTTTAGTTTTTCTACAAGTGTCACGACTCTGGTGGTTTCTGATAAATTATATGCTGAGCTTAGTTCTCGTTTTCCAGAGAAAAAAATGACAATTAGGACTTTTAATGGAGATTCAATTAGGTCAAGCGAAACATTTTACAATCAGTTTAGTACGGTTCCTGATGTTATCAGTAGTTATAGTAGGGAACACACAGTAAAGACTGCTAATATTGCGACTTATATCTTTATAACCTTCCTATCCATACTCTTTATTATTTGTACAGGTAGTATTCTATACTTTTACAAGCCTTATAGAAATCATGGAAAATAAAGAAGAATATAGCTATCTGAGTAAGTTAGGTTATAGTAAAAAAATGATTAATCGGATTGTCGGATATGAAATAGGTATACTTTTCCTTATTCCTGTATTAATTGGGATAATAAATGGTAGTATGTTGCTTATTTTCTATAAATATTTATTTATGGATACATTGGTTGCAGGCAATATTATAATGCTATCTTTGTTGCTTTTTCTGTTTTTCTTTTTGATAATATATGGCACATTTTATTTATTGACATTGCGGTCAGTGAAATCAATAATAAACAATTAATTCTAAAAACTTTTTAACTTTAACGATTTAGTAAATAATATGATGAGAATAGAAAAAATAGCAAAGAGTAAATTTTTGGGGATCACAATAATCTTGTTACAACAATTAATAGCCTTTTTGATTTTGGTCTATAATCGAGAAAACTTGTCTCTTCTTTTCTCTGAAAAAGTAGCTCTTGTAATGACTCTTATTGATACAGGTTTTATTTGGCTGGCAGCAATATTACGTCAAAAACAAGATGGGATTTTTAAAAAAATTATTTCTATCGTTTTCTTAACAATTTGGCAATACTTGGTATCTGTGCTATCAAGGGAAACTCCTCTCTTTTTTAGTAGTGGTCTGCAAATTATATTGCTCTATTGTTATACCGTTGAGATTACTGATTTAATATTATATGGGCAGAAACAGTTTAAAGATAAGCTAGACAAGAGCTTATTAATGATCATTTTTTTGTTTCTATAATTAGCCTTTTTAGTTAATAGAACTTTATTTAATTTCTTATTCTTAGTTGTTTTTTTACTATTTTACACCTTTATCCATTATTGGTTATAGTGCTATATTATAGGTATTTTAGGCAACAAATATCAGTTGTAAGACGTTCATTGATATTATTTTCTTTGCTTTTGCTAGCAATACTTGGTAGTGAATTTTATGGAGAGATGCTAGATGTTAATCAAGCCTTTAATAATTTGGGGTGGTATCTGTTTCCCCTTATAATGAGTACAATATACTATTTTAAGGTCATACATGATAAATTTAGTCTAGTTACTCGAAGATGGTTAGGTAATTACAAAACTCGTATAGAACTTTTATTTCTACTTCTTATCATTTGTTGGGTAATACTTATAAAGGTACTAGTTAAAGATTTTTTACTATTTTTTATAGTTGTTGATGCAAGCACGTTTTTTTGTCTAGTGGTAATTTCTTGTATCTTTTGTTATTTAGAAAACTTTAAGCAAAATTTTGACTATGAAAATAGAAGATTGAACTATTTTATGAAATCGGAGGAAAACATGAGAGTGGAGTTCTCAAATTATTTGCATGATGATGTCTTGCAAAATGTCATAGCGATAAAAAACTTACTCTCTTTAGAAAATAGTGATATAACACATGGTTTTATTGTTAATGGGTTGAATGATCTAGTTTCTGGTATCAGGGATGAAATTGATACTTATCACCCAATAGTTCCTTCTAATCGAACAATGAAAGAAAACATACAGTCTCTTTTTGATGATATTGTTAAAAGGAGGAAAAGTAATAAGTTGTTGTATTTCAACTGTTCGAGTAGTACAATAATCCCACCTCCATATGGAGATATTGTTTACAGGTTTATAAAAAGAATTAATTAATAATGCTATAAAAATATGGAGTCAGTAAAGATATTCATTTATCTTTAAAGGTTCAATCTGATATTATTATCATAGAGGAGAGCAATCAGGTGGTGGAAAAAGTTCAATCTATAAATTATGGCAGAGGTTTGAAATCATTTCAAGAAACACTAGTAGCTTTTGATGGAGATATGGAGCTACAAATAGATAATAAACAATACAATATCAGAATATTACTTCCCATAGATTGGAAATTGTGCTATGAAGATTTTATTAATTGATGACCATAAACTATTTGCAAAGAGTATCCAACTGTTATGCCAACAGTATGATGAGGTAGATGTTATAGATACAGTTACTTCTAATTTTAACGATGTGACGATTGATTTATCTAAATACGATATTATATTACTTGATATTAATCTAACAAATATTTCTAAAGAGAATGGATTGGAGATAGCGGAGGAACTCATACAGTCTACTCCTAACTTGAAAGTTGTTATGCTGACAGGATATGTTAAGTCAATCTATGAAGAGAGAGCAAAAACAATAGGGGCATACGGTTTTGTAGATAAAAATATAGACCCTAAACAACTCATCTCTATCTTAAAGAAAGTGGATTCTGGGAAAAAGTATTTTGAACAAATTGAATCTCAGGATTATGTTGAAGCTTTAACTGACCGAGAAATAGTAATCTTAAATTTGAGTAAGAAAGGTCTCTCTGTTAAAGATATAGAGGAAATGTTACAAATTAGTAGGAGAACAGTATTTAATCATTTGAACCATATCTATTCAAACTTCTAGTAAATAATAAGCAAGAGGCTATCTACAAAGCTGAGCAATTAGGGTATTTTATGGACTTCTGAGTTGTAGGCAAACAACTTAATTAAGCTTTATCTTTGTATTTGTTAGGGATTATGTGAAATAGAACATACTAAGATTAGTAGTGAAGAAATCTCCGACGGGAGAGAGTACTCACTACTTTTTCTTTATGTTAAAGTAGTGGTGTCTTGTAAAGTCGTAGGGCTCAATGGCGTTAGATGTCGCTTGACAAACTGGCAAGATACCTGTTTTAGATGGAATATTATCAAAGTATGTTGGATGCTAGACGTCGAGTATTGAAAAGGACATCACTAAAATAAGGAACCATTCAAGACAAAAGAGGTAATGTCATGCGTGCAGTATTTGGAATTGATGTAAGTAAAACAAGTTCTGAGGTGGCAATTTTAGTCAACGGTGAAAAGGTTCATGGCTACACCATACTCAATGATGCCATTGGATTCAATCGCCTGTTGGGCGACGACTTGAAAACTGTTCATAGCCCTGAGATTATATTTGAGGCTACAGGCGTCTATTCTCGACGTCTTCAAGCCTTCCTTGAGGAATATAGTTACGCTTACACACAGCTAAATCCACTGGAAGCTAAGAAGCAATTGAACAGTTTGTGAGTTCGTAAAACAGATAAAATTGACGCTGAAAAGTTGGCTAATTCTTAGCTTGTGCACAATCGTAAACCAACTTACGTGCAGCAAGAAGTTTATCAACATCTACGTGATTTAAGCCGTTTCTATCAAAATATGAATGAAGGTCTTGTTCGAGCTAAAAATCGTCTGTACAAGGTTCTACAAGTCACTTTTCCTGAATTGGAGAAGCTATTATCCACACCTACTGGAGAGCAATATTGGAACTTAGTGATGGCTTTTCCATGCAAAGAGTTTGTATTGAGCCTATCTCAAAGTGACTTGTGTGAGATGATCCATCAATCTACCTCCAAACGCATCTCTGAAAAGCGTATTGCTTACCTGACTGATAAACTTATAAAACTCGCTAAACAATATTTTTGTGCGGTCAAGAAAACCTCTCCCATGATGGAAGAGGTCCGTTACTATGCTCAAGAATTGCTTCGTCTTTCTGAACGCAGACAAGTTGTCTTAAACAACATGGTAGCTCTAGTTCAGCCTTTACCAGAGTATGACATCTTACGGTCAATTCCTGGTATCGCAGAAACAACGGCTACAAGCGTTATTGGCGAATTAGGAGACATTCGTCGCTTTAAGTCTGCTAATCAAATCAACGCTTTTATCGGTATTGTTCTCAAACACTATGAATCGGGAGATTTCCTAGGTCAAGAGCATATCACTAAGCATGGGAATCCTTATGCAAGAAAAATTCTGTACAAGTGCATTCAAAACATTGCTTCAGCTAGTCATACTAATCCCTGCCATATCGCTAACTTTTATGAGAAACGAAAAAGACAATCGATAATAGCTTCAACTAAGCCACATACGATTGCCTCTATACATCGTCTCATTCAGACAATGTTTTACCTCATTACGCATAACAAACTTTACGATTACTCTTTGACCCAAAATCGATAAGGCTGTCTATGCCGTATTAGGGTAACACCTTGTTTCAAAAAATACCAGATGAGGTGTTTTTTAGCATGCCCTTTTATGGATCAAAAAGTGTTAAAAATAAGACAGTAACCTCAGAATAGCTACTGTCTTCTCTCTTTTTTTACTTAAAGCCTTGATAGACTTGATAAATGGTAGAAAAGAGTCAAATAAAATATTTCAAAGGAAAGCGCAAAAAAACTAGGGAGATACCCTAGTTAGTAGTAGGCACTCACATAAAATTTTTATGTGACGAATAATGTAAGTATAAAGCCTCTATGTATAGAAGTTAATTAGAGACTAAGGGAAGATTGAATTATTATTGTATGGTGTGTAAGCCTACAATTGTGATTATATCAAGATGATTAAAAATTTGCAATATTTTTCGAGGATTAATGTTCCCCTAAATAGAGTCTGTTTTTATGTTTTATAATGACTATAAAAAATCTTTTATGGTTATTGATACTCGTGGTATGTTCACTAAAAACATTATGAAAAACATCTCTTATTCGCAATGGAAGGGGTCAGGCATTTATTGATGGATTCTATTATATGGCTTTGATATATTTTAGTTTAAAACATACCAGATGAGGTGTTATTTTCGTATACTCTTTTATGGCTCAATAAGTTTTGAAAATAAAGCTGTAACCTCAGAATAGCACTGTCTTGTCTCATTTATTCTTAAAGACTTGATAAACTTGGTATATGGTAAAAAGAGCCAAATAAAAGGGTGGAAGCATCCCCCCTTTTGAGCATAGACCGCAGTACTACACCCCTATTCGATAGTGTAAATCATAACAAAAACATAAAAGCAAATCAAGGCTTTGATTTTATAAAATTTTCTCCAACTGTTCAAATTTTTGAATAGTGTTGGTTCCCACTATTTTGTCAAATGTTGATTTTGGGACAGACTGATATAGTGCATCCTTAATTATCCTAAAGTTTGATAAATATATTTAATTCACGTTTACTATAACTCTGCAAGATACTGTCAATAATTTTGTGTAAACACTCAAGTAGAGTTACGGAGTGTTAATCAAACAAGCTTTCAAGTGTGTCAGAAAATAGGCCAACCCCTTTATGGATTCGTTGACTTTGCTTGAAATTATAATCTTCAAACAAAGAAGAGCTCATTTTACACTCAAATAAAGGAAGTCAATACTACAAGTGATTGCTATGGGCAAGCATTCAAAATCCGGTAGAAAGGAAAGAAGTTTTGGCAGCGTTTGAGGTTGTGTAAACCATTCTAGGCTTTGGTAGTTTTACCATCGCTCTAAAAGGTTTATGCTACAAACTCTTTAAAGACGATGACAAAAAATAATCCGTCCCCACTTTTGGCGAAGTAAGACGGATGGATTATCTTCGTTTAAACTAGCCACCGTCTTTTAAACGGCTCTACATGGAAGTTGAGTGACTCCTCAACTTCTTTTTACTAACACAATTTTATCAAATCACTGATCTAAGTCAATTTACGTTTCTCCTTATTATTTTGAGATTCATATTGCTTAAAAAAATAGTTGAAGGTTTAGTTAAGATATATTTTGCAACTATTGAGATTTTAGCAGAAAGAAAGTATAATGAAGTTACTTTCTTTTATTTCTGTAAGTTATGTACTGCAGAAAACGGCAACCCCAATAGGGTTGCCGTTTTCTCTTGTATTCGCTATTATATGGTTCATAAAGTTTTACTTATACTTCTTTACTATTTAAAGACCAAACTTACATTAGGACAACTTTACCAAAGATAGTGCAGCTTTTCTTCTTGGTAAGAGTGATAGCTGTCTCATCAGTATTTAGCGAGTTAAGAATAATGTCACCATTTTCACTATTTTTACATACCTTCATTACGTAGTACCGACTATCTAACCGTACAATAGCGATATCACCTGTTCGGAGGATAGAGTTCTTCATAACAAATATCACTTCATCATCGAAAAAAATAGGTTCCATGGAATTACCGACAACCTTAAGTGCTATATCATGTACTGGAATAGGCACAGGGTAGTCAAGGCAGTCAACTGGGACTTCCGATAATTCAAAGCCTTGTGCATCGACTCTAGCATAAATACTGACCCTTTTTGTTGGTCGTTCCTCGTTAATGCCTATTTGTTTTTTAATGTCGTTTTCTTTGATTTCTTTAGAGATGTGCTGATTATCTAATCGATTTTCTATGAAATCAACAGTTGCGTCTTGGTTTCCTTCATCAAGCTCCTTAAACATTTCCTCTACTTGCTCGTGCTTATTGTCGTTAATTGGTGGGTAAGCATACTTGCTTGGTGAGTCCGATAATCCTAGTAAGTAGTCTGACGTCACCCCAAATAATCCAACTAACTTCACAAGATCTTTAAATGTAGGGGCATTACTTCCATTTTCCCACTTTCCAACAGTTTGTTGTGTTTTCCCTATTTTGGCACTAAATTCCTTTTTAGTCCAACCTCTAGCTTGTCGGAGTTTAATTAATCGGTCAGTAAACATTTCCCCCATTAAATTATTACTATCCTTACACTCTTTCATGTATTATCCCTATAACATCTTCCTAAAAAAATTATAATTTTTTTATAATCGAAATTATTATAGCAGTTTTAGAAACAATAAACAAATGTAGAAATAACAGTATTCAAAAAGACTTTATAGACTGTATAAAAATAGCTATATAAGACGGTGGCAAACTGAATGAAAATGAAATAATTACTAATTTAACGCTAAGTTATAATTAAAAAACAAATCCATGTTTTTAGTAGAAAATCATAGCTTTTTAATTAAAAAAATATGAGTTAGGTGTAATTTTTATTATGAAATTTTTCTTGATTGTTTGCCATAAAAAAATAGTAAAAATCATTTCAGGACTATATTGATTAGGCAGGTTATATATACATGGGAAATATTATTTCGGACTTGAGACAACGACGGAAATTGTCAAAGAAAACATTAGCTCATGACCTAAATGTCGATGCAGGGACTATTGACAAGTGGGAAAATGGAGCTAATATACGTATGGAAAACGTTATAGCTATAGCCGAGTATTTTGGTGTATCTACAGACGATATTTTAGGAACAAGATAGTATTAAATACAAATCAGGTGTAACGAAGTTAATACCAATTTTTTTGATTGAAAATAAGAGTAGGACAATGACAACAGCAGCCAATAATCCAAAGATAATTACTTTAGAAGACCTAGAAGAAAAGTTAGAATCATATATTTATGAATTTAATGACGACCTATGCCGAACCATTATTGAGTATATGATTGATTCGGAAGGGCCATTTGCAATTACTCGATATAAGAAGTTTGGATCACCATGGTTTTATCAGGCAACCAGAGATATTTCTGATAAACTCTGGAGAAAGCTAATCGAAGAGGGAAAACCAGAGACTGAAGCTAAAGCCATAGCTAAAGATGTAATATCAACGTACTATCAATATATGTTATTTGATATGTTGCTTGCGGGGCAAAATAACCTAGCTTCAAAAGAAGTCCAGGTAAGGATTTCTAGCTTGACAAATAAACGGCAACAAAATGAAGTAAAAAAATTAGCCTTCATGAAAGGTTGCAGGGAATACATTCAGAATTTACCGTTGAAGACACTAAACAATTACATTCCTCTAGCCGAATTGTTTAAATACGCCGGTGTCGGAGTAGTTCCAGATCTAGCGAAAATTTTCAGCTTGCTAGATTCAAGTGAAGCTGGATGTTTGAAAAAAGTCGGAGAAGTTATCCATTTTGACGATGCTGCAGTAGATGAAGTGATTGAAAAAAGATTTTTAAGGAGTTCTCAACTTCGTTTCTCTAGCGGTAAACTATTGTTCAACTCAGAAAGTGTTGTATTTAAATAGTATTTAGAATGAATAAAGGGGAAAGGATATAATTTTAAGTACTTTTAGGGCCTAAGATAAATCAATACTTTTTAGACGCAAAATATTCTGTGAAGAGGTGTTTAAAGCTAATGCTATATTCTTCATAGTAACTTGGAAATTAATCACTCAAAAAACGAGACCTTATTTATAAGGAGATACAATTAAATGGATAGTCAAACTTGACAGTTTTTTTTAGCAGGGATGATAAAGGTCAGTACTTGAGGTAAAACATTGTCTGAATGAGACGATGTATTGAAGGAACTGCATGAGGATTTATTGAAGGTATTGTCTTTTTCGTTACTCATAAAAGTCAGCAATATGGCAGGAATTGGTAGACTGAAAGCGACGAATAACTCCCAATTCGCCAATGATAGATGTCGCTGTGGTTTCTGCGATGCCAGGAATTGACCGTAAGATGTCATACTCTGGTAAAGGCTGAGCTAGAGCTACCATGTTGTTTAAGACAACCCGTCTGCGTTCAGAAAGACGAAGCAATTCTTGAGCATAGTAACGGACCTCTTCCATCATGGGAGAGGTTTTCTTGATTGCACAAAAAGATTGTTTAGAGAGCTTTATAAGTTTATCAGTCAGGTAAGCAATACGCTTTTCAGAGATGCGTTTGGAGGTAGATTGATGGATAATCTCACACAGGTCACTTAGAGATAGGCTTAATACAAACTAAACTCTTTGCCTGGAAAAGCTATAACTAAGTTCCAATATTGCTCTCCAGTTGGTGTGGATAAGAGATTTTCCAATTGAGGAAAGGTGACTTGTAGAACCTTGTGCATACGGTTTTTAGCTCGAACAAGATCTTCTGTCATATTTTGGTAGAAACAGCTTAAATCACGCAGGTGTTGATAAACTTCTTCCTGCACATAAGTTGCTTTACGATTGTGCACAAGCTGAGATTTAGCTAACTTTTCAGCGTCAATTTTATCTGTTTTACGAACTCGCAGACTGTCCAATTGCTTCTTAGCTTCCAGAGGACTTAGCCGTGTGTGAGTCCTCAAGAAAGGCTTGAAGACGTCGAGAATAGACGCCTGTAACCTCAAATATAATCTCAGGGTTATGAACAGTTTTCAAGTCGCCCAACAGGCGATTGAATCCAATGGTATTATTGAGTATGGTGTAGCCATGAACCTTTTCACCGTTGACTAAATTGCCACTCAGAACTTGTCTTACTCACATCAATTACAAAAATTGCACGTATGACATTATCTCTTTTGGCTTGAATAATTCCATGTTTTATTGATTTTATTTTCAATATGCGGCGTTTAGCGTCCTACATACTTTGTTCAAATTTCTCCTAAAGCAAGGTATCTTTCCTGTTTGTCAAGCGATGTCTAGCGCCAAAAGAAGTCACGACTTAACAAGACACCACTACTTCAATACAAAGAAAAAGTAGTGAGTACTCTCTCCTGTCGGAGATTTCTTCACTACTAATCTTAGTATGTTTACTATATGCTTAATACGAATTTAATATAAGTTTTTCTGAAGAAGCACTTTACTGTTATTAGTAAATGCGGGAGATATAATTAGTCTTAAATAATAGTCATATAGCTATTTAATTGCGGAATCCTACTATATCGGTTTTTTATTGCGATAAGCGATTATGAGAAACTGTTTGAATTAATAGGTTCCCTACCAAAAAAACTGCCAAAAATAAATTTGGAAGTTTTTTTGGTTTTTCTATTTTAGACTGGTTTTGTTTATCATATCATCTACTATGAGATTGAAATATGAACGATTTTGGGAGAACTTGTCCATTATTTTGACTGAAAGAAATATCAGCTGGATTGAGTTAACCAGAAAAATGTTTGCGGGAGAGTTTCACTATCCAAGTGAATTGAATCGTTTGTATCAAAAGATTGTGAGTCTCCATGCACAAAGTTCGACCAAAGCAGATGCCATGAAGAAACTACGAACAAAGAAGACCTTGATGGAATCCCAAAAGATTGGGGAACAACAAAAACTAGCTCGTACAGGTATCTATTTGGAAAAAGTAGGTCATGTATTAGAAAGCAATATCGATGAAGCTGAGGAGCTATTAAAAACCATGACAGAGACAGGAGATAAACTGTTTCAAACAGTCTTCTTGATTGGTGTCTTTGGTCAGGATGAAGAAGAACTCAAACAAGCTTTAGACACTATCCAACAAGTAGCCGGCTCAAATGACCTAATGATTGATAAAGAAGTCAAGGCCGCAAAAGAGAATCTAAGAAATTGCAGTCCATTTATGATGCGATTTCCGAATTATACTAAGCAGTCCTGATAGGCTGCTTTTTTGAGAGATTATAGATGTTTACAACATTTTTTAAGAAAAACCAAGACAATGGTGATATATTTAAGAAGCTAATTCATCGACTATCTGATATGTCCGTCCCAGATCTTGAAAAAAATAGACCTACTGATAGATATCATTTTCACTCCAAATCAAGAAACCGAACAACTTATAGAGAAGAAACTTTGGACGACACATTAAAGGAAGCTAAGAATCAACTTCATAAGGAACAATTAGAGAAGAATTTAGAGAGATTTAGGAAAAATAGTCAATAACGCACCAAAAATGGTGCATTTGCTTTTTCTAAATGTTATAATGGTGGTATCAAATAAAAGGAGTTTGCTATGATTGGAAAAAACATAAAATCCTTACGTAAAACACATGGCTTAACACAACCCGAATTTGCCCGAATTATAGGAATTTCTCGAAATAGCTTAAGCCGTTATGAAAATGGAACTAGTTCAGTATCTACAGAACTAATAGACATCATTTGTCAGAAGTTTAATGTATCTTATGTCGATATTGTAGGAGAAGATAAAATGCTCAATCCTGTTGAAGATTATGAATTGACTTTAAAAATTGAAATTGTGAAAGAAAGAGGTGCTAATCTATTATCTCGACTCTATCGTTATCAAGATAGTCAGGGAATTAGCATTGATGATGAATCTAATCCTTGGATTTTAATGAGTAATGATCTATCTGACTTGATTCATACGAATATCTATTTAGTAGAAACTTTTGGTGAAATAGAGAGATATAGCGGCTATTTGGATGGAATTGAACGTATGTTAGAGATATCTGAAAAACGGATGGTAGCCTAATGGAAATCCAAGATTATACTGGTAGCGAATTCAAACATGCTTTAGCAAGGAATCTTCGTTCTCTGACAAGAGGAAAAAAGTCCAGTAAGCAACCTATAGCGATTTTGCTTGGAGGGCAAAGTGGTGCCGGTAAGACTACAATTCATCGTATTAAACAGAAAGAATTTCAAGGAAATATTGTTATCATAGATGGCGATAGTTTTCGTTCTCAGCATCCACACTATTTAGAACTGCAGCAAGAATATGGCAAAGACAGTGTTGAATACACCAAAGATTTTGCAGGCAAAATGGTAGAGTCTTTAGTAACAGAATTGAGTCATTTGGGATACAATCTTTTGATAGAGGGAACTTTACGAACGATTGACGTTCCAAAGGAAACAGCACAACTCTTGAAAAATAAGGGATATGAAGTACAATTAGCCTTGATTGCGACAAAGCCTAAGCTGTCCTATCTGAGCACCCTTATCCGATACGAAGAACTGTACGCTATCAATCCAAATCAAGCACGCGCAACTCCAAAAGAACATCATGATCTGATAGTGAACAATCTAGTTGAGAATACCCACCAGCTGGAGCAATTAGGTATCTTTGAACAAATCCAAATCTATCAACGAGATAGGACCTGTGTTTACGATTCGAGAGATGATGAAATATCAGCAGCAGCTGTTCTTCATGAATTATTGTTTGGAGAGTGGAGTCAGGTAGAAAAGGATATGCTTAAATCTGGAGAAGAAAGATTTAAAGATTTAACTAATTGAAATGGTTGTTAGAACAAAAAAATTTTAAAAATATAGTCTACTTATAACTTTTTGTTAGTTGTTTAAGGTGGGCGAAAATTTTTTTAGAACTCAAAAAAACGCATAGTATCAGGTGTTGAAAAAAACTTGAAATTATAGTGTTTTCTTGTGGGAAGATTTACTCCATTATCTTCAGGAATTGAGATTTTGCCCATCTCTTTTTATTATATTTAAGGATATTTGAAAGATGTATTTTAGAAAAACAATTATGGAGTCCTTAATACGGAATATAGTATAAATGCTGATTCAAAGTGAAGTTTTTATATGTTTTTTTGCTTTTTGTTGAGTATAAAATCTATTAACTAAAGTCGAACAACAAAAATTAATTTAAGATGAAGTGAACTGTAGACTTTGGAAATGTCTCTTACTCGATTTCAGAATGAATTACTGATACGGGATTAAAAGAACTAAGTATTTCTTTTTGTTTTGAATGAGATACGTGAGTATAGATTTGTGTGATTAATATAGAACTATGTCCAAGAATTTGTTGAATATATCGAATATCTACATCACTATCTAGAAGCATTGTCGCAAAGCTATGTCTAAACATATGCGGTGTAATAGTTCTAGAAAAGTTATTTTGTTCAACGATTCTCTTTATTACTAAACGTACACTTTGCTCTGACAATGGTTTAAGTGAATGTTTCCCTGGGAACAAGAAATCATTGGATTCATTTCTTGTTTTATTTATATATGTTTCTAGTAAATTGAATGTTTTTTGATCTCCTAAAAATAGGATACGTTCTTTCTTACCCTTTCCTATAATATGGAGTGTCTTATTGGACAGATTAATGTCTTTGAGATGAATGTGGCAAAGTTCAGAAATTCTGATGCCTGTTGAAAGTAAAAGTGAAATAATTAGTAGATTTCTTTCAGCGTGTTGTTTTTGATAGTCAGTTTTAGATACAATTACTTTCCGTTCTAAATATATAAAAATGCTTTTCAGAATATCATACGGAATCGTTTTAGGCAATATTTTTTCAGTTCTAAATTGAAAGCGCAATTGATTGAAGGGATTCTCTTCAATTATGTTCTGGTATTTTAGATAGTTATAAAACACCTTCATACAAGCAATTTCTTCTTAATGTATTCGTTTTTATGTTTGATCGTGTCAACTGTTCTATATAGGATTCGACATTATCATAGTCTGAGTTATAAAATTGCATAAGATCATTCTTATAAGCGCGAATCGTGTGTGAACTCAAACGCTTATGAGTTTTGCAATAATCTAAGTAAGTAGAAATAAGTTTATAATCCATAAAAATCTCCTTTATCAATAATCATGCTATTATAAACCTATTTGAGTGCTTCGTATAGTGATAATAAATTGTTATCGGTAGGAGATTGATGAATATGACAAATAAAAAAATAAGAGTATTTTTTTAAGCAGACCTAATCCATTTACGAATGAGCAACAATACTTTATAGATAAACTAAAGAGTACTCTAGAGAACTATAATATAGAAAGCATAACTCTACAAGCAAAGGATTATTCTCCCTATGAATCATTATCTGCTTTAAATGAAATGATAAAAAGATGCTATGGTATGGTTATCTTAGCTTTCGGTCATACGTATATTCAATCTGGAGTTTTAAAAAAGGGAGCAATTCAAGATAAAAAAAGTTTTTTTGAATCTGACGAACAGTCGTTAGATGGGAAATGGATTACTAGTTCGTTTTTGCCAAATTGAAGGTGCTATGGCGATCTCAAATAATATTCCTATTCTAATCATTAAGCAAAAAAATTTGCGAATTGATGGCATTCTAAAAGATGATAAAAAAATTGTATCTGTATCAGATTTTTCATTGGATGATAAGACACAAATTGACTCTTTCTTCGAACAAATTTTAGAGAAAGAAATATATTGTTGGAAAAAATCATTGGAAGAAATATTTAATACAATTGAGGGAAATATCGTATAGCATACTTTCTAATGTGATATAATACAAACAAAAATACTTTTAAAGGGAGGTATTTAGATGAAAAGAATCTTTATAAGTTTTGCCATTGAGGATGAAAATTTACGAGATTTTCTAAGGGGCCAATCAAGAAATACAAACTCTCCATTTGAATTTGTGGATATGTCTGTTAAACAACCTTGGGATTCTCAATGGAAAACTAAATGTAGAACAAGAATTAGAGGGTGTGACGGTATGATTTCTATCATTACTAGGAATACCAAGAAAGCAGATGGGCAAATTTGGGAAATGAACTGTGCTATAGATGAGGGGATACCACTACTTGCAATTTATGGGAACAAAGATCATATTGGTGCGACGATTCCAAATGAATGTGGCTATCTTCCTGTAGTAGATTGGAATTGGGAAAAGATTAGCGCTTGGATAAAACAATTGTGAGGTATAATTTATGTTAAAAAACAAGGCATTAATTGTTGGTATCGATGCATATTCTCAGGCTCCGTTAGGGGGGTGTACTAATGATGCAGAGGAGATAGCGAAATTATTAGAGACAAACGAGGATGGTTCTCCTAATTTCAGTGTTAAGCTAAAACGTAATATACAAACAAAAGCAGAGTTATTGGAGGACCTTCATTCTTTATTTAAAGAAGGAGAATCTGACATTGCACTCTTTTATTTCTCAGGACATGGGACAGATGAGATGGCTGGTCAAATCGTAACACCAGATTTTAATAGCTATGATATGGGAATTTCTATGAATGATATACTTCGACTAGCAAACACTTCAAAAAGTCGAAATAAAATTATCATCTTAGATTGTTGTTATTCTGGGAAGTTAGGAGATTTTAGTGCTATAGACTCACCAGATGCCATTATTGGGAAAGGTGTTACTATTCTAACAGCAAGCGATCGTGATGAGGTTGCTATTGAGGATGGAATAACTGGTCATGGTGTGTTTACTGAATTACTAATTCAGGGGCTAAAAGGTGGAGCAGCAGATGTTAGCGGGAATATCACTCCTGCTAGTTTATATTCTTTTGTTGATCAGTCACTTGGAGTATGGGAACAAAGGCCGCTATTTAAAACAAATATAACAGGATTTTTACCTATCAGAACTGTTGAAGCTAAAGTATCCAAAAAGGTATTACGAAAACTTCATCATTACTTTGTGGAACCAACTTCTGAATTTCAATTAGATCCATCATTTGAATTTACCAATTCACCTGATATTACTCATGAATATAAAGAGCCGTTTGCTCAGCAAACAAATGTAGACAAATTTAAAGAATTGCAACTATATGAAAGTGTTGGTTTGATCGAACCTGTTGGGGAGGAACACATGTATTTTGCTGCTATGAATAGCAAGTCTTGTCGTTTGACACCACTAGGTTTACATTATTGGAAATTATCAAGAGATAAGAGATTTTAAAAGGGAAGTGAGTAAATTTACTCACTTCCCTTTTTATTATTTTTAGAGTTTCGTAATAATCTTCCTTTAGCTCTTTACGACCCGAGGTAACAGTCTCTTCTTGCCTTTTTGTAATAGGCTTAAATTTAATAATTGATTCGTCAGTACCAAATGCAATTAAAGTCAAATCTTTAACATTTTCATTAAACCAAGTATCATCGAGCTCAGTTTCCTCTCGTTTGAGAAATTGTAATTCCGTTAAGCAAGTTTTAGCAAAATGAACAGCAGAGTAATAGTATTCTTTTACTGATTCGATGTCCTTAGATATACGATATTGTTTTAATAAAAGAGCACAGTAATTTCTAGCACAATATAGATTCCCACTCTCAAAATTTGAACCATTTTTGTAATATCTTCTAGCTTGTTCTAAGAACTTACATTCTCTATTAAGTGCAAAAATTTGCTTATTTATCGCTGCAACAATACCTAGCAAGTTTTCATTTGTAGAGGTGGTTAAGTCTATTTTTTTATCAATGTATGATAAGGTCGAAAGTAGATTTTCTATGGTTATATCTTTTTTATAGCGACATAAAATGTATTGAGACAATATGTCCTCATCAAAAGATAAGTTTAAAATCTGAAGATACTTTTTCTCGGCTTCTTCAAACTGCATATTTTCCTTCAAATTTTCAGTTTCTTGAATCATAGTTCTTATCGAGTCGCCTTCTGTATCTTCGTTTTTTGACAATTGAATTAATGGTTCAATTCTATATAAATTATAATCAAATACAGGACTATCAATGTATTCTGGATTAGAATTTAAACAAGCTATTAAAGTTTTTTCCAATTGCTCCTGAACGGATTTTCTATAGTTTTCATCCGATAATATTTTCTTTCTATGATATCTTATCTGTGGACTCATTGAGATATCAAAAAATGGATATTTGCGAATCGTAATTTCCTCACAAAGAATAATTGTAGACTTAGGTTTCATTGCATGACGAAGTCCTAACTCATAGATCGCATTTTGATTCAGAGTACTTATATCAGCAATTACTATATCAGCTAAAAAAATAGATGTAATGAAATTTTTATTAATAGCTACAGAAGTAGGAACTTCATCACCTCGATATGCATTTGTGGAGTAAATGGAGTTCAAATTATTCCGTGATAAAACTGGCTTTATAAACTTAAAATATATGTCATCTAAGTTTAGCTTCACCAACGTCCCAGGAATTTTCTTTACTCCGTAACCCATAACTACAAAGCATGTTTTATTATCCATTTTTCCCACTCCTACCGATAACAATTTATTATCACTAGTATACCATAATTTGTAGTTAATCATATTTTTCCAGTGATAAAATCTCCAAACTAATCTTGATATGATGTGGCTTTCACTAATAAAGAAGTAAGTCATGTTTAACAAAGTGAAGGCTCGATTTCTGGTTGGAGTAGAGGTTTAATCGTAATAAGTTTTTATTGTTATGATTGGCTATAAGATTGGTTCACAATCTATTTCAAAACAAACCGAGAACCAAATACGAGAAGAAGCAAATAAACTTTTGACAAATTAAAAAAACAAAAAAAGAAAGAGCGACAGTTTTATCAGATGAGTTTGTTAAAGAATCTCTTACTCAATCTTTCACCAAAAATAGTAAATCCAAAGTAGAGAATAGATAAAATATACAAAATAGCTTTTGCGTATAATATTAGATGATTTTACAATTACAATACTTAAAAAATGGCGAGAAGTTCAAATCAAGAATGATGATAAAGATTATGTAATATCACGTTTTGGGGAGCCCTTGTGTAAGTCTACAATCTCTAGGATAATAAAAAGGCATGCTATGTTTGATATTAGTCGTAGAAAAAATACGAGAACTAACCTTTTTATAAATTTTCATTTTCAATAGTCAATTCTTCACAATGAAAAATCTGATTCATTATCTGTTTTAGCATCATATCCAAATAGTTGTGTAGGAGGTGGATCACGTCTTTCACCCTCTAAGTAATCTCGTTCGTGTTGTGCAAGTTTTTCATTTAATTCTGTATCATGACGAATAATATTATAACGTTCGTATTTTTTAGAACCAAATGTTTGAGACAGTTTTTGTTTAAAGATATTCCAGAGGTTCTCTTTATTTTTTAAGAAATATGTTTTGAAGCAACTTTCGGCTAGATCGATACTCTCTTGCAGAATATTAATTGATTTCTTTAAAAAAGTATTCTCCTCTTTTAATTCTTTATTTTTCTTTTTGATTTTAGTAATCTCTTCAATATTTGCTTTTTTCATCTGGACTTCTATGTCTAACTCTTGTTTAGTTCTCAATATCTCTGACAGCTCCTTTTTTTATTTTTCTCTGCTTCAGATTTAGCATTTTCAGCCCACATCTTTTTCTCCTCGATTTTTTTGATCCAACTCTTTAAGTTTTGTAGTTCGTTTGTAAAGCTCAGTGTCCAGATGGTTAGCTATTGTTTTTGATTTGCCACTTTCTTGAACTTGCAATCCATGATTTCTAGCTGTTGTTCGAAGTAGTTCGCGTTGAGCTGCTTGCCATCGAGTTTGTGCCGTTACTAAATCCTTATTTTTTTTAGAACCTGTTGTGTAGTAGCCCATTTCTTTGAGGGCACCTTCCTGACCAACTTGAATGGTTAAGCCTCTTTTATTTTGCCGTTTAACTAATATGAAATCAACATGAAGATGAGGGGCAGAACCAGGCTCATCTGCATGGAAATAGGCACCGAAAACTATGGCGTTAGGATTATTTTTTTTGAATTGTTCTAAAAAATCTGTGAGAATTTTTTCTGATTTAGCGATTGTGGGATGATGGTTAACATTTCCTATGGTAAAAATTGCCTCATGTCTGGTAGCAGGATTGCGATTGGGATCACGTTTATAAGCCGAAAATACTTTCGTATGATAGTCTATAATTTGTCTGTCAGATCGAGTTTGTTTCGCATTGTAGTCAAGAACAGCCTGTCCGAAAATTTTATAATAAGCCTGTTTGATGGGCCTATCCTCTATAATTTTAAAATATCCATCTGGGTCTATATGATCCTCTGAGTTTGTTATGTTGCGATTACGAATATTATGGTCACGACTCATCTTTTTTCCAAAGTGAGCTGAAATAGTATAAGCATTGTTCATAACTTTCTCCTTTATTTATTGATTATGTCTGAAAAGTTGAAAATAAAAAACAGACTATAATGAATTATCTAGGTGCTGATGGAGACAGTCAGCAGAGTCTGACGCTGCTTATAACACAATATACATAATGACAGAGTCATTATTATTGTGGTCCTGCAGACGGCTAGGATTGCATCCTCTTTTTCCAAAAGTAGAAAATTATACTTCATGTGTATATAACTTCACAAATCGTACTCTCAACATTACTAAATTATTGGTAGATAAAACAGGTATTAGCTACTATAATGCTGTTGTGTAAGTTAACTATGACAAGATACTTTTTGATGATGTTAAATATGACTTATAGAGGTAATAAAACTCTATGTTGATATTACTTAAAATCCGTAACATCATTTTCATAAGAGAGTGATGTTTGCACTTTAACAATTGAATCAATTTATTGTTAAATAAGTTTTGAAAATATTTGCCGTAAATTAGAGAAAGTTGTAAAATCAAGGTGAAAGTATAGGATTAGTTCTACAAGTAGCTAATTCAGCAAGTTATTGAAAGAAAATGTTATAAAACGGAGGTGTTGAGCATGTTAGATATTTTTGTTTTAGAAGAAGATTATTTTCAACAAGCTCGTCTTGAGGATGCCATCCACAAGTCTAAACAAATATATATTTTAAGAATTGGGAAGGTTGATTTATACGATAACCCCAATCAATTATTAGAGCGTATTACGGAAAGGGGCTCGCATTTACTGTTTTTTCTAGATATTGGATCTGACAGTGATGTCGAAGGGGGAATATTGGTTGCTCAACAGATTCGTGAGCGAGATCCGTATGCAAGTATTGTTTTCATCACAGCACATCCCGAACTCCTACCATCAACCTTTCAGTATCGCTTAGCTGCACTTGATTTTATTGACAAGAATTTGCCTGATATTGAATATGAAGATAGGATTATTTCTGATATTGGATTAGCACTTTCTAAAAATGGTCTGAGCCAAATAGAGTGTGCTTTTACTATAGATACAAAGAATGCAACTATACAAGTTCCTTTTCATAAGATACTCTATTTTGAAACATCTCCAACAGTTCATAAGGTGATTCTTCATACAACAGAAGAGCAAATTGAGTTCTATGGTCAATTATCAAAAGTTGTGAAACAAGATTGCAGACTATATAAATGCCATAAATCATTTGTTGTAAATCCCGAAAACATTGTGAGATTGGACAAAGAGTTAGGTATTATTTATTTTGAAAACGGAGAGTCATGCTTGGTTTCAAAAGCTAAACAAAAAGAGATTGTTGCTAAGATGCTTGTTCCAAAACCCATGGCAGTTTGATGTATATAGTATTTTTATTTTAAATGTTATTTTCTGATTATGACGAAATTTGAGTGTTTTATGACAATTATGAAAATACTTAATTTTTGATGTAAAAAATTTAAGGAGATTTTTCTATTATGAAGTATAGTTATTTCAACTTTACTAGTCAACGTTTCTCAATTCGTAAGTACTCTTTTGGTGCTGCTTCTGTGCTTTTAGGGGCTTTCCTACTTTCTGGTGTACAGACTGCTCATGCTGATGAGCAAGTGGCTGATTCTGAATCAACTACAAGTATTACTAGTGATAATGGAGTTGTATTAGATAAAGCAACTTCTTCAAATACTGAGATTGTTCTTTCTGAAGCTACTGTTTCAGTTCCAAAGGACAGTTTGGAACCTGCTAAAGCAACTTCAAGTGCTGTGACTCCAGAAAAGACAAGTGAAAGTTCTCAGCATGTTGAAACAGTTACTACGAATGAAACTCACAAAGTTGAAAATACTACTGAAGCGATATCAACAGTAGAAGAAAAGGTTAACGTAGCGACAAATACTGATAAGTCATCTGATAAAAAAATTACTATTCCAAGCATTTCAAATGAGGCAAATAAAAAAATTGAGTCCGAGGTACGTGAAGATAAGGAGACTGAAAAAGTTACTGTAACAGAGAAAATTTCTGAACCAAAAGTTCCTGAAATTATAACTGATAATAAGCCATCAACACCAAGTACTGGTTATTCGAGATTATTTAGTGTTGGAAATATTAGACGACCAATGTCGACTAATCCTAGAATTGGAGATGATTACCCAGCAGCTTGGAGGTTTGCTGAAGGATACGACCAATGGGGCTATGCGATGGGTAATTGTACATCTTTTGTTGCTTATAGATTAAAAAATGTAAATCATATTGAACCACCTCGAGCATTGGGAAATGGAGCTCAATGGGGTGCTACTGCTAGAGGGTATGGCTATCGTGTAGATAAGACTCCAGCTAGAGGATCTGTAGCCTATTTCGATGATGGCGGGTATGGACATGTTGCATGGGTAGCGGATGTCCGTGGTGATAATGTTATTATTGAGGAGTACAATTGGTATATCAATGGTGTATATGATCATAGTTACCATACTCAAACATTACCTATTTCTCATTATACAGGTTACATCCATTTTAAAGATTTGAAAGGTGAAAATACAAGTATTCCTGATACTCCAACACCAACAGATAATACAGGAAGTAATTTAGCTTCTTCAGGATCTTATCAATTTACAGAGAGAGTAAGCATTAAAGCTGAACCAAAAATGTCTGCTCCAGAACTAGCCTATTATGAAGCAGGAAATACTGTCAATTATGATAAAACACTCCAAGCAGATGGTTATGTCTGGATTTCTTATCTATCATATGCAGGAAACCGTCGCTATATTCCAGTACAAAAGCTTTCAACTGAGGTAAAACCAGAGGTTAAAGGAACCATTAACGTTACAAATAAGAATGACCAATCAGGTACCTTTGATGTTGTTATCTCGAATATTTCAAGTAATGTTGGACTAAAAGAAGTTCAAGTTCCAATTTGGTCAGCAAAAAATGGACAAGATGACTTGAAATGGTATAAAGCTGTTAAACAATCTGATGGTACCTATAAGACTTCTGTAAAAATTAGTGATCATAAGAATGACAGAGGAGAATATCTAATCCATCTCTATTATGTTATTGATAGTGGTAAACAAATTGGTGTAGGTGGAACAACGACAACTGTAGAAAGTGCTTCAACTACATCTAATCCTTCTAAACCATCAATTCCTAATAGTGGTGTTTATACTTTTAAAGGCCATGCAAGTATCAAAGCAGAACCAAAGATTTCTGCACCTGAGTTGGCTTATTATGATGCTGGAAATACAGTAAATTATGATAGCCTTATTCAGGCAGATGGTCATTATTGGATTTCTTACTTATCATATTCAGGTGCACGTCGCTATATTGCTATTAACTAAGACATAGAGGACACCCTATTATAGAAGATGGCAGGAAATATTTCTATATTTTTATGTAACAGTATTGAAATATAGAAATAAAAATGTTATATTTACAACGTAAAAAATTTATTAAAAGGAACATAAAATATGAAACTACAAGTAAGCTTATTGGTTCAGTCTTTGCTCTCATTATTGTTATTCTTGCCATCTTCCTGGTGACTAAGTTTAACAGCCATGAATCTGCACGTGTTAGTACAAGTAGCAGCCAAACTAAAATTGTTAAGAAATCATCTTCAAGCTCAAGTAAAGCTGTTAAGAAGGATAAGAAATCAGCTCAATCATCTTCTTCAGCAGTCACAAATGAAGGGAATGACAATCAGGACTCAGCAGTAGCACCTAAAGCTTCTTCTCAAGAACAAGCTCAAGCAGGTACTACAGATGGCGGACAAGTGGCTGAAGCAACAACACCAGCTTCTCAAGTTGGAGGAGTTGAGGGAGGTCGAGGTGCTTGGACAGCTACTTCTGGAACATTGACACTTGATGAGGAAACACCTGTATATGCTGCCCCAGATAAAGATAGTGGAGCAGTTTCTACACTTCCTGCCGGAGATGTTGCTTGGGATAAATATGAAATTTTACCTGATGGAAACTGGTATAGTTTTGTTAAGGATGGCCAACGATACTACATTTCATATTCAGATGTGGGACATTGATAAAGAATTAAAAAGGCAACATGATAACTCGCATAAAGGGCTCTTTGTCAACTGTAGTGGGTGACGAAAAGCTAACATCTAGAGAGGACCGGATAGGTCCTCTTTTTATGTATGTTCAGTGTGATAAAGACACGCTTCTTAAAGTTGATGAAGTTTCTAAAACCGAACCCGAACCGTTTGATGTCTTTAATCAACTTATTAGTCGCTTCGAGTTTTGCATTTGAATAGTCCGTTTCTAGTGCGTTTTTGATGTATTGCTTGTGTCTAAGAAAAGTCCTAAAGACAGTTTGAAAATAATGATTGACGACGTTTAAGTTTTCTTGAATGAGTTCAAAAAACTCATCTGCTCTTTTCTCCTGAAAGTGAAAAAGCAAAAGCTGAAAAAGAGTATAGTAGTCGGTCAGCTCTTCTGAAAAGTCTAGTGTCTTCTCAACGACTTCATGTGGACTTAAGGTTTGACGGAAAGTCTTTGAATAAAAAGAGTTGAGAGATAGTTTACGGCTGTCTTTTTGAAAGAGTCGCCAGTGATTTTTCAAGGCTCGATAGGGTAGTGACTTCTTATCAAACTGGTTCATAATCGCAATTCTTGTCTTTAAAAAGGCACGACCAAGGTGCTGGATAATGTGGAAACGATCAAGAACGATTTTAGCGTTTGGAAAAAGTCTTTTGGCAAGTGGAATATAAGCTCCAGACATATCCATCGTGATAAACTGCACCTTTTGGCGAGCTTTTAATGGATACTTCAAAAAGTAGTTTCGTATAGTAGTTTGGCGGCGATTATCAAGGATGGTTATGAGTTCGTTTGTCTCATAATTCTGTGCCACAAAAGCCAATTCCCCTTTCTTGAACCCAAACTCATCCCAGGACATAACAGCTGGAAGTTTGTCATAATGTTCCTTGAAAGTGAACTGGTCAAGCTTACGATAGACAGTGGACGTCGACACACGAAGCTTTCTGGCAATATCAGTTAGTGACACCTTCTCAGTTAGGAGTTGTGCAACCTTCTGTCGGATCAGATTTGAGATTTGGCAGTTTTTCTCAATGATCGATGTTTCAGCTACCGTTACTCGTCTACAACTTTTACACTGGAAACAGCGCTTCTTAAGACGTAGTAGAGTTGGAGTTTCCGCTTGCTCGAGAAGAGGGATTTTAGAAGGCTTTTGAAAGTCGTATTTGATCATCTTTCCATGGCAATGAGGACATGATGGTGCAGGGTAATCGAGTTTTGCTTGAATCTCTATATGAGTGTCAGTTTCAAAAACAAGTGAAATCTTGATGTTTTGGTCTTTAATTCCGATTAATTCTGTGGTATTCTTAATAAGTCTCATAAGTTCTTCCTAATGATGGTTTGGTCGCTTTTCATTATAGTTCTTATGGGACTTTTTGTGTATACTCAAAAAGCTCTATAATCTCTACAGTGGTTTTACCCACTACAGAAATTATAGAGCCGCATAAAGTTATCATGTTTTTGTGGCTCTTTTCTACCATTTGTCAAATCTATCAAGGCTTTAAGTAAAAAAAAGAGAAGACAGTAGCTATTCTGAGGTTACTGTCTTATTTTTAACACTTTTTGATCCATAAGAAGGCATGCTAAAAAACACCTCATCTGGTATTTGTTTGAAACAAGGTGTCTTGCCAGTTTGTCAAGCGACGTCTAGCGTCAAAAGAAGCCACGATTTAACAAGACACCTCTACTTTAACACAAAGAAAAAGTAGTGAGTACTCTCTCCCGTCGGAGATTTCCTCACTACTAATCTTAGTATGTTTACTATATGCTTAATACAATTTAATATAAGTTTATCTGAAGAAGCACTTTACTGTTATTAGCAAATGCGGGAGATATAATTAGTCTTAAATAAGATGAATTATAGTTTAAGTGAAAATCATAAGTTATATTTAGTTATGAGTCATGTTTTATTGGACTTATATGATTATTTAGAGGAGTATTTATTAATTCAATAAACTGTTTTGAAAAAGACTTCTGGAGGGAGGGAAAAAGGTTCAGTAATCCAAGTTTCTATAATACTTAATACACAATTCACAATATAATTTGATAAAGCGTCGTTATGTAGAAACGAGTGACTTAAGTTAATAGGTGCATTTAGTAGCCAGTTGGAATATTTTTCTCGTAAATAATTTCGCCAATTAGGAATAGCAGATGTAGAGTAGATACAGCGTAGCCAATCTCTATATTTATATAATTCTGGAATAATAATTTTTTTGAAAAAGAAAACTTCGATTGAAAGATTGTGTTCTTCGAACAGTAAAAAATGTTCATTTATAGTAGTATCTATGGATTTCATGATGAAATCTACTATTTCCTCATAGCTTTTGAAATGTTTTTGGTAAATAGCTTGTCTTGAGACCTTTGCTTCACAAGCAATTTCAGCAATACTAAATGAACAACGCTTAGGATATCGTTCTGCCAGCTTAAAGAATGAATTTATTATTTTTATCTTGGGTACCAATTACCATAATTTAAAAAAATCCTAAAAATAAATTATTTACAATTTGTTAAAGATATTATTGTATAAACTAATTTTTAATGTAAAAATAACACAGATTACAACCTTAAAATATTCACAAATTGTCAATTTTTTTGTAGGTTGTAATCTATATTGTTTACATGTATTATTAATTTGTAAGTTGTTCGAACATATTTACAAATTAATAATAGTTCAAAAAAACAGAACTTTTTTTAAAAAAACGAAAGGAACAAAGCATGTCAGAAGAAATTTTTAATGTTGCAGTCTATGTCTGTAGAGGAAGAAATCAATGAAGTCAATGGACAAAGATTTAGTACCATGAGTAATTACCATTGTGGTGGTGCGAATTTTAGTCTAGCAAGTAATCATTATTGTCGCCGTAAATAATTGGTTGTTATTGCAATATTGTTACTATCACATTATTAAATTATAAATGTGATATGGATATAATTTGCCTTCGGTTTTTAACTGGAGGCAAATTTATTTTGACTATCTACTTATAATTGTACTACATAGATTATTTTCATAAGTAGATAATCAAAAATAATATTAATGAGTGTTTTAAGTAAAGATAATAAAAAAATAAGGAGGATGTTATGACAATAAAGGATTTTTTTAGAGGAATACCCAAATATAAGTTGATTTTTTTCTAGTAATATTTATGATTTTTAGCTGGTTTTGATGGAGTTGTAATGTCACAAGTTATTTCGTCAGTTACTAAATTTAATTCAAAAATCTACTATTCAAGATATTGTCTATTTATTAGTATATGGAATAGTTTTTTTTATCTCTTTATCCAATTATCAAGCATGATTGTTTCTATTATAAATAATAATATTATTTATAACCTAAATCAGTATTATAAAAAAATTAGTAAGGTCTATGTCTCTTAGTAGAAGTGCGAATAGCAATACAGACGGTATTCTATCTCTTCTTAATATAGATTTAAAAATTAGTTGAGGAAAAAAATATTTTTTTCAGTAATATTAAGTAGCTTATATCTGATTATTATGGGACTAGTATCTCTTCTATATTTGGTATATTTAAGTCCTCTTCTTGCTATGTTATTTATAGTCTGTTCTTTCTTGCCCATATTACCATCGATTATATTTGGTCCCTTATTGAGTAATGCAACAGTAAAATTTACAAAATCAAGTGAGGATGTCATCACTAATATTAATGATTTTTCACAGGGAATTGAAGAAATAAGAACTTACTCAGCATTCCCAAGCTTTTTAGAACGTTCTGAGGCGTTAATTCATGATATGGAAAGAGACTATGAGCTTCTTGGGAATAAGCATTCATTTATAGGTTTTAGTTCAGCGATGTTATCTTGGTTTAGTTATTTAATACCAATTAGTATAGCACTCTTTTTAGTTATAAAAGGAGATCTGGATTCAACCATTGTAATTGCTATATTTCTTGCGAGTGACAGGGTCATTTCTCCATTTAGAAGTTTGTCTGACTCGCTAAGACTAATAAAATCAACCGAAATTACTAGGAAAAAATTATGTGAGTTGATAGACAATAAAAATAATATAGTAAGTAAAACAAATTTAAATAGGCCAGACTTGTATTTTGAAAATGTCAGCTTCTCGTATGATAAAGATGTGATTTCTAACATATCATTTTTAATACCCTACGGTAGTAAGGTTATCATTACAGGTCCGTCAGGTAGTGGGAAAACAACATTGTTAAATTTGATACAGGGTGTGCTTATCCCGACAGAAGGAAAAATTTTCATTAAAGACGGAGAGGATATTAAAAGTGTTGCTCCGGAAATAATGTCCAGAATATACCAGGAGCCATATTATTTCCGATTAAGTTTGCGAGATAATTTATTGATGGGAGAGAAAGATATTCCGGATACCGTCTTATATGAGTTTTTGGATTATGTAGGATTAAAAGCAGAGTTAGGATCAGACTGTCTGGATAATTTTTATGGTGAGTGGGGAAAAAACTTATCAGGTGGTCAAAAACAGAGAATAGAAATAATTAGGGCATTATTACATAAAAGGAAAATACTTTTGGTTGATGAAGGGACTTCATCGGTTGATTATAGCTCTGCCCAAAAAATCCGGAATATATTTTCAAAAATGGATAATACTGTTTTTGAAATTGCTCATTATTATGATAAACAGTTAGATCAAATATACACACATCATATAAGGTTTGAAGATAATGGAGTTAGTATTGAAACCTTATAGAATTGGAGAAAAACATGAAGTATGATTATAGTTTAAGACATCCACTTTTTTACATATGTAATAATGATTCAATAGATACGTCGAATAGATATTCGGTCTCTCTTCCGCTAGACTGGTATGAAATTGCTAGTGATCCAGAATGGGTAAATCAGTATCCGATTAATGGAGAGATTGAACGTCAAGGATGGAAAGTACATATTAGTTCCGATTTTAAATCTTCTCATGAAGTGTTAAATATTGTCGCAGGTTTGTGTCATGATGAAAATGTTGCGTTTAAACATCTAAGTACAGAGGATAAATTTGTATTAAGAAACGATAAATTAATTGATAGAGGCTATTCTGGAAAATTTATCACTTGTTATCCGCATGAATATCAATTAGAAAAATTTCCTAGATAAATTAGAATCAAATCTATCTGGTTTTAATGGTCCCTATATTCTAAGTGATAAGAGATGGAAGGAAGCACCGATTTTTCTTAGATATGGTGTTTTTAGGGAAGGTAACATTGATGAGCCATATGCTGATTTAAAGATAGACGAACTACTAGTGGAAGGTAAAGTAATTAGAGATTCTAGAGAACCTAAATTTACTATAGTAGAAGGATTAAAAAATCCGAAATTTATTGAAGAATGGTTACATAGTAGAAATATAGAATCAGGTTCAGAATTACCATTTAAAATTGACAGTGCGATTCGTTTTTCTAATTGTGGGGGAGTATATAGAGCTAGACTTTCAAATGAAAATAAAAAAATGATATTACGAGAATCTAGGCCGTATACAGGTTTAGATTTTACTGGAGAGTATTCAGTAGACAGATTATTAAAAGAGAGACAAGCCTTAGAGAGACTGAGAAATGTTGAAGGAGTGCCGAAAGTAGTTTGGAGTGGAAAAATATGGGAAAATTCATATTTAGGAGTTCAAGTTATGGAGGGCAAATCTCTTAATGATTGGTTGATTAATAACTTTCCTTTATATGCTAATTCTGACAAAGATTATTCGTATTTACAACGAGTAGTTAAGATTATTGTTCAAATTATGTCAATTTTAGAACAAGCTCATGATAATAATGTATTTCATCTAGATATTCATCTAGGTAATATCCTAGTTGATGATTTTGATAACGTTTCTATTATTGATTGGGAACAGTGTACTTTTAGAAAATAGAAGTAAAGTTGGTCAAAAGATGGCTGCTATGGGCTTTGGTTCTTGGATTGAGGATTATCCTAGTCAAATTGATTGGAATGGTGTAAGACAAATTGCACATTTTCTGTTTTATCCCTTGATAGAACAGTCATCACTAGTTTTAGATTATACAGTTCAAACTACGAAATATGGGAAAAAACTATTTTATAGTCATAAATACTCAAATGATGATATCGCCAGAATTCTTCAAATATTAAATGATTTAGATGATAGGTGTACAAAATTTGATGATTTATCGGAGAGAAAAAAACTAGGATGTTATAAAGGAAATCTTGAAGTAAAAGATAGAGGTGAAATTGAGGAAATAGTAAGAAAATTATTGGAAGGTCTTTCGTTAGTAAAGCAGGAGTGGGAAAATGTTTCTAGAAGTTCACATGTATTTCCTGTTCATTATTATGGATTAAATATTAATCAGGGAATCGCATATTCTGATATTGGCATTCTGATGAGTTACCAAAAGTTGCTTTCATTAGCCAATGTTGAACTCTCACAATTTTATGGAGAATTTAAACAAAATCTTATTAATGATACATACACTAAATTAAAGGTCAACGATGAAGAAAAGCTAGGTCTCTTTGATGGTGTTGCTGGAACTTTATGGGCTATCTATGAATTAGGTGAACACGACTTGGTTAACAATTTTATTAGAGATAATTTCGAAAGGTTGTTATATGAATCAAATTCAAATAATTTATATTCCGGTAAAGCAGGTATCTTTTTGGTTGGTCTATATTTTCTGTCTAAAGAACCAAGATTTAGGAATAAGGAAGAAAAGATAATAAATCACTTAGTGATATTTGCAGAAGAATATTTGAATGATGAAAATTTTTTGGGTGAAAAGACATTTGTTAAACAAACTAACGACCCATACGAAAATAAAGGTGGACTATTGTACGGTCATTTAGGCTTAGGGTGGTTGTTTGGAGAAGCATATAGATTTACCAAGAAGGATATCTTTAAAGAATGTTTGAATTTATCTTTGGAGAGAGAGTTTGAAAGCTATGAACTAGATTCAAGTGCAGGTTTTCAGTATCGTCAAGAAAAACGGTTATTACCTTATATTGCTACTGGAAGTGCAGGGGCTTTGCTTGTCATTAAAAGAAATAGAGCGTTTATAGAATCAAGATTTTTGGATAAAATTGGTTCTCTTGAGTCTGCATTAGAATTCAATTTTTGTGTATTTCCTGGGCTATTCAATGGTTGTTCTGGATTGGTACTTGCAAAGTACTTCAAAGATGCTGCTGGTTCTTTTGTTGGTCTTAAAGAGGTTATTGAGTCTCTTTATGTCTTTTTGATTTCTATAGGGAAAGGTTTAGTGTTAGCAGGTGATGGAGGGACAAAGATTACCTGTGACATCGCTACTGGATTTGGAGGTGTAGCTTTGGCATTAGCTTCTATTCAGAATAACAAGATTGAATTTGCCAAGCATTGATTGAAAGTATAAAGGTGGTTGAATGCGAAGTGAGAAACAGAATTATTATATGGAAATAATAGAAAATTCAATGAAGAAAATAACAGATTTCAATTCCTTCTTATTCCGAATGGGAAATTATTGGTATCGTTATGAGAATTGGAATTTACGAGATTCCGGGATTATAAGAAGATGGAATGCGTTCGATAAAGACTTTGTTCCTAAGAAATCATACAATCATAATTATAATATACAAAAATTCACATGTGATTTTTTTGATATTGATGATTCTCTTAATATATTTGGTTTAAAAAAATCGATGATTAGAAGTGTTGCAATAACAGAAGATGGAAATTTATTATCATTTATTATTGAAGATAATAAAAAAATTTTTGATTTGTATGTATACTCTTTGTTAAAAAAAGAAAAAAATTTGTTATCTCACAAATATCAATTTAGAAAGTTCATTTTTTGTAGGTAGTAATGGAGTAATATACTGCCGTTCGGATAGTAATCATCGTCCATCTTCTTTATATTATTTTTCATATTCTACTTGTAAGGAGCAACTTATTTACATAGAGACGAATGATGCAAGACGAATTCGTATATTTCAAATATCTACGGGAAAAGGTAATACTTGTATGGTCAGTTCAAAGGACTTTATTAAAGGAGAATTGTTTCTTTGTGACCTATTCAAAGAAAAAACGTTGCTTACCCCATTGGTAATTGATAGTATATTCTCAGACTGTTTTGATATTCTCCACTTGAATAATAGAAGGTATTTTGTTTTATATACCAAAGACGAAATATCTATTAACGATGTTGAGACAAATAAAATATTTAGAACTAAAGTTCAGGTAAGAAATATTTCTTTTTTTAAGTTGTGTGGGAAATACTATAATATTAGGAATCGGAGAAGATCGGAAACGATTTTTAGTAATTAGAGTCAGCTTGGATAAAGAACGGCCCATTTTTGAAAAAAATTTTATTAAGTTCCCACAAAATGTTCAATTATATGAGAATAATTATTCAACGGATATGTTGTTTTTTTTATAGGAGAAGAAAACTTCAATTTAGATCTTTTTACTTATTATATTGAAAAATAAAAAAATCGAGAGGGAGTTTTGCTTGTCGGTTTTAGATTCGGATCCCGATATATGCTATAATAAGGAAGTTATATGGACTCATAGTAATGATTATGAGACGTCTATACCAATAACTCTAGTCTGGAAAAGTAAAAAAAGCAGAAGCTTTCCAAGAAAACAAAAATGTATTTTTAGTGTATATGGGGCCTATGGAAAAAACGATGACGTAACCATAGATTCTACTATATTATCAATTATAGAAGCAGGATTTATATTTGCAACAATACATGTTAGAGGAGGAGGTTTTCTAGGAGGTGATTGGTATCGTGCTGGAAAAGGGCTAAAGAAATGGAATTCAATTAAAGACTTTATTCATGGGGTGAGATACCTTGTTGATAGAGGCTTTGTTGATGAACATCAATTAGGTCTGATATCATCTAGTGCAGGTGGAATTGTAGCGGGAGCTACCTTAAATGAAGATAATAATTTATTTAGGAGCATGTTATTATTTTCACCATTTGTAAATCCATTTGAAGCATTACAGTGTAGAGATGATCCAATGTCAAAAACGGAATTATTTGAGTGGGGAGATATAAGAGATGCCAATGTGAAAAATTACATATATAGCTACTCACCTCAACAAAATGTTGAAAAATCTCTTGGTTCAAAAACTAAGGTAATTAGTATATTGGGAGCTAGAGATCCCTACATAAATAACCAACATGTAATAAAATGGAGTGATTCACTTAATAGTTTTGGCGTTGAGAGTAAAGTTTATTTGAATCCAAACGCAGGTCATGGAGGTATCTCAGAGAGTGAAAGTCATATATTAATTAAAATTCTTTCCCATTTTTTAGAAATAGTAAGTAGTGATATAGAAAGGAAAATATGAATACAGTTGCAGTAGAAGTAAAACACTTATCTAAGAAATTTCAAATTGATAAAAATAAGGACATTTCGGTTCTTAGAGACATTTCTTTCGAAGCGAACTATGGTGAGTTTGTTTCTATACTAGGAGTAAGCGGGTCTGGTAAGTCAACCTTGTTAAATTGTATATCGAGTTTATCAGCACCAACAGAAGGGGTTGTAAAGGTTAATAATTGTAATCCTTATCAATTAAAGAATAGTAGATTATCAAAATTTAGAAGAGAAGATATTAGTTTTATTTTTCAGTCTTATAACCTACTTCCAGCTCTTCCAGTTCTGGAGAATGTAGCTTTGCCTCTTAGATTGTCCCATAAAAAAGTATGTAGAGACGATATTCAGACATTGTTAGATAAGATGAATTTTAGAGCTGATTTGATGTCTTCAGTTTCTTCGTTATCTGGTGGAGAAAAACAGAAAGTAGCTATTGCAAGAGCGATTCTTTCAAAAACTCGTATCATATTTGCAGATGAACCGACAGGTGCATTGGATAGTACGTCAAGGAAGATTATTTTTGAGATGTTAGCTGATTTAGCCCAAGAGGGAAGATGTGTCATTATGGTGACCCATGATATTGAGTTAGCAAGTCAAACAGATAGGGCTTTAATCTTGAAAGATGGCAAAATCTATCAGGAATTGTTCAACCCCACAGCTGAAGCTCTTTATAAGGCATTAGAGATAGAAAATAGTGGGGGTTAACTTAAAATGTTCAAATTAATTTATTATCAATTTAAGTATTCAAAAAAACAGTGGCTTGGAATGTTCCCCCTATTTTTCGCTTCGAGTTTATTAGTTGGGATGTGTCTTTCTGTAGCATTTAGTACCATAAAGTATCAGCAAGTATTTCGAGATGTTGGGAGTCCTACCTTATTATTTGTAGGGCCAGTTCTTTTTGGAGGATTTACTTTATTATTCCTGGTTTCCGGTCTAATCCGACTATTTTTGGATTTAGCAAAAGAGGATTATCGCCAATGGTCAATAAATGGAGGAAGTCGAGTTCAGTTGTCGTTATTGATTAGCGGACAACTTACTATTTTTGCATTTTTAGTAAGTATAGTAGGAAGTTTTTTCTCAATTTTTTGTGCAAGATTTTATTACAGTTATGCGCAATATCTGGGTGGAGAAAAATTATTACCAACTATACCGATTGATTTCAGTATGTCAGCGTTCCTCTTGACCATACTTATAATTTGCCTACTTGCTTTCATAGGTAGCTTTCTTTACTTATATAAAATTCTAGGGAATGCAGTTTTGCTTGGTGATAGATTTGACTCTAAAAACCACTTTGTTGTTAAGATAATAAAGGTATTAGGCTTTGCTATTAGTTTAGGATTCTGGTTAAAATTGCTTATTCCATTCTTCACAGTATCTGTAAACAAGCCTAATGAAAACTTATTATTCAGATTGGATGACTCAATCTTACTTATCTTAGTTATGCATTTGCTTTTGTTGGCCTTCATTTCACCACATATTCAAATTTTTCTAACTAAAATTTTATTAGCTTGGCGTTCGTCTTACGATTTTGTAATGGCAAAATGGATTATTCTGAAGGATAAAGAGTATTTAAAGTCATTAACAGTGTCTATTTCGATAATAGCAATCTTAATATCAGAATTAATGATTTATTCTGACATTGCCTACTCAAATCTAGCAAAGAAAACAGCATCAGTTGAAATAAATGCTGTTCTACTATTTTTGTAGTGGGACCATTAGTAGTTGTGATAGCCAATCTTATTTCTATTACCGTTCTTTCTTCAGTCAAAGAAAAAGAAGAGAATCTGCAATGGGAGAGAATTGGAATATCACATAAGCAGACTGTAACTATTAGATCTGTACAAGCAATAACATATGCAGCTATCATGCTTATTAGCACAGTCTTCTTCAATATTATTTTCTTCGTATTAATGCATAAAGAAGCTCTATTATTAGGGATCAAACAGATGAATTATGGAACTATTATTTATTATCCAATTATTATTTCTATAGTTATGTATTTGTTTGTTTTTATTACCAAAAAGTTGGTTTGATGTTAAAAAAATAAAAGCAAATTGATAAATAATTGAAGAGCACCCCAAAAGTTAGACAGTAAAAAAATCTAACTTTTGGGGTGTTTTTATTATGAAATTAACTTATGAAGATAAGATACAAATCTGTAAATTTCTGGAACAAGGATGTACTTTTTGTATGGAATAAAAAAATCGATTTGTATATCACAATGATAAATAAAGAAAGCTAAAAAGACTTATCTCTATACTGCATAGAGATAAGTCTTTTACTTAGATTCTATTTTAACCTATAGTAGTTGTCAGTTTAAAAGGTTCTGTTATTTTGTTTCAATCATAATAGTATTGATAGCTGTGATTAATTTCTTTTGTTTGTACTCAGGCAATTCTTTTAAATTATCAATCAGTTTATGTTTACCTCTTTGTCTTGAATGATTCCTTATTTTAGTGATTTCATTTTCAATACTCGACGTCTAGCGCCAAAAGAAGTCACGACTTAACAAGACACCTCTACTTTAACACAAAGAAAAAGTAGTGAGTACGCTCTCCTGTCGGAGATTTCTTCACTACTAATCTTAGTATGCTTTCCAGTATACATTATCAGAGAAGTATATCAATCTGGCTCTTGGTTTCGTGTTCTAATTTGTGGGTGTCACTGGGTTATAGTAGGTATATGGGGTTTAGTATAATGGTTCCAAAAAATTGAAGAGAAGGACTAGACAAATGACAAGAACACCAGGTAATAAAAAATGGTTACAAAATATTGCTAAGAAAATCAATTTCCCACTTTATCCAAAGAAAAAATTTAATGGAGAAGAAGTCACTCTCATGCCTGATGGGACAGTTCGATTATCTGAAACAGGAGAAAAGCCTTCTGCTGAAGCACTGGAAGCCTATCAAGACTTCGTTAAAAAATTCAATGAAAGACTACGTCGTTTTGGGGTAAGAACAATCGATGGAAAAGCAACATTGAATACTGTCTCTCGATTCTCGGACGACTATTATAAGAAGTATGCCTCGACACCATTGCTGAAACAAGTTTACCCAAACAATGACTTTCCTTTCCATTTGCAACTTCAAGAGGATTACATCATTCAAATCAACTATAGTCAAGAAACGGATTATGAGTTAATTAGTAAGCAACTAAACCAGTTAGATATGGATATCCTACTATTCATAGCTACTTTCCGAAATGTTCAACTACTTCAAATTTCTAGGGAGTTTGGTTTACCAATTCCTAAAATCAAACCACATCTCAAACGACTCAGAGAATTTTACTTAGTTCAAGAGTGGGAGTTCGAACGTGAAGATACTCCAGGGGCTCTTGCGACAAGTTACTCTATTTACAGTCATGGAACAATGTTACTCTTAATAGCAAATAAGATCAGCAGAAACTTTACTTATAAATGGAAAGATATCCTTCGGGAAGAAGATAACTACTCTCCTATTCGATACTGGAAGGTTGTAGATGCGTATCAGAACTTCAAATTCAATCAAAACTATGCCTATTTTGTTCCTACGTCAAAACTGGAGAAGTTTACATATACAGTGACAAAGACACAAGAAAAGAGTGAGAGTACAAGTCCTCTTTCTGGTATGGAGAAACGAAAATCAGAATTACAAGCCAAAAAGGCAAAGAAGAAAGAGCGTACGTATACAGTCCATGTTCCAAGATATCTCTTTATCGGTCAGTTAGCTCTCAATAAAAAGGAAGATGACGGTGCAAAAAAACTTTTTGATGTGTATCCTTATATCACCAATGTAGGTGATACCAGTGATCTTGATAAATTGCTCAATGTCTTTAAACACTTTGGACGTTTCGAGGATGGTTTAGATGAAGAAGGCAACAAACGTTATCTACTGATTATCGTTGATAATTTTGACGACATTCAAGAAATTGAAGATAAGTATATGCTTATTGAAAATGGTGGCTACAAGAACCTCAATAACATTATTTTCCTCAACCTAGAACTTGCTGCAGAAGAAGGGATTGATAAGTCTCTTGTTGTTATCAGAAGTCAAAATACAACCGAAGGCGGTCGTGTGGCCAAATACATGCCTTTTAGAATGAATGAAGCGTTTAACGAGCGTCCACTAATCAAAGACGCCGAACTAGAAGAGTTAAATCAAGAAGAAGGTGATACTGATGCTTAATATCTATATTGATCCCTACGTCCTATCTCCTTTTGAAGCCTCTCCCTTTTTTCACAAATTGACTAACTTTGCAAAATCTAAAGACCATAGAGTAGCTATTATGGGGTTTAAGTCACATATTTCTTGGAATGCTCTATCGTATTTAGAAGATAAAGCTAAGATTACAATTACCCACAATCAAGCAGACCTAGAGGATGAGAAAAAACATGCCGTTCTACTAGCGGGCTATTTAAAAAAGGATATTGAGTTAGTAACGTCTCCAACAAATCACATTACAGATGTCTTCCTCTTTGATGAGCAGGCTCAGATGGATACGAATACTTTGTCTCAGCTACTCAGCAAGGTCCCTTACGTACATTACCTATCAACAGAACATTTTTTCCATTCTCCCCACGTCAATAATTTCCCTAAGAACAGACCATTTATTTTCAACACCCAACTTTTCCGAGACACGAGAAATATTTATTGTGCTAACAGTTTAGTAGAGGGATACGAACCATTATTTGAGAGTTTAGCTAAGCATGATATTACCCAACAATCATTTTTTGGTAGCAACAACTATATCTATATACCAGGTCATAATGGAAAAGAAGAAGCATGCGCTAAAGTCATTATGAACGTCACAAATTGAAGATTTGACGGTTGAAAGCATAAAACCTTTAGAGCCAGTGCCAACCACTGCAGAACCTCAACAAAGCATGAAAGAGCTGCGTTTAGACGAAATTGAAGAACGTCTAAAGCAGAAAATGAAAAGCTCAGATACAATTAAAAACAATGAAAATTCAAGTGAGGTCTTGAAAATTACTTCTGAAACCCTTACAATGATAAGGAAGGTAATGGATTGTATTGGGAGGATGGAAAATAGTTTAAATGCTAAGATGGCTGAACAAGCTGACGACAACAATAAACTTGATTCAGATTTTGATCCATTATACGCCTTCAGGGCCCAACATGATAAATTGGGGGAAGATTAAACAATAATTAAGGGTTGAAGGAGAGAAAAATGGCCGATGAAGTAATGACTAAAAAAAACATTTACTTAGTGTCAGACGTTGACAAAGCTAGGGAACTTGAGGCATACATCGTAAGTACAAAAGATGGTATGGAAGTCTTTGGACTTATTGGCTGTGATGAACTTGAGGAATTAACAGATGCTCAACGAGAATTTGTGCAGAGCGATGAAGCGATGCAATTCAAAAGTAACTAAGCTCCATGATTGATTAAAAAGCTGAGAAATCAGCTTTTTTAAGTTGAGAAAGAATTATAAGGAATAAAATAATGACAGGATTTAGTATTTTGAGCATAGAAATTTCCGATATATTATTATGGATTCTTGCTGGTATAGGTTTATTTAGTATTGGGAAATTAGCCTGGAAACATTTAAATATCAAAGGTGTTAATGAATTTTTAGAAAATCTGAAGAAGTATATAATTCCCATAGTAATAGTATTATTATTATTAGTATCAGTTAGTGCTCCGATAGTTGCTGGGTATTATGGGTTCTTTGACAAGGGTATAGTACTGCAGGGTTCCGATCTTTTAGGATTCTATGGAGCTGTTATAGGAGGCGTAGTTACGGTTTTAGGTGTTTACTGGACATTAAAACACGAGAGTGAAAAGTCAAAAGAAGAAAGGAGGGAAAGTAGCTTACCTATTTTTACCTTTTCAATTAATTTAAATTCTGAAAAATAACAGTAATAGCTATCATGATATCGGTTCTTTTTGTATCTGGAAATAATCTCAAAGATAAATTTGATGATGAATCTGATAAACTACGAAAAAAAGTTTAGAGACGTATTCTCTAGAGAAAAAAAGAATTGAAGGAAAAAAAGGATTCAAGATGCCAAAAATGTCAGGTCAAAAAAATAAATGTATTAAATGAATATAGAAGAAACTTAAATGAGTTAGACGAAAAAAATAAACAAAGAAATAAATAAACAAAAAGATTTGTAAATTAGGTGAGTCTTTTTATATTAAGGATTAATAATATTGGATTACAGTCAGCAATTTTGTCTACCATAAAATTTATTCCTAAAGGTATAATGTCTTCTTATAATGAAAGTGAGATAATAAACATAGATTACCTTTCAGTTCCGAAAGGAGAAACTACAGAACTAAAAATTTATTTTCGATTGGTATTTTAAAAAAATCAAAAATGGTTTGAGTACTGAATTTCAAGAAGCGGGAGATTTAGAGCTACAGTACACAGACTTATATTCAAATCCGTATGAGTATAATATACCAATTAAGATTAAAAGAGAGATTGCTCAAGATAAAAATAAAAATTTTATCGTACAGTTTAGTATAATTATTGATAAAGAGCAGCTTCCTGTTCGACCAAAAGATTATTCATAACTAAAAGTTGGTCTTGAATATTATGAACGTGCTATTAACCACAAGAAGATGAAAAGAGCTTTGATGTGTTAAACTATTAGTTTTTTTGTATGTTTTCAATTTTGTTATTAACTAAAAGCTCAATTTAAAAAATCTAGCAAGATAGTTGATATTTGAGAAAATTGTTAACAGATAAAAACATCTATTCGGAAAAACAAGTATTTGTTGAATACACATATTAGTTATGATAAACTACTACTAACAAGAAAATTGCTAGATTTGAGGCTAATATGAAACAAGAAACACTTATGAAAAATATAAACGAGTTGCTTGAAATTATGCCTTGGTATGTTAAGGAATATTATCAAGCAAAGCTCGTTATTCCATATAGCTACAAGACACTGTATGAGTACTTAAAGGAATATAGACGATTTTTTGAATGGTTGATTAGCGATCATGAGAAATTAGGTGAAACTGTATGTTATGCAGACTATGATACGATTGCTGATGTTCATATTGATGAGCTGGCCCATTTACCAAAGTCTGTTATCGAAGGCTACTTTGTTTATCTTCGTGAAAATACTGAGCGTCGTTCAATCTCTGAAGTCAGCATTATTCGAACTAAAGATGCCCTCTCCAGTTTGTTTAAGTATCTTACCCAAGAAACTGAGGATGACGAGGGCGAGCCTTATTTCTATCGAAATGTCATGGTTAAGGTGAAAATCAAGAAACCTAAAGATACCTTGGCTAGTCGTGCAGATAACATGAAAGAAAAACTCTTTTTAAACGATACACAGTCTTTCTTGGACTATATCGACAATGAACATGAAAAGAAAATCTCAAAACGTGCCCAGGTATCGTTTGTCAAAAATAAGGAGCGAGATCTTGCTGTCATAGCACTTCTACTATCTACTGGTGTTCGTTTATCTGAATTAGTCAACCTAGATATGCAAGATGTCAATCTAGCCACAAGGACGATTACAGTTATTCGAAAAGGTGGGAAAGGACGTAGTAAATATTGCTCCATTTGGTATACCTTATATCGAGCGTTATTTAGAAATTAGGAAGGGACGTTACTCAGCAAGTGATTCAGATAAAGCATTCTTCTTAACGACTCAAAATAAAGTGCCTGCAAGGCTTGGAACACGTTCTGTCGAGCTTTTGGTGAAGAAGTTATCTACCGCTTATGGGAAACCTACTACTCCTCACAAACTACGACATACACTCGCGACACGTCTATATGAGCAAACAAAAGACAGTCTCTTAGTATCTCAACAATTGGGACACAAGGGGACTGCAATGGTAGAGGTATATGCACATGTAGCTGCAGAGACGACTAAAGAAGCATTAAGTGACTTGTAGTGTGTTGTAATTATATATTTAAGTTACACGATACATAATATATTGTGTATCGTGTAATGGTATTTGGAAATAAGTGGAGATTCAGGTTATGGATTATTTTGTAAGTAATTTAAAGCATTGAAAAAGACTTCTTTAGAGAGTCGGAAAAGCTCAGTAGGAAAAGAGTGAACTGACTACCTAGAGATGAAATGCTGAGGAAATAATTCTTAGTGCAGTATAAAAGGACCTACTACCCAAAGGAGAGTAATAGGTCCTTAAATTTAACTATATTAATTTATTTTTATCTTATTTTCTACTTCTTTTGCAAAAAATATTCCAATACCATCTTTACCAATAACACAGTGTTCATCAACTATTCTTTCCATTTCTAATAGAGAAGAGAAATTCATTCCTTGTGAAATAATGCTATCGACAGCAAGGTAAAGTAATTCTCCTTTAAATTTGAATTCGGTGATTATTATGTAATCTTTACCATACTTTTTAAATGATCTTAGCTCTTTTTATATTACTATTTAAGTCATCAGTAATAATATTGTAGTAGTTTTCTACAAAAATCTTCTATAGATGGTTTATCAAAAATTTTATCAGATATTGGGTCGTAAAAATCAACATTTATGTTTGAATAAATATTTTCTGTCACTGATGCAATGGAATAATCTTTATACAATTTACCTGAATTAGCCTGTTGTTTATGTTTTTGTCTTTTTCCGGTAACTGTCGTAAATCCTTTAGCTTCAATCGCATAGTACTCACAGCTTCTGGAAATTCCATACAAATCTAGCCTCTGCCCCTTAATTGGTATACCGTGTTGTTTCATTACAGCTTCATAATTAAATGTTATTAGTCCGCTACAACATCTTTCAAAAAATATACTTGCCATAGTTTTTCCTACCAAATTAGAGAACTGAGCCTTAGAGGTTGGGTCATAAGCCCAGATATTCTTAGGTTCCGGAAAAAAGGGAAGAGTTTGTCCAAATTGAGGGAAGTAGTCTTCATAAAATAGTAAAACACCAACAGCTTTCTTCAAAAACCTTATACTTGGGACAGATCCACTTCCTGCTACTATGATATGTTTAACAATTTCTAGATTCTTTAATTTGATTTTATCTTTGGTTTTTTTACCTGCATTATCTGTAAAGGTATAGTGTACTATTATCATATCGTTCCTCCTAAACCCTTTAATTATAGCATATTTATCAATTACATATAAACATGGTTAATATTTGTAGTCTTAATTGAATTACATTACACCAAGATGATAATTACTGCTTTTTTTAGTGTATGTGATTTTCTAAAAGCTGAATTTGAAGGATATTGTCGACTTGAACTAATCTATACCCTTCACTAGTCTTTATTGATATTTCCTTACGAGACAGTTCTCTCACTTCGCCAAATAAAGTAACTTTTTTATCACGATGTTTAATAGTGAACTGCCCTTTAAGTTGGTTGGCATAGAGTTGAGAAAGCAATAAGAGTTTCTGAGGCTTACTTAAGTCTGTAGAGAAGTCAACACGATATTTAGCAGCATGTAATGATGAAGTATGCTCGGACAGAAAGAACCCCATCCACTTTTGCATCCCTGGATCATGGTATTCTCTTGCTGCTTGAAATGGTAAATAGGAACGATCAATCATTTTAAACCATCCAATCCTCCAGCTGAATGACCTCCGATGAGCTTACTTCTGGCAATACTCCTAGATGCACTATCAAGTGCATTAGCTTTTAACAGAGAAGTAAAACCAAATTGGTCTCTGATAGAATCTATTGCTGTCTGGAGCCTTTCTTCTTTTTCAATTTGTTCGACATCATCGAATAGTGAGATTAATCCAAAAGATTCATCTACAAACCCAGAATAATTAACCGCTACACTTCGGATTGCCCCTGAAGTGTATTTATTATGGAATAATTTCAACACATAGTTTGTCAGCATGTCGGTGTTATTCGTTGGTTCAATTTTCATTTGAGTATTTATAGAACGTTTGTTCTCATGTTTAGAGTAGCCAAGGTGTATTGAAACAACAGTCGCTTTTTTGCCTATCTTTCTTAATCGGATAGCAACTTGCTCGGCCATCTCTCTAAGGACAATTTCAATATCACGTTGTCTAAAATAGTCTCTAGGGAGAACCTGGGAGTTGCCTAGACCTTTTGATTTGGGTTTGTAGGGCTTATGAACGTTACTTTCATCAATACCATTAGCATGAAACCATAAACGAAGGCCAGCTACTCCTAGTTCTTTCTTCAAGATATCCGGATTTGCATTTGCCAAGTCTTTGATTGAGTGGATACCTAACGTGTTGAAGCGTTTTTCCATTCTTTTACCGATGCCCCAGAAATCTGTCATCTTAGGAATAGCCCATACCTTATTCTCCACCTCCTCATAGGACCAGTTAGCTCTCATGGTTGGAGTTTTCTTTGCTTCATTATCAAGGGCTAATTTAGCAAGTAATGGGTTAGCATTGGACATACCAACGGTTGAATAGATGCCAGTTTGTCTCCAGATGTCCCTTTGAATCCTTGCTGAAATAAGGTCAAGTTTTTGCTTTCGTGACAACTGCTTATCTGGAACGAAGTAATTAAGAGAACTAGATAGGTCAATAAAACCTTCGTCTATAGAATAAGGGTAAATATCGTTAGGGCTACCATAGTTTTGAAAAATACCTTGGATTTCCATATTAACAGCGATATACTCATCCATTCTGGGAGGAACGATGAAAGTCACTTTTGCCCAGTCTTCAATGAATCGCACGTATTCTGGATCCGTTCTTAGTCCTTGTTTCTTGGCATTGTAATACGAGAACTTTCTTGTTTGAACATCAAAAGGGAGGTCGTATGCTCTTCCTACGTTTGATTTCCCAAACACTTTCTTAAATATCGGTGAAGAAGCTAGGATAAGACCTGCAGAGTTATCAGCTCTACTCATAACACATAGAGAAGTCTTTAGAGGATGTAGCCCTCTTTCAACACATTCTACGCTAGCATAGAAAGACTTCATATCAATAAAGGCAATATCACTGCGAGGTTCCCTAGTGTAATCAAAATATCCCATGTGTCACCTTTTTGTTAGCATATAAACTAACAAAAGTATAGACTATTTTGGAGAGGTTTTCAAGTGTTACAACGTTGCCAATAGTCTTTGAGTGTAAAAAAACACCAATAACTGTGTAATTGGCGTTTTCAGTAGTCTTCTAAAAATTTTTAAAAGGGGTATCGAGTTATGAGGAACTTATTCAGAACTTCCCATTGATGATGACTCGGTAGAGGCATTAGAGTTATTACCTCCGTTGTTATTATCTAGGACATTGGCACCCAAGAGCGAATTATAACCATTTTCATCAACATAGCTATGGTATTCAGGATTTAACATTATATCATTTGATGATTCGGGAACCCCAGAATCTGGTTGTTGTGCAGGTGTTTTTGGGGTACTTCCAGCTACAGTTTTGGTGTTACTATGAGCTGATTCACTAACGGTTGCTTGGGTAGAGCTTGAACTAGACGATGATGGTTTCGTAGAGGATGAGGTTTCCGTTTTTGAGGTGTTTTTGCTTGTGCTATCATCTTTAATCTCAATTAACTTCTCATATATTTTTTGCGTCAAAGCATTTTGCTGTGAGGCCGTTAATGATGCTGCGACACGAATAACAACTGTTCCGTATACATAGTGTGAACCAGGATTGATGACAGTTGGAAGGCCATCGAAAGCACTTAAATAGTCATTTCGTTTTTTGGCATCTTCTGCCGTTTTATAGACTTCAACACATCCACCTGCATCCGTACCTTTTGCAACTAAATCAGCACCAGCAACTGGATTAGTCACTTCATTGTCAGCGAAATAAACTGCTGCCGTGTAACTTCCTTGCTTGTTTAAACCTTGGTTTGGATCATTATCTTCTGTGGCTGACTGAACTTCTGAAATCGTATCAATTTCCTTAAGACGACTTTCCACAAATGTATTGGAAGGATTGGTAATTTGTTTTAACTGCTTAACACTTGTTGAATACTTCTGATTTTTATCTTTAAGTTCTTTTATCTCTGTTGTGTAGTTAATTGGTTTTTTTAGTGATTTAACTTGTTTATTGATGTCGCTTGTTTTCTTTTGAATTTTAGGAATTACTTGCTTTTTCTTTTCGGCAGAAGAGACTTCGTTTTTAAGCTCATCCGTTAGATTTTCGTCTAAGGGTTTATCTTTGCTACTAAGTAGTTCCTTAGATACTTTGATTGTTTCCTCTAAGCTACGGTTTTCTTTTTGAATTTTAGCTGTTACTTCATTAAATGACTGTACTGCTCTTTGATGTGGTAAAATTGCAAGTACATAGTACCCTATACCAAAACATAATAGTACGATGAGAGAAATTATAGCTCTTTTCTTTGTATCAATTTTTTTCATAAAGTCAGATTTCATTTTCAATCTCCAAAAATCAAGGGTTCATTACCCCAAATAGCTAACAGGGGCTTTCAATTAAGTATTCTGTCTTTATTATACTTAAATGATTTTTACATATTAAAGTGGTCTTTTGATTATTCTTTAAAGAAATTCACTGTTGTCTGTTCATAGATAAAGTACCACTATGAAAAATTACTGAAGTTGAGAAGTTTGGGATACTGTTTATCAACGATAGTAAATAAATATTTTCTCTTTTTTTGAAGTTAAGAGTATGAGGTAATTCAATGTGTTAAGAAATAATTCATTTTTACTGAAGTGAAGTAGGGATTCAATACATGTCAATAGGTATGTAAAATCTTGATTTAATGCGATTCTTGGAAGTTTGACTTTCAGTGCATTGCAATATAAATCAGCCGAATCACCACCTTTTTTGAAATAAATAGTGTTCGGAAAACATAGAGCCTGACTGAAAAGTCAGGCTCTTTTTCTATTTTCAAGCACTACCTTTTACTTAGCTTCGACCATTCAAGGCATAAACATAGGCGATATAATTGCAAAATCCCCAATCTTCTGACGGTCATCTTCAATTTCGGCAAACCAAGAAGCGTCTGCTCCTTCACTAGCTAGGTAACGAGTAACCAATTTCAAATAATAGATAACTTGATTGTGTTTGTTTGCTCTACTTTCATCAGTCGCTTGTCGTTCTTTACGGATAATCAGATACCAATTAAGACGGATTTGGCTATATTCAAAGGCGTTTTTTAGAAAATCTGACCAGTATTCTTCAAATTTAGAATCCCCCTTTTTGACTACGTTCAGAATGTTTTAATGATATTCTTGGCACTTTTCAAATGGTAGAGCATTCTTTTCTTTTAGGAATGTTTGATAGGAAAACATATTTGTTCTCCGGTATATTTTTCCTAATTATACCATAATTTTCATTCCTCTAAACTGTCGGGAAAGCCCCTGCCTTTACTTTTCTTTTCTTGATTTTTAATCAAAAATTCTTTACTTTTTTTGAGAAAAAGTAGTATTCTAGTCATAAGATAAAAACAGTTACACCCCAGTAATGCTTGTTTATCGCTGTCCAGAAACCCCTCATCGGTCTCCACCTTTGTTGGGGCTTTTTTTTTTATTTTTCAGACAAATAATAATCAAAAAGTTTTAGCATTTTTCGGAGTTCTGTTGTCAAGTTCTCTGTGTTTTTAAGAGTAGTTAAGACATAATCTGTTATTTCATCTACATCAAATTTCTCTAAGTGACTAGCCAAATAAGTAATTTTTTGTTGCCTAGGTATATCTTTCAATGCCATTACTTTTGAAACTGATTGACAAGCATCAAAGGTAGATAAATGTACTTGTGAAACTTTTTTTCCAATAGCCTCTTTAACTTCAGAATAGTCAAAACTTCTTTCTTTATCAAGGAATCTTTGCAAATTGCTAGCTTGTTTTGTTCCTTTATTCTTTTCAATAAAGGCTTCCATATGGCTTAGATACTTTCTAATAGGGAAATTAGAATTTGATGGTTGCTGTGCAATGAAACCTAAAATAATTTCTAACGGCATATCACTCTTTTCTTTAAAATATTCTCTTAAGTAGGTCAAAATATCAGGGAATTTATATATATAGTGACCATCTCCAAATGCGACCACAATATTTTTTTCTTTAATTTCTTTTATCTGATAAAGTAGATAAATCCAGATATGTTGTTAATACCGTCTTCAGTTCCTTATCTTCCCCTTTTACTTCAATGATTTTTCTGAATGCTCTTTCAAATTTAGAGATTTCTGAAGGAAGAAAACCTTGGTCAATACTAGAAATCATTTTATAAATTGCAATATAGTTATCTGTTTTTTTAATTGTGTATAGTGAACTGACAAATCTGATATACCAGAGATGAGTTCTATAATATTCTTTTTCACCAGGAACATATTCAACTACACCAATTTTTTCCGATGATTCTTGAATATCATATGGACTGTTACGGGCAAAATCTGTAAGTAGTTTCCTAATATTTTCATCAGTTAACGAATATCCTAAAAATAAAATAGGAGCCTCTACTAGGTTAGATAATATCTTAGCATTAACAATTGAAGATTTTTCTTTATTATCATCATAATCTTGGCTAGTAATAGCGATACTATTAGGTTCATTTATTGACCCATGAATTTTATAAAGCTCTCCATAGTCAGATGATTTAGAAAACAACCCTTTATTACCAACATTTACTTTAATACCAGTATTTGTAGCTTTCAAGCGTTCTTCAATAAAAGTATCATAGTTAGTTGTAATGATAATTCTAGCCTTGGCTAACATCTTAGAAAATTCACTAATTTCCTCCTCAAAACCTTCTCTAGGTTTTAAGTTCTTAAATTTTTGTGCAATTAACTCTTTAAATGGAGAAATACTTTTTTCATGAGCTTCTTTTAAGCTTAATTCAGGAAATGAAAGCTTTCTTGTCCAAAAGGCTTTATCAATTTCCAATTCAATATAGTCCGCCAAATGAATATAAACCTCGAAATCATCATTATATTCATTTTTTAACTCATAGATTTTAGCGTAAAAATCTTCTTCATCAAACAATTCTAGCCAAATTTCTTTAAGTAACCCTTCCCAAGTTGGTGAGTTTTCAAAGTATCGTTGAGTGATACCAGAACCTATAAATATTATAGGGAATTGATTCTTTTCTCTAATTATTTCCAAAAATGCCATATTTTCACCTTCTATTTTCTTGATCCCATAAATCTATCACCGTTCAAGTGAATCATGTGTTCTGGTAATTCAGACAGCCACACCTCTGTTTCCCAAGCTAGATTATGCGCAAATTTTTTATAAGTCTTAAAATCAGGAAACGCTGTAACATAAACATTTCCAGCGTTAGAATATTTGGTCATTTCTTCAATTTCAAAAATTCTCTTAGGACTGATTTCTCCTACAGAAGTAACTGCTTCAATAAAGAATAACCAATTCTTTTCAGAATTATACAATACCACATCGGGCATTTTGTCATGGACTACAACTTCAAAACCTAAATCTTCCAATTTCCCTTCAACAAACATCTGAGCCAACACATTAAAACCTGCTTTCAGTCCCCAATTAGTTAAAAGCCTAGAAGCTTTATAGCGCAAAAAATCATCATCGCTAGATAATAAAGAGATAAGTTTGTTAATCGTTTCTTCTGGCACATCTTCTAAATCAACTTCTTCAAGCAGGTCTGCGTAGTCTACTCCATTAGGGACTTTGTAAAATAGATTATCAAGTTCTTCTCTAGTCATTTTTTCCCCTTTTTTGATTGTACGCCTATTCTTCAGAGATTTCAACTATACTATTCCCACAACTTCTAACTAAGTTAGATGTTCATAATAAAAATGGATCGAATTTCAGTATCTTGGTAAATAAAAAAATACTGCTGGCTCAATAGCTCTATATTTCCTTATTTTAAAATATGAAAATTACAGGAGTTTAGGAGTGAAATGTTGCGCGTGGTATAAGAGTCAATACAAAAAGGATAGCATCATTACATGCTATCCTCAGGTCGTCCTATATTTATTGTGCAGGTCTCAAAGTTGCTGCTACTGTCCGAATAGTACTTTGAGTAAGTTCATTTTGACTTTCTTCATCTGTGATTACACGAGGTTTTGGAAAGTCCTCAATAGGCTTTTCATATTCTTTGTCTTGCTTTTTAGCTTGTTCAAGTCGTTGGTGTTTAGCTTCTGGACCCCAGTCTTTTTCTGCAGCAATCTCAGAGACCATAAAGGCACTATATCGATATGCCTCTGGAACAATCTTATGGATTTGCTCTTTAGTGAAGCGGTCTCCTTCACTATAATCAACGACATCCCAAATAAGTCCGCCATTGCCATCTTCTCGTGCTGCAAGGAAGTGTTCGCATCCAATAGGATTTGAGAGATTGATCATAAAGAGTTCTTCAGACCATTCTCCAGTCATTACAGCATCAATGAATGTTTTATATTCATCGTCTGAGGCAAAATTTAGATGCCCTTCTTTTTCAGCTTTTTGAGCTTCACATAATACCTCAAATCGTTCCTGATATAGTGAGAATTTGTACTGCTTTAAAAAACTTGCTTGTTCCGTTGTTAAAATATTTTTCTTCATCGTGATTACCTCTTATTCTAAGTTAAATGTCAGTGTTACTTTAGTCAATGGAATGTGTTTAAGCCCCCAAAAGCCAGATTTCAGCAACACTTTGAACATACCAGCTACATTCCCTTCTGTATCTTGCCTAAACTTTTCATCTCTGATTTCTGTAAGACCTTTAAACTCGTGAGAAATGCTACTAGCAATAGATGAACGCATCGATTCCTTGATATTATCTACGGTGTCAAATCGTCCTCTGATATTTGCATTGTGTCTATCATCAAAAATGATTTTATTGATCTGACCTTTACTGAAGTTTCTTAAGGCAATAGCTACAACATAAGGAAGTGCAATCGCTAGTGTAACTAGTGGGTGTGTTAGAATATCAAACACTATACCTTTTAGAGTGGTGATAAGTACGATATAAGCCAATGCTCCTATCAATTTAAAGTAATTAACTGACATCGTAAATTTATTTTTTCGATTAGCTAATAACAGACCAATACATACATAAACCACTAGTAATACCAGGGCGACAATATGAATCGTCTTTGTTGAAACATTGAGAACATTGTTTGCTAATAACAGAACCGAAGTAGCTGTTATAAATATGATTTCAAGGAAATAAATACTTTCAGCAAACCATTTCATCAGTAACATGAACATTAATTTATTATTTTTCAAAAAGACACCTTCTTTCTACTTATATGGTCTTGATTTTATAAGTCCATAATTATATAAATTATCAGTCCTCATATAAGCAACAACTTCCTTCCTAGTTCGTTTTAAATTACTCCCTAATTATAGGAAAACAAATATCTATTTGTAACCCAGTGACACCTCCTAAAAAAACACAACTCTTTTGAGCTGTGTTTTTAGGGAATTATGAATTTAGAATAGGGAAAAGGATTTTTAAGAAGTGGGTGTTATCTTAGTATTCTTTACTACGTTTAGAGAAACCAAGCATACCTAGTGCAGTAGTTAGAATAACTGCACCTGCTGTAGCAATAGCTGATGTTGATTTTTCACCAGTGTTAGGAAGAACTTTGATAGCTTGTTGTTGGACAGGCACTTCTTCTACTGGAGTTACTGGGGTAGAAGTAGGTCCGCCAGATTCTCCTACTGGTGCTGCTGGTGGTGTATCGAATGAAACAAGATTTGATTTATAGGCATTACCAAAATCAATCTGATAGAAATCATTTTCTACAGTAGTACCTGCAGGGACTTGCAATGTAGCAGGGAGATTAACTGTTACATTATTGTTTTTTAGAATGTAGTCTTGGTAATAATCAACTGGATTTTTGGCTACCCAGAGATAGAATTCACCAGTTGGGTTAAGACCAGATTCATTTAGGATCTTGTTGATGGCATCAGTACGTCCTTCATCTGAAAGTACGTGATACATATCAAAAAGGTCTTTGACATCTTTGTTATTGCTATCGACTATAGTAATAGCATCTTCATCTACAGTGAAAGCACCATCTTGCACATCATCGAGGAGTGCAAATTTAAGTGCTTGTTTAGATGCAGCCATATCTTTGTATGGGCTATAGTCAGTCGTCAAATGGAAGGTTACTTTATCATCTTCAGTAGTCTTACCGTCGATGTCATTTCCACTTGAATCAGTAACAGACTTATGTGGCTTAGGAGCTGTTGGCGTCTTGTTAGTGACAGTATCAGAGAAGGTTTCGTAACCATTACGACCAGCTTTATAAGTGTTATCGTAGAAACCGTTATCGTCCGTTGCTACGAACTTGATTGTAGGTGCTTCAAGAGCTTTACCATCGTATTTGGCAGTAAATGTGTAGGTCTTAGAAGCCTCATCATAATCAACGTTCCAACCTTTAGCCTCATTTTCAGTCTTGTTGGCTTCGATATTTGGAACTTCACCGAATTCAAGTGGATCACGTGTTGTTACGGTATCGCCAACTTTTGCATTGGCAAAAATGTTTCCATTATTCAAAACGTACGTAAGTTCATCACTTTCGGAATCATCTTACCATTAACATTTTCGCCGTCGCTGTTGAGGACAGTTTTAGTTACAGTTGGTTGATAATTCATACTGTAGTCATGGTAGCTTACAGATGGAATTTCTGGTTTAACAGGCTCATTAACCTTTTTAACTGTAGCTGATGGAACCACGTTTGGATTAGTGAAATCAAGACTCAACTGACCATGAGTATTGATAATCCAGTTATCATCAATGTTAAGAATTGGGATAATACCAGTAGTTTCGCCTGGTTTCAAGACATAGGACTTGTTAAGTGCAATACTACGATTGATATCTTCCGCAAAGCTAGAGTTACCATCATGGTTTACTGAGTAGATTTCTTCTCCGTCTGTGTAAACGTGGTAGTTAAGATTTTGGTTAACACCAGTATTCAGACGGTTACTTGTATAAGCATAGTTCCACAAATCGAGACTATTAAGTGTTACGGTTGTCGAACCGTCTCCGTTAGCAGCAGACGTGAAATTAACCTTACCATTAAGGGTACCTGTACCCAAAACACCCAAGCTATCATTAGCTGAGTCATTCATATCGTGCGTGAATGAGAAGGTGCCGTCTGGATTAACACTACCATTTTGAACAGAGTTCCCGTAAGTCAATTGATCAACATTTTGTGTTGTCACACGTCCATCAACATTAACGTTAGCATTATCCTTCATAGCAGCATAATCTTTGTTAAATTTGTCGATGGTTTCTTTGTTCGAAGCAATCTGCTTGTTAACCTGTTCAGTATAGGTGTTGTAATCACCTACATTTTTACCATCCCCACTTGAGATTTCAGTAGCTTCAGCTTTAATAAGTCCATTACTATCTTTAACCGCTTTGTCTACTTGAGTTTCAAGTGTGTCGTGAGCTTTGTCAGCTGCATCATAGGCTGATTGGCGTCCAGATGCGTCCTGGGTAGCTTGTTTGATTGTAGCTACTTGTTCATTTTGGTCGGCCTTGATTTCAGCTTGCTTTGTTTCGAGTTCTTCGCTTGTAGTCGCAGTCCCCTTGTCTTGGGTAGCATCTTGTGTTACTTTTACACCGCTATCTTTGGCAGTAGCAACTGCATCTGTGACGGCTGTGTTGTCGATAGTTACCTTTTCAGCTACCGTAGATGTATTAGCCTTTTCAGCGTAAGCATTATTATCATTAGTGCTTACTGGTTGTGTAGTGGCTACTTCTGCTACTGTTTCAGTAGGTTGTGAAACAGTAGTGTTTGTTGCAGTCGCTGTGGTTGTTGGAGTAGAGACATCTGAAGTTGCAACAGCTGTAGCTTGTGACATAAGACTGTCTGCGTTTGCTTGTGAGGTAGCAACTGGTTCTGAATTTACAGGAGCTTCAATTACTTCATCTGCGGATGCTTGGGAAGTTCCCCCAACGATTGCTGCAGCTCCAAGTGCAAGTACACCTACAGCTCCATAGACTTTATTTTTACGAATAGAGCCATGTCCTTTCGTGTTATTTGAGTCTTTAAACATTTTCAATAATCACCTTTCTTAGTTTGAGTACCATTTATCTTGTTTCACAGCTGTTCGTTGAAGACCAAGTGCTGCCAAAATCAAGAATCCAAAGGTAACGAGTTTTGTTCCAGCTTCCCCTGTTTCAGGAAGTGTTACCATTTCTCCTGCCTCGGTCTTAACAGAGACAGTTCCATCCTCATTTACTGCTCCTCCTGCCTGTGAAGCTGGAACTGAGGCTACCGAACCATCGAAGTTTTGTACAACAAGATCACTATTGTTTGTTGAGACAACTTTATAACCAGTATTTGTAACGACTGGTTGACTAGGAGTCACATTAAGTACAACTTGTTTGTTGAAGGAGAAACGTCCCCTGGTTTAGGTGCTTCTTGAACATTCGTGTCGCTAACTTTAGGAGTTTCTTCAGTTTTAGGAGACTCAACTACCTTGTTTGAAGATGCTGCTGAAGTTGAAGCTACTTCTGTACGATTGTCTGATTTATGTTCAGATGGCGTAGAGACACCAGTTCCATTGGTTCCGTCAAGAATATGAGGTGTATTTGTAGCAGTTTCAGACAGTTCTGGAGAAGTTGATGATTTCTCAGAAGATGTTGTTCCTTCGCTACTTGGCAAACTTACACCTGTTCCAGAAGTTCCATCAGATACTTTAGGTGTTTCTGAACTTGTTGAAGAAGATTCAGCTGAAGTTGATGAGCCACTAGGTGCTTCAGAACTTGAAGCGTTATTCCCTTCAGTTGGTGCTGGAGTTGGTGTGGCAACCGTTGACCCTTTATCATTAACAGTATTTGTTGAACTTTCACTGCTACTGCTAGTGTTATTTTCACTATTGTGGTTAGTATTAGCAGTATCTGTAACGTTAGGCTTGGTAGGGGTTTCAGTTACTGTGTGCTCTGAAGGGGTAGGTGTTTCTGATGCAGTTGAAGTTGTATCAGAAGTAGAGTTTCCTTCACTTCCTTCAGAGGTAGCTGTAGACGTTTCAGCAGTTGTATTTGCATTTCAGAAGTCGTAGGTGTAGCCTCAGAAGTTTCTGATGTCTTCCCTTCGTCCTGACTTGGCGTAGTAACACTTGGTGTTGTAGGTGTGGCTACACCTGTACCAGTAGAACCGTCAGTTACTTTAGGTGTCTCAGTTGTTACACCTTCATTTTTAGGAGTGTCAACTTTAGGTGCTTCAGCAGTTGGGACATCTGTAGTATTGCTACCAGGTGTCGCTGGTGTTGATGAAGCGGGAGGAAGAAGTGTATCGGAGTGTCCAGTCGCAACAGTAGCATTATCTGTTGGTCCAGTTGGTGCGGCAGTTTCGTCTGCTGATACCCCATTATTAACCAAACCTGTTGCTACAAGGGCTGTTAAAAAAGCTCCAGATTTTAGGATCATTGAACGTTTGTTTTTATCCATAAATAAGCAATTTCCTTTCTAAAAAAATTACAATCAGATAATAGCAAAAGTCATACCTGACTCAAACCCAGTGACACCCTATGAAAACACAAAAAAAGAGCATACTGCTCTCTTGTAATATAATATGGATTGTATTGTTACCTAATTAAAAGCTCGTCTACGCATTGAGATCCCAATTTCTTGCCAAGATACCTCCATATCATCAGAAGGAGTGTCTCCTAATAGGAAAACGGACTTATTATGGAATAGAGCATCAAATCCAATGTCTTCATAAAAGAGTTCTTCGTCATCGTATTGAAAGCCAGAATCAATATCGAATTCATTATTAAATATAGCACGGCAAATAAAGTACGCACCTAGACCATAATAAGTAATAGGTTCATTGGAACCTTTAGGTGTAGCTTCAAATCGATAGTACTTCTCTACTTCAATGGAGTTTTGAGCATTGACTTCAATAGGCTTAAGATAATAGTACCCACGACTAGCGAGAGCCTCATCTAATTGCCGACGTAGAGGGCTTTTTTTATGAGCGATGAGACCAGGAATGGCATCCGCCTTACTGTCGAGAAAGTCATATGCATTCAGAAGAATCAAACCTTTTTTAAAAAAGTCTGGGCTAGTCTGTCTGTCCAACCATTTACCTAAAAATCGGTTAATACGAGGTGTGTTCATATTTTTCTCCTTTCATAGATATTTGAATCGTCTTTTCTTAAACTAAGATTAGTGTAGCACAGAGGAAATTACAAGAGCAAGCGCAGAGAGCCCTAAATTTTCAAAAGTCATTTAAAATGAACTATTTTTTAGACGTTGCTTTATCAACTTCAAGGTTTACTTGATAAATTCCTTTTTCTTGTCTTTAATAAAGCCCACAGGGATCCAGAAGTCAAAGTTACAGGGTAGTGTTGTACCTGCTCCTCTAGTTGCTGCAGTACGCAGCTTCTTTGATTTGTTTCACGATAGTGATAAGCTAGATCTCGTCCAGACCCCTGACCAGCAGTTCTCATTACTTGAAGTTAGGCACTATTCTTGGGGCGAGGTGTTTATTTATATATTATTCTGCTGGCACTAAGTACGAAGTGACAGTGCTTTTAGTTTGCAAATTAATAAGCTTCCTCGCCTCATTCTCTTCTAACACTCCATCAAGTACGCTCGCACTATCCTTTAATATAAATTGCCAATTACGGGGTAAGATCTCGTCCTGTCGTTGTGAACCTTCCATCTCCTACTTAAGTAATATTTGTAGTCTGTTCCTACTGCTATTCAGGGAAAAATATAGTTAATGTTCTTTCGATAACTGCTTTTTGGAAATTTGTTCCCCAAAAATAGAAAATAGCTCCATAATCTCTACAGTAGTTTTACCTACTACAGAAATTATAGAGCCTACTATGAAGCGATAAATTTAGTGTTGATAACTCTACCTTCCAAATGAACATCTGATACCGTACTTCTCTATCAAACATTATTGATATGAACGTAAAGAGAGGAAATAGTATTGGGAGACCTTTAACTTCAGGCTTCTTCAGTATCTTCTGATCCACACCAACGACACTTTTCGTAATTATCTGTTTCATCAATATCATACGAATAGTATCCAAGACAACTATTACAGTAACGATCTATTTCCATGTTGAACCTCCAAAATCCAGACTATCTAATCTGGATAGCCAATAACATTTTTTTCAACGGTCTCAATAACTTCCTTAGGAATATCAGCAATAGCTGTCTGATAAACTATATTTTGTCGTGGATTAAAGAAACCTAGCTTTGATATACTCAAGAACTCTGGTTGATTGGAACGAATCCCCATTAAATAGTATATAAGAACCTGCAGCGTATAGTCCTTATTTGGTTTTGATTTTATGACCTTGAAATCCCAGAGAGTATCCTTGGTTAAGTAATCTCCATCACCTGATGTGATTGTGTCCGTATATGCAGAGTCGAATGTAAATCCATCTAAAGTGATTGGCCCATAGATTTCAAAGAAGTGTAGACTTCGCTGTACCATGATACGAATATTTTCAATCGTGGCTTCATCAGCGTGAATAGTATCAACTGTCATAAAACGAGCAGGGCCTGCTCTAAAAGCAACATCATAACCCACCAGAATACATGCAGCAGCAATTGATTGATTATCTAGTCCGACAATTTGGTCTAATAGTGAAATAGCCTTATCAAATTCACCCACCAGATATGCTCCATTTAAAGAAATCTTAAACGCTTCTTTGGGTTGTGCACCATTCATCAAACGTGATAGATAGTCTACAGCTGAACCAACAAGTCCAGGCGACACCGACTCATCTGAATTCAAGGTTTTTCCGTCATCTAAGGTAATCGCTGAAAACTGCTTCAATGGTATGTAACCACCTCTAGGCTGTTTCACTACCTTTATTCGGTTTGTTACTGAAGTCATTTTTTACCTCCCAAGTACTAACAACTATAATTAACTATGGTGAATTGCCATTTGTTATCAATAAATTGTATTAAAGTTCTAGTAACGGAGCCATAGGCTATGCTACTTCTCCTCAATCTTTCATAAGCTCTTCAAATGGATTTGAAGAATATTCTGGTTCTTCCTTAAGAAACTCAATAGCTGACTTCTTCGCCAATTCCTTATAAAGCTCAATTTCCTCCATCGAATTGAAAGCTTTAGGGTCATTAGGATCCAGAAGGTATTTTCCTTCAACAAATTCTAGGCCCTCAATTTCTCGAGCCATCATCTTCATACTATAATCTAACTTATCAAACATTACTTTTTCCTTCATTTCCGAATTCGTCACATTATACTAAAAGTCCTTGATTACTTTATCTAGCTAAACCAAATATCTATTTTGCTAGATAAAACAGAAAGACTATTAAATCAAAATGATACTGAATTCTGTTCCCTTAGTTTTTTATTTATCTCATGATTATATTTTATCAATATAGATATATAAAACAAGCGCATTAACAATGCACCTGTTCCTGTATTCAATCATGTACAAACAAATTAATAATAAAGTGAGAGTTACATGTACTTTTATCTATTTATTATGTGACATTAAAAATAATCTGGCTATATATTTATTTAATTAGGAAATATCAAGTATCGTGAAGTCTCATTATGACACTCTACATTTTCCCAGTAACATTTAGCGATCAAGTTTAAAAACACCAAAAAAGCCAAAGCTTAAGCTTCAGCTTTTATAGTCTCAAATCATCTGTTAAGACAACATTGATAGGTTCTTCAGTATTTTTACGATACCTCTTCAAACATACTAGTGAAACAACTACCGAAAGTAATATCAATAAAACACCACATACAACCATTGCAAAGACCTGTTCAGGACGAGTGCCATAGTTCTCAGTATAGTTCAATAGTGATGTACTAGTTTCCATTTTTTGGATAACGTTGGGAACAAAGTTCCAGGAAACAATTGTAAAGACTGCTAAAAAGAGTAACATTCCAAACGCCCAACTTAGAACGTAACGTTGCTGACGAGTCATAAAGTCACGCTGGTTGTATTCTTCAACACATAGCCCCTTATATTGTCCATCCTTAGTGAAGAAACGTGGTTCTTCACCGTTTTTGATTCGTTGAATATCACTTAAAATTTCAGCACTTAAGTGTCTAGCAGGTAACTCTTGAGCTAATTTATGTTGTTCTTCAATATTTAGTCCAGAAACCTCATCAGTATATTTTAAAAGATGCTCTTTAGTCTGTCCGTCAAATAATCTGACCAACTTCCTTAAAAGACGCTTTGTTTCTTTTTCCATGACTCCTCATCTCCAATCGTTCTTTAATCCTATTCTCTTATTATCACCAATTCTTTAATCCCTGTGCTATGGCACTATTATATCAAGGATTAAGAAGATATGCACTTACACAAGGACAAAAATTCCTATTAGAGTTAAATAGATAAAGAAAAGCTCCATCTCTTGATGAAGCTAAACAAGATATGTAAGACGGATTGACTACGTTTAATCATGTCCATGTTCAGCATGATCAGCTTCAGCTACTCCATGAACTGATGTTACTTCTATTTGAGTTGTTCCCATAACGTAATTCCCACAGAAATAGAGTTTTGCACCATCTGGGTTAGCAACCTCAAGGACAAACTGACGAACATTGTCCGCTTTAGCTTTAAATACTTGCGTTTTAGCATCAGAGTACTTATAACCTAGCATAAATTTCGCTACAAGCTCATACTGCATCTTGGTTCCAGTAATCGTTAAGTGATTTTGATAATCTGGCTTAACATCGGTTACGTTCTGAACAGTCTCAACATAAGAACACATTTCTTTCAGTGCATTCTTTACAGTTTGCGTATCAGCATCATCTGCAGGTGTTTGTGTTTCTAAGGTCGCAAGTGCCTCTTTACGCCATCTCTCATACTTATCTTCCTTTGGAATATTTTCCGAGGAGGAATCTTCAATCACCTGTTCGGTGCTAGGGGGTGTTGCTTTTTTCTTAGGTTCATTCTTCTTCATTAACGCAGAGACCAAAAACATGACTCCAAGAGCGAGGAAAATGACCACTAAAATAATAATGTATTTATAATCTTTTTTCATGAGCTCAGTATAACATCATTTATATAAGAGAAAAAGGGAGTGACACCCCCCTTTTTTTGTTTCACAGTAATACCTAAAATGATTTATCTAAATTGGAGATATTTTTCATCCAACGATACTTTGATTTCATTGAATTCATGATTTAGATCATAAACTGTTAAATTTAATTCTTTAGTTGTTCCTTCTCTCCACTCAGTGATGACTGCATAATGCGTGCTAAAAAATACCGTACCATTCTTATTGCAAGCTACAATAGTCATAGGCACATAACTTAGATAATAATTGGTAGTATTCTCAAATGTACCAGAACAATTCAATTCATCACTATTTTTCGCTACTTTTTACTGATTGTAAAGTTGTTCCCCTTAAAAATTTTTTTAAATTCTTGGATTATTTCTTTTGTTTGTTTTACTTTTATTCCTATGTCTAGTATATCACGTAAGTTCCTGGTATCATGGACTGGTATCTTCTTCCTTGAATGAATATCAAGTATCAATTCATATCTCTTTTTTCTATACTCAACCCAACTATCAGAAGAGTAATGATCATTTTCCTTCGATGTTAATTTTTTTGAATCCTCAAGAACATTTATATATTCAATAGCTAATTTCTTAAGCTTGTTGTCCTTAAAAGTTTTTTCCTTATATCTTCCAACTTCCGATAACTCAAGTTGTGTTGCCTTTTCATAGTACGACGTAGTATCCTCGTAATTTGATGCGGCATCCTCCCACCGTTTATCTAACCCCCTAGCCAACGAAATAATGAAATCATTATCATAGGTAATTGCCTTATTAACTGCAGAACTGCACAAGAACAATGAGACAACCATCAGAACCGCAAAAAGTATTTTTTTAGGCATAACCATACCCTCCTAATTCCATTCCCACCACTATTATAACATTTAAACAATTTCAACCCGAAAGAAACCTAGTATATAATGATCTTTGTATTTATCACCTATGATACCTCTTATAAATCAAAGAGCCAGGAAAAATCCTGACTTTTATGGCTCTATAATTTCTGTAGTGGGTAAAAAATAGTAGAGATTATCGAGGTTTTTCGTGCTTAGAAACAAACCCTAAGTAATATAAGTTAGAGGCTTAATCAATATTTTATGCACGAACAACAACTCAAAAAATCTTTTATCTAGTGATTAGTTGAAACAAGAATTAAAGTTCCCCACCAATACCTTTAAATTTTTCAACAAAACTACTGATTTTTTGGAAGACGATTTGTTTTTTTGTACGATATTGTGGATTTAGAGGGCTCATTTTTGGAAGAGCTTCATTCAAATCATTACCATTTTCACTAGCATACCCATGCTTCAGTGAGGTTTGAATATAACGCTTAGCACATTGCTCATTTAATCCCTCAACCCGAATTAAATCTTCTGCCTCTCTTTTTTGTTCGTGTTGTGCAAATACAAAGAATTGCTCAATAATATCCGATTTATCCGAAAAATTATCTAAATCACTTTTTTGAATGAAATCGACAATCAAATCTTCCTTAGAACGATTACCAAGGCTTGCTCGAATAGTTCGGGTAATTTCTTCAACAAGTACATCTTTATTTGAAACTTTTTTATTTGTTTCAAAAATGAGTTCCAAGATATAATCAAGATTGATTTCTTGTGATTTTAGCAATTCAACTTCAAAGACAACCGAATCCCAGTCTACTTTAGAATGGCCATCTTCCTTATTACGACCTTCATTATCATACCAAGACTTAATATCATTATAAGTCGAACGGTAATCTTGAATTTCCCTAATACTTGGAATACTTAACTGAGCTAATTCTGCTAAAGTCGCATCATCCATATGGTAACGTTTCTTGAAGGATTCTACCGCCTTTTTATCTAAAATATCAAGTTCTTGTAATGCTTTCAGGCTCATGAAATCATCATAATTTTGCAAGATATTGTCGAGACGAAGAAATTGACCAAATAAAGAAATAAATTCTTTCTTATCACTCTCTTTAATAATAGTCTGTGGGTCTGGGAATTTTTCTTGTAACTCTTGAACAACAGCCATATAGCCTTTTTGATCTTCCCCCGCCTCTGTAAAACCAGTCATATAGTCTTGATAAGGCCGTTCTAACAGAATTTCTGCTGTCTCTGTCTTCCCAAATAATTTAATGGCATCAGTTGTGGCCTGCTCTAAATCCCGAAATGTTACAATGTTACCAAAAGACTTAGTTGCATCATAAATCCGATTGGTTCGAGAGAAAGCTTGAATCAAACCGTGATACCTTAAGTTTTTATCTACAAAAAGAGTATTTAAGGTAGATGCATCGAAACCTGTTAAGAACATCCCAACTACAATTAAGAGATCCACATCACGATTTTTGACACGCTTAGCCAAATCACGATAATAATTCTGAAAATCCTTACTATTAATCGTAAAATTAGTTCCAAACAGCCGGTTATAATCGGATACACAACTAGCTAAAAATTCCTTACTACTAATATCCGCTATATCTGTCGGTGAAAAGCTCTCATCATCAATTTCTCCAATAGCCGCCTGCGACTCATTAGCAGCATAAGAAAAAATAGTTGCAATCTTCAATGGTTTATCAGAATATTTTTGCTGTTTTTGTAACTCTTGATAATAGGCTTTCGCTGCATCGATACTTGAAACAGCGAACATAGCATTGAAGCCTTTATCAGAAAATCGATGCGTCTTTTGAGCAAAATGTTCTAAGATATAACTAGAGATTTCAGCAATTCTAGTTGGATGAAGCAGAGCTTTTTTATTTTCAGCCGCAGACAACTTGGTCAAGTCCTGCTCGCTTTCGATTGCCTTGAACTGTGGTCGAACATCGTTATAATCAACCATGAACTTCAAGACTTTTTGATCTCTAATCGCATCAGTTAATACATAAGCATGTAATTCACGCCCGAAAACAGATACGGTTGTATCTGTCCCCAATGCATTTCCCTTCTGAATTAGTTTACCAGAGGCATCATATTTATCAGGTAAAATAGGTGTCCCTGTAAATCCAAACTGGCAATACTTCTTAAACTTCAGTCTGAGTCGCTTCTGTACTTTACCAAACTGGGAACGATGACATTCGTCAAAGATGAAAACTACTTGCTTTTGATATATCTCATGTTGACTCTCACTGTTCATAAAGTTGTTGAGCTTCTGAATAGTTGTCACGACTATTTTATTATCGTCTTTTTCGATATTGCGTTTAAGACCCGCTGTGCTATTGGAACCATTAACAGAGTCAGGTGAAAATCGCTGGTACTCCTTCATTGTTTGATAATCCAAGTCCTTGCGGTCCACCACAAAGAAAACCTTATCTACTTCTTCCATCTCAGTAGCAAGTCTAGCAGCTTTAAAACTTGTCAGGGTCTTCCCTGAACCAGTAGTATGCCAAATATAACCACCTGTATCAGGACCGCTTTTGATTTTTGAAGCAATAGCTGAACGTATCTTCCAGATGATTCTCTCAGTTGCCGCAATCTGATAAGGACGCATGATAAGAAGAGTATCATTAGTATCAAATACAGAATAATTTATCAAGACATTTAACAAGGTCTGTTGACTCAAGAAAGTTGCTGTAAAGTCCTTCAAGTCCTTAATAGGATTATTATTTTTCAAAGCCCAATTCATGGTGAACTCAAAAGAATTCTTATCTCGCTTGGTCGTATTAGCAAAATACCGAGTATCCGTTCCGTTTGAGATGATAAAAATCTGAAGGTACTTAAAGAGAGAATTCTCCTCATTGAAACTCTCTTTACTATATCTGTGCACCTGATTAAAGGCCTCTCGAATCGCAACTCCACGTTTTTTAAGCTCAATTTGTACCAGAGGCAATCCATTTACCAACAAGGTTACATCATAACGATTGCTACTAGTACCAACTTGCTTCATTTGATTAATGACTTGCAGTTTGTTTCGACTAATATTTTTCTTATCCCATAGATAGATATTCTGGATATGCCCATCATCAAAGATAAAATCATAAATATAGTTGTCATGAAGTTTTCTGGTACGATCAATCAAACTGTCACTGGGTTTATTGAGGTACTCATCCAAGAAGCGCAACCACTCAGCATCTGTAAAAACCACATTGTTCAGAACTTCCATCTGGGTCTTGAGATTAGCCAAAAGCGCCTCTGGGGTCGTCAAATAAGTAAGATACTCGTATCCTTGCTGGCACAAGTCAGCAATCAGCTCCTTCTCCAAGTCCGCCTCTGTCTGATACTGACTAGGCTGTTCTATCTTGGTATACTTTTCTAAAATGATAAAATTATCTGACTCCACAATAGCTGTAGTCAATGTGCTTTCAGACATAATTACTCCTTATAATTGCAAGTGCTCTCTAAATGCTGTAACAGGTTTTTCAAAAGCGCAGTTTCTGGGGGGGGTTACTAGTTCATCTTCCTCGGTTGATACTTTAGAATGACTAGAAATATTTAATATCCTTGACTCATAGTTACTAAAACTTCCTTCATTATCACGTGGCAATAAATCCTGCCAATTTTGATACCCTAGGAAAGTTGCTGTTTTCTCGTAAAGATTTCTTAAAAAATTAAAATGATATTTATAAACCAAATTGTCTTCTATAGCTTTTATGTAATGATTTTCTTAAAAAATTATGATAAGCAAAAGGAGAGTCATCTGGTTGTTTTTTCAGCTCATATGACCCATCTCCTAATTTTTCAAATCTAAATCTACTACTATCAGGAACCTTTCGGGTGTCAATATAGGTTCTATTCTCTCCAGTTTCTTCGTCAATAGCTCTCTTACTATATCTCTCATTCCGTTTAATATTTTTTAACTCATTATATAAGACATTATAGAACAACGGATTGTGAGTTGTTATTATAAATTTAAGATTAGACTTACTTGTTCTAATTAACTTACCTAAATTTGATGCAACTTCTATCAAGTGGTTTTCATCTAATGATGAAACCGGGTCATCAATAAATACATACTCTAAATCATCAAACTCTCTAGTACTACGTTCATCAGGTTCTAGTATATCAAACTCACTAATAACTAGCTCTAGCAATGTATAAAAAATAGACCAAATAAAATTGCTCTCTTCACCTTTGGATAACTTAATTTGTTCCTTTAGTCTATCCTCACCATCACCACTTTGAATAGTGAAAAGAATATGACCATCTGACAAAAGAAATGAAGGTGTCATTTTATCATTTGTATAATGCTGAAAATGCGAAATAATATTCTGATCCTGTCCCTGCTCTTGAATAATCCAAGATATAAAAGAATTTGGTTGAATCTTCAGTTTAAAATCTTGATTGCTGTCAAGACCATTATCCCAATAGAACAAGTCCTCAGTAAAAGCATTATAATAAAGAATCTTATCTCTCGTAAGACCGCCTTCTTCAGCTTGAAACAACTTAGCAAATTCTTTAGAGAGCCTGGTCTTACCCGTCCCATTAAATGCGTAGATTAGCTGAACTTTCTGGTTCGAAGCTTTTAACTCTTGTGCAATATCACTTAGCGCTTTTGCCATATGCCTTTCCTATTTTTTCTATAAATCAAAATTAAACAATTGTTCTCGCCAGTATGCATACTGCTTCTGTCTCTGTTCTATCTCTTTAGGAAGACCTTCTGAAATAGAAGTGGTTAAGGTGTTGAAATTGTCAAGAATGGAGACAATTCTTTCTTGTTCAGTAAAGGATGGTAAATAAAAAGTAACTTTATCAATAGCATCCTTAGATAATCTAGGAATACTAGCCTTTCGAACTTGTGATTTGAGTCTATCTTGCTTACTTAACAAGACATAATACATAAATTTATCAGAAATATCTTCTGATGTCTCTAATGTATAAACATCATCCGCCGCCCAAAAGTCTGTATCACTATATCCAATTTCACCGGCCGCTCCAGCACAAATCACAAAGCTGGTTTCTTTTACCCTGTTTGATTGTTCAAAGTATCCTAAAGGTGTCAAGCTGTTTTGATAAACTGGGAAACTTCCTGCAGCAGTTAATTGTTTTTTAACAAGGCGTTTCCCACGTTGTAAATTGACAACTTGTCCCAACTTCACTCGAATTGGGCCAAATACCCAAGTCAAGAGCCTAATCAGGTCTTGTCTGTACTGTACTCGCCTTCGGCGACGAATGTCAAGAGTTTATCTCGGAAATATTCATACTGTTTTTGACGCAGTTCTATCTCCTTGGGAAGTCCGATTTTTAGGTCATTACAAACCGTATCAAAATTGTCCAGAACTTGAACAATACGAGATTGGATTTCGAGAGAAGGGGCTGGAATTTTCAATGATGAAAATGTAGATAAATTAAGATTATCCTGTGCACTACCATAACTCTTATTTGCAAGATAATCTTTTATTGAATTTAAATAATAGTAAACATATTCTGTAATGGCAAATTTTGGATTTGCAACAAACCCTATAATACTATCAGGGAAACACGCATCAAATCCTAATAATCCAGTTTCCGCTATATTAGCAGCAATTGTGATACACAATGTTCCCTTTTCCCACTGCTTACTTTGTTGTAATCCAAAAGCACTATAAGTTTGAGAATAGTTTTCAATCCATTTACCAGCCTCTCTTATATCTCCCGTCTGTATGAACGGTATATCACCACCATATAATCTTGCATCATTTCTAGGCCTATGTTTTGATTTCCCTCGACCAAAATCTTTTGCTATTTCCGAAAGAGACTTCCACTCAACCTGATAAATCTCATCCTCAAATGATAAGAGTTTATCTCTATAAAAAGAATATTGCTTTTTACGTGAGGTCAATTCTGTAACATAATCAGTAAATTTGTCAAGTATTTGCACGATTTTTTCTTGAAGTTTTAGAGGAGGAATTGGAACAAGAAACTTTGAATAAGTTCCAATCCATTGTCTACCATGTTGATCTGGTTTATAAGTTATTGTACCCAAATAATGCCATACATAGCGTAATAAAACTTCATTTTTAAATTCATCCTTTATCGTTAACATTTTCATTGCTGATGATTTTACTTTAAATTTAAAATCTACCCATTGTTTTGATGTAGTAAAATCATCAAAAATGATAACAGGATTGTTTTTGCTAGCATGATAAATACCGTCTTTTTCATTTGTATAACCTAAGATAAATGATTGTCCTGCAGTTAAAACAGGAATTTCATAACTGTCAGCATAAGATTTACTTGATACAATATATTTGGTTGGTTGCTCATAATCTACTACTTCCCCCAACTCTTTCCACTCAACGGGACAGTTATGGATTTCTTCTAGGATATTCATCAGTTACCTCCTTCCTTTGCAATATTCTCGATACCTTTGATTTCCTTGAGGTAGTCTTTTTCGACTTGACTAAGAGTCTTGGATTGATAGCTCTTATATTCCTTGTCTACCTTATGTTTCATCTGTTCACGAGAGATAGAGCCACTGTTATCCAGCAAGACTTCTCCAGTAGCGAGAAGGATTCGATCCACATGTGTCACCCAATCAGCCATAGTCATGACTTCTTCTCGCTCTGCCTGTCTTTCAGCAAAGTCTAGATATCCCGATACAAGCTGATTAAGCCCACGGAGTTCCTTCTCTGTCAGATAGTTCTTAGCAACTTTCGCTTCAGATAGAGTAGGGAGGTCTCCCTTAAAAATAGTCAAGCCCATAAACTCCTTTTCACTATCAACACGATTGTAGATAAGTTCGCTGGCAGTATTGTGGTGAATGGCATAATGCATCTTGTTCTGCACCGTCGCAAAGAATTTCTTTGCCTCTGGTGAATTTGCATTGTAGTCACTTGATGTAGCAAAGAGATCCAAAACCTGACGGTAAAAGACTTTTTCACTTGAGCGAATGTCTCGGATTCTTTCAAGAAGTTCTTTAAAGTAAGAGCCCCCACCCAAGTTTTTCAAGCGCTCATCATCCATAGCGAAGCCCTTGATCAGATACTCTTTCAAGACTGTCGAAGCATAGTGTCTAAACTGAATTCCTCGCGGGGATCGTACACGATAGCCAATCGCTAAAATCATATCGAGATTATAGTAAGCAACATTTCTCTGAACACTTCTACTTCCCTCATTTTGAACTGTCAACTTATAGTTGACAGTTGCCTCCTCCGATAATTCACCATCTTCAAATATAGCCTTTATATGTTTACTAATGTTTGTTTGGAAGTTTGAAAGAGCTCAGCTAATTCTTGTTGGCTCAGCCAGACCGTTCCATTATCCAAATGAAGTTCAATAGCGGACTTGCCATCATCTGTTTTATAGAGAATCACATCATTTACCATAGCTCAGTTCCTCTACGATTTTGTCAATTTCTGAACGTAGGTGGTCAATTTTTGAAACGGTCTCTGCTATTTCTTTATTGAGCACATCAATTTTAATCTTCTCACGTGTATCTTCTTTATCGACATAGGTTGATACAGAAAGGTTATAATCCTGCTCTGAACCAATCACATCATTACCAACGAGGGCTGCTTTATAATCCACACTTTGATAATCAGCGAATAATTTAAGGATATTCTTGATGTTGATAGGGTCTAAGACATTATTATTAGGCTCTTTTTTGCATTCCTTACTAGCATCAACAAAAAGAACATCATTCGTCGACTTATTCTTTGCCAAAATCAGAATACAGGTCGCAATAGAAGTTCCGTAGAATAAATTGTCAGGTAACTGAATAACCGCTTCTACAAAGTTATTGTCTACTAAATATTGACGTATTTTTTTCTCTGCACCACTGCGATAGAAAATACCGGGGAAAGTTACGATAGCCGCCCGTCCTTTGTTCGACAAATATGACAAGCTATGCATAATGAAAGCAAAGTCAGCCTTTGATTTTGGGGCCAAGACTCCAGCAGGTGCAAAGCGATCATCATTGATGAGCGTTGGATCATCTTTTCCTATCCATTTGATTGAGTATGGTGGGTTCGACACAATCGCATCAAATGGCTTCTCGTCCCCATGCTTAGGGTCAAGTAAAGTATTACCTCTCTCAATGCTAAACTTGTCATAATTGATGTTATGTAAAAACATATTCATGCGAGCTAGATTATACGTAGTCATATTAATTTCTTGACCAAAAAAACCATCTTCTATTACATGCTCATTAAACTGTTTTCTAGCTTGCAAGAGTAGTGAACCCGAACCACAGGCGGGATCGTAAATCTTGTTGACTTTATTCTTTTCATCCTTACCAAGCATAACAATCTGTGACAAGAGTTTCGATACACTTTGTGGTGTAAAGAATTCTCCACCTGATTTTCCAGCATTAGAAGCATAATTAGATATTAGGTACTCATAAGCATCACCAAAGAGATCAATGTGATTATCTTCAAAGTTTCCAAAATCAAGGCTCGCAATTCCTTCCAGAATAAGCGTTAAACGCTGATTCCTCTCTGGAACTGTACTACCAAGCTTATTACTTCTGGTATCTACATCATCAAAAAGTCCTTTAATGTCATGTTCGCTAGCATAACCAATTGCACTTGATTCAATATCATCAAAGATTTCCTTTAAATCTGTATTCAAGTGTTCATTTTGTCGTGCAGTTTTGACAACATTAGAAAACAATTGAGAAGGCATAATAAAATAACCCTTGGTTTAATAGCATCATCTCGAACCTCAGGTGTAATTAGTTCTTCAGAAACCTCTTCGTACTTTATTGATTCATCTCCACCTTCAATATATGTTTTGAAATTTTCACTGATAAAACGATAAAATAGAATTCCCAAAATATATTGTTTAAAATCCCAACCATCTACTGCACCACGAACTTCGTCTGCAATTGCCCATATCTTTCTATGCAACTCTTGCCTTTGTACATGTTCTGACATTTATTTTCCTCACAAAGATTTATTTCCTTCATTATATCATTTTAAATTGCTTTAGAATATACTTGGAAAAAGGGCTATCTATGGACCACTGACACTTTTTAGCCGCTTATAATAATTAATCAATTCCTATTATTTGTTGAATTTATGAGTAATGGCTTCGTTGAAAATAAAAAGATTAACCGATTTTAAATTGATTTGCTTATGAATATTGATGATTATTTATTTTACTCGATTGTCAAGTTAAGCTAGACATTTTACGTAACTCAGAAAAACTTGATAAGGTATTTGATAGTTTAAAAATTACCTAGGATTTCTATTTTGTTTATCAGCTATAGCTGATAAAACTTTTTGAGAAATACCATTAAAATTCATTTGTACCTTATAAATTGACTCTGACACTTCGGTTTTGGTAAAATTAAATAAAGGTTGAGACTGAGTTTGAGTCGGTGACGACTCATTCAAAGGTTGCAGTTCATCCGTTTCAGGTAGAGGTGCTGCCTCCTGTTTTTCAGGTAAATCCCCGAATGAGTTCTCAGCCTTTTTTGTATGCTCCTGAAAAGACTCAGGAGTATTTTTATTTCGTTGAATTAGTAATTTTTTAGCTTTTAAATCGCGATTCCAGTCGTACTTCTTGACTGAAATAGATATATGTTAAATTCTATCCACGACAAATTACTATTATAAACCACTACGAACCACATATATCTTTATTCGCTGGTCAAACATTAAAAGTACAGTGGAACATATAATTAATATAATACTACTGTTTTAGAGGTCATTATAGAAATGAGCTAATCCTTTAAATCAAATCTTAATTGACTCATTGCGTCTTCTAAATTCGAGATCGAGGATTCAATATTATTTAAACTTGAACTAAGGTTATCAGACACTTCCACTCTTAAATTAGCTAGCGATTTTTCTAAGTCCTCAATTCTTGAATAAGGAACGAATTGCTTCATCGTGTCCCCAGATGAACCAACCAATTGGCTGAGAATATAATCAATTATTTACCAAGTAATTTGATTAATATCTTCGTATTTCTCATAAACTATATCGGATGATATCGATTTAATAACATCTTTCGAAAAAGTATCTTGAGGATTCAGCTTTTCTTTTAATAAACTGTAATAAAACTTACCATAGAAGGTACTAATAATTGTTTTATATTGGGGAACAAATATATTTAATCTAATTTCTTTATCGGTTGTTTCATTTTTTAATACATATTTCCCGCTATATAGTTCATAAGAATATGTTAATTTACCAGATTCATCAGATAAAAATAAAAAAATTCAAGACTATTATTCCCAAGATTTAATTCTTTATTACATTTTTTTGCGTAATTCTCTTTCTAAAGCTAAAAATCTTTATCAATTCTGAATATAATATTATCAGAATCAAATGGTTTTTTTCAGCTCCACCTAATGGCTTGATGAACTTATTACTATCTCTTATATAGTCAATGGAATCTGTATATATTACTTTTCTATAGCAACTAACCTCAATGACTAAACGAGTTTTTTCAATATGCTCATGAAAATAGTTATTAAATTCTCTTTCACAGTTAATCGCTTCAGCAACCTTTATTTCACCTGAATCAATAGAAGTCTCTGGAATATCACTCTGAAAAAGTAACTCCTTTTCGTGCTCATAAGATCCTTGAGCATAAAATTTGATAGTATATTCTTGTGACTCACCTTTAAGATTACCATTATTTATCAAAAAAAAGACATACTTCTGATCATCATTTCTAAAACCACCATCATATTGGATATAATCAATATACTCTTTCTCAAATTTTACATTAGTAAGTACTACCGAAGTTACTACTTGCTTTTCTTCACTTCTATTTTGAATAGAAAGTGTATTCTTGATTAGGTTAGAGTATATGTTTTTTGATTGCCATTCTAATTTTTCACCTGAATTTTCAAATAATCTACCATCATATGGGACAAGCGACTCAATGACAATGTTTTTACGGTATCTCATTACCTTTTCATAAAAATATATTTTTATTATTTCAAAACAGTCCTTAACTATACTCATAGTCTTATTCACCTCTCAAAATAGTGATTCAGATATACAAAAACATCATTACCAACACTCAAACAGGGATTCGAAAATGATGAACCTATTTCCTTTAGCTAAACTATTGCTTATCTATGCTCATACCAGTACATGATTAATATTTTATTAACAACTCTAAGCAATAACGTGTTATCAATTTGACGAAATTCAGCTAATTTGCTAAAATAAAAACTGAAAAAGGAAGTTGAACTTCTACTCAACTTCCATGTAGATCCGTTTAAAAGACGGTGGCTAGTTTTAAACGAAAATAATCCGTCTTACTTCGCCAAAAGTGGGGACGGATTATTTTTTGTCATCGTTTTTAAAGAACTTATAGCATAAACCAATAAGAGCAATAGTAAAACTACCAAAGCCTAGAATGGTTTGCACAACCTCAAACGCTGTCAAAACGGCTCTCCTTTCTACTAGATTTCGAATGCTTGCCCATAGGCATCACTCCTCTCTAATGAATGAAAGCCACCGTCTATCACTTTTCTACATATAAAAGTATATCAAATTCATACAATAAAAGCCATTTCCCTAAAGCCAGCTATCCTAATAATGAAGGGAGCTGGCTTTTCTATATTATTAAAGGCATCTTCTAATATTCCATACAGAAGAATCTAGTCAATAAAAAGGAGCCCTCAAACTCCTTTTTAGTATATGGTAAATTGCAAGAATAAGTGCAACATTTTTACCACTCACTTAAAGTGCCTCCAAGAGTGTTCTGTATCCTAAACATTTGCGTGGTCGATGGTTTTGCTGAGAACTAGTCTTCATTACTAATGGCTGCCAAATCAGTCTTCTTAGGGAAATATTCTCTAAGTAAACCATTGGAGGTTTCGTTATTTCCTCTTTTCCAGGAAGAATAGGCATCCGCAAAGTAAAAATCTAGATTAAGATCTTCTACAAAAGGGTAACAAAAGAACTCCTTTCCTCGGACTGAGGTAAAGGAGTTTAAAAAGTCTTTTGGAAAAAGTTGATAGAACTGCTGGATGGCTGAGAAAGGACTTAGTCCTTTACAATACATTTCATTTTACAATTGGTTTGAACACTTATCTTGTAAAATCATTTGGAATTTTTGTTTCTCCCATTAATAACGAAACGAATCTAAAGTCAACTAATTACTAATTTCCTTAGAATTACTTCTTAAGCCTTATTTATATCTGAAATTAACGTTCAAGCAAAATTTGGTTTCCATTAAGCGATAAAGTCCGCTAAAGCTTGTACTACCATTTCTAAATTTTCGACGCAATAAATCGTTTTAAATTGTCCCAGAATAACCGCTCGTTCAAATCGTTTCACCTTACTAGCCAGATTTCGACTAGTATGAATTATGTGACATTGTTGTTGGCTAATGGGTAAGCCTGACTGATAATATGCTCAAGCCCCTTGAAGCCATCGGTCATACAAGAGAAGTCGGTTGAATTCCTTGGTTTTAAAGTTTGTCTAGCAGGGTCGACCAAGAAGCATAATTTTCATTTTGAGCGATCTCATATTCAAGGACAGTTTTCTGTCCTTCTGGTGTAATACCATGTGCGATATGAATACATTTTTTTAAAAATAAATTATTATTTTATCGAGTAGTCCACTTTTTTTCAAATGTTGCATTTATTGAGTCAATCCTAGTAGAGTCCTCGTGTTCAATTTAAATAAAAAAATAGTCTGTCTATAAAAGAATATTACAAAAAAATTGAATATAAAAAAATATTAAATTAAAAAAATAACTATATTTGATATTTGACAATCAATAAATTTATATATCTGATTTATGATAATGGGTAAAAATAATTAATACTAACTGATAACCATAATACTTAACCTTATTATAATTATTGATACCTACCACTTTTTTTAAAAAAACTATTACTACACCAAAAACTAACTGATAAAAACTACAAATATAAACAAATCTTCTAAACTATCGAAATTAATGTCCGAATTCATTAAAATTAGTAGAAATAAGTATAGTAGTGATGATACAAATATTTTTTTAGAAATAGATAGAAATATTTAGTTAATACGAGTTTTTTTGTATTTATTGGTACTAACCTTTCAAAAAAACTCTGATTTTTTTCGGTCAATTCTTTATTACTATAAATCCCTAGTATTTGAAGAAAAATTCAAAACTAAAAAAATAATTGTGGAGTATGTTGTATAAAACTTATGATATAAGCGATAATAACAAAAATGATTACATTTGTGATGTTCCTAAATTCAGCAAGAAATTCATTATAAACTATAGATTTCATTAGTCGGTTACCTCAATTTTTTTGTCGAAAGCCATAAAGTGATATGAAGTATGAAATAATATAAATACTAAATGCTATTGCAACCAACATAGAAACTAAGAATCTTGAATCATATATATCAAAAGTAATTAGCCAAATTATATTTATTGCTCATATATTCCATGAATAATCTTACTAGTAGAAGTGTTATGATAAATGATGATACACTTATATTTTTTTATATTTTGGTTTCCAAATATAAAAAGAACCTGACATTACAAATGATGCAAATAAAAATTGAGACAGATACACCAAGAAAAAAATTACATTCAATTGTGCTTCCTGGATATAAAAAAACTATTAAATAAACCCCTAAAAAAATTAAAAATTGATCCAATATATAGAACACACGCAATTGTAACAATAAAAATATTCTATGTATCTTGCCAAAACAATTTTGTATATTTTTAATTGGTAAGAACTGCTCTAATCTATAAAAAAATCTTCATCTGTATAATTCAAAAATATTCATAAAAAATAAGTAAGCGGCGCAACTAGTATAATTAAGAACAAAATAATTGGCAGAAAAATCTTCTAACTTAAACATGCTTAGAATTACAAGCAAGATAAATAATACAACAAAAAGTTATTCCACTAAACACATTGGAGTTCATTAGATCCTTTTTAATTAAATATCTCATTTCTCCATCACCACACCTTTTGAATAAATGCTCATTATTTTTTCTAAATCCAAGGAATCAACTACAATATTATCCAGATTCAGAATTCTATCTCTAGGCATTATAACCTCATATCCTTGAGCTGTTTTTTCATATGCAATTACATTATCTAGGTTTAAGTTTTTAAAATCACTTTCTAGACATCTAACTAAAACATTGTCATGTAATAATTTTGTACTATCTTCAACAAACTGAACTTTTCCTTGTCTAATATAGATGATAATATCAGCTATTTGTTCAATATCTGTAGTTATATGGCTTGAAAAAATAACAGTTTTATTTTCGTCTAAAACAAATTCTTGAAATATTCCTAATATATCTTTCCTTCTAACTGGGTCAAGAGTAGTTGTTGGCTCATCAAAAAAATTAAAAAGTTGTGGATTGTAGGACAAAGATAGAGCAATCGATAAAATCTTTTGCATTCCAGAAGAACACTCAGAAATTTTTTTTGTCTTTGAAATTCCAAATTTTTCCAAAATGAAATTAAAATAATCCGAATCCCAGTTTTTTTATAATCCTTTATAAATTTTTTTCAACTTGAAAGATTTTTCAAATTTTTTTATTGAGATAAGTTTCGAGAAACTAACACCTATTTTAGCTTTTTAAATTAGTATCGTTTATGTCAAAATTTCTTCCAAAGATTTTTAATTTCTCCAGATTCAATTTTTTTGTAAACCTAATATTGAGTTTATTATAGTAGTTTTACCTGCACCGTTTTTCACCTATAAGTCCAACAATACATCCTCTAGGAATCGAAAAAAAGAAACATCACTAACTTTAAATGTGGAATTCTTGTAGTTTTACATTTAAATTATTCACCTCTAAAATAGTATTCTTATCTAAATTCATTTTATCTTTCTCCATTATCATCTAACTTCAATAAAATAATTTCTTTAATTTCTTTGGAATCAATTCCAACCTCAATACCAAATTTAATAACCTCATCAATCTTTTTTTCAAGTTGCTTCCGTATACTATCTTCAATAAAATCTGAACTCAATTTAGAAACTATAGTCCCCTTACCAACAACAGAGTTAATTAAATGTTGTGATTGAAGTAATTCGTATGCTTTTTTTTACTGTAATGATACTTACACCAAGGTCTTTTTGCAAGCACTCTAATTGCTGGTAAAGAGGCACCTGGGTGAAGTTCCCCACTTAATATTTTATTACTAATTTGCTTAAATATCTGCTCATAAATTGGCACTTTGGAATGATATGAAATTAATATTTCTAACACTTCTCCTCCTAAAAAAATTATTTACCATAATATCACAGCAAAAATGTACTCCAACCAAGATGATAAATAATTTAAGTCTACAATGTATTTAAGAATAACAAAAATATACAATAAGATTTTTAATATGAAAAATAATTCCGACTTATTTTTTTACATCCCCAGCCACAAGATCTATTACAAGATAAAAACGTAGTGACTGCAGAAACCGTAGGTAAACAAATTTTAAGAGTTGCAGAAACAACTGGTGATACTGCCTGAGGTTTAACTGATCCATCATCAGAACCACCAAATTCAGCTAAACGTTCAAGTTCTACAAAATCAATTTTAGTATTTTTTTCCATGATAAGTCTGTCTCCTTTATTTTTTTATTCTTTTTAAATACATTGTACTTATCGTATATACACATTATATATTATACATGAATAATTTGCAAGCGTTTTCTAATTTTTTAAAAAGATAAATTGCAAGAATAAGTGCAACATTTTTACCACTCACTTAAAGTGCCTCGAAGAGTGTTCTGTATCCCAAACATTTTCGTGGTCGATGGTTTTAATGAAACAGTGCTGAGAACTAGTCTTTATTACTAATGGTGGTCAAATTAGTCTTCTTAGGGAAATATTCTCTAAGTAAACCATTAGAGGTTTCGTTTTTCCCCTTTTCCAGGAAGAATAGGCATCCGAAAAGTAAAAATCTATATCAAGATCTTCTACAAAAGGGTAATAAAAGAACTCCTTTCCTCGGGCTGAGGTAAAGGAGTTTAAAAAGTCTTTTGGAAAAAGTTGATAGAACTGCTGGATGGCTGAGAAAGGACTTAGTCCTTTACAATACATTTCATTTTACAATTGGTTTGAACACTTATCTTGTAAAATCATTTGGAATTTTTGTTTCTCACATTAATAACGAAACGATTCTAAAGTCAAATAATAACTAATCTCCTTAGAATTACTTCTTAATCCTTATTTATCTCTGAAATTAACGTTCAAGCAAAATAAGGTTGATTTTAGGAATAACCAAAGAGGTCACGACTAGCGAAATAAGAGTAGCTATCACTAAAATGGCAATATCCTTTAATTCAGCAATACCAAAATATACTTTTCTCATAATATCTAACTGATAAGTCAATGGATTAATTAAGGCAAACCATTTGATTACCATAGGGGACGAGTCAAAAATATAAAAGACTGGTGCTGTAAATCCTAGGGGAGTTAGAAAGAATCTGATAACAATGTCTCTTCTCCTATAATCATTAATAAACATAGTAATTAAAATTGCTATACCATTCCAAAAGAATAATGAGACTATTGACAATAGAATTATCAAAAAGTAGTTATATAATGGTATTGCTACACCGAACATACTTGAAACCAAGTAAATAATAAATTCTTGAACTAATAACCCTAATAAAGAATACACACTCATCCCTAAAATGTAATAAATAGGTTTTACACCACTACATAATTTTAAAGACAGTAACCCATATTTTTTATCTATAGTCACCCTGTAAATGACTTGAGTCATCTGACCAATAATCAATAAGCCGATAATTCCAGTTATTGCATACTCTGTATAGGATGTAATGATATTATCATAATTTACCTTACTAATCGCTGAATTTAATCCTATCACAATAAAAACAACATACAAAATAGGTTGTAATAATTGAGAAAGTAGTAGCCCCTTACTTCTAAAAAAAGCTACTAATTCATTCTTTGCTATAATCTCAATTCCTCTAACGCCTAAATCTGACTTGTGTCTAAGTTCACTTGCTTTCATATGAATCCCTCACAACTTCTAGATAACGATCTCGTAGGTACTCTCTCTCGATAGAAATGCCCTTAATACTTAAAACTTCACCTAAATCATTTATTACAGCTATAACATTATCATCTTTATCAACACTAATCATACATTCGGTGTCATTGTAAATTACGACATTCTCTTTATAAGAAGTAAGAAACTCTGACTGTTCATTAGTTAGAGGATGTTCCAATGAGAATACAACTTTACGATTCGTTCTATTAACAAAATCTTCTAGAGTTCCCCAATATGAAATTTGTTTATTTTTAAAAAATAGGATTTTTTCACAAAATCTTTCAATCAAGTTAATATCATGGGAAGATATAATAATGGTTTTCCCCTTATTCGATTCATCCTTTAAATATGATAAAAAGCGATCTGAAGATTCTGTATCTAAACCTACTGTCGGCTCATCCAAAATGTAAAAATCTGGTTTATGTGCAATAGCTCTGGCAAGCTGAACACGTTGTAACTGTCCCCCTGATAAGGAATCAACCAATTTATCTTTTTTATCTGAAAGATTTAAAACATCCAAAGCTTGCATACACAGTTCATCTGCTTTACTACCAAATATTCCAGCTAGATTCAAACCCAATATAACATTATCTTTTACAGTAGTATAAAAATCCATGACAGCAGTCTGAGGATTAAACCCAATGTTTGAAAATGGTTGTTGCTTATTACTCAACTCCGTCTCATTATATTCCACGCTTCCTCTATACATAGGTTGTAAGCCAACAATCGTATTAATAAATGTTGACTTTCCTGCACCATTTGACCCTAGTAAACCAATAAAATCCCCTTTAGAAATTTCAATTGAAACTGAATCTAAAGCTACAAAGTCTTCATACTTGACTGTTACATCATCAACTTTTAAGAACCAAGTCATTAAATCTCTCCTCTCCTTGATTACAAAAAGAATATCACTTTTCTATATATCATACAATACCTATTTTGTATTTATTGGAAATTTATATCTATAATTTATTATCCTAATTTAGCTAATAAAAAAAAACAGTTAGAATCCTCATTCTAACTGACAAAGAAAAACAAGTCCCAAAGTATCAAACTAAGCAATTAGTTTGACATTAACTTTTCTGCTATATAATGTTCTACTTTTAAAGACATCTCTTGGTTGCCATCTAGGTTGTAAAGAAATTTAGCCTTAGTATAGTAATCTCTGACTTCATCTATATTACCAAAGCTTGCACTAGCATTTCCAAGCAATAAATACAAGTCTGCCAAAAGATAATTTGATCTATATCTTTTACAAATCCGAATTGTTTCACTTATTTTATTTAGAGCATCTTCAACATTATTTTGCAACCAAAGATAACGACTGATATTGTAATTAAACTTTATAGACAACTCCAACTCTTCAATTGTATGTATTATTAAGTTATTTACACGCTTCTCTAGATTATCTCGTATCTCATTGAATTGATTTAAATCATCAATATCATAGTAAAAGTTAAATAATGTATTTGAAAACCTAAGATAGTTTATTTCTGAGATATTTTTTTCTTTTTATTAGCTTTTCTAGTTTACTTACAGCTTCTAACTTATTATTATCACAGTAAAATAAAACAAGAGTTTGAATCCACTCTAAATACATCTTATCTGATAAAGATAAATGACTTGATGATTTGCTTTCTAAATTATATAGGTACTTTAACGATGAATAGTCTCGTTGTGAAATAAAGTTTTCAGCTACTAATCTAAAATTTTCGAGCTCGTTTTTCTCATCTTGAACTTGTTCATCAAAAAAATAATCCATACTTACTCTGAGTTTTCTCGAAAGTGCATATAACAATTCTGATCCTGGAGTATACTCCCCATTCTCTATACGACTAATTTGTCCTTGTTTGCAAATCCCCTCAGCAAGTTCCTTTTGAGACATTTTTAATGCTTTTCGTCTTTCCTTCAATCTTGAAGCTAGTAAAATTCCCAATTTCATCTTCCTTGATTATTTATTATATATATTTTATCACTTAGAAATAAATACTTCAAACAACAATATAAAATATGTATTCTTCTCATACAAATTACATATATTATTCCCTAGGTTATTCGTTTTATGAGTACCAATATATAAATCCAATTACATACACATCAGATTCAAAGAAAATGTTCCAGTTGTTAAGCTATATATGCTACATGCCCTTGATAGCTAACAAAACCTAAAGATACTAGTTCTCATATTCCTAAGACCATAACATTTGACTTGTTAAAACCCTCTCAAAAGGGTATTCGGATCACTTATAGTTATACCTAAAATAGTTACTGTCACTTGTAACTTCATGTAAAAAAGACCTAATACACTAACTACATCAATAACCTGTCTTTCTTTAAGTTCTGCAGTTTTTGATTCTATCATATAACTATATTTCAAGAATCTCCTTTATATACATAATTATATTTATGTTTTACCTACCCTGTTTTTCACTAACAGTTAGGTCAATTAGTGGTAGATAGCTTGGTGAAAACCTACCATTGATTCCAAATAGATGGAAGTTGAGATGAAGATGGTATAGCGTATCTTTCGTTTCAAACGTATGTTTGATATTCCCTTGAGGCTTCCCTGGAGTAGTTCCCTCTCTATAATAATGAGGAGCAATTACTTTCTCACATTCCATATTAGTGACCTCGACAATCGACCTATACTCTGGCTTAATAGCATTCTTATTAATCATTGTCATTTGAGCATTAGTGTCGTGGGTTGTTAACTCAATATCATTAATAAGTGAATGTTCATTATATAAGCTGGTTTCAGTAGATTTCTTCAACCCAAGATATTTCACATCAATAACATTCTTGAATAGATAACGTTTAAATAAGTTCAAGCTTAATTTTGAACCTACAACATAAAGAATGAGACTAATAACTGATAGTTCTAAAATATAAGTTACTTCAGCCTCTGTAATCTGTGTAATCTGTGTTGGCCTCAACAAAAGAACACACAAGGTTATCATCTCAATGAAACTAATTAAGACGGTATAAACCAACAATTCACTCCCAATTCTGTATTTTTGAATGACTCTAAACGTGAATGATGCTAGATAAATGCCTTCGATAACACTAATAAATAATAATGCTTGTTGACCCGGCATTGTCTTAGAAAGGATATTCAAGAAAAGTGTTCCCATAATTAAAAAGAACCATAAGAAAGCTTTTCGCAAACACAAGTCTAGGCATAATGCAGTAAATAATGACATACTTTTTTGATTGATTTTTGTTTTCATTTTTTCTCCTTTTTGATTTATTCTTTAGATGGTGCTCCACCTTTTTGTGTCTTAGGATCAATCACCATACCAACTTGTGGTTGGGTATCCCCTAGAATAATGGATGCAGGGCTCAAGAAGTCTCCATACTGGAAGACTTTTGTTTTCCGACGTTCAAAGTGAATATGTGAGCCTGTTGCAGCACCCGTTTGTCCAACATATCCGATAAGTTGGCCTTTTTTGACCTTATCCCCTTTCTTAACAAGAGGAACATCACGCATATGTCCATAATATATAATAGTGCCATCTGGAAGAGTGTGCATCACGTGGTTACCGTCGATATTCATCGCCTCTTCATTGACCTCTACTACTTCACCGTCTGTTACGGCATAAATTGGAGAGCCTTCTGGTGCTGCAAGGTCCATTCCTGTGTGTCCTGAACCTGCATTTGGACCGCCAGCATTAGCTGATGCACCGAAAAGTTGGGTAATAGTATAAGGGACATCAAGTGGCTGGCCTGTATCAGTACTGAGATTACTACTATCGCTATCACCACACGTATCGGCATCTACTTCTTCCTTGTCATCATCCTTATCCTTCTTGTCTTTTGACTCTTTTGGACGATAGACATAGACTTTTCCATAGTCCATAGTAATACGGTCTCGATATTGACCATAATTATTCTCAGCAATCCCGTCTGTCGATGGAGAACATTGGATAATATTCTCCTTATCCTCAACTAGCATGGTCTGTCCTTTATCTCCAGAGCTACTACCTTTCGTACCCCAGATAATGACATCTCCTTTTTCACGGTTTTGAACATCATCTTTAGACGACCACGCACCCTCATAAACTAACTCATAACCATTGTCTTTCAACCAGTCGTGTTCTGAATCGGTATCTACTGGAGACCCAGATTCTTTAGCACCGCCGTCAACAAGGGCATAGTATAGAGCAGATGAATGGTCATAGCTATCTGGTCCAGTACGAGCATCACGAGAATATTTGACCTTCCCTAGCTTATCCTTATACCACTTGATAGCCTTATCAGTATCAATAGACTTTTTGTCTTTATCACTGTCTTTTTTGCTATCCTTGTTGCTAGAGTCACTTGATGAACTGCTTGAACTGCTATCGTTATCATTGTCTTCGTTGTCGCTATCTTCTTCATCGTAGTCACCGTCATCATCATCTGAACTTTGACTACTTGACGAGGAGTTATTGGAAGAAGCTCCACCACCACCAAACGCCTTTTGGAACTTGGCATCATCGTACTTATATTTACTTGCTTCGAAGACTTCCGCAAACTTCCTTGCATCCGCCTTCTTCTGCTCTGGTCTGACATAAGCCATATTACCTCGTTCGTAGGCATTCCATGCCATAGCAGTTTCATCGATATTGGTTTGTTTAGCAAACTCCTGGAATGACCAGTTATGGCCAGATTCGTCATAGGCTGGGTTCCAGTCACCTTTTGAGATTGCATCAATAACAAAGGCAACCATCTTATCAGCATCTTCCCAGTCTGGACTATTTAAAGGTGCATATTTCGTGAAGGGGTCAAACTGGAAGATTCCACCACCACCAAGTGTGTTAGACGTACCACCTGTCGTTGGAACAGCTCCCTTAGAAATGGAGTCATTGATACCACCACCATAATGTCCTTGGGCACGTCCAATGATGTCATAGCCCCCTTCTGAGTTTGCCCAACCAACAGGACCTGCAGCAGATTCCCCAGACAGTCCGGCATTCACTAAGGCCATAAAGACTTTGTGGGCATTTTCATAGGCTTTTGTCCCCTTTGTAAAGGGATCAGAGTCGCCTGCAGATGATGAGTCAGTTTTAGTAGAAGTCGATTGAGGCTTAGAGCCATCATCATCTTCTTCATCGCCATCTTTTTGGTAGGTTACACATTGGGCGTTAGTCTTGCCACCTTTCCCACCGGAAGTACTAATCGTCCCCATTAAACCAGTGATAATTGCAATTAAGATAACCGCAAAAGTTAAAATAGTTCCTATAATAATGGTTGTCTTCACTCCAAAAATCGTTAGAAGAACACGAGCAGCTTTATCACCTATTCGTTTCAAATATCTTAGTCACCCCCTTAATGAAGTAGTGCGGTTAGCCAATACCAACCAAATACAAGTAATAGTCCTAGGGCAAGAAAGATACTTTGTTTAATGAATTTTCGATTTCGTTTTTGTTGTTGCTTTCGCATCCAAAATGAATCTTCATCTGAGTAATAGTCTTTGTGACGTTCCACTTGCAAATTATAATAGTCTGTCACATCCTCCTTGACACTGGATAACCTTTCTTTCCCACGCGCAATGAGACCTTGTTTTTTCTCTTGTTCACGTGAGATACTGTCTTCATCAAAACCGTCATAGTAGGTATCGTAAAACGCTGAATAATCTACTTGCTCTTCGAGGCTTTCCGGATAGACTTGGTCTTGATAACCATTAAGAGAATCTAGTTCTAGTTCACGTTGAATATACTGACCATCTCGTTTAAAACGATAAGATACCATATATTAAAACCTCCTTAAGCCAATAATTGGCATTTTTTGTGGAGCAATATAGAGTTTATCTGTGACAGTTACCTTAGAAAAAGGTACACCTTTAATTTTAAAAGTACGGTGTAACTCTTTAACAACGAGACCAGCTTTATAATCTTTTTCCGTCACTTCTTCCTTAAAGAGTTCTTCATAAGCTGACACCTGAATCAAGTCTAGGAGACGATAAGCAGATTGATAAGCATAATAGTTGCTTCGATTAGCCAATCTCTTTTCAAAAAGAGGTGAATATTCCTTTGAAAAGAATGCTACGATCTTAACAGCACGTTTTCTATGGTTATATTCTAGTTTGGCCATAACCCATGCAAGCCCCCAAGTCACTAGCGTGATAAAGCCCCAGGTGTTCATCAAACAAATAGGAAGAAGACTAAACATAAGGATACGCTTTGCTTTTTTTATACGTTCACGTCTCTTACCAGTAAGTAGCTGATAAATGGCTACAATCAAGGCACAAAAAACATATGGTGTATAGGCAATAGCCATAAAATGAACACCGTAGGCGAATAAAGTGTCTGATAGAGCATGAGATAGCTATAGAAACCAACCAAACCAAGAACTAAACTAATAATAAAGGAGACTATCCTAAAAAAACGTAGTGTCTTAATGTCATAAGCAATATTGTTAACCCATAGTGACATTTGCATTAGTGTGGTCATTATTTAATTTTCCTCCTCTGGTTCTTCTTCTGATTCAAATATTCTCGACTCAAATCGAGCAGGTTCTTGGTAGATAATCATGGCTGAGTACTCATCCACTTGATGACTTCCAAATAAGCCACATAAACTACTTAAAAGATGTGTTTTTCGCATCTGATAAGTAATATCAACAACACGACAGGTCTTTTTGTAAGCCAAGATCTCTAAGTAATCATTTACAATTCTTTCCAAATCATGCGGATTATCCTCTGTCAGAATTTTAGTTTGTAGTTGGAATGCCTCATCAGAATATGGTTGCTGTAGGTTCATTGTATTTCCCCCTTTCACCATGCCTATGGTAAGAATGCATAGCGAACATGTTCATCATATGGATACTTGCCATAAGACCTATTATCCGCTAGTTGATGGTTGAAGACTAAGTTCTTGACAGAAGCAATATTTAGGAAGAAATCACCATCTCTTAAATATTTAAGTGACGAAAGTTCACTCTCGGTCATTTCCCCTTGTAAAGCATCTGCTAGACGAGGGATAGTCAGATCACCTAATTGAGAAAAGACACGATACGTCATCATAGAGAAAATCGCGCGTGTCGCTAAAACGTAATCCACTGCGTCCGTAGAGTTTGCATTCAAGAGGATGTTATCTAACGAACTCATTTCCATAATAAATGCAGAATAGTTACTACTTACATTCTCAATCAAATCCTTTAGAAAGTTAAGAGACTCTGAATAACGATAATTGAAGAGTTTATGTGCTCCGTTAATGGTAATAATGCTATGAGGTCGTTGGCTCTTATCTCCCCCCGATAATCCCTCTACGGAAATACTCAGAGACCCTTCTTCCATTTGCTACAGCGTATGATGAAATGATAGATAACACTTGGTAAAGCTGAATATTAAGAAGTTCAGTATCTTGAATCCCAGAGAGGTCAAAGGTCACAACTTGTTCATTTGAGAAATCTTCAAACTGTGAAGTCGCATTTAAGAAGCGATAATCCCCCAAGAGACCAGAGAAAGCATTATAGAGACGGTCATAACTTGCAGCATCAATTTCATTCCCCTCTGCGATTTTGTCCTCTTTAAGCTTGTTTAAGCGTTCTACCCAATGAGATAGAGTCGGATAATCTTCTGGAATAACATTCGTAATCGTTAAGTCTTCTTGGTCCATGACTTCTGCATTACGGTTCCACAGACTACGGTCTTCATAAAAGTCGTTTAAAGCAGATGACAAATTATTGAGGTCAGAATTCTTTAACACTGGATCAAGAATTTGAGCCAAAGCACGTAGTTTATTACGGTGGGCATAGAAAGATTGGACCTGGTCCGTTGTTTCTCCATCTGCAGAGGAAGCCGTCGCAATAATTTGCATGAGGTTAATATGATTTCGATTATTAGTACCAGACATCTTAACATATCGACCACCTTGAAGTTCCGTAAGCTCTTTTAAGTTACCAGTAAGGTCAATGTTAAAAATGGTATGGCCTTTAGCAAAATAGGTATCAATCAAATTACCTAACAGTTTCATCTTCCCGTTTCCTGCCCCGGCAATCAGCATTGAAGGAATTTTACGTTCCCTATCTTCATGCAAAAGGTCAAAGTTAACAACACCACCTGTACGTGTTTCTCCCAAATAAACGCCATAGGTATCCATTAAGTTCGTATGGTTAAAAGGATAGCCAGCACCTAAATCCCAGACAGATGCGGCTTGCCCTTTTCGACGTAATGGGGTGTCTTCCAAACGAGATGCTGGAATAAAAGCTGTGTGATATTCGACATCTTGCATGCCATCTGAAGAAGAGATAGAGTACTGATTCAACTGTTGCTTGAGATCAGCTTCTCGTTCAACCAGTTCATTCAAAGTATTTGCAGCTAATAAAAAGCGGGTGTGGATTTTTTTAGAAGGAACATTGTTACCTAGTTTTTCGCGATAGTCTAATAAAGAACTGATACGCATCTTATCATCGGCATCTTGTGCAGCCTTTGTATTTTGAGTGGCTAACATATTAGAGATAGCTTTTGAGGCTAATTCTGACATTTCGCTATTTGAAGCATGTTCTAAAGACATAAAGCTGATAACATTATCAACAAGCATTAAATCGCTCATCCAGAAGTCAGGTAAACCGTGTTCTGGGTATCGGTCATATGGAACATGAGCAATCTTATAATAACCGTTTGCTTGTCTCCAATATCTATCATCATATTTAAAATCTGGAATATCACTTTGAATCCTACTAATAAGATTGAGGTCATAACCCTCTCGAATATATTTCTTGATTTCGTGAACTTAAATCCATGTAAACTCCTTCTAATACTGGTTAGGCGAAACATTCAGTGAATCATTAAAGTTGTAATATTGAGTCAACAACTCTTCCTTCTTTTCTACCGATACAACTTTTGGGGTAAAACCGTGGTTCGAGGCAATCGTTAGTGTGGTACGTGTATTGGAATCAATTTCAGCCAAAGTATCTCCAAACACCCAAATAAAGAACTCGATATTTTGTTGATTGATCGCAATGACTTGTTGGACGAGATATTTTGTTTTCAAAATATCTTCTCTTTGTCTAAGTTGATAAACAAGTCTCTCTTTACGTGAAATGGTATCAATGTCATCACCATCATTGATGATCAATTCTGGAGCGTTCTGTTCTTGTTTGACTTCATCTAGAAGACGTAGCAATTCGTTAGATTGACTTGAGACATCTGTTGGCAATTTTGTTGTCTGGATCATCATGTCAAAGGCAGTCCCAGACAGAAAAAGAGTGAATCCTACTTTAATTGCTGCCTGTTCTTCGTTTGACATCGCTTGAATATCTTGCCCAAACACCTCAAAAATCTGCACATATCCTGAATAGCCATTAGCTAATCGTATCGGTTGATTAGGATAGCCATATAGGATAGACTTCACATCAGTTATCGCAACCGTGTCTAAAAAATCTTTACGTTTTTTCTTATTTAGTGGAACATACACAAATTCCTCTCCGGCACGTTCGCCAAGGTCGATACTTTCATATTGTGTTTGTTTTTCCTTCTTCTTGGCTTGTTTACTTTTTCGTGCCTCTTCTTTTTTTTGTTTCTTAAGTTCTTTTTTTTGTTTCTTAAGTTCTTTTTTTCGTTTTCTAAGTTCTTTTTTTGTCAATACTGGTTCTTCAATTAAACCTGGCATATCATTTCCTCCATAAGCATTATTCTTCCCTATTCTACAAAACACTTTAGGGTGTTCGTAACCCAGTGACACCTATTAGCTACTCATACTTCTACATGATTTTGATTGATCACTTCTATTTAGTGCTCTCTGTCCTTGTCTAGCTACTTAAAAACTGTTACAATCAAATAAATACAATCGCAATAATCTTTTTTAGGAGGGTTTTAGGATGCTAGAGTTTTTACAAGATTTTTATTTTTCACTTTATATAAGCACTTGGACCTCGTTTAAATGGCTACTACTTTCGGTTCTTATTGCCATTGGCTGTTGCCTTGCCACTTTTTTGTTCGAATTCAAAGGCAAAACTGCACAACTGATTTGGTTGAAATTCTCGATGAGTTTAACCGCTATATTTGCTCTATTTTGTTTATTCATGACACTTCATGGCATCATCCATTCAATAGGAATCCTAGTAGGTGCTGTTTCTAGTTTCTTTTTCCCAGTATTTGGTTTGTTAATTATCTGTGGTATTATCCTATTCATCATCAGTCTTTTCAATCCATTATTCTTATTCTTCATGGCAAAGAAATAATGAGGGGAAACCTATTCAGCCGATGCTATTATGTTAAGAAAATAAAAAAACAAACCACCTTTGAAAAAGTAGTTTGTCTATAATCTAAGAGAGGTAGTCCAAGGCTGCCTCTCTTTTTTATTGGCCAGCCTCCAAACAGCGAGGAAGAAGGTAGCTAGTCAAATAAAACTTTATATTAAATGTCCTATGTAACATATATATTTTTTTAAATCGTAACTATCATTAAAAGTAAATCTATGAAAATATATGTTAAAATCATACTATAAAATCCAAGGATATAATATGAGGTATAAAATATTTTTTGATGAATCTTTGAAAATTGATTGCAAGTCAGAATACTCCTACTATGGGCCTTAGCTATTGAGGAAATGAGCTATCTAGTATCGAAAGAGAAATCGAACAAATATTAGTCTACTTAAAGAGGCCATCTGAATTACATTTTGTAAATTATAAGCCTTCTGAACTTCAGAAGTATTTTCAGGTCCTAGAATATTTTTCTTTCTTGTACTAATATCAAATTTAACATCTACCGTTTAAATAACAAACACTATTTCCAATTCGGGAATAAGTTAGGCTTCTCTGAAAAAGATTTAAGAAATCCATATAATAAGGATGGTAAACTAAATTATTCATTGATAGATTTATTTCTAGGTCATCTGGCTCAATTGAAATTTAATGACAGAAATAAATATTTTAGGAAAAATCCATAGTTCAAATGAAAACTAATCACCTATGTTGTTTTCATTAAGAGATGTTATAGCCATTTCTTAATCAAACAAAATTAGATTGTATTTATTATAGATAGAAAACTGGACATATTTAACCACTTATCAAGCGGTCTTGATTCCATTTTTGAAATAGTAAAAAATGAAAAAATGCTATTATGATAGAAATAACAAATATAATCATAAGTGAAGTGATATCTATTTTTTTGTTGGTTGAATAGTGTATCTGATACTCTCAAAAACCATGCCCATGGGATTAGAAACCATACCTTATCACCGAGACTCGTTTCACAAAACGCAGCAATAATGACTCCCATCATTGAAATACCTAGTGCCACACCTGTGCTAAATAAATAACTAATAATCTGATTAAGCATATATGCTATATATACTAAAAATGATATAAAAATAAACTAATCAAAAATAAGTAATCTTAGAGATACAACTATACCAATAGTTTTCAACAAAAAGATAAATATAGTAATTGAAACTATTAAAAACTATACAATAACATAACCACAAAAAAATACCAATTCAGCAAAAAAATGGCTTATAATTCGATTGTGAATACCCCAACAAATATTTAAATTTCCCAGATGATTCCTCCAAATTTTTTAGTTGAATATTCACAATACTAGAAGCAAAAGGAAGAAGTACTCCTACTATTTGAAAGTAAGAAAATAATACCGTCCTGCTTTGTAACCCTCCACGTTGATTCCAATATAGGAACAAAAAGTAGTGGAAATAATAATGCGGCTAAAATGTGTACTAGCAAATAAGAAGTGTTTTTTATTTTTAAAAAACTAGAGTATATATATGATTTCATGACTATTTCACCTGTCTTTTGAAAGAGATAGCAGTTAGTTCGACCAATAAAATGAAGAAAGTAATCCCTAAGAAAAAAATGAAACGAAAAATCAGTGAATAATCAGGAATATATTCAGATCCAATAGGTATACCATTTATTCTCATTTTTGTCATTGGTTCAAGCAGCTTCAATGACCAATCATAAGGAAACAAATACCATGTATCTAAGAGAAAAAAACTTGTACCAATAATTAGTGGTGATATTGTATTAATAATCATAGCAAAAATACAAATTAGTTTTTTTCTTGATAGCCATAAAATAAATGGAATTTGCCATAATGTGGTCAACCAAATCAATAAAAATAGTTAATAGCATCCTCCATATACTAATAAGACTTGGTGTGGGTAAAATTAAACCCATTAAGATAAGTATTAGGCTTAAAAATCATACTAATTATTAAATTTAAAAAAAGCTACCAATATGATTCTTGCGTATTCTACCTTTTTTTAAATCAATATTCCTTGATAAATAAACAGAATAGTTATTTGAATCTAATTCCAACTTATTTAACAAAGCAGAATTTACAGCTATAATTACATTAATCCAAATAACCCCCCACTGATTCACGGTGGTTTCTGCAGTTAGACTTAATACTTCCTTACCACCCAATGATGAAAAACAATAAAGAAAGAATGACACAAATGAAAGGGAAAATAAAAATTAACTTAAAAATACTCGTATTCTTTATTTTAATTAAATTTGATAAAAAAACTTGTTTCATAATCTCCTCCCTTTTTTTCATATATAATTTGATTATTAAATAACTCCTCAAGATTCTCAGAACCATCATATTCCTTCTCCAGTACAATCTTTCCTTCATAAATAAAACCAATAAAATCGGCTAGATGTTCGACCTCTGAAAGAATATGACTTGAAATCATGACTGTCATCCCATCTGATTTAAATGACTCTATAATTTCCCTTAATTCTTGAATTCCAATAGGATCCAAGCCGTTGGTAGGCTCGTCCAATATAAGTAATTTAGGTGAATTTATTAAAGCGATAGCTATCCCTAACCTTTGCTTCATCCCTAGAGAAAATTGCTTTACTGGTCTCCTATCAATGTTTCCTAAACCTACTTTATTTAATAGCGGAAGTATTGTACTATTTGAAATACCAAGCATTGTTGTAACTACTTTCATATTATCGTATGCGCTCAAATTCTTGTAAAGTGGTGGTTCTTCAATAATACTTCCAATTTTCTGCAAATCTCGACGTGACCATTCTCTACCTTCAAAAGTGATAGAACCACTGGTTTTATTAATTAAACCAGTCAAAATTTTCATAATAGTTGATTTTCCAGCACCATTTGGACCGATTAAAGCATATACTTTTCCCTTGGGAATATTCATATTGACATTATCTAGTACCGTTCTCTTACCATAAGATTTTCTTAAGTTTTGTACTTTTAACATATTGATAACTCCTATTCTATATACTGTTGGGCATTTAGTGTGTAATAAGCAAAACAATATACCTTCTCTTCAAATTCTCTATTAATCCCATTTAATCGGTTCATTGATAAGTGTAAAAAAACTTCCTACTAAATTAAATTTTTGTATTATATAGATCATTTGTACTATCGAATCGATTGTATTCTTCCATATAAGAAGTAAGATATTTATCCATTTCCTGGAAATAATCATATCTATCTAGCGCCGATGCTACTCCCTTCAAACTCTTCATATACTCTATGGGTAAATCAATTGGTAAATTTTTAAATTCTTTCTTATATTTTCCAGTATAATTCTCAAGGAGAAAAAGAACACTTTGTCACTTCATCTTTGAAGAAATAATTTAGATAGTATAAAAACTAAATATGTAGCACAAACTAATCTTTCATTTTCTGACAAACTTATTATATGATTCATAAATAGAATAGATTCTTTGCAAAAAATTTCTTCAGCAAAGTGTATTAAATTAGGTCCCCCATATCTGTTTACCTCTGGCTTATAACTACTCACCTCTATATCTGAGACAATACCTTTTTCTATCAACATAGGTAATAAGTCACGAACTAATGACAAATATAAAGAAAAATTATTATCAAATGAACGAGAATTTACTCGCATTCTTATATGATCATTTATGTCATAATATCTCATATAAAACATTTTGGGTTGATTATAATTTCTTGGTAGTATATTCGCAAAATAATTGCTCCAGTAACCTAATAGTTCATTTTGTCGTTCTTTAGGGCCATACAACTTTAAAAATAGCCAGTCACAAAATGGTAAATATGTTCTCTTAATTTCATTTTTAAAGATTAAATTAGTTTCATGGCTTGCATTTCTATCTATCTCTTTAATAATTGGAACAACTATTTCTGCGTTATAGTTACCTAAATATTCTTTAAAAATTGATTCTCCTTTTTCAATTTCTCTTAGCGAAACATATGCGTATTTTTTTTAATATTTTTTTAAATAAAAATCTCTAAGTCATCATCCAGAGATAAATCTAGCCTTAATTCATTATCTGCATATTTTAAAAATGATGTCATTTGGAACCTTGTATGTTTTTTTCTAAAAATTATCAAAAAAATAACTTTTTTTATCAATAAATTTATTCTTAGTTAGTAACTGTTCTCTTATCATTGATAAGTTCCATTGTGCGGTAGCTATCGTAATTCCTTCAAACGAAATTTCAGGAATATAGACTTTTTCCTGAGCTAAAATATCCCATGGGAATAAAGACCAATGTGACAATCCATACTCAAACTCTGATATATCAACCAACAATCTCAGTACCTTACTTTGGCTGTCAGGATTCAACATATTATTCATAGTAAATTTCAACTCATTTTTCCCATCACTTGTTGTAAAATGAAACTTACCTTCACTATATCTTATATAGATGTCTTCTAATCTAATTTCATTTGTCGAATCCCATGATGTTGTAAAAAATGATGTATTGAAGGTTTCAGCGCTATAATTTTGCATTACATTCGCTATTCTTATCTGATTCGGAACGAATGATAGCTCTACATTCATACAATTTTTCTGATTTAATTTTTGAATAGTTGTTTTCAATTGTTCGCTTAATGTATAGAATCTACCGAAACTTCTTCCAGCTTGACCAGAACCAATATTGGCACCTAAATATAACTTGATATCATCATTTAGTTTTTTTGATATTAAAAATTTAATTCAAATGATTCTAAACTATTATTTTGATTTAATTTAAAATCATGTAAATCCTTTGACCGAAATTCAATACTTTTACCATCTAAAAGAGCCTCCTCGTATTTCTTTTCAAACATTTGCATTATTGGATCACTAAACTCTATTGCTTCTCCTGATTCGTCTTTGTAATAATCAGGGAAACCTATACCAACATCCTTATTTATTACTTCTACAAGAGGAATTGCACAGTTTTCCCCATATTTTCCAATAAATTTCAACTGATATTCTTTAAGTGAATTTTTCCTGCCACCTTTTCTTTTTAACATTAATATTTAACTTCACAAACATCTCTGCAAGCTGCTTTATAATCTCAAAAGACTTTTCCGGTAATACATCAAATCTACCATTAAAATTTGCTATGGAATCTACCTTTAGGTAATTTCCACCAATATCATATTTATGGATATTTTTCATGACATCAAATATTTGAAGAAGTAAATTACAGCCCTCACCTATTTTTTTAAATCATTATAATTCTCAATCATAATTTTTTTTAAATGTTGTAAATCGTTTTTTTAGTCTTCCCTTTTTCCAATTTCGATAATAAATAATCTAGTGGATTAATATTACAAATAGGTGGTCTTAGATCTGAAATTAAAAAAATCATTTTCAACCAAATTGTAAATAAATGATGTTAGCACTTCTAAAGCTATCTCCGGATAACTGGTTTTAAGTATTTTTTTATCAATTCTTCATAGTTCACATAGTTTTTCTGGCATTTTTCAATCAATATCTGAACTGGTTTTGAAAGACTTATATTTCTATCTTCCTCAAACTCACTCACTGTAAATGGTAATACATATCTATCCCCTTGGATAAATGCTGCTGTATTAATTTTGAAGGCAAGTTCTTCTATATTCTTTATTTCATAAGATTTCACCAAAGAATATATCCAAAGATAATCTGGTGTCGCTTTTTTAGTAAAACTAATTTTTTTTACATTGGAGTTTGTTTCATTTTTTTCAGGTCGACTACATTTATTGCGGCAAAAATTCCAAACGGAGTAGTACGTAATGCCGCCCTTTTTGCGTAACTTTTTATTGATATTTTTATTTTTTGTTTTTTCTTTTCGTTACATTTATCAATATTTTTTACACTATGATAGAGACTAGGACTAGCAACTAAAAGTTGCTCCATAAAAACCTTATCTTTTATCAGCTCATCATATCCTTTTTCATAAAATTCCTGTTTTTGCAAAGGAACACGAATCATGCCTCTTGGAAATACATTATACATCTTGTTCTCCTCTCTTAATTAAATAAACATTTTTTCCCACAAGAGTTTCTCATCGCTATAAGGATTTAATAAAAATAAGACAATTCCCGATACCCCCTGTAATATACCAACTGATTCAAATTCAATTTCTGCTTCTCCTAATTTTTCTCTATCAGTATATCCAAATATTTTCTGACCTGAGAATTGTATTATTATTTCCTGGCGTAAACACTCTGCAAAATTCACTAATCTCACATTTGAATTGCTTCTACCAATCAAATCGTATATAAAGGAAACACCTGATAATCCATGACACATTGTCAGTGAATAAATATTTTTTTCGGGACTAGTTATCTGAGCAATCAAACTCTCGATAATACTGTCAGTATAGTTTAAATCCATCAATTGACATATTTTAAATAAGGCAAGTGATGTACCAGGAGTACCGTAGCACCATGCCATCCTAGTAGGGAGATTTTTAAAATCACGATTCAAAATATTATCAGAATATATTTTACCAGGTCATAGTTTATCTTCTCTTCTATATAAAAATACTAGCTTGATAGCCTTGTTTAATATCTCATCATTCTCTTCTAAGATTCTTTCTGATCTTAACTTCGCCAATATTAACATTGGACCAACTATTCCATGAGCAATACCTAAATCAATCTCAATTTTTGAATCTATAGAACAATTTTTCACTTTACTAAAAATTGTCTCAATATACTTCAATAGATACATTCCTATTTGTTTCAACTCTTCAAAAAAATATTCTCTCTCAAGCATTAAATAATTAGCTATTCCACTAAAACCGTTCACCATATCATAGTCAAATGTATCAATAATCCCTTTATCTATATTTGATAAACTTATAATCAACTTTTCTTGAATTTGTTCTTTCAACAGGCGATGTAAAGAGTCCAATAGCTTGGTATAATATTTCCCTGATATACTAGCTTCCCTAATTGCCAATGAAATACCAGCAGTCCCCGCATAGAGAGAGGGAGATTCTATTCCGTCTTTGGAGATTATTTCAACTAATTTACTGATATAGCTGTTAGACAGATCCATATACTTATCTTGTCTAGTTACTTTATATAGCGAGCTATACATTAAAATTAATGATGGAATTCCGTGACTTAAAGATTTTTCAAAAAAAGTATTTTTGTATTTAGATTCTATGCTAATTAGCGCCTCATTTGTACTTTCTGCTACTATTTGCTCATAGTTCGTAAATCTATCAGCAACATAATCTAAAATTTGTTCAATTTGAGGTGTCATATACAATTCCAATCTCCTTATCTAACAAGTTTTTGAATTTCTTACCTTTAAAATTTAAATCATTGAAACTTCCTGTCTCGACTATATTACCATTCTCCAAGTATAAAATTTTATCTACAAATTGAGTAATACTCGGCTTATGTGTAATGAAAATGCCAATCTTATTTTGTGACAATTCAAAAAAAGTTTTAAAAATTTTTGCCTCAGATTTTGGATCTAAAGCTGAACTAGGCTCATCTAAAAAATAACAATCAGCTTCTTTAAGATAAACTCTTGACAATGCAATTTTTTGCCACTGCCCACCAGATAACTGTCTCCCGTCCTCAAACCAATTTCCTAGTTGCTGTTCTAAGTCTAACTGATTAGTTTTTCCTTCTTTCTCATAAAATATTGAATCAATTCCCGTACGCTTTAATGTGTTTATTAAAGCCTCATCATTATACAGTTTTGATAACTCACCTAAACCAATATTTTCTCGAAGTGTTAACTCGTATTTCAAGAAATCCTGGAATAAAGCTGATATCCTCTTATAATATGATTTTTTCTGTATTGAACGAATATTATTACCGTTTATATAAATGTTTCCTTCATAATTATCATAAAGTCCGCAGACTAATTTAAAAATAGTACTCTTCCCTGAACCATTTTCACCAACAATTGCTATTTTTTCTCCTGATTTAATTGAAAAACTTATGTTATTTATCACATTTTCCTTACCATCATATGAAAAAGAAACATTTTCAAACTCGATAGACTTAATATCGTTAACTACTTTGTCTTTTAGATTATTGTATTCAGTCTCACTATGAGTGAAATCATATAGTAACTCCATGTACAGTGATCCATTATAGAAGGAATAAATATTGTTCACTATATTTTTGGTACTCGTTTGCATTGTTGACAAAGATCTAATAAAGGTTGTTACATTTCCAATTAAAATTATTCCTAAAAACGCCTCTCTAACTGCAAGAAACATTATTATTGACTCTATCATAATCTCCAATATTCCCAATAAAAATACCATTTCCCATTTTAGATTTATTTATGCTATTTTCCTGAGTAATAAATAGTTGATTATTTTTTTGTCAAATTTTTTTAAAAAAATAGTTTTCTAATATGCCTAACCTTAATTCCTTAACAGCAAAAATCATGTGTTAAAAATATGGCTTATGTACCAATTTGCCCTTTCATCACTACTCCGCTTATATAACATTTCAAATTCGTTTTTTTACCTATTTTTTTAAGTATATATAAATTGAAATTACCGGAAGAATAATCAAGAGTGGAAAAAAATTGATGTTTTCCAATTCAACAAAATGATAAAGGAAGAAATAAATGATACTAATGAAGAAAGTACAGAAATAATAGATTTATATATTTGAAATGGTTTATAGGATATTTGATTTTTGTATACGTGTAATATCATCATATATTTCTGGAGTTTCAAATTCAGCTAATGTTAGCTTTACAGTTTTCTGCATGACCAAGTGATTCATCTTATAATGCAAAAGTATCTGTAATTTAGTATCAATATAACCATCAACTTCTCCAACTATGGTAGTCAATAATGTTAAAGCAACAAAAAGTATAAAAGTAATCATCAATGTTTGAAAACGTTCATTACTACTAGTAATAATATTTAACATATTTTGCACCAATAGCATACTAACAATTGGTAAGATTCCTTGAATTATACTAATACCAATCGAGAGCAACAACAATGAAGATCCTGCCTCTTTTACAAGATTGATTGTTTTCATTAAGTTCTTCAGTTGATTTTTAATCATATATAACTTCCTTATCTACCAATAAAGGAGCAAACTAAAAACAGTCTACTCCTCTAAATTTATAAACATATCGGATTATCTAAAACTACAGTAATTATATTAATTAAATTATTTAACAGTTGTTGTAAAACAAACTAATTTCCAACAAGAACCTGGTGTGCAAAGATAGCGACTACCCACAAGTGGTTCATCAGAGTTATTTTTTTAGTTGTCTTTAAATCTAGGTCGAAATCTTTGATTGTATTTTTTTCATCTTATATTTCCTCTCTTATTTATATGTCCGATATATTTACGATGTCATTATTTCATCTTAAGTTCAGAATCTGTTCAGAAAAAGCATTTGGACAGAAAAATTTCTTACAATTTTCTGTCCAAATGCTTTTAAATTATATCTATTTCTTCTTAATGGATAAAATTGCACTTGCTCCCCCTCTTGCTGGGTTTACCAACTGAAGGTGTCCTCCATGCTTAATAGCAACACCATTAACAAAAGCCAATCCAATTCCGTAATGCTTATTTCCTCTACTATTATCTTCTGTGTAAAACAATTTAGCACCATTTTTCAAAGTACTATCATTAAACTGGGGACCATTGTTCCATACCTCAAAATAAATGAGAGTTTCCGATTCAGATAATATGACCTCTATTCTCTTATTTGAAGAGGGTGTAAATCTAATTGCATTAACTAGAAGATTAGATATTGCCCGTATCAAATTTTCTTCTTCTCCATAAAAAGAACTGCTTACAAGGTGATTGCCAATAGAAAATTCAACATCGTTTATATTCAAAAGATCATCAACCTCAAAATGTAACTCACTTAGCAGTTCTTCAACAACTATCAACTTTGCTCCTCTATCTTCTGAAAGCATCCGAGTATAGGAAATCAATGAGTCGAAATAGCTCTCAAAAACAGAAATACTATTATCCATTGAAAGAGCATAACTTTGTTGACTAGTTGTTAACGACGTTAATTCTAATAACTCAAGGTTCCCTTTTAAAACCGTTAAAGGTGTCTTTATATCATGAGAGAGAGCAGATATTTGAAATGATAAATCTTGTTTCTCTAATTTTTCTCGATCAATCAAATTTTTCAAACCATCTCCCTTTGTATATAGGGTTGCCAGGATATCATCAAATTCCGTTATTTTAGAAAAGTTTTCTTGTTTAGATAATCTTTCTATCCCCATTTTATTTGCTATTTTCTTTTATTTCTTTAAAAATTCGAAGAAATTTCTTTCACAAACCTTGTTGAAGCAACCACAATACTAGTGATTATTCCTAACCCTAGAAAAATAAAAAAAGTCAACATATTATATGGAACATCCCTAAACTTAGGATTAGAAAAATTCTGGCATCTCATTATATCTGATAACAATACTATAATCAACATTGTTATAGAAGTCATAATGCACTGTGTCCAAAAATTAAGTTATCTTTTTTTCTTCTACAACTTTTCTGAATAAAGAAAAATTCTTTAGGTATGTATTTCCCCTTAATGATTTTATTTACCTTATTATCTAAAAATAACATAATCTAGTCCCAAAGATTCCGTATAGTTTGTCAGTTGTTTTATTGTTTTTTTATCTTCAAAATGATATTCCTCTCCAATATTATGGGACGTCACTATATTTAACCTTAAGAAAGAAAATGAAATTATATAGATTATCAGAATTGTAATAAAAAAACCAGCACAAACTTCAAAAACTACTAAGCAGACTCTTTTTTTTATTGAATATTTTTTAGACATCCCACTTATAACCAATCCCACGTACTGTTCTTATTGGATTAATTCCAAAGCTTGCAAATTTCATTCTAATTTGATAAATATACTCTGAAATGGAGTGAAATAATGCTGACGCCTCCTCGTCATAGACCTGTTCATATATCTCTTCTTTTGTAAATACTTTATGGGGATAACGAGATAATAATTCCAAAATATCATATTCCCTAGAAGTTAAAGTTAAAGGGATCTTATCGATGTATAGCATACGTTCCTCTAGATAAATTTCTAGAGGAGGAAAGCTCCTTTTATCTCTTTCAATCTTTAACCTTGCTCTTTCTTCTCTCTTCAAATGAGAATTAACCTTAGCTATAAATTGTTTCAAACTAAACGGTTTAACAATAAAATCATCTCCTCCTACGGTTAAAGCTTGGATAATTTCATCGTCATGAGATAAGGCACTAACAAAAATAATTGGAGAGCATACCTCTTCACGAATTTTATAACAAAATTCTATTCCATTTATATTAGGCATCAAAATATCTAATAGAATTAAATCATACCCCTTAAATTTATCAAAAACTATTGGTACTTGTATTTCTTGTAAAGTTGTGACTTGATAATTCTCAATCTCTAAAGCTGTCTTTATAAGTTTTAGAATTTCTTCGTCATCATCAATGGCTAAAAATCTTATTCATCATTACTCCTATAATACTATAAGTAACAGCAAAAAAATTCGATATAAAAAGATAAAAAAACGATTTTCTTTTATATTGTACCATAATTACTTTTTTTAATACCTTATTTTTTTAGAATTTTTCAATTAAATATTTCTCAATACCGTTATCAAATTTCTATCATAATATTGGTAAAGTTATAATGTCATGAAGCTAATGGCTTATTCTGATTGTCACATGAATCATAAATAATTTATGACCAACCACTTTATCATCATACTTTCAGATAACTATCCAAGAAGGCACATATCTTGTATATAAGAGGACTCTACTATTTAATTAGTGAGCGTTTTTATGATGAAAATATCCTATCAACAGTTCAATCAGTCATAACTATCTCCATCTTTCATGTAAATATAAAGGGTTCATGGTACAATAATATTGATATACAAGGAGGTATGCCATGACTCTTGATGTAAATGAAGAAGAATTAACAATTTTAGGAATTTCTTTTGATAATTATTCAGATTTTGATACCGTTTGGTATGCTATCGGATCTTCAATGATTGAAAATTATGAGCCTACTGTTCAAGATGTAATTGATTTAAAAACTTATGTCACCAACAAACGAAAGGAATTAAACATTGGCTAAGAATCAATAGGAAAGTTAAAAGAATTATTTATCAGAATACTGATTAAATTGTGAGTTACTGTACTAGCTTTCAGTACTATCTTACCTCTTAAACTAATTCTATACGAACATACGTAATATATCCCTGTTGGTGTTTATAAGTCAAAGCCATCCTTTCTCATACAGGATTAAAGTAAAGACAAACATTCTTTTGATGTTTGTCTTTTTATTTTTGTGACTTTAAGTCCGTTTCGCTCCGAAGGTGCGAAACAAATAAACCACCCGCTATGCGGGTGCGCATCGAAGGTTATACCGTCATAACAAAAACACTCCAAACGAGTTACAATATGGGTGTTCAAGCCAATTGTAAAACGAAAGGAGTTAAGACTATGGCGCAAAAAGCTCACAGTTTATCACATACAAAATGGATGTGTAAGTACCACATTGTATTTACACCTAAGTATAGACGAAAAATAATCTATAATCAATATAGGAGTAGTCTGGGAGAGATTTTTCATAGACTATGCCAATATAAAGGCGTTGAAATAATAGAAGGTCACTTAATGCCAGATCATGTTCACATGCTAGTAAGTATACCACCACGAATGAGTGTAGCTAGTTTTATGGGATATTTAAAAGGTAAAAGTGCCTTAATGATGTTTGATAAACACGCCAATTTAAAATATAAATTTGGGAACAGACATTTTTGGGCAGAAGGATATTATGTAAGTACGGTAGGACTAAATGAAGCCACAATTAAGAAATATATCCAGGAACAAGAGAAGCATGATATCGCTTTGGACAAATTAAGCGTTAAAGAATATGAAAATCCCTTTAGGGATAATGGTAAGTAATGCGAATGCCTCTTTGAGAGGCTTGTGACGAGTCAAAAGCAATAAGGCTTGAACAAAGTGAAAGCCAGCGTCTTTAGGCGCTGGCTGGTAATATGGGCTTATAGCCCTTGATCAAACCACCCGTTAGACGGGTGGTTATGATTTTTTGGCTGTTCTGAATAGGCGTTCTATCATTTCTTTACAGTGTAGTCGTCTGATACTCCGAACAAAGATAGCAATTACAATACTCAACATAGACTAAGAATCTTAACTTACAAAACTGTCGCTAACCTTTGGAAACTAATTATCACAATTCTCCGTCTTCTCCAGCATCTAACTTCTGGAATCGACTGTCACTATCTAAGCTATTCTTCTTTGATAATCTCTGAGTAGGGGAAATAATATTTGACGTACTCCCTTTAGGCGTTACCCTTCCGGCACCATTATTCTCTGCTCTATTATAATTCAAGATACTATCATTGACATTATCTCTAGTACTAGTATAACGTTCTCCGAAACTACTTGAGAAGTCCTTCTTAATTGCTTGACCTACATTCCTGAATTCTTTCCCAACAACCTCCTTACCGGAAGTCATTACTTCTTTTGTGCCACTTATGGCACTATTAAACGTATTTTTACTGCTAGTTGATAGTTTCCTTCCGGTTACCCCTACCGCTCTTCTTGCTACTTGAAAAGCCGTAAGGTCCTGATCTGTCGTATCAGAAAATGCATTCCAAGTTCCAGCTACAGCACCAGCAGTAGCACCTGCAGCCGACATAGCACCTCGTCTGATATTATTTGTGGTCGACCCTACCACGCTACCGGCACTCTTAAGTCCCTTTACACCAACTTTGGTTCCACTACTAACACTATTTCTGAGACGGTTAAACCCACTTTGATTTCGTCTGCCAGTAGTTGGATTATACCTACCAACAGCGAAGTTTCTAGCACCACCACCCATTTTATTAGCAGCCATCGCACCAACAGCCATTGTAGCAACTCCAGCCTTAGTTCCACTTGAAAGGTTAGTATCAATACCTATCCAGCGTTCCAAAACTTTTGAGCCTTGAGAAACCGCTAGGTAAACACCAAGGTAAACGGCAATAGTTGCAATGGCATGTTGGAATGGATCTAGTCCATCATAGAAACTTCCACCTAGAGTTTTCTTAGCAACATCAGATGCTCCAGAACCTAGATTGAGTTTCACTTCACTATAAGTAATTAAGAACCATTGAGCTACTTTGACGAATAATAGTTGGAACCAGATGGCAGCAATTCCTGTCATAACTTCTTGCCAAACTTCCAAGATTCTCATACTATTTCCCACTGTTGCGTAAGAAACGAGGGGTGAGATAATCACTGTTATAAGCGTTTTGAAAATTACTCGTACCGTGGTTACTAGCAATCCAATAAGTAGAAGTAAAAGGATGATTTGCTGAGTTATCAGTGCTATCCAGTCAACCTTATAGCGAGCGTAAGTCGGCAAAAAGGCTGTATTATCAAAACCAAGGAAATAACCTGATTTTGACGTAGTGACTCGTGCATAAGCTATCTTACCATCTGCATAACGAATAGTGTTAAGCGTGGACCTCATTACATCAGAAAAACCATTATAGGGTGAATTTGCCTGGTCCTCCTTCAAGTCTTTTTGCTCTTTCCAACCAGTAAAGAACAATTTACTGGTTTGAAGAATGGCTGTTACTGGGTTAGACAGGGCAAAACCATTTTTCGCCTGTTGCCACCAATCAACCGACCCATCTTCTCGTATTCCTAACATCTTAGGCAACGATGATACCCGTCCTTCACGTCCAGAATAATACTGCAACATGGCTTTATTGGTTGGGCCATAAGTTTCAGTAAAATTGGTGAACCAAATATTACCATCTGAAATGGTATTCCAGTTTTTATCCCCCGCTATAAAATGAGTATCTTCATTATATCCTAACTTATCTGTATCAAAATCCATTGCATACAGCATTTCGAGGTCAACCGTATTGCCCCTAAATGGCGTTACAGAAAGCGAAACACTCTGACCACTACCCGTTATGTCATAATAGGCTAGTCCTACGGTATCCTTCGCTATAGCACTACCAAATTTTGAAGCGAACACCGGAAGTGCAGTTACAGAAAACGTAACCAAAATAATGTGATTGAAGAATTCTCGGTACCTGAAAGGTGCTCCTGCCATAGCCATTATAAGACGAATGAGAGTTACCAAAACAAACAATGAAATCCCAACGATTTGAAGCCACTTATAAACTTGACCAACAAAGCTATCGGATTGACTAATATAGTCAAACATCCCGAATAACTTAAACATGTTAAGGTAAGCTTTCTCAATCGCATAACTAAAACTATAGATACCTTTTGATAGCATCTCGGGAATAAAGCCAAAAGCTATAAAGACCCCAGTTGTTGGGTGGAGGTATTGGTCCCACTGTGCATAAAAGGATGCCAATAATAGCTCTTTATCTTTGTCACCTCCCCAACCTTTAGGACCAACTTCATTAGGCCAATCTTTCGATTGAGAGATCATATCTGATAGGGATGGCCAGACCTTCCCTTGTTCAATCTCAATTGTTGCTTCTGCACCCATAGGTTATCCCTCCTTGTTTTCAGCTGAAGTTTCAGTAGAAGGAGATGTTGGAGTTGCAAATGCTGTTGTTGTTGGTTCAGATGTAACCACCCAACCTTGAGTAGCTGATGGTTTTTTCTTAACATTGAAAGTAACTCGACGAACAGTCGTTTTTTGAGCCTCATCCGTTGTACCTACAACGTATGTAACCTCATAGGTATCTTTCTCATTCTTAACGAGTTCAACTTTCTCCAACATTGTACTAGAAACAGTCGCTACCTCTGGGTTAGTAAATTTAGCGTCATTATTATCCAAGTAAGCCTTAAGCTTATCCTTGTCTCCTGAATAATAGTATGACAAGAAATAACGAGCCATGACATCAATCTCATGTTCATGATCTTGTATCATTGTAAGACGCTCAACTTTATCTGTTGTGGCCACAAGTTCTTTCTTCACGCGCGTGAAATTGCTATTATAGACCATTAGCATCAACAATAAGAATACCGACAACGTACAAGAGACAATAGCCAAAATCAATGGCAACTTACTTGGTGGTCCTACTTCTTCATCTTCATACACTCTGCCTGTCTTCTCCTTCCGTTTCTTGGCTCCTGCAACTGACTGTTTATGCTTATCCTTATTCGACATTAGACGATTTGGAAGTTCTCCTTCAATCGTTCCTGGTTTGGATAAGGTGGCATATCAACAAGAGACAAGCCTAGATTTTCAGCATAACATGGAAGTAACCCCATTGGACCACTGAAAAAGTTAGAGATACCTTCATATGTTGTCTTCTCAAACCGTTTATCACGGTGTGCTTCTTCGATGAGTGGGGTAACGAGTTCCTTATAATCTTTCGTAATAACAAAAGGGGTAATCTGAGGTTGTCCTTCAATACTAGGGACTCCCGTAGTTGGTCGTGTGACACGACCATTTTGTTCCATCGGTTGACTAGCAAGGGCAATTCCTTTTAAGGTAAATTCAGAATAACGCTTTTTGATTTCTCGAAAAAGTAATTCTGCTTGTTTAAAAGTTAGAAATGGTAGACTTTGAGCGATACTTTCCTTTTTATTACTAGGGAAATATTCAGTATCTAAGTCATCAATGATGTCTGCTAACTCTTCATCCTTTTTAGGATTTGCATTTCCTTTCCACTCAATATAAAGAAACAAGGCATCGGGAAACAATACCTTGCGATTCCCCTTTATGGTAAGTAATTCTTTTTCCATAAAGTATACCTCTTAAAGATTTATTTTGGTTGCCAAAGATAATCAACAAATGAAACAAGTGCTGAGCCAGCACATAGTGCGATTGCAATCCACATGAGTCGGTCAAGGGCCACCGTTCGTTTCTTATCACCCATCATCATCAAGATACATGCTCCTAAACCACTTAGTATTGCTATCCCCGGGAATAAGAGACGTAGCATATCTGAAAAGTTATTAATTGAATTATTAGCTTCATTAGCTGGGTTAACAGTCCCATTTCCTCCAGTTTGCTCCGCAAAAGCAAGTGATACAGAGTTTAACGTCAATAAAGCAGTCATTCCAAGTGTTGATGCCTTAGTCTTCACGTTATTCAAAAATGTGTTTTCTTTCAAAACAGCCTCCTTAAAATTTTAATATCTGTAGTCTACAATATTCCATCTACGAGTCACAACCTAGTGACACCCCTTAAGAAGTAAGCAAATAGTTACCATACTCCTCCGGAGGTATACGTTTGACTCTAATATGTGTCTGACGCCTATCTTGAACTGTCTTTCTACCTGAGTTCCCATACGCAAATGTTCCTGGTGCATATCCAGATAGAGACACATCAACCATAAAGTAATCTTCTGGCTTTCTCCCAAGGAAATACAATTGCTCAAAGATTTCATCAGTTAACACTTCATCAATAGTTCTCTCTAAAGGCCTTGCTCCATCTTCTGGGCTAACACCGACACTACTAAGATATTCATAGAAGTATTTTTTGCCATCTATAGTTTGGTGACCATCCTTAACATCCTCATAATTAATAAGGATATGATGCTCTTTAAACCAAGTACTCTCATGTACTGCCATTTTTGAATAGACAATTTTATCAATGGTTTGTTTCGTCAAGATATTAGTCACTTCAATTTTCCAACGGTTGATAAATTCAGGACGTTTAAAGATCTTGATTAACTCATCTCTCATGTCCTTCATGAACTCTTTATAGTCAGTCTTGTTCATTTCTGTAAAGGTCTGACCAGAGGTGATATATTTATCCCTGATTCGCTTATGCCCCACGTTTGATGTTGCAATGATAAACGTATTCTTAAAATTGATTTTTCGTCCACGTCCATCAGTCAAATGCCCGTCATCTAGCATTTGCAAATACAAAGCCCAGACATCTGGATGAGCCTTTTCTAACTCGTCCAATAGTACTAACGAGTAGGGATTCTTCTTAATTTTCTCCGTTAAGTCACCTTTTCTCTCGTCATTTCCTATAAGACGAACAACAGCATTATCAGTCATGTATTCTGACATATCCAGCCGAATCATCGCTTCTTCACTGCCAAACAGTTGTTTGGCTGCTTGTTTCGCCAATTCAGTTTTACCTGTACCTGTTGTTCCAAGTAGAAGAAGAGTTCCAAGAGGCCTTCGCTTGTTCTGTCCTCCCTGGATTCCCTTATACATAAGGCGTGCTATCGTTCGAATCACATGGTCTTGCCCCTTAACAACAGCACGCATCCCTTCCGCAAAATCCACTGGAGTTGACGACGTGCGTAGTAGACTTTCCATAGGAATACCTTTTTTACGGTGAATGACATTCGCAATATCTCTTAAGGTAATCTCTGATTTTCCATCGATATTTGCAGTCGCTGAAGCTTCATCAATAATATCAATAGCTTTATCTGGAAGCATTTATCCGTAATATAACGAATAGATAATTCTACTGCTGCCTTAATGGCATCATTAGGAATTTCAATGTCAAGTTCTCGTTTGTACTTGGGTCGACGTTTTTTCAAGACCAATATCGATGCCTCTTTATCCAGTTCATCAACGTAAACTGGTTGTAGACGTCGTTCCATTGCAGGATCTCGTTCAATAATCATAAACTCATCAGCTGTGGTAGCTGATATAAGATAGATTTCCCCACGAGATAAGGCTGGTTTCAAGCTATTAGCGACGTCAAGAGCACTTCCCTCAACCCCAGTTCCCATAATGGTATGCACTTCATCAATAAAAAGAATAAACTCATCTTTATGAGCCATAAACTCTTTAATCAATCCGTCCATTTTGGCAATGATGTTCACCTCTTTACCAGTATGATCAAATTCTTTCCCTTGGATAGCAGATAATTCTAGTTGCTTAACCTGCTTACCTCGGAAACGTGTTGGGACGTGGGCTTTATTGTTAAGAATATCCGCACAAATTCCCTCTACAATAGCTGTTTTACCTACACCAGCTTCACCAATCAGAACAGGCGAGTTTTTTTCTAATCGATTTAGTGAGATAAAGACTTGTCTGATTTCATCTTGTCTACCCCAAGCCACAAAATCTTGACGTTTAGGTCTGATTTCTCAGTAAGGTCTGTTGTGTATTTGTCAATATAAGGAGTCTTACTAAGATTATGGTTAGTCCTCTCCTTCATCTATTTATATTTCCTTCCTAAACGTTCTGCAGCCTTATCCATTAAGTAACGACGGTTTTTCGAGCCGTCATCTCTCAACTCTGGATAACAGTTCTTATCAATTGGATAATAACGTTTCTTTGTCCGACGGTGTGCATGAATAAATTCCCAGAACTTATTTCCACCAGACGAAGACGGAATCATCCAATAAATCGTTAAAGTCATTGTACAGATTAAATTGATTAGGAACTTCAACTCCTGCCCTCTAGGGAAAAATATATCCCTGAATTGTAGCGGAAAAACAAAACTCCCTACTATAATAAAGGCTTTCATTACCGGAACACCGTAGTACTTTACCTGCGTGTAAAGACCACGAGGCAGTCCCCAGTTCCCCTCTTGTTGTTGATTTTCTTCTTGATTCATCCAGTACCTCCTAGAAATCAATATCCATCATTGGTTGAATATTACTTTCAAAATAAAGGAAATAATGGAATTTCTCAGTCAAAAGCTCTACTTGATTCCTCTGAATACAAATAGATCCTTTCTCTCCAAAATCAATATCCAAAAGGTCCGTACATTCAATACGGCATTGGTTCAAGTGTTTCTTAACTACCTCAATGGATGTTTCAGAGTCATGATGAACATTACTTGAGACAAAACTACGAAAGTTCTTCCAACCAACTTCTTTATCAATGATTTGATGTAGGCGTTCTAAACCGTCTGCCCATTTCCCTCTAAAAATTTGAAGGGGTTCATTCATAGCGTTACCTCGCTGATATTTCATCAATAGGCAATCTTGGTTAAGTAAATAGCGTTGTTCGTCAATTGTCATAATCGTTAATAAAGTCCTTTCTTTCCTTTTTATATTTATTCCCCAATATCTTGTTTTACTGAGCGCACTGGTGAATTAAACTTGTAAGTACCATTCTTAACTGCTTTGATATTCTTTTCAATCTGTTCAATGATTGTCTGAACATAAGCAGCATTTTCACGCGCTTTCGCTCCGTCCTTCTCTTTAGAGTCCATACTTTTCTCGATAGCTTCCATATCACTCTGCTTATCGGTTAACTCGTTACCGACCAAGTATTCTGACTCACGTTTCAACTGCTCCAATGTCTTAGTATCTTCCTGAATACTGTCATCAAGTGTTTTTGCAGAAGCCAAGAGTTCTTTTCGTTGACCTTTTTGATATTTCGACTCCTCTTCAAAAATATTGAGGGCAAACTTCTCACGAGACAAATTCTTGACATATTTGTTTTTGAGAAGTTCATTTTGAGGAGTTACAAAGAAATCAACGTAGTTCTTATTCCCTTCCTTATCTTTTTGTTTATTCTGCTTAGAAACTGAAGCGTCATTAGAACTAGATGATAAGTAGTCACTGTATTCTTGAACGTCAATCTTGAGACTGTTTGAGTTCGGTGTCTTATTTGTCGCACGAATAACCATGAGCGTATAATCTGAGGGCACATTACGCATGACTAGATACACCTTATCTCCGGTTAACGGAATGACTTCTAAGGTCACTGCTTCAGGATTCTTAACACTACTTGGCAAGAAAACCTGCCAATCAAGATTTTCAGTATTAATCCCTTTTTTGATAGCACTAGTAGCATCTGATGTTGTCAATTCCATAACGACTAATCCATTTGACGAAGAGTAAGTCATAGAAGTTGCGGTGATACTTCCAAGGCCATTACCAAATGATTGTGTTGCCTGCAGCTGTGACTCTAGGTAAGTAACGCGGGTGGGAGAGAAATAAGCAGTTGTAGCTGTCCAGACCATTGTTCCCAGTAATGCATAACTAATGATCATCGTTCGTTTTAACCGATGTCGTCTCAAGTAAGAGAGAACGCTGTTGCTCTCCCAGAAGGACTTGATCCTATTTGCTGCTCTAATCGGAAAATATCGCCAACCTTCTAGCTCTTCAAGCCCTTGTGTATTTTCATAATCTTTAAATTCTACCATGAAGCCATGATAGGCTATTTTATATAGGTGTCGCAACCTAGTGACATAGGTTGACTTTCGAGATAATAACACTCTTATTCTGATTTCCTACTCTTGAAATAACACTATCAATAAGTTAGACTAGAAATGTATCTCTTTCTGGAAGGCGAGGTTCCTGAAGGTGCGAGACTAACTGACTATGTTGATTTTACTATCTTACCCAAAAATGTTTATGTAGTAGTTTGGGGAGAAAATGGGAAATTAGATAGAAATGGTTTTCAGGCGGAATAATTGAGATAGATTTATTCAAGGAGGAAACAAATGGTCATCACAATCAAACCAATGGTGACAGCTGAGGAGATAGAAGGAAAATCCAGAGTTCATTGGCAGACATGGCGTGAAGCTTATGATGAGATTTTGCCCGCGGATTTTCAAGAACAAATGACTTTGGATAAGTGCCGGTTTTATAGTCAAAAGTATCCTGAAAATACCTTAATCGCATTGGATGATGCTAAAGTGGTCGGCTTTGTTAGCTACGGTGATTTTCGAGATTCAGCTACGATAGCGGGTGAAATTTTCGCCTTGTATGTCTTAAAAGATTATTATGGCAAGGGTGTGGGCCGGCAGCTCATACAGGCTGCTTTTGCTGCCTTGGATGGTTATCAAGAGATTATATTATGGGTTTTAGAAGATAACAAACGTGCCATCGCCTTTTATGAAAAAATGGGTTTTGTTTTTGACGGTCAGGAAAAGGTCATTGACCTAGGAGAAGCCGTGAAAGAAAAACGGATGATTTACATTAGAAACTCTAACACTTAGTTTGGAAATAATAGATATATTTGTAAGGAGCACACAAGCGTTATACACTTTTACTCTGCGGTATCAATGTCGACGGAAAAAACAAGGTCGTTATGGCTGATTTAGGATTTTTCCTAGATACAAGTTATTGTTTTTCCCTTCGGGGGAACTATATGGAGGAGCTGTCTTTCTCCTTCTCCTCCATAACTTCTTTTCTAAAAACGTCATTGTTTTTATGAAAATTATTGTTGTTGTAGCCATTGGAACTTCCTGTTGTTCCAATGGTTTTTTTCAAGTAACCTTTTCGAGACAACAAAAAAAGAGGCAAGTCTCAATGGACTACCTCGTTTTCCCAGTATTATTTCTACAGAGAAGAAAAACAATGACTATTTTTAGTTTATCAGTTAGGGGAGAAACCTAACAACACTAAAAACAGAAAGTACAGTTATGTTTATGGGAGATCCCTGTTCATAACTAGTAGAAATGAAAAGATTAAGTTAGTTCCGAGAGGAGAAATCTCGTCTAACCTTACAACAACAATGGTGGGGTTAAGGAGAGGGGAGAAACCTCATTCCTTAACCTTGATATAAGTATACCATAACAGGTCTTGTATTCGAAGCTCAGAGGACACTTTATTTCACTTTTTTATATTTTTTCAACCAAATTTCGTAAATGCTAACAAAAGCTGCATCATTTTAGAACTCCTTCAACTCTTCAAGGACAACATCTAAGTCCTCTTTTTCCACTATTTCTCCAGGTTCTACTTTCTCTTCTGGTAAAACATAATCATGGATCTTGTCATTTCGTCGAATAATACTGATTTTATCTCCCTTGATAAACCCTCTTTCTATCGCTTCCATTACTTCATCATAAGTCATCATTTTATATACCTCCTATTTTCTACAATATATCTATTCGTAAAAAATACCAAAAAGTAATCACATAAAGAGAACACCAACAAAAAATCATCTGTTGGTATCCTCTTTATTTTTAGATTTCTGAACAAAACTCTTGTCCATGGATCAGTAGGTACCCTTTATCTCTTTTTTCATGAACATTATTTTATAAACAGCAGATTATATTCTTAATATATATGGAAATATACAACTGTTCTATATCAACTTATATTCATACCACTCTTCATCTACTTTCTGAAATCCCAAAGCCAAAAACATTCTTTGACTTTGAGTATTAAAAGGATATATTTGTGCAGAGACCTTTACCATTTTTTGTTCTTTCGCCATATGCATCATTTCAGAAACACATCGTCTTCCGATCTGTAAATTCTGATACTCTTTGCTGATAACTATAGAAAGTTCCGAGTTATCTTGGAGTGTCACATCTCCAACTAACACTCCTTCATATTGGATATAATAGCAAGAACCATGTGAAGTTAGGTAGTCATACATTTTATGAAGTTTTGTTAGATTGTAAATCTGATCAGTATTATCTACTTGTTTGCAAACCTCACTATCTTGATACCAAGGAAGGGAGATGTCATCATTTCTATAATAAGGAATAAGCGTTATCTGATCGTCTACTATTCTATTCATCTTTATTTTTCCTTATTTCTTCTTTAAAAAAGGCTCAACCAAATCAACCCACTCTTGAGGCAGGTAAGCTGATAAATAGCCGTGATAGAGTTATTGTTTAAAATTAAACTTTAGATTGAAAATATTTTATAGTTACTATTTTTCCAACTTTGTAGCTGATAATTGTCACTTAATAAATTTACTTGCTAACTTGTAAACTTTTTGAATCTCTTTACTCTTAACGTCCCAACTATCAAGTTCTTCTTTAATCAAGTCTGGAAATTTTTTGCTAATATCCCTCAAAGCATTACCAACTGATTTTCTAACATATTCACTAGAATCTTCTTTTAATGTTGCGATTCGTTTAATAGCTTCATCTGGATTATCCTTGAAATATGGTCTACTCGTCCATATTCTCAAACCTTCTGTAACAGCTCTTCTGACATTTGGATTATTATTTTGTAGCCAGTCGTCAATCATAACCACCCGTCTAACGGGTGGTTTGATCAAGGGCTATAAGCCCATATTACCAGCCAGCGCCTAAAGACGCTGGCTTTCACTTTGTTCAAGCCTTATTGCTTTTGACTCGTCACAAGCCTCTCAAAGAGGCATTCGCATTACTTACCATTATCCCTAAAGGGATTTTCATATTCTTTAACGCTTAATTTGTCCAAAGCGATATCATGCTTCTCTTGTTCCTGGATATATTTCTTAATTGTGGCTTCATTTAGTCCTACCGTACTTACATAATATCCTTCTGCCCAAAAATGTCTGTTCCCAAATTTATATTTTAAATTGGCGTGTTTATCAAACATCATTAAGGCACTTTTACCTTTTAAATATCCCATAAAACTAGCTACACTCATTCGTGGTGGTATACTTACTAGCATGTGAACATGATCTGGCATTAAGTGGCCTTCTATTATTTCAACGCCTTTATATTGGCATAGTCTATGAAAAATCTCTCCCAGACTACTCCTATATTGATTATAGATTATTTTTCGTCTATACTTAGGTGTAAATACAATGTGGTACTTACACATCCATTTTGTATGTGATAAACTGTGAGCTTTTTGCGCCATAGTCTTAACTCCTTTCGTTTTACAATTGGCTTGAACACCCATATTGTAACTCGTTTGGAGTGTTTTTGTTATGACGGTATAACCTTCGATGCGCACCCGCATAGCGGGTGGTTTATTTGTTTCGCACCTTCGGAGCGAAACGGACTTAAAGTCACAAAAATTAAAAAGTAGCTGAACAATCTCTTGCTCAGCTACTTTTTAATCTTCTTGTCCAACTAATGATTTTCAAAACACCACATAAAAGTAAGGATAGATTAAATACCGCATAAAATCCTGTAAAACTGATCAGACCATTCTGGGATAAATCTTCCATATAAAGGGTCGGTTCAGTAAAGAACAGATAAATTCCATAGCCCTCCACGAAAATAAGAAAACTGACAAAACCAATAAAGAAACGTCCACTGGCAATAAGAAAGAGTCTCCATAAAAAAATAAGAATTCTTCCTATTGCTAAAAAAATTACTGGGATAAGGAGTAAATCATTCATACATATATGCCACTTAGAGTTTATCTCAACCGTCAACAGATGGAATAAATTTACTACTATTTTTCAAAACCAAAACTAAGATTAAGAATAAAAAAATATAATTACTGTATGATTGTAGCATAGCATTTGGATAAGGTTCACACCATTATTCTTGAAGAAAAAGAACAATATATGCTATCATGGAGGTACAATGAAAAAAAGCCAAAATTTGAGTTTTATACTCGGTTAAATGGACACACCGAGTTCCTAGAATTTTTACAAACTATACCGATTAAAGACAAACAAAAATTAGTGGCAACTATCGCCACTATACAAGAGCATGGTCTTTTAGTTGCTCAACGTATGGAATGGGTGAAAAAGCTAGATGACGACATCTTTGAAATCCGCTCAAAGGTTGCTTCTAACATTCAAAGGGCACTTTATTTTCATGTTATCAATGAACGCTACATCATCACCCATGGCTTTACCAAAAAAACACAAAAAACACCCCAGAGTGAGATAAAACACGCTAAGGATTTAAAGAAAGAATTTGAGGACAACAACCATGACCACAATTAAATTTGATGATTTTTTAGAAAACGAACTAGCAGACAATAATTTTAAAGAAGGCTTTTTAACTGAAAAAGCTATTTTGGAAAGTGCTATTGCAGTTTCTGACGCACGAAAAACAGCAGGTCTAACCCAAAGAGAGCTAGCTTCCCTATCTCATGTCCCACAGTCTACCATTGCTCGCATTGAACGTGGACATAACACAAGCATTGAAACAATGAGCAAAATTGCACTTGCTCTGAATAAAAATCTAACTATCAAAATAAGCTAATAGTCAAATTAAGCTCTCAAAAAAGCTGATGAAATATAAATTCATCAGCTTTTTTATCACATGTAACAATCAATGCTTAAACAATAGCCCACTAAGGTGGAACTCAAAGTTTTTAACATCAACTAAACCAACAACTTCGTCACTTTGATATAATTTTATCAAAAATTATGCCATCTCTTTGCGCATTTGTTGGAGTTCATGAAGGGATACATTTTGATCTTTAGATTTCCCAGACTTTCCGTATAGTTGAAGCCATTTGTATATAGTTTGGTTGGCAACTCCGTACTCTTTGACTAGATCTGAAACAGGCTATCCTGTTTCATGTAATTGAACAATAGTTTCCTTGAACTCTTTGGTATATTTTTGGCTCATTTGGACATCTCCTTTGGTTAGATACTATTCTACCAAAACGTGTCCATAAAATCATACTAACATCAGTTTCGGCGTAAATACACTCCTTTTTGATCGTTTCGTGAAATGACTCTATACGACTATTGTCGTATAGCCATCCTTATTTGACTAAAACTCCATAACTCTACTTGAGTGTTTACACATAATTATTGACAGTATCCAAATTTTTGATTGAAATTTCCTTATTCTGACATAAACAATGGATATATTTTTAAAACATTATTCGTTTTTCTTCAAAGCTGCCACTGTTAATTTATAGAAAAGTAAACTATATAGACTATTAACAACTAGAAAAATCGTCAAATCTATTAAGGACATATCTGTTAATGAACGACTACGTAGGGCAATCATTGGTTGAGAATAAGGGAAAAACTTTGTAAGATTCTCGTTAATAAAAATCAGCACAAAGTTTAACATGCTACCAATTGTAGCAACTCCAACAACTTTACTAAAATTACGAGTCTTTGCGGTTACGAAGGATTGAAGCGTCATTATCGGAAAAGAGGCCACCACTGACAACAGAAGCCATTTAATATGAACTGCTAAACTGAGGTCAAACGAAATCCCGTCAACTTTAGCAGCTACAACAAAAATAAGTAGTAAAAAAAGTTGGACGGAAAGAATCAGAAAGAAGCCACTTAATAGTTTTCCAAAGTACAATTTATCCATTGAAACTTGATTAGCTTTTAACATCTCAATGTTTTTTCTCTCAAATTCTGGCATCAGTAACTGTCCCACAATAATGGCTAACATAGGAGGATAGAGAAGTGTACTGTTATAAAATGTTAATTGTCCCCATAAAACAAGGGATTGTGTCTTATCAATTAAGACAGCCCTATTAGCAAAATAAACTCCTAAACCGATAAAGCTAGAAAAAACCAAAAATGCCATTCCAATCATGAACAATTGTAATTTGCGAGTCTTTTTCCACTCAGCAAAAACATAAGGTCTCATTTCAACTTCCTCTCTTTCTCAAAATAACATTAGCTAAACCGTATAACATCAAACAATAAATCATAAAGAATACTAGTTTCCAAGGTAACTGTTGATCCAAGAGGTAGGTATATGCCCCATCCCCAAGAAAGTGATACTTATAAGGTGCTAAACTGCCTGCTCCGGTCAACGGATTAAGCAAACTAGCAAAACCATAACTTCTTGGATTTAAGACGATTCCTAAAAAACCTCCTAACAATCCTAAAGCCAGTAATACGCCTTGTTTTTCTAGTACCATTGCTAACGTTAAATAGATAGAAACTAGAGCGAAATAGATAGTAATTGTCCTAAAAATTGAACTCCTACAATGTCCATAGGAATTGAGATACCAGATTGTTTTCCAAAGCAACAGATAGCTACAATTTCTGCAAAAGACATGACAAAGAAGAAGACCATTGTAAATAAAAATTTATGTCTAAAGATCGTCATCAAACCTAAGCCATTTGTAGCTTGTAATTTAAAGGTCTGTCCTTCTCGTTCATTACTCACAATTCGACTCACAAATACAGAAACAGCAATAGGAAGCATGAGAAGGTTCACATTCTGATTACTAAATAAAGTTCCGACATTTTTTAACTCTGGATGCGAAAAAGCAGACATAAACATTGCAATACTCCACAATGTCGCTACAATCATCAAAAGAGTAACAATTGAAAAAGATTTTGTTCGTCTACTTTTTAACCATTCAATGTACACACCTCTCATCTTATACCTCCTTTGTTAGTTCCAGAAAAATATCTTCTAATGTCTCACTTTCTCTAGTGACACGAAAAATTCTAAAGCCAAGGTCGGTTATATAGGTGATAATATCCGCAAGACGATCGTTACTCATATCGTCTAATTTAACCTCACTCGCCGATGCTTCCCGTACTCTGACTGAACCGAAATCAACTAAGTGTTGAACAATATTATTTTGCGAAAAATCGCCACCAATCTCAATCCAAGTATTTGATTTGATCTCTCGAATCTCTCCTTCATAAACTAAACAACCATGATTTATAATACCAACCCGATCAGCAATTTGTTCTATCTCTGATAAGATGTGGCTGGAGATAAAGACTGTTAAGCCTTCTTCTTTTGCTAATTTAACAATCAACTCACGAATTTCATGAATCCCTGCTGGATCAAGACCATTAGTCGGTTCATCTAATAATAAAATTTGGGGCTTTTTAACTAAAGCAAAAGCTAAGGCTAAACGTTGCTTCATCCCTAGGGAATAGGCTTTCACTAATTTCTTACGATTTTTGTCCTCCGCCAATCCAACTAATTTCAAAGTTGGCCAAATATTATCCTCATCAAAACCTACCATTTTTTGAAATACTAATAAGTTTTCATATCCCGTTAAATTTGGATAATAAGATGGTTCCTCAATCATCGATCCAATTTGATTTAGGTAATCATTATTCTCTTTGATATTTTGACCATTGACTAAAATCTCTCCTAAAGTAGGCTCCACCAAAGATAAGATCATTTTCATCGTAGTTGTTTTCCCTGCGCCGTTGGGACCTAAGAAACCATAGATTTCCCCTTCTCTGACTGTCAGTTTCTTAAGATCCACTGTAGTAGTATCTTTATAGACCTTTTTAAGATTTTTCAATTCAATAATATTATTCATCTCATTAATTTCCTTGTAATCCTTTTAGCCAGGATTACTCCTTTCTTTACAATGTAATTCTACTTTATCATCTTAAAGATAACATTAAGATAGATCAAGATATTTTCTATACTTTTGAATTAATGAAGTTGAAGTAACTTTCATTGGTTTTTATTAGATTACTATGAGTATCTTTATAGACTTTACCTGTCTCATCGTCTATATAGATAATGTAATCAACATATTCAACAATATCTAGATGATGGCTAACCATCAGCATAGTCTTTTTTGAATAATTACTATTTTTTAGAATATTGGTGTAAATTTTATTTTTACTTTGTTCATCGAGGTTACTGAATGCTTCATCCCAAAAAAATGATACCTTCATTTTTTTAAGTAACGATTTAGCTATTAATAGTTTCTGAATTTGTCCCCCTGATAAATTTTTTTTCCCTTGTTTTAATAATTTTTGAATGAACTTTATTTGGCAATTGGTTAATAACTTCATCTGCCGAGGTATCTTTTAATACTTGAAATAGGGGTGTTAAATCATCTGAATCCCACTCCAAATTTTCTAATACACTTCCCTTTCTTAAGGTCATATTCTGAAGAACAACACTCAAACATTCTTCAAAATTTTCGATACCATATTTTAATGAGCCATTATAACGTAACATACCTGCTAATAACAGTAATAACGTTGATTTCCCACTACCTGATTTCCCTACGATAGCAACTTTTTCTCCTTTACCAATTGTTAAATCAATATCATTATAAATCGGCTTCATGCCATAAGAAAAATTCAACTTTTCAGCTTTTATCAAATACTCGTCTGAACTCGAGCTTTGTACTAAAATTGGTTTACTGTCTTTTAATAAATCACTTTGTTTTTCTGCATAGACACCTAACCTTATAGCTTCAAAAGCAGCCCCCTTAACTTGCTCAATAGCTGATACTAATAACGAAATACTAGTCTGATAAACTAATAGGTCTGAAATGGAAACATGTATATAATTTTCATAGTAAACTGCTACTATGATGATTACCGAGAGACTAATATAATTAAAAATCGTACCAATCAGCTGTGTAAGATTTTCAAATTTCAAAATCTGTGAATACTTTTCAGTAACTTTTTTATTAATATCCATCCATGAACTAAAGGTCAAACCTTCCCGCCTCATAATTTTGATATAGTCAATATCGTCTAAATCCATTTGCAATTCCGAATTAAAATCAATTAGATACTGCAAATAGGTTTGATTATATTCGTTTTGTTTGCGATAAAGAAATATTGAAATAATACTATACGCTGAAATCATCGTAACTAGAATCACTGTTAATTTGACTGAAATAGTCATCAGATATAAAAAAATAACAATTGCTGAAATAAAAACTAACACATGACGGAATAATTTTTTTAAAGTAACATTATCCCTTAAGGTAGATTTGAAATTAATCTTTTCTGAAATTCCACCGCTTAAATGATTTCTAAAATATAAAAAGTGGCTTTTTTTCAATAATTTTTTTCAAAAAAAGTATTCTGCTATAATTATTATCAAAAATCTAAATTATATTCATCCAGTGCATTATTTTTTTAATAAAAATATCCAAATAGTTGGAATAAAACTACCCCCGCTAGAAGAATGATACTACTACAGAATTTAAATTTCTTTCCGCTAACATGTATCTTAATACTACCGAAAAATATTAAAACGCTGATCTGGATTAACACTAATGAAACTAAAAAAATAAAATAATTGTTTTTTTGTTTTCAAAGTTTGTATAAAAATATTTCCAAAAAAATTTGGTTATATTTTTTTGCTTTTTGAAAAATTCTTACTTTTTACTTATCAACACTATTGTTTTTAGAGTAGTGTTTTATAAATTCTTCATAACTATATTTTACTCGACCAATTGCTGGATCTACTATCATAACTTGGGTTGCAGTAATCTTTTCTAGAACAACAAAATGATCATTATTCCAGTGGAGAATCATCCTTTGTTTCTGTTCCTTATAGATTTTACATATATCCTCATATGTAGCATGGTATGCATTCAAGGTTACTCCAAACCTCTCGTTAAGAGATAGTAAGTACGATACATTCAGACCATCCGCTGGTAGGGTATCTTTATTATATACCTCATATAAAGGGACTTTGTGCCCCAGATCATTTAATAGCATTGTATAACATGCTAATAAGCAATCCTCCTCGTTATTTTGCAAAACAATCTTCATGTATAAAGTTTCCTTCCTATCGCTGATTATAGAGTAGGGATTAGAAGGTCTAGAGAATTATCTCTTTTTAGATACTTGGCTGTAGAATATAATATCCCTGACAAACCATTCATAATCCCATAAACATTATATTTAGTATTAAAACTGCACATCCACCCATTTTCTAAACCAAATGAATGCAACTTCCTATACTCAATTTCCAAAATTTTTTCCAACTCTTGTGCTTCGTGTCCTTTAAGATATGAACGATAATAGTTAAGTGCTAACAAATTTCCACTAGTTCCATGACAAATAGAAAAATTGGTCATATTGAATCCAACTTCAATTATTTGAGATACTGCATGTCTAATATCAGCTTCTAACTCTTTTCTTCTAGCACTAGGAATTAGCTGAAATTTTTTATCCAATTCTAGTTGAGCTAATCTTGCAACAAGAACTCCTGTTGAGCCATGACACCAATTAGCACTGGTTGAATTATTTCTTTTATCTATCCAACCTTGAGATATTTTTTGGCGATTATCAAAGTTATTCGCTTGAAATAACATCTCTAGGGCTTTAGAATTATCCAAAATTCCAGCAATATAGTGTAATGCCAATTCTATTCCTAGATTTCCATGTGCTAAACTAACATTATTTGATTCCAAATTATCCCAAGCAATATAATTCTCATAATTAACCTTTAAATCAATTAATTTATCTAAGGCTTGTCGAAGATTTTTAATTGACAAATCACTTCTATACAGAGCAACAATCTCATTAGGAAAACTTGAAAGAAAATCTGCACTCGAAACATTCAAATCTAAACTGTAATCCTTATTTCTATCTAAAATTGACTTTGAGATTTTTTGTCCCGTAATCAACTGTATTCTTTTCAATGCAGAAAGAATACCTAATTTTCCAACGTAGTACGATTGATTTTGCACACTATCGTAAGAGTTTGAGAGAGTTAGAAAAATTCTATGTATACAATTATAAATTTCTCCTGTCTTTCACTATTCACTAAATCGTAGACTTCACATAATGCAATTGATAATCCAGAAATTCCCTCATAAATAGATAGATCCATAGGTTCAAGTTTAAATGCATCATAATCTGTAACTTTAAGCGTTAACCAATTTGTACTTCCATCTAATTTAGAGCATTTCTCATTATTCAAAATGGTATCAACTAGCGTATTGATACCAGCAAACAAAACCTCTTTATCTGAATTTAAATTATTAAATTTTTTGTACGACTCTTGAAGCTCGGTACTATACAAAGCATTTGGTGTTTTAATAGAAAATTCAATTAAATCGACTTGTTCCTTCATTATGCTCAAGTCAAATCTTTCCAATTTTTTTAATGCCTCGGTTAAAGCAGATTCTTTTAATTTCCATACTATAGTCTCATTATCTTTAATGTCGACATCACTAATACGAGAATAAAAATATGGAATATTCATATTAAGTAATTGTTTTTTTCTTCAGATTCACATAAATTCAAACTTTCAAAAATTTGATAATTTATCAGACATCTTTTTCAAATAAAAACATTTGACTGATTACAATAAATTGGTGAAGTCAACAATTGACGGACTAAACTGTAATCTCTAGTATTTCTAAATAAAACTCTTGTTTTTTTAAATCACTAAAAACTTAAATAAAGTTGTTTTAGAAATTCTTTATTATCAATAATAAAATGACCTAACTCTAGGTAGCCCATTTTTATGGAATCAATGTAATCTTCTGCATTTAAATAATTCCTTAATCCCGTTTGTCCTACTCGATAAGGTAAGTGAGCTTGATTTTCTGTTTTATATTTTTGTTTTTCAACATGTATATCATCTCTATTCTGGTTTATCAGCACTCTTGCTTCACCAATAAGAGTGCCCCCTAAAACTCCACTAGTATCTCCTCCAAAAATTTTATCGGCTTCAGACACAGGTAACAATCCTGTAGATAGTACTGAATTTCTGCTATCCCGAATTATCTCTAAAGTAGCATTATTATCCGCTACTGTTTCATACGGACTTACAGAAAATACTGTCTCAGCATCTACTAGGATAGGCTGAACATTATGTGAAATAAGATTTTCGAAATGCAAGTCAGAAATATTTAAAATGTAAGCATATGCTACAAGATAACCCATTCTTTTATAAAACTCTTTCGCTTCATCAATCGAACAAACTGGTTTACTGTCTATAAAAGTTTCCCAAAAGTAACCTTCCCTATCTAAAAAGTCAGGTACAAACTGAATCTCTTTTTTTAAATACTTGCTAACTTGATTATCCAATTTTTTTAAAAGATGATTTGGTTTTGACGATTTTTTCTTATAAACTAATTTTTGTCCCTCATAAGATAAAATACAAACTCCACTTCCATTATGAATATCACCTGTTACTTTAATATCAAGATTGTTTAAATTAGGATATTCATCATCTGAGCAAATAAATTTTATTTTTTTCAATATTGAAAAGTCTATTGAAAAAAATGTTTTTTTACGCATTTAAGCAAATCAAGGTACTGCTCTATACTGATGATGACACGTTGACTAATAGTCGGAAATCTTTCCTCTATTTCTTCTAAAATATCACCATTTTTACATAATACATTATTAAAATAATCATATCGTAGCTCAGCTGTATCGCCAATTAACTTCCCTTCAATACGTTTTTCGTTAATCAAATAAATTAATGTAGATCGATAATAGTCTGATATATTTTTCTCAACCTGTTTTAGTACCTTAACATCCTCATTAAGAACTTCAGGTATTTTCTTTTCAATAAAAACTTTAGGAAATTTATTAAACTGACTATATAATTGTTCTTGATGATTCATTGTCTTACCTTTCTAAAAATTAACAACAGGTAAAGATAGCTTGTAAGCTATTCCAACGACATTCAGCAGAAATAGTATTTACTCCATGACCAGCTCCGCCCAAAAGATTATCTATTTCTTCCATTTTTAGTTCTTGTAACGCTTCCAAAGCTTCTAGATGAATTTTATTATTTTTCATAGTCTATAACCTCATTAAATTTCATGTCGAGTCTGGCTCGAAATTATTTTTCTTTATAAATTGATTCTAAAATTGCAACATAAAGACAAGTTTAAGGCAAAGTAAAGTCAAGATAAATTTCTAATTTAATATATAGTCATAAATTATATGAACTACATGAATGAATAAATAAACAAAATTCATCATATAAAAAAAAGAGGTTTCCCTCTTCTTTATATAACAATGTAGATACTTAGTCATCAAAAATTATGAGCAACATGTAGCAAGAAATGCCCAAGTATTCAAGTGACACTCATGTGAAATGGTTTTAAACACACCGTTCCCAGCTCCAATAATTTGGTCAAGTTCTTCAAGACTTACTTCTTTAATTGATTCGATAATTGCATCTTTTTTCATAATTTTCCTCTCTCTAAATTAATAATTATTATGAGCAACATGTAGCAAGAAATGCCCAGGTATTAAGATGACACTCATGTGAGATAGTTTTAAACACACCGTTCCCAGCTCCAATAATTTGATCAAGCTCTTCAAGACTTACTTCTTTAATTGATTCGATAACTACATCTTTTTTCATATTTTTCCTCTTTCTAAGATTTAAGAATAATCTGCTAAGTTACCTCTAGCACATGACTATTCAAAGCTATTGATAATCCGTTATTATTTTGAGACTAAGTATCTTTGTTACAAGTAAATTTTACGAAGACTAGGTTAAGACAGAGTAAAGAAATCTTAAAATTATTTTTAAGAATTTAAATTTCCTATCTGCCTACAGTTTATTAAAGTAAGATGGTTTATGGTATAATTAAAATAAATTTTATGGGAGGCGCGTATATGAATTTCGAAGCGCAGCTATTAAACAAACGGATATTAATAGTAGACGATGATGTTTCACTTAGTAAATCTATTAAAGAAGTTTTGGTGAGCAGGGGATTTAAAAATATTAGTAATGCTTACAGTATTAGCGAAGGAATAGATATTTTTTCTATTTCTAAAATAGATCTCATTATCCTAGATGTAATGTTGCCGGATGGAGAAGGTTATCTACTTGCTCAGTACATCAGAAAAACTTCTGATATACCAATTTTATTTTTAACAGCCAAAAATAATCCAGATGATGAAGTTAAAGGATTAGATTCAGGTGGTGATGACTTTGTCACAAAACCATTTCTTCCAAAAACTTTAATCTATCGTATAATTGCTTTACTGAGGAGAGCATATAAAGGAGAATCAGAATTAATAACTTTAACTTCTTGTATCATTGATTTAAATAATGCTAGTGTAAAAAAAGAGGAACAGCATTTATCGCTAACTCCAACTGAAATACAGATTCTAAGAAAACTATATACCAATAAAAACTATATTGTGTCAACAGAAGCAATCTGCGATACTATTTGGGGAATAGATAGTTTCGGATATGAAAAATCCTTAATGGTACATATTCGTAATATAAGAGAGAAGATAGAATTATCCCCATCAAAACCACGTCACCTCATTACAGTCAAAGGGCTGGGTTATAAGTTAGTTATCTGAATTTACGGAGTCCTCTATGAATATTTTCAAAAAAGGTATATTAAAATTTATTCTCGCCTTTCTTACCATAATATTTATCGATTTTGTTCTATTAGTAGCTACAACCAACTTTATCCGTAGCCAACAATCTCCTATAGATATCATACAAGGTGTATCTTCGAACATCACCCCATCAAATGGAACATATAAAGTTAATCAAACTGCAAAAAAACTGATTAAAAAGCACAACTTATGGGTCATGATTCTTGATCAAAAAAGTGGAAATGAAAAGTTTAATATCAAAAAACCTAAAAATATAAAAACACAATTTGATTATGCCGATGTCATTAAGTTTTCACGTTATTATTTAGATGACTATCCAATATTCACTCAAATAAAAAAAGAACAAAAAGATATTTATATAATTGCATTTCCAAAAGAAAGTATCATTAGATACGGAAATAATTTCTTTGATCTAAAGAGAATTCAAATTTTTTTCCGATTTTAATTTTAGTTATCATATTTGTTAACTGCCTATTTTGCCTATTCCTATACCTTTATAGTGTTACTTTCTTAAATCGCAACATCCAGCCAATTATTAACGCAATAGGTAAATTACCTGTCGGTTTAAACAAACAGGTAAATTCTGTTCAAGAATTAGATAGATTAACTTTAGCGGTTAACTCTGCTAACAAAAAACTACGTAAAAATGAAGAATTCAAAGAGAATTGGATTTCTGGAATAGCTCATGACATCAAAACCCCACTCTCAGTTATCGTGGCTAATGCATCATTAGCTATTGAAAAAAACAGACAATGATGACCTATTAAAAAATTTGAAACCTACGCTGATTGAGAGTCACTATATTCAAAATTTGCTAAACGATCTCAACATATTCGCTAGACTAACAAACGGTAATTTAAAATTAAATCAAGAAATAACAGACATTATACCCTTCTTTAAGGAAATAATCATACAAATTATTAATCAAGAGATTTGGAATGATTTTTAATTTTGAGTTTATTCCTGATAATAAATTGTTGGGTAAAAAAATGTACATTGAAAAAAATCTTTTGATGTCTAGAGTTATTCACAATCTCATTTATAATTCTGTATTGCATAACCCTTCTGGTTGTAATATTCAGATTGTCCTTAACTATATTTCCCGTAATAAATTTTCAGTTATTATACGTGATAATGGAATTGGAACTTCTACAGATAGACTTAAAAATATTAATAAAATTGAGGAATTTAATTTTGATATTTCTGGAGTTCGCAGAAGTGGTATGGGACTAAAAATTTCTAACCAAATTGTTGATTTACATGGAGGTAGTATGATAATCACAAGTGAACAAGGAGAATATTTTCAAACAGAAATTATCCTTCCTATTGAGTCACCTACCTTATAGTACGCAGTCATTCCATTTTAAATAATTGAGGCTATTTTATCACTCTTGTATCCCTTTTGCGAGACCATAAGAATCATCTTACTTAAAAGCTGCATCATTTTAGAACTCCTTCAACTCTTCAAGAACAACATCTAAGTCCTCTTTTTCCACTATTTCTCCAGGTTCTACTTTCTCTCCTGGTAAAACATAATCATGGATCTTGCCATTTCGTCGAATAATGCTGATTTTATCTCCCTTGATAAACCCTCTTTCTATCGCTTCCATTACTTCATCATAAGTCATCATTTTATATACCTCCTATTTTCTACAATATATCTATTCGTAAAAGATACCAAAAAGTAACAAAAAAAGCACTCAAATTTTAAAAATTTTAAGTGCTTATTTGTTTTCTACTATCAGTAAGCATTAGCTTAGGTTTGGATAAATTCCCAATGTAATGCTATATCATCCAACTCTTCTGGAGTTGTCTCTTGTGCCGATGACAACTGTTCTTCCGAAAACTTAAGTAGCTCTTTTTTTATGATATGGTATATCGAAAGAGCCTGTCCAAAAGCCAAATCTCTGTCAATTTTTAAATCAAGCCGCATTAATTTATCTCCTTTATAAAAAAGCCACGTATTAAATACGTAGCTTAACTTTCTACTGAACCTCAGGCCCTAAGACGAGATAGAAAATATCTCGCTTAGTATCATACTCCCAAGGCGTATTCATCAACTTCAAACAAGAATTCCGACCTTTTTGTTTAGCCCTGCGGTCGTACTGCTCCTGTGCTTCTGTATAATATCGCTTACATCATTTTTTAACCCTTTTGGAAAATAAGATCCAGATCAAAAAACTCTCCAAGAATGAACTGCACCCCAAAAGTTAGACAGAAAAAATCTAACTTTTGGGGTGTTTTATAATGAAATTAACTTATGAAGATAAAGTTCAAATATATGAATTGAGAAAGCAAGGAGAGAGCTTTAGACAGCTTTCAAATCAATTTGAGATAAACATTTCTAATCTTAGGTACATGATTAAATTAATTGATCGTTACGGGATAGAAATCGCAAAAAAAGGAAAGAAGCGTTACTATTCTCCCGAATTAAAGGAAGAAATAATTAATAACGTTCTGCTTAAAGGTCGTTCACTAAGAAGTGTATCTTTAGATTATGTTTTACCCGATCCTTCGCTATTGAAAAATTGGATAGCACAATACAAGAAAAATGGGTATACTATTGTTGAGAAAACAAGAGGGAGAGCACCTGAAATGGGACGTGAACGTAAGAAAACTTGGGAAGAAATGACAGAACTAGAGCGACTCCAAGAGGAGAATGAACGCCTACGTACCGAGGTAGCCTACCTAAAAAAGTTAAAAGAGCTAGAAGACAGGGACGAAGCCATACAGCGAGAAAGGCAGAGACAATTAGAAAAATGGTTTCAGGAGGATTTCGACTAGATTTACTTCTTGAAACAGCCTACTTGGCTCGCTCAACTTACTATTATCAGTTGAAGCAACTAGATGGGCACGACAAAGATAAAGAGATTAAAGGCGAAATTCAGGAAATTTATTATGAGCATAAAGGAAATTATGGCTATCGCCGAATAACTCTTGAACTGAGGAATCGTGGTTTTGTAGTGAATCATAAGAAGGTTCAACGTCTGATGAAGGCCCTTGGTTTAAGTGCACGTATTCGTCGTAAACGGAAGTATTCTTCATACCAAGGAGAGATTGGAAAGAAAGCAGCCAACCTTATTCAACGCCAATTTGAAGCATCCAAACCAATGGAAAAGTGTTACACAGATGTGACAGAGTTTGCCATTCCAAATAGCACACAGAAATTGTATTTATCGCCTGTTTTAGATGGCTTTAACAGCGAAATTATTGCCTATAATCTCTCAACTTCACCAAACTTAGAACAAGTGAAAGCTATGTTAGACCAGGCCTTCACAGAGGAGCATTACGAAAATACAATTCTCCATAGTGACCAAGGTTGGCAATACCAACATCAGTATTATCATCAATTTTTAGAGGATAAAGGGATCCAACCGTCCATGTCACGTAAGGGAAATAGTCCAGACAATGGTATGATGGAGTCCTTCTTTGGCATTCTTAAGTCTGAGATGTTTTATGGTTATGAGAAGACGTTTCACTCACTTGAGCAATTGGAACAAGCTATTGTAGACTATATTGATTATTACAACAACAAACGAATTAAGGTAAAATTAAAACATACTAAGATTAGTAGTGAGGAAATCTCCGACGGGAGAAAGTACTCACTACTTTTTTCGTTATGTTAAAGTAGAGGTGTCTTGTTAAGTCGATGAGTCCTTTGGCGCTAGACGTCGTAACTAAAACTGGCAAGACACCTGTTTTAGGAAGAATGTTATCAAAGTATGTGGGACGAAAAACGTCGAGTATTGAAAATGACATCACTAAAGCAAGGAATCATTTAAGACAAAGAGGTAAGATCATGCGAGTAGTTTTTGGGATTGACGTGAGTAAAGCAAGTTCAGAAGTAGCCATCTTGGTCAATGGAGAGAAAATACATGGCTATACCATACCCAATGATGCCATCGGATTTAATCGACTACTCGAGGACTTGGGGACTGTTTACCAACCAGAGATTGTATTCGAGGCGACTGGTGTCTATTCTCGTCGTCTTCAGGCCTTCTTTGAGGATAATAGTTACGCTTATATACGGCTCAATCCCTTAGAATCCAAGAAACAATTAGATAGCTTGCGAGTGCGTAAAACCGATAAGATTGACGCTGAAAAACTAGCTACGTCTCAGTTCATCCTCAATCGTAAACCAAGCTATGTCCAAGAAGCGCTTTATCAAGAATTACGCGACCTCAGCCGTTTCTATCAGAATCTTACTGAGGATATTGTCTGCTCTAAAAACCGCCTACACAAGGTTTTACAGGTCACTTTTCCTGAATTGGAAAACATCTTGTCGTCACCAACTGGGAAACAATATTGGAACTTAGTCATGGCTTTTCCATGTAATAGTTTTGTACTGGAGTTAGATGACGCCGCATTAAGAGCTATCATCCGTCAGTCTACATCAAAACACATCTCTGAAAACCGTGTGACTTACTTAGTAGATAAGCTTACAAAACTAGCTAATCATTCTTATTGTGCGGTCAAGAAAACCTCTCCAATGATGGAAGAGGTCAAATACTATGCAGGGGAGTTACTTAGGCTTTCTGAATATAGACAAAGTGTTTTAGAGAAGATGATAACATTGGCTCAACCTTTGCCAGAATACGAGATTCTTCTCTCTATTCCTGGAATAGCTGAAACCACAGCGACAAGCATTATTGGTGAACTTGGTGACATTCGTCGATTTCACTCTGCCAATCAAATCAATGCTTTTATCGGCATTGACCTCAGACACTATGAATCTGGGGACTTTCTAGCCAAGGAACATATCACCAAACGTGGGAATCCCTATGCCAGAAAGATTCTCTTTAAGTGCATTCATAACATAGCTTCAGCTAGCCACACCAATCCTTGTCATATCGCAGACTTCTATGAGAAACGGAAAAGACAATCGCAAGTGACTTCAACCAAACCACACACGATTGCCTCTATACATCGTCTCATTAGAACAATGTATTACCTCATAACGCATAACAAACTTTACGATTATACTTCTACCCAAAATCGGTAAAATTGTTTATGCCATATGATTGTAACACCTTATCAAAAAAATCACTAGGTAAGGCGTTGTTTTTGAGTACACTTTTTACACTGAACCTTAGTTCAAAAATAGACAAATTCCTTAGTTTGATTATGGAATTCAATCTATTTTTTATCAAATGCCTTGATATGCTTGACAAATGGTAGAAAAGGACTCAGTCCTGTGCAATACAGAACTAAATCCTTTGGATAAATTAAATGTCTAACTTTTTGGGGTCAGTACAGAAGGAGAGTGTGTTCTATAATGGATAAACCTTACGAAATTCTTCTAATACAACCTTGCTGTCAGGTGTAAAAGTCAGGCCCGCTTTCTCCAGCCACTTCGTGAAGAATTCCTCGTGAACCTGCCGCCAATAGGCAAGGGACTTATCTCCTTCCCCTTCCTTAAAGGCATGGTCGTCTGACACTTGATTGAAAGGCTGAACAGAAACCTTGGTGATTTCGACAATGCAGATAGCTTGATGTTGGCTGTCTAAAATCACATCAAAGGTTCCTTCTTGTGGAAGGGGTTCGTCCCCTACTGCATAGAGGTCGCAGGCTGAGGCAGTTGCTGTTTTTTCACCTGTAAACACCAAATCCGCTAAAAGGTCTGGTTCCACACCAAAAGCCCAGGCGTCTATCTCATCTCCAATAGAGGGGTTGATTTGCTTGTAGGCATTCCACATTTCTTGCGGTGTCATGATTGCTCCTTCTTTTCTTTTACCTTCCAATTTCTATAGCTTGTCAGTTCTAATTCTGGAAATCCTAGTAACTCTGCCTTCACCTTCAATACTATGGGTGAGGCAGTTTCTTCGGTAATCTGCTCGATCGGAAGCCAAATGGCATTTGCTGAATCATTGCTTCCATCAAGAACTTCATGAGGAAGGGATTTTTGAGAGTGTTCCAAGTCAAGTACTATATCATAAAAGGCCATGATATGGTGTACGACAAAGTCTTGCCCATCTTCTTGAACCAGCACATCATAGATTCTAGGGTTTGAATAATCGCTAAGCATATAGCCCGTCTCTTCCAGAACTTCTCTCTTGAGAGTTTCTGTCAGTCCCTCACCTGATTCTTGACTACCACCCGGTAAATCAAAACGATGCCGATAAGGTCCTCTCGTTTTCTCAATGCAGAGCAGTTTCCCGTCTTGAAGACAGACTCCATATACACCAAAGTAGTTTTTGATTTCCATATTCTTAACTTCCTAGCTTCATTTATTTTTTACCCTACCTATCATCACACATTAATCTTGGGTTGGGGGCCACTCTTTATTAAAGACATTTTGTCTATTTAACTTTAACAGACTTTCAAAACAAAAAACGCAAGAGTTTCCCCTTGCGTTAAACGTCATGTTGATATTTCATGACGTTCCATTATCATGGTGAGATAACCCCATGAGTAAGATTATTATCAATTCAATAGCAATTTTACCAAATTTTTAAAGACTTTTCAACCAACAATATACTGTCAATTATTTTGTGTTTACACAACTTATTTTACACTACCACCAATACATAGCAACTCCTTAATAATGAAGTCACCATTGACTGTGATAAAGACCAAAGCCTTGAAGATATAGCAAGTCTAATGGTTATAGCACCTAACTGGGTGCTTGATAGCAACCTTCCAGCGAATGGATATGAATGTTCCTTTTACCAAAAGGATTAGATACAAAAAACGGTTCACTACCCAATATATGGTAATGAACCGTTTTAGATTACATAATAGTTGTCATGAGTTCTCTAACAATTTGAACTGATTTCTCAAAGAAATATCTTGTGCATATTTGAATTGTCTTTGATAACGTGTCCAAAGTTGCTTTTGATACTTATCAGTCTCAATACTATTTAGCTGACTTTCCCAAATATCAATAGCCTCTTTACTTCCTCGTTTTTCTACAGTATTGGCCAGAGCTTCACGCAACACATCGAAATTTATCTCATCTTTTCTGAAATGATACAAGGTAAAAAGGTCATAACGATCACGAGGACGTGTTGATGCTACTCCTCGGCTAATGATCGTTTCCAATTTTTCAGCTAGGACAGTTTCCAAATTATAAGTCCACACCTCAATGGTTTCATTTGTAAATAGGGATGGCATCGAATAAGTAATTTCTCTATGTGTAATCTTATCACCCGTTGTAATGTCGATGAAAACAACCTCTCTTAAAGTATCAAATGTAGCATTGAGTTTTAGAGAAAATCCCCCGTATTCGTCATCTTGGCGAATTGGCTCTAGTTTATCTACTTCAAATGAAAAGACATCATCCGAATCCGAAAGAATTTCTTCGAAGATGGTAATCAAATTTTCTTGGCTAAGTGCAGTCCCTTTAAGCGTCACATCTAAATCCATTGTCGTTCGCTTATCGAGTCCTATCAACTGTCCTATTAGATAACCGCCTTTAACAATGAAAGAATCCTTATAGGAACTTTTAGCAATCAATTTCAGCACCTGTTCAATCAGGAAGTTTTGCTGAAGCTGCTGGGCAGGAATGCCTCTATCCTTAGCCATATTCTTAATCTTTGCCTTAAAGCTATTTGCATTGGAAAACATTAGGTTAATACCTCCATGTAAGATTGCAACTTATTAGTCACCTTGAATAACTGTGCATAGTGAAACAGTTTTGAATAGTTAACTTTGTGATTATGAAAATACATCTTAAATGCAGGAGCTATAACTTGAACATCAACTTGATAAACTGGTCTTAAACACTCTGCTAAAACCCTTTCCGGCTCATACACCTTAATCTTCTGCCCCACTTGTCGCTCAAGCTCAATTATTCCTTCATCGTAATAAGAACGAAGAACTATCGGACGTATACCTTCTGATTTAACATTTTTTGTATTGGTTCCATAAGGGAAGCTCATAGTCATCTCAAAAGGAACTGTTAGTGATAATCCATGTAACCAAAGAGCTGTTTCTAAAGAAAAAATTCCTTTTGAAAATCGTTGCTGAGCCACAAACCATTCGTCCAGATAAGTATCAGGGAGGCGATATAACCCCTTTCCTTCAACCTCTACTTGTCCCTCTTCAATCATTCTCAGCAATATTTTGTAAGGTAGTTTCTCTTCAAGTACTTGTTGAAAGGTCAAAAATCCTTGATGTTGTCGAAAAGAAGCCATAATCATTTCAATATTATTCATAATAGCAGTATCCTTTTGTCAGAAATAAAATGCTAACACTTCTATTAGATGTTAGCATTTTATTTCTTTTTTATCAACTATTTCGGGTTTAATTCCTTCAATAAGGATGCCACCAGAGCACGAGCTTTTAGCAAGCGATAGAAACCAGTAGACCGTTTAACCCTTTTAAAAAAGCCACGTATAAAATACGTAGCTTAACTTTCTACTGGACTGCAGGCCCCAAGTCGAGATAGAGAATATCTCGCTTAGTAGCATACTCCAAAGCGTGTTCATCAGCTTCAAACAAATCTGAAGCTAGAAACCTTTTCGTAAAGACAGTCTCATCTTTACGCTTAAATTTCACAACATAACTATATTTAGTCATCATCTTTCTCCTTTAATATTCGTACTGACCTTTGACGCCACTATAGAGCCAGTAAATAGCTTTATCATAGCCTTGCTGAAGGGTACCGTTAGCATCTTCCATCAAGTCTCGCAAGGAATAAAATCCTAGGTAACTGTCTACTGCCGATTCCATCAGACAGAAAAGATATGTTGGCATATCTTTTGTTCCCCAAGCTAGAAGATCTAACTGACTTAAATCGTCTCTTACTTCCTGCGGGAAACGACTTGGAAAATTACTCGTCGTAAAATTTCCACATTCTTTGGCTCGCTGTAACATAGTTAAGCGAGTTTCCAACATGCGTATATCAGCCTCTTGAAAGGCTGCTGCATGTTCTTTATTAACAATCAACTTCGATAGCCCAGAATTGATTTCTTCAACCTCATAATAAAGTGAGGATTCAAACGGGATTTCGATAGGAGGAAGGTTAGATACTCCCTCTCGATTCAAAACCACGTTTCTCACTGGTCGGCATCGCAAACTTTGTTGCATATCCATCTTGTTGCTATCGATAATTGATGAAATACGGTCATTGATTAGGTCTGACGGAAAGCCAGCAATATTACTATTATATTGGTGAACTTTTTCAATATAGTAGAGACCTTGAGTGATTCCTGTCATTGTTTTTCTCCTTCTTGAGTCAAATTACGCCATTACAACATCGTCAAGACCAAGCTCTTTGAGCTCTTTTTGAGTCTCGCTATTACTCTCAGTTGTCTTCAATTTGATGACAACGTTCAAGCCCATATCACGTGCTTGTAACAATGCTGAAGCAAGGGCTGGTTCGGGTTTTCCCTCAACGAAAAGGGTTTGAACCCTACGTTGCTTCATTTCCAAAATTCCCTTGAGATACAGACAAGAGAGTTCCAAGAATGAATAGGATTGTGCGTTATCAATCCGAGGGAAAGTTGTAACGCCTTCAAGAAGATCTTTGGCAAAAAGATCTGCAAAGACTTCCTGTGTCTTTTTGTTTTTATAAACGAAAATTTGTTTTGTCATTGTTTTTTCTCCTCCATAGAAAGAGGAAGATGTAGCCTAGGGCTAATACCTTCCTCTTTCTCTTATATATCAAATATGCGATGTATCTTGCACGATACACTATTTATAGCACTAACTCACCACTGCATTTCATCAAGTTCTCGTGGGCTTAACTTACGCCCCAATTTTTCTTCAACACGCGCAGCCCAGACAAGATTGCCATTCTTAATCATTTCAATCTCCTCTGGTGTCTTGTAAGGTTTATTCGGTAAAACTGAAGACTTCCAGTCTGACTTAAATTGTTCAACTATCCTCATGGTTAGCTTTCGCCTCCCTTCAAAAAGCGGTCAATAAGCAACTGGCATGCTGGTGCGTGAAACATCACACGGTTTGTATTTGCAATACGACTGCAACCGTAGCGACGTACGTAGTAATCTAAAAGAGCAGTCTTTGAAAGACACATCATGAAACCCTCAAAACCACGATTGAAAGCATCTTGGGCAACATGTGCTAACAAACGCCCTGCTATCCCCTGGTTTTTCTTGTCCATACGAACCTCTAGCTTATGAACAAAGGTGTAAGCATCTCTAGGTTCTGGAGTGAACTCAATCATTCCAGAAATCTCCCCTTGAATCACAAAACCACTGGTCATAGCATCAGATGAACTCCTTACCGTCCAATCGACTTCAAAACCTTCTGACGTCAAATCAGATAAGGTCGAAATCTCATCTGAACTAAAGGTCCAAAAGAAGGTCTCTTTCATGCTTTGTCTCCTCGCTACATCTTTTTCTTTATACCTATTATAACACCATTTTTAGATAGACAGTCGGCCTAAAGCAAGCTCTTGATCATAGGCTTCCTCTAGCTCTTTTAGATAAGACTCTGAGTAATCTCCAAGGTCTTCATCTGTTAAGAGTTCAGTGGTTACCCCTTTACCTGGGACATTGCGAGTCATAACGGTTGCTTTATAAATAAAGTTTACGCCAGACTCTGCATCTACATAATCAAATGTGGCAGACATTGGGATATCACTAAGAGTGGTATCTTGCTTTAAGATGTTAGTCAAAAAGCTATCGATATTCTCTCGAATATTCCAGTTCCCACAAGCTGTAAAAGGAAGTGTCGCTGAGACAAGGCCTTCTTCAGTTGTGATACAATCTGCTTTTCTTGGATGACCTTTTAGAGTCGTTGGAGTCCAAGCTTTGGCATTGATTACTCTATGAGTAGCCACAAGCACCTCAATATCTGAAAATGTTGGTGCGGAAATAGTTACCTTTCCAAAGGCATCTGAAATATTTCCCATTCTTTTTCTCCTTTCCTAGAAACAACGCATTCTTCCGTTATCTCTAAAAGAATAGTAATTATCCTTCGTTACGATAACATGGTCTAAGACCTCCATCTCAAAGAGCTTTGCAGCATCTTCAAGGGCCTCAGTAACATTAATATCATTACTTGAAGGAGATACACTTCCAGAGGGATGGTTATGAGCTACCAGCACGTAGCGAGCTAAATTCTTCACTGCATAGTGTAAAATCTCTCTTGGACACGCCATACTACGATGAACGCTACCGATGAAAACTACTCGCTCCTCGATAACGTTATAATGCACATCCAAGTACCACACTACAAGATGCTCTTGCTTCTTATGTCCATAGGCTTTTTGGATACTTTGAGCAAAATATCCAGTCCCAGTGACACAAGTTGGCTTTCCTTCCTCACCTTCTGAACGTTTGAAAAGTTCAAGCATTGAAAGAAAGGCAATAGCATCTCTCTGAGTTAATCCATAATGTTTTAACTCAGAGATGCTTAACTCACAGACCTTCTTAAAATCTCCTTGCAATTCAGAATACAAGGCATCGACCTTTCCCGAAGGAATCCAGTGAGTGAAAGCCCTTTTGAATAGCTCTCTATCACCAAAGTCTTTAGGATGTCTTACTTGTCTCCTAGTAATTGTTTCTGTCATTGTTTTTCTCCTTTACCTGTTAAACCACAAGCCATTTTGCCTGCAGTTGCATTGCGACTGCTGCGGTTGTGGTTACTTTAAAGAGTAAACGTTCTTGTTTATCCCTTGCAACTACAACAGCAACGTCACCCTTATAGATAATCGAAATGTTACTTTCGTGAGGTAGCGTATTGGTCAAAATCATAATTCTGTCCATAACTACCTCCTCCTAGGCTGGCGCTACTACCCACATAGAGCGGATAGCTTGCACCTTTCGATTCGTCTCTGCACGGTCTAAGCGACAATCGCTATCAAAATTAGTACCATAGACATCTTCGTATACTTCTCTCATACGTTTGCCTAGATCCTCAATATGAGACAATTGCGCTTTCGAAGCGCGTGCATTGAGGTCAGTCATATAGCGATGATAAACTTTCCTAAACATCGCATTTAATCTGGCATCATTCTCTAGGTACCATTTAAGGGAGTAGTTCTTGTAGTGCTCGTGTAACCACAAGGCTTTTTCTCTTTTTGTCATTGTTTTTTCTCCTTTATAAAACAAAAAATGGCCCCTAGGACCATTTTTCTGTTCTTGTTTTGAGGGCTGTCAGTTCGTTAAGCATACCTTCGTAATAAAGCCTACGTTTCAGACGTGACGAAAACAAATCCACAAATTCCTTATAGTAATGAATATCTTCATTTGTATAGGACTTACAGGGACGATTTTCATCATAAACGATTAACCAGACTCTTTTTCCGGGAACGGCTTCACTCATTGAATTGACTCCTTTGTTATCCAAAGCTTCAAGACCTTCTAGTGAAACATACCCTACTCGAACCTTATGCCCATCGTTCTTTAGATAAGTACACACTTTAGCCATACATTGCCTATGTTTTTTTGGCTTGTGGGCACCCTCTAAAAAACACAGTATATTAATAATAGACGTCTCCTTCCTTTGTTCAACTACGAAAGAAGTGTTGAATCCCTTCTATCAAAAGAATAAGGATTAGAAATACTACGGCAACTAATAGTTTAAAAACCAATTTGTTTCGAAGTAACTTACATAGGAAAAAATAGTCTAGAATGGCCACTAACCCAATAAACAACAACTCTGGAAGTGTCTGTTTAAAGAAAGTTTACCAAACTTGTTGTTCGACATAAGTTCGGTTTGAATGGAAAAGATCTAAAACACTGGTGATTGTTTATCTGACAAAGTAGTCACGACTAATCACCTCTTTTTGCTTCTGTTGCAAAGCATGGTTGTACATATTTAGCAAAGATTCCTTCTTAATAGAGTCCTCTTCTGCGATATATGCTTCAAAAAGATCGTTAATGTTTGCATATCCATTCCTACCTTCGTCTTTATAATATCATGTTGTATAATTCTCTTCCTATTATATCATACTCTTTCTCACCCAGGGATAGTTCTACCTTCTGGCTAATGTTCACTTAAAGCCAATCAGGTAAATGGCACTAATGAACATTTCTCTTATGTTGTTGCCGTAATAAAGCCTGACCACTTTTTGTTCTACACCTATTGCTGTTGTGCTTGCTGACGTTGTTTAGAAACAAAATCAGATAAAGCTTTGAGTTGAACAGTCAACCCTTGGCTTTCTCCTAGCTGAGACCACTCAAGCAACTGGCTTTCTGTTGCTCCAAGAGACAATGCAGCTTCTTCACCACGAGCAACCATTTGAATCAGTTGATCATCGTTACAAGCAGCTTTTATCCCTTTTGTAGCTGTTTCACTCTTTTGTGGAACTACTTCAGACTCGCTAGTTGCTTGTGAGACACTATCACTTGCCACTTTGTTATCTGATGTCACCTCACTAAGTGATGTCTGTTCACTGCTACTCAAAGAAGTAGCAAGCGACGCTGACTGAGCAGTCTTTCCATAGCGGGCACCCGTTGGTTTGCGAGGTGTTTTCGTTTGAGCTTTTGACTGATAATTATGGTTACTATCATAATTACCAGTCTGTTGAACTGATTGCGATTGATTTGGCACATTGTCCATATCTAGTTCTTCGCTATCAGCCTCAATACCCAGCAAGGTTTTCACCTCGTATCGACGCAGGTAAGTCACCTGAGCTCCTAGATTCTTTATGTCATTGACATTATAGAATACAGGAACAGACTCAATGTCGTAAGAGACCCCACTTTCATGAAGTAATGTTGTCACGACTTTGATTCCATTGGCATTACCAAACGGAATATGTTTGGTTTGTTGCGTCAATGTCAAGCCGTACTTGTTAAGTGCTGGACGTACAGCCCCTAAAATCTCTGAGAGAGGGGCGAACTTAAAGTCCACGTTCTTAAACGTGACTCTACTTGTTGCTGTTACAGACTCGAACTCAGCTTGAGCCTTGGCCAAAGCTTCAAACAGTGGAGCCATAACCTCTGGCTCCGGTTTAGAATGGTCTTTTTTTACTTGTTCAGCCTTTTGCCATTCTAATTGCATTTCAACCTTAGCAAGAGCTACTTTAGCTTCAATTAGTTCAGCTACTAGGTTTTTTTCATTTGTGTTTGCAATTGTTTCAGTCATTGTTCTTTTCTCCTTAATATAAAAAGTGGTCTTTTGACCACTTTATTTCCTTTTTTATTGTTGTAAAAATTCTGCCACTGTTTTTGCTGTAACTAACGACTTATTCGTTAAACAGTAATCACAGTGCCCACATCCTTCGACAGACTTATGTGCCAAAGCATCTTTAAGTGCTTCAACATGTCCATAGAAGATGTCTCTCCCCATTTCAATGATAGTATCATCGATTAGAATTAACTCCTTATCGGGAACAGGTTCCTTTGAAACTGCCATAATATAAGGCGTAAACTCATAACCGTAGGTTTGCTTCAGCAACTCCTGATATACGTACATTTGTAGCGTATACTGATATTCTACTATGTTATAGAGAAGAGACTTCGTATAACGATGAAGTGTCGTCGAATATTTTTCTAACTGAAGACTCTCCATCGTCTTCAAGTCAACGAAATAGCCTCCTGAAAGATTCAGACTATCAATTTTGCACTTGAAGGGAATCCCTTCTAACGTACCGGTGATAATCCGTTCTTTCTCCACCATTTCATCATCTGTACCATGATACAAACGATTAAAAAGCTCCTCTTTTTCTAAAGCAGCAATCATCTTATCTGCTTGTTTGAAAGAGGCTTTTACCTGGCCAGCGGTTTTTCCTCGTTGACTGATAATCTTATCTCGATTCATTTCCAAAAAAGCTTCATGAGCTTCTCTGGTCTCGAAATAAGAATGGACATAATTACCAACAAGTAGGCTTTCTGTCTCTGTCTTCTCAGGCCAAAAAGCCCAAGTCAACAACTTCCTGCCTTAAGGGACATTTAATGTACTCCTTAAAACGAGAAGTGGACATATAATGCCTGTCTTGGTAGTAATTATCCTCTGTCAATGGAGGAAGAACTACTTCTTCTATCATTTTTTTCTCCTTTCATAAACAAAAAGAGCTCAGTATGACTGAACTCTCTCTATTTTCTCTTGAAACCCTAGAAAGGAATATTCTCGAACATAGAAGGATCTAGAGGTTCTCCACCTCCAGGAAAGCCCCCTTCTGCAGGTCCAAAATCTGGACTTTGCGAAGAAGTGTTACTATGATCACGAGGCTGCAAGTTGTCAAAGTTTGAAACATTAACTTCGGTCACATAGACACGTTAGCCTTGTTGATTCTCATAGCTACGAGTTTGCAACCGTCCTTCAACGGTCACAAGATAACCCTTCTTTAGCCAGTTCGCAAAATTCTCTCCCTGCTTCCCCCAAATAACTAGAGGGAAAAAGTCGCTTTCTCGCTCCCCATTTTGATTTTTGAAATCACGAGGGCAAGCGATACGAGCAGTCGCCACCGCCTTGTTTGAAGATGTGTAGCGAAGTTCTGGAGCGTCTACAAGACGTCCAGTAATAATGACTTTGTTGAGCATAATTTTCTCCTTTCTTAATCCTCTGCTACGACTTCAATGTCGAGGAATACGATTTCCCCTTCATCTAAACCTTCAGAAAACTTATGGCTTTTTCCACAAAATTCTTTGTAGCCTTTCTTGGTGAAATGGCTACGTGGGGAAAATCTCTCAAGTTTCCCTTTAACATGATCATTAGACCATGAATTTTTAGGATTGACCTCCCCAGAAATAACTAAGGTAGCCCATTCTGAAGCAGAGACCATCATGCCCTCTGCATCAAAGAAAGACTTCCTTGTTGCCGTTTTCTGTTGTTTTCTTGCTGCTCTGTAAGTAGAGCTTGTTCTGAAATTCTTTTGAGAATAAGTATAAACCATGTCTTTCTCCTTTTAAAATGTTGTTGTAAAGTTACCTTGGAAAGCCTCGTACACCTGTTCGTAGCCTTTCCTCCGCATGACGACCATTTAGACTTGGGAACACCTGTTCCTCGCCTCTAAACATCGAGATGTCGCCTTCCCTTTTTGTCCGTCTACCCAAACTCAAAACAAAAAAGCATAACAAAGAAGCTGGCAAGCCTTGTCTCAAAAAACAAGGATGCGCGTGCCTATGGCAAACCATAGGAAAAACTTCTCGTTATGCTTATCTGCTAATAACGTTTGTTGTAGCCTTTCAATCAATTAGGCAAATTATCTCGTACTTGTTGATGAGCGTTAAACCTCTTCTTCTGTCTGATGGCTTAACTGATAGCTAAAAGCGAGTACGCTCCCTTTTAGCCCTTTAAACATGGTATGCATGTCACTGGGACAGAACCAGTAATCGCATCTCCTCCTCCACGTTTCTTCTTTTCTCTAGTCACTTGACTATGAATTCACCGTTTGAGGTGTGGTGAGTAAAAATATAAATAATAATATTTATGTCTTTAGTATAGCAAACGCATAAAAAAATAGCAACCTAAGATTTGATATGCCCCCTGTCAAGTAGACAGGTTAAATATCTAAAAAAGTGTCTGTTTTATAAGGTCAGTCGTACAAAATAAATGTACGGCTGATTTTTTATGCAGACCACTTAGACTTATACTTTTCAATTTTGTTATTCTTAGCGATTGGGTATGACAAAGGATGTTCTGATGTTAAGGCAGCTTTTCTGACTTCCAAAGGCGTTTTACAGTCATATCTGCTTTGTGGACGCTCTTGACAGTAAAACCGGATATAGTCTTTGATGGCATATCGGAGGGAGGCCTCATCTGAAATCTCATACATCTGATACATTTCCGATTTTATAACTCCCCAAAAACCTTCTATTGGTCCGTTATCAATACAATGACCTACTCTTGACATGGATTGAATCATATCAGTATCTTTCAGCTTTTTTTGAAAGTTTTTATTGGTATATTGAAACCCTCTATCGCTGTGAAATATAGGCTTAGCTGTGGGATTTTTTTCAATAGCTTTGTCAAATGTTTTGAAGACTAGCCGATTGTCATTTCGACCACTTATGACAAAAGCAATAGGATAGCGGTCATATAAATCAAGTATGGCACTAAGATAGAGTTTCTTACGAGAGTTAGGAATTTTAAACTCTGTAACATCTGTTACCCATTTTTTATTTGGAGCAGTTGTATAGAAGTTTCTTGCCAACTTATTTTCTGCAGTTTCTTCAGGCTTGGCAGTCTTGTATTTTTTCCTTTTCTTACGGATAACAGCGTGAATATCGAGTATCTTCATAATTCGGTGAATTCTCTTTCTTGAGTAATTCGTATGATTGAAATGATTGATCCAATCGGTCATTCTTCGGTACCCCAAGATATGTGAAAAACGTTCGTCATATTCTTTAATTAATTCCGCAATTTCGCTGTTTAATTGTTCTTGTTCTGGGACTATTCGATATTTCCATTTATAAAATGCAGACCTCGTAATGCCGAGCTGATGACACATCCAGCTAATGCTCCACCCTTTATTGGTGTTGAAGTCTTCAATCACTAAGTATTTTGATTCGTGGCGCTGTTTGCCTAGCCTCACATCCTTCCGAATTCTTTCACTTTTTTTAAGAGTTCAACGGCCATTTCCTTTTCTTCTAACTGACGTTTTAAGCGCACATTTTCTCTGCGTAAACGTTCTAATTCATCAAGCTCATCATCTAGTTTGTGATGACCTCTTTTATCAATTAATCCTTCTTCACCATCACTATCACACTTCTTCATCCAGGAGTATACTTGACTATAAGAAACATTGTAAAGCGCCGCTGTTTCCTTATAATTGCGATTGTGTTCAATACAATGGTTGACAATCTCTTTGCGTTCATCAATAGTGGTTTTACGTCTTGCTTTTGCCATATAGACCTCCCGTTTTGGATTGTAATCCTTAAGTTCTATATTGGCATTATACATCCTAATCCACTTTCTTAAAGTCCTGAAGAAATATCATACTGATGACCTAAATCAATAGATGAAGCCTCACCACTAATACATTTTTCAACAAGTTCTATTTTAAATTCTTTTGAATAGGAGCTGTTTTTTGTTTTCTTTGTGAATCCTAAAATCCCATATTTTTTATAGATGGCAGCCCAATCTTGAATCGTCCTTGTGGAAATATGGAGACAGTTACATATTTCAGATCTGGAACGATCGCCATTAATATAATCAAGACAAGCTTGTTCTTTTTCGTATGGGGTTAATTTTTCTCTTCTAGACATAAAAATACCTCTTAAGTAGATTTTAGGTATTTACCTTGTCTACTTAAGAGGTATCATATCAATTAAAGGTGACTTACAGTAAAATAAAAAAAACACCTAAAAGGTGCATGATATACATTTTATGCTTTAGTCCCATATCAAATAGAACAGTAACAAAAACTTGTACTTTAAAGGTTAACCTTCCTCTAAGTTTTAGTACCATGTCAAATAGAACAGTAACAAAACCTCGACATGGACCAGCTCCCGACCTTCTTGCCTTGGCTTCCGGTTAGGCTATCTGGTATTTACAAGGTTATTCATAATTACCTTGAAGGTTCCTAAATAAACCCTTTTAGTTATTATAACATATTTATCGTTTGAGGCAAGGAATCAAGCAAATAACCCTATATCACTTTTTCTTATGTTTAATCTTGTTCAGTTTAATATCTTTAAATGAGAGTTTATTCTCTAAAATAGTCACAAATTCATATGGAGCATTAAACATAATTTCAAAGCCTTTTTGTTTACGCTGGTCAAACCAAGACATTTCTTCTGGGTTGTAGTCCTTACGAGATTGCAAGGATTTAAAATCCTCTTGATAAAGAGTAAAGGTATCACCCAACATCAAGATCTGATTAGCAATCCGTCCAAAACGGTTCTTTCGTATTTTTTTAACCTTATGCCAGATATAACGTTTTTGGTCTAGTAGTTTCTTATAGTCCGAGTTCTGAACCCATACTCTCTTCCCTTTTTTCGGAACACCATTTTCTTCGTAGTTATCGGGATTTAAAGCTCTACGCTTACTTTCTATCGCTTTATCCAAGTCCGCCAACCGTTCACTATACCCAAAATCATTGGAGAGGTCATAAACAATAGTCTCATTATCACGCGCAGCAGTAATCGCCATCTGCTCAACAGATAACTTGATTTCCACGTTTACTTTATTTGGTAGCTCATGGTCCAATCCATAAGGAACACCATCAAAGACTAATAAAATACTGTATTTCCAAATATTTCCCTTAACAAGAGTTCGCTTAATAGCATATAACGCTAATTTTTGGAATTCTAGTGCATAGGCAACCTTAATCTCTTGGCCTCGACGAAAAGCAAAAGGGATAAACAGCTTGTCGTTTCTGCCTTTCCCAGTCTCAAAGAATATCCCTTCATCAGTCACGTTGTTACTGCATTTACGGTACCATAAAGTCGTAAAATTCGTTAAGCGACCAATTGATACATGGTTGCTACTTTCTCCTTGCTTACGACGTTGAAGATAGGCCCCTTTAACTGTCTGACTAAGAATTTCCATAGTAGACCAGTGGATTATCCCTTCTTCTGCATACCTTTTATACATGGCAGTTGCTTGTCCTAATTCTTTATATCGGATGAATTTACCACTATTAAGACCAAATCTATCATTTAAGGCTATCCAATCAGCTTTAAGTGTCGCCGAAAGCTCCTTATGAGTTTCCTTCATAGAAAGTTTCTTTGTCTTGTCTTTCTCTTTAGAGATAGCTTCCTTTAACTCTGCTAGCTCTTTAGTACGTATAGACAAAGACTTATATTCCTCTGAGCTAACACGGCGATGTTCTTGACAGTTGATCCAATTTGTTACGGCTCGTTTTAACTTGTAGCCATATTTAAAACGTTTGGCTAGAAAATCATCATAACCTTTGGTATTCAAAGGGATCTCTAAAGTATACACTCCCCTACTCCTTTCTCCGAGAACATCCTCTGGCTAATTTGCCATATAGACCTAGTCTCTCATATATCGAAGACACCTCTTATGATGCCTTCTCATTCACTTGTTGTGTTTAAGGCCTCAACGTTACAGAGCCAATTTTTCCATTCCAATAGTAAACTAGATTAGTATAAATTCTCCCACTGTGTGATGGAGTCTGGAAGTATTGCTTTATAATTCTCGTAAAAGTTAATTAATTCACTTGGCGTAATAACAACAATATTATCCACCTTATCAGCATTTAATACTTCTGGTGCAAAGAGGAACACTTCATAACCATTCTGGATAAAATCCGCAAATTGTAATGCATCAAGTGCTTCGGCTTTTCTACCCTTTACTTGAACAACTGCCTTTCTCACCCGTTTAGGTTCTCTAGATAAAAACTCGCATTCTACTTTTATAGTCGTCGATTTGCTTGCAATAGAATTCGAAAGAACATAATAGTCATAATTTACCTGTATATAGGAAATCACTAGCTCTTCCAAATCAAAATCAGGCAGGTTATCCAATAAACTACCTTCTAAACGAGCAACCTCGTAGTGATTCGTTTGAGAGAGTTTATTATAAACAGCTTTTGAGTACTCAACTATAATAGCATCATAAATTTTCTGAGCCGTTCCAGCATTAGCTCTGTTAAATGCTGCCTTGATTTGTCCTGGCACTTGCATACCGAATTTGTAAGCATCTATCGGCAAAAGTGCTCCTATGTCTAATCTTTTGTCACACCTTGTAAGTACATCACCTTTAGCTCTACATATCCAATAATTACCATCTAAATCACGTGTCCAAAACAAATCATCTTCATGTGTATCCTTAAAGATATTCAACACAGTATTTAATCGTCCTGGCTCTTTACGGAGTCGTTCATAAAATTCAGAATAAGTTAATTCTTCTCCCTCACCATATATTCGGCTCCAACCAATAGCCAAATACTGTTGTTCTCCTTTTAAACAGAAATCGATTAATTCGTCACGATAGGATGTACCAGTTTTTAAGTTGATTCTAGCTACATAATTCATAATACTACCTCTTTGAATAACAAAAGACTTGGGTCCCTTCAAGAGAACATTGCTAATTTAGAAAAAGATAGTTTTCAGTATTGCTTAAATTCTGATCTATTTCAAGCTTATGTCTTCACTCACGACTAATACTAGACGGATGACGATGAAGTAACCTAGTAATTTGAGAAAAAATTAGGCCTTACGTACGATAAATGAGAATCCTTTCACTCTCCTCTATGGTAAAAGAATGATAACTCACAAGATTCCCGTTCGTTCAATACAATTTTACTAGAAAAATTGTATATTCAAGACCTAAAAATATATAAGTCAAACTTAGTTTTTTTCTAAAAAAACTTCAAACTATTTAAATTGTTACTATTTTTATAGAAAGAAACCTACATCAAATTTCAAACGTTCAGTGAGTCATTTTGCCGACTTTAAGAAAAATATTTTTACATTTCATTAATTAACTGTATGTAGTAACTTGGATAATCTATCAATTTATCTGTCAATTTACTTGATTTCTGTTTAATTTCAGTTCTAATTTGATTCTTACTTAAATAATTAATCTCTTGAGCAATAACTTGAACTATAATCCTATCTGAAAAAAACCTAATTCATAGATATTGATTTCTTTTTTTCAAGAGATAAACCATATTTCATTCTCCTTATCAACTTAGTCATCACATCCATTTTCTCTCCAACCAATTCCTCAAGAATATTGTTGATTGCATTTAAAATCATTGAAGCTTCATACCCTAACCCATTATCACAAAGAAAGATAATGTCAGACAAGTCGATCGATTTTAACTTTCCTCTTTTTTTAATTCTAATTTGCTTTTCAGAACAGTTTTCCAATATTTTAAAGTAAGGAATACCATTAATCCAGAGTTGAGTAATATAATTAAGGTTTTCTGTATTCAATTCTCTCATCACCTTATTATTTGAAAAAAATTTCTTATAACCCCAATTAAAATACTTAGTAAATCTTTCTCCATCCCACAAGATAATATAAAGTCTTCATTTTCCTGTACCCATACTTTTAACTCTTGCGACTGGTATAGTCCAATTGAGTTTTTTGCAATTATTTCAGTTGTCACAGAACTAGTAATTATCTTGTCTCTAACTAAATCAAAGAGTTCTTTTATTTTTTCTCGTTCATTCTCATCACCTAAAAAATATCCAAAGGTATTTTCAGCTAAGCTATCAATCTCCATCTCATCAGTATATATAGAAGCTAGATAATTTTCTATTGCTATTAATGTGCTCTCAATCTGATTTATCTTATAATTAAAATCTTGCGAATAAGGGCTTACTTGTTTCTTTAAGTCTGATGAAATACTATTTACTTTTGTTAAGTACTCTACATTATTGATAAATCTCTCATGAATTAGATTCCAAAAATCAAATTTCTCGCTCTCATATTTATAATCACTTGAATCTACAGAATCGAACTTTATAATATTTAAAATATTACTTTTACACCCTTCTGAATTAATTGGATTTAATAATTTTTTATACTGTTTCTTCTTCCAACTTTTTTGTTTAGATTTATATATACCAGATTCTGTTAATATTATCGTCCCTTCTGTATATTTCCCAGACCTACCAGCTCTACCTACCAAATTTTGAAAATCGCGGACTTTCATTGCATTTCCTGCTTGATACATACTTGAAACAATCAAGTATTTTATAGGCAAGTTTACACCTTGTGCTAATGTCGAAGTACATACTATATTATTTATTTTACTTTTTGAAAATGCATATTCTATAGCAATCCGCAACCCCATAGGTATACCTGAATGATGCGAAAATACTCCTAGCTGACTACAAGCATATTCAACACTATCATATCCTAAGTTTTTGCCAATTAAGTTTCCTATTTTTTCTAATTCAGATCTATCTGAGTTTTCTAAAAAATCACTTAGGTCATACTTTCTATTATTTAAGTCTATAAATCTTTGCAAAAACAACATTAACAGTATCTTTTCTTCCACAAAAAATTGCTACTCCACCATTCTTGATTAGTTTAATTCCATAATAAATACTTAAATCATTTGCACTTTTCAGTTCTGGAAATACTTTTTGCTTTCGTTCTTTTCCAATTAGCTCTAATTTAGTAACATCAACAGTACGCGGAACAAAAAATTCTTCTTCAAAAGTAATAGGATCTATAAAATATAATTGTTCATTACTCCCATTTAAATCACTAAAAGCAATTCTTTTTTCTGTTGTTTTAATCGAGTTATTAGCAATAACTACCCCATCTTCATTAAACCATTGATTTATAGCTTCACTATTTGGTATTACAGCAGAAATTAAAATCTTCTGAACTTCCTTTGGAAAAGTTTGTTTAACTGTTGATAAAAGTAGTTCAAAGTTGCTTCCACGACTTGGATCATCAAAAAGATGTGCCTCGTCAAATATACAGAGACCTATTTTATCAATAAATGATCGGTTATTTCTCAATAAAAACAATAATTTTTCCGGAGTTAGTACAAAGACTCTTTTTTTACCATCATTAAAAATTGAAAAATCCTGCGGAAACTCCGGTAAATCAAAGATTTCACTAACAAACACATCGTTATCGTTAATAAAGTGTGCATTAATGTCTCTATATATTTCTCTACATAACGCTCTATACGGGGCAATGATTAATGCGTTATTAATTCTATCAGAGTAAAATGCTGAACGTAATATTAGATTTATTGATGCTGTTTTTCCTGAGCTAGTCGGCATCTGAACAATACCAGATTTACCTGAAAAAATTCCTTGGTTCCCTAATTCAATTTGAGATGGCCAAAGCTCCTTTATACTTCCTTCAGATTGTATATAATCTTTCCACAAAGAAAAATCTAATTCTGAATATTTAGGTAGTAATTTCGTTGATGAACAATTGATTTTTTTACATACTACTGCTAAAAGACAATTTACAATAATTACAGAAAAGTCACTTCCAGTTCTATATACTTTATCTTGCAACTTACTAAAAACATCTATAGAAAAATCAGTTTTTGATAAAATATAATTTCTGTATGATGCAACTAGAGTATTTAACTCACTGTAGTATTTACCTTCTGTTTTTGCATAATCTAAAAAAATTCTATCTGTTAGTATTTCAATAAACACACTAGCAAGATTTTTAGCATCTCCTAACAACTGCATATTATTCGATATATAGTTAATTATAACCCGTGAGCTTCCATTATAATCTCCTAGGTAATAAGCAGTTGCACCTAGTATTGCAATGTAATCCTGATACTTATCAGAATGAGCTAATTCTGATAAAAGCAATGCATCAAAATATTCAGCAGCATGATGTAATTGAACTTTTAATTGTGAATTGATGGTCTTGTAGCCAATATAATCTTCAAAATATTTCCTAGAAGCATCTGCAACAATTGCTAGTGCTACAAGAAACGATTTTTCAGCATTTTCTGGAATGGGAATATGACTTTCTAATGGAATATCAAATTCAATCATCTTTGCCTTTGAACGTACTAACTTCGAAAAATATAATGAGTTTCTTCCAAATTCTATCATACCTCACTCGCTTTCAAATAAAGTTTTTTTATAAAATTCATTAAATTATCAGAATGTATAACCAATAATCGAAGTGTTTCATAACCTCTGTGTGATTTCGAAACTGCTTCTTTAATAAGGTTGGTGTCATAAGATTCATTAGAGTGAACTGCAACAGCACCATAAACTATTTTATATGGATTATCAGATATATTTAAAAATCTTCTTACTACAGATGCTTGGTCATCATTGGAGTTCTTTAATCTTAAAAAACTTGCTACCACTGAGGTTGAAAATCGTTCAAAGTCTTTATCTGAATGATCAATTGCTTCTTGGAGCTTCTTTTTAGCGTTAGAACTATTTTTCCTTGATGCCGAGGACTTCACTTCCATAACTACAATTTCATCATTATCTGATTTCAAAGAATCTATTTTATACCCTAAAACATCACTTCCTTGAGTTGAAGTATTCTTATTAACTTTTCTATCATAACGAGTCCTAGGAACAATGTATTCCTCGACATACTGAAGATAATCAGATATTAAAATTTCTCCAAAATCACCCGACATAGTTGAAAGACCAATACCACTATCTGATGGTAACTTAAAATCTTTCAAATACTTATTCGAAGATATATTCAGATCAGTTGTCATTTCTTTAAGTTCATCATCCGAACAATAGTTACGCCTAAACTGTTTTGCCCATTCTTCAAAAATTTCTGGTTCATCTTGAATATCTAAACGGAATACTTCTATTTTTTTACATTCTTCAGTATATATTGGATTTTCTGAAATTAGGTATTTCATATATCTATGTGTCATAACAATTCCTCCCATAATATGTCCAAAATATTAACAGAATTCCAACTACAATGAAGATAAATAATGAGGAATTGCTGCAGGGTACATTATATCATCTAGACTATTCTCTTCGATTGACATTATAGCACTCCACAATGGAAGGTTCACTTAAAAATATAACCTATTCAAATATTTCTTTATGTTTAAGACATAGTTTCCGTGATTATTTCTCAAAACTGCCTACGATAACATATCTTATTTTTTCTCCACCAATCGATTGATGGTTTCTTTAACGTGTCCATCAAATTCTACTAACCTAACTCTCTAATAATAAGGGATGTGACACCCCCTAAGTCCATTGTGTCCTTCCCCATAAACTGCTATAATTTTCTTGTAGTTCGATGAAACTACACTCGAAAATTAATCCTTTCAGTCTCTAATCCTCCTAATAGAAATAGAGACTCCTAATCAATCCAGTTCACATCATAATCTCCTACAAACTCAGATGTGAACAAACCTCCTTTACAACTAGGGCCATCGCCCTAGTTTTTTTGTGTTTGAAACCTACAGGATGTCCGACTCACGTGCATGAGTAATTCTACATGCTCTAAAAATCTTTAAAATCACTAGTATCACTCCAAATTTTGTAAATAAAAAAGACACCCTGCAAGGTGTCCTGAATTATATCCACAGTAAATGCCACAATATAGATAAACTCATCTTTAGGTATAAATAATCTTACAAAATGCTTCTATGCTATCTTATTCTCTAATTAAACCTACTTTGATAAATTAAATTAAACAACCACTGAAGATTGATTAATGGTTTTGGTTGAGCATCAATCACAGGTTGAACAGTTTCTCTAATTTCTTTTTGGACTTTTCGTTGATTATATTTAATAGTATGATAACGTTTGTCAAAAGCATGTTGGACAGAAAAATTACGATTAAGAAGATACCTATCATTTGATTCGGAATGAAAAAATAGAGTATCACCTGTAAGATCTAATAAAGACGTTTTAGTTCCTTTTTCTCTAGTTATAGAATACGACCCATCATCATCGTAGCTAATACCTTCTATTTCCGGTGTATAGGCCCAACCCATATTCTCCATCAACATAATGATGTCCGGTTCTGTTCCCTCTTTATGAGGAATATGCTGAGCATAATAAACAGAGTTAAATTTTAAATTAATAAAGATAAATAGACTCATTCCTAAGACTGTAACCAACCCTATAAATAGTCCTACAATAATCCCTAAAATATTGCTTTTTTTCATTGTCATCTTCTCTTTCCTCTTCTACGACCAAACAATCTCTTGACTGGATTAACAACAAAACGTTTTACAGTATTTACGACAGGTCTTGCAATATAACGTTTTGTTGCTTTTGCAATTGGTCTAACAACTTTTTGATAAATTGGTCTAACAATTGGTTTCACAACACGGTTGTAAACAGGTTTAACTATCTTATTATAAACTGGTTTGATAATGTTCCTATTGACAAACCCAGATACTGGTTTAACGATACGATTATAGACTGGCTTACTTATATTGTTGTAAACCACTTTACCAACAGGTTTAACCACTGTATTATTAACAAACTGTACAATTGGCTTAGCAACAGTCCTAGTACTATTATATACTGGTTTTGCGATTTTATTAATAGTAAAATTAGCTACTGGTTTGATGAAGTTTTTGTTAATTTAGAAACGGTTTGTATGGTTTTATTGCTCATTCTAACCAAATTTCTTCTAATTGGAGTGGTAAGGTTTTTCTCGAAGAATTTTAGCGGTTGTTTGATAAAGGTAATAGCTCGAGACTTTAATGGCTCCCAGAGATCTGTTCGAAAAGTTCCAAGCGGGTTTTTAAACAACCTTTCTACAAAAGCTTCAATATTTTTAAGTTTTTTTAAGGCAATCAATGCTATACCAGACAAACTTGCAACGCTTCCAATTAATAAGAGACTCATATATCTATCTGTAGGTGTATTTTTCGACTGCTCTTCTAAGGCTTGAGAATAGTATTCTTGGCGTTTCTGTTCCAGATTATCTGTACTGTAATATTTTTCAATGGCTTGATCAAGATCCATATCTTTAAACTCACTATGATATTTCAAGATATAAGCATCAATATCCGTGAGGAAATCCTTTTTATCGATAGTAGTTAGCAGGTCCCCCACTAAGGAGTTATTTTGGAAGAGAATCTCTTCAGTAGATAAACGAGTATTATACGGGGACAGCCCTGCAAATAATTTAACTATTTCTTTTAAAAATCCACTTCTATAAGAGGTAGCAATGGGTGCAGCCAGATGCGGAAAATCTATTGTGTAAGATTTATACTTATGTGAATCCGATAATAAAGTAAAAACTCGAGGAGTTAAAAATTTCGAAGATTCGCCAAAATCATTTGTCATTGATTGTAGCTTATCATCAGCATATGAAACTCTAGCAATGGCATTTGCAATTGTATGATTAATTTTATCATGATCTTTACCATATTTTTTCCGAGCTTCATCTCCAACCGACTTAATATAGGTAAGAAAATCCTTTTTTTCATCAATGGACATATTGGTATTGACTAAAAATGGATCTTTGTCCTTCTCGTTTTTTGATGGTTTTTCTTGACTCTTAGGTATAGTTTTTGGAATTGGTAAACCTGGGCTATTGTATTGTTCTATTTCTAAATGGTTGCCGTAATGAGAAAAAGTCGGCGTTGTAACATAGCTTTTTGAAGAATGGTATTGCACTCTAGTATTAGTATCATATGATTGGCTAGCACTATTTGGTGGCACCAAAGGATGACCAACTAAAGCGAGCTGTGACTGAGATTCTTTACCTTTATTCTTATTTATCAGAACTTGATGTATAGGTTGTTGAATTTTCTTATAAGTAAAAACCTTTGTAAGTGGTTGGTTAACCAAAACTTCAAATCTTTCTGGCGTTCTATAGCCACTAATTTCTTTTGGTGTATGTGTCACCTTTTGGCCATCAAGTGCAATATATTTCACACTCTCAGATAAGACTTTGCCATTTTCATCTTGGAATTTTAAAGTAACTGGAAATTCTTTCTGATAAGCAAACTGAATCCTTGTCCTACCCCAGCTTTCTGAGAATTTCTTTACATCAATTAAGCGATAGTCTTTAATACTTATAGAATCAACCTTATAAGATTCATCATCAAAGCCTTTATAAAATTCTGTCTTCTTCAGTTCTTTGCCATGATTGTCTACATACTGAACTATAATGGACCTAGAAATGCGAGATTTGATATTTGCTTGTAAACTGCTTCCAAAAATGTCATATCGAACAGCCATTGGATAGGAATAAGAATCATTAACTCTTTCTGGTGCTGGCGAATAAAAGGTATAATCAAAATTTGAAATAAAACCTGCACCTAAATAGCCACCCTTCGGCAAATCCTTAGACCCATTAAGTCCTACTACACCCGGTGTTGCATCATAAATAATGCCATCTTTTTTTACAAGATTAGACTCCGTTGGAATAATTTCAACCAAATTTGCAAGATTGGTCTGTACCCCTTGGGCTGCATCAATATCTGTTGATATGAAACTTACTACCACAGGCTGTTCTATTTTTGTTCCATGCTTGACAATTTGATAGTGGAGAGCAAGATTGCTCGCATTATTATATAAGATAACAATTGAATTTCCTGTTGCACCCAAGATTGACTGCTCTCCAGCAAATCCAAGTCCTTTAGGACGATTATCATTGTATCCAGAGTTAGAGGCCCATTCATCTTTATCACTTTCTAGAACAGTCCACAGTAAGTCTAACTCTATCCCTGATAAAGTCTTACCTATATAATTGATACGACCGCTATCTCCTACATTCGTGCTATAAGCTATAACAGGTGTAGAGGGTGTATTAGAAGCCCCAAACCTCTCAGGATCATTTATGATACCATTTTCTTTTCCCTGTATAATCTCTGTATATGTCTTGTCTGACCAATGAAGTCCCTCTTCTGTTAAGAAGTTATCATCAGTTAAGTTATTTCCTTCAAGATTTATTTCAACATCCTTAAAGAAATCAGTGCCTGTAACTGATGGGTCTACACCTCCAGAAATTTCAACATTAGTAATAGTCGGTTCGGTACTTCCATTCTTTTCGTCTTGCTTCAAACTTGAAAGTGAATTCGCATTATTTCCTATAATTATCTCATGCGTAGCTGGTTCCTTTGTATCACTTACATTAGTATCTGTACTTGTTGTTACATTTTCATCAGCTTTAATATTATAGGAGTTCAAAGCTATAACAGAAGCAAAAAGAAATATCCCATATTTAACAAATAATTTCACAACATCTCCTTTTAATTTTATTGAATATTAATATTATCGAAAAATTTAATCCTTGTCAAGAGATATAACTTCCGAAAAAATAGTAATAAACACTAAAATATACTTCAATTAAGGAAAATATTGTCAATGAAACAGCATCTTTTGTCCTACTTGAAATGGTGCTGTTTTGATTCAAAAATAACTTCAATACCAATATGCTAAACAAAAGCTTTATGATCTTCATGCCTATGCTCACTTAAAAGTACTTCACCAAATTGTACTCCACTATCTTCACTGACTCGTTCCTGGCAATCGACACAATACAATTCTCTAGCCAATCGCTGTTGTCGCCCACCTACATAGACCACCTCTTCCATTCCAGGCAACATATAAGGTAGCATGGTATCAACCAGCTCATCAAAATGTGATTCATCGTTACTTAAAAATAAACGTGCAGGATGGTCACTATTATCAAAATCTCCAATGGCCACAAGACTATCATCTTCTGTCAAGAGATAGTAATAAGCAGCTGTGCGGTCTTCTGTATATCGAAAGAATAAATGTGATTCATGACAAAATGGGCATGTTCTATACTTATGACCAATAGATGATTTTAACCAACGTACAAGCAAATCCGATAAAGAAGCTTTGATTCTCTTAAACCAGAACAAGACATTAGGTAGAATAAAACCAACAATTATAGGGATAACAGTTAGATTATTGTCCACAACCAAAAGATAAAACTGGAACATGGCTGTTAGTAGTAGAAACCAGACAATCGTATTAAGAAACATCTGATTCGTGCCACTCAGAAAAGTACTGACTACTGTAGACTCTTTATTCTTCACAAAGGTAAGAGTAACACACTTGATGGCAAACATAACTACAAACATAATGACATAGGCTAACATTCACTTACCTCATTTTCAGCATCAGTAAATTCAGAAGCTACTTCTCCCAAAAGAGAGATTAACTTAAAGCACCCAAGGTATTATCTTGACTTAAATTGGCAAGCATACGGTCCAGAGTCTTTAGACAACGTTTCTTCTCTGAGAGTTTCCGTCTATCCAATAAAGCACTATCTTCTAAGTCTTCTGTGTCACTAGAGGAACGTAGTTCATTTAGATCATAAATATCACCAACATCTAGGACTGATAACTTACGAAGCACCCTAGAAACGACTAATGAAGAATAAGTCTGCGCGTGCTCTAGAAGTTCTGCAGACTCTTTCAACTTTTGAATAATGGTGTCTCTTTTGGAAAGTTCTTCCTCATCTAAAAGCAAAGCATCCAAGGGAAAAAGTTGTTCCACGATTGTCTTTTGACCAGGGACAAAAGCGTTACTTTGTCTCAAACCAGTGCTAGGAACAAAATGCTTTCCGTTAACAACTATAAGTCTCTTACCTAACCACTTGTCGACAATGCCACGCTCACTAGAAACTATGACACCATCCATTCGTGTTATTTGGATCGCAACCTCGTCACCTACTTTTAGACTAGCAATCCATTCTGAAATATCTTTTTTTGACAAATACATTATTTTGTTTCCTCCTTTGCAACTGACACAATATCATGGATAGTATCCTCATCAAGACGAGGTGCAGCATGTTTTCCACCTGCCATTCGTTCAATACGTTTGGACCATCCACCAGAGTTCTTATCCTTATGATAGATAACTGCTGTTGCTGCTTTCTCTACTCCCATAGCTTTAGCTAAATTCTTGCCACTTTCGTCAAGAACATTAACATAGATAATCTTGTTTCGTTCTTTTTCAGTTAAGCTCTTATTGAGTACTGGAATTGATTTTTGACAGTAAGGACAATCAGGTCTAAAGAACACATATATCTCTGAAGCTGTATTTTTCTTATAAGGATAAATGACATTATCTTCTTTAAAATAATCAAGCTGATTTGATGTAATCTTTGTTGCGTGGAAACTTTGTTGCGTGAGTTCTTGATCAAAAACCGTCGTAACCATACGATTACTATAACTGTATTCATTCTTATAACTAGAGGTAAAACCAATCAGAATTACAGGTAACATAAATAACCCAAGAACAACTTTAGTCGATGTAAACTGGTGGGCATGGTCCACACCTTGATATACGATATAAAAGGTCGTAAGAACCCAAGGTAAGATAATTCCAAAAAACAAACCAAACCAATCAAACGGAAATGCATAGACAACCCTATGGTTCACTACAACTACCGTCAAAATAGATAACGTCACAAGGATCGCATAGCTAATATACCAACCCTTGTAAAGCGGATTATCCTTTAGCTTGGGGAATGCATCACAAAGGGTTTTCCAAGCAGATTCAATTTTTATTGTCATTAATTACCGTTACCTTTCAATCTTTCTTATCTTTAAAACACCACCAGATACTTACAACAAATTCAAACTATCATGTGACTTTCTTACATACTTTTAAATAGTTGAGAGAATGATTATCTGTTGCAGTTGCTGCGAGTGACTTATTCTTTTTTAACTGATAAGAATTCATCAACCTTCCATACAATTCTTCTTCCTAAGTATTCCAAATAATCCATTTACAAATACCTTTACTCTATCTATAAACAATCAAGAAATAATCATCAAAAGGGAGTTTGATTTTTTCTGGTAAAACTTCTTTTGGGAATACAATGATCATATGTTCATACTCTATTGAGAATTCATCATATAAACTAGTTAAGTGTGGAATCAAGTCATTTTTGATATATGCCATAGGTATCATAGGGTACTCTTTCAATTCCCATGAGTCAGTTTCAACAACAGCTGATAACTGGAATTTATCATCATCTAAAGGTTCTGATATCTCCTTTACAAGATAATCTATTTTCTGTAGTTCAGAAAAATCATAAGCCTCGCAATCACACCAATCTTTATGATTTGAAAACATCTTTTCTTGAATGATTTCGACAATAACGTCAGACGCATTTGTTGTTGTTTGACTGAACAAAGAAATATTTTTACGCTTTAACATGTCATGTCCAGTTACACCTTCAACCTCAACCTCATTTACATATTCCAAAAAGTTCATTAAACGTTTAGATACTTGCGTATTATCTTTACGACTATTCTCGAAAACGAAAAATAAACTAGAATTTTCGAATGCTGGTTCTTCTGCGTAACCAAATATTTTAGAAAGTAGAATTGTTTGACGTTCTGTTGCTCGGTCATACTCAATAAAAAAAGGGCTATCGTTCACAAATACAACAGCATCAGGAACCATTAAAAGATTAACCCGACTAATAGGAAATACGACTTGTATGTTTAGGTCATAAACAGACCTGTCTTGGTTTTTTAAGAAAAGCTTGTTTAAGATTTTAGCAACTAAACGTCTGGTCTCTAGATCATGAATATTTACGGTTTGAGGTTTCCCTCCTAGAAGGTTATTACTGACAATGCTATATACTGACCTATCATATTCTGTCGTTGTTGTTAGCAACCGTATTTTATCAATCCCCTTAATCATAGTAAGCAACCAGGTACTAAAACCTTTGTTCAGATAATATATTTTTCTCTTACCGCTTCTAGCATCCGAACATGCTGAAATAGGATGATTAACCTTTCCAACAAGACGATAAAACCATGAATTAGGGGTTTTGGATTTTCGAGTTACTGCAGTATAAATGAGGTCTACTATTTCCTTATCAAAATAACCAAACCTTAGTAAATGATAAAAGATGATAAGCTCCTCTTCTGAAAACGACAGTAAGGTATTTTGCTTTTTTGAAACAAAATAAGAAGCTATTTTATTTCTCTGAGTGTAATGAATTTTATTTTTTTTATTTGAAATAAGTGAGGTAAAATCTCTATTTTTTATATCTTGCATTTTGTAGTCCTAAAATAGTCAATCAATAGGGTATATAGTCTGGTCTTTTTTTGAAGAGTATAGATATTATTTTAAAAGTCGTGCTATGCCTTTACTATTGACCCTCACAGGCATTCTCTTGTACCCGTAAAATGTTGATTGATACTTTCATCTCCTCTCATTCATAACGTCGTAGTTTATTTTTATAACGATAATCCCTAAAAAACATGGTTTATTCTAGCTATATAGTAGCCACTATTTACTCATTTATGATTTACGAGTTTCTAATATTAGTCATCAACCCTATAAATACAGTAAACTCTTAGACTTTTGTTCTCTCTGTACTTTCATTTATAAAATCTGGTTATTACATAATACTAGTAAAAACCGATTTTATGGGGTTTTAAGCACTTAATAACTACAATTAGGATTCATTTATAATAGGTCGCTATAGTGTTCAGTATACCCTAGAATAGGTTATTTTCAAGGGAGTGACATGGGTTGACTTTTAATATTCTTGCTCTATACTATTAGACATAATTAATAATTAAGGAGCAAATTATGGCAGGAAAAAACAAAAAAACTGAATCAGATTTTATCAAGGAACTTGAAGCCTTAGAACAACAAAAGAAAGAAGCTACAGAGCAACTTAAAGCTTATCAAAAATCACAGACTGATAAACTAGGGCAGATCTATTTTGAATTGAAAAAACTAGAAAATCCAGATTTATCTATTGATGAGTTAGTTGTTGAAACACAAAATAAGGTTACAGAAGTAAAGAAAGAAATTAAGCGAAGAAAAGCAGAAGAAAAAGCAAGAAAGGAGGCTGAGAAGACTAATAAAGAAACATATAATAACTCTCAAAATTAGAACAAAAGCAACGGAAATCCGTTGCTTTTTATGTTATCTAAAACCCTTCTTCTTCATCAATATCCATTTGTTCTACATTACTTTCTAAAGTTCTAGTTGCTTTCTCACGAGCTACACGAGAGAGTTCTTGAGGTAATTCAAACTCTTGATTAGGTGCTTGAATATTTTGAGTATCAACTGTTTCGGGTGTAGATGATGGAGCTAGGATTACTCTTTGAGTTATTTCTTTATCCTTTAACTCACCAATATCATTTTTGCTATTTACAGTTTGTTTTTCTTCAACAACTGGTGGGTTCTCTGAGTTATTGACCTCTTCTTTTTGCTCAATATCCTCTGTTACCTCTTCTCTAATTAAAGTACCTTCTCTATGTTCTGTTATACTATCGTTGACTAAGATTGTTCTTTTAACTGATGGGGAATCATCTTTTTTCCCAACTGTATCATTCACATTACTATCAACATTTGGCACCTTAACATCCATGATTGCTTGCCATTCTTCTTCAGAAAAATCACATTCAAAGAGGTGGCTTTCAGACTCTTTTTGAGCATAATATTCTATCACTTCTGCTCTCCACAACTTGTATGCTTTTGCAATTTCCGGTTCTTCCTCTCCAAGCCCATAAACCTTATTGAAAGGTGTATGTGAGACAAAAGAGTCCTTTGAAATATCCATTTCAAAATGCGGAGATGTTGTCAAATAGATCATATTTGAGACTTCATCATCACTGACGATAACACCACCAACTTGGAATTTCTCTAGGTTATTTGCATCTCTAGCAGTGAAGTTATCTTCTTCTACTACTTCCTCTGAAGTCGCACTTGAGTTCCCTTGATTTCCTGCTAAGAGATCATCGTTTGCTGCACGTTTGGTTTCTTTAAGAGCATAATGTTTTCCTCCTGAACGTAGATTAATGAACTCTACAACCTTTGTTGAGGTTTGTTGGAAGGTAAAGGCATTACGATAAGACATCTTGATTGCATCAGCCCCAGATTCGCCAATAGAATCTCTAATTTGTTCGTCATGTTGATAAGCATGCATAACTGGAACATGGAACTTACGAGACTCATCTAGGAAGTTACTATCATTACCTGGCATCAAGTAACCATTCTTTTCATCTTCATAAAAAGCAAAGAAAGGGGACTTATCTGGGAGACGTCTTTGAGCAGCATTTTGCATAACTAGTGTTACCATCTGTGCTACCATTCGAGACTTTTCTTTACCAAGAACACCTTTAGCAGAATTGACCAAAATCATCCCACCCGTTTTTAAAACAATATCTAAATCTTTGGTACTTTGAGAGAAAAATACACGACGGATTTCTGGTGAAGATGATAGGTCATCAATAACTGCTTTTAGACCAGACACGTTAGCATCAAAGGTATAATAATATTCCTCTGTGTACGAATTTAATTGATGAGCATTGATAAAATAATCATAAGAACTTTGGAGGTTTTCAAGTTTATTTCTTTCATCATTAAATGCGTTTATAGCTTCATGCACATTCTCTGGTCTAAGGATAGTATCAAAGAGTTGTTCGTGTTCACGATTGTACTCTGATTCCTCTAACCACTTCTCTTTTTCCTGCTCTAAGAACTCTTCATGCTTTTTCAGCGTTTTTTCAAAAAGCCTTTTCTTTCGATTGAGTAATTGTTCAAAAACAGCAATATAGGCTTCAATCCAATCACTAGAACGTAACATATTTGAGAATTCAGTTAGTGTTGGAGACTTACCTTTTAACATGTAGTTTATTGGGGCATCTGGTATCAACGCTACCTCTTTAATGACCGTAATGATATTATCAGTAAGTTGTCCTTCTTGGTTAAGGAAGAAAGAAGAACCAGTCCCACTTGGATCACTAAATCGTTTAAATAAGTCTCGAACAGCCCCTTTTACCTGAGTAGTATCTCCATCCAAAATATTAATTGCACCTGTTCCTGGGTTAGTAGGATCTAGAGTCCAAATCATTTCATCAGGGAAGCCCATTTTATGAGCGTACTTAACAATTGTGCCATACATCGAACCTGATGGTTCAGTCATATAAATACCATTTGTAAGCTCTGCAGCATAACCATTGTTATACCACTGTTCCAACAATTCACGTCTTTTTTTCTTCCGTTCAAACTCTGTGTTAAAGAATTCTTCTTCCAGTTCTTCATCTACTTTCGTCAAATACTTACGATAGGATAATAGATAGTATTTCATATTTTCCATATCCTGTAGCATTGCTGGAATCAGAATCGTTGCCGATTTACCAGTACCAATCAAACCAAAGATAATAGTGTGATAAGTCCTCTCGTTAGCATGTAAAATCACTTGCTCTCCAGTTTTAGAGTTAAGCCCCATAACTAAATTCGCTTGACCTTTTTCATCTTGATTATGAACAATATTACTTAATACACTGTCTTGGAAGTAACGTCCTCCTAGCCATTGCTCAACAAGTTTCTCATAGGTTTTTTCAGCAATCCCAGTCGCATAGCTATTATAAAAAATAAGACCAATTGCTCCAATCGGAGTTAACAATAATAAACTGTTAAACCAGTCAGCTCCTATTAAGGGTTTTAGGGTATGATAACTTAATACAATACCTGTCTGACTTCCATTTGGTATCGACCAGGGCATATATTTGAGATAATTATCTGCTACATCATACATACGATTGATGAGGGATAAGATAAAGTTATTGATTGTTAGTACATATAATCCAGAAGATATAAGTACTGCTGCTAGTGCTGCTCTTATAGCATACTTACCAATAATCTTCTTTCGTTCTGCTCGTTTCAAGGTATCATATTTTTCAAATAACACGAAAATTTGACGACTTGTAACATTACTGTGCCATACACCAATGTATAAAACTAAAGCCATATTAACGAACAAATATAAATAAAGATATAAATACCCAATTAGGCAAACGCCATCTAAAGATAAACATAGTAATATTGAAAACAAATAATCCAAAAGATATATGATATACCCAATCAATATATTTTCGCCAACAAAACAGTAAGATATCTATAGTTCGCTTACCATTTGTATAATAACGATTAAAAAATAATTTCAAGATCTTCCGCATAAAGCACCTTTCTAGTAAGCAAACATTCTTTTCAAGAATTCCATGAATACAACAATAGCAATCGGACTTATTATTCCAAGTCTAATGAATAGATTTCGTCGAGGTAAGCTTGTTGTTTTCTTACCTTCTGTAATCAACCATTGATAGTGATATATGTATCCCTGTATGAAACCATATGCAGGTAATATCCCAACTGCTAGAATTTCTATTAGGGTAAAGACCTCTACGAAACTAATCATAGAGAAGTCACTACTATGTGTGCCTCCCTTTGATATCATTGCGAGTCCATAGATGATGAAAATAGGGATAAATGTAACGATATATAAGAATAAAATTGATTTTAAGGCAAAATTTACTCCCATGATTTGTTTCTCTGGATTATTGATAGATTTAGCATAACTCCACCTACCGATACCGATGAAGACCAAGGTAATAGGTAAGACATACCGAATAAAGACTATCAGATAATAGACAATAGCATTGATATTATGATGATTCATGTTCCCTCCTTGTTAAATTTTTCTGTTCCGAACGTAAACAAAAAGTTCCCATTTCAGAGGGAACTATATGCGACTCAACTAGTAAAAAATGTTGATAAGATTTTACTGTTCACACGATTCGGATAGAAACTATTGAAACGTGATTTGATACGAAACAGACATTTTTTCTCTTCCGTATTCTGTGAATGACTGCTCACTTCTTCAGTTTTTTTAGCCACTCGACGCCCCCTGCTATTTGCGTCTACCCAGCGATAATGAGCATCTTGAATAACAACTGAAATTTCATCTCCTTGCTTAAAAGGAACTCGATTTAAAGAACCTGAGTCCTTCATTTTAATTTTGATACCTGGAAAGTCAACCAACTCTACTGTATGTAGACTCTGTGGATCAAAACTGATGAATCGCACTTTAAACAATCGTCCTATGACTTTCTTATTATCAATCATCTCAATCAAAGCATCTTGAGGTGCTTCTTCGAGAACTTTCATATCTCCCTCGATACGAATATAGTCATGGATAATGTGACGTTCTCTTTGATTTGGACTTGGTTTTTGGGTATTGGCCCCAGTAATTTTAAATTCCACCCTATCAAAGACTGATACTACTTCGTCTAGGTTAACAAATGAAGAATCACACTCATAACTTACCCTATGTTTTGGAATGAATACCGTTTGTGATTTTTTGGTCATTACCATGATACCTGCATTACTACCATTGTTAATCACGGCAGAAACAATACCTTCATGAGTACGTTCCAAGATGTTTTTTCTATCTCGATTACGAGAAGAGTTATCTTTACTCTTTTCAATTTGCTGAAGAAGCTGGTAATTAGTTAACCACTCAGCTAACTCAATACTACCTTCAACAACATAGTTTGATGGGTTATTAATCGTTAGTTTATAATTGTCGATAGTTTGGATATGAATTTCAGTTAATTTGCAAGGGAAAATACGCCCAACCATTTTAAAGAAGTCTTTGGTTGGCGGAAGCCAGATTCTGTTTGCTTAATATAAACTGTTGTTCCAGCAAGTTCTCCATTCTGAACACGCCCTACTAACATATCGCAGAATGCGACACCTTCACCGATAGGGCGACCATTTCTATTTCTCGGAATAAATGGCTGTGTTTCAAGTACATTCTCTACTACAACTGACACAACCTTATTAGTTGCTTGTTCTAACAAATACTCATCTTCAGTATTTCCGAGATCAATATATGGGAGTGTATAGTTTCGAATGATATCTGAAACTTCTTCTGGAACACATTCAATTTCTGGTTGCTCAAACCATTGTTCTTGTTCATCTTTCCTATCTGCAACAACCAATGTTTTAAATTTTTGCTCCCCTAAACTAGCATAATGGACGTTCTCATAACCGTCCTCTCTTATAAGTTTAAGTGCTTTCATATGTTTCTCCTTTAATGTCTTTTTTGACATTAAAAGCATAACAAAAAAGGTCACTACCTGTAAGATAGTGACCCCCCTTGACTTTTGTTAATTCATAGCGATAAGAAGCCCAACACCTAAGACTACAATTGGTGTAATTAAGGCGAAAATTGAAAAGATTTTCTTGGCGATACCGATGGTAACATATAAGAAACTCGCTAATGTTAGTAATAGAACCAAGATCATAAACATAATTCTCACCCTTTCTTCTGGCTCTGTTTTTAATTATTATTATATAGATTTTTGATATCAATGCAAGGCTAGAGAGCAACAAATGTAAAGATAAGAGGTTACAAAATAATTTTCAGAATCAGTACAAAACGGTTGGTTTACTCTTCTTACCCTTTCAGTACTCCGTAACTGAGGAAATACTTAGTTTGGGTAAACTGACCAAAATGTGAATATTATCTGAACAAGCTTTTACTTTAAGTTTCTTAACACTTTTTTATATAATTGACAAAAGATTTGAGCAATATTTACTCTGTATTTCCCATAGATTATTTTTACACTACCTCTTTGCTTAAATGATATAAATGAGTATAAACAAAACAAATCTAAAGGACATCTATGTCACTTAGATTCGTTATTTTGTATTTAAATCTTTTTCCATTTTTAGATTTCTGATGAGGACTTGGTCGCCAAAAGCTTCTGCACATTATTATGCTAATTTAATGATTTGATCAAAGTATTTTTCTCTTTCTGAACTAAGGTGATGTGTTACGGTAATGTAGGTAATATCAGGATTTTTTAAAAGATTATTTTCAATAAAATCAGCATTAGTCTTATCAAGATTGGCTGTAGCTTCATCCATAATAATAATTTTACTGCCTTTTAATAGGGCTCTTGCAATACCAATTCTTTGTTTTTGGCCTTCTGAAAGTAGATCATTAGATACCTTTTCCTTTAAACGCCCCTGTAAGTCCAGTAAATTGACATTTTTCAAAGCTTTTTTTATTTCATTTTGTGTAATGTCTTGAGACCACAGAGTTAAATTATTTTCAAGTGTGTCATTGTAAATATGTGTGGAATTACTAATATATGCGACTTGAGAAACAATGGAATTTTCATCAATTTCTTTTAACTCTAAATTGTTGTATTTTACATGACCAGTATAATTCTGGAGATTTCCTAGGATAATATTTATCAATGTTGACTTTTCCACTTCCAGATTCACCGATAATAGCGTATTTTTTTATTTTTTTAACTAAGTTGAGATTGAGTTTAGAGAAGACTGTCTTATTACCAAAATTGTATTCTAAATCGGAAATATCAATATTCTCAATGTTATTTACTGTTCTTTTCTCAGTATGTTTAGAAGAAACCTCAAATTTTAAAAATAAAGGTTTAACAGAATGAATTGACACTTGTAGTTGATTAAGTGTTGTTAATGAATTAAAAATATTACCTGAAATTTGTCCTACAGAAGATATAGAACCAATTGAAACTTGTCCTAAAGTGATAAGTAAACCTGTCAAGAAAAGAATTGACATTTGTGCCATAATAGAAAATGCAGACATGATTGTCTCTATTCTAGTACTGTTTTGAGTAAAGTTTACTTTTTGTGTGATATAGTTCCTAATTATTTTTGTGTTCTGAATTAATAGAGTAGGTTTTTTATTCGAATAATAAAGTGTTTTGTATCCTGATAATTGGTCATTTAATCCAGATATGAGCTCTTCGTTTGCAGTTGAAAATAGCGACATAAAATGTTGCATTTTTGTAGCAAATGGTTTAGGAAGGTATGTAAGACAAATTGTTAATAGTATAGTTAAAACTACAATTCTAATATCATAACTTAAAAAGAGCAATAATAGAAAAGAGAGTGGTAAATAATGTAGAAAATAGACTGTATAAATTTGAAAAAGCCACTATTTTTCGATGATTTGAATATCATTATTTAAAATGGAGAGATGATCTCCGATAGTTTTGCTTTGGAAAGTATGGAAAGAAGAATTAGTTATATTTTTTTGATATAATCGGAACGAATTTTTTTAGAGACATTTCTTGTATTAACTTAGCTTGATGAATAGTAATGATATAAGTAAATACAAGATAGAGAAGGTAAAGTAATATTTCAATTCCCAACCAAATAAGGAAGCTTTTTAAAAATTAGCTGCGACTAATTGATTGGTCATAAATGCTAAGGTAACAGAAGCACCTACAAGAAATGCAGAATTACAAGCAATAAGAAATAGATGCAGTAAATTTTTTTAAATTTAAATTGTAAGATGTATTTTTTTCATAATTTTTTTGTCCTTATTTTTGTACCTTACTTATCAAAGAGATAAGAGTTTCAAAAAAATAGAATTTACTTAACATGCCATGAGAATAGCTATACTTTTATTTCATCACGTATTGGATCAATTAATATAAATTTACCATTTTTTTCTATTGAGTAATCACAAATGTGATTAACGATATCAATACTAGTCTGTAAATAATACATTTTATCAAAAATAGCGATATAACCAGGCATTTGCAAGCCCAAGCCCTGCTAATCCATTATAGAGTGATGTACTTTTTGGCATAGGGATGTTCTACTCCTCTAGCTAGCTTTTTTTAATAAAAATCATCATATTCTGTAGTTTGTTCAGAAATACTAAATTTTATTAATTCAATAATTAAACCTGAGTTTCCATCTACTAGATATGGAGAAAGATAGTCTTCAATGATTAGATAAGGAACATTTTTTTCGTATCTGATGTTATTAGAAATAATAGATTTTACTAGCTTCCTAAATAAATTAGGATTTTTTTAGTTTTGAGTTTAAAAATGGTTAGTAGACGATATTTTTTTCTTTGTATTCCAGATCATTAAAAAAAGTTTTCAGATAACATGTCGTCAGATAAATTTTCTTGTGATTCATCTAGTAAAAATTCTTGCTAACTGAGAATCTAAATCACTTCCTTGAATATCTTTTTACTGTTAATTTATCAGATGGAGTAAGTCCTAATTGATTTATTGCTAGATAGTTATCTACTTTTTTTCACACCAAGATTTACCTTCTATAAAAAAATTGTAGAACTAGTTACTAGAGTATCTAACAGTTGATCTCGTTTATATATGAGTTTTTTTCCAAATCCATTCCTAGTTTGATAAAGTTAATAAAAAAACATTCTATTGTTCCTTTCTAACTTAAAGTCTTTCATAAATTTATTTAATAGTTGTGAAGGGAAGTTCATCTCTAAACACATCTTTGTAAATAGCTTTTAAGGTCGCTGTTCCAGTTTGATCAAATTTTTAAAAAGTGAACTTGCATTGGTTAATAGATTGATGATACAGTACCATAATTTGACTATATCTTTATGTTCAAATTTTTTTCATATATTGTTTTTTTGGATAGCAGCTATTTGTTGTTGCTATCAATTGTTTTTTTCATTTTTTTAAATATGCTGTTTCAAAGTCAATAAAATAAACTTTGTTTTCTGATGTTAATATGATATTACTACAGGAGATATCGTCAACAATAACACCATGATTATGGATATATTCTAATGATTTAAATAGCTTTGAAATTATTTGTTGGAGTTTATTATTGAAAGTTGTAATTTCTGAAGGAGTTCGTTTTAGGAGTAAATTAAAGTCTGTTTTTTTAAAGCGTTAAGTGTTTTACCTTCAATAAATTCCTCAACGAGGTAATAGTTACCTTCTAAATAAAAAAATCATCAATGTAATTAGGAGTTACTGAACCTGATAATTTTTTTTAATTATTTTTAGTTTCATTTTTTTAGTAATTCTATAGAAGTAATATCCCTAGTAGCATAGACATATTTTCGAGCTTCTTTTATAATCACTTTTTGGGAATTAGTAATATCGATTGCAATATAGATATTTCCTGCACCAGTTTGATAAAGGATGGATTTCATATCGTATCTCTCATTTAGGATAGTAGAGGTATTAGTTTTTTCAGGAAAGTATTCTGTTACAAATTCAGGGCAAGAATAGTATGCACCCGGTAAATCTGGATATGCAACACCATTATTATCAAAAAGACAGGGTCTTTGGCCGTTTTTTACAGATGCATTCATGAGTCCATACCTATAAAATATAACCTGTGACTGTTTATAATTTTGGTCTGTCATTATTTGGATGCCAGATTCATATTTTATTTCTTGATAGAGGACATCAAGTAGATAGAGAAAGGTTTGATCGTTTTCAGGGTAGATAGTAATAAACTTTCCAATCTCAGTTTGAGAGGTCTTTTTTGAAAAGATAAAAAATAATTTTTCTATAGAGTTTATAAATTTAAATGGGGTATCGTTCGTTAAACAGATAGTAGTTACAGAATCTAATATTTTTTGATAATTATCTAATGTTGCTGAAATATGTATCTTCCAGCCTTGGTATGGGATAGATTTATTAGTTGAAAATACATAGGTAAAGTTAGAGTTAATAATTAAGTTATCTGGGGATAGATTAGTTGGAAAAAAATCATGGTATCAATCATAAATATTCTCCTTAAAAAGCTAGAACTATAAAAAGATAATATCTTTTTATAGTTCTAGCTTACATCATTTTAAACATCAAAGTTAGATATTGTTATATAGTGGAATTTATTTAAACATCCAAGTTAGATATTGTTATATAGTGGAATTTAGTAGTTCTTCATAGTAGGCTTCGTGAGATACGAGTAGATTATTTGCTCCTAAAGTTTTGAGGATTGAAAGGCAGTTCTCAATAAGTTTTTTTCCAATTTCAACTTTTACCTGATTTAATCCAGAAAGCTCCTAAAAAGTATATTATACTCAAGTTTTTTTCGTGTAAAAAGAGTTCTGGAATACCTATATCTGAAATTATATCTAAATACGACTTTTGCTAAATCTAGTTGATTTCTTTCAATAAATTCAGATATTGCATTTATCAGTAAATCAATCCTAATTTTTTTAAATTTGATTCATTATTTCCAAAAAAAGAGTTGTTCTGTAAATGACTTCTTTTGACAAGTACATTGAGAGTTTCTGAAGAAATAGCTGGCATACTATTTCCTAGTATTATCAACTCCCTCTTACCCCATTGTTCAATATCAAAAAGATAATCCGTGATAATTTT
>BNJT01000615.1_pt1 | contig 198799 bp, 364 predicted proteins | sample 8540491 | NCBI WGS metagenome assembly BNJT01 (sample SAMD00202455, study PRJDB9452) | human saliva metagenome | host: Homo sapiens | reverse complement strand
AGAGAAGGCGATAAACCGACCAACACTCACCATCGGCAACGGCAGCACCATCCGCGAGGTTCACCACCTTCAACCTCGGCACGGTAACCGGCATAGGCGAAACCCGCATCGGCGACGACAACTGGATTATGGCTTACTGCCACCTTGCCCACGACTGTGTCTGTCGGCAACCATACCGTTTTTCGCCAACAACGTCTTTTTGGCCGGACACGTTACCATCGGCGACTATGTCATCCTCGGCGGTTACACGCTGGTGTTCCAGTTCTGCCGCATCGGCGACTACGCCATGACCGCTCTTTGCCGCCGGCGTGCACAAAGACGTACCGCCGTACTTTATGGCTGCGGGCTACCGCGCCGAACCGGCGAGGCATCAACAGTGAAGGCATGCGCCGCAACGGTTTTACCGCCGACAAATTTCTGCCGTTAAAGATGTGTATAAAACCACGATCACCGCGGCATTCCGTTTGAAGAGGCCAAAGCGGATATTTTGCAGCGTGCCGAAACCCAAGCCGAACTGGCGGTGTTTAAAAAACTTCTTCGCCGAATCTACGCGCGCATCACATCCGCTGAAACGTTTGATTGGAATGAGGCCGTCTGAAAAATCATTTTCAGACGGCCTATATTCAGCAAAGCATGAAGGGCGTAAAATACAATTAGTGAAAACCATTCGCAAATATTGCGGTCAAACCGCCTTATCCAGAAAGGAGTTGCTTACGTTGAAAAATCGAAGATGCGTCAGTGAAACGTTGCTGATTACCCTCTACATGAGGCACTCGCCTCAAACCGTCCGATCCCATTATCCACGACGAATCGGCAAGCCGTTTGGTGGCGGAAACAGACTATGATTTCTCCAAGTTCGACCATGCCGAGCGCAGCAGTCAATCGGCACGGCGATTCGGGCCGATTATTTCGACAAACTGGCTGCCGATTTCATCCGCCGCCAGCCCAATCCCGTTATCGTCGTTATCGGCTGCGGATTGGACAGCGGCGCAGACGGATCTAATGGCGCCGGACAACGTGCCGTTTTACCAACTCGACCTGCCCGGGCGATCGCCATCCGCAGAAAACTGCTGCCGCCGCAGGCAGAAGCACTGATTGAGCGCCATCCGCCTTCGATACGGGCTGGATGGAGGACGTGGCGGCATCATCCCGACGCGCAGTTCTGATATTGGAGGGCGTGCTGACGTATTTTCGACAATGAAACCAGTCGGCGGCCTGTTTACATCTGGCCCGTTATTTCCCGCCATAGCGAATCGGTTGTTTGACGTATCCAGTTCGTGGATGGTGAAAAATTCGGGCAAACACGATAAATCAAACATACCCGCGCCCGTTTTGCCGCTCGGCTGCGACGATGACCGCGAAATCGAGCGTTGGGCGGACAATCTGCACCTGATTTCGGCGAAGTGTATGGCGACGGATTTTTCCCGCTTCGGAAACGGCTGGGGCTGTTTTACTGGATTATGCGGCTGGTTCCCGTGTTGCGAAAATTCCTACCGCTTGCCATGACCAGCGGATCGATTGAACGGCGGGCGTTGCGGAAATCCTGCCTTTGGGGAGCAAACCGGCAAACGGGCGGATTCGGCAACTTATTCAAGCCTCCTGCGGGCAAATGTCGGGGAGGAACGGTACTTTCAGGACGGCATTTCCGGTTGTGCGGGTTTGTATGGAAACCGCTATCTGAGGCCGTCTGAAAAAGTTATGCTAGAATCGACTCCTTTTCAGACGGCCCTTATGGTATCCGCCGCATGTTGCTCCACCGAAAACGACTGTTGGCCGAATTGGTCCGCATCCTTGAAGAAGACGGTTATATTTTTGCCGCTGACCCCGCCCAAATCACAGATTCCTTACGCGACAGCGACGACGGGCCAGGCGCGGCTTTTGCGCCGTGCGGCCTTAATCGACCGCAACGGCAGATTGGCCGATGCGCTGCAACGCAACCGAAACGGCGTGTTTTTGGTTAGGTGGTCGCCGCCACCTTGTTGTTCACCTCTTTTTCTGCCACCTTCATCCTGATGGACGAGCAGGGACCGAATTTTTCCCTGGTATTGGCGGGCGCATTGGGCTGAACAGCGCGATGCTGCTGCTGTGGCTGGCGACGGTGGTTTTTCTCGCGCCGGACAACCGTGCTGCCGTTTTCCAGCCCTCCACTTGCGCTGCGCAGCAAAGACCCGGTCAATCAGGCCATACTGAGGCTTTATGGCGGCGAATGGACAAAAACCCGCCGTCCGCTGGCGCATCGGGGCGGCGGCGCACAGCTTGTGGCTGTCCACGCTCGCCGGCGTGCTGGTATGCGTCCTGCTGTTGCTGCTGGTGCGCCAATATACGTTCAACTGGGAAAGTACGCTGCTGAATGCCGATGCATTGGTGAAAACCGTGGCCGCCTTGTCCTGGCTGCCTGAGAAAATGGGTTTTGCCGTGCCGGATGCGGTCGCGGTCGCCTCGAGCCGTCTGAACGGCAGTACGTAGATGCCCGCGCTTGGCGGGACTTTTAATCGGCAGCATTGTCTGCTACGGCATCCTGCCGCGCCTTGCCGCATGGCTGGCCTGCGTGTGGCTGCTGCGCAGTGCCGAATCGGGTCTGCTGCTGGATGCACCGTATTACCGCAAGATTATCGAAGGTTGGCAGAGAAGCATTGTCGATGCCGACGATTTTCAGGAAAAACATTGCCGCAGTCGTACCGGAAATTTGTTTTTGAACGGCGACCCGAAATGGGCGGTGATGCTGGAAACGGAATGGCAGGATTCGGACTGGTATCGGAGCGTGCTGGCGCAAGAATGGCAGGGACAAGGGCTGTGCCGACAGCCGCGATGCCGTAGCGGCATTGACGGGAAGCGTTGCGGCAAACGCCCGCACAGCTTTTTAATCGGCGTGCGCGCCCATACCGTGCCCGACCGGGGCGTGTTGCGGCAGATTGCCGCTTTGGCCGAAGCGGCGCAGGGCGGCGCAGTGGTGCAACTGCTGCAAAGATACGGTACCGTTCATTCGGGCAACCTGCTGCCGCAATGGCATGACGCATTGGACAAACGCGGCATTGCCTGGCTCAATCCGCCGCATATTGCGCAAACGGGCGGCTAGAAAGGGAAGGGCCGTCTGAAAGCCCGGTTCGGTAACCAAACCAAGCTTTCAGACGGCCTCTGTTTATTTCCAATCAATTTATTTTCAATCAGTCTGCCGCCACATCCACGGCTTCCGCCGCCAGCGCGTTTAAGGCAATCGGGAGATTTCGACCAAAAACCGCGTTTGCCGCCGTTGATGTAGATTTTGTCCAGCGCGGCAATCGAACGTTCCATATAGATGGGCAGGGCGGTTTTACAGCCGAAGGGACTGGTGCCGCCGACCAGGTAGCCCTGTCCATTTGTTTGCCTGCTGCGGATCGGCAGGTTCGATGTGCCTCATGCCGAGCAGGCGGTACCGAGTTTGCGGGTCGAAATCTGCTTGTCGCCGTGCATCAGCACGATTAACCCTTTTTCGCTTCGTTTTGCAGCACGATGGTTTTGACGACGGCGTGCTCGTCCACATTCAGGCAGTGTGCCGAATGTGCCGTGCCGCCGCGTTCCTCGTATGGGTAAAGGTGCGGGACGAACTCGATTTTTTATGCTGCCGCAGGAAGCGGACGGCGGGCGTAACGGGATGGTCGGTTTTGCTCATGGCTGTTCGGCGGGAAAGAAAAACAGCGACCATCTTACCACGGCGAAGGTAAAGGCGTAGTTTTTGCTTGCATAAATTTACATTGTGTGCTGAAATGCGCCGCTTGGTCAAATTGTAAAACAATTCGGAGAATCTGCAAGATGGAGCAGGTTGAAAAATTCATCCATTGGTTAAACGACAACATCGTTTGGGGGCCGGTCATGCTGGTGCTGCTGGTCGGCACGGGCATCTGGCTGACGCTTATCCTGCGCGGCTTGCAGTTCGGCATGCTGTTTTATGCCTTGAAACAGGCTTTCCGCCCGCATCCTAAGAAGGACGACGGCAGCGACCACGAAGGCGACGTATCGCATTTCGGCGCGCTGATGACGGCCTTGTCGGCCACCATCGGTACGGGCAATATCGCTGGCGTGGCCACGTACCGTGGTAACCGGCGGGCCGGGCGCGGTATTCTGGATGTGGATTACCGCCATTTTCGGCATGGCCACCAAATACGGCGAAGGCGTGCTGGCGAGTGAAATACCGCGTTACCAACGGCAAAGGCGAAATGTCCGGCGGGCCGATGTATTACATTGAAAAACGGCTTGGGCAAAAATGGAAATGGCTGGCCTTCCTGTTTGCCTTTTTCGGCGTGATGGCCTCATTCGGCATCGGCAGTACGGGCAGGCCAATTCGGTGGCGCAGGCGGTGCACAGCAGCTTCGGCATCGATACTTGGATTACCGGCGTGGTGCTGACACTGATTACCGCGTTCGTGGTGTTGGGCGGCATTCAAAGCATTGCCCGCGTCAGTTCGGTGGTGGTGCCGTTTATGGCCGTGCTGTATATAGTCGGCGGACTGGTGGTGGTCGCCATGCATTTCGATTTGCTGTTGCCTGCAGTTGAAAGTCATCAGCGCACGACGCCTTTAGCGGACAGGCCGTGGCCGGCGGTGTGGTCGGCACGGTCATCCGCTACGGCGTGGCACGCGGGGTCTTTTCCAACGAGGCCGGTATGGGTTCGGCGCCGATTGCCGCCGCTGCCGCAAAAACCGACCATCCCGTGCGTCAGGCCTTGGTGTCGATGACGGGTACGTTTTTGGATACCATCATCGTCTGCTCGATTACCGGCATCGTGCTGGTGATGGGCATACTGCAAAGCAACGGCGGTGCATTTGCCGTCCCCACCCTGAAAGGTGCGGCACTGACGACCGCCACTTTCGATGCGATGCTGTCCGGCTACGGCGGCTGGGTGGTTACCATCGGCCTGATTTTCTTCGCTTATTCGACTACGCTGGGCTGGTGTTATTACGGTGAAAAATGCGCCACTGGCGTATTCGGCGACAAATCCGTGCCGATGTACCGCGTGATTTACGTCGCCACGGTCATGCTCGGCACAGTCCTCAGCATGGATATGGTGTGGGCGGCTGCCGATACCTTCAACGGCCTGATGGCGGTTCCGAACCCTGATCGCGCTGTTGTTGCTGTCAAAGGTAATCGTGCAGGAAACGCGCGATTTCAAAGCCAAACGCGCAAGCGGCGAGTTGGATTACTAAAAAGCAGTTTCGAAGAAGTAAAGAGGCCGTCTGAAAACGGGGAAAGATGTTTTTCAGACGGCCTGGTTCATCAGCCGGCTTTATTTGACTGTAATCGGGCTGACGTAAAGATTTTTTTGTTAAGGAACGACAGATGGATTTGAAAAAGTTTGCTGCCTGTGCGCCATGTTGGCGGGTGTCGCCCATGTTGCCAAAGGCGGTGCGGCTTAGGCAAAACGACCCGGTCGTCGCCATGTTGCGGGACGGCGGCAGTTTGGGTAAAGCGCAGGCGATTGATCCGCATCCGCTTTTTTGCCGCAGACGGGGATAAAAATAGTATTTATCCCGACACTTTGCGTTTGGATGATAAGGCGAAGCATATTTACACTATTGTCGGAGAAATCAAATACGGCAGCAAAGATACTTCCGGCATGCGCCATAAAAAGGCAAGTTATGCACGTTTCTGACCGTTGTGCATTGCGGCAAATACCGGTTTGAAGAAGCTTCTGCGGCGACTACGGTAATGTTTGATGCCAAGAACCGGGTTTTAAGCGTGGACGGGCCTCACCCTCAGGAAGAGTATTCCCAAGAAGCATTGGTCGAGTCGGACAAACTGAATAGGGACCCGCCGCTTGCCAAAAGCCGTTTGCGCATTAGTGGATCGGAAAAATAGGCAGTTGCGCGTTGGCCGGAATGCCGTTGCGCGGAAAAATATGGCGAGGCCGTCTGAAACAGCGAAAGCACGTTTTCAGACGGCCTTTTAAGTTTGCGTGGCGGCGTAAAATCAGATTTCGAAGCTGTCGGATTCGCCGTGTTCGCGGCCTATCATGCCTGCGGCCACGGTGTGGTTGGTGGCTTCGTCTATCAGGGATGAATGCGCCCAATGCGGGGTTTTCGGTACATGGCACGGCATTGAGCGGTTGCTGCAGGATGATGTTCAGACGGCCTATGTCGTTTGTTTTCAGGGGTGTCGGCGGCGGTTACTCGGCTCAGGGTGTGTACGTCCACACATAGCTGATGCTTTTGATTTTGGCGGCGGTGGTGCGGGTGGTGTGTTTGAGTAGCGGTAGCGGCGTCGGGTGTTGAGCGGGTGTCGTCAAACCAGCAGACGGCGGCTTGGATTTGCTGCCGGCTGTATGGGACTGTCGGCGGCAACGATGGTGTCGCCGCGCGAGATGTCGATGTCGCGGTCCAGCGTTACGGTCAATACTTCCCCTGCCGTACTTCTTCGGCTAGGCCTTGCGGGGTGTGGATTTGGGCGATGCGTGCGGTGTGTCCGTACAGCAGGATTTTTGACTTCGCCGCCGGTTTCTCAGACGGCCTGCTTCAAGCCTGCCCTGATAGCCGCGGAAGTCGTCGCTGCTGCTGCCGTCTTGCCGGGCGACGCGCTGGACGGGGAAGCAGGCCGGCTGGTGTTCGGTTTTGCTTTGGGCGGCAGGCAGGGTTTTTCGAGCAGGGGCAGCAGCGGTTCGCCCTGATACCAAAGGGGTATTTGAACTGGGATTGACGATGTTGTCGCCACCCAGTGCGCTGATGGGGATAAAGCGGATGTCGGCGTTCAGGCCGATTTGCGCGGCCAGTTTTCGGTAGGCGGAAACGATTTTTCGTAGGCGGCGCGGTCGAAGCCGAGCAGGTCGAGTTTGTTGACGGCGACGATGATGTGCGGGGTGCCGAGCAGTTTGAGTATCGCGCTGTGGCGTTTGGTCTGCGGCAGCAGGGCGGGTTCTTCGCCGTTGAAATCGACGCGGGTGGCGTCTATCAGGATGATGGCGGCGTCGGCGGTGGATGCGCCGGTAACCATGTTGCGGGTGTATTGTTCGTGCCCGGGGTGTCGGCGATGATGAATTTGCGTTTCGGGGTGGCGAAGTAGCGGTAGGCGACGTCGATGGTGATGCCTTGTTCGCGTTCGGCGGCCAGGCCGTCGGTCGAGCCGGCGAAGTCGGGCGTTTGGCCGTTTTGCGCCGTTTGGTCGAGTTTTGGCGAGTTGGTCGGTCAGCAGGGTTTTGCTGTCGTAGAGCAGGCGGTACGATGAGGGTGGATTTTCCGTCGTCGACGCTGCCAGCGGTGATGAAGCGCAAGACGGGGGCGGTTTCGGGCGTGGTCATGGTAATTCCTTTTTCAGACGGCTTGAAATTGGACGGTAATGTAATCAGGCCGTCTGAAAAAGGGAAAGAATGCTTGCTTGTAAGTAAAGACGAATCGAGCTAGATGAGGGCCGTCTGAAAAGGTGTTTTCAGACGGCCAGCGGGTTTTCAGGTCCAGTAGTAACGCACGATGTGGGAAGAAGACGGGGCGGCGAAGCAGACGGAATCGACGCGGTCGAGCATGCCGCCGTGGCCTTGTATCATGTTGCCCCAGTCTTTGACACCGTAGTCGCGCTTGATGGCCGACATGACGAGTCCGCCGAAGAATCCCATCAGGCAGATAATCAGCCCCATCGCGCCGGCCTGCCACGAATTGAACGGGGTAATCGGTGCCATCAGGACGGCCAATACGGTGGCCGAGGCGATGCCGCGACGGTGCCGGAAACGGTTTTGGACGGAGATAGCGAAGGCATGATTTTCGCGCCGCCGATCAGTTTGCCCCAGATGTATTGCAATACGTCGGATGCCTGTACGACGCCTATCAGGAAAATCAGCAGCAGGATGTTGTTTTCTTTGTCGAATCCGTCTATTTCCAGAAACAGCAGGCGGGGACGTGCGACAGGGCAGAAAAATGCAAACCATGGCCATCCATTGGGTTTTGGCGGCACGTTCGAGGAAGTGGGCGGTTTGCCCGTTCATGCTGGCGATGATGGGCGGCAGCAGGAAGGCGTACATCGGAATCAGAAGGGCAAACAGGCCGTACCATTCGCTCCATACCAGATAGTATTGTCCGGGCAGCAGGATGTAGAAGCAGGCCGCCATGCTGTAATCATCGCTGCGGCGGCGGTAAATCAGGGTCATGAATTCGCGCAGGGCGGCAAAGGAAATCAGGAAAGGATGACCGCGCCGATTTTGCCGAACCAGAAAAGCGGCCAGCAGGACAAAAGTCATCAGCCACCAGGCATAAAATGCGGGCATTCAGGTTGGCGATGGTGGCGTTGGCCGCGCCGTGTTTACGTCTCAGCCATTGGCCGATCAGCGAGGCAATGAGCAGGATGGCGAAAACGGCGGCAAGATGTAACCCGCCTGGGGGGTAAGGCGGGCGGCGGACAGGGCGAGGGAGATACCGGGAGGCATGGTCGGCTTTCTGAATGGAATCGCGGTATTATAACCTTGGCCGTGCGGGTTTGCCTCAGTAGGAAGGCAGTCGTTATATAATGCGGCGTGTGTGCAAAAGTATTTTGAAAGGAGAATGTGATGACTTTTGCTGATTGGTGTATTTTTGCGGCCATGCTGATGCCGTTGGGCTGTGCGTTTTATGCGAAGAAAAGCGCGGGTTTTGTTTTACTCGGGATAACGGTAATCCGAGGGCGTTTTTGGAAAAAGGCGGAAGGTGCGGTACGACGCGCCGATGCCGCGCAGCAGAATTGTTTCGAGGCGTTTGCCCGTTTGCCGCCGCCGTGATTGTCGCCCATGCCACCGGCAATGCCGCGCGAGTCGGTAATCAATATTTGGGCGGGGTTGTTTGTTTTGTTCCGCCTGTTGTTTATCTTCTGCTACATTGCCGACGAACCGCGCTTGCGCTCGATGATGTGGAATGCCGGATTTGTCTGCATTATTGCGCTATTTGTCGCTGCGGTATAAGGCGAGGATAAATACGGAAGGCCGTCTGAAAGTGGATTTTTCAGACGGCCTTTGTGATGTTTCGGATTTGGAGGGACGGGACGGTTATTTGCTCAGATTGTTCAATTCTGTCTCAGCCTGTTTGACCGCGTTTTCCAAACCGGAAATCCGTTCCAGATATTTGGCGTAGTTGCGTTCGTTGCCGTAGCGCACTTTTCCGGCCTTCTTCCAAGGCCTGTTTGGCGTTTTGCAGGCGTTGTTGCGCGGCGGCGATTTGTTCGTTGTTGATGCCGCCCGCTACGGTTTGCCCGCCTGAAGGGGACGAGCCTTCATAAGCAGTTTGCCGGGGCGTGTATGTGGTGCCGTCAGACGAGGGGCTTGACAGAGGAGTATACGGACGGACGGCCAAGGTCGCTTGTTTGGCAGTTTTTGCCGCGGGGGTCTTGGGTGTAGGTTGTGCGTCCCGATGCGTCTTTACAGGCGTAAACGGCAGCCTGCGCGGGCAGCATCGCAGCCAACAGCAGGGCGGCCAAGGTAATGTGTTTCATAGGGTTTCCTTTCGTTGTGTCGGTTAAAACCAAAAATACCAAAACCAGCAGCAAAATCAGGCAGGTAATCAGGTTGGCGGCAACAATCGCCCGCCATTGCCTTTTGCGGGGCGGTGTGATTTTTTTAGGCCGTTATGGCTGCGGCGGACATAAAAAACGGGGACAGCAGCACAGACACTGCCGACAGCAGGGATGATGACCGCATAGTAGATTTTTCCGCCGGCATGGTGAGGCCGTTTCTGTTTCGGTTTTGGGACGGGTAAATTATATAGCGAATGGCGCGGCTTTCCCATGCAGGCATGAAAAACTGCCGGTCAGGCCTGGCAGTTTGAGGGTTTTGCGGTTTGGTCGAAATTACAGCAGGTGGGCGATACCGGCTTTTTCTTCTTCCAATTCTTTCAAGGTGGCATCGATGCGCTCACGGCTGAAATCGTCGATTTCAAGCCTTCCACCAGTTTGTATTCGCCGTTTTCGCAGGTTACGGGGAAGCCGAACATTGTGTCTTTCGGAATGCCGTAAGAGCCGTCGGACGGAATACCCATGGTTACCCATTTGCCGTTTGTACCCAGCACCCAGTCACGGATGTGGTCAATGGCGGCATTGGCAGCAGATGCGGCGGAAGACAGGCCTCGCGCTTCGATAATCGCCGCGCCGCGTTTGCCGACTGTAGGCAGGAAGGTGTTGGCGTTCCAGTCTTGGTCGTTAATCATGTCTTTCACGCTTTCACCATTGATGGTGGCGAAGCGGTAATCGGCATACATCGTGGGCGAGTGGTTTGCCCCAAACGCACAGTTTTTCGATTTGCGAAACGGGTTTGCCGGTTTTTCGGCCACTTGGCTCAATGCGCGGTTGTGGTCGAGGCGCAGCATGGCGGTAAAGTTTTTTGGACGGCAGGTCGGGGCGGACTTCATGGCGATGTAGGCATTGGTATTGGCAGGCTGCCCAGCAACCAGCACTTTGACGTTACGGTCGGCCACTTTGTTCAATGCTGCGCCCTGAACGGTGAAGATGGCGGCATTAGCCTGCAACAGGTCGGCACGTTCCATGCCTTTGCTGCGCGGACGGGAGCCGACCAGAATGGCGATTTGCGCATCTTTAAAGGCGACTTCGGGGTCGTCGGTGGTAAACATATCGGCCAAGAGCGGGAAGGCGCAGTCTTGCAGTTCCATCATCACGCCTTTAACGGCATTTTGAGCCTGAGGCAAATCCAACAGCTGCAGGATAACGGGTTGATCTTTGCCCAGCATTTCACCGCTGGCAATACGGAACAGCAGGGCATAACCGATTTGGCCGGCAGCACCGGTTACGGCAACACGAACGGGTGATTTCATAACGGAAATTCTCCTCTTTCATAGATGAATGGGTTGAAAGGAAAGGCCGTATCGGCAAAATAGAAATGCGCTATATACCGACGGGCATGACGTGAGTTTACTTGATGGCATAATGTTTAATCAAGATGTGTAAAGAAGAAAACAGCGAATCTGTAGTTTTATGTAGTTTGATTACGGATGGGCTGTAAAACGAAATTCTGTCTCATATATGTTAGACAGGGATTCAGTTTAGCTAAAAAGAGATGCAAGAAAACATATTTAATTGTAATAAATTGAATTTTATTGAATAAATTTATTTTTATGGTGAGAGGCTCAGGAGAGAGTGTAGGTTTTTGATTCTGTGGCCCGGATATTCTGTTTTGGGGATACTAAGTTGAGTGTAACTATATGTTAAATAAATAAATAGCAACTATTATGATTGAAAACCGTTTTTATTTGTAATTTAGATGTAAAAACAGATTAAAAATATCGAAAGGGCTATTCAACTTGCGGCAAACAGGGTAAATTGATGAGTCTGACGTAACTTGATGTAGCATCTGTTAAAAGTCGGATTGCATCATCAAGTTGCTTGGTTTTTGAGAGTTTGAAAAATATCGTTCATTTAAAGAGGAATTGAAATGCAGACGAAAAACGACCTGTATTCCTGGATTTGCAGGTGTTGGTTCGACATTTGCCTGTTCCCGGATTGTCTCCATTCTGCACCGTGCGAGCGGTGTTATCCTGTTCATCGATGATTCCGGTTTTGTTGATGTTGTTGAACGGTTCGTTAAGCAGCGGCGAAGATTTCGAATCGTATAAAGCCGTAGCTGACAATCCGTTGGTCAAGCTGATACTGATCGGTGTTTTGTGGGCTTTCCCTGCACCATCTGTGTGCGGGTATCCGTTTCTTGTTGTTGGATGCGCATCAGGGTTTGAACTTCAAACTTGCCGTAAGACGGCTAAATTGGTTTTGATTATTTCATTGTCGCTGACTTTGGTATTGGGGGTGGCATTATGGTAGACCGCAAATTGGCCGGAGCCCATTATGGCCTGAGAGATTGGGCAGCCCAGCGCATCACGGCGATCATCATGATTATTTATGCTGTTGTATTCTTCCTCTTCCTGCTTGGAATGGCGGGTGCGGAGGATTATTCGCAATGGCAGGCATTCTTTGGTAAAACTTGGGTTAAAGTGTTCACGCAAACTCACGCTTATTGCTTTGCTTCTGCATGCGTGGGTCGGTATCCGCGATTTGTGGATGGACTATGTCAAGCCTTTCGGCCTGCGTTTGACACTGCACTGCGCCACTATTGTTTTGGTTGGTGATGTGCGCAGTTTATTCGTTCAAAGTAATTTGGTAAGCATAGGAGTGAATTGATGAGCTTCCCTATCCGTAAATTTGATGCGTCATTGTAGGCGGCGGCGGTGCCGGCTTGCGTGCGGCATTGCAACTTTCTAAAGCCGGTTTGAATACCGCCGTATTGTCAAAGGTGTTTCCGACCCGTTCGCATACTGTAGCGGCACAAGGCGGTATTTCCGCATCTCTCGGTAATGTGCAGGAAGACCGTTGGGATTGGCATGTACGATACCGTGAAAGGTTCGGACTGGCTGGGCGACCAAGATGCGATTGAATTTATGTGCCGTGCTGCGCCTGAAGCAGTAATTGAATTGGAGCACATGGGCATGCCTTTTCGACCGCGTGGAAAGCGGTAAAATTTATCAGCGTCCTTTCGGCGGTCATACTGCCGAGCACGGCAAGCGTGCCGTAGAACGTGCTTGTGCGGTTGCCGACCGTACAGGCCATGCAATGTTGCATACTTTGTATCAGCAGAATGTTCGTGCCAATACACAGTTTTTGTTGAGTGGACTGCGCTGGATTTGATCCGTGATGAAAATGGTGATGTAGTCGGCGTAACTGTGATGGAAATGGAAACAGGCGATGTTTATATTTTCCATGCCAAAGACAGTGTTGTTTGCTACCGGAGAGTGCAGGTCGTATTTATGCTTCTTCTACCAATGCCTTTATGAATACCGGTGACGGTTTGGGTATTTGCGCGCGTGCGGGTATTCCGCTGGAAGATATGGAGTTCTGGCACTTCCATCCGACCGGCGTGGCAGGTGCGGGGGTATTGATTACCGAAGGTGTGCGTGGTGAGGGCGGCATCCTGTTGAATGCGGATGGCGAACGCTTTATGGAACGCTATGCGCCGACTGTGAAAGACTTGGCTTCACGCGACGTGGTTTCCGATGCGATGGCGATGGAAATCTATGAAGGTCGCGGTTGCGGTAAAAATAAAGACCATGTGTTGTTGAAAATCGATCACATCGGTGCAGAAAAATTATGGAAAAACTACCGGGTATCCGCGAGATTTCATCCAGTTTGCCGGTATTGATCCGATTAAAGACCCGATTCCCGTTGTGCCGACTCACACACTATATGATGGGCGGTATTCCGACCAACTATCACGGTGAGGTTGTCGTTCCCTAGGGATGAAAATCCGGAAGTCCCGTTAAAGGTTTGTACGCCGCAGGTGAATGCTTGATGCTCCGCACACGGCGCGAACAGGCTGGGTACCAATTCGTTGCTTGACTTGGTGGTATTCGGTAAGTCAGCCGGTGACAGCATGATTGCTTATGTTAAAGAACAAGCTGACTGGAAACCTTTGCCGAAAGATGCGGGAATGTTTTACAAAACAGCGTTTGGATCGTTTGAACGGCCAGGCTAATGGCGAAAAAGTAGATGCTTTTGCGCACTGAATTGCAGCGCACCGTTCAGTTGCATGCAGGTGTGTTCCGTACCGATGCTATTTTTGAAAGAAGGTGTGGATAAAGTTCTGAAACTGTATGAACGTGCAAAAAAATACAGAAATCGGCGATAAGAGTATGGTGTGGAATACGGCGCGTATTGAAGCGTTGGAGTTGGATAACCCTTATGGAGGTTGCCAAAGCGACCATGATTGCAGCAGAAGCACGCAAAGAATCCCGCGGCGCCCATGCTTCGGACGATCATCCGGATCGTGATGATGTCAATTGGATGAAACACTCCCTCTTTATCTCAGTGACAACCGTTTGGATTACAAACCGGTTCATACCAAACCGCTTACGGTCGATTATATCGAACCGGCCAAGCGCGTTTACTAAAGGAATGCACACATGGAAAAAAATACGTCTGCAAGTGTACGCTACAATCCCGATGTGGATGCATGCCGTACATGAAAGATTATGAGTTGGAAATCGAACCAACGGATGTCAAAATTGCTTGATGCGATTATCAAATTGAAAGCGCAAGACGACAGTTTGTCGTTCCCGCCGCTCATGCCGTGAAAGGTATCTGCGGTTCAGACGGCATGAACATCAATGGGAAAAACGGTTTGGCGTGTCTGGTCGATATCCGCAGCTTGACGCAACCCATTGTGTTGCGTCCGCTGCCCGGTCTGCCGGTTATGCGTGACTTGATTGTTGATATGACCCAGTTCTTCGAGCAATATCATTCAATCGAAGCCTTATGTGGTAAACGACACTCCGGTTGATCCTCATGCAAAGAGCGTTTTGCAAAGTCAGGAAGAGCGTAAAGAATTGGATGGCTTGTACGAATGTATTTTTGTGCGCCTGCTGTTCGACTTCTTGTCCGTCGTTCTGGTGGAATCCAGATAAGTTCGTCGGTCCTTCCGGTTTGCTGAATGCTTACCGTTTTATTGCCGATAGCCGCGACACGATTACCAATGAACGGTTGGATAATTTAAATGATCCATACCGTCTGTTCCGTTGTCATACCATCATGAATTGTGTTGATGTATGTCCGAAACATTTGAATCCTACCCGTGCAATCGGAAAAATCAAAGAAATCATGTTGAAACGAGCAGTCTGAGATATGGTAACTTTTTGATGATGCAGCGAAACGGCGCATCCGTTTCTGACACGCCGTGGACTGCTTGAGCTCGATATCGTGCTCAAGCGGTTTATGGAAAAAGAATTCCAGCATCTTAGCGATGCTGAATTGTCTGTATTCGTTGAAATTTTTGGATTTGCCGGATCAGGAGTTTTTGGCTCTGGTCAATCAGAAAGAAACAACAGACAATCCTCAGTTTGCATTGCTGCTGGATAAAAATCAGGCGAAGCTGAGCTATAGGTAAGGCCGTCTGAAAAATGCCACCTTGTATTTTTAGAAGAATAAAGGAGTAAGAGATGTCTCAGTCAATTAAAGTAGAAATCGCAGGTAAAGAACCTCTTGAACTGCCGGTATTGAAAAGGTACTTTGGGCAACGAAGTGGTCGATATTCGCACCTTCACCAAAGGCAGCGGAATGTTTACTTTCGATCCGGGTTTTGTTTCAACAGCCAGTTGTGAATCAAAGATTACCTTTATCGACGGCGATAAGGCTATCTCTATTATCGCGGGTATCCGATTGAGCAGCTTGCCGAACAAGGTGATTATTTGGAGACCTGTTACCTTTTGATTTATGGCGAACTGCCTAATGCTGAGCAAAAGGAAAAGTTTGTTATCACAGTCATGCACCACACTATGGTGCATGAACAGTTGACATGGTTCTTCGCGGCTTCCGCCGCGATGCGCATCCGATGGCAATGATGGTTGGCGTGGTTGGCGCTTTATCTGCCTTCTATCAAGACAGCTTGAAATTGCCGATCCCGAACACCGCAAAAGTCGCCATTTACCGCCTGATTTCCAAAAATCCCTGACTATTGCTGCGATGTGTTACCGCTACTCCAACGGCCTGCCGTTCAATTATCCGAAGAACGACCTCTCTTACACGGCAAACTTTATGCACATGATGTTTGCAACGCCATGTGAAGAATACAAGCCCAATCCGGTATTGGTTCGCGCATTGGACAGAATCTTTATCTTGCACGCCGACCATGAGCAAAACGCTTCTACTTCTACCGTCCGTTTGGCGGGTTCTTCTGGAGCGAATCCCTTTGCCTGTATTGCAGCCGGTATCGCCAGCCTGTGGGGTCCTTCTCACGGCGGTGCGAACGAAGCTATGTTAAATATGTTGGACGAAATCGGTGATGTATCGAAAGTTGCTGAATTCATGGAAGGGGTGAAAGCCAAGAAATACCGCCTGATGGGCTTCGGACACCGTGTGTACAAAAACATGGATCCGCGTGCCGCCATCATGAAGAAAAACATGCGACGAAGTATTGCGCGAATTGGGTTTGGAAAACGATCCGAAATTCAAGCTGGCAATGGAATTGGAAAAATCGCATTGAACGATCCATATTTCATTGAGAAAAAAACTGTATCCGAATGTTGACTTCTATTCAGGCATCGTATTGTCCGCATTGGGTATCCCGGTTTCCATGTTTACCGTTATCTTCGCTTTGGCGCGCACAGTAGGTTGGATTTCCCACTGGCATGAGATGATTTCTGATCCGAATCAGAAAATCGGTCGTCCGCGCCAACTGTCATACCGGTGCGCCGCGTCGAGACTATACTCCGGTAGACAAGCGGTAATCTGATATAAAAACAAGGAAAGCGGGAGTCATCCTGCTTTCTTTTTGCTGCGTGGTAGTCATAGAAAGGCATAACGAGTAAAAATATTACCGTTATGCGAGTAATATGTTTTAACGTGGTAAATTCAGTTTTCCCAAATTAAATTTTTCTCAAGCAGAAAAAGGCCATGCCATGATGGATGAAAAACAAAACTTCTCTTATCTTTTTCGGTTCAAACGCTCCATATATTGAGGAGTTGTATGAAGAATTTCTGAACAATCCCGATTCGGTGGAAGAATATTGGAGGCAATATTTTTTTCCGAACTGGCTGCTCAGCCCGGCTTTACCGAACGTGATGTGGCTCACCGCCCCATTCAGGAATCTTTTTGTCAAATTGGCAAAATCCCGTCCGATTGCAGTGGGTACTGTTGACGAAAAATATGCTGAAAAAAACAAGTGGGTGTTTTGCGCTTGATTTCGCTTACCGCATTCAGGGTGTCGGTGCGGCGCAGCTGGACCCCTTTGAAACGTAAACCGCCTATCCATATCGAAGGTTTGGATCCCTAAATTCCACGGCCTTTCTGATGAGGATATGGCGGTTAAATTCAATGTAGGCCCGGGAGATTTCGGCGGGCAGTACGAGAAGCTGACTTTGTCGGAAAATCCTGAGTAAATTGAAACAGACTTATTGCGGTTCGGTTGGTATTGAATACATGCATATAACCAACCGCACCGAGCGCCGCTAGATTCGTGATTATTTCGAGACGTTTCCTCTACGCCGAAATATGATTCCGAACAAAAACTCTATATCTTGAAGCAGCTGACTGCTGCGGAGACATTGGAACGTTATCTGCAAAACAAATATGTGGGCCAAAAACGTTTCTGGCGTGGAAGGCGGAGAAAGTTCGATCCTGGCATTGAACTATCTGGTGCAAAAATGCCGGTAAAGACGGTGTGGAAGAGGTGATCGTCGGTATGGCGCACCGAGGCCGTCTGAATGTGTTGGTCAATACCTTGGGTAAAAACCGAGCGAGTTTGTTCGCCGAATTTGAAGCCGTGCTGAAATCAAACTGCCGAGCGGCGACGTGAAATACCATACCGGTTTCAGCTCCGATATTGCCACGCCAACAGGCCCGATACATGTTACCTTGGCATTCAACCCCTCACACTTGGAAATCGTCAATCCCGTGGTTGAAGGTTCAAGCCGTGCCAAACAAACGCGTCGCGGCGAAGATGGTCAGAAGCAGGTATTACCGGTGTTGATTCACGGCGATTCGGCCTTCATCGGCTTGGGTGTAAACCAAGCGGTATTCAATATGTCGCTAACCCGTGGCTACACTACGGGCGGAAGCGTGCACGTCGTGGTGAACAACCAAATCGGCTTTACCACTTCCGATACGCGCGATACCCGTTCAACCGTTTATTGTACAGACATTGCCAAAAATGGTCGATGCGCCGATTTTCCATGTGAATGGCGACGACCCCGAGGCAGTTTGCATGGTCATGCAGGCGGCAATGGACTACCGCAAAAACATTCCATAAAGATGTTGTGGTCGATGTGGTGTGCTACCGCAAAAATGGGCACAACGAGAGCGATGATCCGACATTGACCCAGCCGATGATGTACAAAGCCGTGGCCAAACATCCGGGCACACGCGCACTGTATGCGGAAAAAAATTGGTTCAAGAAGGTGTTGTCAGCCAAGAACAAACCGATTCGTATGTTCAAGCTTATCGTGATGCTTTGGATCGCGGCGAACACGTCGAGCAGACACGCTTGTCGGATTACACCAGCAAACACAGCGTTGATTGGACAAAATATCAGGGCAAAAGACTGGCGTGAAGCTGTGGAAAGCGGCTTGTCTGCCGAAGACATCAAACGCTTGGCCGATAAATTTACCTATGTTCCCGAAGGGTTCGGTTTTGCATAACACCTCAAACGGCTGGTGGAGAACCGCAAAGCAATGGCAGCCGGCGAACAGAATATCGACTGGGGCATGGCGGAGACCATCGCTTATGCCAGCATGGTAACAAAAGGCACCGGCGTACGTATTTCCGGCGAAGATTCCGGGCGTGGTACTTTCTCACACCGTCAGGCTGTATTGCATGACCAAAAACCGCGAAAAATGGGATGCCGGCATTTATATTCCGCTGCAGCACATCAGCGACAGCCAGGCACCGTTTACCGTTATCGACTCCATCCTGAATGAAGAGGCCGTACTGGCTTATGAATACGGCCATGCCTGCTCTGCTCCGGATATGCTGACCATTTTGGGAAGCGCAATTCGGCGATTTTGCCAACGGCGCGCAAGTGGCGATTGACCAATTCATCTCTTCCGGTGAAACCAAATGGGGTCGTTTGTGCGGTCTGACAGTCATCCTGCCGCACGGCTATGACGGCCAGGGCCCGGAACACTCGTCCGGACGTTTGGAGCGTTGGCTGCAACTGTGTGCCGAACACAATATGCAGGTCATCATGCCGTCTGAAGCCTCGCAGATGTTCCACATCCTGCGCCGTCAGGTTTTACGGACAATGCGCCGCCCGCTGATTATCTTCATGTCCAAACGCCTGTTGCGCTTTTAAAGATGCAACCAGCCCGCTGGAAAACTTCCTGGAAGGCACGACTTTCCGCCCCGTTATCGGTGATACCGTACAACGTGCCGACAACGGCAAAAGTAAAACGCGTCATCCTTTGTGCAGGTCAGGTTTATTACGATTTTGACTGCCGGACGTGCCGAGCGCGGTTTGGAAGAAGAAGTGGCCATCGTGCGTGCCGAACAGCTTTATCCTTTCCCGTATGCCGAAGCGGAAGCAGAATTGGCCAAATATCCGAATGCGACCGAAATCATGTGGGCTCAGGAAGAGCCGAAAACCAAGGCGCGTGGTATCAGACACGCCACCGTTTGGAAGCTTTGGCGAAAGAAGGCCAGAAACTCATTTATGCAGGCCGCCCCGCCAGCGCATCTCCTGCCGTAGGCTACGGCAGCAAACACGCCGCACAGCTGAAACAGCTGGTGGAAGATGCCTTCACATTCAACTAACTGCCGTACAGGCGCGGCTCGGATGATTTCCGGGCCGCATACAACCACACTCCTAGGAGTAAAAATGATAGTAGAAGTAAATGTTCCCGTATTCGCCGAAAGTATTACAGAAGGCACCCTGCTTGCCTGGCATAAAAATCGGCGAAGCCGTTACCCGCGACGAAATTTTTAGTCGATATCGAAACAGACAAAGTCGTATTGGAAGTACCTGCCCGCAAGCCGGCGTATTGGTTGAAATCATCGTGAACGAGGGCGATACCGTTACCTCGCAACAGGTTTTGGCCAAAAATCGATACCGAAGCTGCAGCCGTTTCTGCAGCTCCCACCCCAAACCGCACCTGCCGCCGAAGCAGCCGCACCTGCCGCCGCTTCCAATGCACAGGCCGGTGTCGCTATGCCTGCCGCAGCCAAACTGGCTGCTGAAAAAAGCGTGGATGTCGAAGTATCAAGGCTCGGGCCGCGACAGTACCGTGTATTGAAAGAAGACGTGCAAAACGCTTCTGCCGCTCCGAAAAGCCGCCGCCCCCGCCGCTCCGATTCCTGTGGGCGCACGTCCTGAAGAACGCGTGCCGATGAGCCGCCTGCGTGCACGCGTGGCCGAACGCCTGTTGGCTTCCCAACAGGAAAACGCCATCCTGACCACTTTCAACGAAGTCAACATGAAACCGATCGCGGACTTGCGTGCGAAATACAAAGAAAAAATTCGAGAAAGAACACGGTGTCAAACTGGGCTTCATGTCTTTCTTTGTCAAAGCAGCCGTAGCCGCGCTGAAAAAATATCCGGTGGTCAATGCCTCTGTTGACGGCAAAGACATCGTGTATCACGGTTACTTCGATATCGGTATCGCCATCGGCAGCCCGCGTGGCCTGGTTGTGCCGATTCTGCGCGATGCCGACCAAATGAGCATTGCCGACATCGAGCAAGCGATTGTCGATTACGCGAAAAAGCCAAAGACGGCAAAATCGCCATCGAAGACCTGACCGGCGGCACCTTCAGCATCACCAACGGCGGCACTTTCGGCTCCATGATGTCCACCCCGATCATCAACCCGCCGCAATCTGCCATTTTGGGTATGCACGCGACCAAAGAGCGCGCCGTGGTGAAAAACGGCCAAGTCGTTGTCCGCCCGATGATGTATTTGGCACTCTCTACGACCACCGCATCATCGACGTACCGCGAAGCCGTGTTGACTTTGGTAACCATCAAAGACCTGTTGGAAGACCCTGCACGCCTGCTGCTGGATTTAGTAAAGCGTTTTTCAGACGGCCTGTTGTTACAGACAGGGCCGTCTGAAATTTTCACCGCCAAGCCATGCAGGGGCATATAAGGCATATATCGCCTTTCAGACGGCCTCAACCTGAAAGAGGCCGTCTGAAAACCATCTTTCAACGCAAATAACAATATTTTTAAAGGATATAGAACAATGTCTCAATACGATGTCGCCGTAATCGGCGCCGGCCCTGGCGGATATGTTGCCGCCATCCGCGCCGCACAACTGGGTTTTTAAAACCGTCTGCATCGATGCCGGCGTCAACAAAACAGGCGATGCGCCCGCGCTGGGCGGCACCTGCCTGAACGTCGGCTGCATTCGCTTCCAAAGCCCTGTTGCAGTCGAGCGAACATTTCCACGCCGCGCAACATGATTTTGCCGAACACGGCATTATCGTCGGCGACGTTAAATTCGATGCGGCGAAAATGATTGCGCGCAAAAGACGCCATCGTTACCAAACTTACCGGCGGCATTGCCTTTATTTCAAAAACAAAGTGGCCAGCCTGCACGGCAAAGGTTCGTTCAAAGGCAAAAACGGCGATGCCTACCAAATCGAAGTCGATAACAAAGGCGAAAAACCGTTATCGAAGCCAAACACGTCATCGTAGCGACCGGCTCCGTGCCGCGTCCGCTGCCGCAGATTGCCATCGACAATGTAAACGTATTGGACAACGAAGGCGCATTGAACCTGACCGAAGTGCCTGCCAAACTCGGCATCATCGGTCTCGGGCGTGATTGGTTTGGAAATGGGTTCCGTATGGAACCGCGTCGGTTCGCAAGTCACTATCCTCGAAGCCATGCCGACCTTCCTTGCCGCCGCCGACCAGCAAATCGCCAAAGAAGCCTTCAAATACTTCACCAAAGAGCAGGGCTTGAACATCGAACTGGGCGTGAAAATCGGCGACATCAAATCTGAAGGCAAAAGGCGTGTCCGTTGCCTACCAAACCGCCGCAGGCGAAGCCAAAACCGAAGTATTCGACAAACTCATCGTTTCCATCGTACCGTATCCCGAACACCGAAGGCCTGAATGCCGAAGCTGTCGGCTTGGAAAAAGACGAGCGCGGCTTTGTCAAAGTGGATGGCGAATGCCGCACCAACCTGCCTAATGTCTGGGCACTCGGCGACGTGGTTCGCGGCCCGATGCTGGCGCACAAAAGCCAGCGATGAAGGCGTGGCGGTTGCCGAGCGCATCGCCGGTCAGAAACCGCATATCGACTTCAACAACGTACCATTCGTGATTTACACCGATCCCGAAATCGCCTGGGTCGGCAAAACCGAAGAGCAGCTCAAAGCCGAAGGCGTGGAATACAAAAAAGGCACTTCCGGCTTCGGCGCAAACGGTCGCGCCCTGGGATTAGGCAAAGCCAAAGGCACGGTTAAAGTGCTGGCCGATGCCAAAACCGACCGCATCTTGGGCGTGCACATGGTCGGCCCGATGGTGAGCGAACTGATTGCCGAAGGCGTAACTTCCCTCGAATTCTCCGCCAGCAGCGAAGACATCGCCCGCATCATCCATGCCCATCCGACCTTGTCCGAAGTGGTGCATGAAGCCGCATTGGCTGCCGACAAACGTGCATTGCACGGTTAAGGCCGTCTGAAAGCAGCAGGCCGTCTGAAAGACTTTCAGACGGCCTGTTTGCCTTTTGCCACAGTTAATGGCGTGTAAAACGCCGTATGCTTGCCAATAATGTCTCCCAAACCCTATAATCCGCCGCTTTCATCCACCCACTGCAAAGAAAGGAGCACATCATGACCCAAACCATCACCTGCTCAATCAAACTTTTGCAGCCCGGTCGTTTAGGCATACACCTTTTCTGTGCGGCAAATCAGCCGCATCCCTTCCGCCCGTATCGGGCTGCTTTCCATCATTCCGCGCAACAGCGTACGTCTGAAAAACAGGCGACGTTTTTGCGCCCGCAAGAAAGTAGCATAACATGGGCAATCCCATTTCAAACAACAACATTACCATCATCGCCGATTCCGACACTGGATAGAAGAGCGAGCCGTCCAACAACTCGAAACCACCGCCAAACTGCCGCAGATGCTGCATGTGGCCGGAATGCCCGACCTGCATCCCGGACGCGGCTATCCCGTGGGGGCGGCATTTTTCAGCGTCACTGCTTTTATCCCGCGCTCATCGGCAACGACATCGGCTGCGGCATGGCCCTGTGGCAGACCGATCTTTCTGCCGCCAAAGCCAAACCCGCCAAACTGGCCAGGCAGCTCGGCAGCATAGACGCACCGCTGGACGCAGGCTGGCAGGCACGGATTGACGAAATCCTGCCGAACCATCCTTTTTCAGACGGCCTTGGGCACCATCGGCGGCGGCAACCACTTTGCCGAACTGCAAACAGTCGATACCGTCTACCACGCCGAGCTGCTGCCCGCAGGTTTCCAAACCGACCGCCTGCAACTGCTGGTACACAGCGGTTCGCGCGGTTTGGGGCAGGAAATACTGCGCCGCCATGTCGAACGGTTCGGCCATAGCGGCTTTGGCCGAAAGCGGCACCGATGCGGCAGATTATCTGGCGGAACACCAATCCGCCCTCGACTTTGCCCGCGCCAACCGCATACTGATTGCCGAAAGAATGCTGGCGCAGTGGCACGGCGGCGGAGCGTGTCTGCTCGATGTACACCACAACTTCCTGCAACAGGCCGAAATCGGCGGCCAAACCGGCTGGCTGCACCGCAAAGGCGCAACCCCTTCCGACTGCGGCATGGTCGTGATACCCGGTTCGCGCGGCGATTACAGCTACCTGGTCAAACCCGCCGCCGACTGCACCCATTCCCTAAACTCATTAGCACACGGCGCAGGGCGGAAATGGCAGCGCGGCGAATGCAAAGGCCGCCTGTCGCACAAAATATTCTGCCGACAGCCTGCGCCGTACCGCCTTCGGCAGCGTCGTAGTGTGCGAAGACAAGGCTCTGATTTTTGAAGAAGCCCCGCAGGCATATAAAAGCATAGACGGCGTGATTGCCGCCATGGCGAATGCCGGCCTCATCGAACCCGTGGCGCGGCTGAAACCCGTATTGACTTATAAAAACCGGCGGCAACTGCGGAGGTGAGGCATGAAAAATCATCAGTAAATTTAAAGATTTCTACGACCACAAAGTAGCCAAATACGGCATAGACCCCGTATTGGTGTTCGACCGCCGCCTGCCGTCCGGTGCCGAAATCCTGCACAGCCCTGCCCAAGCCGCCCGCCGAGTGGGAAAAAGAATACGGCGCGTGTGCTGTGGTATCGGAACTGTATATCGGCAACCTGTGCGTATACCTGTTTTGCCACGAACGATAAAGTGTATACGTCTTACGATATCGGACAAGTTTCAGATAAAAAGCGGGCATTTTGCCTTTCAGGCAATCCGTTTTCAAGACGGCGCGGAGTATGCCCTGCTGAAATACGGCAATTACGACTGGTTTTGGTATAACAAAATCAAAATTGACGATTTTCAAGCGACCCGCTGCAACCGGGACGACATAATCTTGAAACCTTACCGCGACATCCCGCTGCTGCTGGTGTATCACGTCGATCCAAACCGTCCAACCAAATTGGATAGCAGTCAGGACTTTGCCGAAAAACCCGCAACTTTCCGCACTCGGCATCTACATCGACCCCGATATCGTGTGGCAGAACATCTGCGAATACCTGTCGCAACTCAAGAGCGAGGCCGAAACCAGTCCGAGCGTGCCCGATAAGGCCAAAAATCGGCAACAAAGGGATTTGATGAAAAATATTCCTTTCGCCCGAAGATGAAAAGGAAAATAAACCATGATTTATCTGCAAATTTCTACCGCCCAAGGGCCTGCCGAATGCCGCATCTTCGCCCGCTTTGTCTTGAAAAACTGCTGGCCGAAGCCGAAGCGCGAATGTGAAGACAGAGATTGCCGGCGAAACAGCTCGACAAACACGGCATCCTGTCGGTACGTCCTGATGCTGGAGGGAGCGGCTGCCGACACGTTGGCGCAAAGCTGGCAGGGGCACGCTGCAATGGGTGTGCGCCAGCCCCGTCCGTCCGAAACATCCGCGTAAAAACTGGTATATCGGCATATTCCGCCTGCCGGAAAAACCCGAAATGCCGTCTGAAAGCGAAATTGAGTTTCAAACCTGCCGTTCGGGCGGCAAAGGCGGGCAGCACGTCAATAAAACAGAGTCGCTAGTCCGCGCCACCCACAAAAGCCAGCGGCTTGACCGTGCGGGTGGAAAGCGAACGCAGCCAGCATGCCAACAAAAAACGCGCGTTGGAACTTCGGCACACAAACTGGCCGAACATCAAACCGCACAAAATGCCGATTATGCCAAACAGCAGCACAGCGGTTTGTATCAGGTAGAGCGCGGTAATCCGAGACGGGTATTTGAAGGGCCGAATTTCCGCGAACGGCACGCCTGATTATGCCGTTGGTATGTTAAAGGCCGTCTGAAAAAGGGTTTGACTGAGTTGCAACCTGAGACCTTTGCAAAATCCTCAAAAATCCCCTAAAGTCCCACCAAGACATTTAGGGGATTTCCCATGAGCACCTTCTTCCAGCAAACCGCACAAGCCATGATTGCCAAACACATCGACCGCTTCCCGCTATTGAAGTTGGATCAGGTGATTGATTGGCAGACCTGTACAAAAAGCCTTTCCTCCAACAGCCGAAGCTCAAACACAGGTTTTCGGCTATTTCCCCCAATCACTCCTAATTCTACCCAAATACCCCTTAATCCTTCCCGGATACCCGATAATCAGGCATCCGGGCCGCCTTTTAGGCGGCAGCAGGCTACTCAGCCTGTTAGCCGCTTTCAACAGGTTTAAACACATCGCCTTCAGATGGCTTTTGCGCACTCACTTTAATCAGCCCGAAATAGGCTGCCCGGGCGTAGCGGAATTTACGGTGCAGCGTACCAAAGCTTTGTTCGACCACATAACGGGTTTTCGACAAATATCGGTTACGTTTGGTTTGCGCTTCCGTCAGCGGACGGTTACGCTGGGCTTTGCGCATAATGCCGTCCAGCAACCGATGTTCTTTCAGGTGTTGCCGGTTTTCCTTACTGTCGTAGCCTTTGTCGGCATAGACGGTCGTATCTTTGGCTATACCTTCCAGCAAAAGGCAACAGGTGGTTGCACTCATGGGTACTGGCGGGAGTGATGTACAGTTTCTCGATATAGCCTTCCGCATCGGTACGGGTATGTTGTTTGTAACCGAGTTTGTAGAGGCCGTTTTTCTTTGTCCAACGGGCATCTTTGTCCTTACTCGTGTGGTTTGGCCGCTGACTTGTCCTTCTTCATCGACTTCTATGGCCTGACGCTGTTTGCTGCCGGCAGTTTGAATAATGGTGGCGTCAATGACGGCGGCGGATGCTTTCTCTATTTTTAGGTTTTTCGGTCGGTTGGCGGTTAATCAGTTCCAGCAATTCTGACAGGGTGTCGTCTTGCGCCAGCCAGTTGCGGTAGCGGCATAAGGTGCTGTAATCGGGGATGCTCAACTCGTCAAAACGGCAAAACAGGTTGAAATCGATGCGGTGATGAGGCTGTGTTCGAGTTCGGGATCGGAGGCTGTGCCATTGTCCGAGCAGGACGGCTTTAAACATGGACAACAGGGGATAGGCGGGACGTACCGCGGTGGTCTCTAAGGTAACGGGTTCTTTGACGATTCAGGTACTGTTCGATCGGTTGCCAATCAATCACCTGATCCAACTTCAATAGCGGGAAGCGGTCGATGTGTTTGGCAATCATGGCTTGTGCGGTTTGCTGGAAGAAGGTGCTCGATGGAAATCCCTAAATGTCTTGGTGGGACTTTGAGGGATTTTGAGATTTTGCAAAGGTCTCTGGCAGCCGATCGAACAGTACCTGAATCGTCAAAGAACCCGTTACCTTAGAGACCACCGCTACCGTCCCGCCTATCCCCTGTTGTCCATGTTTAAAGCCGTCCTGCTCGGACAATGGCACAGCCTCCGATCCCGAACTCGAACACAGCCTCATCACCCGCATCGATTTCAACCTGTTTTTGCCGTTTTGACGAGTTGAGCATCCCCTGATTACAGCACCTTATGCCGCTACTGCAACTGGCTGGCGCAAGACGACACCCTGTCAGAATTGCTGGAACTGATTAACCGCCAACTGACCGAAAAACCCTAAAAATAGAGAAAGCATCCGCCGCCGTCATTGACGCCACCATTATTCAAACTGCCGGCAGCAAACAGCGTCAGGCCATAGAAGTCGATGAAGAAGGACAAGTCAGCGGCCAAACCACACCGAGTAAGGACAAAGATGCCCGTTGGACAAAAGAAAAACGGCCTCTGCAAAGCTCGGTTACAAACAACATACCCGTACCGATGCGGAAGGCTATCGAGAAACTGTACATCACTCCCGCTAATACCCATGAGTGCAACCACCTGTTGCCTTTGCTGGAAGGTATAGCTAAAGATACGACCGTCTGTGCCGACAAAGGCTACGACAGTAAGGAAAACCGCAACACCTGAAAGAACATCGGTTGCTGGACGGCATTATGCGCAAAAGCCCAGCGTAACCGTCCGCTGACGGAGCGCAAACCAAACGTAACCGATATTTGTCGAAAACCCGTTATGTGGTCGAACAAAGCTTTGGTACGCTGCACCGTAAATTCCCGCTACGCCCGGGCAGCCTATTTCGGGCTGATTAAAGTGAGTGCGAAGCCATCTGAAGGCGATGTGTTTAAACCTGTTGAAAGCGGCTAACAGGCTAAGTGTGCCTGCTGCCGCCTAAAAGGCGGCCCGGATGCCTGATTATCGGGTATCCGGGAAGGATTAAGGGGGTATTTGGGTAGAATTAGGAGTGATTGGGGAAAATAGCCGAAAACCTGTGTTTGGGCTTCGGCTGTTGGAGGAAAGGCTTTTTGCAAAGGTCTCAACCCTATCTTTCAGACGGCCTTTTCATTTTTGAATAAAGGGATTGGCCGCAATTGCCGATTGCTTCTATCGCTCATGTTCTAATCTTTTATAAATATGGAGGCCGTCTGAAAGGGAAGTTATCCTTTTCAGACGGCCTGCCGTATCGGGCGTGGCTAAAATTTCGCCGTCAGCCCGAAGGTAACCGTCCTGCCCGGCCCGGGTGCGGGCACGTTGCTCATCGGGTCGAGGTAGTAGCGGTTGGTCAGGTTGGTGATGCCGAGATTGACGTTGAGGTTTTTGTGTACCTGATAGCGCCGTACACGTCCCATGTCAGCGAGGGGTTCCAATGGTAGGGCTTGCCGGTGCTGTTGAAGATATGCCCAAAAACCCCGCTTCAACAGTTGGTCGTATTGCTTGGTATTGACGCGGCTGTGGTAGATGCCGCAGGCCGAATCGAGTTTCTCGCCCAAGGCGCGCATGCCCGCATCAAGGTTGACCGAATACTTCGGCTGTAGGGCATGGTAGCCGCGCGTGCTGCCGTAGCCCCCTTCGATGCAGATCGGCACGCCTTTGTAGCCGTAGGGTCGTAATCGAAGGCCGTGTCGCGGTCGCACATCTGCTGTTTCAGGCGGTAGGTCGCGCCCAGCGCGGCGAAGAAGCTACCGCTGTCGATGCGGCCCTGCCATTCCAGCCCGGCGGTATCCTTGCTGTCGTATTGCACGGTGCGGAAATGGTCGGTGGTCTCAATCACGTTCCGAATACGGTTGCGGTAGTAGGTCAGGCGCATATCGCCTTGGCGCAGCCGGGCAAAAGTGCGGTGCGAAGTTAAAGTTGTAGCCGATTTCCAGGCTGCGGCTGCGTTCCGGCTTAAGCGGAAATTCGGCGCTTTGGGCGATCCGACATAGGCCAGGTCGTTGTAAAAGCTGCCGACTTCGTACACGCTGGGGAAGCGGGTCATCTGCGCGTAGCGCACGAACAGGCGGTTGTTGTCGGTCAGGTCGTAGCCGACGGCACGGTCGGCGCCCAGGCATGGGCGCGTATCGGTTTGGGCTGCGCCCAGCGTTGTTCTTCGGTGTAGTGTTTGTTGATAATCTTATCTCCTGATCCGGTATCACCGCCGGTTTCCGGATAACCGACACTCATATTGGTCAGTTTCCTGGCCAAGTATCCATACAACTGTTTTCATTACTTCTATACAGTTCTTAGGGATTTCCCAGCCCCTGTCCAATATCGGTAATGTGCCTGATTCAATCCCTGCGGATTGGCAACCTTTTTCTGATAATTTTTCACAAAAATCATGGAAATGTTCGGGCAGCGAACCGCTGTCCAGCTTGCCGTTCACAAACGGCACATATACGGGGCGAACCCGGTACAGCGGATGATTTTGATAATCATCATAGCCTGTGCCGTCGCCATAAGCAAAGCCCGTCGCTGCCGATATATTGATACTGGTCAGCTACCCGATAATCCGAACTGTTGTAATATTTCGGCAGCTTATAGCGTGCGCCGTGCGCCTGCATGGCCCGGTCGGCGGCGGCGATGGCGGCATCATTGCCTGACTGGTGGGCACGTCGGCTCTGTTCGGATACCGCCTCCCAATCGCGCCGCCCTGATCGCCCACCAGCTCGAAATATGGGATGTACACGCCGTCCGAATAAGTGCCGTGCCCGCCGCCAGCCTGATAGCGCGGGTCGCGGCGGGCGCGGCCTTCGGCCAGGCGGTATCGAAGCCCCTGAAATTGTGGTAGCGGATGCCGGCGGAGATTTTCAGGCGGTCGGTGGCCTGCCAGTCGAATACCAAGTTGGTTCCCCATTCGCGCCGCTTGCGCCGCGCGGGCTCGGCGATTTTCGTCATGCCGGTGGCCATGCCGGCCAGGTTGAACATATCCTGCAGAATTGACCACTTCCACTTTTTCTTCCAGCTTCGTTCTGATAGTCGGCGGACAGGGGTCATGTGCAGGCGCGGATGAAGGCGGAAGCGGTTGTTGAGGTCGAAGCCCGTACGGCTGACGCGGGTTTTCTGTTCTGCGCCGGAAAGTACACGGTATTGTCCGTTGTCGTTGGGGCAGGATTTTCATCACTTCTTCTTTTGCTCAAACCGTTTACGCCGAAATCGTCCATCAGGCTGCTGCAACTGCTGTAGCTGTCGGCATAATCGGGCGGAAGTTGTCCGCGTTTGCGCACCAGGTGCCAGACATCGTAGTAGGGGTCCGGTTTGGCAGCAGACAAATCCATGCCGCCGCTCTGGTGGCGGGTGGTATTGGTTTTGATGCGCCACAGGTTGGCTTGCAGGTCTCATCCAGCGGCTGTTTTCGGGCTTCCAGTTCCAGCCGAGTTTGTAGGTGTCGGTGCGGATATTGGAATCGATACTTTGCATCTGCGGCGACAGTGCTTTTGGGGCGGTTGTTGGGATTGTATTCTTCCATATTCATCACATAGGTGGTATGGAAGGGGTTGATTTTCGCCAAAGCGCACGTCGGTGCGCATATACTGCCAGCCAAGTTTATGGCTGCCGGGCAGATGCCAGTTGTTTTTCAACAGCAGGGTTTTGGTTTCGGTGTTGCTGTTGAGCACTTCCACCCCGGGGTGGTAGACCTTGGCCATGTGGGCACGAAGGTGGCAGAGTTTTTGCAGTTGAAATCGCTGCCGCCTTGGTCGTAGCATTTTTGCAGGTCGTATACCGGATTGTGCAGGTAGCCTTCCGCCCCTTGGTGCCGGCAAAAGTAGTTGCCCTTGTCGCGGTAGCTGTAGGCGGCCAGGCCGTCTGAAAGTTCGGTTTTGAAGGCGGCGGCGGCCTATATAGCCGCGGTCGTTGCCGAAAACGCCGATTATCGCGCTCGCTTTTTATGTTTGGGCGGGGTCAGGCCGTCGGCCACCAAGGCCTGCGGGCTTTGCTGGCCGGTATGCGGGTCGACGCCGCCGCCCGCGCCGTCCGCCGTCGCGCCGAAGGGCAGGGTTCGGCAGTCTTCCCAGCCAAGCCATTGGTTGAGGTTGTTGGCCTGTTTGTTGCTGTTGTTGAGAACCCGTTTTCAGTTGGAAGCCGAATTTTTTTCCCTTCGGGGATGATGTCGGCGGCTTCGATGGTGCGGATGGTGACCGCGCCGCCGACGCCCGATTTCACGCCGCGCGTGAGGGCGGGGCTTTTTCTACCGCGATGCTGCGGAACAGGGCGGGGTCGAGGTAGTTGCGGTCGCCCACGCCGTAGTTGTTCATCCATACGTCGATAGTCTGCTCGGTGCCGTCAATGGTAACCGGGATGCGGCCCTGCCGGTGATGCCGCGTATGTTGGGCGTAATCCGCCGCCGGCGGTGCGGGTGTTCACGTTGTACACGCCGTTCAGGCCTTTGAGCACGTCGCCGGCGGATTGGACGCGGTAGCGTTCGAGGTATTCTTTGCCGACGTAGGCGTTGGAGACGTTTTTGTAATACACGTCGTCCGCGCTTTTTTTGGTCGGCACTGCGTTTGCCGGTAACGGTCAGCGCTTCGATGTTACCGCTTTCGGTTGTTTCGGCGGGCGGGTTGTCGGCGGCATAGGCGGGCAGGGCAATGAGGATGCCTGCGAGGCTGACGGCGAGGATTTTTCACCGTGAGGGAATTTGGATTTGTTTTCGGACATTTCTGCAACCTTTCTGTAATCCTTTGTAATGGGATGTAAGGTTACGATGTTAATACAAATGATAGTGCGCATCAATTGTTTAAATAATAAATAGAGTACGAATGAGAAGTGAGGGCGGCTACGGAATATTCTTTTGTTTAAAGAATGGATAAAGGCCGTCTGAAAATGCGGAGCGCGCTTTCAGACGGCCTTTTGGTTTGGAACGGATTTACAAAACGGCTAAGGCGGCATCGTAATTCGGTTCGTGGGCGATTTCGCCTACCAGTTCGGCGTGCAACACTTTGTCGTTTCTCATCCAATACGACTACGGCGCGTGCGGTGAGGCCGCGCAGGGGGCTAGCTTTCGACGGCTACGCCGTGAGTCGCGGGCAAAGTTGCTGCGGAAGGTGGAGAGGAGACGACGTTGTCCAAACCTTCTGCGCCGCAGAAGCGTGCCTGGGCGAACGGCAGGTCGGCGGAAATGCATAGGGACGACGGCGTTTTCCAGAGAAGAGGCGCGTTCGTTAAAGGTGCGGACGGATTGGGCGCAGACGCCGGTGTCCACGCTGGGAAAATATTGAGCACTTTGCGTTTGCCGGCGAAATCGGCAAGCGTTTTGTCGGACAGGTCGCCTGCCGTCAGGCTGAAGGCGGGCGCGGTTTGGCCTGTAGCGGGGAAATGGCCGCCGATTTCTACGGGATTGCCTTGAAGGGTAACTTGAGACATTGTTGTTTTTGGCTGTAAGGGGTTGTAGGGAAGGGGTTGAGGCCGTCTGAAAGAGCGGTTTCAATAAAATTCAAATAGGGTTTCGGTTTGGGGCGTGTCAGCCGGCCTTTTTCAGTTTTTGTTGCGGACGGTTTCAATCATGCCGTCGATGCCTTTGTTGATTGACCAGCCTCGACAAATTGGTTGCGGTAGACGGTTACGATGCTGACGCCGTCGACGCGGATGTTGTAGAGCTTATATTGCGAACCGGTTTGGTAGAGCTGGTAGGCGACTTCGTATTTTTGCCCGACGGGGTGAGGGATTTCGGAATAAACATCGACTTTGTTGCCGTTGGCGGTGATTTTCGGCAGTACTCTGACATCGGCTTTTTCCGCGCCCATCATGGCGGAACGGGCATACATGCCGATAACCATTTCTTTGAAGGCGGCGATGAAGGACTGTTTCTGCTGCGGGCTGAATTGCCGCCAAGGCTGTCCGACCGCCATGGCCGACAGGCGTTCGTAATCCAGGAAGCGGTTGGCATATTGTTCCACTTGGCGGATTTTTGTTGTTCGCTTAATGATTGGTTTTTGATGATTTTCAGTACGGTATCGATATTTTTGCTGTACCTGCTGCTGGGCGGGATGTTCGAGGGCGGCAAAGGCGGCGGGTGCCAGGATGGCGGTTGCAGCCGCAAAAACAATTTGTTGATACATCTTTAAACGCTTTTGTTTGTCTATATGGTTGCGGGGTATTTTATCGGTTTGGTGCCGGAGCGTAAGTGTTTTGGTAACGGGTATGTTGAAAGAATCAGGCCGTCTGAAAATGCCGGTTTTGGGGAAACCGGATATTCAGACGGCCTGAAATATGATTGACTGCGCACGCTGCGGAAAAATTATTGCAGCGGCTGCATATTCATCAGTTCCATCAGGAAGTTGGTGAAGGCAGGATTGGTCGGTTTGCTGCGCATGTTGGGCCAACGTTGTTGCCAGCCTTTCAGTGCGTTTTGAACGTACTGTTTGGATTGCGCGCTGGTAATCGCACCGCGTTGGCTGTCTCACTACCGAACGCAGATAGACTTCGTACACGCTGTCATCCACCGGATTGCTGCCAACCAGTTTGAGGCGGAAACGGTTCAGGTGCTGGGCGGCTTGGACTTTGGTGATTTTTCTGGCCGACCTGATCGTTCAGGCGAGTGGCTTCATCACGAATTTTGGAAACATCCGTCCAGTGGCTGCCGGCCAGGCGGTAGGTTGATTTTTCCGTTGCCGGATTCCGTTGTCGTTGCTGCGCCGAAAGATGGGGCTGTGTTGATGGTACAGCCTGCTAGGGGCTAGGGGCGGTGCAGGCTAAAAGGAGTGGGATATATTTTTCATGGCGCACATTATAGTAGGTCTTTACGCAAACAGCCAAATATTGACAGGAGAAAGCGGTGTTTTGCGGTAATTCTGCAACGTTCCGAGAAAAATATAGGAACAACCTTCCGGGACGGTAAAAAATAACGGGAGATAACGGATTGTCGTTTATCAATAAATCAACTTCGCTGCGGCCTTGTCGTGTTTGATATTCAAAGAAGATGATTTTTGAATGTGTTTTTGAAAAAAACGGGGAAAATTGATTTTGTGCCGCCTGCGGTTGTATGGTTTGTGGTTGTCGCCCGAGTATCGGAGATGTGTTAATCCGCTGGCGGCTGCATTGAAAACAAACGGCCACAATCGGCATACCGTCTGTGTGCTTGGAGCGGATTAAACCAAATCGGCGAAAAGCGGGGTGGAAAGGTAACGCTCGCCGTAAGAAGGAATCAGTACGACAATCAGTTTGCCTCGGTTTTTTCTTTTGCAGCCAGTTGCAGCGCGCTCCAAATGGCCGCACCGGAAGAAATACCGACCAGAATCCTTTCTTTTCCGCTGCCGCGCGTGCGGTGGCGAAAGCATCTTCGCCGGTTACGCGGATGATTTCATCGTAAAATTTGGGTATTCAGGATGCTGGGGACGAAACCCGCGCCCAAACCTTGAATCGGTGCGGGCCTTTTTCGCCGCCGCTCAATACGGGTGAGGGCATCTGGTTCGACTGCCACGATTTTGACATCGGGTTTGCGTGCCTTCAAGACTTCGCCCACACCGGTTACCGTGCCGCCGGTGCCTACGCCGGCAACGAAAATGTCCACTTGGCCGTCGGTGTCGCGCCATACTTCTTCGGCGGTGGTTTGGCGGTGGATTTCGACGTTGGCCTGGTTGTCGAATTGGCGCGGCATGAAATAGGTTTCGGGATGTTCGTCCACAAGTGCTTTGGCACGCGCAATCGCACCGCCCATGCCTTCCGCTGCTGGCGTCAGGATCAGTTCCGCTCCGAAGGCGCGCAACAGCATACGGCGTTCTTTACTCATGCTTTCGGGCATGGTGATGGCTAATTTCTAGCCGCGTGCGGCGCAGACCATGGCCAAGCCGATGCCGGTGTTGCCGCTGGTTGCTTCGACGATGATGGTGTCTTTGTTGATTTTGCCTTCTTTTTCCGCCGCCTCAATCATGGCCTCGGCAATGCGGTCTTTAACGCTGCTGCCCGGATTGAAAAATTCCAGCTTGGCGACTACCCGGCCTGGCAGGCCTTCGGTCAGGCGGTTGAGTTCTACGAGCGGGGTGTTGCCGATTAAATCGGTGATGTTTTTTTAGCGATATTCATGGATTTTCCTTTCCTCAAAGGAGGGCTGATATAAAATGACCTGCGTATCTTAAGAGAAGGCCGTCTGAAAGCAAAAATAATTTCTTGCCGCCGATATGAAAACTAAAAAGTTATAAGAGCGGTTTGAACAGTCCGGAAAAAGGCATAAACCGTTTGGGCGAATATAACGAGCAGCAGGGCGGACTGTATTTGTCTGATACTGAATACGTTGGCCGGTTGGCGGCTGATTTTCCGGTGCAGCAGGAATACCGCCATCAGCAGCATCTGCATGGCCAGCCAATATACGGGCTGGAGCAGATACAGGTCCAGCAATGAAGGCAGGATACGCGGTGTCAGCCCTTCGGGATAACTGAGGAAGGCCAGCAGGAGAATCAGCCAGTGGGCCAAGGTCATGGCGGTACCTGTTTGAGCAAGCAGTGCGGGCAGTGCAGGGCAGGCGGTTTGATGGTGGGATCGGTCGGGAAGGCTTTTACTGCGTAGGAAGAGGAACAGCATGCCCGCAGGCGCGATATACAGTTGCGGCATATAGAGGATGCTGAGGCTGAAGGGCGATAGTACGCCGGGGGCCAGCCATACGGCCAAACCGCCTGCCGCCAGCCAAAGGGAGAGGGCTGACAATGCCCACAACAAACTGCGGCTTTGCATGAGGGCAATGACGAACAGGCTGAAATAGGCGGCAATGCACCAAAGGTTCGGATCGGTCATGTCAGACTCAGTAAACCAGTTCGCCTTCGAAAACCGTTTCGGCAGGGCCTGTCATGAAAACATCGCCGCTGGGCTGCCAGGCAATCAGCAAGTCGCCGCCGGGCAGGCTGACGCGGATATTCTCGCCTTCATCCAGCCATCCGGCGCGCATGCCGTAAAACCGCCGCCGCGCAGGCTCCGGTTCCGCAGGCACAGGTTTTCGCCCACTCCGCGTTCGAAAAACGCGCAGTTTGATGTGGCGGCGGTTGAGGATTTGCATAAAGCCGACATTGACCTTTTCGGGGAATTGCGGGTGCGGTTCGATTTGCGCGCCCAGTTCGGCAACGGCTACTGATTCGGTGTTTTCGACTGTCAGAACGGCGTGCGGGTTACCCATATTGACGCAGCCGACCGTTACGCTTCCGCTGTCGAGACGGACATCATATTGCAACGCCTCCCCGCTTGCGTTTTCAAGCGGCAGGAAGGGATTTCAGACGGCCTGAAACGCGGTTTGCCCATGTTTACTGTTACGAGGCCGTGTTCAGCCAGCTTGGGGACGATGATGCCGCGTGCGGTTTTCAACTCTGATTTCCTGTTTTCCGCTCAGTCCTTTATCGGCCACGAAACGGGCGAAACAGCGTGCGCCGTTGCCGCATTGTTCGACTTCGCCGCCGTCGGCGTTGAAAATCCGATAACGGAAGTCGGCTTGCTCGGACGTAGGCTGTTCCCTACCAGCAGGGAGTTGGTCGAAGCCTATGCCGGTATGGCGGTCGGCCCAAGCGGCAATCGGTGCCGAATCGGGGTCGAACGGGCTGCTGATGCCGTCGATAACGATAAAGTCGTTACCCAGGCCGTGCATTTTGGTGAATTTCAGAGTGGGCATGAGGTGGTGTGTCGGCGGTTTGGAAAGGGTGCAAGTTTAGATAAAAGGCCGTCTGAAAATGTTTCAGACGGCCTGATTCGGTTCGGCTGTTTGGCTGACGACTTATTTGCCTTCGGCTTCAGCTTGTTTCAACAGTTGGAACAACTGGTCTTTCAGTGCCAGTCACTTTCAGCGCATCGATTTCATCTTGAGCGGTTACGCTGGTAACAGGGTTGTTTTCCAAACCGGAGATTTTGTCGTCCAGTTCGTTGTGTTCGTCGAAAATGCGGGCAAAGTGGGCATCTTCTTGTTTCAATTTGGAAATCAAATCGCGGTATTCGGGAAACATAAATCGTCCTCTTGTTAATGATTAAGGTAACCAACCTGTCTTCCAGGTTCGATGCAATTATAACAAATCACGTTGAAGCGGCACACAAATTTTAACCTGTTTGACGTACCGCAAAGGCGGTTTGGCAGGTATCTTCCATTGTTTTCAGACGGCCTTCGGCAGGCGGGAGGCGTATGGAATACGGGTGTTGGTTGGCGGAAAGAGGCCGTCTGAAAAACGCACCCGCTTTTTCAGACGGCCTCAAGCCTTTCAAACAGGCTGATGACGGGGTAAACTCGCGATTGAGTACTTTAACCGAATGCCCGAACAATTTGAGGAATAGATTTATGCGTATCCTGCTTACCGGTTCGAAAAGGCCAGCTTGGCCAATCGATTAGGAAACGTTTGCCTGAAGATTGGGAGTTGATTGCCACCGATTCGAAAACGTTGGACATCACCGATCATGAGGCCGTTTTTAAAAATGGTCGAAAGTTTCCAGCCTGACGCGGTGGTCAATACTGCCGCTTACATGGCCGTCGGCAAGGCGGCGGAGGATGTCGAACGCGTCTTTGCCGTCAATGCTTCGGGTACGCGCAACCTGGCTCAGGCCGCTTTTGCCGTTGGTGCGAAATTCGTTCATATTTCAACCGATTATGTATTTGGCGGCGGCAGCCGTATCCCTTATTCGAGATCGACCCGCCCAATCCGAAATGCGTGTATGCCCGCTCGAAACTGGCCGGAGAGTTGTTGGCATTGGCTGCGGAACCGGATACGGTGGTGCTCAGGACATCTTGGGTATACAGCGAATACGTACCGTACTTTCATTCAAAACCTGCTGCACCAGGCGGCGGAACAGGGCGAAATCCGGCTGAGTGCCGACAATGCCGCTTGCCCGACCTATGCCGGGATTTGGCCGACGTGATTATCCGCCTGCTGCAATTGCCGAAATTTCCGCAAGGCCTGCTGCATTATTGCGGCAATAAGGCATTCAGCGACTATGCGTTTGCCCAAGCGGTGTTGAAGGCCGAAGCTGAACGTAATCCCGCATTCAAAATGCCGCAGTTGGTGCAGGCATCCGCCGCAGAGATGGTAGGGGTGGCGCGCCGCTGTATTCGGTGCTTAATTGCGAAAAAGGCGCGCGTTGGGTCTCGTGCAGGGCGACTGGCAGAAAAGCGTGCCGTCGGTATTGGCGGCACTGGCCGAAATTTGAGAAAGTTATTAGGCCGTCTGAAAATCGGGAAACGGTTTTCAGACGGCCTTTTTATCTGTTTGGAGGTTTGCGATGACAAAAACGAATTGGCAGCGTTTGCTGAGTACGCAGCGTTTCCGCCTGAAAGACAATGAAATCGTGCCCACCAGTACGCCGTCTACGCAGGAAGGTGCGGATGCGTTGCGTACGGACTTCCACATCGATTACGACCGTGTGGTGTTTTCCGGCGCATTCCGCCGTTTGGGACGGAAAACACAGGTACATCCGTTTGCCGAGCATGATTTGACGCACAACCGTCTGACGCACAGTGTCGAAGTGGCCAGTGCGTACCGCAGTATCGGCAACCGTGTCGGCATGATGATGCGGGCGGGCGGCTTCCTGCCGGAAGGCAATACGCCGAGCGACATCGGCGCAGTCGTTCAAGTGGCCTGTTTGGCGCACGATTTGGGTAACCCGCCGTTCGGCCATACAGGTGAAGATGCCTTGCGCGACTGGTTTCGAAGCCCGAAAAACGCCGTTTTTGCAAGGATTGGAAGAGGTCGAACGCAACGATGTGCAAACTTACGAAGGCAATGCCCACAGCCTGCGCATCCTCGCCAGTTTGGAAATGTATCCGAACCGCGGCGGCATGCGACTCACGGCCGCTACCATCGCCGCTTTGTTGAAATATCCGTGGACGACCCGCCATCCGAACGGACGGAAAAATTCAATATTTATCAAACTGAACTGCCGTTTATCCGCCGTGTGGCAGAGGAATTGGGTTTGGTGGAATTGGGCAGCGACCATTGGGCGCGTCACCCCCTGTCTTATCTGATGGAAGCAGCCGATGACATCTGTTACGCCCTGTTGGACTTAGAAGATGCGGTGGATTTGGAACTGCTGAGCGATACGGAAGTTGAAAGCGTATTGTCCGGCTTAACATTTGTCGAACCGACTTGGCATGCACAATCCAGCCGCCAACGATGCGCCATGCTGCGCGGCATCGCCATCGACTCGCGCTATCGATGATGTGGCGCAAACTTTTATGAAGCATCAATCGGATTTGCTGAACGGCGAATTCAAAGAAAAGATTTATTGGCCTTTATGTAGCCCGGAAGTGCAGGATACATTGAAAACGCCAGTGAATTGGCTAAAACGCGAATTTTCCGCCATCAAAGCAAATTAATGACGGAAATTGCCTCTTTCCCTTGCTTAGGTTCGATATTGGATTTGCTCGTCCCGGCAGCGCATCAGTTGCTGACAGAAGGGCATAGCGGCGTCCGCCAGTCGTTGGCTTTTGGAATTGCTGAAAAATGAACATCCGATTAGCCGCGAAGACAGCCTATATCATGCTTATATGAAAATCCTTGATTTCGTCGGCGGAATGACCGATAACGCCGCAGCAAAAATGGCAAGAGAGTTGTCCGGGATTGGTATGATTTAAAAATAGCTGAGAAAAATTCTTATTTTTATATTGGGATAGATGTTTTAATCGGGGATGGTGAAAATATCCCAGACAAACGATTGTCTGTTCAATATAATGCCTGTCTTTACTTTTGTCTTCATGCAGGTAAACGGTAATGCACCCGTAGCTCAGTTGGATAGAGTATCTGGCTACGAACCAGAGGGTCGGGCGTTCGAACTCGCTCCGGGTGCGCCAAAGAAAATTTATTTTATCCGCGCCCATCGTCTAGCGGTTAGGACATCGCCCTTTCACGGCGGTAACCGGGGTTCGATTCCCCGTGGGCGTGTTAGATTTTTAAATAAACCCTTACTTAGAAAAACAGTAAGGGTTTATTTTTCTTTAAAATTAATAATTTGATTTCAGTATTATTCTGTTAATTTATCTTTACAATTTGTTCCGAGTAGTTCGTTTTCTGTTTGTTTTTGCTATGGTTGCATTGGATTTGCATCAGCAATTGCATTAGGCGGTTAGATAAAATTCCGCCAAATCGCGCTTATACTGCACATGCTTCCTACAGATAAGTTACTTCTTTGTTACCAAGAGTAGTTAGAATAAAAACGCACCTTATTGCAAGGTGCGTTTTTCATTATTCAGACGATTTAGAATTTGGCACCGGACTCGTTAGCCATAAAGTCAACTGCCGCTTTGACTTCGTCGTCGCTTAAGCCTTCGTTACCACCTTTGGCAGGCATGCCTTTGAAGCCTTCCAATTGCATGTTTGTGCAGGGTTTCTTGACCTTGTTTGATGCGTGGCCCCACTCGTCTTTTTACCTACGCCCGGAGTGCCCGGGATGGTGCCGCTATGACATGCTTTACAGGTGGCTTCGTAAACAGCTTTTTGCCGTCTACTTTGGCAGCAGGAGCTTCAGTTTTTCTGCCGGTTTGGCTTCAGGAGCAACGGCTTCTTTGACTTCAGATGCAGTTTTTCGGCAGTATCCGCTACTTTTGCTTGCAGCTTGAACGGAAGATGCGGCGGCATCAACGGCAGAAGCCGTATTATTTTTAACATCGGATGCAATGGCTTGGGCAGCTTCTTTTGGTTTCTTTGCTTAGCCTCTTGGGAACAGGCTGCCAAAGCGGCCATCATCATTACGGCAATCAGTAATTTGTTCATGTTCTATCCTTCTTAAATTTATGGTTAAGGTGCTGTTTTATAAAAACAACTAGGAAATTTTATCATATATCATATCAATTGCTATACTGCTGCAATGACAAATATTGGTATAGGTCATACTTTGTACCGAAAAACAGAAAATATTGATGCTGCGCAAATTTTGCTATGAAGTCATTTGCTTTTCAGGGTTGTTCGTTCTGTTGCCGAAACTGCGGATTATGAGTCTGTTGCTGGAGTAATTTAAAAACGCGATCTCACCTGTCAAATTCAACAATTTGCCTTAAAAGTCGGCTTTTTATTTTTTTCCGACAGCTACATGATTATCCCCAAACATTATCAAGTTTGATTAAAAGGCCGTCTGAAAACCGAAAATTGCGTTTCAGACGGCCTTTTTATCAATAGCATGATATTTTGTTTTGTCTGAGCCGACATTGGCTGAAAAGATGTAAAACTTATCAAATGACTTACCGCCGGATAGGGGATTTCCCAGTCTATCGTTCGGACCGTTGCCTCAAGATTACATAAGTTTTATTTTTATTATTTGATTTAAAGATAAAAATACTTCAGGGTATGCGTATAGCCGTCATCTTCGAATTGTATTTTTCTATTTCAATCGGTTTCAGACGGCCTTTAAGGCCGTCTGAAAATGCAGTCAGGCGAAGCCGGCATAGCGGGGCTTTACGGTTTATTCCCCCAGAGCCTGACGGGCGGCAGGGGAGAGGGCGGTTGATTTGCAGTTGGTTGAACTGCATCACGGTACGGTCGCCCCTGTTTTTTTCGTCCAGCTCTACTTTTTGTACCAGCTGGCCGCCGCTGATGACAATTTTGTTGAATACTTGCCGCATGACGGCGGTTTTCGGGTGAGGGTGAGCTGCCATTGCCGGGCATCGCCGGAAAGGGCGAGGTCGAAGTGGCGCTGCAGTTCGGCGGTGTCGCCGCCGAGTACGGCCATGAAAAAGTTTTACTTGTGCGGCCTGTGCGGTTTGGCTGCCGTTGGCGCGCCACTGGCCTTGCGCGTCTTGGCGGCTGATGCCGTCGCGGCGGACGCGCAGTTTCATGTCAAACGGTTTTTGCAGATGCCAAAACAGGCCGTGGCCGGGGCGCAGGGGCGAAGTGGCCGCCGGTTTGTACGGGTTTGTCCATTGAGCGTAAAAACGCTGTGGGCTAAACCCGCCCTGTACGCTCTGCGGTGCTTGAAGTTGTGCGGCAAGTTCGGCGGTGCTGAAGGCAAGCGCGGTAGGGGTTGTAAGCGAAAAGGAGGAGGCTGATAAGGAGTTTTTCATGTTGTCAGGGGATGTCGGGGGAGTTGGGAGAGGGCATAGTATAGTGGATTTATGGTGAAAGGGTGTGATGCGGGGAAGGTTGCGGGGTTCTTGGAGTCTTTCAGACGGCCTTTCAATTGGCGGGCGGGCAGGGATTAGGTTTGCCGTTTTTATTATTTATGCCGTTTCTTTTCCTGACGGATGAAGCCTGCAACGGAGGCCGCTTATCTTTCAGACGGCCTCTCATCTCAGCCGTTTGCCAAAGGTGTGAACCCTTTGAACTGCCGCACGGCTTTTTGCCAGTTTTCGGGGTTTGGAACTGCATTTCGCCGTTATCGAGGCGTTGGACGACCTGGGTGGTGTGGGCTTGGGTGAGTTTGGTGCCGCTTTCGCGTCGCGCAGGATGTAGTCGATGCGCAGGCAGCTTTCGTATTCGGTTACGGCCATCTCCACGCGGATTTTTCTGGCCGAAGCGGGCCGGGCGGACGTATTTGAGGTCGAGCTTTCACCACGGGCCAGGCATGGCCTTGTTCGAACATGACGGTGTGGTTGTAGCCGACTTCGTCAAGGAAGGCGCAGCGGGCGACTTCGAGGTATTTCACGTAGTGGCCGTGCCAGACGATCTGCATCACGTCCACATCAAAAAGGGGACTTCGATTTCGGCACTGTAGCGGCAGTAGATGTGTTTAGCCATGAGGGTTGTTCCAGAAGTCGTAGAAGTTGAACCATTGCGCAGCGGCGCGCGCGGCGTGGGCGGCCAAAATGTCGGCGTATTGCTGCGCCATGCTTTCAATCACTTGTTTGCGCGTGGCGGCAGTCCAGCTCGGGGCTACCTGAAAACGCTTCAGGCATAAATGATAACGACCGTGTTCTTTTAACACGAAGACGGTATTGGTGGGCGCGCGCAAGAGGCCGGCCAAGAGCCAGGGCCTTGCGGCAGGTGGGCAGTGTGGCGAGGAATTGCACGGGCACGGTTTTATTGCCGCGCACGGGGTGCGGTCGGCGGCGATGGCGAGCCATTCGCCGGCATCGAGTTTTTGCGAGAGCTGGAGCATCTTTGGCCGCGTCGAGGTCGGCCACCTGAATCAGCTGCAAATCGCTGGCACCGGCGGCTTTGAGGGCGCGGTTGAAATCTTCGGCATGAGCGTTGTGCACCAGCACGTTGAGTTTGAAGCCTGGTGGTGGGAGACGAGGGCGCGGCACACTTCGATATTGCCCAGATGCGAGCAGATGAGGATTTGGCCGCGTGCGTTGTGGTTGTCCACATCGGCATACAGGTTGTCGGGGTCTTCCACCACGAGGTCGGGCACGGTGATTTTGTGCTGCCACACGGCGAAGCGGTCAGCCACGGCTTGGCCGAAGGCGGCGAACTGGCGGTATACGGGGAAACGCGCGGGCAGCGGTGCGGCGGGAAAACCGCTTTTCAGGTAGCTTTGATATTGGCGTACGCTGCGGCGTTGGGCGGCAGAGGTGAGATAAAAATAGGCGGCAACGAGTGCGGCAATGCCGTGCACCGGGCCACAGGGGCAGGTAGCGCACCAGCCATTCGGTAATCTTGAGGAAGAGGCGGTGGCCGCGTTCGCGCTGTGCCGACCAATGCGCCTGTTCGGTTGGTACCGCTTGAGGCCGTCTGAACAGGCGACCGAGGCGGCGAGCGATCATGCCGCAAAAACAGGCGGGCGTGCATTTTGCTGATGAGCAGGTTGTCGCGGCGCAGGTTGAAGTGCGACACGCCGCCTGCTTCGTAGCGCACGGGCGTGTCCAGCCAGATGAAAGGCGTGCCCGCCCAATGCAGGCGGATGAGGATTTCGTTGTCGAAAATCCATGCGCTCGCCGATGACGGCACCGCCGTATTGGATGGGCAGGATGGCATCCAGCGGATAAACGCGGAAGCCGCACATGCCGTCTTTGATGTCGAACGACCAAGTGTGCAGTACGTTCCAAAAATCGGTGATTTTGCGGCCGTAGAGCCGCGATTTGGGCACGTCGCCGCCGTACACCGACCGCCCGCACACCACCGCCTGCGGCTGCGACTGCGCGCGTTTCGATAAAGCGCGGGATGTCGGCAAAGCTGTGCTGCGCGTCGGCATCAATCTGCAAAATGTGGCTGAAACCCTGCTCCGCCGCCAATTTGAAACCCCATTTCATCGCACTGCCCTTTGCCGCCGTTCACCGGGCGGAAAGGCAACCTGAACGTCTTCTTCACGCAAGGTCTCCAAACCGGCGCGGCAGTTCTTCGCCCGAGCCATCGTCCACCACCAAAACGGGCAGGCCGCAATGCCGCAGGGCTGAAACCACCTGCGGCAGCGTGCCGAGGTGGCGGTAGTGGGGGATGACGGCGAGGAGTTTCATGATGGGGCGGAAACGGTGGGAAAAATGGGATTTTAACAAAAGGGGGAAAAGGCTACCTGAAAAATGCGGGAGGCAGTTTAAAGCGGCCCTGATGAAGCGATATCGCCGATTAGCGGGCGATGTCGCTGGCGCATCACGACGCGGGCATGGAAAGTGCCGACTTCACAGTCGTACTGTCCGCCGCGCAGGATTTTGCGGTTGTAGTAGCTGTGGAAATTGTTGACGCGGTTGGCATTGCGGCTTTGGACAGTCGCTTGGAATTTGTGTGCGGCGTTGATGAAGGCGCGTCTCGCAGGCGGTTTCGTCTGATTTTCCGGTGGCGTTGGCGGCCTGGCGGGGAATACACTGCTGCTGCCGAAGCCGACCGGCACGCTCGATTCAGCAGGCGTTTGGCTTCATCGGAAGCCAGCATGGCATGGCCGTTGCAGCGGTATACCACTTGGTACCGCCGCGGTTCGGATTGTCGTCTTGCAGCAGTTGGCACAGTGGCCGGTGGTTTTCGCATTGCCGCCGGTAGTACGGGTTTTCGGTGTGATGTGAATCTGCACCGTTGTTGTCCGCGCGCGGATGCTGTTGCAGCCGGCCTGACCGAAAAGCGGCTACAATCGCGGCTGCCAGCATCATATTGCGCGATTTTTATATTTTGCCCCTTTATCGGCTGGACAACCATCTTGAGCCGCCCTGAATATGGTGTGTTTAACCTACTATAATCCAGCAGTTTCACTTAATTTAACAGTATATTTTGAAAACCCAGGAATGCCTACCCGCCCATCTGACGATACAGCATCTGCTTCTATCTGGCCGCGCCCGACTGTGCCGAATATTACCGTCCCGAATGGCTGGACGAGGTCGACCGTATCCGTCTGTTGCACCATCTCGCGCGCGCGCTGCGCAAACCGGCTGGCAGGTCAGCCGGTTTCTCGCGGCGGCAGGGTGGTTTTCAGACGGCCTCTTCAGCCTCAGCCACAGTGGCGCTATGCCGTATTGGCTGTGCCGTTCGCCGGTTTTTGCCGTGGGCGTGGATTTGGAGCGGCTGCGGAACGCCGTGTCGATGCCTGGCCGGATTGGGTGCTGCATGAAGATGAGGCGCGCTGGCTGCAACGGCATTCCGAATTGTCCGACCGCTATGCGCTGTGGACGCTGAAAGAGGCCCTGCTTAAAGCCACGGGGCAGGCTCTTGGCCGAGTTTGCCCCAGTGGGTTTGAGGCGGGACGGCGGGGCGGATGGCTGGCGGCTTTGTGCGGCTGGGAAGTTGTGGCGGGGCGTTGTGTTTTTGCTGACGGGGAATGGGTGTACGGCGGTGTGGCCGCAGGAAGTGTCTGCCGTGCCGGTTTGGCAGGGTTTGCAACTGGCGGGATGCGGAGAGACGCTTATTGTATGACTTCGTTTAGTCGGTATGGCGTTTGTCCGAAGTTTTCGGATTCAGCTTTAATACCCATTTGCGGTAGGGCGAATTCGCCGCCCATCAGGATGCCCATCAGGATGTAGGCGATGATGCCGGTGTAGAGTGCCCACCAGCGGTATTGTTCGAGCAGCACGAGGAGGGCGGCGAGGCTGCCGTTGAGGGCAAAAGCCGCACCAGATTTGGGTAACGCGGCGGGTGTAGGCTACGCCTTCGGGCGGCAGATCGGGGTGTTGCAGGCGGGCAAGGCGTTCGATCAGGCTTTGTTTTTGCGTGAGGCTGAGGCCGAACAGCAGCAATAGCAGGCCGTTTACCCATACGGGATACCAATACATGCTGCTCAGGCCGTCTGAAAAGGAGGATGGCGGCGAAGAAGGCGGCTCACGAGGAGGAAAACGCGCCGCTGGCCGGAATCTCGCCGCATGGCGGCGCGGGCGAGCCAAAGTAGGAGCATGAAGCCGGCCAGCGGATAAAACCAGCCCTGCTCGCGGCCGTAATACCACAGCAGGGGGTAGAGTACGCTCAAGATGCCGAGCAGGATTTTGGCGGCGGTTTTCACGCTTCGGGCTTGGCGTCTTGGTAGAGCTTGGACACGGCGGCGATGACGTCGTCGATGGTGCGGACGTTGCGGAAGTCCTCGGCTTGGAGTTTGCAGCCGGTTTGGCGTTTGATTTGGTCGAGCAGATCGATGGCGTCGATGCTGTCGATTTCGAGGTCTTCGTAGAGGTTGGTGCTGCCGGTTACGTTGCTGGTGTCGATTTCAAAACATGTTTTCCAGTATGTCGAACAGGAAGGCGCGGATTTCGGTTTCGGTCATGGGATGGTCCTTAATGATGGGATGCTGGTCGGTTTGCCGGATATGGGCGCTGGCCTGTGTTTTGCTGTGCCTAGCTGGGGTTTTCAGACGGCCTCTCGCTGCGTTTGTAAAATCGATTCTTTTTCCTTGCAAGACAATACCTGAGGGCAAAGCAGTGCTTGGGTCTTAGCTGCGTTGTTTCTGCACGAAAGGCGGCCAGTGTGGACACATTGGCGAAGCTGTCGCGCAGCTCCTGGCTTTTCGCCGTCGAGCTGGAAGCCGAAGTGTTTTTGCACGGCCAGGCCGAGTTCGAGTGCGTCTACGGAATCGAGGCCGAGGCCGCTGTCGCCGAACAGGGCTTCTTCATCGCCGATGTCGGCGGGCGTGAGGTCTTCCAAGCCGAGGCTGTCGATAATCAGTTGTTTGATTTCTTGTTTTCAAATCAGTCATTTTCTGGCTTCTTTCATTGAAAGTATTGTTGCAGGTGGTCGTTGAGGCGGCGGGCGGCAATCGGGCAGCGGGGTGCTTGGTTTAACCAGTCCTGCGGGTTGATGTCGTCGCCCACGCATAAAGCGGTAGGCCGGTTTTTGCAGCGGGATTTTGTACCACGGCTGGCCTTTTTGAAGTTCGGGCGGCTGCATTTTGATCACCACGGGGGTGATGACCTGTGCGCTTCTGAGGCCGATGGATACCGCGCCGCGATGAAATTTCACCACGCCGTCCCAGCCGGTGCGCGTGCCTCGGGGAAATACCAGCAGGCATTGCTGTCTGTAAAACTTTCGTCCACCGCTTCGACAAAATCCAAATCTTCCTGATTGGGCAGGTAGCCGCAGGCGCGGATTTGCCGGCCATGGCCGGATTGCGCTGCAAATCGGCTTTCACGATGCAGTTGGCTTCCGGGCACGCGGCCGAGCAGGAACACCACATCCAGCAGCGAGGGATGGTTGGCCAAAATCAGCTGGCCGCGGGCTGAGCCGATCAGAAAGCCTTCAAAATTCCGCGCTCAAAATGCCGGAGCGCATCAAGTAATAGCTAAACCACAGCCAGGTGCGGTCACCATGCGGCGCGCCTGCTTTTGCTGCTGCCAAATCGGGCGAGCGGCGCAGCAGCCAGGGCAGCAGCACGATTTGCAGCAGCACGCCGAACACGCCGAAAAACACGAAGCCCAGCCCGGTGGCCAGCAATCGCCACAGGCGGTTAAGGCGGGCGCTTAGGGGGTAAGCCGCTGCCATTGCCAAGCCTTGTCTGCATAACGGTGCTTTTATCCACAGGCGGCCGTCTGAATGCCGTTGCCGCAGCCATTCGAGCGCGCCCCAATAGCCGCAGTTTGCCGTGCCGCCGGCATCGTGCGCGGCGGGCGGGAAAGTTCCCATTCTTCTCCGGCGGTGAGCAGCAGGGCGAGCGCGTGGGCGAAGGGTGCGCGTTCGGCCGGTGCGACGGGTATTGCGCTCGCAAGGGTTCGTCCACCACCACCACCAGCACGCGTTCCGCCCCATCGGCCAGCAGGCCGGCGGCTTCGAGCACGGCGGTTTCCAAACCGCTCTGCCGCACGGAAAGCGCGGTGTATTCGCTCATGTCGCCGCGCAGCATTGACCACTGCCCGGCCAGGGCGTTGTGCACGGAAAGGCCGAAGGAGGTGGGGGAAACTTCGTTGTCGCGAAACAGCGTTGCCCATAAGTCGAAGCTGCGGTTGATTTCGCCGTCGTGCGAGGCGAGCACCAGCGGGCAGGGACTCGCTTTCCGCCAAGAGCGGATGCGCCGCCGCAAACAGCAGCCGCGCCGAGAGGCCGAGCCGCCGCCGCTGCATGGCGGGCAGAAAAATCCACCTTCGGCGGCGTGTCGGGCAAATCGGCGGCGTTTAAGCGGCCGGATGCCCACGCGGCCCAATCTTCGCCCGTGTGCAGGCGGGTGGAGGCGGCGTGCCAGCTTTGGATGGAAAAGCGGAGGCGGAAATCGGCGGTCATGGTTTCAGGCGGCCTGTCGGGCGGGTGAAAAAGTGGCGGATTATAGCAAAGGAAGCGGTTGGCGGGCATCAGGCGGTTTGCCGTCGGGCAGGGCGTTGCGTTTTTGCGCCACAGCGGCATTGTGTCGGCTTGTTGTGCTTGTCGCGGATTTTCCGCAGCGGGACGGGGTGTGTTTGAAGCAACCGGTTGGAGTCGGTAAAGATAGGAGGCCGTCTGAAAAGCCGATTACATGGTTTTCAGACGGCCTTTTTCATTTCTTTGGCCTGCTGCTACATTTTTGGAAATGAGGCAGGAAGGCGGGGATGCCCGGGAACATGCCGACCGCGCCCATGGCCAGGAGCAGAGGATGACGAAGCCGACGGTTGGGACGACGACGCTACCGACAAAAACCCAACTCCGCGCTGCGCGCTTTACAGCCGATGAGGCCGAGGTTGTCGAGCAGCATGGTCAGCGACCAGCCGAAAACGGATTGACCAGTGCGGACGAGAAAAACAACGATGGCGGCAGATTGGGTGGTTTTGCCTTTGCGCGTCATTTCCATGCCTGCTTCAAGCAGCGGGACGTATACGCCGACAATCAGTGCCACGCTCAATACGGGTTTCCATATCGCCAAGTCCATCGGATAGCCCCAGATGCTGGCGATGATGCAAAAGACGGCGGTGAGGGATCGCGCCTGCGGGAATCGGGCGTTTGGCCACGGAGGCGGGGATGATGTAGGTGCCCCATGATGAGGTGAAGTTCGCGCCGCCCAAGAGTGAACCTGCGGCCTGGCGTGCGGCACAGCTGACCATGGTGTCGTCGATGTTCATGTGTGCGCGTTCGGCTTTTTCGGGGTAGCTCAGTTTTTGGGAAAAACCTGATGGCCGAGGAAGTCGGGTGACCACATGGCTACGGCTAGTACGGCGAAGGGAAGACGACCAGGAAGCTGTCGAGGAGTCGGCCAGCCGAGCATCCAGCCGGTGTTTTCGCCCCACCGTAGTTTTGGGGAGAGCGGCGGCAGGCCGGGGCGGTTTTGAAGGCGAAGGGTGCGCCGAGGATGTAGGCGGTTACGCCTGCCAGCAGGCAGCCCAGAGTACGGCCAGCCAGCGTTTCTGCCAGTGTTCCAGCAGGGCGTAGAGGATGATGGTGCCGAGGATGATGATAAAGGCGATACGCGACATATTGAAACTGCCCGCCCATTCGAAGAGCTGTTTCACCTGTCCTGTGGTGCCGATGAAGCCGAGGTAGAGCAGCAGGCCGCCGCAGACGCCGTTGCCCGTCAGTTTGGCCATCAGGCTGCCGCCTCGAAATGCCGAGTATGAAGCCGAATACGGCAATCAGGATGCCGAAGGTTAGCGGGCAGCGCCGGCGGCGACCACGATGGGGATAAGCGGGATGAGCGGGCCGTGCGTGCCGGGCAGGTTGGCCGTGGGCAGGAAGAAGCCGGACAGCAGCAGGATGAAGAACGAGGCAATCAGCAGTTCGTAGCGCACGTTTTTCAAGGACGAATCCGTCGGGCAGGCCCAAAGGGAACGGCAAAGGCCGCCGCCACCGCGCCCACCATCACGACTTTCGTTTATGGTGCCGGCCATCGCGGGGATAAGGTCTTCCCATTCGAAGCGGTAGTCGCGCAGGGGAGGTTGATTTTTCCAGCGTTTGGGATTCAGGATTTTCCAGTTCGTGTTCGAGGTAGGCGTTGCGGTTGTCGAACGACGAGGCGGGACGGTGCAGTTCCGCATAGCTTTTTCGTTTGTGTTGCTCGCGGAGTTTCTCCGTCGTAGTCATCATATATTTTGTTTGAACGGCTTTCGTGACGTACGCGTTGGCAGGCAGTATAGTAAGTTTGTGTAAACGGGTGTAATTCGAAATTTTGATGGAGGCCATCAGAAAAGGCGGAAGGAAGCATATCGGCTGTTTTTCAGCCGTGCTTTCAGACGGCCTCTGCACCCATAGAGAAAGGCCGTCTGAAAACCTTGCGGACGGTTTTTCAGACGGCCTGTTTGTTGAGGGCGGGTTACGGGCGGTTGAGTTGCAGTGCCCAGCCGGGCCAGCCGTTGGCCTTGCGCGAAGGCCAGCGTTTCTTCTTCGGCGGTCAGGGCGGGGCTGCCGTCGTGTCCGGCGACGTGGCTTTGCGCCGTAGCGTCGCCGCCGCAGGTTCTCGCTGAGGGCGGCTTCGGAGAACGGGATGCCGGAGATAATCATGCCGTGGTGCAGCAGCGGCGGCATCATGCTCAGCAGGGTGGATTCCTGCCCGCCGTGCAGGCTCGGCGCCGCTGGCGAAGACGGTGGCGGGTTTGCCGATTAAGTGGCCGGAAAGCCAGTGCGGGATGGTGCCGTCGAGGAAGTATTTGACTACCGCCGCCATGTTGCCGAAGCGGACGGGCCGCCTAGCGCCAGTCCGGCGCAGCTTTTCAGTTCTTCCGGCGTGCAGTAGGGCGCGCCGTCGTCGGGGATGTCGTTTTTCCACCGCTTCGCAGACGGCGGAGACTTTCGGTACGGTGCGGACGACGGCTTTCGCAACCGGCAACGCTGTCGATGCCGCGTGCGATGTGGCGGGCGAGGTTTGTGTGCCGCCGTTTTGCGAATAGTACAAAACCAGCAGGGGAGGGAGTTGGGTTCATGGTGGCTTTCCGTTAGAATGATTGAAGAAATGTTTGGATAATGTCGGAAAATTCGTTTTCAGACGGTCTCTGCGTCTTCGGAGGCCGTCTGAAAACAGGCGGACGAAGGCAGAATATGCTGAAACAATCATCATGGCAGAAGCCGTGCGCGAGTCGCGCCTGTTCGGGTTTGCCCGCTTTCTTTACCAACGGTTTAACGAGGTGGACGTGCCGCAGGTGTCGGCCAGCCTGACGTTTACTTCGCTGTTGGCACTGGTGCCGGTGCTGACCGTCGCACTGGTTATTTTGTCGGCCTTTCCGGTGTTCGACGATCTGTCGTCGTCGGTTGATTGAGCTGATAGACGGTTATCTGGTGCCGCAGGGCGCGGATGCAGTGCACGGTTATCTGGCGACGTTTCAAAGCAATGCCGGCAATCTGAGCCGCCATCGGTATCGTGTTCCTCGGCGTTACCGCCGTGATGCTGATCCGCACGATAGACCAAACCTTCAACCGCATTTTGGCGTGCGCAGAACCGCCGTCCGCTGTGGACGCAGTTTTGGTGTACTGGATGCTGCTGACTTTTTGCTCCGTTGGCCATTGGTGCGGGCTTGTCGGTGTGGGAACTGCTGCTGCGGCATCAGGAGTGGGCGAATCAAGATACACGCCTTTCAGACGGCATCAAAACGCGACGTAAGCGGGCTGGTGATGAACGCCGCCGCGCTGTGGCTGCTGTACCGCGTGGTGCCCAACCGCTATGTGCCCGCCCGCCACGCGCTGATTGGTGCCGCGCCGACCGCCGTGCTGCTCGATTTGGCGCAGCGCGGGTTTTGGCTGGTATGTCGGCACGTTCAACAGCTATACATTGATTTACGGCGCGTTTGCTGCCATCCCCGTATTCCTCATCTGGCTGAACCCGCTGTGGATGCTGCTGCTCACCGGCGCGGTGCCGACCGCTCGCTTTCCTATTGGCAGGACGACGCATTCCGCCGCTCGTTCGAGCGCGCACTACCGTTTCGACGACGTATTGAAAATCCTGCTGATGCTTTATCGGGCGCAAAACGACGGCCTGACCCTGCACGTTAAAGATTTCCGCAGCCGCATCAATATGGGCTACGACGAATTGGGTGACCTTTTGGAAAAATTCGGCGCGGCACGGCTATGTTTACCAAGGGCAGCACGGCTGCGTGCTGAAAACCAATGCCGAGCATATCGGGTTGGACGAACTGTTCAAACTTTTCGTCTACCGTCCCGCCCGTACCGCGCAGGATGCCGTGGGCGAGGCCGTTTCGCGCATCCTGACCCCAGGTTTGGAAAGCATGGATATGTCTTTGGCAGAGTTTGAACGCCAAACGCGGAAAGAGGGGGCGGAATAGGGTAGGCCGTCTGAAAAATACAACCGTTTGACCGATTGATATAACCGATTATCCGACAATCAGCCATGCTGCAAGTTACTCAGTTTACTATACGGATTCCTACTAATTGCAGGCTGCGTCTGCAATAAAATCAACCGGAAAGAATGGAAGCCAGTATGAACTTTTCACGTACCGAAGTAACCGAACAATTAACCTCGTTGGCGGAAAAACTGCCGGAATACCCTTGCAGGAAGCCCTGACGGCATCGCCTTGTACGGCTGACCGCCGAATCGATGAGCGAAAACCTCAACCAATGCCTGAAAGGCACGGGCATTAATGAAAACATGTGGTTGTCGCTGTTGGCGGTATACCTCAGCCCCGATCAGGAAATCATGCCTTCCCGCCTCAGCGACATTCTGAACCCGACACGTACCAGTGCCACCCGCCTGTCGGACGAAAATGGTGGCCAACAAATGGGTAACCCGCCGCATCAACGAATACGACCGCCGTCAAATCGTGCTGAGCCTGACCAAGGAAGGCGAAAAGCTCATCAGCAGATACAGCCGATGTTGAACGAAAAACGCAGCGGCCTGTGGGCGGGCTTCAGCGAAAAAGACCACCGCGAGCTGCAACGGCTTCTGGGCAAGCTGTTGGATAAACTGAATAAATAGCCGATCAATCATAGAGGCCGTCTGAAAGCAGGTTTTCAGACGGCCTTTGTCGGTTGAAAAGCCCTGCCCTGTCGGAAGGTAGAATCGGCGGCTTCAAGAAGGCCGTCTGAAAAAGGAAATGTGATGAAACCGATTAAAAAGCCGTTTTCCCCGTTGCGGGCATGGGTACGCGCTTCCTGCCCGCCACCAAGGCCAGCCTGAAAGAAATGCTGCCTATCGTCGATAAGCCGTTGATTCAATATGCGGTGGAAGAAGCGGTGGAAGCGGGCTGCACGGAAATGGTGTTCATCACCGTACCGCAACAAACGCAGCATCGAAGACCATTTCGACAAAAGCCTACGAGCTGAAACCGAATTGAAATGCGCCATAAAGACAAGCTGTTGGAACATGTCCGCGACATCCTGCCGCCGAATATCACCTGCCTCTACATCCGTCAAACCGAAGCATTGGGCTTGGGGCACGCCGTATTGTGCGCCCGTGCAGCGGTGGGCGACGAGCCGTTCGCCGTCATCCTTGCCGACGATTTGATTGATGCGCCCAAAGGTGCGCTGAAACAGATGGTCGAAGTTTACAATCAAAGCGGCAACAGTGTACTGGGGTGAAACCGTCGATCCGTCGCAAACCGGCTCTTACGGCATTGTCGAAGTGGAAAAACTGAAAACTTCCAGCGGATTACCAATATCGTCGAAAAACCGAAGCCCGAAGAAGCACCCTCCAACCTGGCCGTTGTTGGCCGCTACATCCTGACCCCGCGCATCTTCGACCTTTCTGACCAATTTGCTGCGCGGCGCAGGCAACGAAATCCAACTGACCGACGGCATTGCCCGCCTGCTGGACCACGAGTTCGTCCGCCCATGCCTTCGACGGCAAACGCTACGACTGCGGCAGCAAACTGGCTATCTTTGAAGCCACCGTCGCCTACGGTTTGAAACACCCCGAAACCGGCGGACAATTCCGCGAACTGCTGTGGCAGTATGCCGCCGGAGTTTGACCGGCAGGCACGGAGTGTGACGCACCAAGGCGGAGGAGGGCGGCTTGTGGCATAATCCGCTTTGCCGAATCTGGCTGCCGATTTTCAGACGGCCTTCTAGGGCCGTCTGAAAAATAAAACCGAGGCAACACATCCCAATCGGAAACCAATGACAGAACAAACAAACTTCAGCCTGTTCAATAAAAAGACACCTACAATTTTTATGCGGCTGCTGAAATACCTCACACCTCTACAAAAATCCGCATTGTCTGGGCTTTGCTGGCCATTATGGTGGTGGCGGCTACGGAAAGCTACCTGCCGCCTTTATCGCCCCTTTTGGTCAATCAGGGTTTTCGCCGCGCCGCAGGCCGCACCCGTGTCCGGCGAGGCGGCGCATTGGTACGCGCACTGATTGCCTTCAAAGACAAAAATGAACTACCTGATTTGGGGACGGAACAAAAATCTGGGCCGTGCCTTTGTTTCTGCTGGTGTTGGTAGCTTGCGCGGCATCGTCACTTTTTCCAGCGGCTACCCGCTTTCCTGGGTCCGGCATAGAGGCGATTAAGCACCTGCGGCGGGACATGTTCGACAAAATGTTGCACTTGTCGTCCGAAAAACAGCAGGCCGAATCTTCGGGCAACATTTCCAGCCGTTTTTGGTTCAGGCCAATATCGCCATTTCTAATGCCTCCGATGCTTTTCATCACGTTACCCGGACAGCCTGATTGTGGCCGGTTTGGTGTGTGTCCTGCTGTATCTCAACTGGCAGTTGAGCTTGGTGGTGGTCGTTATGTTCCCGTTGCTGCTGCGATTGTCGCGCTACTACCGAAAACCGGCTGAAAGAGCCGCAAATCAGCGCACAAACCAGCATGGCGGAGCTGACCACAGTCATTAACGAACTGCATCAGGGCCACCGCATCGTCAAACTGTTCGGCGGCTATCAAAACGCGCTCGATCGCTTCATAGCTGTAAACCAAAAATTACCCGCATCAACATCGCGCAGGCTTCCTCCGCCCGTTCACCCATCAGCGAGTTCATTGCTTCAGCCGCATTAGCCGTCGTCATCTTCATCGCCTTGTGGCAGAGCCGCAGCGGGGCGACCACCATCGGCGAGTTCAGCATTTATCATTGCCACTGCTGCAAATGGTGAGCCCGATTAAAAACTTGTCTCAACATCGGGATTCCCATGCAGGCCATGTTCATCGCCGCCGACAACGTATATGCCTTCCTCGATACGGAAAACGAAGCCGACAACGGTACGCAAACCATCGAGACCGCAAAAGGCAGCATCCGTTTCGAGCACATCGATGTGCGTTATCCGGGCAGGAAAACAAAGCCTTGGACGATTTCACGCTCCATATCCACTGGGGAAAAAGTCGCTCTGGTCAGCTAGTTCCGGCAGCGGGAAAACCACGGCACTATCAATCCCTATTGCCGCGCTTCATTACGCCCGAATCCGTACCGCATCTCGCTTGACGGCATCGACATCGGCGATCTGACCTTGGAAAGCCTGCGCAAACAGTTTGCCTGGTATCCCAAGATGTATTTCTGTTTGACGATACCCCGTATAATAACGTGCTTTACGGTTGCCCCAATGCCGATGCCGATTCGGTGGAGCGCGCGCTGAAAGCCGCCAACTTGTGGGATTTTGTCCGGCAAAACCCGCAAGGGTGGGACATGGAAATCGGTGCGAACGGCCACAAACTTTCAGGCGGCCAACGGCAGCGTGTTTCCATTGCACGCGCCATCCTGAAAGACGCACCCATCCTGTTGTCGACGAAGCCACCAGCGCGCTGGATAATGAATCCGAACGGCTGGTTCAGCAAGCATTGGAACGCCTGATGCAGCACGGGACCAGCATCATCGTCGCCCACCGCCTGACCACCATCGAGCAGGCTGACCGCATCATCGTGATGAGCGACTACCGCATCATTGAAGAAGGAACGCATAAAGAATTATTGGAAAAAACAAGGCTACTATGCCGAGTTGAGCAAGCGTCCGGAAACGGCGTGACAAATGCCGCATTATCATTCCTGCCCAGTTTTTCAGACGGCCTGCCTCTAAATCCTGAATGAGACAAGCCGATTGGTACAAAACAAAAAATTGAAAGAAACCCGCATGACAACCCAAACCCTTTTAATCGAACTCCTCACCGAAGAACTCCCCCAAAAGCCCTGAATAATTTAGGCAACCCACTTTGCCGCTTCTGTTGCCGAAGGCTTGGAAAAAGCGCAACTGATTGACGGTGCAGCCGAGATTTACCGCCTACGCCTCGCCGCGCCGTTTGGCCGTTCAAATCAAAAACGTGAAAGCCGTGCAAGCCGATCAGAAAAATCGTGAAAAAGGCCCTGCCGTGGCGAATGCCATGAAAGACGGTGCGCCGACCAAAGCTTTTGGAAGGTTTTTGCGCGCGGTGCGGGCGCAAAAATCGAAGACTTGACCATCGTCCACGACGGCAAGCAGGATGTGTACGCCTACGAATATGTCCAAACCGGCAAACCGTTGGGTGAACTTTTTGGAAGACATTATCAATCAAGCCGTTAAGAAACTGCCGATTCCGAAAGTGATGCGTTGGGGCAGCAGCACGTTTACCTTCGTGCGCCCCGTTCATGCGGCTAGTTGTTCTGCACGGCGGCGACATCGTGAACGTCAGCGTCTTGGGCTTTGCAAAGCGGCAATCAAACCTGGGACACCGCTTCCCTGTCCAACGGCGAAATCACTATTACAAACGCCGACAGCTACGCCGCACAAATGCGCGAGCAAGGCAAAGTCGTCGCTTCGTTTGCCGAGCGTAAAAGCCGCGATTCAGACGGCCTTGAACGAGCAGGCAGGTCGCCCTGAAAGCCACCGTAGCCGCCGATGAAGCCCTGCTGGACGAAGTTACCGCGTTGGTCGAATACCCCTGCTGTTTTTGGAAGCCGGTTTTGAAGAACATTTTCCTCGCCGTGCCGCAGGAATGCCTGATTCTGACCATGCAGCAAAACCAAAAAATACTTCCCGCTGCTCGACCGAAACGGTAAGCTGATGAACCGCTTCCTGCTGGTCTCCAACCTGCAAACCGAAGACCCGTCGCACATCATCCAAGGCAACGAACGCGTTTTGCGCGCGCGCCTGTCTGATGCCGAGTTCTTCTACAAGCAAGACCAAAAAGCGACTTTGGAAAGCCGCCTGCCCAAACTGGCGAACGTGGTGTATCACAACAAAATCGGCTCGCAAGCCGAGCGCATCGAACGCCTGCAAAGCATCGCCGCCCACATCGCCAAAGCTTTGGGTGCGGATGCCGCCGCAGCCGAACGCGCCGCGCGTCTGGCAAAAAGCCGACTTTGGTTACCGAAATGGTCGGCGAGTTCCCCGAACTGCAAGGCACCATGGGTAAATACTACGCCCGCTTAGACGGCGAAACCGAAGAAATCGCCGAAGCCGTCGAGCAGCACTACCAACCGCGTTTCGCCGGCGACAACCTGCCGAACGGCAAAGTCGCTACTGCCGTTGCGCTGGCCGACAAACTGGAAACCTTGGTCGGCATTTGGGGCATCGGTCTGATTCCGACCGGCGACAAAGACCCTACGCCCCTGCGCCGCGCCGCCTTGGGTATTTTGCGGATGCTGATGCAGTATGGTTTGGACGTAAACGAACTGATTCAGACGACCTTCGACAGCTTCCCCAAAGGTTTGCTCAACGAAAAAACGCCGTCTGAAACCGCCGACTTCATGCAGGCGCGCCTTGCCGTATTGTTGCAAAAATGACTATCCGCAAGACATCGTTGCCGCCGTACTCGCCAAACAGCCGCGCCGTTTGGACGATCTGACCGCCAAACTGCAAGCTGTCGCCGCGTTCAAACAACTGCCCGAAGCCGCCGCGCTCGCCGCCGCCAACAAACGCGTACAAAACCTGCTGAAAAAGCCGATGCCGCACTGGGCGAAGTCGATGAAAGCCTGCTGCAACAAGATGAAGAAAAAGCCCTGTATGCCGCCGCACAAGGGCTTGCAGCCGAAAATAGCCGCCGCTGTTGCCGACGGCAATTTTCAGACGGCCTTATCCGAACTGGCCTCCGTTAAACCGCAGGTCGATGCCTTCTTCGATGGTGTGATGGTGATGGCGGAAGATCCCGCCGTAAAACAAAAACCGCCTGAACCTGCTGGAACCGCTTGGCAGAGCAGATGAACGCGGTAGCGGATATTGCGGTATTGGGGGAGTAAATCGAAAATTGCAAGGCCGTCTGAGAATTTGGACGGCTTTTAGATTTATCTAGGAATGCAGCATGACAGCTAAAAACCGTTTTGTTTGGTATGCCGGTTGTATCGGGTTTGTATAAACTGATACATGAGAATCTAAAAATATCATGGATTCAACGTTATCGATATTGTGGAAAATGGAGAAAGTTTCCGTTATCCGTCATTTGGCAGCTGGTTGAAAGTAAAGTGGCGGGAAAAATTGTTTATAACGATACCTATGCAAAAACAGCTCAAATGGCAGGTACTACAAAATAATATTAATGAAAAATTAAGCAGGCAGGCGGGCTAGATTATGCTTTGTTGATTAGTGGCGATATATATAGCCAGGAATTCATTCGATTTCTGAAACGGCAGAGCAAACATGGCGTGGTTAATTATCAATTTGACGGGTTACATCGATTTCCTGCCATCTATCCGTTAATTAAAAGAATTTGATAGATTTTTATGTATTTGATCCGGATGATTTAAAAATCCGGATTATCCACTGTTGCCCGCCACAAATTTTTATTTTGATAATAATTTAGAAATGTGCCTGAAAGGACATTGGACTTTTATTTTACAGGTGTCCATATGGATTCCCGGGCGGCAGTAATTGCCAGATCTTACTGTTATGTTAAAGAAAGAAAAACGGCGGATATTAACATTCTTTGGAAAAAGGAACGGTGACGGACGCAAGACATACCCTTGATGATAGCATAAAAATTATTGATAAAATAATTGATTTTGAAGAAAATATTAATAGGGCACGTCAGGCAAGGGTTTTAATTTCGACTTTGTTATTGATGAGCATAAAGGCCTATCTTTCCGTACCTTTGAAGCCTTAGGGTTATCAACAAAAACTCATTACGACTAATCCCTCAAGTCAAGTATTATGATTTTATCATCCGAATAATTTTTAATTTGGGATGGTTATGATTTTGCCGCACTGGATGATTTTTAGAAAAACCATATGTTCAAATTGATGAATCTATAAGATATAGTTTCGGCAATTGGATAAACTACATTTTAAAAATTAACCCGTATCAGGAAATAAATCTCCCCAATTAAAATAATAATAGGACTTTAAATGAATACACAAAATCCCTTTGGTTTCTGTCATCATTCCTTGTTTTAATACTGCCAAATACCTGCCTGAAACATTGGATAGTTTGTTTGCGCAAACTTACAGGATTTTCGAAGTTATTGCCGTTGATGATGGATCTACTGACAATACATTGGATGCTTAATAGATATAAGGAAAAACATGCTAATTTAACTGTAATTTCACAAAAAACAGTTATTGTATTATGCGAGAATGAGATGCGATTAGGCGTGCAACGGGGAAATATCTGAGTATGTTTGGATTCGGATGATAAATTGCATCCGGATTATCTATGTGTGTGTCGGTTGCAGAACTAGGATGAATCAATATCTATTGTTTATAGCGATGTCCAACTTTTTGGCAGGAAAAATCAATTGTAGCATGCAATTTAAAATGAAAGATTTCTTATTAAATAATGGTATTTATATTACTGCGTTAATTAGAAAATCTCATTTCGATAAAGTTGGGGTTTTGATACTGATTTGGGATGTATGAAGATTGGGATTTGTTTATTTCTATAATTAAAGATGGCGGCATACCTTATAAAAATACTCGAAGCATTGTTTTATCGCCAAAGAGAAGATTCGTCTTCCGTATGCAATACGGCAACCAAGCAGAAGAAATCTGACAATATGCTGAAAATATATAATAAGCACTATAGCCTATATAAGGAAAATGGTCTATTTTTCCATGATATGATGGAAAGCTTTATAAAAGATAGGGAGAAAAAGTCAGACACTATAATATGCCGTTAAGAAAGTTGTATTATAGAATATTTAAACCGCATCGTTACGCGCTTTTATCCGGTAGATTAATTCTTTTATATATAAATTTATTTATCACAAATTATATCGAATATGCAATATTGCGTTGTTTAAAGAATAGATATTCTACGCATGATGTATTAAATTAGTTTAAACTAGCTGATGCTTGATATGAGAAAAATCCTCGTTACCGGCGGTGCGGGCTTTATCGGCTCGGCAGTTGTCCGCCACATCATCCAAAATACCGCAAAATTCGTCATCAATCCCGACAAGTTAACTTACGCAGGCAATCTCGAATCAGCTGACCGACGTAGCCGACAGCCTGCGTTACGCTGTCTGAGCAAGTGGGACATTTGCGATCGTGTTGAACTCCTGACCGTGTGTTTTGCCCAACACCGGCCAGATGCCGTCATGCACTTGGCGGCGGAAAGTCATGTTGACCGCTCTATCGATTCAGCAGGCGAATTCATCCAAACCAACATCGTCGGCACGTTCAACTCTGCTCGAGGCGGCACGCGCCTACTGGCAACGGATGCCGTCTGAAAACGCGAAGCTTTCCGTTTTCCACCATATTTCCACCGATGAAGTTTATGGCGATTTGCACGCACGGACGAGTTTGTTTACCGAAACTACGCCCACGCCCCGTCCAGCCCCTATTCCGCTTCCAGGCATCCATCGACCATCCGTGCGTGTGCATGGCTGCGCACCTACGTTTGCCGACCATTGCTAACCAACTGTTCGAATAACTACGGTCCTTATCACTTCCCTGAAAAACTCATTCCATTGATGATTCTGAACGCGCTCGACGGCAAACCGCTGCCCGTGTACGGCGACGGGAATGCAAATCCGCGACTGGCTGTTTGTCGAAGACCACGCGCCGCGCGCTGTATCAGGTTGTTACCGAAGGCGTCGTCGGCGAAACCCTACAATATCGGCGGGCACAATGAAAAAGCCAATATCGAAGTGGTCAAAACCATCTGCGCACTGCTGGAAGAACTCGTTCCCGAAAAACGGTACGGCGTGGCGCGTTACGGAACGTTACCTTCGTTAGCAAAGATCGCCCGTCATGATGTGCGCTATGCCATTGACGCCGCCAAAATCGGCAGGGAACTAGGTTGGAAACCGCAGGAAACGTTTGAATCCGGCATCCGCAAAACGGTGCAATGGTATTTGAACAATAAAACCTGGTGGCAAAAATGTCTTGAACGGCAGCTATCGTCTAGAACGTCTGGGAACAGGAAAATAAGTTTTCAGACGATCTTCTCAGCCAGAGAGGTCGTCTGAAAATCAAAAACATACCCCTTCAGGAGAAACCCATGAAAGGCATCATCCTTGCCGGCGGTAGCGGCACGCGCCTTTACCCCATTACGCGCGGCGTGTCTCAAACAGCTTCTGCCCGTATACGACAAAACCCATGATTTAGTACCCCCTGTCGGTTTTGATGCTGGCGGGGATACGCGAAATTCTGGTCATCACCACCCCGAAGACAATCCCTCTTTCAGACGACTGCTCGGTGACGGCAGCGATTTCGGCATTCCATCAGCCATGCCGAGCAGCCCAGCCCTGACGAGTTTGGCGCAAGCATTCATCATCGGCGAAGAGTTTATCGGCAACGACAATGTCTGCTTGGTCTTAGGCGACAATATTTTCTACGGTCAGTCGTTTACCCAAACTCTGAAACAAGCCGCTTCAAAAACACGGCGCCACCGTATTCGGCTACCAAGTCAAAGACCCCGAACGCTTCGGCGTCGTCGAATTTGACGAAAACTCAATCGCCTTATCCATCGAGAAAGAAAACCGAAACAGCCCAAATCCGACTGGGCGGTAACGGCTATATTTCGACGACAACCGCGTCGTAGAATTTGCCAAACAAGTCAAACCCTCCGCACGCGGCGAACTCGAAATCAGCACGCTCAACCAAATGTATCTTGACGACGGCTCATTGTCCGTCCAGCTTTTTAGGACGCGGCTTTGCATGGTTTGGACACCGGTACGCACGAAAAGCTTGCACGAAGCCGCCCTCATTCGTCCAAACCGTGCAAAACATCCAAGACCTGCAAGTCGCCTGCCTCGAAGAAATCGCTTGGCGCAACAGCTGGCTTTCAGACGAGCGTCTGGAAGAACTCGCCCGCCCGATGGCGAAACCAATACGGCCAATATTTGCTGCGCTTGTTGAAAAAATAATGTCTGAGGCCGTCTGAAACTTTTCAGACGGCCTATTAGATGAAAGATAAAACAATGAAAATCATTGATACCACCATTCCCGAAGTCAAACTTTTTAGAACCGCAAGTCTTCGGCGACGCGCGCGGCTTTTTATGGAAACCTTCCGCGACGAATGGTTTAAGGTCAACGTCTGCGACCGCACCTTCGTACAGGAAAAACCATTCCAAATCAGGCAAAGGCGTATTGCGCGGCCTGCACTATCAAACTGAAAAACACGCAAAGCGCAAACTCGTGCGCGTTGTCGTCTGGCGAAGTGTTTGACGTTGCCGTCGATATGCGCAAAGGTTCGCCGACTTTCGGCAAATGGGCGGGCGAAATCCTGTCGGCTGAAAAACAACCGCCAACTGTGGGTGCCCGAAGGTTTTGCACACGGCTTTTTACGTTTTGAGCGATGAAGCCGAATTCGTTTTACAAATGCACGGATTATTACAACCCGAAAGCCGAACATTCGCCGATTTGGAACGATCCGTCAGTTAGCATAAATTAGCCGCACAAGGCGAACCGAATTTGTCGCTCAAAGACTTGGCAGGCAGGCCGCTAAATCAGGCGGTGTTGTTCGATTGAGTGATTGAGGCCGTCTGAAACGTTTTCAGACGGCCTCTTCAAATATTTTCGGGTAAAATCCGAATAATTTTGACAAGGGGCCCCGAAGATTTACCACGCCGGAGTGTGCATAAGGCGTATGCCCATGCGTGCCCTGAATAAACCCCCAAACCCTGCCGCCCCAAAGGGCGGAGTTCAACCATTAAGAAATCTTGATGAAAAACACCGCAATCAGCATCAACGTTTTCCGCAGCGGCGGCGGCATGGAAAGCTATACTTTCGACTTGGTCAAGCAAATGACGGCACAAGGGCGTACGGTGAAAGTATATGCGGCGAAATTTGACGACACACCTGCCGGTTACCGGCACATCGAACCCGTTTTAATCAACCATCCCGAAAAATTTACGGTACGTCGCCCGCCAGCTCGACAGCATCCGCCGCAAAGACGAATACCTGATTGCCCTGCAACCCCGCCGACCATGCCGACTGTATACATTTGCGGCGGCAGCCATCTGGGCTACCTGACGCGCGATGGGCGAAGCCCAACCTCATCGACCGACTGGCCATCCGCCGCAACCGCAGCAACTACGCCACGGCCAAATCCATCATGGCGCATTCGGAAATGATGCGGCGCGAACTGGTGGAACTGTATCGGGCGCCGTCTGATCCGCACCATCTATCCGCCGGTACGCACAGAACGCTTTTCTCCCCGTCCGGACGGCATCGCCGCCACACGCCGGCAATACGGTTGGCGCGACGATGAAACCGTTTTTCCTGTTTCCGTCTACCGGCCACAAAACGCAAGGGTCTGGATTTGCTGGCAGAATTTTTCGAACGCACCGAGCTGCCCGTCAGGCGCTGGCCGTGGCCGGTTCGCCCCTACCGCGCCCGATGAAGAGATGTGCAGGAACTCGGCTTTTTGCAACAATATGCCCGATTTGATACCGCGCCGCCGATTACACCATCATGGCCTCGCTGTACGAACCCTTCGGCTTGGTGGGCATCGAATCGGTGTTGTGCGGCACGCGCGTCGTACTGGCCGATCAACATGGCCTGTTGCGAAGTGATGAAACCCGAAGCGGGCTTTTTCTTCAAGCGCGCCAACCCGCAGACTTTGGCCGATGCCGTCGCCCGCGCAGTTGCCCTGAAAGCAGGCGGTGCGCACCGCATTGTCTCCCCGTTGCAGGCTTTGAACCTATGACTCCGACGTTGGCGCATCATCTTGCGCAGTTGGATAAATGCTGCAGGCCGTCTGAAACGGTGTTTTCAGACGGCCTCCATGTCTATGGTTCAAAAACCGGGGCGGGGCGGAATAAAAGCCGCCCCGATTGAAAAATCCGTTCACGTTGAAGTCAAGCCGCTATATCTGCGGCACATCCCACTTGGCGGCGTCCTGCTCCAATTCTTCCAAATAATCCAACCAAATTTGCGGATCGGGCGGATTTCCGCTTCCTTTAGGCCGGTAATGCTCCGCCGCCCGGCATTCTTCCCGATAACGCCGTTGTAGCCCATCCATATTCCGCCTGATAAAACCGTTTTGCCTGTTCCGCTTCGCCCAATTTGACAGCCAGACGCATCGTGTACCGGTTACCTATTAGCGGATAAAGTTGTTTGCAGCCTACTGTGCGCGGCAAAGTACGGCAACACCAATTTCTGCATCATGGTTTGGACTTCGTGCACTACGGTTGAACCGCTGCCGTCGTCCGCCACTTCAAACCAGAGGTCGTGCCGTTCCTGCTCCGGCAGCAACCGACCGATACGCTCATGGGTCAGACAATCATACAGACCGGGGAAATCGGGCAGTGCCCGCCCGTTTTCATGAAAGCGCGGATCGTTTTGCAGCAGCGGGCAGGTCAGGCCGATGTTGAAGGTAAAGCCCAAGCGGCTTTTGTCGTTCCATTGACTTTTTTGCGTATGGATAAGTTGGTCGACGCCGTGTTCGGTTTGGCGGTGGAAATGGTTGCCCTTCTTCTTGAAACCGAGCGGTTTGAGCAGGGTATGCAAATCTTTGACGATTTGGGAGAAAGCCTGTGCGGCGTTGGAGCATTGCATATTTCTTCACCAATGATGATGCGGATAAAGGTGCGAGTACGCTTTCAGACGGCCCTGCCATAGGAGACGAATTTTTGATGCTGTATCGGTTTGCAGCCTGATATCGGCAGCCGGCTAATCCGCCCTTTATTCGGTAAGATTTACTTCAACATCGCCAAAAGTTCTTCTTCGCTCAATACTGCGACACCTAAGGCATTGGCTTTTTCCAGCTTGCTGCCGGCGGCTTCTCCGGCGACGACGTAGTCGGTTTTTGGAAACGTTGCCGGAAACTTTGCCGCCTGCGGCTTCGATCAGGGCCTGGGCCTGGTCGCGTTTGAGGGTGGGCAGGGTGCCGGTTAACACAAAGGTTTTGCCTGCTACGGCTTGTTGAGGCCGTCTGAAAAACGCTTCGTCTTGGTTTTCAGACGGCATTTGGGCAAAAGAAGGTTTTCAGGTTTTCGAGCAGGGCGGCGTTTTGTGCTTCGCCGCGCCATGCTTGCCAGTCGGCAGGAGGGCTTTGTCGGTTTGCAGGCCTTCTATGCTTTTTGCCGGCGAGTTCCCATAAGGCTTGGGCTCGGTTTTCGCTGATTTTTGAAACCGGCAGGCGGGCGATCCAGCGTTGCGGCTCGGCGTGGCGGGCGGGCGGGATGGTAACGGCTTGGCTTCAGGGGCAACGCCTGCGGCGAGCAACTCGTCTATCATCGCCTGCTGCGCGTCTTGGGCGAAGAAGTGGGCGATGGAGCGGGCGACGACGGTGCCGATGTCGGGCAGGCAGGCGAGGATGGGTTCGGGTGCGCGGCGGACGTGTTCCAACGAGCCGAATGCCTGCGCCAGCGTTTTAGCGGTGCGTTCGCCGACGTGGCGGATGCCGAGCGCGAACAGGAAGCGGGCGAGTTCGGGCGTTTTGCTGGCTTCTATGCCTGCAGGATATTTTCCGCCCACTTGGTCGGCTGTTTTTGCCGTTTGGGGTGTTGATTCAGACAGGTCGCCTGAAACCGTTTCTGCGTCGCCGTTTTCGCTTTTCAGACGACCCTTTATCTGCCGTTTCCTTCATTTTTGCAAGGTCGGGATGTCGAGGCGGTAGAGGTCGGCGAAATGGCGGACGAGGTTTTGGGCGACAAGCTGCTCGATTTGTTTTTGACCGAGGCCGTCGATGTCCATGGCTTTGCGCGAGGCGAAGTGGATTCGCCTTGCGCGCGTTGTGCTCTGATAAGCATGCCGCCGCTGCATCGGGCGACGGCTTCGCCTTCTTCGCGTTCGATTTCGCTGCGGCAGATGGGGCAGTGGGTCGGCAGGCGGTAGGCTTGTGTAGCGGAACAGATTGGCTTTGATTGGTAGACGGTGTTTCGGCAAAGAGGTCGTCTTGTTGGTATTTGAGGCCGTCTGAAAGTCCCGTAACGGCGGTTTCCTGCATCGGGCGGCGTTCGAAAATCACGCGTACGACTTCGGGAATCACGTCTCCGGCGCGGCGCACGACGACGGTGTCGCCGACGCGCACGTCTTTTTGCGCGATACTTCGTCCCTGATTGTGCAGGGTGGCGTTGGTGACGGTTACGCCGCCGACGAATACGGGTTGCAGGCGAGCGACGGGGTAACCGCGCCGGTGCGCCCGATTTGCACGTCTATGGCTTCGACGACGGTCAGGGCTTCTTCGGCGGGGAATTTGTGGGCAATCGCCCAGCGCGGCGCGCGGGAGATAAAGCCGAGTTCGCGTTGTTGCGCCAAGCTGTTGACTTTGACGACCATGCCGTCGATTTCGTAGGGCAGGGAGGGGCGTTTTTGTTGCATTTGTTCGTAAAATGCCAATACTTCGTCGATATTTTTGAAACAGCCGAAATTGCCGTCGGGCAGGCTGAAGCCGAGTTCTTGGAAATAGGTGAGTTCTGGATGTGTTCTTCCGCGACGAAACCGCCTTGCTGGCGGGCGATGGAGTAGGGGAAGAAATGTAGTTTGCGTTGCGCGGTAATGCGGGAATCGAGTTGCGCAGGCTGCCGGCGGCGGCGTTGCGCGGGTTGGCAAAGGGTTTTTGCCCGTTTTTGGTTTGCCTTTTTATTGAGGGCGGCGAAATCGGCTTTTAGTATCAGCACTTCGCCGCGCACTTCGATGAGTTCGGGCGGATTTTCGCCGTGCAGCCGCAGGGGATATTAGATACGGTTTTGACGTTTTGGGTAACGTCTTCGCCCGTCGTGCCGTCGCTCGCGTTGCCGCCTGCACTAATACGCCGTCGCGGTAGAGCAGGCTGATGGCGAGGCCGTCGAATTTGGGTTCGATAACGTATTCGGGATTGCCGCCGTCCGCCGTCGCGCACGCGTTGGTCGAAAGCGTACATTTCGGCATGGTCGAACACGCCGTTTTCATCTTGCGGGGAGAAGGCGTTGGTCAGCGACAGCATCGGCACTTCGTGGCGCACTTCGGCAAATCCCGCCAGAGGCTCGCCGCCGACGCGCTGGGTCGGGCTGTCGGGCAGTTTGAGCTCTGGATGGTTTCGTTCCAACGCTTCGAGTTCGCGGAATAATTTGTCGTATTCGGCATCGGGTACGCTGGGCGCGTCGAGGGTATAGTATCTCGTAGGCGTAGCGGTTGAGGAGGTCGGTGAGGTGGCGGATGTTGTGCCGGGGTGGTCATATTAGGCTGTTCGAAAAATCAAAACGGGCGCATTTTAACATGTACCTGTTTTGATTTTCAGACGGCCTTGAGGCAGATTCTGCACGGATTAGGAGAACAACCGTTGCGCCAGTTCGCCGCCGGGCTCGATGCCGACTTTACGCATTTCTTCTTGTCGCGCATTGACGTAGCAGTACCGACATCTTTCAGCCATTCCATAGACAGTTCTTCCAGTTTGTCGTTAACCAAGTCCAAACCCAGTTCGCTGGAGAAGCGGACGGTCAAATCCATGAAGCGGTCGAAGTTCTTGCTGCCTGCGGGAACATGCGGGATGTCGAACAGGATGCTGAAACCTTTATAAGGCTGGGAAGAGAGCAGGGGCGGCGGTGAACGCGCTGCCGTCCATGGTGACGATGTTGAACAGTGGGCGTACCGTTGCCGTTGTCGAGGTGGAATGCCCCGTCGTGGCTCAATTTCGAAGCCCGCGCGCTCGACGGCGGCCCGCAGTTCGAGTACCGCTGACGGAGGTGCGCGAAATCAGGTGCATGGCGATGCTTTGGTCGACGCGTTCGCACACCCGTCCAAAGGACGGGCGGTTTTGAGGAAGGTGGGGATGTCCATCAGTTTCATGCCGGCATCGAGTTTGGCGGCAAATTCGTTGACTTAGCTGCCGAAGGCTTCCAATTCTTGCACGGTGGCCAGTCCTTTGCGGGAGATGGCTTGAAGCGCGACGATGAAGCCTTTGGTAATAGATGTTGGGCACGGGTTCTACGGTCTGCCATACGCCGTCCATGGTGCAGCCGGCGATTTGGAAGCGGTGGCGTACCGGAGAAGCGGGGCAGGGAGCGGAATTCCTGCGGCTCGCTCAGGGAGATGTAGGCCATGTAGTCGAAGCGCGGTTCGAACCAGGGCAGTTCCTGTTTCACCATGTCGTCCAAGTCCATCAGCAATTTGCCTTTGGCGGTGTTTTTCCTGCGTGTATTTGGGTGCGGCAACGGAAGCGAAGGTGTAGTTGCCGTCTGTGCTGCCGGCTTCCTGAAGGACGGATTCCTTGGTTTCTGCTTCGGTATCGGTGTTTTTTTCTTGCCGCTGTCGTTCGGCGAGGAATTGCTCCATTACGAGGACGGCTTTTTTTCACGCGCGGGTTTTTCCTGTTCGCGGATTTCGGCAAACGACAGCGGTTTGGCTGCTTCGTTTTGTGCTGTCTCGGCCTGGTCGGGTTCGGAGAAGAGGTCTACCGGTGCGGTTTGCGCGGGCTTCTCTTTGGCCGGTGCGGGGCGGCTGTTTCCGGCTTTCACTTGCGCTGGCTGTAGCCGCAGGCGGGGCATCTTCGCGGAGACGTCTGCCTGGCGGACGACAACCAGCGGTTTGCCCTGCTTGCCCTGCGGGGCGGCGACTCCGTGGGTTTTGCCGTCGCGCACGGATTCGGTTTGGCTTTCAAGCAGCGCGTCTTTGTCGGCATGGCTGAAACTGTTCGCGCACTTGGCGGCGGTATTGGTTTTCCTGATACATGTTGTAGGCGATTACGCCCAGATAATCAGCAGGCCGATGGCGGTACGCAATCCAGATTTTCTGCGTCCATAAGTTTCCGTTTGTCGCTTATTTGATTGGCAATGGCGGGGATTATAGCGAAATTCGCCGCCGTCATCAGCCGTATTGCTTTTTCAGACGGCCTGTGCGCCGTCGCAGCCGCCTATTTGTGCCCAGTCGAAGAAGTGTCCGGGGTCGGTTTTTGCTACTGGGGCGATGTTTTTGGTGGCCGGTAACTAGCCGTTATCGGGTATTGGCGGCGCAGGGCGGCGAGCAGGCGGTTTAGCGCGTCGTATTGTTCGTCGGCGAAGGGTTCGAAGTCGCAGCCTTCCAGTTCGATGCCGACTGAAAAACGGTTGCATTTTTCCCCTACCGCGAAACGAGGACGCGCCCGCATGATAGGCCATGTCGTCGCAGGAGACGAACTGCACCGTTTCGCCCGCGCGGGTGATGAAGAAGTGGCTGGAAACGCGCAGGTCTTTGATGACGCTGTAAAACGGATGTTCCGTTTCGTTGATGTTATTGGTAAAGAGTTTCTCCACCGCGCCGGTGCCGTATTCGAACGGCGGCAGGGAAATGTTGTGGATGACCGCTAGTCCGACGGTTTCGCCTGCCGGACGCGGTCTCGCAGTTGGGCGAAAAAGGCCTCGCCGCGCACCCGACCAGCGTACCGTTGTGCCAAGTGTCCATGATGCTTGTCCGTATTGTCTGTCAAACGAGTTTTGGGAAGTTTTCAGACGGCCTCACAAAGATTGGAGGCCGTCTGAAAAACAGAAAAAGCCTTACATCAGCCAGCCGTTGGGCGTTACAGTGCGGTTGTCCAGCAGGCGGATGATGCCGACCACTACACGGAAGACATACCATATTCCCACCAGCGGCATCAGCCAAAAACCGATTAAAATCAGCATCAGTATGGAGCAGATGACAAATCCTGCTAGCGAAACCCAGAAGGTTTTTAATCAAAAAGCTGATGTGGTCGGCATAAATCGTACCGGCCATGTCTTCGCGTTTGGCATAGGGCGATGACGGCACCGATCAGGACGGCCAGCCCGCCGGTAAAAATGCCGGCGGCAAACAGGCCGTAAATCACATACATATAATTGCGCCGCTGCTCTTCGGTCATATCGGGCACGCCTGCCGCCTGCCGTTGGCTTTCCACCCTGACCGGTTTGACGTCGATAATATCTTCAGGCCGACTGCCTTGTCCGTTCTTCATCTGCCGACTCCTTTTTCAACAGGTGTTGGTAACAACGATACTTTTACCCGCAGGCAGCCGCCGAGGCAAACAGGCCGTCTGAAATTGCCCGACGGATTCTTTGCCTTTATACTGCCGCCCTTTGCATTCCCGCTTTTCCCTATGAAAAAAAGCCTTTGTTTTCCTTTTCGGCACTGATGCTGCTGTCGGCGGTACTGTTTTCGCCGCCCCTGCTGTTCTTGCCGAAAAACCAACCCGCAAACCCTACCGCATCAAAAATCGAAAAAACGGCCAGGGCATTGCCGCCGTCGGCAACCGTTTGGCCAAAAGACGACATCATTTACAGCCGCCACGTGCTGGTCGGTGCGGCCTCACATGCTCGGCGTACACAACCGCCTGCAAAAGCGGCAGCTACAAACCGCCGCAGAAAGTTTCGGCCTGGCAGATTCTGCAAAAAAACTGAAAAAAAGCAGAGTCCGACACCGTAACCGTACAAATCATTGAAGGCATGCGCTTTGCCCCAAATGCGCCGCATCATCAACCAGACCGCCGATTTGAAACACGACACCGCAGGCTGGAGCGACGAAAAACTGCTGAGAGAAATCGACCCCGAAGCAGGGTACACCCGCGCGGAAGGCCTGTTTGCCCCCGACAGCTACGAACTTGATGCCGGCAGCAGCGATTTGCAACTCTACAAACTCGCCTACCGCACCATGCAGAAAAACCTCAATCAGGCTTGGGAAGAACGCCAAAGCGGCCCTGCCGTACAAAAACCCCCTACGAACTGCTGACCATGGCCAGCATCATCGAAAAAGAAACCGCCCACGAAAAACGACCGCCGCCACGTTGCCGCCGTCTTCGTCAACAGGCTCAACATCGGCATGCGCCTGCAAACCGACCCCACTGTCATCTACGGCATGGGCGACGCCTACAACTACCGCATCCGCAAAGCCGACCTCCGGCGCGACACCCCCTACAACACCTACACCCGCAACGGCCTCACTCCCACGCCCATCGCCCTGCCGGGCAAAGCCGCACTGGAGGCCGCCGCCCACCCCTCTTCGGAAAAATACCTGTATTTCGTTTCTCGCATGGACGACACCGGCCTGAGCCAGTTCAGCCACACCCTCGACGAACACAACGCCGCCGTCCGCCAATACATCTTAAAGCGCAAATAACTAAACAGGCTGTCTGAAAACGCCTTTTCAGACGGCCTCTGCCCGGCAAAAGCCGCGTTTACGACCCGACAGAAAAAAAGGCAAGCACATGAACGTACCGCACAACACCGTAACAGCCGAAACCAAGGCCGCCGTATTGGCCGAAGTCCCGCCCTACATCCGACGCTTCGCCGGCAGCGTCTTCGTCGTCAAATACGGCGGCAACGCCATGACCGAACAACATCTGAAAGAAGGCTTCGCCAAAGACATCACCCTGCTCAAACTCGTCGGCATCCACCCCGTTATCGTCCACGGCGGCGGGCCGCAGATTAACGAAATGCTGGAAAAATCGGCAAGAAAGGCGAATTCGTCCAAGGAATGCGCGTTACCGACGACGAAACCATGAGCATCGTCGAAATGGTGCTCGGCGGCCTCGTCAACAAAGAAATCGTCTCCCTGCTCAACCAAAGCGGCGCAAAAAGCCGTCGGCATCACTCTACCGCGACAACCACTTCATCAAAGCGGAAAAAACTCCTCATCGACACCCCCGAACAAACACAAGCGGACATCTACCGCGTCGGCACGGTCGAAAGCATAGACACCGCTCTGATTACCGGCATCATCGAGCGCGGCTGCATCCCCGTCGTCGCCCCGATAGGCGTGGGCAAAAGACGGCGGCGCCTTCAACATCAACGCCGACCTCGTCGCCGGCAAACTGGCCGAAGAACTGAAAGCCGAAAAACTGATTATGATGACCAACACCGCAGGCGTGCTGGACAAAAACGGCAGCCTGCTGACCCGACTCACCCCGCGCCGCATCGACGAACTGACCGCCGACGGCACCCTCTACGGCGGCATGCTGCCGAAAATCGCCTCCGCCATCGAAGCAGCCTCCAACGGCGTCGGCGCAGTCCACATCATAGACGGACGCGTTCCCAACGCCCTCCTGCTGGAAGTGTTTACCGACGAGGGCGTAGGCTCCATGATTCTGGGGCACGAAGAATAGGCAGCCTGGCAGAACATCTGAAAAATTCTCCAGTATTCGGCAATTAAAAGAGGCCGTCTGAAAACAAGATAACGTTTTCAGACGGCTTCTTTACATCATCTTGACAAAACGCAAAGGGCACATCTAAATTAGCCAAACGCGATTCTTTATCAAAGGCAACGGGGGACGAATCATGAAGAAAGCAACTACTGCACTGCTCGGCATCCTGCTGCTTGCGGGCTGTTCGGAAGGGGCGGGGAGATTTTTCAGCGGCTGGGGTGCATCGTGCGAAATGACGCATTTCCAACCTGTTGAAAACACGGGGCAGCTGCTGAAAACAGCTGTACGATTATCCCAAATCGTGCATGTCCGAACTCGAAGCCAAACACGACGAGCTTGAAAAATATGGGGGATAACGGTTTACAACGGTTTGCCCGAAACGGAAGAAAAGAAGAAGGAATTTGAAAAACCGCGCCAAATGTGAAAAACAGGCTGGACGGCATCGCTTTGTATGTAGGAATTCCACGCAATATAGTTCTGAAACCAACGACTGCTATCAAAACAAATTCGGCGGTTTCAATACGGATGAGACATTGGTCGGATACCTGCCGGAAGCGGATATGAGTATGGAAAAACGAAGGGGGCATATACAGATGGAAGGATCCCATCATACCGAAGAATCCGGAGCGAATCGCCGTTTCGGTACGAAAGTCGCTTATCCGGTGGTTAAGCTGTTCCAGTTCAGTGAAGAGGAAACCAAGGACAATTACTGCGCCGACAACGGTTACGGGGCAATTTTTGGAATGTGAAACGGCAGAGAAAGTATATTCATGGAAAAATTTAAAAATCAGACATAGAGCTTACCTTTGATGTAGGTTCGGGAGATTTCAATTTTTATACCGACAGGATTGATTTTTTTACACCATAGATTAAGGAGGTAGTTATGTTTATAGTAGTTAGCCGACAAGATATTGAAAAAGAATTTGAATGATGCCGGTTTTTCCAAAAGCGGAAATTACACCATCATAAATACGGAATTGTTTTTAAAAGATGTTTCCGCATTTTTAACGGGCATTCAAAAGAATAAAATCGTCCAATCCAAGGACGGGACGGCGTTTCATCCCGATTCGTTCGTTAACGGCAAACTGATCTACGGCTCTATCCATATCGACATCAGGAATCCCAATAAAATAAGCTCATTAGGCCATGAACTGGGACATTACAAATACCATCCCAGCAACAATATGAGGCAAACCGATACAAGGCCGTCTGAAAACAGGATAGCGTTTTCAGACGGCCTCTTTACAACATCTTGACAAACGCAAAGGGCACATCTAAATTAGCCAAACGCGATTCTTTATCAAAGACAACGAAGGGACGAATCATGAAGAAAGCAACGACTGCACTGCTCGGCATCCTGCTGCTTGCGGGCTGTTCGGACGGGGGGCGGGGGATTTTTCAGCGGCTGGGGAGCATCATGCGAAATGACGCATTTCCAACCTGTTGAAAAACACGGGCCAGCTGCTGAAACAGCTGTACGATTATCCCAAATCGTGCCTGCCCGAACTCGAAGCCAAACATGACGAACTCGAAAAATATGGGGGGTAACGGTTTACAGCATCCCCTTTGAGGAGAAATTTAAAACAATTTGAAAACCGCACCAAATGTGAAAACAGGCTGGACGGAGTCGCTTTGTATGTGGAAAATCAGTACCAAATGACTCTAGAAACCAACGACTGCTATAAAAAACAAATTTGGCGGTTTCAATACGATGAGACATTGATCGGATACCTCGCCGGAAGCGGATATGAGTGTGGAACAAGGTATGGGTATGATCTTATGGTCTGATCCTATCAAACCGAAGAACCCGGGCGAATCGCCGTTTCGTACCGAAAAGTCGCCTATCCGGTGGTTAGCTGTTTCAGTTCAGCGAAGAGGAAACCAAGGACAATTACTGTGCCGACAACGGTTACAGGGGGTGATTTTTGGAATGTGGGGCGATGAATAGACATTACTCATGGAAAAAAACCGGAAGTCAGGCATGAAAAATCCGGATGGACGTCGATTCGGGCGACTTCGCGTTTTATACCGACAGAATTGATTTTTACACCATAGATTAAGGAGACAATTATGTTTATATTAACCAGCAGGCAGGATATTGAAAATAAACTGGGCAAGGCCGGTTTTTCCAAAAGCGAAATTGCCACCATTATGAATACGGAACTGTTTTTAAAGACGTTTCTGCATTTTTCAGGGGGCATTCGGAGAATAAAATCGTCCAATCCAAGGATGGGACGGCGTTTCGTCCCGATTCGTTCGTTAACGGCAAACTGATCTACGGCTCTATCCATATCGACATCAGGAATCCCAATAAAATAAGCGCATTAGGCCATGAACTGGGGCATTACAAATATCATCCCAAGCAGTGGCTTCCGATGACCGAATACAGGGAAGCCGGAAGACTTTTCGAAAAGAAAGGACGAAGGGTGAAGGTTATGCCTTGTGGAACGAATACCTGTGGTTGAAGAAATTGGGCAGGGGTGTAAATTACGAACTTGAGAACAAAGGAGATTTTTGGTAGAAGCCGGTTCAATCTCGTTGCGACCGTCGATGCATGGCTGAAACAAAAATCAAGCCAAGAGCAGATAGTGGACAAGCTGGCCGCTTATAACGAAAAACATGTTCGGCAACGGCACAAACGGGCTGACTTACGATCAAACTAATAAAAATCAGATGGTTGAATGAAAAATGCAAAGGAGCTGATTAAGGATTACCAAAGAAATCTTCAGCGGCAAAAATATCCGTCACGGACGAAAAATACTGACCAAATTCCAACTGTACGGTACTAAGGGTAAGGATGTCATCAGGGGCAAAGAGCGTGCTCCCTGTTTTTCAACCAGGGCTTGTTTCTTTACGGCTGGGGCGGAAACGACATTTTGGAAGGTTCGCAATATGCCGACAAACTGCTCGGCGGCGACGGCCACGATGTCCTTTCCGGCGGGGCGGGCAACGACATCCTCGGCGGCAATGCGGGCAACGACGTCCTGCACGGCGGCGACGGCGACGACTCCTTGAACGGCGGCAGCGGCAACGACACCCTCAACGGCGATGCCGGCAACGACACCCTGATCGGCGGGGCGGGCAACGATTTCCCTGTCCGGCGGAGACGGTAACGATTTCACGAACGGCGGCGCAGGTCACGACGCCCTGCACGGCGGCACAGGTAACGACAATATGAACGGCGGTGCGGGCGACGACAAGCTCTACGGCAACTCCGGCAACGACACGCTGGTGGGCGGCGACGGCATGGACATCCTCGAAGGCGGCGCGGGCGACGACACGCTGGGCGGCAACGCGGGCAACGACACTTTGAACGGCGGCGACGGAGGCGACATCCTCAAAGGCGGCGCAGGCATCAACCGCCTGTACGGCGGATCGGGCTTCGACTCCTATCATATCGAGGGCGGCATAGACCTGATCGAAGATTCGGACGGCAAAGGGCAGCTCATATTCGGCGGCAGAGCCAAACCCGGCATACTGAATGCCGCCGGCAGCACGAATACCTGGTATTCCGCCGATGCGGCAAACGGAACGTTTATGGCCCGCCGCAAAGGCACAGACCTGCTGCTCAGATCCGAAAAACGGCACGGCGATCATCGCCGGTTTTCTTTATGAAGGCCGTCAAAAAGGAACGGTTTGGAACTATTTGGGCATCACATTGGACGATAAGGTAGCCAAAGCCACTTCCTACCGTCTGCTTTCAGGCGACTCCCGCCCGGAGATAGAAAAAGATGCTTCGGGCAGGGGAGCGGTATAAAAACACCTGGGATAACCGCGACGCAGCGGGCAAAATCATCGGCGGGGTGGCACAGAAGAATTTTCGACGACATCATCCGCGGTACGGCGAAAAACGAAAAGATACTCGGATACGGCGGGCACGATATGCTTGACGGCGGCATGGGGAACGATTGGATTGAGGGCGGGCAGGGCAGCGACATGCTGCTTGGCGGCGGCGGTGCGGACACGATTTACGGCGGGGAGGGGATGATTTTTATTTCCGCCAACTACGGTGGTGGGGGAGCAGATGCGGCAAACGCCGCAGGATAAGTGGGAAATGCCCGCTGACGGCAGGGCAATGCTGTCCCCATCGAAGACAGGGCATGCTGTGGGGAGTGTATGTAGACAAGTCGAATATCGCCACGTGGTCGAACGTGGGCATCCTGAAAGAGAATGAAGGAATCGGCATGGACAGGCTTTACGGCGGAGCCGGAAACGACAGGATATTGGGAAGCAATTTGGCAGACTTCATCCACGGCGACGATGAGCGCACAGTAAACGGCAAAACGGTTTACGACACCGGCGACGACTATATCAGCGGCCTAGGTGGCGACGATTTGATATATGGTGGAAGCGGGGATGACATAATATTTGGCGACTCCATCGAAATCAATAATGATAAAAACTGTTTGACAGCATGACGGTACCGAAGAGTATGGCAACGACATGATTTTCGGCGGAGAAGGTAAAGACACCCTCATTGGCGGGGGTGGAAGCGACTACATCGATGGCGGCAGCGGTAAAAACATTATTTACGGCGACCAACACGATTATAGGGAACATTGGGCGGTAGGTAAAGGATACTTACCGCCCCAATATCACGGCGACGACTTCATTCGTGGTGGTGGTGACGAAGACCGAATTGAAGGTGGAGGAGGGCACGATACGATATATGGCGGCGCGGGTAACGATGTCATATGGGGTGATTTTCGGCGGTGAGTCAGCCGCATCCGCAGCTGACGGGAAACGATTTGATATACGGTGATGCCGGCAAGGACTATCTTCAGGGCAACCATGGCAATGACGAGCTTCACGGGGGACGGAAGAAGATGTTTTTGTTTGGCGACGCGGGGGATGACCGTCTCTACGGCGATGAAGGCGACGACATCCTGTACGGCGATAATGTACATCCGGGCAATGCGGACAACAGGCATGGCAACGACAAGCTGTACGGAGGGGATGGCAACGACCAATTAAGGGGGAATGGCGGCAATGATCTGCTCTACGGCGGACGGGTAACGACATCTATATATTCTCCAAAGGCGACGGCATTGATACGGTGGAAGAAAACGATGCCTCGGCAGGCAATTTTGACTGGTTGTATTTCGATAAAATCCGTTCTTCCGAAGCGAAATTCAAAAAAACAAGGCAACGACTTGCTGATAGATGGTTATGCCAAAGGCGACGCCGTAACCGTCAAATCGTTTTTCTCGGGGGAAAATGCACATTTGGTGGAAGGCTTCCAATTTGCCGACAAGGCATTCACTGCGGCGGAAGTCGCGAAACTGGCAGGGGGCAGGGGCTGAACATGCGGCAGGCCATGGCCGCCTTCGGTACACCTGCCGCCGCCGAAGCACCGGCACATTTTGCCGCTCCTGCTGCGGTACAGCACATACTGGCCGCTTCGGCAGTTTGATTTTTGGGGATTGCACCGCCGTGTCGCACAGAGGCCGTCTGAAAAACAGGAAATCACGTTTTCAGACGGCCTGATATATTCTATTCGAGACGGCAGAGCGCAAAACGATTAAACTCCGCCCGTCTTTTTTTACCGACGACCCGACCGCCATGCAAAAGCCAAGAACTGGAAGACCTCACCTGCTGCTCGTCCGCGATGCGGACGAAGCCGAAAATGTGGATAGACCGCTGGGCGGTGAGCTATCCCACCGTCCGCACGGCTGCCGCGTCCCGCAGCCAAAGCATAGATGAATGGCAGCGGCGGATACAGGCGGCCTGGGAGCAGATACACAGTCAAAACGTCGCCGTCGTTGCCCACGGCGCAGGCGTTTCGGCTTGGTTGGCTTGGCTGTATCGGGCAGACATCCTCTCGCAGCGGCGGGTGCGCAACATCATCCTCGCCGCCCCGCTGCAAAACCGCGTTCCCCGACGATGCCGAGCATACGTTCCAACGTGTCCGCTGCCCCTGCCGCACCGCATTGGTCGTGGGCCGCGACGATTCCGACTGTCCCGAAGAATGGGCGGGACGGCAGGCGCAGGTGTGGCGCGCGACATTATTGGCCGCGCCGCAGGCAGGCCGTCTGAACGGGCCGCTGCAAGGGGTGGCAGTGGGGCATGAAGCTGATGCAGGAAATGCTGCTGGCCTGAGGCAAAACGGAGAGGCCGTCTGAAAATGTTTTTCAGACGGCCTCAAACCGAAAGAAAAGAATGCGCTGCCGCTTTCCGCAGCAGGCTGCCGGAGTTTGAATTATCGGGCCGACGGTTTGCCGCCCGAAATTAAAAAAATGTTAAACTGCCGCGCGCTTTTCAGACGGCCTGATACACCCGATTCCGTTTAAACTCTGCATCATGGCATACACCATTCCGAAAGCGGTACGTTATTCCCTATCCGCCGCAAAAACTGCACGAATTCAAACTGATTTGGTTTGAATATGTGGATAATCTGCACTTCGGCCTGAATCCTGCCGGCTTTGTCGATAATGCCGAGCCCTATCTGGACATCGCGCGGCAGCGGTTTCTGGAGGCGGGCTGGGCGGGGGACGGCGAAATTTCGCTGATGTGGATACCGCCGTTTGCCATCAACGATATAGACGGTACCCGGCATATGTGGACGCATACGCACGGCGTGGTCGTGTGGCATGTCAAACAGCAGTCCGACGGTATTTCGTGGATTTTTGTATCCGCCCGAAGAAATCGATTTGAATGAATACACCCCGCGAGATTAGCGCGAAGCCGTGCCAAACGGCGGGTTCGGACGGCCTGAAGCGACAAGCGGTAGGCCCGAATCCTTCGGCAAGCGTGAAATCTTTATTCCCCTGAAAGTGCCGCCGGCATCATTGCGATGACGGTTGGGCCGGTCAGCGTCATTGCGCCGCTGCGAACACAAAGGAACACAATATGACCGTATCTCCCGTTGCCTTGCGCCGCCAAACCGAGCGCAAGCCGCATCCGACCGCGCGTTATTGGAAAAATGCGATGTCGAAGCCCTGTTCGACCTGCCGTTTCTGGATTTGGTTTTTCAGGCGGTACGAAATCCACCGCAGCCATTTCAACCCGCGCGAAATCCAGCTTTCCCACCTTAATGTCCATCAAAACCGGCGGCTGTCCCGAAGACTGCGCCTACTGCCCGCAATCGGCGCACCACAACACCAATCTGGGCAAAGAGCAGATGATGGATGTGGATGAAATCGTCGAAAAAGCGAAAATCGCCAAATCGCGCGGCGCCAGCCGTTTCTGCATGGGCGCGGCATGGCGCGGGCCGAAAGCCGAAAAGACGTGGCCGTGGTTTCCGAAATCATCAGCGCGGTCAAAGGGTTGGGCATGGAAGTGTGCGGCACCTTCGGCATGCTTGAAGACGGTATGGCGGAAGACTTCAAAAAGCAGGTCTGGACTACTACAACCACAACCTCGACACCGATCCCGATCGCTACAACGACATCATCCACACGCGCAAACACGAAGACCGCATGGACACCTTAGGCAAAGTCCGCAATGCCGGTTTGAAGGTTTGCTGCGGCGGCATCGTCGGCATGAACGAAACCCGCGCCGAGCGTGCCGGACTGATTGCCAGCCTCGCCAACCTCGACCCGCAGCCCGAAAGCGTACCGATTAACCAGCTCGTCAAAGTGGAAGGTACGCCGCTGGCCGATGCCGAGGATTTGGACTGGACGGAGTTCGTCCGCACCATCGCCGTGGCGCGGATTACCATGCCCGAGAGCTACGTCCGCCTGTCGGCGGGGCGCAGTAACATGCCCGAGTCCATGCAGGCGATGTGTTTCTTGGCGGGCGCGAACTCGATTTTCTACGGCGACAAGCTCTTAACCACCGAAAAACCCCGGCGAAGACGGCGACCGCCTGCTGATGGAAAAGCTGAACCTTTATCCGCTGCAATTCGAGGCTGGAAGGCGAATATCAGGCCGCGAAGCAGCAGCCGAAAATCAGAGTCGATTATTAACGCTTCGGGCGGCACGGCGTGCCGCCTTTTTGTTTGGCCGCCACCGCCATGCCCGATGCGGGCGGAAGAGGCCGTCTGAAAAATGCCGCAACGGTTTTTCAGACGGCCTGTTGCAATTCTGCCTGCGAATGCGACTTTTCCGACGATTCGCCGCCCGCATTCGAACGCATAATCCGCCCTTTGCTGAGTTTTGCTCAATATTTGACGGCAAACCGTTTGACAGTATGGCGGGAAATGTCTATAAACCGCCCGTTGCAGCCAATCCACAACCGAGTCAGTACAATGAAAAAAATTGATTTTTCTTCCTTGCCGCCTTCTTCAGCCTGAGCCGCGCCTTCGCCGTCGATGCCTCGCAACTTCTGTCGCCCGAACAGGCGTTTGTGCCGCAGGTGAAGGCCGACAAGCAGGGCGTAACCGTCGAATTCAAAAATCGCCGACGGCTATTATCTCTACCGCGACAAGATAACCGTTGCCGCCGAGCCGCAAACCGCGTTCGGCGACACGCAATACGCGCCCGGCAAAAGAAAAAGGAAGACGAATTTTTTCGGCAAGCAAACCGTGTATTACCACGCCGCCCAAGCCGTTTTTCCCTTATAAGGCCGCCCTTCGGGCACATATAAAGCTGACCGTGCTGTATCAGGGCTGCGCCGATGTCGGCGTGTGCTATCCGCCGAACGAAACCACATTCGAAATCGACCGCGAAGGGCTGCACACGGTGCAAAATGATAGTGCGTAGACAAAGCCTTCAATCGGTTTACCGCGCCGAAAGCCACGTTGAACGAAGCGGAAGCCGTGCCGCCCGCTCCGGCAAACAAGGCCGACAGCAGCCGTTTCAAACTGTCGTGGGACACGTTAAGCGCCAATTTATTGGCGTTTTTACTGCCGGGCTGGGATTGAGTTTCACTGCCTGCATGTATCCGCTGATTCCCATTGTTTCCAGCATCGTGGTCGGCGATAAAAAAACGCCGGAAAAGGCCGCGCCTTCGCCCTGACGATGGTGTACACCCCAGGCTTGGCGCTGACTTATACCATCGTCGGCGTGATTGCCGGACTGACCGGTGCGCTGCTGACCGTTTGGCTGCAACAGCCGGTCGTCGTATTGTCTGCGGCCGCCCTAATGGTGGTGCTGGCGTTGTCCATGTTCGGCCTGTTCAACATTCAATTGCCCAACGCCGTGCAAAAGTTATTTCCAACAGCAGAGCAACAAATTGTCGGGCGGCAAAATCGCCGGCGTATTCGGCATGGGCATGTTCTCCGCCCTGATTGTCGGCCCGTGCGTCGCCCCGCCGCTTGCTTTGGCCCTAGGCTACATCGGACAAACCGGCGATGCCGTGCTCGGCGGCCTGGCACTGTATGCCATGGCACTGGGTACCGGTGTGCCGCTGGTCATCATCGGCACTTTCGGCGGCCATATCCTGCCCAAAGCGGGCGATTGGATGAACGGCGTCAAATACACCTTCGGCTTTATCCTGCTGGCGGTGGCGGTTTATCTGGCTTCGTCCTTCCTGCCTTACGCCCTTGCCGCGACGCTGTACACCCTGCTGCTGCTTGCTCCGGTACCGTCCTGCTGCTGATGAAGATTGGCGGACAGAAAGGCCGTCTGAAAACCGTTTCTGCCGTTTTGGCAGTATTCCTGCTGGCGTGCGGCGGCTGGTTCGGCCTGCAAAGTCTGCGCGGCGAACAAACCGCGATGCACCGTTTTCTGACCCTGCATCCTACTGGGAAAACCGCCCATAAATTTACCGATGTGGCCGAGCTGAAAGCCGCCATGGCGGCGGCATGGCAGGAAGACCCCAATACGCCGGTGATTCTGGTTTCTACGCCGACTGGTGCGTGTCGTGCAAAGAAATGGAAGCCTATACCCTGAATACGCCGCAAGTGCGTCAGGCCGTACCGATGAACCGTTTCTTCCAAGCCGACGTAACTGCGAATACCGCCGATCATCAGGCTTTGTTGAAAGAATACGGCCTGTTCGGCCCGCCGGGCGTGTTTGTGGTTAAAGCCGACGGCAGCCACGGCGAAGCCTTGTTGGGCTTTGTCCAACCCGATGCGTTTATCGAGTGGTACCGGCAGAACGCAAAAATAAGGCAAGGGTTTGACTCGTATCGGTGAAAGGCCGTCTGAAAAACATCAGCCGCAAAGCGGAAACGTTTTTCAGACGGCCTTATTGGTACGGAGGCGATGTCTTGACGCAAACCTGTTATGAGCTTGAACTTCAGGCAGGGCAGGGCTGGGAAATCCAAGATTGTTCAAACCGTGAGGGAGTTGATGGAGGGGGAGATTTATAGCGGATTCGTACATTCCGCCCGCTGCCGACAAAGAAGTCCGTCGGACAGAAAGGCCGTCTTAAAACAGATGCTTTCAGACGGCCTTTGAAATTCAATGCGCTGTGTATCGGAGTGATTACTCGACGAACACTTCCACACGGCAGGGCTTCCGCGCCGCTGCCTGCTTCGGTGTCGCTCGGTTTGCGCAGTTCGATTTGTTTGTCCGGTACGCCGAAGCCCAGCAATACCGTGCGGACTGCAAATGCACGCTGTTTAGACAGTTCTTCGTTGACTTGCGCATTGCCGGTGCTGTCGTGATAGCCGGAAACTACGATTTTTGCCGCCCAATGCCGCAACCAGCACATCTTTCAATGCTTCCTGCGCGCCTGGGGGCAACATCGGCTTTGCCTGTGGCGAAGTAGAATTTCACTGCGCCGTTTGCGGTAACGATGCGGGCTTCGTCTTGCGCTTCGTTTGCCGAACCTTGGTTTTGTGCGACGCTTTCGTCAACAGGGATGGAGAGGCCTTTGTCGCCGACAGATTCGGACGGCGCGAGTTCGACTTCAAGCGGAGGTGCTTCTTGGATGATGAATAACGATCCGCCTGCCGTGCCGGTTTCGCCCGTTTCTAAGTCGGTAATGACGGCAGGTTCGTTGCTTTCGGATGCGGCGGTTTTGCGATACGGCTGATGCGGCCACTTCGGAGGCTGCGGCTTGGCCGTAAGTGGGAGAGCCTTCGATTTTGCCTGTTTCCCAGCCCCAAACCGATAAAAAAACAGGATGGTCAGCACAGATAAACCAGTACTGCACCGCCAACCAGCCACAGGCCGATTTTTGTTCTTTGTGTTCATTTTTACCGTTATTCATAACATTCCTTTAACATAAGCCAAACAAAAATTTTCCGCATTATAAATGTAATGAGGAAAAGCAAGCTATCCCAAGCTATTCAAAGTACCGTCAAAAACAGTAAAATGCCTTTCTTTTTGCAAAATACACAACTTTACCATGCTCACTTTCCAAGAAATCATCTTCAAACTGCAAACATTCTGGGCAGACAAAGGCTGCACCGTCATCCAACCTTTCGACATGGAAGTCGGCGCCGGTACTTCCCACCCCGCCACCTGCCTGCGCGCGCTCGGCCCCGAGCCTTGGTTTGCCGCCTACGTCCAGCCCAGCCGCCGCCCCAAAGATGGCCGCTACGGCGACAACCCCAACCGCCTGCAACACTATTACCAATTCCAAGTCGCCCTCAAACCCGCCCCCGCCAATATCCAAGACCTCTATCTCGACTCCCTGCGCGAATTGGGCATCGACCCCAAAGTCCACGACATCCGCTTCGTCGAAGACGACTGGGAAAACCCCACCCTCGGCGCATGGGGCTTGGGCTGGGAAGTCTGGCTCAACGGCATGGAAGTGACCCAGTTCACCTACTTCCAACAAGTCGGCGGCATCGACTGCACCCCCGTACTCGGCGAAATCACCTACGGCATCGAACGCTTGGCGATGTACTTGCAAGGCGTGGAAAAACGTCTACGACCTCGTTTGGGCAAAAACGCTGGACGGCAATACCGTCACCTACGGCGATGTGTACCACCAAAACGAAGTCGAACAATCCACCTACAACTTCGAATACAGCGATGCCGACTGGCTGCTGCGCCAGTTCAACGACTACGAAGCGCAAGCCAAACGCCCTGCTCGCCGAAGAAAACGCCAGTCTCGCCCTGCCCGCCTACGAGCTGGTCCTCAAAGCCGGACACACCTTCAACCTATTAGACGCACGCGGCGCCATTTCCGTGACCGAACGTGCCACTCTACATCGTACCGCATCCGCGCCCTCAGCCGTATCGTCGCGCAGAAATACGTCGAAAGCCGTGAAGCATTGGGCTTCCCGCTGATTAAATCCAAATCCTAATAGGTGTTGATATGTTCCGCAAAACGCTTGCCGCCGCAGCACTGTCCCTCGTTTTTTTCTGCAACTGCTCAGGCTGCCCCTTTATCGTTTCAATCCAAAACCTTGGAAGCCAAATCCTGTGCTGGTAAAGATAGAGATGGCAAACCCCTTTTTGCCATCAACTTATCGTCGGCTATCCGATTACGGGCGACAAGCATTTGGATAACTGGGTCAGAAAAACAAATGGGGGCAAACTGCCGACACAGAAATCGGTTCAGACGGCCTTAATGCGCGACAAAGACGTAAAGGAAATCAATCAGGAAAACAGGAGGAGCCGTAAAGAGGGTGGTTCTCCTTGTGCGTTGGACTATGTGGATACGTTGGAACTGACTGGTTATACGCCCAATTATGCCGTTTTCGGCCACGGAGACTGGGGACATGTTTGTGGCCCACACGGAAACGGCGTGTACACGCTGACGGTGTTGAAACGCGGTATTGCCAATCCGAAACCGCTTAAGTTAGATGACATCCTGTTACCCGGACAAAAAGCAAAACTGACGCATCTGATTAAAGAAGCCTGCGTCAAGTATTTGGTGGAAGGCGGAGAGGATGACGAAAAAAGCGCGCGGAAATATATTATTGAATATAACGGCAATGATTTTTCCGCCACGGAAAACTGGCGGTTTGATAAAAAAACGGCTTGACGTTCTTATATCAAAGTTACGAAATTGGTGCATATGTTTTAGGCACACCTGAGTTGACTATTCCCGTTAAGGATTTGCAGGGAATCGTGAAACCTGAAATTTTGAAGGAGTCAGAGCATTATAATGGTGCAGAATAACTTTTAGTAGTGGATTAAATTTAAACCAGTACGGCGTTGCCTCGCCTTGCCGTACTATCTGTACTGTCTGCGGCTTCGTCGCCTTGTCCTGATTTAAATTTAATCCACTATATAACCCTGTCGGGCTGTATTTGAAGTTGAGGCCGTCTGAAAAGTCATTTTTAGACGGCCTCATGCTTTCGCCGGCGGTATTACAGGGAAATACCGTTTGCTTTCAACAGTTGGTCAATTTGTTCCTGTGCCTTCTGCCGTTTCACTTGCTGGATAACGGCTTCTTTTCACTTGTTCAAACGGCGGTGCATCCTGTGCTTGTTCGGAGGCGGTAATTTTGAACAGGTAGAATTCGTTTTGATAGGCTACCGGCTCGCGGCTGACATCGCCTTTTTGCATATTGCCGACGATATTTGCAATTTCTACCGGAAGGCGAGCCAATCGGCAAAGGTTCTTGCATGGCGGGCTGATCGGGGTTGGGGTAGCGTTCCATCAGTTTCTCGAAGCTTAAGCCTTTCAGCAGCAGTTGCTGTGTGGAGCGTGCTTCGTCTGCCGTGGCAAAACGGACTTGTGCCAGTTTGACGATTCGGGTCAGGTTGCCGTAAGCGGCAAGTGCCTCGCTGTCGCTGACGGAAATGGTTTTAACCAAGTGTTCTTCGTATTGGGAGGCATGAATTGCGCTTCAAATTCTTCCAACTCGCTTGGACGGCGGGCTGTTTGTCCAAGCCCTGTTTTAAAGCTTCTGCTTTCAGTATGTCGGTTGCGGCCAAAGTCTTTTTCGATTTGCTGGCGGGCATCGGGAGGGAGTTGGTTTTGTTCCGCATTGCCAAATTGTTCCAGCATGGCATCCACGCGTGCCGAATCAATTTGGGGGCGCAGCGATGGAAATGCCGGTCAATGCCAGTGCGATAAAAAGTGAGTAGTCGTTTCTGTTTCATGTTTTTCCCTATTTGTTTGCCGGGGTAATGGTGGCTTTTTGATACAGCGTACCGACAGCCCGGCTGATTTTCTGTTGCTGCAGGTTGTGACGGATGTTGTTTTTGAACCTGTTCGAATGGCGGTAGTTGCAGCGGACGTTTTGTCGTGGATATAGAAAATGCCGAATACGCCGTTGCCGACAACCGGTGTGGATGTAAACTGTCCTTTTTCAAGTCTTTTTACGGCGGCGTAAATCGGCGGCACGCTTTGTTCAAGGTCTTTTTAATGCATCAAATTCGGGATTGATGCCGCCGGTTTGTTTTGACTGTTGGATCGGCGGAATATTTGCGGGCAGTATCGGTAAAACGGTTTTTGCCTTCAGGTCTTTGATGGCCTGTTCGGCATCTGCTTTTTGGGTGTCAGTATTTCACCAAGCTGGACTTCACTGCTGCCTTGATAGTATTTTTTTGCTTTCGTCATAGGCTTGGCGGACTTCTTGGTCGCTGACGGGGTCGGTTTGGACGATGTGGGCAACAAAGACTTCGGCCAGCAGTTCGGCCTGGAAGTCTTCCCACTGTTGTTTTGAAGTCGGGATGTTTGTCGGCGCCTTGTTCTTTGGCTGATTTGCGTGCATTTTCGCTGGCGGTTTTAAACTCCCTGTCCTTGTTCCAGTTTCAGACGGCGTGCTTCCTGATTGACCAACATGCGGGTAACGGTGTTGCTGGAGAAGTTCGTTGCGCAGTTCGGGCGAATCGGGAATTTGGGGGGTTGTCTTGGCGGATCAGTTTGATTTGCCGGTCGATTTCTCGGCTGTCGATTTTATTGCCGTTTACGGTTAGCAGGGTTTCGGCCATTAGGCCGCCTGAAAACAGTGCCGATGATCAATGCAGGAGGAAGTAGTGCTTTTTCATTTTTGTTTCTCGCTTAAATCTGATGGAAGTATTCGTCGGGTGTGAGCGCGCGGATGCTGAGGGCATGGATGCGTACGTCTGAAAAACCATTCGTGCAAAGCCTCTTTAACCATCCGTTGACGCTGGAGGCGCGGGATGCCGTTAAAGGCCGTACTTACCACAAGGATGCGATAATGTCCGCCGCCTTTATTGCCGGTATGTCCGGCATGGAGGTGGCTTTCGTCGGAGAATTCGAATATCTCGGGACTTAAATGCCCTAAGGCCGTCTGAATTTGCTGTTCTGTACAGAGCGTCATTTTAAAAACCGCTTTATAGGGTTTGATCAATATTTCTTCGTATACGCCCGCTGCCACATAAGGGTCTTGTTCCGCCCATTCTGGGCTGCATCGAATGAGGGAAAGAAGCGATAATCAGACTGCCGGAAACGCGGTCGGCGTTGTCGGGTAATGGATTTGACCGGCAGTAAGCAGGCGGCCTTCAGAGTGCAGGTGTTCCAAGCGGGCCAGATGGTCGGGCCGGGCTGCCATGCGTGCCCTCATGCACATCTTCGCCGTCTGTTGCCAGCAGCATATAGTATTGTTCAGTCATTTTTGTTCTCCTTGGGAGGTAACGGTTCAGATAGATAACTTGTGCCAAAGAAAAAAAGGGAAAGTCAGCGGAATGGCACCGAAAAAATTTGTAATTGTTCCAGACGGCCTCACGCTCTGCGGAAAAAAAGGATAAGCGACAGCTAAATTGACAAAAACCCATAATAATAAGGAAGAACATCCAGCTTATTGCCAATTTTTTTCCACACGGCATCCGGTAACGAAAATCTCTTTACCCAGTAGGGCTTGAAGACCGTTTTTTTCTTAATGATGTTGCTGATTAGGATGGCAATGGCGCCGGTCCAAAAAGAGCAGGGTTGGTTTCACATGATGAAGGTACGGTTGCCGGTTAAAATGGTGGCTCCGCCGAAAACGACGATTAACAACAGGCTGACCCATTGCATTGTTTCCAGTTTTCTGAATTTCCACCACAAAAAAATGCTGCCTGGGCAATACCGGCAACAACGGCAACAGACGTTGCCCAAATAATATTCTTAGTTAGGATGTAGGTTAGAAAAAGAGTATGACGGCAATAAAATCGCTGGCAGCTTTCATATAAATAAAAAAATATAAGAATGATTTAAATGAAAACCGCCATCATACAGATAGCCGCTGATTTTTGCATCCTTTTCATGGTTGCCTGAATGAGGTAAGGCAGAGATGGAAGTTGTTGATGTGGGGAATGCGTAAGCGATGTAGGCAAGCGTAATGGCAAGATAGCGACAAGACGTATGAGTAATAGATATTTTCTTATGATTAAATTTGGCAAGAAAGGTAAATAAAAAGATATGATAGGAAGCTGAATTGTGGGCGTTGAAATCATGCCGCCGAATAATCAGGGGATAAATTTTGAAAGTGGATAGTAAAATCAAACTGATAGCATTGTCTGTGTCGCTGTTGGCCTCCACCGGTTCCGTAGCAGCCTTTGGGTGGGTTGAGAGTAAATTCCGGTTTGAGCGAACCATTTTCCGCAACAGTTACCGTGACAGGAAAAGAAGCAAAAAGAATTATTAAGGGGCACCAAACTCAACTTGTCCGATAATCGGCTGAAGGCAAATGTACGCAAATCAGGCAATGATGCAATTGTCAGCCTGCGTTCGTCTGGTGCCATTAATGAGCCTGTCATCGTGTTTCAGATGGGCGTGAAAGGGCAGTCACGCCAATATACTTACCGTACTTGATCCTTCCAGTGCCAAAGCGAAAAGCTGCCGTGGCCGAGGCTAAAAAGCCGAGCGCGAAGCCGCCGAGAAAAAGAATCCGGTTCCCGATTCGGGTAAGAAGAAGATGGATGCCGCCCCGGTAGCGACATCCGGGCAGCATACGGTACAGACTGGCGAAACACTGACAATTATTGCCGAACAGCTGAAACCCGCCGATATGCCGGTAGATCAGGCAGTTCGGGCGTTAATCAATGCCAACCAGAAAAAGTTGGGCCGCAATCCCAATCAGCTTTTTGCAGGCGTTGTTTTAGATTTACCTTCTTCGTTTAAACAATCGGCTTCTGTTCAGGTAGAGAAAAAGCCCGCGAAGGGAGGCTCTGTTAAGCCGGCAACAGAAACAAAAGAAAAAGAACAGGTAAAACCTGTTGAAGAAAAAAACAGAACCTAAAAACAAGAACCAGTTGCTACAGAGCCTCAAGAGAAGATAGTTAAACAGGAAGTGGTTGAGGATTCGAAACCGTCCGAACAGGTGCCTCCTGTTCAGCCTATTTCGGAAGTGCAGCAAGCATCTAAAGAGGAGGGTTTCTGCTGCGCCGTCTCAGCCTGTAGTTTCGAAGAGGAAAGTGCCAAGATCAAGCCGCAGCCTGCGGAAGCCGAAAATGCCGGCTCGGAAGATGAAGGCGGTTCTTTGTGGAAACTGGTTTTTGGCCGGTGGTATAGGTTTGACGATTATCTTGCTATTGGCAAGCTGTTTTTAGATCGCAAAGCTGCAGCCAAATCACGCCAAGGTGATCAACTCGGAGAAGAAACCCGTTTGATGAGCAGAATGATGGCATCCGTTTGCATCAGCCCATAGCCAAGCCGGAACACCCGAAAGCACCTATCACCAAAGAAACGGTACGACCGAAACCGCAATGGCGGCAGATGATGTGAAGACGATGACGTATTCTTCGAGGTGGTCGGTGAGGATAAGCCTGCATCGCAGGATGACGGCTTCGATTTAAATCTGAATGCGCTGGCCATTGATCAGCAGCAAGCCGGCATTGTGAGTAGTGCCGTTACGGATGATGAAGAAACCCTGAGCCGAGCCAATGCCGATTGGGACAGTATTGAATCAACCGACAGCGTATTTGAACCTGATGATTTTGGTTTGGTCAAAAATGCTTCTGCTGCCTCGCCTACTCGTTGAGCCGTCTCCGCTCCTGTTGAAACCGTAACAACCGAATCTGCACCTGTACCTGATTGGTCTGAGGCGGTAGAAATAGAGCAAAACGAAGCGGCAGAGGAAACCATTACTTCTGGGCCAGTCCTGAGGCGATTTTCAAATACGAAGAGCGTAAAACGGCTATATCGGCTCCTGAAGTTGTCAACACGGTTGAAAAAGAGATTGTCGAGCCTGCAACAGTTTCATGGGCAGAAAATGATATCGGGCAGGTTGCTGAAATTGAAGAACCGCTGGAATTTGCAGTGGTTTTCATCTGAAGAAATCCAGCCTGTTGCCGAAACTCCGCAAGCCGGACAGGAGGTGTTTGCAGAGGACATCCAAGTTGCAACTCGAAACAACGGTTGAAGATGCGTTGGAATTTGTCGCCCTGAGCCTGTTGAGGTGATTGCGGCAACGCCTATAGAGGAAAAACAGCAGAGCCTGCGGAAGAGGCATTAGCTTTTTGTTGTGGATGACCAGCCATTTGATACTGATACGCCGTCTCGAACTTGAAGCGGTCAAGGCTGATGTTGAAACACCGGCGCCGACATTGTCGTTTGCATTGGAGCCTATGCCAGTTGAGCTGGTTGAAGTCAGCCAGCCGTCGGTTGAGGTGGAGGCTGTTGAATCTGCCGAAACGGTTGAGTTTGAGCCTGTTGCTGTGCCTGAAACAGCTTTTGGTCGAAGAGCCCTCAACCTGCAGCCATTGAGCCGTTGTCGTTTGAAGCTGAAGAATCTTTTGCTCCTGAAGTTGCAGTTCCTGAAATTTCAGAGCCTGAAGTTCCTGAGGTTGAGCTGGTATCTGTTCCAGCTGTTGAAACAGCTCAGGTTGCCGAAGAGGAGGTTGTTGAAACGGTGGCAGCCGACGAGTTGCCTGATTTCAACGTGCAAATCCCGGAAGTACAGGAAGTGCCGGCGGTTCAAGCTGAGCCTGAGGTGTCTGCAGCCGGTAGTAAAGGCTGGTCGGATAACGAGGTTGATTTCAGCGATACCAATATTACTTTTGACGATGGTTTGGCAGATTCGTCCGATGACTTGGCCATTGACTGGTCTGATTTGGATATGGTCGAGGGGCGACAGCAAACCGGCATTCGTTTCCGAATCGGTCGGTATGACTGCCCCGCTTGAAGCGAAGTATGAATTGGCGGAAATGTATATTGAGATTGGTGATCCTGAGGCCGCCCGCGAGACTTTTGAATGAATTGATTGAAGAGTCCAGCGGTGAGATACAGGCCAAATCGAGGGCATTGCTGAACAGTATCGGAGGCTGACAGTAATCGGAATGAAACCCCGGGTTTATACTCGGGGTTTATTTTTATCATGAGGGTTGCGATGGCGGCTGGTTCGAATTTAAGCTGCTGGATATAATGCCGCCCGATATTTTTAATGATGTTTTTTTGGAATGCAGGGTCATGATATTAGAGAGGCCGTCTGAAAATTCAGAAGGGCCGTCTGAAAGCACCAGCCGCTGGGCATTGACGTTGTCTTACGACGGCAGTCGGTTTTTCGGTTGGCAAAAACAGGCCGACGGGGTAGTTTCGGTTCAGGCGGCTTTGGAATCGGCATTGAGTCAAATTGCCGGTGAAAACGGTGAATGTCGTTGCTGCAGGCCGAACGGATACGGGTGTGCATGCCACGGCTCAGGTGGTACATTTCGATACTGCTGCCGAGCGCGGCGAGCAATCATGGATACGCGGCGTGAACAGCCTGTTGCCGCAAGGCGTGGCGGTTTGGCAGGCCAAGCGGGGTTGCGCCGCATTTTTCATGCGCGTTTTGATGCTTTCTACCGCCGCTACCGTTATGTGCTGCAATCTTCGCCCGTCCGTTCGCCGTTGTTGGCCGCCCGTGTTGGTTGGACGCATACGCCGCTGGATTTTTGCCGCCATGCAGGGCTGCCGCCGCGCTGTTGGTCGGCGAACATGATTTTTCCAGTTTTCGCGCGTCGCAGTGCCAGGCAAAATCTCCGGTCAAAAATTTATATAGCGTGGTTTTTGCACGGCACACCGCAATTGATGGCTTTGGATTTGCACGGCAATGCCTTTTTGCATCATATGGTGCGCAATATCGTCGGCGCGCTGGTGTAGTGGGGCAACGGGCGTTTGAGTGCAGGGTTTTTGCTGAACTGTTGGCCGAAAAGCTGTTTGAAAGCCCCGCCGACCTTTATGCCGGACGGGCTGTATCTGACGGGTGTGGATTATCCGCCCAAATTCGGCCTGCCCGTACCACCGCCGCCCGATTGGTTGTGGCCGTTTGAAGGCTGTTTATGACGATGCGTGATGTAGAAGGGGTGATTGCGGAGGCGGTCGAAGCAGGGCGGCTGAACGGGGTAGAGAGTCTGAAAGATTGGCAGCGTACGTTTTTCTGATTGCCGAAGCCGAATTGCTGTGCGATATGGGGGCTGATTTTTGCCGACGATTATGCTGCAGAATTTCTGGCCGACGGATTTGCTGTCGCATTCCGCAATATCGGTGCGGCGAAAAATTGCTGATTTGTTTGTCGATTTGGCTGCCGATATGGGCAATTCTGAAAAATGAGCAGGCATTGGCTGCTGCCGTTTCCAACCGTTTTGCGGTATGACTATCGCACGGTGGCGGATTACGTTTCCCGCTGTATGGATAGGCCGTCTGAAAGAAATGAGTGATGCTTTTAACGCACAGTATGCGACATAAGCGACGCCCTGTGTATTTTATCGCCGGCAGGAGTTATATTTCGCCAAAAAGCCCTCTGCTTTGAGGCATTAAAAAGCGCGGAGTCTGAACCATAAAGGAAGTTTTGATGAAACCCATTCTGTATCAAAATCTGCAGGCATCACCCGCCCCTGAAGACGCACTGGCTGCCGCCGAGGCGGGTGCGGATGCTGTCGGGCTGGTGTTTTACGCCAAAAGCAAACGCGCGGTAACGGCGGTGCAGGCAAGGGAAATCACGGCGGTGCTGCCGCCGTTTGTGTCGGCAGTCGCGCTGTTTGTGAACGAGCAACCGGACGTTATCCGTCAACCCTGCGTCAAGTACCGATAGACGTGATTCAGTTTCACGGCGACGAAGACGATGACTTTCTGTCGTCAGTTCTGACCTACCGTATCTTAAAGCCGTGCGCGTGCGGTCGGCTGCCGATATTCAGACGGCCTGTACCAAGTTCCCCAATGCTCGCGCGCTGTTGTTCGACGCCTACCATCCGACCGAATACGGCGGCACGGGGCAGAGTTTCGACTGACGCTGTTGCGCGGCAACATCGGCAAACCGTGGATTTTGGCGGGCGGTTTGACGGCAGGGAACGTTGCCGAAGCGGTGAAAACCAGGTGCGGCGGCGGTGGATGTGTCCGGCGGCGTGGAAAGCGCGGCAGGAGTTGAAAAAGATGCTTTGAAAATCAAAAGCATTTGCGGCGGCATTGAAGGCCGTCTGAAAACCAGGGAAGGAAACAGGATATGGGTTTGACGGATTGGAAGTTTTAGTTTATGGCTTTGGGTTTTTGCTAATTTCTTTGCTTTCGAGTATGGATGGCGAGTATCGTGGCTATTTTTACAGCTAAAAATCCCGCAATCAAGACTTCTGGCAATAATGCTTAATTTGCTGATTTTGTCGGTTGTTATCCTCGCCGTCATTAAGAATGCGGGGGAGCAGGCGTATGAGGAATCCCGTTATCAAGAGAATGACAAGGAATTATTGATTGACGGCATCCGCATACCTACCGGTTCGAGGTTGGTCGTAGAGCCTCAGATGGGGATAAAGAAGGTTCCTGATTTTTCCACCTTCCCGCGTCGAATACCTTCATCCGATTGATTGGAAAGGCGTTACCGTTGGTGAGATGGAGCGTGTTGTCAGTCAGTACGATGGACATTATGAGGCGATTTTTGACCACCCGCCCGGCAACGGTACGGGAGGTGTGGTGGAAGTGGAGGGTTGGCGTTGCCGTAGCGACAACGATATGCTTTGGGGGCGTGAAGAATGAGAACGGACGGAAACCGTCAAATCCCGCCGACTACAGGCTGTTGGAATGCTTATTGGACAAGTCGGCGGAAGTATCGGTTCCGCAATGGCCGGAAGCGATGAAGCTGCCCTTGGAAAAGGTGAAATACGAGCAGTTGGGGGCATATTGGGAGGCGGATATCCTTTCGGAGAACCCGCCCTATTGGGGTAAGGTTTATTTTGACGCTGATAAACGGATAAGTAGTATCAATTTGTCGTTTAGCCAAAAATCTGCAGGGCTGTGCGATTGCCGATGAGGGGGCCCTCATTGAATGGGACGGCAAACAGCCGGATGTCGTTACCATAAGAAGCTAGTGTCGATTTACCGGAATATTGCTGGGGTAAAAAGGTTGTCCGACCTGTGTCGAAAAGATGGGGAACAGGGGGAATAGGCCGTCTGAATGCGTTAAAAAAGGAAAGATGATGGGGACGGAAGCGCACTGGCGTCACTAGTTGTTTGGTTGCTTGTTATTGCGACCGCAGCTGCGGTTTTGTGGTTGGTTGCCCTGGCGGCTCTGTTTGGTTCGCACAATCGGCAGATACGCTCGATAAGCGGGGGCATATGTCTTGCTGGCCGTGCTGGCGGGTATCGTTTGGTTGGCATCTTATTTCCGCGAAAGGGTTTATTTTGCTTCTGCGAATCAGGAGTTGCAGCAGGATATGGTTATAGACGGCATTCCGTTGCCCAAAGGGGCAAAAGCTGACCGTACAGCCGGTTAAGTATGGTAAGCAACCTGATTTTGCGGCTTTTTCCACAGCCGAGTTTGCCGTTCCGCTTGATTGGCACGGTGAAAGTGGCTGAAATGGAGCATGTGGCGCACGATGACGGTATATACGGCGTATATCTTAAAAACCAGACAGCAGCCCGGACACATGCCGATTGAAGGTTGGGATTGCGATACGGGGGAACCGATAGGGTGGCGGTTTGCGGACAAGTCGGGGCGCAAACCCGTGTCGCCCGCCGATTACCGCTTGATTCCTGCCGGCTGGCGGCGGCTGTGGAACGGATGTGCCGTGGTTGAGGCGACGCTGAATGGTCTGAAGTGGAGCGGAGCCGTGATGAGGAAAACGAATGGGTCGCCCGCCTGATGATACTGCCGCCGTTTGGTACGGTTTGGCTGGAGCAAAACAGAATCACCAAACTCGATCTTTTATTGGACGAACGGAGCGCATCGCCTGTCCGCCTTTATCGGGCGGGGGAACGGCTGCAGGGATGCACGGCAAGCCGATATTGTCCGCATCGAAACCTAAGCTAATCTGCCCCCAAGCTGCTGGGGCAAACAACTTCTCGTGCCGCAACGGAATAAACCGGCCAATAAAACAACGCGGCAAAGCGGCAAGTTGCGGACGGTACAATAGGGCAAGGCAAGCTAACGCAGTAGCATTTTTAGTTAATCCACTATGCTTTCAGACGGCCTGAAAAGCTTCAAACCGACAAACGGAAAGCCAAACCGAGCATGACCGATCAAATCATCGAAACCCATCCTTTCCCCGCCTCTGCTGCCGCCGGCGGCAACCGTCATGATGATGGGTACGTTCCCGCCTACGGAAGACAAACGCGCGATGCAGTTTCATTATCCGAATTTCCAAAACGATATGTGGCGCATTTACGGGCTGGTGTTTTTCAATGATGCGGCATACTTTCAGAGGCCGTCTGAAAAAGCATTTGACGCGGAGAAAATCAAAGCATTCCTGCGGACAAAGGGGTATTGCTTCCCTGTCCGACAGTCTTAAAGGCCGTACGGGAACACGGCAATGCGTCTGACAAATTCCTGCAAGTGGTCGAAACCGTCGATTTGGCGGCGGTGTTGGCGCAGATGCCCGACTGCCGCCGTATCTGCACCACCGGCGGTAAGGCAACGGAAATCCTGCTCGATATTCAGGGCGGCGGCATCAAAATGCCGAAAAACGGGCGAAAACCGTGCCGTTTCCGTATGCGGGACGGGATTTGACCCTGACCCGCCTGCCGTCCACCTCACGCGCCCATCCTTTGAGTTTGGCGAAGAAGGCGGCGGCGTATCGGGCGTTTTTGAAGCGGCAGGTTTATTGACGGCCTGAAAAAAATCGGTTAGAATGCCGCCGTTTTGTTTGCCCGCTATAAAACACAGCCCTGTGTTGAAACATCCCCACTAAATTCGGAGCCGGCCATCCTCAACGGCAAAGCACCAAAACATTAAGGAACAATCGATGAAAAAAAGCAATTTTATTTGCCGTTTTATGCGGTATCTTGTCGGCCTGCAATACCGTGCATTCCATAGCGCGTGATGCCAACACCGCCGTTCAGGCATGGAACGAAGATTATCAAAATCAGCATAAACACCGCTAAACCATGATGCGCAAAAATCCTACTTGCTTTATGCATCATACTGGCAGGCGGTTCGGCTGCCGCCAAAGACGGTACAAACTGGAAAAGCATCAGCCAAATGGGCGCGGATATGGTGGGTGCGGCTACGCAAGGCGTTTTTCAAAACCGTATCTGAAACCAGCAACAGCCTGTTACGCTCCGAATGCGCCCTGCCGGTTGTACAACAAGATTACGACAAGGCCGACACCCTGGTGGAATGCTTCTGAAACAGCCGGCCTTTTGGCCGGGCTGGAAAGAAGCTGCCCGCGCGATGGAGCAAAAAGCAGGGCAGTATCGACGAAGGCTACCGTAACGTGACCAATCTGATTAACGACAATGGACGGCTTGGGCATTCAGGAGCTTAAATTCTGCACCCAAGAAGAACGCCTCCGTTACGAAAAAGGGGAATCGGAAAAATTCCCTGAATGCGACATGGAAATCAAAGGCGGTGGCGGCGTACTGCTCGGCAGCTTCATGTAAACTGTGCTCGCAGTATGTTCAGGCCGTCTGAAAAACCGTTCAGACGGCCTGAACATTGAAGCCTGAAGCCAAACAGCGCATAATCCCCGTCCATACCGACAAAAAAACACGGACGGCATCATGCAAAACTACCTGACTCTCAACTTCAACTTCGCCCCCATCATCCCCGAACGCGGACAAGGCAGCCGCGTATGGGATACCGAAGGGCGCGAGTACATCGACCTGGCCGGCGGCATTGCCGTAAACGCACTCGGCCACTGCCATCCCGCCCTGCTGGCCGCCTTAACGGAACAAGCGCAAAAAAACTCTGGCACATCTCCAACATCTACACCACAACCCCGCGCAGGCACTGGCCAAACGCCTGACCGAGCACACCTTTTGCCGACAAAGTCTTCTTTTTGCAATCCGCGTGCGGAAGCCAACGAAGCCGCCCTGAAACTGGCGCGCAACATGCGCCCGCGACCGCCACGGCGAAGGCAAACACCAAATCATCGCCTGCACCAACGCCTTCCACTACCGCACCCTGTTTACCGTCTCCGTCGGCGGCCAGCCCAAATACAGCCGCGACTTCGCCCCGCTGCCCGAAGGCATTGCCCACGTTCCCTTCAACGACCCCGACGCGCTGCGCCGCCGTATCCGCGCAAACCTGCGCCGTCATCATCGAACCTGTGCAGGGCGAAAGCGGCGTATTGCCCGCCACTGCCGAGTTCCTGCAAACCGCGCGCGAACTGTGTGACCGTTCTCGACGCCGCCCCTGATATTCGACGAAGTCCAAACCGGCATGGGGCGCACCGGCAAACTCTTCGCCTACCAACACGGCGGCATCGCACCCGATATCCTGACCAGCGCGAAAGCACTGGGCAGCGGCTTCCCCATCGGCGCGATGCTCACCACCGACCGCATCGCCCCGTCGTTCGGCCCCCGGCACGCACGGCTCGACTTTCGGCGGCAACCCCTGGCCTGCGCCGTCGGCTGCGCCGCCTTCGACATCATCAACAGCGAAGCCACCCGCGCCAACACCGTCCGCCAAAGCGCGAAACTCACCGCCGCCCTGCAGAAAAATCGGCGAAGAAACCGGCGTATTCCAAACCGTGCGCGGACAAGGCCTGCTTATCGGCTGCGTATTGGCCGAAGCATATGCGGGCAGGGCGACTGAAAATCACCGCCGCCGCACTCAAACACGGCGTGATGGTTTTAGTGGCCGGGGCAAAACGTCGTCCGCCCCGCCCCCGGCCTGTTGATAGAAGACCGCGACATAGACGAAGCCGTGCCGAAATTAAAAAGCCGCGTTGAAGAATGGCTGGCACGGTAATTTCACCGAATACCGATTTCAAGAGGAGGGATACAGATGAAAAAGCTCCTGTACAGTTTCACGGCAATCACATGCCACATTGCTTATTTGGAAATATACAGGTGAGTACAGCCTGAAAAACCCTCATACTCTCCCTAGTCATTACCGCCGTTTTTGGGCGGCATTGCCCTGTTTTGGATAGTGGGCGGAAAACTATGGAAACAGTACGCCCCGCCGATGCCCGCACTACCTGATGCAAACAGCCGCATCCCCACGAAAACGGGATTGCTGATCATCTTCGGCATCATATTTTTCTACCGGCGTAACCGTTTGGCTGCTCAACAACATCTTCATACTGATAGGTGGAGTCTTAGAACAATAAACACAAAAAAAGGATTTTTCGATGAATCAAAACACCATCCGCGCCGTATACGGCGAACACACCATACGCGTTTATCAGGCATATAGCGACCCCATAGCCGATGCTGCTTTGGCGCACGGCACATTCGTTTCCCGCCCTTTAAAATGGAACGCATGACCTGGATAAAACCGTCTTTTTATGGATGATGTATCGCGCGGGCTGGGGGCTGAAAGACGAAGGGCAAAAACGCATACTCGCTATAGACATCAGCCGTGAAGGCTTCGAATGGGCATTGCGTCATGCCTGCCTGAGTCATCCGCCTACCGGTATGGACAAAGACGACTGGCAAAGGCTCAAAACACAAAAACCCCGTCCGCATCCAATGGGACCCTCGAGCGCGATTTGCAACTGAAAAGCCCCTGCCATACCGCAGCATACAAATCGGTTTGAGCGGCGAAGCTGTGAACCATTATGTGAACGACTGGATACAGGACATTACCGAAATCACCGGCTGGCGCGGCAGATACGCGAATTGGTCGAACAAAACAGACTGGACGAAGCATCAAATCCTGCTGCCGCCGGAACAACCTTATCCCGCCGCCCATGTTCCGATTTGACAGGGCAGGGTTTTTAAAAACAAGCGGAAACATAAAGCACAGCCCCCATATGACGCCCTTGTAAACCTTAAGGAAAGATGATGAAGAAAAACAGCCGCCGTTTTATTTGGCGGCGTTATATTCCTGCTAATCGGCGGCGCATATGTCTTTTTCAAACACGAAAGCGGCACGCCCGAAAAGCCTCAGCATAGGCAATACCGCAGGATTGAGCGCACGTCAGAAAAGCCTTTTGCAGCAGCCCTGCCCCTGCCTACCGACAGTGAAATCGCCAAACTCGTCGTCCGCAAAGCCGACCGCGAAATGGATGCCCTACGACGCACAAGGCAGGCTGTTGAAAACCTATCCCGTCGCCCTGGGTTTCAACCTGTCGGACACAAACACCCTGAAGGCGACGGCAAAACCCCGGAAGGCCGCTATACCATCAACGACCGCAATCCCAACAGCGGCTATCATAAAAACCCTCGGCGTTTCCTATCCCAACGATGCCGATCTGCGCCTATGCGCTGCTGCGCAGGACAAAAAGCGCGGGCGGCAACATCAAAAATACACGGCATGAGGAACGGTATGGGCGCAATCGGCGCACAACATCTGCACCGCGACTGGACGCACGGCTGCATTGCCGTAACCGACGGCGAAATCGACGAACTTTACGCCTTAGTCAAAACCGCAGGCCGAAATCGAAATCCTGCCGTAGCCGTCCGAAGGCCGTCTGAAAACGAAGGGCGGCCTTGCTGCAACATCCTGCCGCCTGCGAAAATACGGCTTCGGCTACAATCAGGCATCCATATTGAAAAGGCCGTCTGAAAGCCGTTTCAACCTTTTCAGACGGCCTTCCTGCCACCGAGTAAAACCAAAATACATGAAACCCGCATCCCAGCCCAAAATCATCTTCTTCGACATCGACGACACCCTGAGGCCGAAAGAAAGCGGCACCGTACCCGACAGCACGCGCGAAGCACTGCGCAAACTGAAACGGCAGGGCATCGTTACCGCCATCGCCACTCTACCGTTCGCCCGTCATCCTGCCCGCAGACATCCGCCGCCTGATGGACGAAACCGGCATCGAAATGCTGGTGGCCATCAACGGCCAATACGTCGAATACCGCCGCCGCACGTTGGCGGCCTTCCCCATCCCGCAGGCCGACATCGACGCGGCAGCCGCGCATCTCCGTCGCTGCAACACTGCCTCATGCGCTGGTGTCGGACAACGGCATCGGCATACCCGGTACAAGCGGGCCATCTGCACGAAGCCCCTGTCCTCGCTGTCCATCCCCTATCAAACAGGTAGCCTGCCGCCGGACACGCCTATTTACCAAATGCTGGCCTTTACAGCGAAGATGAAGCGGCGGAAGTCGAAAACGGCCTGCCGCCTTCGCTGCGGACGACGCGTTGGCACCGATACGGCATGGACATTTTGGCGCGAAACGGCTCCAAAGCGCGAGGCATAGGCGCGGCTCTGACAAACTCGGTTTGACCACGAACGACGCCATGGCTTTCGGTGACGGTTTGAACGATATGGAAATGCTGCACGCGGTCGGCTTCGGCGTGGCGATGGGCAACGCGCATCCCGCATTGAAAGCCGTTGCCGACCATATCTGCCTCGCCGGTCGGCGAAGACGGCATTTGGCACGCACTGTACGATTTGGGTGTGTTGGCGGATTGAGCGGCAGGCAAAGCGGAAAGGCCGTCTGAAAAACATATTTTGCATCGCGGATAAGCAGGTTATCCGTTTGTTGTCATTTAAACCAAAAACAGGAAAGGAAACAGGATGAAACAGTTAATCGACAGAATCAATGCGCAGCTGGAAAGGCTGAAACGACAGTATCCCGAAGCATCAGTCAGACACGAAGCGGATTTTTCGTTGAACAAAGGTGCGGGCGAAGCAGACTTCGCCGAATTGGAAAAAAAGAGCTGGGTTATGCGTTGCCGGAAGACTTTAAAGAACTGTACCGCATTGCCGACGGCGAAGCCGGGCCAAGAGGGTCGTACTGGCGGGCGAAGAATGGTTGTCGGTCAGGCGGATTATCGAAGAGTACCGGATTTGGAAACAGTTGTATGAAGAAGGTTTGTTTTGCAGAGGATGACGGCACGCCGTTCGGTTGCGAGCCGGAGGATGCGGGCATCAAACCGGATTTATGGTGGAATCCGAAATGGATTCCGCTGATGTACCGACGGCGGCGGGCAACGGGAAAATGATTGATTTGGATCCGACCGAACACGGCACGGCTGGACAGATTATCCAAATGTGGCACGACGACCCTGATCCGCAGCAAGGAAGCCGATTCCTTATACGGTTTTTGCGCGGTACGCACAGGATTTGGAAGACGGGAAATATGTGTTGAGCGCGGATTACGGACTGATTTTTGCAGTCGGAATTGGACGAATTGGCGTAGGATTAAACGGTTGAGGCCGCCGTTTTGCCTTTTTCAGACGGCCTGTTTTACATGCCGCGCCGGTTACGGTAAACCTGCCGCGCCAGCAACAGGGCGAGGGCGCTGCCGGCAAGGTCGGCCAATGCGTCGAGCAGGTCGCCGCTGCGGTGGGCGGTAAACCATGCCTGCGCCGCTTCCGTGGCGGCAGCCAAAACTGACAGCGGCGGCGGCCAACGGCAGATAGGGGCGGACGGCGTACCGTCTTCCAGCCAGGCGCGGGCGGCGAGCCAGAATTGGGCGAAGAAGGCCGCGCAGTGGGCGGCTTTTGTCGAAATGCGGAAAAAGGCGGCGGCATGTGTCCGCCGCTTTCGCGCAACAGGGCGGCCCATAAAAAGGACAAACCAGGCGGCGGCAAACAGGGTGTATTTGTTGCGCGGCAGCCTCATGCGCCTTCTCCGTCCAGCCAGGTTTGGCAGAGGTCGGCCAGGCGCAGGAATTTGCGCCGCGCGCGCGCAGGATGTCGCGCCAGCGGGCAACGTCTTCCGCCGCAGGGGCTTCGTCCAGGCTGCATTCGTAGAGCATGAAGTCGAGTGTTTCGCCGACGATGGCGGGTGTTTCGGTTTGGATGAGTTCGTTGATTTCCCTGCATGGTGTGGAGGCCGTCTGAAAAAATGGGGATTATACGGGAGGAAGGCGGTCCGCCCACGGCTGTATCTGTTCCAACTGCGCGGCGAGGCTAAGCAGCATATCTTCGCGTCCGTGCGTGCGGCGAACTGAGTGCCGACAGGCAGCCCGTTATGCCGGTAAAGCGGCACGCTCATGGCGGGTTGCCGCTCATGTTCAGCGGCGACGTATAGCCGACGTATTGCAGCGCGGCGGTGGCTTCTTTTTCTAAAAACGGGTTGTTTTTCAACAGAAAACCCAACGCAGCGTGCCGAACAGCAGGCGCATGGCTTTTTGTGCGGCGGGTGGCGGCATCATCTCGCCGATTTTTCGGCGTGGTGCGCGGGCAGACGGGCGTCATCAACACGTCGTAGCGCGTGAAAAATGCTTTGGCGGCACGTTCCTGCGCCAGCATCACGTCGCGCGCCCAAGCCATTTCGCCCTGCGCTGATTTGCCGACCCTGCACAATCATTGCCCACGTTGTCGGCTCAAGCAGGCGGTGCGGCAGTTTTGTCCGGTTTCGTATTGATATTGGCAGAACAGCTTTGCCGTTTCGCCCATGACGATGACGCGGGCGGCTCGGTTGAGCTGTTCGGGCGGTGCAAAAAATCGGGCGTGGCTTTCTTCCAATTCGTGTCCCGCATCTTGCATCAGTTTCAAACTATGGGCGAACGCGGCTTCCGTGCTCTTCGTCGTTGCCGCCGCCAAACCATGTCTCGCTTCCAAAAAGCGATTTTCAGACGACCTGTTTCTTGTTTCAGGCTGTCTGCAAAACCGTTTTCGGGCGGCGGCGGGCAGGTATACAGGGCGCGGGCTTGGGTTTGGGCGGCGATGTCCAGCAAAAACCGCGCTGTCGCGCACGCTGCGGGTCAGCACATGGTCACATACCAATCCTTGCCATGCTCCGATGCGCTCGGCGCGTAACTGCTGCTACCGCGCGTGGGTTTCAGCCCGAACACGCCGCAGTTGTGTGCAGGTAAGCGGATGGAACCGCCGCCGTCGCTGCCGTGCTGCGGGTACGACGCCCGAAGCCACTGCCGCCGCAGCGCCTCCGCTGCTGCCGCCCGCGGTGTAATCCAAATGCCACGGATTGCGCGTGATGCCGTAAAATTTCCCGGTTTCGGTAACGGGATACGCGCCCCATTCGGGCGTGGTGGTTTTTGCCGAACACGCGCAGCCCCGCATCGAGATAGGCTTTGGGTCAAATCGCTGTTTTGTTTGGCAATGTAATGCTGCATCATGCGCGAACCCGACCATGTCGGCGCACCTTCCCAATCCGCCAGCAGGTCCTTGAGCAAAAACGGCACGCCCGCCAGCGGCGTATCGGCATTTTCAGACGACCCCCTGCCACGCCGCCGCGCGTTCGCGCAAATCGTGCGCCAACAGATTGAGCTTGGGATTGACTTCGTCCAAGCGGTTTTAAAGCAGCCTGCAACACTTCATCGGCGGAGACTTCTTTTTGCGGATCAGCTCTGCCAAACCGACGGCATCGTAACGGTGGTATTCGTTAAACTTCATATCAGGTTCCTTGGCGAACAACAGATGTTTTTCAGACGGCTTCTAAAAAGGATTTCAATCGGGATAAAAACACATATTCGCGGCGGTTGAAATCGTAGAAATAACTGGTCGTACGGAGTGAACGGGGAAGGGTAGCCTCAACTCGTGGCTCCGACCGGCGGTCGGAAGGGAAGATAGTACAGGTGGTGGCATGCCTTTTCTTCCGTTATCCCCTGCTGCGGCCAGATTCGGCGGGTAGGCGTTGTGGCCGCGCGGTAGCGTTCGACGGCATCGGCGGCGCGGAGGGCGTTTTTCGGTTACGGCGGTTTCGCGGTAGAGCGTGATGCCGCACGAAATCAGGGTTATGACCAGCCAGACTACCGCTTTGCAGGCGCGCAGTTCGCGTTCGGGCCGTCTGAAAAGCATGGCGGACAGGTGCTGCACAATTTTTAATAAGGCAACCGGTAGGAAAAGCAGCCAGAAAAACATACCCCATAGCATATAAAGGGCGAAAGCGGCCAAACCTCCCGCCCACAGCAGGCTGGAAGCCGTTCCCCGATAACATTTCTTCCGTGCCGGTTTGCCTGTTTCGGTTTCGCGGACATCCGCCTGCCCGACAGTATCTCCGTTTTCAGACGGTCCTCACAGTTTCACCCCAGCCATTCGGCGATTTGGAAGTGAATCAGCAGCGCGGCGGGTACGGGACAGCACAGCATAGCCGAACAGGGCGGAGGCAATCCAGCCCCATTTGTTCGCGCCCCTGCCAGCGGAAGTATTTGGCGGCGGTCAGTAGGCAGGGCAGGGCGAGCAGCAGCCAGGCGATTGCCCAGCCCGGGTTCGGGCGCATCACGGGGATACGGCCGCTCAGTGTGGCCAGGGTAAACAGCGTCCATAACAGCATGGGCAGGAAAAAGGCCTGACATCCACAACACGCCGTATTTAAAGGCAGGTGTGAACGCAATCAGCGTACCGTTTTTCAGACGGCCCGGAGGCTTGGACTGTGCCTTGTTTGCGGCGGCGTTTTTTGGTTTTAGATGACATAGTCGTACTCCACGACCAAAGGGGCATGGTCGGAAAATTTCTCGTCTTTATAAACATGCGCGGACACCGCTTTGGCGGCGAGTTCGGGTGTAACCATCTGATAATCGATACGCCATCCGACATCTTTCGCATACGCCTGTCCGCGGTTGCTCCACCAAGTGTAGCCCGGATTGTCGGGATAGAGCGTGCGCCACATATCCGTCCAGCCGAGCGTATGGATGACTTTGCTCATCCATTCGCGTTCTTCGGGCAGGAAACCTGAGTTTTTCTGATTGCCTTTCCAGTTTTTCAAGTCGATGTTTTGGTGGGCAATGTTCCAGTCGCCGCAGACGACGATGTCGCGCCCTTCCGCCTTCATGGCTTCAAGCATGGGATAGAACGCGTCTAAAAAAACGGTATTTCAATTCCCGCCGCTCGGCGCGCTGGTGCCGCTGGGCAGATAAAAGCGAAATCACCGACAACTTGCCGAAATCGCAGCGCACAAACCGCCCTTCCTGTCGAATTCTTCAATGCCCATGCCGATTTGCACATTGTCAGGCGCGCGTTTGCTGTACACCGCTACGCCGCTGTAACCGCGTTTTTCAGCGCAATGCCAATGGCCGTGCATCCCGTGCGGATTCTTCATTTCGTCGGACAAATCGGCTTCCTGCGCTTTGAGTTCCTGCACGCAGACAATGTCCGCGCCCGATGCGGCAATGTATTCGTAAAATCCTTTTTTGTAGGCGGAGCGGATGCCGTTGACGTTGGCGGAGATGATTTTTCAGCATATTTTTGTAAGGTTTGGTAAATAAGAAAGGCGGCATTGTAACCGATGCCGCAGCCGCAATAGGGGAGGCCGTCTGAAAAAACCGAAAATGACGGTTTCAGACGGCCTTCGGCACAATCCCGCTTTATTTCTGCAGCTGATGCGACCAATTGCCTTTAAAGCGGAAATTTCCTGATCCTTCTGCGCCAGCAGTAAATCCTTAGTGGGCCAGCAGTTCGCGGCTGTGTTCCAGGCTTAATTTCAACTTCTCCACCTCGGCGGCAATCCCCTTCTGTTCGCCCTGTAATAATTTGAATTCTGCCCACTGTTTTCACCAATCAGGCAAATTAAGCCCTTTCCGTCCGAGGTCACCAATTCCCCCGATATCGATTTTTAAACACTGCTGCCAATTTTTCCAGTTTTGCCAAATCAAGCCTGCTTTCATCCCTGTTCTAAACGCGAATAACTGCTTTTTGACATATTCAGCCGCTCCGCCATGTCTTCCTGAGACCAGTTGTTTAACCTCACGCAAAGCACGGATTTTGTTATTTACGGACATTCTAAATGCCTCCTCATGGGCAAAATGTAAATTATTTTGAATAAATATCCCGATAATCGGCATTTAAATCTGATAATCGGTATTGATAGGCAGTATGCGGCAAAGATATTATCCCGCACTGTATTCCTTTGCAAATTTATTACCGGAATCGGCAAGCAGCTACCCGAAAATATCGGATACGGGCATTATTCAGAAATGTTGGGATTGTTTTAAATACAAGCAACGGTAGTTTCTTAAATTAATCCAAATCTAAACCATTTAATAAGGATAACAGATGAAAAATACATTATTTATATCTATTTTGACCTTACTCACACTTTCCGGTTGTGCAGGCCTTACCGCCGTCCACATACCTGGTCATTGGCATCAGGAAGGGATTTCGAAAAAGATACGCAAACCCGTTTTGCCAAATGTACATATGATGTAGGCATGAATAAAGTCAATTCTGTGCAAGAAAGCCGCCTAATCAATGCCTGTATGGAAGGGGAAGGTTTTCGCTGGATTCCTCCTCGTATAGAATACCGTTAACTATATGAATTATTTTATGTTTTGTTTTGTCTTTGCGGCATAGTCGCAATAACGGCAGTATCGGGGACTTGTCTAAATATAAAGAGGCGTACCCCGCGCGATACTGACGAATTTTATAAATCTCATCAATTTTGCAGAATTTTTAGTAAAGGAAATGAAAGATCATGAAAGCCAAACTACTTTTTCATCCCTATGCTTTTTGCATACCTTTTTATTGCTTTTGGCGAAACCTTCAGACTTGGTTTGCAAAAAGCGTGTTGATTTGGAAATGGGGTATGAACAGCATTGTGTTTATTCAGGTTCACTATCACAGGTATTCCATGCCTTAGGTGCGAGTAGAGCTTTTGGAAACCGTTTTTAAAGTACGGCTTACCTAAGAAAGATAGTGATTTTAGGGCTATCTTGCCCGAGAAGGACGGAAGGACGAAATACTGTATGGGGTTGAATGGAAGGGGCGAATAGGGTTTCTGTTTCTGCTTGTTGGAATGAGACGGACAACTGCTCCATGGCTACATTCCAACAATCTAATGGCAAAGTATTGATTAAAATTATATGAATCGCCTTAATCGGTTTGATCGGCGAATAATCGCAAGTTGCTCAGATGCCGATAAATCAATATTGTGTTCGTTTTTCAAAAAAGGCCGTCTGAAAAGTGCAAAACCTTTCAGACGGCCTGCCCATTACCGCCATCATCCTTTATAATCGCCGCTTTAAATTTGGCAACCGAAAGCACGACAATGTCCGATTTCCGTCAAGAATTCCTGACCTTCGCCCTAAAGCAGAACGTATTGAAATTCGGCGAATTCACCACTAAGCGCTTTACCGGCAGTCGCCGTATTTTTCAACGCCGGATTGTTCAACGACGGCGCTTCCACGCCGCAACTGGCCAAATTCTACGCACAAGCCATCATCGAAAGCGGCATCAAATTCGACATGCTGTTCGGCCCTGCCTACAAAGGCATCATCTGGCTGCCGCCACGGCTATGATGCTGGCGGAAAAAGGCGTGAACGTGCCGTTTGCCTACAACCGCAAAGAAGCGAAAGACCACGGCGAAGGCGGCGTGTTGGTCGGTGCGCCGCTCAAAGGCCTCGTGTTGATTATCGACGACGTGATTTCCGCCGGCACATCCGTGCGCGAATCGGTCAGGCTGATTGAAGCTGAAGGCGCGACGCCCGCCGCCGTCGCCATCGCACTCGATCGCATGGAAAAAGGCACGGGCGAATTGTCCGCCGTTCAGGAAGTGGAAAAACAATACGGCCTGCCCGTCGTCGCCATTGCCAATCTGAACGACTTGTTCACGCTGCTGCAAAACAACGCCGAGTTCGGCGGTTTCTCGAACCCGTGCAGTGCTTATCGCGAACGCTACGGCGTCGCCCTGATTTTATCCGGCGAGGCTGTCTCGAAGCCTTTTTCAGACTACCGCGCCACCCGCAGATATAAAGAAACACATTACGCCGATTTGCTCCTGCCCGCACTGCAAAAACCTATTTGAAGGTTAAAGAGAGTCAGTTGAACGTCGCACAAGGCTTTTGTCAAATGTGCCGACTGCCAGGGATTGTTTAAAGCCAAAGATTTCGTTGCCTCGAGCCGATGTGGCCTCTATCGACTGGATGCCCGACGGTATCAGCGACATCGAACTGGTGCGCCGTTTGGGAACCTACGTGCGCGGGCGGAACTCGTTCAGCAAAGAGCAGGCCGACTATCTGCTCGAACATTCCGGACAGAACGGCGGCTTGCCGCCCGAATTGGAAGACAAAGGCCATTATGCCGCCCAGAAGGTGCCGCTGCCGCAAATTCCGGTGCAGGTTCAGGCTGCCGCACCGGTTAAAAGCCGTGAAAAACAATCATTGGATGGTAGCGGCGTTGGGAATGCTTACCGTCCTGATTCTGCAACTGTTCTATATCGCTTTAAACCGCTGATTGCAATATAAACATATGGATGCCGCCGCCCTTTCCGTTTTCATCCGAAATTTCCGTGAAGCCGCGCCTTATATCGATTATTTGCGCGGCAAAACGCTGGTGGTTGGTATCGCCAGCGGCTTGTTGCAGCCCGAACGCTTCCGCAGCGTTGCCGCCGACCTCGCCTTGGTGGCCGGGCTGGGGGTGAGGCTGGTGTTGGTTTACGGCAGCCGCAGCCAAATCAACGAACTGTCCTCGGCTGCCGGTATTTCCCCGCAATATCATCAAGCGACGGCGGATTACCGACGAAACCGTTTTGGATTTTGCTCAAACAAGCCTGCGGCAAACTGCGCTTCGATATCGAGGCGGCTTTGTCGCTGGGTCCTGTGCATTCGTCCCCGGCGCGGCGGCAGATTGAAGATTGCCGCCGGCAATTTTTATCGGCCCGCCCCATCGGCATCATCGACGGCATCGACATGGGCTATACCTTACCGGGTGCGGAAAATCGATGCCGAATCAGTCAGCCGCAGCCTGGATGAGGGCGCGGTGGTTTTACTGAATCCGCTGGCCGCCTCCGCGAGCGGCAAACTGTTCAATCTCAGCATGGCGGAAATTGCCGAAACCACCGCCGTCGCCCTGAAAGCGGACAAACTGTTGTTCCTGATTGGGCAGGATGGGATTTTTGGACGAAAACTACCGCCTGTTGTCGAACCTTTCCGCCGAAGAAGCGGAAGGCCGTCTGAAAAAGCTACCGTATCTGTCATCGTCAGCACGATTTGCTTGATGCCGCCCTGAATGCCGTCGGCAAAGGTGCTCTACCGCCGCCAAATCCTTTCCGGTCTGAACGACGGTGCCCTGATTGGCGAATTGTTTTACCCATAACGGTACGGGCACCCCATCGCGCAAAAATCCGTTTATGGTATTCGTCCTACTGAAGGCGGCGATATTGCGGATATCGTTACCATGATACGTACCGCTGGAAGAGGCGGGCATTTTGTCGCGCCGCAGCCTCCGCTATTTGGAAACCCATATTGGCGATTTTTCCGTACTGGAGCATGACCGCCGGATTTACGGCTGTGTCGCTGTGAAGACTTTTTGCCGACGCGCCTGATTGCAGCGAGTTGGCCTGTTTGGCCGTGCCGTCGGAAGCCCAGGACGGCGGCTACGGCGAGTTGTTGTTGGAGCATCTCGTTGGATAAAGCCAGACGGTTGGGCTGCAAAAGGCTGTTTGCTCTTTCCACGCAAACCGGCGATTGGTTTGGCCGAAAGGGGCTTTTCGGGACGGCCTCTCCCGAAGATTTGCCCTCGAGCGGCAGCGGGAATACTGGAAACAGCAAACGGGGGCTCACTGTTTTTGTTTATGAATTATGACCCTGTTTAATCCGGCAGTATTCTGTAGGAACGAAAGAGGCCGTCTGAAAAGTTTCAGACGGCTCTTCGTCTGCTCTAATGCGGATTAGGCGTCCTTATCGGTTTCTTCGGTTTTATTCCCGCCGACGGGAGAACTGGATGCCGAGTTGTTTCAATTTGCGGTACAGGTGGGTGCGTTCCAAGCCGACTTTTGTGCCACACGGCCCATGTTTTGACCTTCCTGAGAGATGTGGTATTCGAACAGCGGCGCTCCAGCTCTTCCCGCAGTTCGCGTAGGGCAGGCTGAAATCAAAACCTCCGCCGACGTTGATTTCCGGTTTTCAGGTTTGTTCAGGCCGAGCTCGTTTTGCGACGGCGGGCTTGTCGATTTCCTCTCGCCCGCCGACAGTGCCAGGGTTTTGACGACATTGTGCAGTTGGTCAAAAGTTGCCCGGCCAGTCGTATCCGGTCAGGAGTTCCAGCGCGCCATCGCTGAAACGGGCGACGGGGATTTTTCTGCTCTGATAGTTCGGTGGCGATACGGTTAACCAGGAAGGCAATGTCGCCGGCCTGTTTCGCGCAGCGGCGGAATCTGGAGCTTGAGGCCGGAGAGCAGGGCAAACAGTTTGGGGTCGTAGGGCCGGATTTTGCGTAGCCATTCGTCCGAGGGACTGCTGCAGGCGCAGATAATCCGAACATTCTGTTTTTCGGCTTTTGCCGAGCAGGAAGTGGATGCCTTGCTGGATGTTTTTTGCTGCATTGCGAGATGTCGCCGAGGAAGAGGATGCCGCCGGCGGCTTTTTGCAGCAGTTCCATCGGCATATCGACGATGTATTCGGTTTTGGCCGGTTCGACCCAAGGGGTATTGTTTTTATGGAAAATAGCGGGCAACGAGTTCGAACGGCGATCTGGCTTCGCCGCTGAGCAGGATGGGGTCGTTTTGTTTGACGGCGGCTTCGATGCGGAGGTTGAGCTCTTGAATGGCGGGGCTGTTGCCCAGTTTGTCCAGCGACAGCCCTTACCGCAGCCTGTTGTTCGCCGTATTCCAAAGCACGTTCCACGGCGCTCAGCAGTTTTTCAGTGCGATTGGCTTTTTCGAGGAAAATCCATGGCGCTGATTTTGGTCGCTTGACGGCGGTGTCTATGCTGGCATGACCGCTCATCATGACGACGGGCATGGTCAGCTGGCCGTTTTTTTCGCCCATTCTTTAAGCAGGGTGATGCCGTCGCAGTCGGGCATCCAGATGTCGAGCAGCACCATGGCCGGACGGGTTTGGCTGCGCAGTTGGCGCTTCTTCGGCGTTTTCCGCCAGGCTGACGGTGTAACCTTCGTCTTGCAGGATGTCGGACAGCAGGTCGCGGATACCGATTTCGTCGTCTACGATTAGGGATGTCGTTACTCTCATAGTGCCTTCTACCAATGCGGGTAATGTGATTTTAACGCTGGCACCGCCTTCTGCCGGATTACTCAGGGCGATGCGTACCGCCGTGTTCTTCTACAATTTTCTTCACTACGGGCAGGCCGAGGCCGGTGCCGGTGGGGTTTATCGGTTACATAGGGCTCGAAAGCGTTCGCCAGCATGTCTTTGCCGAAACTTTTGCCGTTGTTGGCGACGGTAAGGGGTGATTTGGCCGTCTGTGTTGTCGGTGTGGATATGTACTTCCGGCTGTGCGGCTTTTCGGCGGCTTCTACCGCATTTTTGAAGATGTTGTGCAGCACCTGCCGCATGGCGGTAGTATCGGCACACATGACGGCGGGTATATTACTGAAAACGGCGTCAAAATGTACACGCACCCGCTTCGTATAGCAGCAAAACTTCTTCGATAATTTTGTTGAGGTCTTGTTTTTCGAGCTCAGCGCGGGTGCGCGGGCGTAGTTGCGGAAGGCTTCCACCATTTTTCTCATGGCCGCCACTTGTTTGATGATGGTGTCGGTGGAGCGGGCCAGTATTTGCGCGTCCTGTTCGCCCAGTTTGTCTTGCGGTTTCCAGCCAGCCGTTCGGCGGAGAGTTGATGGGGGTGAGCGGGTTGCGGATTTTCGTGCGCTAGCTGTTTCGCCACTTCCCCATGCGGCTTCTTTTGCGCCCGCACGAGCAGTGTGATGTCGTCGAAAACGAGCACCGTACCGCCGCCGTTGTTCACCGGAAGGGGCGTGGCCTTGGCCAGCAGGATGTGTGCTTCGTCGCCGCCCGTGTAGGCCGTCTGAACGGGTTTGCCGCGTGTTCGGTGGCGAGGATGGTTTGGAACAGTTCGGTTAACAGGAGGTATTGCGGCACGCTTTGCGGCCAGTCATGCCAGTTGCTGCCTCGATAGTTCGGACAGCGGCAGGCCGAGGATGTTTTCCGCGCTGCGGTTGAGGGTTTTTCAGACGGCCTGTTTCGTCGAGCGTGATTACACCGGCGGTCAGGCTTTCCAACACGGTTTCGAGATAGTGGCGCCGCTTCCCGCCGGATGCGGTTGAGTTCTTCGGCTTCACGGGCGATGGCCAGTTGTTCGCGTCAGTGGTTGAACAGGCGGGTCAGTTGGCCGAGTTCGTCGTTGCGGTAAAACCGGTCGGGGCTGGGAAAAATCGCCTTGTGCGACGGCTTTTCGCGCCTTCGGCAAGCGAGAGGATGGGTTCGATGAGCGGCGAGCAAAGCAGAGGGCGATGACCAGCGCGAGCATGATGGAGAGCAGGGCGGCGGGCCAGCAGGGTAATCAGGAAGAAGGTTTGCAGGCCTTGTTTGGCGTAGGTGAGTTCGGCGTATTTGCTGCGCGCGTTTTCAATCAGTTCGGCATCCCGCGCGACGTTGTCGGAATAGGGCCGTCTGAAAAACAGGGCTTTCCTTTTTCTTGCGGCGCGGGCAGGGCCAGCCAGCCTTGGGCGTACAGTTTGCCGTTGATGTTGGTGACGCTGCGGGATGAGCCGTGCCGTTGCAGTTCTTCCGCCACTTTTTTTCGGCGGGCGGCGGGGAAGGGCAGCCGGGTTACTGATGAGTTCGGTCGTGCCGTCGGCAGGGTTGCTAGAGGCCGACCTGGCTGAAGCGGGGCGGTTTCGCCGCTGAGGCGCAGGGCTTCGCCGCCGTGCCGCCCATGGAGGTGCGGCTGATGATTTCGACTTGCAAGGCGGCGGCCTGCTCGATGGTGTTGTCGAGGGTGTTGTCGAGCGCCGATTTGCTCAGTGTCAGGCTGCTTTCGAGTGCTTGCGCGGTGTCGTTGCCAAACCATGAATTGATGCTGCACGAGATGAATTGCGCGGAGACGCCGAACAGGAACAATCCGGGCAGGACGGCAATCAGGGTGAACATCAGGGCCAGGCGGCGGGTGAGGCGGGAGCCCAACATATTGTGGCGGTTGTGCCGCAGCAGCAGCCAGCCGTAGCGGAGCAGCATGGCGAGCAGGATGGTGACAATCAGGTCGCCTGCGGCAATCAGCCACCAGAAATATTCGGACAACGGGCCGCCGCTGTTGGTGGCGAGGGTGAGGCTGTAAACCAGTGCGGCAGCGAGTGCGACGAGGGAGTATCAGGTAGGAATATCGGCGGCGCATGGTTTAACCTTTGCTGACCGCCAGCGGTTTCCAGCCGGAGTCGAGTTGCCAGCTTTTTCGCCGTCAGGGCGTTGATTTGGAAGCGGGTTTTGGGGCAGTTGGTTGGTGCTGAGGCTGAGGCGGACTTCGGCTTTTTGATTTCGCGCCAGTCGGTGTCGTCCAGCGTGCCTTTGGGCAGGACGCGCCAGTTGGCGATGGCACCGGATGCCGCGAAGGGCGGTTTCGAGGCTGCCGTATTCGGTGGAGAAGGTGCCGACGGTGATGCGGTAGCGGTTGGTCAGCGGGTGGAAGGAGAGCTTGTAGGTAACGCTGTTGTCGCTGCCGACGAGTTGGCCGAGTTTGAATTTGTAGGCGGCCATGGTGGGGGCGGACAGTTGGTAGTTCAGGGTAAAGTAGAGCGGCACGCCCTGTTTCAACGCCTGCCTCAACGGGTCGGGCAGTTCGGTGTGGAAACGGCTGCTGATGTCGAGGCTACCGTCTGCGGTTACGGTTGCGGTTTGGCGGGTGATGGAAATGTTTTCGCCGCCGCTTCCAGACGGCCTCAACAGTATCACGGGCAAACAGCAGGATTACCGCCGCCGCACGGACGGCACGGACGATGCTACTGTATGCGGGCTTACGGCTGTTTGCGGATGAGTGCGTAGTAAAAGCCATCTTGGGTATGTTTGGGTAACAGTGTCAGCGATTCTGTGCAGGCGGCATCGGGATGGCGGCGCAGGAAGCGTTGCAGCTGGCCGTCATTTTCTTCATGGAACAAGGAGCAGGTGGCCAGAAGCATTCTGCCGCTGGGTTTCAGTACCGACCACAGGTTGTCGAGCATGGTTTCCTGTTGGCGGGCGGTTTTACCGCCGTCGGCAGGCCGGCGCAGCCATTTGATGTCGGGGTTGCGTTTGGTTACGCCGGAGGCGGTGCACGGCACGTCGGCCAGGACGGCGTCAAACGGGTTGCCATCATACCATGAAGACAGGTCGGCTGCGTTGGCGCGGTGCAGGGAGGCCGTCTGAAAGCCTAAGCGCGACAGGTTGTCCGCCACTCTTTTCAGACGGCCTTCGTCTGCGTCCAGCGCGGTCAGGCTGCAGTTTGCCAGTTCGAGGATGTGGCCGGATTTGCCGCCCGGTGCGGCACAGGCGTCCAGAATCCGTTCGCCGTCTGCCGGTTTTAAAATATATGCCGCCTGCTGCGCGCCGAAGTCTTGTACGGATACGAGGCCGTCTGAAAAGCCGGGCAGGCGGTTTACCGGCACGGCTTCTTCCAGTATCACGGCATATTCGTCCAAAGCTTTGCTCTGCGATGCCTTCGGCGGCCAGTTTTTCCAAATAACCTTCGGCATTGCCGTGGCGGCGGTTGATGCGCAGGGTCATCGGCGGTGGCCGTTGGCGGCGGTAACGATGCTGTGCCAGTGTTTCGGGTAGGCTTGGCGCATATAGTCGAGCCACCAGCCGGGAAAGTTGTATTTGGCGGTGTCGTCGCGGCGGCATTGCGCGTTCAATTGTTCTTTTTCGCGCAGGAAGCGGCGCAGAATCGCGTTGGCAAACGAACGGTACTGCCCGCGCCCGATTTTTGCGATGTTTTCCACCGCTTCGTTGACCACCGCATGAGGCGCGTTGCGTGTGTGGTTGAGCTGGTAGAGCGCGCCAAAAGCAGGCTTTCGAGTTGCGGGTTGCCAATCGGCTTTTTTTCAGCATCTGCGCGAGCATATATTTCAAGCCGCCCAGATAACGCTGGCAGCCGTAGGCGATATCTTGCAGCGCGCCAAGCTCCCTGTGCCGTCAGTTCGGGGGTGGCTGCGCGGATGGCGGCCAATCGTCTTGCAGGTTGCGGCCTTTGGCAACGGCGGCAATACTTTCGGCGGCGAGTTGTTGGGCGAGGGACATGCTCATATGACAGTTTGCTTTCGATTTTGGGGTATCGGGATGTTAGTTTTTCAGACGGCCTTTGGAGGATTTGAGGCCGTCTGAAAGCGGGTTTCGTGAAGATTGAAGGTTGTTTTTACAGCACTGTTCCCGCTTCAACTGTATGTCCCGCGGCAAAAGCCGCGATGTCCATCCGTTTGCCGCCCGAAGGCTGCAATTCGGTAATTTTCAGCGTTCTCACCGCAGGCGATAATCAGGCCGTCTGAAGAACAGGACAACACTTCGCCTGCTCTGCCTTTGTTGCGTTACCGCTTCCGCCCGCCAGATTTTCATCGGCTTGCCTTTGATATTCCACCCATGCGGCGGGGACGGGGTTGAAGGCGCGGATTTTGCGTTCAATCACTGCCGCGCTTTCGTTCCAATCGACACGCGCTTCTTCTTTGCTTAATTTTTGTGCATAAGTCACACCTTCTTCGGGCTGTTTGACGCTTTTCAGACGACCCTCCGCCTTTAATTGTTGCAAATCAGCACAATCGCCGCCGCGCCGAGACTCATCAGCGCGTCGTGTACTTCATTGGCAGTATCGGTCGGTTGAATGGCGTAACGGTGTTCGCTTACCACATCGCCGGTGTCCAAACCGATATCCATCTGCATGATGCACACGCCCGTCTCGGCATCGCCCGCTTCAATCGCCCGCTGAATCGGCGCCGCGCCGCGCCAACGGGGCAGCAACGAGGCGTGAATGTTGAGGCAGCCGTGTTTCGGCGTATCCAGCACGTCTTGCGGCAGAATCAGTCCGTAAGCGGCAACGACCATTACGTCGGCCTCGACCTCTTTGAGCATTTGCAGGGCTTCGGCGTTGTTGCGCAGTTTTTCGGGCTGCGCCACGCGCAAACCCAATTCCAACGCGGTTTGCTTCACGGGAGACGGGGCAAGCTGCATCCCGCGCCCTTTGGGACGGTCGGGCTGGGTTAACACCAGCGGGATTTCAAAACCGGCGGCGGCTATGGCTTTTAAGGCGGTAGCGGCAAAAATCGGGCGTACCGGCGAAGATGACTTTCATGGTTATACTTTTCGAGGCGTTTTCAGACGGCCTGTTGTCTGATGGCAGTAAAAAGCCGCCTGAAAGATTGGGTTTTGAAGGGTGCGGAGGTATTGGAAACCGTTTTTCAGACGGCCTTCAAGGTTGCGGCAGGGCTACATGTTGTGTTTTTTTGCCGCTTTTTCAGTTTGGTTTTTGATGCGCCCCTGTTTCAGTTGCGATAAATGTTCGACGAAAAACGATGCCCATTAAGTGATCCACTCGTGTTGGATGCAGATGGCCAATAGCCCGTCCGCTTCCAGAGTGAATTTTTTTCGCCTTTTTTTCATCAAGGGCTTCTACCGTAACGGTTTCGCGCGGGTAACGGTATCGTAAATTCCCGGTACGGACAGGCAGCCCTCTTCATAAGTGGTTTCGCCGTTTTTGTGGGTAATCACCGGATTGATAAATACGCGGGGCTGGTTTTTTTCTTCACTTAAATCTATCACGACCACGCGCTCGTGCACATCCACCTGTGTGGCGGCCAGACCGATGCCGCGTGCTTCGTACATGGTCTCAAACATGTCTGTAATCAATGTCTTAATTCGTTCGTCAATTTTTTTCGACAGGCTTGGCAATCGTGTGCAGGCGATCATCGGGGTATTGCAAAATATTCAGTAAAGCCATTTCTTTCTCTCTAAGATTGTGCGGGGAATATGCGAATCAGGTTTTAATACTATGAGGTTTGCTGTAAATAGTAGTAAAATATCGCGATAAATTGACAAGACGGGCAATGTTCCGAATTGTTGTGTGTAAATTTTTAATGATGACTGAGTGAGTCAATTTCAAGGGAGTGTCATGCAAAAACGTATTATAACCCCTGCTTTTGTGCGTACTGGTTTGGCTATTTCCGCCCCGGCGTTTTCTGCCGCTCTGAAGGTTCTACCGGATGCGCCTACGCGTTATGTGGTTAAGCAAGGCGATACATTGTGGGGTATTTCCGGCAAATATCTGTATCGGCCTTGGCAGTGGAGCCGTTTCAGGGGCGCAAACCGCAGCAAAATCCGCAATCCTGACCGTATTTATCCCGGACAAGTGTTGGTTTTGCGCTATGTAAACGGTCATCCGCGCCTGTCGGTCGAGCATGGAGCCGGTGGCGACATCCCATTGGTAAAATTGTCGCCGCGTGTGCGCGAAGTCAGTTCCGGTTATGGTATCCAGGCCATCAATGTAAATTTCTATCGGATGTTTGTGCAGCATCCGCAAGTTATCGATCAAATGCAGACGCAACATGCCCCGCGTTTGGTTGAGGGACCCTGAAAGCCGGTTGATTTATTCAAAAAGGTGATCGTGTTTATGCTTACGAAATCACTGAGCCCGGTCGTTATTTGGTCTATAGGGCAAGAAAAGATATTACTGATCCGGAAACAAAAATATTTGGGTCAGGAAGTAGTGTTTAGCGGTATTGTGGTTACTTTGCCGAGCACGAATAGTGCGCTTGATGCCAGAAGCAGGGAAGATGCGGAAGCATTGCTGAATAAAGAATACTACACACGTCTGCATCCGATGTTGAAAGTGCCGACTCAGACTGCGCAGCCTATGGTTGTGGAAGAAGCGGTTTCCGAAATTGTAAAGGCGATTACCTGTTGAAGTTAGAAGATGGTGGAGACAGCTTCAATATGATGCCGCATGCGCCTAGCCAGCATATTGATGCAAAAAGTGGTTTCCATTTTTGACGGTATCATTGAAAGTGGGCCAATTCCAAACCATCACTTTAAATAAAGGTAGTGCGCATGGTCTGGAAAAAGGTACGGTTTTAAGTCTTTACAAACATAGTCGCTAAGTCAAAATGGATATGCCAAAAGGTAAAGATGGAAGCAGAAGCGTTGTGAAGTATCTTTCTATTCCTGCTGAAGAAGCCGGTTTGGCAATGGTTTATCAGGTTAGTCAAAAATCTTGCCTCTGCTATTATTCTGGAAAGCAAAACCAATATCAGCATCGGTGATACTGCTTCAGAGCCGGGACAAGATTTAGATAATATGTTGGATGATGGCCGTCATGAACCCAATGTGCCCTCAAGATCCGCACGATGATGAACACAATACAACAAATATTTTGAGCAACATCCATTAATCATTTGTTGATCGATACTGTTTAAGATACAAGCCGCCTGAAACATAGGCGGCTTTAATTTTGTAGGGATGGGTTAATTTTGATTAGTATGGTTTTACTTTTAACTGCTATTTATTCTTGGGTTGCTTTTTGAGGAGTCTTTCTAATTAAAGCCAAGAGGTGAAGCGATTAGTGTCAGGCATTTAATCAAATAAAAAGCCGTAATTTCTTACAGGCAAACAAACATATATGCAAATAATAATAACAATTATCATTTAATTATTGAAATTATTGAATTTTTTTCTTCGAATTTTGACTATACGCCCTTTAAATTACAGTCTGACTTGGCTAAAATAGCCTCCGTAAAATTTCGTTATCTGCTAATGATTCGAGTGCGACCACTATGTTGGCAAATTACCTTCCTGTTTTAATATTCTTAATAGTCGGCTTGTTGGCGGGCATTCTGTTTATTCTGTTGGGCACTGTTCTGGGGCCTAAACGCCACTATGCCGAAAAAAAGACCAGCCGTTCGAGTGCGGCTTCGAGGCGTTTGAAAACGCGCGCATGAAGTTTGACGTGCGCTATTACTTGGTGGCGATTTTGTTCATCCTGTTCGATTTGGAAGTGGCGTTTATGATTCCGTGGGCGGTGGTGTTCAAAGATTTGCTGGCGCAGTCGGGGCAGTTTGCCTTCTGGTCGATGTTTGTCTTCATCGCCGTGCTCGGTGTGGGTTTTGTGTACGAGTGGAAAAAAAGGAGCGCTGGAATGGGAGTAGAAGGTATTCTGAACAAAGGGTTCATCACCGCCAGCGCGGATACCGTGCTCAACTATGTGCGTACCGGCTCGCTGTGGCCGGTAACTTTCGGTTTGGCTTGTTGCGCAGTAGAGATGATGCATGCCGGTATGGCGCGTTACGACCTCGACCGCTTCGGTATCATTTTCCGTCCGTCGCCGCGCCAATCCGACTTGATGATTGTGGCCGGTACGCTGACCAATAAAATGGCACCCGCCCTGCGCCGCGTGTACGACCAGATGGCCGAGCCGCGTTGGGTGTTGTCGATGGGTTCGTGCGCCAACGGCGGCGGTTACTACCATTATTCCTATTCCGTAGTGCGCGGTTGCGACCGTGTGGTGCCGGTAGACGTATACGTGCCCGGCTGCCCGCCGACTGCCGAAGCATTGATTTACGGCCCTGATTCAGCTTCAAGGCAAAAATCAGCGTACTTACACCATCGCCCGCAACTAGGAGCGCACCATGCACCCGAAAGATTTACACGGCGCGGCACAGCGCATCTTGGCAGGCAAGGCGGACAAAGTATTATTGGCTTTGGATGAAGTAACCGTCGAATGCCGCCCCGAACACTATCTCGATATTATGCAAAACCCCTGCGCGACCACGAAGAAATGCACTTTGAGCTCTTGGTGGATTTGTGCGGTGTCGATTACAGCACTTATAAAAACGAACCTTGGTCTGGTAAACGCTTTGCCGTGGTCAGCCAGCTGTTATCTGTGAAGAATAATCAGCGCATCCGCGTGCGCGTGTGGGCGGAAAACGACGATTTCCCGTTGGTTCAATCTGTTATCAATATTTACAACAGTGCCGACTGGTACGAACGCGAAGCCTTCGATATGTACGGCATCGTTTTCGAAAACCACCCCGACCTGCGCCGCATCCTTACCGACTACGGCTTTGTCGGCCACCCCTTCCGCAAAGATTTCCCTATTTCCGGCTATGTTGAAATGCGTTACGACGAAACCGAAAAACGCGTTATCTATCAGCCTGTAACCATCGAGCCGCGCGAAATTACCCCGCGCGTCGTCCGCGAGGAGAACTACGGTGGCCACTAAACTCAGAAACTACACCATCAACTTCGGCCCGCAGCATCCTGCCGCCCACGGCGTATTGCGCATGATTTTGGAGCTGGAAGGCGAAACCATTGTCCGCGCCGACCCGCACATCGGCCTACTACACCGCGGCACCGAAAAAAACTGGCCGAAACCCTGCACCTACCTGCAAGCCCTGCCGTATATGGATAGGCTGGACTACGTTTCCATGATGGTAAACGAACAGGCCTACTGTCTCGCTATCGAAAAACTGCTCGGCATCAACATCCCCATTCGCGCCAAATACATCCGCACCATGTTTGCGGAAGTAACCCGCATTCTCAACCACCTGATGGGCGTCGGCTCGCACGCCCCTAGACATCGGCGCGATGACCGCCATCCCTCTATGCCTTCCGCGATCGTGAAGAACTGATGGATTTGTATGAGGCCGTTTCCGGTGCCTCGTATGCACGCCGCCTACTATCGCCCCTGGCGGCGTATATCGCGACCCGCCCGACTTCATGCCCAAATATGAAGCCAGCAAATTCCGCAATGCCAAAGTGTTGAAAGAGCTCAACGAAGCACGCGAAGGCACCATGCTCGACTTCATTGAAGCTTTTCGTAAACGCTTCCCTGGCCGCATCGACACCTCGAAACCTTGCTGACTGATAACCGCATCTGGAAACAGCGTACCGTCGGTATCGGCGTGGTTTCTCCTGAGCGTGCCCTGCAAAAAAGGCTTCACCGGCGTGATGCTGCGTGGTTCGGGCATTGAATGGGACGTGCGCAAGAAAGAGCCCTACGAAGTCTACGATAAAAATGGATTTCGACATTCCCGTCGGCGTGAACGGCGACTGCTACGACTCGCTACCTCTGCCGCATCAATGAAATGCGTCAATCTGTGCGTATTATCCAGCAGTGTGTTGATTGGCTGCGTGTTAATCCCGGCCCCGTCATCGTGGATGATCACAAAGTCGCACCGCTAAAACGCACCGAAATGAAAAACAGGTATGGAAGACCTGATTCACCATTTCAAACTCTTCACTGAAGGCATGCACGTGCCCGAAGGCGAAACCTACACCGCCGTGGAACACCCCAAAGGCGAATTCGGCGTTTACATTATTTCAGACGGCGCCAACAAACCCTACCGCCTGAAAATCCGCGCTCCCCGGCTTCGCCCACCTGCAAGGTATGGGACGAAATGGCCAAAAGGCCATATGCTCGCCGACGTCGTTGCCATCATCGGCACGCAAGACATCGTATTCGGAGAGGTAGACCGCTAATGTTATCCGCAGAATCCTTTTGAAAACAAATCGATATCGAACTGGCCAAAATACCCAGCCGACCGTCACCGCTCCGCCATCATGGGTGCGCTGCGTATTGCACAAACCGAAAAAGGCTGGCTTGCCCCCGAAACCATCGAATTTGTTGCCGACTACATCGGTATCCCTCCCGTGCAGGCCTCATGAAGTTGCTACTTTTTTACAATATGTACGACCTCAAGCTCTGTCGGTAAATACAAACTTACCGTTTGCACCAACCTCCCTTGCGCCCTGCGCGGCGGCATGGATACCGGCGAATACCTGAAGAAAAAAACTCGGTATCGGCTACGGCGAAACCACGCCCGACGGCAAATTCACCCTCGTCGAAGGCGAATGCATGGGCGCATGCGGCGACGCCCCCGTTATGCTGGTAAAACAACCACAGCATGTGCAGCTTTATGACTGAAGAGGCGATTGAGAAGAAACTGGCGGAGTTGGAGTAGGTCGTCTGAAACGACGATTTAAAACGTAGGTCGGATACTTGTATCCGACAGAGTGGATAAAGAGGCAAAATGTCGGATTCAAGAATCCGACCTACGGAAATACTGCAAGTTCAAAATTAGGAGAAGACCATGGATCAAAAAAAGTAAAAAACTGCTGGATGAATGGCAAATGAGTAATCCCTGCCTTGTATGAAATCGCCAACAGCGTGCGCACGAAAAATATGGCAGCTGGCGGATACAGTAGGCGAAGAAGTGAAATATGGCGGCATTTTGTTTGCAGCCCCCCGAACCGTTTTTGCGGCATTTTTGTTTATAAGCAGCATGTAACCGTGGAATTCTACCGTGGTGCCGAGATGGCAGACCCGCACGGTTTATTGGAAGGCAAAAGGTAAAGGCCGCCGTCATTTGAAATTGCATACGCTTGAAGATATAGAAAAACAAGCATTTAACAAATTACTTGCGATTGGCGCAAAAAAAGCAGCAGAATAAAATGCCAGTCTGAAAAATAAAGCAGGTTGGGTCAAGACCCAACAAAAACCTGCAAGGCCGCCCTGCTACATGACCAAGGCCGTCTGAAACCCAAACCAAACAACCCCGAGCAAGCAACATGGCTATTTACCAATCAGGCGTGATTTTTGACCAAGTGGATACCGCCAATCCCGATTGCTGGACGCTGGAAGAATACGTCAAACGCGGCGGCTACACCGCCCTGCGTAAAATTTTGGCCGAAAAAAACGCCGCAAGACGACGTGATTGCCGAAGTCAAAACTTCCGGCCTGCGCGGGCGCGGCGGTGCGGGCTTCCCGTCCGGCCTGAAAATGGAGCTTCATGCCCCGTTCCTTCCCCGGCGAAAAATACATCGTCTGCAACACCGACGAAGGCGAACCCGGCACCTTCAAAGACCGCGACATCATCCGTTTCAATCCGCATGCCCTGATTGAGGGCATGATTATCGGCGGCTATGCCATGGGCGCGTGTGCCGGCTACAACCATATTCACGGCGAAATTTTCGAAGGCTACCAACGCTTCGAGGCCGCTCTGGCCGAAGCCCGGGAAGCAGGCTTCCTCGGTAAAAACATCCCTAGGGCAGCGGTTTCGATTTCGAACTCTTTGCCCACCATGGCTACGGCGCATAGCATCTGCGGCGAAGAAACTGCGCTGCTCGAATCGCTCGAAGGCAAAAAGGCCAGCCGCGCTTCAAAACCCCCGTTCCCGGCTTCGTTCGGTTTGTTCGGCAAACCCACCACCATCAACAACACCGAAACTTTCGCCTCCGTTCCGTTTATCATCCGCGACGGCGGCCAAACCTTTGCCGATAAAGGCATTCCCAACGCAGGCGGCACCAAACTCTTTTCCGTGTCCGGCCACGTTGAACGCCCGGGTAATCTACGAAGTGCCGCTCGGTACGCCCTTTGCCGACCTTCTGGCCATGGCAGGCGGTGTGCGCGGCGGTAAAAACTGAAAGCCGTTATCCCAGGCGGCTCGTCTTCGCCCGTGATTCCCGGCGACATGATGATGACCCTCACCATGGACTACGACGCCATCTCCAAAGCCGGCTCCATGCCTCGGTTCCGGCGCGGTTATTGTGATGGATGAAGACGTGTGCATGGTTAAGGCCCTGGAAAGATTGAGCTACTTCTACTTCGAAGAATCTTGCGGCCAATGCACCCCCTGCCGCGAAGGCACCGGCTGGCTCTATCGCATTGTTCACTGCATCGTAAAACGGCCAAGGCCGCATGGAAGACCTCGAACTCCTGAAAGCATCGGTAATACATGGCTTACCGCACCATCTGCGCCCTTGCCGACGCCGCCGTCTTCCCTGTGCGCGGTTTCATGAAGCATTACCGCGACGAGTTCGTCCACTACATCGAACACGGCAAACCGATGAAAGAGCACAAGCGGGTGCTAGCTGCCGGAATAATTGGGCTACCTGAAAGCAAAAAGGCTGTCTGAAAAACAGGCTGCCTGAAAACAGCCCGCAGGCCGCTGCCTTTTTTTCAGACGGCCTCACAACGAAAAATTTTAAATACCCGTAACGTAGGAAATACACCCATGTTACAAATCAGCATTGACGGTAAGGAAGTATCGGTAGAGCAGGGCGCAACCGTGATTGAAGCGGCGCAGAAGCTCGGCACCCACATCCCCACTTCTGTTACCACAAAAAACTTTCCATCGCCGCCAGCCGCCGCATGTGCCTGGTGGAAGTGGAAAAAGCACCCTGCCGCTGCCTGCCTGCGCCACGCCGGTAACCGACGGCATGGTGGTGCACACCCATTCCAAAATGGCCGAGCAGGCGCAGGAAGGCGTGATGGAATTCCTGCTCATCAACCACCCGCTCGACTGCCCCGTGTGCGACAAAGGCGGCGAATGCCAGCTGCAGGATTTGGCCGTCGGTTACGGCAAGTCCACCACCCGCTACACCGAAGCCAAACGCGCCGTGGTGGCCAAAGACATGGGCCCGCTGATTTCCACCCGGGAAATGAGCCGCTGCATCCACTGTTCCCGCTGCGTGCGTTTCACCGAAGAAATCGCCGGTAATCAGGAAATCGGCATCGCCAACCGCGGCGAACATTCCGAAATCCTCACCTTCATCTACCGCGCCGTGGAAACCGAACTCTCCGGCAACGTTATCGACCTCTGCCCCTGTAGGTGCGCTCACCAGCAAACCTTTCCGCTTCAACGCCCGCTCCTGGAATTGAGCCGCCGCAAAATCTGTGTCCGCCCACGACGCATTGGGCAGCAACCTGATTGTGCAAAACCAAAGAACACACCGTGCGCCGCGTGCTGCCGCTGGAAAAATGAAGCCATCAACGAATGCTGGCTGTCCGACCGCGACCGCTTCGCCTACGAAGGCCTGGAACCACGAAAGCCGTCTGAAAAACCCGAAAAATCAAGCAGGGCGGCGAATGGATCGATGTGGACTCGGCAAACCGCGCTCGAATACGTGCGCAACGGCATCGAGTGCATCGCCAAAGACGGCAACCAAGAGCAAATCGGCTTTTTGGGCCAACCCCATGAACACGCTGGAAGAACTCTATCTGGCGAAAAACTGGCTAACGGCATCGGCAGCCGCCACTTCGCCACCCGCCTGCGCGAACAAGACTACCGTCTGAAAGGCACGTTGGCAGGTGCGCAATGGCTGGGCTGCAATATCGCCGACCTTCCGATGCTGAAGCCGTGCTGATGGTGGGTGCGAACCTGCGCCAAGAGCAGCCGCTGCTGACCGCCCGCCTGCGCGTAGCCGCCAACCAAGGCAGCAAAAATCAGCGTGGTGGCCGCGCGTAAAGAACAACTGCATATGCCCTTGGCCGCACAGGAAACCCTGCATCCGAACCAATGGGCAGGCTACCTGAAAACCCTCGCCGCCGATGCCGCCAAACCCGATTCACGCCGGTTTGAAAGATGCGGAAAAAGCCGCCGTCCTACTCGGTGCGGAAGCGCAAAACCACCCCGACTACGCCGCGATTTACACCGCCGCGCAAAGGCTGGCTGAACAAAACCGGCGCGTCATTCGGCATCCTGCCGCAGGCTGCCAACAGCGTGGGTGCGGATTTGCTGAAGCCGACAGCGGCAGCATTGCCGAAAATGATTGCCGCGCCGAAACAGGCCGTGCTGCTGCTCAACGTTGAGCCGGAAGCCGACGTAGCGGGCGGAGCCGCCGCCGTGGCCGCGCTGAAACAAGCCAAGAGCGTGATGGCGTTCACCCCGTTCGTCAGCGGCACCCTGCTCGAGGTGTGCGACGTGCCGCTGCCGATTGCCCCTGTTCACCGAAACTTCCGGCAGCTTCGTCAATATGGAAGGCCGTCTGCAATCTTTCCACGGCGTAGTAAAAGGCTTTGGGCGAAAGCCGCCCGCTGTGGAAAATCCTGCGCGTGCTGGGCAATCTGCTGGAGCTGGAAGGTTTCGAATACGACAGCAGCGAGCAAATCCTGCACGATGCGCTGGATGCCCAAAGGCTACCTGAAAAACTGAACAACCGCAGCAGCTGGCAGGGCGAAGCCGCACCCACCGCTGCAGGCCTGATCCGCACCGGCGGCGTGGGCATCTACCACACCGACGCCATCGTGCGCCGCGCCGAAGCCCTGCAGCAAACCTCGCACGCCCAGTGCCCGCCGCCCGCGTCCACCCCGATACGCTGGCCGCGCTCGGCCTCGCCGACGGTGCAACTGCCGAAGCCGTGCAGAACGGCAGCCGCGTGCGCGTAACCGTAATGGCCGACAACACTTTTGCCGCCCAACGTCGCCCATCTGCCGCAGCATCTGGCCAACGCCGCGCTGGGCGGGCTGATGAACGCGATTGAACTGGAAGGAGTCTGATGATGCAGGAATGGTTTCAAGCCCCTGTTTGCCGGCTGGTTCGGCGCGGCGGGCAACGACATCGGCCTCTTGGTGTCGATTGTCATCAAAAATCGTGATTATCCTTGTGCCGCTGATTCTGACCGTGGCCTACCTGACCTACTTCGAGCGTAAGGTTATCGGCTTCATGCAGCTGCGCGTCGGCCCGAACGTTACCGGCCCGTGGGGCTTGATTCAGCCGTTTGCCGACGTGTTGAAACTGCTGTTCAAAGAAGTTACCCGCCCCAGCTCGTCAATAAAGCCTTGTTCTACATCGGCCCCATGCTCTCGCTCGCGCCCTCGTTTTGCCGCGTGGGCAGTAGTGCCGTTTTTCCGACCAATGGCTTTTAACCAAAGTTGATGCCGGCCTGCTGTATATCTCTAATGATTACCTCGCTTTCCGTGTACGGCGTGATTATTGCCGGCTGGGCATCTAACTCCAAATACGCCTTCCTCGGCGCGATGCGCTCCTCCGCGCAAAACCATTTCTACGAAATCGCCATGAGCGCGGCTTTGGTGTGCGTAATCATGGTTTCAGGCAGCCTGAACTTCAACGACATCGTGGCCGCGCAAAGCACCGGTATTGCGGGCGGTTCGATTTTCTCGTGGAACTGGTTCACCCTGTTCCCCGTGTTCCTCGTCTATTTGATTTCCGCCGTGGCCGAAAACCAACCGCGCCCCGTTCGACGTAGCCGAGGGCGAATCCGAAATCGTGGCCGGTTTCCACGTTGAATACTCCGGCTTTGCCTTCGCGCTGTTTTTTTCCTGGCCGAATACATCTTCATGATTCTAATCGGTGCGCTCACCTCCATCATGTTCCTCGGCGGCTGGCTCTGCCCCTTCCCGCAAAGCTGGGGCATCGTCGGTACGCCCAGCCCGATTTTGGATGTTTGCCAAAAATGGCCTTCAGTGCTCTACTGGCTATCTCAGGATTCGCGCCACTTTCCCGCGCTACCGCTACGACCAAATCATGCGTTTGGGCTGGAAAGTGCTGATTCCGATCGGCTTCTGCCTACATCGTGATTTTTACGGGCCTGTGGATGATTTCACCGCTGAGCTTGTGGAAATAGGGCAGGGAGGCCGTCTGAAAGTTTTCAGGTAGCCTGAACCCCAAATTTTTAACCGTTTCAAACCGAGAGAAACCGATGAAAGCTCAATGCCTGTGCGGCGCAGTATCACTGGAAACCGCCGAAAACCGCGAACTCCACGCCTGCCATTGCGGGAAAATGCCGCACATGGGGCAGCGGCGCGTCTTTTACTTTTGGCCGCCCGGTCGCCCGAAATCACAGGCAGCGAGCACATCGTGCATTATCAGTCGTCCGAATGGGCGCAACGTTGTTTTTTTGCAAACACTGCGGCACACACCTGTTTGTGCAGGTTGGCAACGATTATTACATCAACGCCGGGCTGTTTGCCGACAACGCGGGCTTTGAAACTACCTCACAAATCTTTACTGATTGCAAAGCTCCGTATTATGACTTGGCCAACGATACCCCGAAGCTGACCGAAGCCGAGTTTTTAGAAATGGTGGGCGCGGCAGGTTAAAAAAACCGCTTTCAGACGGCCTGTAAACAGAACAATCCGAAAAGAGCATCCGAAAATGGCTAATTTAGTAAAAACCTTCCTGCTGGGCGAATTGGTGAAAGGCATGGGCGTAACGCTCAAAAACTTCTTCGCCCGCAAAGACACGATTTACTTCCCCGAAGAAAAAACGCCGCAATCCGTGCGTTTCCGCGGCCTGCACGCGCAACGCCGTTATCCGAACGGCGAAGAGCGCTGTATTGCGTGTAAATTGTGTGAGGCAGTTTGTCCGGCAATGGCGATTAACATTGAATCGGAAGAACGCGAAGACGGCACCCGCCGCACCAAGCGTTACGACATCGACCTGACCAAGTGCATCTTCTGCGGTTTCTGCGAAGAAGCCCTGCCCGACCGATGCGATTGTGGAAACCCATATTTTTCGAATACCACGGCGAGAAAAAAAGGCGACTTTGCACATGACCAAAGCCGATTCTTTTTGGCCATTGGCGACAAATACGAAGCCCGAAATCGCCAAGCGCAAAGCTACCGATGCGCCATATCGGTAAATATTGCTTTCAGGCTGCCTGAAAAGTTGGATTTCCCAACCCTGACCTAATAAACTGAAACGGCGGCACCCCGCACCTGATAACCCATACACGAAAGCCACCCCTATGAGTCGTACCCTGATTATCGTCGCCCATCCTGATTTAGCGCATTCCATGGTAAAACCGTCGCTGGGTGGCTGAACTGGAACGGCATCCCGACCGTTTCACCACACACCACCCTGTATGAGGCGTATCCCGACAGAAAAATCAACGTTGCCGCCGAGCAGTCGCGGGTAGATGCATACGACAGCTTAGTATTGCAATCCCCCGTGTACTGGTTCAACTGCCCGCCGTTGTTGAAGCAATGGCTGGACGATGTGCTGACCTACGGCTGGGCATATGGCTCGCAGGGCAGGGCGCTGGCAGGTAAAAAGCCGCCATTGCCGTGTCGCTGGGTGCGCCTGCCGCCGATTATGCCGCAGACGGTGCGGTCGGACGCACTGTCGCCGAAGTACTACGCCCGTTCGAGCTGTCACTGCGCTACTGCAACGCTGACTGGCAGCCTCGCTTTGCCTTCCACACTATAGACAGCAATGCGGGTTACAGCGAAGCTGCTATGCGGGCGGTTGAACAAAAGCGCGTCAGACTACCTAGCCTGGCTGGATAGATTTCAGGCAACCTAAATCCCAAAAATAAAGTAGTCTGTGCCCGAAAGAATTTCAAAAACAAATCCAGAAAGTGCAAAAATATGAACTTTCAACTTATCCTGTTTTTACCTGTTGGCCGCCATCATCCTGTTCGGCGCGCTGAAAACCGTAACCGTGAAAAACCCGGTGCATGCCGCGCTGTATCTGGTACTTACTTTCTGTATGAGCGCGATGATGTGGATGCTGATGCAGGCCGAATTCCTCGGCATCACGCTGGTGGTGGTGTATGTGGGCGCGGTGATGGTGCTGTTCCTGTTCGTGGTGATGATGCTCAACATCGACGTGGAGGAAATGCGCAAAGGCTTCTGGCGTAACGCGCCGGTGGCTGCTGTGGTCGGTGTGCTGATGGCCGTGGCGCTGATTATGATTTTGGTTGCGCCTGCCACCGATTTGGCCGCTTTCGGCCAGATGAACGACGTACCCTACCGACCACAGCAACGTGCGCGAGCTGGGCACGCAGATTTACACCACCTACCTGCTGCCTTTCGAGCTGGCGTACCGTGCTGCTGGTGCTGGGTATGGTGGCCGCCATCGCGCTGGTGCACCGCAAAAACCTTCAGCCGAAAATACATCAATCCGGCTGACCAGGTTAAAGTGGACGCTAACAAAGGCCGCTTGCGCATGGTGAAAAATGGAAGCCGTGGTGCAGAGGCCGTCTGAAAACGAAGAAAAACAACGGTGAAGCCGCCGAATCCGACGCCGCCGAAGGGAGGGCAAAGCATGATTACGATTACGCATTATCTGGTGCTGTCTGCCCTGTTGTTCGGCATCAGCGCGATGGGCATTTTCATGAACCGCAAAAACGTGCTGATTTTGCTGATGTCGATCGAATTGATGCTGTTGGCGGTGAACTTTAACTTTATCGCCTTCTCGCGCTACCTCGGCGACAGCGCGGGGCAGATTTTCGTCTTCTTCGTGCTCACCGTGGCTGCGTACTGAATCCGCCATCGGCCTGGCGATTATGGTTTTGGTATACCGCAACCGCAACACGATCAACGTAACGGATTTGGACAGCCTCAAAGGCTAGGGCTACCTGAAAACAGGCCGTCTGAAAGTTTCAGGTAGCCTGACGGACAGCCAAAGAGGCCGTCTGAAAACAAGCCGCACAAAAATTGAAAGATTTATCCGTAAGGATGGCAACAACATGACTGACATGACTTTATACCTCATCATCGCCCCTCACGCCCTTGGCGGGCTGTTTGCTGGCCGGGCTGTTCGGCAACACCATCTGCCGCCGGGGCGCGCACACGGTTACCATACTCGGCGTGGCCGTATCCGCCGTGCTGTCGGCCCTATGTGCTGTGCGGGTTTATCGACGGCAGCCGTGCCAAGTTTGATGAAAAACGTCTCATACCTGGCTGACCATGAACGGGCTGGATTTCTCGGTCGGCTTCCTGGTGGACAGCCTCACCGCGCTGATGATGGTGGTGGTTACTTCCGTGTCGCTCATGGTGCACATCTATACCATCGGCTATATGGCGGACGAAGAAGTCGGCTACCAACGCTTCTTCAGCTATATCTCGTTGTTTACCTTCAGCATGCTGATGCTGATTATGTCGAACAACTTCATCCAGCTTTTCTTCGGCTGGGAAGCGGTCGGCTTTGCGTCCCTATCTCTTGATCGGCTTCTATTTCAAACGCGACAGCGCGATTTTCGCCAACCTGAAAGCCTTTTTGGTCAACCGCGTGGGCGACTTCGGCTTCGTGCTCGGCATCGGCTTGGTGCTGGCCTATTTCGGCGGCAGCCTGCGCTATGCCGACGTGTTCGCCTACCCTGCCCAACGTGGTCGGCAGCACCCTGTTTGGCTGGGATTTGATTACCATCACCCGCCTGTTGCTGTTTGTCGGCGCGATGGGTAAATCCGCCCAATTCCCGCTGCATGTGTGGCTGCCCGATTCCATGGAAGGCCCGACCCGATTTCCGCGCTGATTCACGCTGCAACGATGGTAACCGCCGGCCTGTTTATGGTGTCGCGCATGTCGCCGATGTACGAACTTTCCACCACCGCGCTGAGCGTGATTATGGTGATTGGCGCGATTACCGCGCTGTTTTATGGGCTTCCTCGGCACGATTCAAAACGACATCAAACGCGTGGTGGCCTATTCCACCCTGTCTCAGCTCGGCTATATGACCGTGGCCTTGGGTGTGTCCGCCTATTCCGTGGCTATGTTCCATGTGATGACCCACGCCTTCTTCAAAAGCCCTGTTGTTCTTGGCGGCAGGCAGCGTGATTATCGGCATGCACCACGACCAGGACATGCGCAATATGGGCGGCCTGCGCAAATACATGCCGATTACCTGGTTTACCATGCTGCTGGGCAACCTTGCCCTGATCGGCACGCCGCTGTTCTCCGGTTTCTATTCCAAAGATTCGATTATCGAAGCGGTTCACGCCAGCAACCTACCCGGCAGCGGTTTCGCCTATTTCGCCGTGCTGGCCAGCGTGTTCGTTACCGCGTTTTACGCCTTCCGCCAATACTTTATCGTCTTCCACGGCAAAGAACGCTGGCGCGAGGCCAAGCATGACCATCACGACGACCACGGCCACCACCACGGCCTGAAACCGTCCGACAACCCGCACGAAAGCCCGTGGGTGGTTACCCTGCCGCTGATTTTGCTGGCGATTCCGTCTGTAATCATCGGCTACATCGCCATCGAGCCGATGCTGTACGGCGATTTCTTCAAAGACGTGATTTATGTCAATCACGAGCTGCATCCGGTGATGCACATCATGAAGGAAGAATTCCACGGCGCAATGGCCATGGTGTCGCACAGCCCTGCATACGCCCGTGCTGTATCTGGCCATCGGCGGCGTATTGGCCGCGTGGTTCCTGTATGTGAAAGCGCCGCAGCTGCCCGCCAAAATCGCGCAGACCTTCCGCCCGGTGTATGTGCTGTTTGAAAACAAATACTACCTCGACAACATCTACTTCGCCGTATTTGCCAAAAGGCACGCGCGCGTGGGTACTTTCTTCTGAAAGCCGTCGATACCGCAATCATCGACAACGGCCTGGTAAACGGCGCGGCCAAACTGGTCGGCGCGGTGGCAGGGGCAGGTGCGCCGCCTGCAAACCGGCTTCATCTACACCTACGCCGCCGCTATGGTTTCAGGCGTGTTGGTGCTGATTGTGGTGTTCTTTTGGCAGCTTTGGTTCAGATAAGGGCCACCTGAAAAAAATGGATGCCGATATTTTGCCCGATACCCCTAGCCGAAGTGCGGCAGAAGATTGACGCGCTGGACAGCCAGCTCATCGGCTTTGCTGGCGCAGCGGCAGCAGTTGGTTGCACAGGCAGGCCGTTTGAAACCCAAGCACGACGCGCAGGGCCGTGGCCGCGCCCGGAAAGGGGTGGCGCAGGTGCTGAAGGCACGGCGTGAACAGGCAGCGGCGGCAGGTTTGTCGCCCGACGTGGCGGAAGCCGTGTGGCAGGGCCAGCGATTGACGCCTTTATCCGTTTCGAGCAAGAAGTAAAACCGTTCGGGCGGGACAAGCCATTAAGGCTACCTGAAAACTCAAAAAGGCCGTCTGAAAAACACTCATACAGAGGAAAAATGAGCGCAACCGACATCATTCGCGCCGCCGAATTCACCGCCGAGAGGGCATGGGGCGCGCGCAGCATCGCCAATCTAAAACGGCACCACCGTGCGTCTGCATTGGACGGACCAGCCCCTACAAGTGGCATGTGAACGACGGCGAAGAAGTATTTGCCGTGATGGACGGCGAAGTGGACATGCACTACCGCGAAAAACGGCGAAGAGCGCATAGCACGGCTGCAAAGCGGCGACATCTTTCTATGCCGGCATCGGCGCGGAACACGTCGCCCACCCGCGCGGCGAAGCACGGATTTTAGTGATTGAGAAAGAGGGCAGCGTTTAGGCTGTTTGAGGCCAGTCTGAAAAGCGGCAAACGCAGAAAAACGACGATTTATTTATTCAAACCACAGGTTACAACTATGTTTTCTAACCATCTTCAGCTTGGCAATCTGGCTGCCGATAGCCGCCGGATTATTGGTGCTGGCTACTGGCTGCGACAGCCGTGCCCCCTGGCGCGGATACTGGCTTTTTGTCGGCGCGCTGGCCGGTTTTTCTGGTTACGTTGCCGCTGTTTACCCAGTTCGACCGCTTGAGCGGCGGCTTCCAGTCTGCCGAGTTTTATGCGTGATTCCCGCGCTCAACATCAACTACGCGCTGGGCGTGGACGGCATTTCCGTGCTGTTTGTCATCCTCAACGCCTTCATCACGTTGATGGTGGTGCTAGCGGGCTGGGGAAGTGATTCAGAAAAAGTGGCGCAATACATGGCGGCCTTCCTGATTATGTCCGGCCTGATCAACGGCGCGTTTGCCGCCCGCGATGCCATGCTGTTCTATATCTTCTTCGAAGGCATGCTGATTCCGCTGTATCTGATTATCGGCGTGTGGGGCGGGCTGCGCCGCGTGTATGCCTCGGTAAAACTCTTCCTCTACACCCCTGATGGGCTCGCTGCTGATGCTGGTGGCCTTGGTATTTGTCGTTCCAAACCGGCGGCAGCTTCGCGATTGAAGATTTCAAAACCTCAAACAAATTCCGCTGTTTACCCAGCAGATTCTGTTTGCCGCCTTCTTCCTGTCGTTTGCGGTGAAAGTACCGATGTTCCCGGTGCACACTTGGCTGCCTGACGCGCACGTGGGGCGCCCACCGGCGGTTCGATGGTGCTGGCGGCGATTACGCTGAAACTCGGCGCATACGGCTTTTTGCGCTTCATCCCTGCCCATCCCGCCTCGATGCGTCGCGCTATTTTGCCCCTCGCCATCATCGTGCTCAGCCTGATTGCGGTGATTTACATCGGCATGGTGGCTTTGGTACAAAACCGATATGAAAAACTGGTGGCTCTATTCCTCGATCAGCCACATGGGTTTCGCTACCTTGGGCATGTTCTTGTTTTACCAATCAGGTGCAGTTGCAGCCGTGGGCGCTGAAAGGTGCGATTATGCAGATGGTTTCGCACGGCTTCGTTTCCGCCGCCATGTTCTTCTGCATCGGCGTGATGTACGACCGCCCTGCACAGCCGCAACATTACCGACTACGGCGGCGTGGTTACCGTGATGCCGAAATTTGCCGCATTCATGATGCTGTTTTGCCATGCGGCCAACGCCGGCCTGCCCGCCACTTCCGGCTTCGTGGGTGAAATTTATGGTGATTATGGGCGCAGTGAACTATAACTTGTTTGTGGGTGCGCTGGCGGCACTGACGCTGATTTTGAGCGCGGCCCTACACGCTGTGGATGTACAAACGCGTGATTTTCGGCGTGATGACCAACCCGCATGTGGCCGAAATGAAAGACATCAACCGTCGCGAATTCCGCCATTCTGGCCATCCTCGCCGCCACCGTGCTGGGCATGGGCCTGTGGCCGGAGCCGTTTATCGCCGTGGTGCATCAGGCGGCTAACGATTTGATCGCGCATGTGGCGCAAAGCAAGATTTGAGGTGTGTGAATGAACTGGACTGATTTGAACTTAATCCCCGCCATGCCCGAAATCGTGCTGCTCACGGCATTGTGCGCGTGCTGCTGGTGGATTTGTGGCTGAAAGACAATAGCCGCGTCATTACCCATTATCTGAGTCTGTTCACTTTGGTATTGACAGCAGCGACATCAATGGTATGTTTGGACACCGAATGCGGTCAGTACGTTTAACGATATGTATTTGGCTGACGGTTTGTCTCAGTTGGGCAAAATGACCATGTACGCCGCATTGTTCGCCGTATTTGTGTACGCCAAACCGTACAATCGGGCGCGCAATATGTTTAACGGCGAATTTTATACCCTTTCGCTGTTTGCCCTTTTAGGCATGAGCGTGATGGTGAGCGCAGGGCATTTCCTTTGTTGCCTATATCGGCTTTGAATTGCTTTCGCTGTCGCTCTACGCCATGATTGCCTTTGCGGCGCGATTCCGCCCTGTTCTACCGAAGCCGCGTTGAAATACTTTGTGCTCGGCGCATTGGCCTCCGGTTTGCTTTTGTACGGTATTTTCGATGATTTACGGCGCAACCGGTTCGCTGAATTTCGCCATCGTGCTGGCCAACGGCCAAAGCGGTGTCGCCAACGGCTGGCTGATGAAGCTGGGTTTGGTTTTCGCTGTGGTTGCATTGGCGTTCAAATTGGGAGCCGTTCCGTTCCATATGTGGGTGCCGGATGTTTATGAAGGTGCGCCCACTTCGGTAGCTTCGATTATCGGTACCGCACCGAAAAATGGCGGCGGCAGTTTTCGCTTTCCGTATTTTGGTAACGGCGATGAACAACCAGCATGCCGATTGGACCCAGATGCTGGTTATCTTATCCGTGGCTTCGCTGCTAATCGGTAACCCTCGCCGCCATTGTGCAGACCAATATCAAGCGGATGTTGGCTTATTCGACCGTATCGCATATGGGCTTCGTCCTGATGGCGTTTTTGAGCGGCAGCGTCGGTTTCTACCGGCCTGTATTACGCATTGACCCTATATCGTGATGGCATTGGTCGGTTTCGGTGTGTTGATGCTGTTGTCCGACGAATCGTTCTGAATGCGAAAACATTGCCGATTTGGCTGGTTTAAAACCGGCGCAACGCTTGGTATGCCTTCCTGATGTTGCTTGCCATGTTCTCCATGGCCGGTATTCCGCCGCTGATGGGTTTCTATGCGCACGTTGCAGGTTATCAAATTGCTGGTGAGTGCGAATTACACTTGGTTGGCGGTGTTTGCCGTTGTGATGTCGCTGATTGGCGCGTTCTACTATCTGCGCGTGGTGCGGACGATTTACTTCGAAGAACCTGCCGACAGCCGCCGGTTGAGCAGCGACGGCGCGATGAAGGTGTTGTTGTCGGCTAACGGCCTGCTGTTGCTGTTGTGGGGTGTCCTGCCGCAAGGCGTGATGGATTGGTGCATCCAAGCCATCCGCACGGCAATAGGTTGATAGCGGCGGTAGTCAGAACAAACTGAGGCCGTCTGAAAACCGTAAGTCGGGCTTTTCAGACGGCCTCAGTTTGTTTATGGCGTCAATTCGATATTCTTCTTATCCCTTTACTTAATTTCCGATACGGTAGCTGCGTCTTACCGTCATTAGCTTGCGTAAGCTCATGAAGACAATTGGCAAGTACAGTATTTTGGCTCTATCTGCGCTAGCTATATTTCTGTTTTAAAAAGCCGGAAACAGGGTAGTTTTCCGGTATGGAATAATCGTTATTCCGTGCTTTGAATGGGAGAAGGTAGGATTGGCCTTTGAAGGTGCTTTTTACCTTTTTGCCTGTGAGGCGGATTTCCAGCGGGTAACGTCCGGCTGTTTGCTTCAGGTCGGGGCGCGGGGTAAGGGTGCCGTGCAGGGAAACTTCTTCATCCGACGGGCTTGCTTCCGTATTGTCCATACCGGTGATGATCAGGTAGTTGTCGAATTTGCCGCCGCTGTAAACAAACAGTGAGCTGAAAAATTGTTATAGCCCTGTCTGCCGTCGCTTATAGAATTTTCAAATCCTCACGCCGAAGTGCCGAAACGAAGAAAAACGCCAGGGTTTTCCGCCTGATTCGGCAGCCTCGACCTGCGTTTGGCTGCGGGCTTTTAATTGCCATGCGCCGTTATTCTGTTTTAAGACGAATATTTCGGCAGGGTAGGGTGGGGCATGAAGGGTAACGGGACGGCTGTTGGGGCGCAGTTTTACATTGTCGCCCGTGTAGAGGAGGAAGGTCAGCCCTTCGGCGGAGCCGGTTTGTTTCAGTTGCATGCAGGTATTGCCTTTTTGCCCGATTAGGCATTTTGCGCTTGGTATTTTGCGGTAAAAATTCTGTTCGACAAAGGCTTTGCAGGAGTTTTGCGCGGCAGCCGTGGTACAGCAGGCCGCAAGGAAGAGTCGGAATGTTTTCATCAGGTTTCTTCTCGGAATCGGGTTTACGGGGCTATGATGAGTTTGAGGCCGTCTGAAAAACTTGTTTTTCAGACGGCCTTGGTATTACAGGATGCGGTGCGCCAGTGCGGGCAGACGCTGCCGCACGCTGTTCAGCCGCGCGGGGTCGAGTTCGGCGGTAATCACGCCTTCCCCTTCGGGCAGCACGGCCAGGATTTCGCCCCAAGGGTCGATAATTATGCTGTGGCTGAAGGTGCGGCTACTGCTTTCGTGCAGGCCGCCCTGTCCGGCTGCCAAAACGTAGCATTGGTTTTTCCACCGCGCGGGCGCGCAGCAGTAGTTCCCAATGCGCCTTGCCGGTAGTGTGGGTGAAGGCGGCGGGCAGCAAAAGCGCGTCAAACGGGCTTTTGGGCGCGGAAAAAAATTCGGGGAAGCGCAGGTCGTAGCAGATGCCTTGCGCCAGATTCCAGCCGTCGGCAGTTAGGGTGGGGGACTTCGCGTACTGGCGGCGATGGTGTCGGCTTCGGCGTAGCGTTCGCCCAAGCCCGAATAGCCGAACAGGTGCATTTTGTCGTAGCGTACCGATACATTCGCCGTTTTTGTCGTATGCCAGCAGGCTGTTCCATACTTTGCCGGGTACGGGCGATTGCAGCGGAATCGTGCCGCCGAACAGGGTAATGCCGCATTCGGCGGCGGTTTCGGCCATCGCCTGTTGCAGGTGCCGCTGCCGAAAGGCTCGGCCAGTGCGAGTTTGTCGCGGTCGTTTTGCCCCATCAGCGGCCAATATTCGGGCAGCAACACCCAATCCGCACCTTTGCTCTGCCGCTTGGCGCACCAGGCGGCGCATGGCGGCGGTATTGGCGGCGGGGTTGGTGCCGGAAACGGTTTGGATGACGGCGGCACGGATTTTCCGCATGGCGTTGCTCCTTTCAGACGGCCTGTTTTCCGTTTAATGCTTTTTGCCGAACAGTTTGATCAGCGGCAAGACAACGGCGCAAAACGATTGCTCCGGACAGCAGGCCGACAATCAGGTTGGCCAGATTGCCCATGATGCCGCCCTCCCAATGCATGGTGTGCAGGAAATTGACACGAACGGTGCGCCGTGGGCGATGATGCCGCCGCCGACCAAAAACATGGCTAATGTAGCCGACGACGCTCAGGCCGCGCATGAAAACGGGCATAACGGCCAGCAGGGCGTTGCCGATGCTTTTCTGTGCGCCACCGCGCCGTATCAGGAATAAACCTAAATCGTCCAGTTTCACAACTGCATGGCCACCAGGCCGTAAACAAATATGGTCATGCCGATGCCGATGACGGAGAGCATCAAGGTCTGTTGCAGCATGCCTGAGTTGGCATTCACCGCCCCCATGGAGATGATGATGATTTCTACCGACAGGATGAAGTCGGTGCGGATTGCGCCTTTGATTTTGGCATTTTTCATCGGGCAATTCGTCGGGGACGGCTCCGGGCGAATGGCTGGTTTCATGGCGGTGCAGGAGGGGTGCAGTTTTTCCACGCCTTCAAAGCAGAGATATGCGCCGCCCAGCATCAGCAGCGGGGTAATCAGCGCGGGAGCCAGCCACGACAGCAAAGAGTACCGGAATCAGAATCAGCTTGTTTTACCAGCGAACCTTTGGCCACCCGCCAGACGATGGGCAATTCCCGGTCGTACCGATACGCCGGTTACTTGGTTGGCGTTCAGGCCGAGTCGTCGCCGACCACGCTGACGGTTTTTCGCCGCCATTTTGGTCATCAGGGAAAACGTCGTCGAGTACGGATGCGATGTCGTCGAGCAGGGTAAACAGGGATGCAAAAAGCCATATAGGGGTCTCGGTTGGGAGGAAAGGGCGGATTATAGTCAAATCTGTCAAATACCGTAACGGTATGCCGCCGTTTTATGGTGGCAAACGTCAAAAGGCCGTCTGAAAAACACATTTCAGACGGCCTTTGACGCATTGCGGTTTTTCAACGCTACTCTTTGTCCGTATTGCCGATAAAGCGTGCGGCATAATCGCATTCCGCACTCAGCGGGATGCCGTTGGCTTTCGGCGTGCGCCATCAGGGCATCGACCAGCATTTTGGCGATGCCGCGTCCTCGGAAGTTCGGCGATACTTCGGTATGCACGACATTCCAACCGCCGTTTTCTCCGTGTAGTCGATGTGGCCGGCTTCCAGTCCGTCGATGTCGATTTGGAAGCGGCGTTGTTCGGGAAGGTATTTGATTTCGGGCATGGCTGATTCTCCTGTTGTTTGGGGATATTAGGCCGTCTGAAAGGCGTTGCGCGCCGGTTTGCCGGGTGTTTCAGACGGCCTGAAGGTTTATTTATGGCCGGTATCGTTTGAACCGGCTGCGGAGCCGCAATGGAAGCAGTAGCGGTTGAACGCGCTTTTTCCGCGTGTTGCAGTTGCCGCAGCGGTTAAACAGGTTGATGCTGCAATGCGGGCAGTAATCCATTTCGGGATGTTGGAAGTCCAGCGGGCGTTCGCAGCCGGGGCAGATGCCTTTGGCAGTGCATTGCTGGGCGCGGTCGTAGTCCATCTGTTGTTGCCGTTCGTCGGCGGGCAGTGCTTCTTCATTGCGCTTGCGTTCGAGGTAGCGGTTCATGGCGACGATGGCGTAGCGGCCGATCAGTATGGTCATCAGGATGCCGACCGCGTAGCGTACATAGCCGCCGTAGCTGGGCAGGTAGGGGACGAGTTCGACGAAAAAGGCAAACAGGGCGAAATAGATGAAGCCCCAAACAAACGGCCACCAGCGCGAGCGGCGTTTTTTGGCGAACAGGTAACCGCCGATAAGCAGCAGCGGCAGGGTGAGGGCGAGGCGGTAGAGGAAGACTTGCAGTTCGATGCGGCGGTCGTCCTTTTCTTTGAGTTTTGAGGCGTTATTCTGCTCTTGTTCGAGTTCTTTTTCGTTTCGGTCGCGCTGCTGGCGGTTGCCGAGCTGACGCTGCTGGATGGCGGCATATTGTTGTTGCAGGGTTTGCTCTTTGGCCTTCAGTTCGTCCAGCTTGCGGGTGCGGGCGATGACTTCGGGATTTTGTTCGGATTGTTCGGTAGCGGAACGGGCGGCAAGCCAGTTTTGCAGGCTTTGCTGTTCGGCGGCGGTTTGGTTGCGCTGTTTTTCCAATTCCAATGCGGAGCGTTCCGCTTCTTCCGTCAGGCGGGTGTCTTCTTCGTTCAGGCGGTCGCGGGTTTGCTGCAGCAATATCCCTTTTTCGCCCATGTAGTCGTCCAACTGCGGGTTTGTTCTGACGGACGGCAGGTCGTTGATGACTTTGCCGCCTAATCCGACGGAGGAAAGAGGCAAAAATAAAGGCAATCAGCCACAGGCCGCGTCTGAACCATTTTTCGCAGTGCGGTTGCCGGCGGATTTTGGGTGGCGCATGGTGTGCTCCGTTTCATGTGGGAAAGATGTCAGTATAGCGGGTGTGGGGCGGGGGCAATCGGGTATGCGGCATTGTCTGAAAAGGCCGCCGTCTGAAACCCGTTGTTCGGGTTTCAGACGGCCTCCAAGATTGTACGCTTATTGTGCGTCGTCTTGATACTCTTTGCCGTCGGCCAGCAGCAGGACGGGCTGGCGGTTGTTTTCGATGACTCTCGGCGGTAATGACGGCTTTTTACCTGCGGCAGGTTGGGCAGGCGGTACATGGTTTCCAGCAGGGCGCGCTCGACGATGGAACGCAGGCGCGCGCGCGCCGGTTTTGCGGGTCATGGCCAGTTTGGCGATGGCGCGCAGTGCGTCCGGTTCGAATTCCAGTTCCGCGCTCTTCCATGGCGAACAATGCCTGATATTGTTTGACCAGGGCATTTTTCGGCTCGGTGAGGATGTTGATCAGTGCATCTTCGTCCAGTTCGGCCAGGTTGCAATCACGGGCAGGCGTACTGATTAACTCGGGAATCAGGCCGGAATTTGATCAAGTCTTCCGGTTCGACGATTTCGAACAGTTCGCTGATGTCGGCGTTTTCGTCCTTGCTGTGTACTGCTGCGCCGAAGCCGATGCCGCCTTTTTCCGTACGCTGGCGGATGATTTTTCCAAGCCGGCAAATGCGCCGCCACAGATAAAAGAGGATGTTGGTGGTGTCTACCTGGATGAAATCCTGATTCGATGCTTGCGCCCGCCTTGCGGGGGAACGCTAGCCACCGTGCCTTTCAATCAGTTTCAGCAATGCTTGCTGTACGCCTCACCGAGACGTCGCGGGTAATCGAAGGGTTGTCGCTTTTTGCGCGAGATTTTTGTCGATTTCGTCGATATAGACGATGCCGCGCTGGGCTTTTTCGACATCGAAATCGCATTTGCCCAAAAGTTTGCGTGATGATTTGTTCGACGTCTTCGCCGACATAACTCTGCTTCGGTCAGCGTGGTTGCATCGGCCATCACGAACGGCACGTCGAGTTTGCGCGCCAAAGACTGCGCCAACAGGGTTTTGCCCTGAACCGGTGGGGCCGATGAGCAGGATGTTGATTGGACAGCTCCACCGCGCCGCCCGCTTTCGGATGGCGCAGGCGTTTGTAGTGGTTATAAACGGCAACGGCCAGGCTTTTTTTGCCTGCTCCCGCCGATAACGTGGTCGTTCAGGTTGGCGACGATTTCGGACGGGGTGGGCAGTTTGCCGTCCCCGTCGGTGGCGGAACCTTTTCCTTCGGCGTACGTGTCGTCCCCGCCTTCCAGCATGATGCCGCAGGTTTCCACGCATTCGTTGCAGATATAGGCGTTTTCGCCTCAATCAGATGTTTGACTTCCTGTTCGGCTTTACCGCAAAACGAGCAGTGGCGGTTTTCTGTGGTCATCGAGTGTGCTCTTTGTTCGAATCGGCCCCATGGGCCGTCTGAAAAACGGAGATTATAATAAGCAGCCGTGCTCAATTTGCCGCAAGGTTCGGTAGGAGCGGGCGGGGCGTACTCCAAACGCAAACTCATGCAAAACTGCGTATGTTTGCTTTACAAACTGTTTGCTTTTCAAGGAAAATAATAACTTGATTCAAAGCAAGGCGCACACAACAATCCCTTGATGGCGGTATCACCAAAAAACAAAGCCTGCTTCGTCGGCAAGCTGTGTTTCAGACGGGCCCTCACTTACCAGTTTGAGTCCCGCCGCGCCTTTCCGAATTTCTTTTTGTTAATTTAACGGACAGCCCGATGTTTTCTACACCGTTTTACAAAAAGCCGCCGCCGTCTTCCTCGGTCTGAGTTTGGCTTCCGCCCCGTTTTTGGCCGACGATTTGGACGTGCTCGGCCAGTTTCTGCAGCAAAACCTGACATCCGACCAAGACCCGTTGGGTACTTTCCTGGCCGAAAATCCGGACGATATGCTGGAAGCGCAAGCGGCGATTGCCGGCCCGTTGCTGTCGTCGCAGGCAGCCCTGATTGCTCAATAACCGTACCGGCGAAGTGCTGTATCAAAAGAACATGAACCGCGTTATGCCGATTGCCTCGATTTCCAAGCTGATGTCGGCGATGGTGGTTTTGGATGCGCGCCTGAATATGAACGAAGTCATCACCATTACCGAGGATGAAATCGACCGTTTGAAAGGCACGGGCAGCCGCCTGTCTGTCGGTACGCAGCTCACACGTGCCCAATTGCTGCATTTGAGCCTGATGTCGAGTGAAAACCGCGCCACCCATGCGCTGGGCCGTACTTTATCCGGGCGGTATGTCTGCCTTCGTGGCCGCCATGAATGCCAAAGCGCAAAGCTTGGGCATGGCCAACAGCCGTTTTTACGAACCGACCGGTTTGGATTACCGCAACGTTTCCACCGCCGCCGATTTGAATAAATTGGCCGCTGCAGCCAGCCGTTATCCGCAAATCACCAAAAACAAAGCGCATCCACCTACGGCTCGGTATATACCAGCGCGGGCCGCCAGCAGGATTATAAAAATACCAATGCCTTGGTGCGTGAGGGCTCTTGGGACATCGAATTGCAGAAAACAGGCGACATCCGCGTGAGTCCGACTAGTTCGATGGTCGTGCGCGCCCGCATAGGCAGGGAAACCGGTTACTATCGTCCTGCTCAATTCTGCCCACATCCACCACGCGCGTCACTGATGCACGTAAAATCCAAGTTGGATGATGCAGCGTCCGTCTTGAGTGGCGGCAGTTGTTTAGATCATGAAGCGCCGTCTGAAAAACCTTTATCGCGGGTTTTCAGACGGCCTTTATCTCCAATGCGGCGAATGCCGAAGTTTTAGCTGATATTGATGCAAATCGGCGAACCGTAAATATAAATCGTACGAACCGAGTAACTTGTTGCTTCCAACGCTTGAAAGCGTTTTCTTTAAGTTTAGGCAAGTCGGCACGGTAACGAAAGCGAAGCCGATTTTCTCTATTTCGGCATGCAGCCCTCGTTTTGATACAGGGTAAACAGCGGAACGCCCGCATCGCGGATGCGTTTGCCGCCCGGCAGGTCGGTAAAATTCAAAAATAGCGGCAGCTTCGAGCACTTCGCCGCCGAGTCTGCGGATAAGTTCCGCACCTGCGAGTATGGCGCTGCCGGTGGCTACCGAAGTCGTCCACCAGCAAAAACACGCGCGCGCTATGGAAGGCATCTGTGTATCTCCACTGTTGCTTCACCGTATTCCAGCGCATAACTTTGGGAAACGGTTTCGAACGGCAGCTTGCCTTTTTTGCGGATGGGAACGAAGCCGACATTCAGCTGATAAGCCAGGGCCGCGCCGATGATAAAGCCGCGTGCGTCCAAACCGGCCACAACGTCGACTTTCTGATCCATATAACGGTAAACCAGCAAATCCACCAACAAACGGAAATATTGCGGGCTTTTGCAGGATGGGCGTAATGTCGTGAAACAGAATGCCTTCCTCGGGCCAGTTGGGAATTTTCCGCATCAAACAGGGCTTCCACGCCCATCACTTGGATGAATCAACACCGCTGTATCCTCATGGCTGAAATCAAAAACGCCCATTGTAACAAATTTTCTATTCCGCAGAGGGATGCGTTATAATCAAGAACCGTTATTAAGCCGATTTTTACTATCATGAACAAACCGACTCCCGGCAATATCTTCATCATCTCAGCCGCTTCCGGCACGGGTAAAACCACACTGGTTTCCCGGCTGTTGTCGGCCCACGCCGATGTTCGCGTTTCCATTTCTCATACCACCCTGTTCCCCGCGCGAAGGCGGAGGAACGGCGAACATTATTATTTCGTCGGTACGGTACTGAATTCGAGGGCATGATAGGCAAAGGCGAATTCTCGAACATGCCGACGTGTTCGGCAATCACTACGGCACCAGCTTCAGCGGTCTGCAAGCACCGCAACGTGAAGGTTACGACGTTATCCTGGAAATCGACGTGCAAGGTGCGGAGCAGGTGCGCCGTGCGCTGCCGGAGGGCCGTCAGCATTTTTATCCCTGCCGCCGAGTTTTGCCGCATTGTCCGAACGCCTCGCGGTACCGCAACACCGACAGCGCGGAAGTGATTGAGAAACGGCTGCGGCAGGCACGCGGCGAAATCGAACAATCCCTGTTGTTCGACCATGTGGTTGTTAACCACGACTTGGCAGAAGCCGAAGCACAATTAAGCGCGATTATCCGTTCTCAACGCCAAACCCAGGCGCGGCAGAAAAAAATTTCATTGAAGCGACTGTTGTCCGAAAAATTTTAATTCCACTATTTTGAACAATTTATTACCGATAAGGACGCAAAACATGGCATGCATTACAGTAGAAGACTGTTCCGACAAAAATCCCCAATCATTTCGACCTGACCTGTTGCTGCCGCACGCCGTGCACGCCAACTGGAAAACGGCACTGCGCCGCTGGCGGGGAAGATGTGCGTAACGACAAACCCACTGTCACCGCCCTCGCGCGAAATCGCTGCCGGCCAAATTACAGCCGACATCCTGAACCGCAGCAACATCAACAGGCCGTCTGAAAACGTTGCGCCTCGCCGCTGCCCTCACGACCCGCTGACTGCCGAAGCACGCAGCCCTGCTGTTCAAACCGCCTCCTACCTTTCTCAGGAAGACAAGCAGCGTTTGAAAAAGCGCGTGCTTATGCTCGTGCGCACGACGGGCAAACGCGCAAAAGCGGCGAGCCGTACATCACGCACCTGATTGCCGTGGCGACGGAATTGGCCAGTGGGCGCTGGACCTCCAAACCCTGGAGCGCGGGCGCTGATGCACGATAGTTTGGAAGACACTGGTACGACCAAAGAGGAAATGGTAGCGGAATCTGGGCGAAACCGTTGCCGATATGGTGGACGGTTTGTCCAAATTGAAAAACTGAAGTACGACAACCAAACCGAACATCAGGCGGAAAAGCTTTCGCAAACTGATTTTGGCGATGACTCAAAGACATGCGCGTCATCATCGTCAACTGTCCGATCGCCTGCACATATGCGCACGCTGGGTTCGATGCGGCTGAAAACGCCGCCGCATTTCACAGGAAACGCTGGAAATTTATGCTCCCGATTGCAAACCGTATCGGTTTGAACCCCGTTTATCGGGAATTGCAGGATCTGGCTTTTCAAAATATCCATCCCGCCCGCTACCGCACGCCGCAAAAAGCCACGAACAATTTCCGCCGCAACAGGCGCGACGTGGTGGGCGCGCTGGCTGCTTTTCAGCCAACGCCTCGTCGGCGCCAAGTATCGAAGCGCAAATCACAGGGCGGAAAAACTCCCACAGCATCCATCAGAAAGCGACAAAGCATCTGCGCTTTTGACGAGCGTGATGGATATTTACGGCTTCCGCGTGATTACTGCAACAGCATTCCGGCCTCGCTATGTTGCACTGGGTGCGCTGTGGCACAATCTATACTAGCTCAAAACCGGGAAAAATTCCAAAGACTATATCGCCATTCCGAAAAAGCAACGGCTATCAAAGCCTGTATACTACGCTGACTGGCCTCGTACGGCCCGTTGATGAAGTCCAGATACGCAGCGCGAGATGAATGTGCAGTGGCGGAAAGCGGCGTGGCCAGCCATTGGGCATGCAAATCCGGCGATGAGCAAACTTGATCAGGCAACGCCTCATACCAACAAATGGCTGCAAAAACATTCTGATCGGCAGGCACGCTCGGCAAATGCGATTGAGTTCCCAGAACACGTCAAAAGCCGATCTCTTCCCCAGCGAAGCGTACATTTTACCCCCAAAGGCAGGGATATTGGTATTGCCTCGAAGGCGCGACCCCGTTGATTTTGGTCTTGCGTGGTGCATACCGACATCGGCAACAGCACCGTGGCTGCCCGTGTCAATAACAGCCTGTTCCGCTGCACACCGCTGAAAACCGGGCGATATGGTGGAAATCACTCTGAACAGGCACTACCTGAATGCCGCCCGGCTGAGTTTTTGCTGTCTCCAGCCGCGCACGCAGCGCGATTCGAAGTTACCATCAAAACATGAACCGGCACGATGCGGTGGAATTGGCGAAAGCCTGCTGCAAAAAGCCCTCGTCCAGTCTGTTGCCGCGCGATGTTTTGTTGTCTGAGGAACCAGCAGAAGCCCATCTGAACTGATTTGACCGAAAAGCAGACCAGTTTTGAAGATGTGCCGTACAACGTCGGCATGGGGCATACCCTGCCAGTGTCCGGTGGCGATGCACCTTGCGGGGCTGGCTGGAGAGCATTTGGGTGAGAGGTCAAACTCAGCCTGATAAAAATCAACGGCACGAGACCTACCGCGTCCATCTCGGTCCCTGTTGCAACCTCGATTCCGGGCGATGCCATCCGCGCGGTATTGATTATGATCAGGCATCATCATCCACCGCGACACCCGTCCAAACCTCCCGCAAGAGCGATCCTGAACACCAACTGGATGCGGATTGGGAGGCCGTAGGCGGGCGCAGTTATCACACCAATTTGCTGCGGTTGCTTCGCAAGACGGCCACGGATCTGCTGGCGGCAATGGCGCAAGCCATGTCGGAGCAGGGGCGGATATCGAGGCGGTGGATACGCCTTCCCAAAGCCAATCGGGCACGGAAGGGTCTCATCGAATTTAAGTTCCGAATCAAAACCAAAGATTTGAAACAGTTAAACAGAATTATCCACGCCTTGCACAGTATTCCAATGTCCGGCGCGTTACCCGTGTTTGAATGGTTGAGGGGCAAACAGCGCCGTCTGAAACTATTTTTCAGACGGCCTTTATTTATTCAAAAAGGGCACGCGGTCAATAGCGGGGCATGGCAGGGTCGATTTCGCGCGCCCACGCGTCGATGCCGCCTTTTCAGGTTTGCTAGTTTGCTCAAAGCCGGCGTCGGCCAGATAGAGGGCGCAATATTGGCTGCGGATGCCGTGGTGGCAATAGACGATGATTTCTTTGCCGTCCGGGCACTCGTTTTAGCGCATGGACAGTCTCGTTCATCGGAATCAGAATGCTGTTCGGCAGGGCGGCAGAGAGCGGCTTCTTCCGGTTCGCGTACGTCCAGCAGCAGGATATCGGAGGATGCGGAGAGTTTGTCTTGCAGTTGTTGCGGGGCTCAGTTGCGGGATGTCGTCCATAATCGGATTTCGCTTTGTGTGAATGCGGTTTTGCCGTTTCAGACGGCCTTTGAGGTAGAAACTACCGGGTGGAAAATGCCCGTACCGTGCTACCGCATGGAAGGGTGGTTTAAAAAATCGAATCCGCCGAAAGGAGCGGCTTTTGCCGTTCAGTTGGGAATCAGGGTGTCGAACAGTGTTTTTCGCTGAAACTGTCGCCGTTCCGGGTAATCAGGCGGGCGCGCTGAACGGGATGGCTGCCGGTAACGGCAATCGGCCACCGCCGTCCGCGCAGCTGCTGTTTCAGGATTTCGGGGATGTCGTCCACCGCGCCGCTGACGTATACGGCATCAAACGGGCGGCGGCGGCATTTTGCGTCATCAGGCCGTCGTTGGTTTGGAAAACGATGTTGTCGTAGCCCAATCCGTCCAGTACGCTTTTGCGCGCGCTTGTTGTTCGGGGTCGATGTCGACGGTAACCACTTCCGCCGCCAGTTTGATAAGACGGCTGAGGCATAGCCCGAACCGGTGCCGATTTCCAGCACTTTGTCGGTTTTTCAAGGCCAGCCCTGAATCATGCGGGCGACGATTTTTCGGTTCCAGCATGGCACCGCCGTTGGGCAGGGTCAGCGCAAGGTCGGCGTAGGCATAGTTTTTCTGTTCCTTGCCGACAAAGGCTTCGCGCGGGATGGCTTCCAGTGCGTCGAGAAGGTCGAAGTCCAACACGTCCCACGGACGGATTTGTTGCTCGACCATATTGAAACGTGCTTTTTGCAAAGTCCATTTTTGTGCTCCGTTGTTTTGCTTCGGTGGCAGACGGCGGGATTATAAAAGGTTTTGAATGTGGATTTGACAGTTGGCGGATGATGCCGGTTATCGGTGGAGGCCGTCTCAGGGTGAGGCAGGGCGGTTGGCGGCTCTTTTCAGACGGCCTCCCGCCAGTAGCCAGTGCTGCAGGCCGATTAAGGTTTTGCATCTTGATTTCGCTGTTTCTGATGGCGGCCAGTACTTCTTGACGGTCCAGCAGCACGGTTTCGACGAATTCGTCTTGGTCGGGTTGCAGGTTGCTGCTTTTGCTGATATTGATGGCGCGGTAGAGATACATTTTTCGTCGCAGAATCCCGGTGCGGTGTAGAAGGTGGCGGCCAATTCCACTTTTTTTCAGCTGCATAAGGCGTTTCTTCCGCCAGCTCGCGCAGGGCGCAGGCGGCAGGGTCTTCGCCTGCGTCGAGTTTGCTGTACCGGCAGTTCGAGCAGGGCCTGGCTGGTGGCGTAACGCCATTGGCGGACAAAGACGATTTTGTTGTCAGGGTTTCGGCTAAAACGCAGGCCGCTCCGGGATGGCGGATGACGATGCGTTTGCTGTTATTGCCGCTGGGCAGGCGGACGGTGTCGCAGGCGATGGTGACAAATGTGCCGTTAAAAATGGGTTCGCTGCCGATTTGGGTTTCGGTTAAATCCATGATGCTTTCCTTGATGGGTGTTCCGGGGCCGTCTGAAAAGGCGGTGGCCGTGATTATAGCGTTTTCAGACGAGCCCTTGAGGTTTGATTTGCCGTACGGGCTGGTGGAAATTAGAATATGACGATTTTGGTTTGACAGGGAAATAATATGAAAACGAAGGGTGTGATGTTGTCTATGCTGCTTTGTGCTGTTTTGTACGGCATGGGCGGGCAATGACCGGGATGCGGAGAAAATCCGTTTGGTGAAAAGATTTATCGGGAACAAGGTTTTATGAAATATGCTTCTCCTGAGTTTAAACGGATTGTCCGCAAGGGGAGAAGATTGCCCTATCAGGACGAACCGATGGGATGAGACCTTTGCAGATCTTCTAAAAATCCCCTAAAGTCCCACCAAGACATTTAGGGGATTTCCCATGAGCACCTTCTTCCAGCAAACCGCACAAGCCATGATTGCCAAACACATCGACCGCTTCCCGCTATTGAAGTTGGATCAGGTGATTGATTGGCAGCCGATCGAACAGCACCTGAATCGTCAAAGAACCCGTTACCTTAGAGACCACCGCGTACCGTCCCGCCCTATCCCCTGTTGTCCATGTTTAAAGCCGTCCTGCTCGGACAATGGCACAGCCTCCGATCCCGAACTCGAACACAGCCCTCATCACCCGCATCGATTTCAACCTGTTTTGCCGTTTTGACGAGTTGAGCATCCCTGATTACAGCACCCTTGCCGCTACCGCAACTGGCTGGCGCAAGACGACACCCTGTCAGAATTGCTGGAACTGATTAACCGCCAACTGACCGAAAAACCCTAAAAATAGAGAAGCATCCGCCGCCGTCATTGACGCCACCATTATTCAAACCGCCGGCAGCAAACAGCGTCAGGCCATGAAGTCGATGAAGAAGGACAAGTCAGCGGCCAAACCACACCGAGTAAGGACAAAGATGCCCGTTGGACAAAGAAAAACGGCCCTCTACAAACTCGGTTACAAACAACATACCCGTACCGATGCGGAAGGCTATATCGAGAAACTGTACATCACTCCCGCCAATACCCATGAGTGCAACCACCTGTTGCCTTTGCTGGAAGGTATGGCCAAAGATACGACCGTCTATGCCGACAAAAGGCTACGACAGTAAGGAAAAACCGGCAACACCTGAAAGAACATCGGTTGCTGGACGGCATTATGCGCAAAGCCCAGCGTAACCGTCCGCTGACGGAAGCGCAAACCAAACGTAACCGATATTTGTCGAAAACCCGTTATGTGGTCGAACAAAGCTTTGGTACGCTGCACCGTAAATCTCGCTACGCCCGGGCAGCCTATTTTCGGGCTGATTAAAGTGAGTGCGCAAAAGCCATCTGAAGGCGATGTGTTTAAAACCTGTTGAAAGCGGCTAACAGGCTAAGGTGCTTTGCTGCCGCCCTAAAAGGCGGCCCGGATGCCTGATTATCGGGTATCCGGGAAGGATTAAGGGGGTATTTGGGTAGAATTAGGAGTGATTGGGGAAATAGCCGAAAACCTGTGTTTGGGCTTCGGCTGTTGGAGGAAAGGCTTTTTGCAAAAGGTCTCGGGATGTGAGTTGTTCGAGCATTATCAATTGGGCTTCAGTAACGGCGACAGCGAAGTGCCGTGGGTGCAGAAATTGAAGATTTCCGTGCGTCCGAACGGCATGGTGCACGCGCATTATTTGGTTGAGGGAAACGCCGGGTCGATAATGATTTCAAGATTTCCTGCAATGGCGGAAAGTGTGTGGTTGATGATGTGCTGTATGGAAGTCCAGCTATCGCAAGGATCACGAATATATCGTGAAATTTGGAAAATGCCCTGAATAGGCAATGAATAAGTGCATAAAAACCGCAAGCTGAATTTGATGCGATTGATACCGTTCAGGATTGTTTAAGCAGGATTTTGAAACCGGCTATTTTGCGGGCCTGCCGCTTGCCCAAAGTCGGATAGAAGAAAGCAGGAAAGTACAATTATAGTGGATTAAATTTAAATCAGGACAAGGCGACGAAGCCGCAGATAGTACAAATAGTACGGCAAGGCGAGGCAACGCCGTACTGGTTTAAATTTAATCCACTATATGTGTACGGTGAAGTCCGGTTCGGTAGGAAAAAGGCCTGAAAAAGATGGGAAAACCGGACTGGTTAGATAAAAGGCCGTCTGAAAATCGGTTTTCAGACGGCCTTAATAATGATTTGGGACAGGCTGATCAGTGATGATGGCCGTGCGGGCCGTGAACATGGCCGTGTTCGATTTCTTCTGCGGTTGCCGGGCGGATGCTTTCATTTTGGCTTTAAAACGGATTTTCATGCCGGCCAGAGGATGGTTGCTGTTTACCACGACTTTGCCTTCCGCCACATCTTCTACGCGGAACACCACCACGTCGCCGTCAGGCATATCGGCTTCAAACATCATGCCGGGTTTGACTTCGGTCGGGAAAGCGTCGGCAGATCTCGATACGGATGAGGTCGGAGCCATGTTCGCCGAAAGCATCGTTGGGTTGTAATACGACATCCACTTCGTCGCCAATGTTTTTCGTGCAATGCTTCTTCCACCAGAGGGAAAATACCGTCGTAACCGCCGTGCAGATACACGATCGGCTGCTCTGTTTTGTCGATAAGCTGGTCGTTGGCGTCAAACATTTCGTAATGCAGGCCGACGACGGTGTCTTTTTAATCATGGATGTCTTTCGGAATTAGGTTAGTAAAGACTACATTGTAACATAGTAGCCATATGTACTTTGTTATTTGCTATGGGGCTTGGGGAATGCAGCCAACCCCTGCTATTTGAAGATTATTGTTGCGTTTTTTTACTACGTATAAACCGATATTGTGGTAAATAAATATTTTATGCGAATGTTTAATCAGGGGTGTCAGAAAATGATGATTAACACAGTGATAGAAATGGAAAAAAATATAGCTAGGGTGGTGTTGAATACTCATGTTTCTGTATATGTTTTTGCATATATTTTGTTTCAAAAACGGGAGATTCTACTTTGCATAGGTTTAATGCTGTGTGATTCAGGTCGCAGAAAGTGATTGATTTTGCGGGAGCGGAGGGGCATAATTGCGACGTTCAGCATGAATCTGCAGTCTTTTCATCCGGCCCAAACGGAGCCGGATGGTGTGTTTTTGCTGATATTTTATTGACTATAATATTGTTTTTAAAGTTAGGTGTTTAATATGAAAAATCTCTTTTGGCCGCTGCCCTGATGTCTTTGTTTTTAACTGCTTGTGGCGATAAGCCCGCTAACACTGCCGCAGCTGCTGCTAGCGCTGCATCTGCTGCCGCTACTGAAGCTGCATCTGCTGCTACCGAAGCTGCTGTTGCTACCGAAGCTGCTGTTTCTGCCGGGCGAAGCTGCCGCATCTGCTGCTGAGGCTGCTGCATCTGCTGCCAGCAAATAATTTTGTAAAGATCATTCTCAAAAAGGAGCGCTTCGGCGTTCCTTTTTGTTTTGAGCATTGTCGGTTTGGTGTGGTTCAGAATGGTTGAAATCACCCCTATCCGTCCTCGATGGAGGACAGGCCGTCTGAAAACCTTTTTCAGACGGCCTGTCTGTTTCATTATAATTCTGCGCTCCATTGCCAATATTTAAATGCTATGTCTGCTATTTACCAACAACTTTCCGCCCTGTTGCTGCCGCAGGAAATTTCTGTCCGAGCCTGCAGGCCTGTTGACTGACCAACGCCGCCGCTATACCGGAACGGCTGATTTGGTGTTACAGCCGCAAAGCGGAGGCAGTGCAAACCATCATGCGTTTTTTTGTTTCGAGCACCGCATCCCCGTTACCCCTCAGGGCGGTAATACCGACTCTGCGGCGCGGCTGTGCGCGGCGGCGTTTTGCTGAATTTGAGCCGTCTGAACCGCATCCGCAGTATCAGTACGGCTGACAAATGCGATTACCATTGAAGCGGGCTGCGTGCTGCATGACGTCAACAGGCGGCGGAAGGTGCGGGTCGGTTTTTTTCCGCTCAGCCTGGCCAGCGAAGGATCGTGCCAAATCGGCGGCAACATCGCCCTGCAATGCGGGCGGGCTGAACGTGTTGCGTTACGGTACGATGCGCGATTTGGTGATGGGTTTGAAGTGGTGCTGCCGAACGGCGAATTGGTTTCGCACCCTGCATCCGCTGCACAAGGACACCACGGGCTACGACCTGCGCCAACTGTTTGTCGGCAGCGAAGGCACGCTGGGCATCATCACCGCCGCCACGCTGAAACTGTTTGCCCTGCCGAAAAGCCGCGAAACCGCTTGGGTGGGTGTGAACGGCATCGGGCAGGCGGTAGAATTGCTAACCCTGATTCGGGAACGCTTTGCCGAACGCCTGTGTAGTTTTGAATTGATCAGCCGCTTTGCTTTGGAACTGTCGTCCGAATACAGCGGTATTACGCCGCCGACCGATGCGCCATGGCACATTCTGTTGGAATTGACCGACTCGCTTTCTCGTGGCGATTTGGCCGACCTGTTGGCCGAAACTTTGATGGAGCATGGTTTCGACAACAGTATTTTGGCTCAGTCGGAAAGCGGGCGGCGCGATATGTGGACGTTGCGCGAAAACATTTCTGCCGCCCAACGCCGTCTCGGCGCGAGCATCAAACACGACATCGCCATGCCGATTGCGCGGGTGGGCGAATTTGTCGCCAACTGCGGCCATGCCTTACAGGCGGCTTTTGCGGGCATAGACATCGTGGTATTCGGTCATTTGGGTGACGGCAGTCTGCATTACAACACTTTCCTGCCGCAAACTGCAGACAACGGTGTTTATGCTTATGAAGACGCAGTCAATAAGGTTGTGTACGAAAAACGTGCTGGCCTGCGACGGTACGATTGCCGCCGAGCACGGTATAGGCCAAGTGAAAAACCACTGGCTGCCGCGTGTGCGGAGCACCGCCGAAATCGCCCTGATGCGGGCGGTCAAGGCCGCTTTCGACCCGCACAATATGATGAATCCGAACAAACTTTTGCCGGAGTACCGTAATGTGCAAACGCCTTATCCGCCATGCCGCCTGCCTGCTGTTTTTATCATTCCCCGCATTGGCGGCGGCTTTCGACTGGCATACGCCGGCAATGGACAGCCGTTTGTGGAAAATCAGCAAGGCCGGCCAGCCCGATTCTTATCTTTTGGGAACGCACCACGTCTACCGCAGCGGCGATGCCTCTGCCCGACAACATCCGCCGCATCCTGCAGCAAAGCGACCGGCTGATAACCGAAGTCGCCATGCCGTCCAAGCCCAATGCCGCGTACAGCCGCGATGTGGCCGCCATGCGCGGGTGCGCTTTTTCAAAACGGCGGGCGGAAATTGTCGTCCGTCATCGGCGCGGAGAATGTCGCCGCCTTGAAAAACGCCTCAGTGCCTATCCCGCCACCGCCGCATCAGCCGCCGGTTTGGACGATATGACACCTGGGTGCGCTGATGCTGCAGGCTTCCATCAAGCCGCAGGGTTTTCAGACGGCCTCAGGCATAGACCGCCTGCTTGCCCGTGCCGCCGAGCAATACCGCATACCCGCCGACAGTTTGAGCGTTATCAGGACATCACGCGTCCTTATGAAATCCTGCCGACCGCGCGCATTGCCGAACTCGTCGCCGCGAACAACCGCCATCCCGAACAAACCGCCGCCCAAATCGAACGGCAATACGCACTGTATCATTCAGGCCGTCTGAAAGAACTGATGAGTCTTTCTGCAGACAGCAGCGAATACAGTAGCGATTGCCGCCGCAGAGCACGGCCTTTTGGCAAAATTGGCTGGAAGAAAGCGTACTGCTGCCGCGCAACCGCGCATGGCTGCCGAAAATTTTAAAACGAACTGCCCAAACGCCGTAACCCTGATTGCCGTCGGCATCGCCCACCTGCCCGACGAAAACGGCCTGATTATGCAATTACGGCGGCAGGGTTATACGGTCGAACCTGTTGCCGAATAGACAAAAGGCCGTCTGAAAGCCCGAAAAACATGATGCAAGAAACCACCGACAAAAACCGTATACCCTCACACCGACGGCGCATGCAAAGGCAATCCTGGCACAGGCGGCTGGGGCGCATTGTTGCGCTACTACCGGCACGAGAAAGAACTCTTCGGCGGTGAAGCCCAAACCACCAACAACTCGCATGGAACTGACCGCCGTCATCGAAGGCCTGAAAGCCCTCAACCGCCGCAGCCGCATCGAAATCCACACCGACTCGCAATATGTTAAAAAAACGGCATGGAAAGCTGGATACACGGCTGGAAGAAAAACGGCTGGAAAAACCGCCGCCAAACAGCCGGTCAAAAACGAAGATCTGTGGCGCGAACTCGACCGACTGTGCGGCGAACACGACATCGTTTGGCGGTGGGTGAAAAGGTCATGCGGGGCCATATAGACAACGAACGTGCGGATGCATTGGCCAACCGCGGCGCGGCAGCCGCAGCAGGGCGGGTGATAATTGCAAAAACGGCTTACTCCGCTTTTACCGCCTTCATGCAAGGTATTCTGCTATATGATAGGGAGTTGACGGCTTTCGGCGGTTGCCGAATATCAAGATGAGTTCATCCGTTTTTATCGGGAGGCAAACGCCTGATTTTCAAACGTGGCGGAAAAAAATGAAAACTTGTTTTTCAGACGGCCTCCCGACCGATTTCAACATCATCCAACCACAAGGAAACCCTCATGAAATTTTTGATAGTTATCCTGTTGCTGTTGTCGCCCTTATTGGCACTGCTGTTTTTCCGTAAAAACGGCAGTCAGGCTGCGCCGTCCGACAAATCCGACGCGCTGCTTGGGCATACCGAACCAGCTGTATTGCCGGAAGAATCCGAATATTCGGAAGAAGAAGCAGACGACGAGTCCGCCGGAAGCACTGTTCAGGCAATGGTTGGGCGTTATCTACCGCGACAAACCCTGAGGAAGTCGATGCCATCATTGCCAACTTGGAAGAAAAACGCCGACGATGAGGAAGAATTGACTCGGCAGCATCATTGAAAGCTCTTTTGCTGCACAATAATTTGAATGACACCGAGCATCTGTTTTTCCGTGGATTGGAAAGACGGGGAAAGCTTTTATCGGCTTTATCGTCGACATCGCTGATCGCTTTAACGCCAAACTGGAATGGAGCGAAGAGCAAAATGGAAGAAGGGCTGCCCGACCAACTGGCCTTGGCCGCCTCATCCCTGTGCTGTGCTGCCGGCGCCGTCCTCTACAGCGCGCAAACCGGCGGCGACTACTACACATCTCATTGCCGTCCCGCAACAGGATGCACTGATTTCGAGCGCGTCTCCGAACAATACGGGTTGCAACATGGCGCGCGGATTCTGAACCCGAATTCGAATAGGGATGCAGGCCGTCTGAAAACCCTGACATTCCGCCCCTGTCCGGAATATCCCTTTAACCTTCTTTCAGACGGCCTTTTGCATCTTGGGAGCGCATTCTGCCGACACGCAAGCCGTCATGCCAAGAAAAACAAAAATTATGCTAAACTCGCTGTTTTGTTTTCCGTCCCGCAGAACGGGTTTCCATACCGAACGGGCTTTTGGCCCATACACACCGACTAACTGAAAAAATTAAGGGTTTACGATGAGCGTAACACCAGAAACACTTGAAAACCTGAACGCAAAGTAACGCTGTCCCCTGCCTTGAGCAGCATCAACGCAGAATGCGACAAGCGTTTGAAACAAACCGCGCGCAAAGCCTGCATCGACGGCTTCCGCCCCGGAAAAGCCCCTTGTCGATGATTCAATCCATGTACGGCGCCGGCATCCAAAAACGACGTCATGAACGAATTGGCACAAAAAGTATTCTTCGACACAGCCGTTGCGGAAGGCTGGAAAATCGCCGGTATGCCGCGTTTGAAGGCGTTGAAGGTCAAGACGACAAAGAAAACTTCTTGTTCTCCGGCGTATTCGAAGTCTTCCCCGAAGTGAAAGTCGGCGACTTTGTCCGGCCAGGAAGTTGAAAAAAAGTGACCGCCACCGTCGGCGATGCGGAAGCTGAAAAACCATCGACATCCTGCGTCAGCAACGCACCCGCTTCAACCACACCGAACGTGCGGCCAAAGACGGCGACCGCGTCATCATCGACTTCGCAGGCAAAATCGACGGCGAAGCCTTTGCCGGCGGTTCTGCCGAAAACTACGCCTTCGTATTGGGCCAAGCGCCAAATGCTGCCCGAATTTGAAGCAGGCGTGAACGGCCTGAAAGAAGGCGAAAGCAAAGACGTCGAAGTAAACTTCCCCTGAAGACTACCACGGCAAAGAAGTTGCCGGTAAAACCGCCGTCTTCACCATTACCGTGCGCAACGTAGCCGAGCCGGTACTGCCGGAAGTAGACGAAGTCTTCGCCAAAGCCTTTGGGCATTACCGACGGCAACATCGAAACCATGCGCGCGGAAGTGAAGAAAAAACGTTGAGCGCGAAGTAAAACGCCGCGTAGACAGCCAAAACAAAGAAGCTGCAATGGAAGCACTGCTTGCCGTGAGCGAATTGCAGGTGCCGAACGCCCCTGATTAACGAAGAAGCCGCCCGACTGGCTGCGGAAATGAAGCAGAACTTCATCAACCAAGGCATGGCCGATGCGAAAAACCTGGATTTGCCGCTCGATATGTTTTAAAGAACAGGCCGAACGCCGTGTCAAATTGGGTCTGATTCTGGCCGAAGTCGTACAAGCCAACGGATTGGAACCGAGCAAAGAGCAAATCGACGCAGTTATCGCCGACTTTGCCGAAAGCTACGAAGATCCGCAGGAAGTCATCGATTGGTATCACGCAGACAACAGCCGCCTGCAAGGCTCGACTTCCTTGGCTGTTGAAGCCAATGTAACCGACTTTGTACTGGGCAAAGCCAAAGTAACCGAAAAAGCTTTGTCGTTCGACGAAGTCATGGGCAACCAAGCCTAAGGCCGTCTGAAAAGCGAAACAAGCACCGAAGCTGCCGATGCGCTTTGGTGCTTTTAAACAAAAAGGAGCCGAGATGTTTCCCAAAAATTACCAACAACACCCTGATTCCTACCGTTATCGAACAAAGCGGGCGCGGTGAAAGGGCTTTCGATATTTATTCACGCCTGTTGAAAGAACGCATCATCTTCCCTAGTCGGCCCCGTTACCGACCATACGGCGAATCTGGTTGTGGCGCAAATGCTGCTTTTTGGAAAGCGAAAATCCCGATAAAGACATTTTTCTTTTTACATCGACTCGCCCGGAGGATCGGTAACCGCCGGCATGTCGGTGTTCGATACCATGAATTTCATTAAGCCGGACGTATCCACCCTGTGCCTCGGCCAGGCTGCCAGCATGGGCGCATTCTTGCTGTCTGCCGGTGCGAAAGGGCAAACGTTTCGCCCCTGCCGAACAGCCGCATCATGATTCACCAGCCACTGATTAGCGGCGGCTTGGGCGGACAGGCTTCCGATATCGAGATTCATGCCCGCGAACTGATTAAAATCAAGCAGAAACTGAACGAATTGTTGGCCAAGCATACCGGCCAGCCTTTGGAAAAAGTCGAACGGGATACCGACCGCGACAATTTCACGTCTTCGGAAGCCGCCAAAAGAATACGGCCTGATTGACGAAGTCATCGCCACCCGCGCGGATGCTTTTAAAGCAATGAGCAAATAAACCGAAATTCCCAGGGATAACCTGTTTGATATAGTAGGCCGTCTGAAACATATCTTTCAGACGGCCTTCGACTATTATTTGCAGATAACGGACAAACAGATTCCGATACGGGCCGACATCAAAACAATAAAGCTTTGGCAGGCGTAGGGTAGGGGGCATGTTTTTATTGACCATGCAAACTGACTATAATTCGCTTTGCAAAAAGCGTATGGACGCGCTTTCAGGCTGCCTTTGGCGTGGTGGAGCGTTTGTGTGGGCAAAGATGAGTGCTGTTTGGTTTAAAGGCAGCCTGAAAGGAGGGAAATCCGTTTTCAGGCTGCCGTGCGAATGAACGGGGTTATTCGTTGCGCAAAAATGCGGTAGGCGGCGGATGGGGCGAGGCGCAGCAGCCATTTGAGCAGGTGTATTTTTGCCGATGCAGGTCTCGGCGCGACCGCTTTCAATGGCGCGGACGACTGCATCAGCGACCGCTTCGGGGACTGAGCTTGTGCCGCTGCCGCGTCCGGCGGTCATGCGGGTGTCAACCAGGGGCGGCACGATTTCCTGTACGCGGATGTGTGGCGCGGCGGCTTCCGTTTGGTAGCGCAGGGCGCGGGTGAAGTTGTGCAGTCCCGCCTGGCAGCGCAGTAAACAGGGGCGCTCGGCGCGAGGGGCAAGACCGGTGGTGATGTTGACCACGGCGGCCTGCGGCTGGCTTTGCCAGCACGGGCAGCAGCGCGGCGGTCAGGGCAACGGGGGCTTCAGGCTGACCGCCAGCTCCTGTGCGAGGTTTTGCAGCAGGGCTGCGCGTTCGCCGCCGACAAAATCAAGCGCTGCTGCACGGCGGCGTTGTTGATTAAAAACGGCGGTATCGGGATGTTCGTCGCGCACCCATGCGGCCAGCGCGTCGCGTTTGCAGGCAGGGATAAATCGCAGCGGCGGAAGGTAATGCCGTCTGGCAGCGGTTCCGGCAGGTGGCGGGCGCAGGTCAGCACGCGTGCGCCGCGACGGTCAGGGGCTTTCGCCAGGCGGCACCGATGCCGCTGCTGCCGCCGGTAAGAAGGATTTTTGTCGGTTAGGTTCATGGGTCTCCGTTAAGCGTGGTGGAAGAGCCTGTCTTTTCAGGCTGCCTTTGGTTCAGAGCCTTGCAGCTTGGGTCCTTGTAGCGATACTCACAAAGTTCTGTACCAGGCCAAGTTTGGCGGAGCCAATCCGGTACGACCGCAGGATTTCATCTCACCATACGCCCAGTATCGAAACAGAACGCCGTATCGTTTACCCTTTTTAAAGTAGCGGCGATGAATTCTTCCTGTTTCGCTTTGCGCTACTGCTGTCTATGGCCTCCTCGCCAGCCATGCCCTCCGTCAGGGAGGAGGCGACATTGCCGGGCATATAGCGCGGCGGCGGCGTTGAGCAGCACGATATCCCGAGCCGCGCCTGCTTCACCTGCCAGCACGGCGTCTCACTGCGGACAGCGATTCCCGGCTGTCGGCTACCTTGATTTCATCCAGATTGCGCTGCAACGGCAGGCCGAACTGTTCGGGCGAAATGGTGTATTCGCGGATGGTGCCGTCTTTCAGTTCGGCCACATAAGTTTCGCCTGTGAGGGGTGATTTCATCCAGGCCGTCCGAACCGCAAACAACCAAAACATGTTGAGAACCCAGTTGTTGCAGAACGCGTGAGAGGATGCCGCACAAATCTTTGTGAAACACGCCTAAAAGTTGGTTGGGCGCGCCCGCCGGATTGGTTAGGGGCCCAAGATGTTGAAAATGCTGCGGAAGCCGAGGGAGCGGCGCACGGGGGCAACGTAGCGCATGGCACTGTGGTGATGCGCAAACATAAAAGCTCGATGCCGGTTTCTTCAATGGTTCGGGCCACTTGTTCGGGCGACAAACCGGTTTTCGCGCCCATTTGCTCGACGACGTCGGCAGCACCGCTGGATGAGGAAACGGAATTACCGCCGTGCTTGGCTACTGCGCTGGCAGCCGCGGCGACGAACATGGCCGTGGTGGAAATATTGAAGGTTTTTCGCACCGTCGCCGCCTGTGCCGACGATATCGACCAGCCCGCTTTTTGTCTGCTACGGGAACGGGGTAGCAAATTGCGCATCACGGCTACTGCGCAGTGATTTCGGAAACCGTTTCGACTTTAATCCTCAGGCCGGTCAGGATGGCGGCAATCTGTTCGGGCGGCACTTGGCTGCTCAGCGATTTGACGCATCAAATCGGTCATTTCGTCGTAAAACAATTCATTATTGCTAATCAGGCGTTCGATGGCTTGTTGCGGAGTAATCATAGCTGTTCCTTTCTTGTGATGGGTTGTAACAGGGCGGTATTGCCCCTGAATCGCCGCCCGGTATCGAAGGTGGGTCGGAGATGCCACTATGTCTTTGGCCGTCTGAAAGCGGCGTTGGCTTAGGCGGAAAGGATGAGATTATAGCGGCTACCCTGTTTGTGCAGAAGAAGTGCCGCCTGAAACGCTGCACCGTCAGACGGCCTCAGGCATGGGGTAGTCGTGATATTGAAAACGCGACAAACCGGCTTTGCGGTTTGATTTGGAAAAATTGTTAAGCCGATATGGTGGCGACTGTTCTGGCGCAGGCTGTGCTTTTTGTATGAGCCCTCAGATGAAGAGGCCGTCTGAAAAACGGGAAATATGTTTTTCAGACGGCCTTCTGATGAATGGGATTTAGCCCGCGTACGCGTCGGCGGAACTCGCCGGTACGGGTGTCGATTTCGACTTTGTCGCCGTTTTCCACGTAGGACATGACTTGATTTCGGTGCCGCCGACCAGACGGGCGGTTTTCATCACTTTGCCCGAAGTCGTCGCCTTGACGGCAGGCTCGGTGTATCTGACTTCGCGCACGATGATGGTGGGCAGCTCCACGGAAATCGGGTTGCCTTCGTAGAAGGTTACTTCGCATACGTCTTCCATGCCTTCGACGATGAATTTCAGCGCGTCGCCGATGTTGTCGGCTTCGATTTCGTATTGGCTGAATTCTTCGTCCATGAAGACGTACATCGGGTCGGCAAAATAGCTGTAAGTACAGTTTTTGCGAGCCAGGATGACGACGTCGAATTTGTCGTCGGCTTTATAGATGCTTTTCGAAGCCGCGCCGGTCAGCAGGTTTTTCAGTTTCATGCTGACTTTGGCGGAAGAGCTACGCCTTTTGATGTGTCTGGTTTTCTGTACCACCATCGGGTCGTTGCCGACCATGAATACGTTGCCTGCGCGCAGTTCTTGTGCGGTTTTCTCATGTTGCTGTTCCAATTCTGAAAGGTTTAAAAATCAAAGCGCGTCATTTTTAGCGGTGTTTGATAAAGTTGGCTGGTTTTTCCGTTGCCGTTTGTTGCCTGAACAGGCTCGTCCCGCCAGCTTTCCGCCACAGCCGCCCATCGGCTGTGCCCGTGGCGCAGTGTTTGACAGTATTGCAGCCGCTGATGCGGGTTCAGACGACCTTTGCCGTTCAATTCTTCGGACAGCGCGCGATGGGCTGTTGCCAATTCGACGGGGAATAGGATATATCTGCCGCCAAAATGCCGACAATTTGTCCAAATGCGCCACTCGTCCTGCGGATAGATGTGCCAGAAAAACGGTTTGCCTGCCAGCTGGGCACGGACGAAGCTTTATCCTCGCCGCGTACAATCAGGCCGTCTGAAAAATGCAGTAGCGATCAAACTCATCCTGAGGGACAAACGGTATCCGAACCAGCCGGATAGGGCGGTTTGCAGGCTGTCGCCGTCGCTCGTCAAACAGTCCGAAGGAATGGCGGAGGCCTGTTTCAGGCTGTCGATAATCTGTCCTCCCGCCAACAGCAGGGTTATCGGTTCGCCCGCGTCCTGCCACATTCTCAGCCAATCCGCCCATATCGGGCTTCGATAGCTGAACAGCAGCCATTCCGGTGCATTTTTTGAACGGCAGCCCCAGCCGTTTTCTGAAGCGCATCGGTGTCAAAATCAATCAGTTCGGCATAGTTTTCGCGGAGTAGACCGCCGCTGCGTTCGTCAAAACCCATCAGCCAGAAATATTTTCGCCGTTCCGTCGGTTTGCGGAGACGGTTTGCCGCATGGCCACAGCCCAATCCTCCGCACTCAGGTATTCCCAGTTCAGCCGATAAGGCGTTTTGATCGCGTATATCACGGCATCAGGAAGGCGGCAGCCGAAAGTTTCGATGACTATGTCTGCACGGTAAGGCCATTGCGGCCATTCTTCCCCTTCCCGCCAAACTTTTCAGCACTATACCCGCAAAACGGCAGGGAAGGGCAGGCAGGTCGGGGCATAAAGTGCGCAATGCAGTTTCATCGTCAAGCCACAACGTTACCTGCCAACCCAATTCGTTATGCAAAATGCGCGACAAGCGCCAACTGACGCCGATGTCGCCGAAGTTGTCGATAACGGTGCAAAATAAATGACAGCAAAGAGTATCGGAATGAGGCATTGTGCGGATCTTTATATTTAAGCGGGACAGCGGCGCGGTTTTACGCCGATTTACCGTTTTGTCAAGCGAAACAGCAATAAAATGCCGTTTATCCACATTGACAAAAATAATTACCGATATCGTAAGGAAATTTCATTTATCATGCTTTGACCAAGGTAGAAAATAGTATAACTCATTGTATTTAAATAAAAAAATATGTATTGCTTATTTTTAGGCAAATTAAGGGCAAGCAATGATTCAACAGCAAAAGCCCCTGTCGCCCACACTGTATCCACAAAGTTATCCACAGATCTTGTGGGCAACTCCAAAAGACGCCTTGTTTTTATCGGGAAATTTGTTAAAAATGACAAGGGGCTGAACCTGGTTGGCAATGATAACTGCAGATTCTTTTGCTCGGATACGCTTTCCTCAATAACCGTTTTGCTTCCTTATATTGAAGGCGTAATATGTACGGATGATAAATATATCCATAAAAACAGTGTAATGATTTATTTTATGCTTAATTGAGAAAATGGCTTGCCAATTTTTCGAAACGCCGCATAATGCGCTCTTCTTTCAGCCGGTGTAGCTCAGTTGGTAGAGCACCTGACTTGTAATCAGGGGGTCGCGAGTTCGAATCCTGCCGCCGGCACCAAATTTAAAAGCAGCCTTTTTAAAGACTGCTTTTTTATTTATTTTTTCATGCTGCAAAGGCCGTCTGAATTTTTCATGGTTTAAATTCAGACGGCCTTTGCGTTGTTTCAGCCAATGCCGGTTTGAATCTTTCAAATTTACTTTTGCTCAATTTAATTTAGCATAAATCAAGTCTTACTTTGCAAAGATTGACAAAAATAGCGGTGTAAAGTATAAACGGCCTGTCGCAATACCGATGGGCAGCTGCCCGTCAAATAAGACGATGTTAAAAGAAAAACCTTAAAGAAAGAGTAGAACTTATGAATCCCATGTATATCACCTTCGCCATTTATCTGGTGGCGGTTTTGCTGATCGGCTTTGGCCGCGTATTTCTCAACCCGAAATTTCGACGACTCATATTTTGGGCGGTCGCAGCCAGCCCGTTTGTAACGGCCATGTCTGCCGGTGCTTCCGATATGTCGGGCTGGCTCTTGATGGGCTTGCCTGGCGCGATTTATTTAAGCGGTTTGAATGAGGCTTGGATTGCCATCGGTTTGGTCATCGGTGCCTATTTCAACTGGCTTTTGGTGGCAGGCCGTTTGCGTGTGCATACCGAATATGCCAACAATGCGCTGACGTTGCCGGATTATTTCTTCCACCGTTTTTGGTGCAGGCGGCCATTTGATGAAAGTGGTGTCTGCAATTATTATCTTGTTTTTCTTCACAATTTATTGTGCTTCCGGCATTGTGGCTGGCGCAACTCTGTTCCAAAGCCTGTTTGAAGCGATGACTTACACCCGCTCATGTGGTTGGGTGCGGGTGCGACTCATCGCCTATACTTTCTTGGGCGGTTTTCAGCGGTCAGCTGGACGGATACGCTCAAGCTTCTTTGATGATTTTTGCGCTGATTTTGACGCCCTGTAATGGTCTATCTGGGTTTGGGCGGTGCGGATCAGATGTCTGCCGCGATTCAGAGCGTTGCCGCAGGCTGCAGGCAAGGAATACGGCAGCCTGTTTGCGGGGACAACCGTTATCGGCATTATTTCCACTGCCGCATGGGGCTTAGGCTATTTCGGCCAACCGCACATTTTGGCGCGCTTTATGGCGGCTGAAAGGCAAATCGCTGGTGTCCGCACGCCGTATCGGTATGACTTGGATGATTTTGTGTTTGGCAGGTGCGGTGGCTGTAGGCCATTTCGGCATCGCTTATTTCGGTGCGCATCCGAGCATATCATGAAATGCACGGCAACCACGAACGCATCTTCATCGCCTTGTCTCACCCTGTTGTTCAAACCCTGATTGCCGGCATTATTTTTGAGTGCGATTTTTGGCTGCCGTGATGTCCACGTTGTCTTGCCAGTTGCTGGTGATGCTCCAGCGCGATTACAGAAGACTTTTATACGAGCTTTTTGCGTAAAAATGCGCCGCAATCGGAATTGGTATGGATTGGCCGTCTGATGGTATTGGCGATTGCCATCATCTCAATTTTGATTGCGTCCGATCCGAACAGCAAAGTGTTGGGTTTGGTGTCTTATGCGTGGGCAGGCTTTGGTGCGGCGTTTGGTCCGGTGGTGATTTTGTCGGTATTGTGGAAACGCATCACGGCATACGGCGCTTTGTCGGGTGGCGATTGCCGGTGCGCTGACTGTGGTGGCCTGGGCCGAGTGGGTTAAAAACCCGCTTTGGCAGCACATGAAACCGGTTTTTAACCATGTATGAAATCGTCCCTGGTTTTATCGCCTGCTTAATTGTCGTTATTGTCGTTTCACTCTATCGGCAAAGAGCCGTCTCGTGAAATCCAAGAACGTTTTGAAAAAGCCGATGCCGATTACCGTGCGGCGAAGTAGTCCCTTTTCAGACGGCCTATATCTGCAGGCCGTCTGAAACATTTTTATGACAGGAATATTGTCACAACTCAAAGTAAGCCCCTTGTTTCTAACTGTTAAATTTATTACGATATTATAAATTTCAGACTGCCTTCCGCTGTGTAGGAAAAGGCCGTCTGAAAACGCTACCGAAACCTTTTGGAGAACCTGAAATGTTCGATTTTGCCTTTCCCAACCAAACCTCATTGCGCCAAGCCGTTACCGATGCCTACCGCCGCGACTGAAATCGAGGCCGTGCAGGATATGCTGCAACGCGCCCAAATGAGCGACGAAGAACGTAAAACGCCGACGAACTGGCGCGCCGCCTGGTTACGCAGGTGCGTGCCAACCGCACCAAAGCCAGCGGCGTGGATGCGCTGATGCACGAATTTTCCCTGTCGAGCGAAGAAGGCGTGGCACTGATGTGCCTGGCCGAAGCCCTGTTGCGCATTCCCGATGCCGAAACCCGCAACAAACTTATTCAAGACAAACTGTCCGAAGGAAACTGGCGCAGCCACTTGAACAACAGTCCGTCGCTGTTCGTCAATGCCGCCGCATGGGGCTTGCTGATTACCGGCAAACTCACTACCCCGAACAATGACGACACTTTGGGCGCGGCTTTGACCCGCCTGCTGGGCAAAGGCGGCGCACCGCTTATCCGCCAAGGCGTGAATTACGCCATGCGCCTGCTGGGCAAGCAGTTCGTTACCGGGCAAACCATCGAAGAAGCCCTGCAAAACGGCAAAGAGCGCGAAAAATGGGCTATCTCTATTCTTTCGACATGTTGGGCGAAGCAGCCTTTACCCAAGAAGATGCCGACCGCTATTACAACGACTACGTTCAGGCCATCCACGCCATCGGCAAAGACGCGTACTGGAAAAAGGCATATACGAAGGCAACGGCATTTCCGTCAAACTTTCCGCCATCCACCCGCGTTATTCACGCGCCCAGCACGGCCGTGTGATGAACGAACTGCTGCCGCGCTTGAAAGAACTTTTCCTGATGGGCAAACAATACAATATAGGCATCAACATCGACGCCGAAGAAGCCAACCGCTTGGAACTTTCGCTCGACCTGATGGAAGCATTGGTTTCCGATCCCGATTTGGCCGGATACAACGGCATCGGCTTCGTGGTTCAGGCCTATCAGAAACGTTGCCCCTTCGTTATTGACTATTTAATTGACCTTGCCCGCCGCAACAATCAGAAGCTGATGATTAGGCTGGTAAAAGGCGCATATTGGGGACAACGGAAATCAAATGGGCGCAAGTGGACGGCATGGACGGCTACCCGCTCTATACCCGCAAAGTCCACACCGATATTTCCTATCTGGCCTGTGCGCGCAAACTTCTGGACGCGCAAGATGCCGTGTTCCCGCAATTCGCCACCCACAACGCCTACACGCTGGCCGCGATTTACCAGATGGGCAAAGGCAAAGACTTCGAACACCAATGCCTCGCACGGTATGGGCGAAACGCTGTACGACCAAGTGGTCGGCCCGCAAAACCTCGGCCGCCGCGTGCGCGTGTACGCCCCTGTCGGCACGCACGAAACACTGCTGGCTTATCTGGTTCGCCGCCTGTTGGAAAACGGTGCGAACACATCGTTCGTCAATCAGATTGTCGATGAAAACATCAGCATCGACACACTTATCCGCAGCCCGTTCGAAACCATCGCCGAGCAAGGCATACACCTGCATCCCGCATTGCCGCTGCCGCGCAACTTATACGGTGAAGGCCGTCTGAATTCCAAAGGCATCGACCTGAGCAACGAAAAACGTTCTGCAACAACTGCAAGAAAAACTCAACGAATCGTACGCGCAATCCTACCGCGCCGCATCCATCATTAATGGCAAAGCACGCGCCGCACAGGATGAACAACCGGTGAAAAAATCCGTACGACCACAACGATGTCGTAGGTACGGTCAGCTTTGCCGATGCCGCCTTGGCACAGGAAGCCGTCGCCACTGCCGTGGCCGCCCAAACCTCTTGGCAGGCGACACCCACTGCCGAGCGCGCCGCCGCCCTGCGCCGTTTTGCCGACCTGCTTTGAAGAACACATGCCGCAACTGATGATGCTGGCCGTGCGCGAAGCGGGCAAAACCCTGAACAATGCCATCGCCGAAGTGCGCGAAGCAGTCGATTTCGCCGCTACTACGCCGATCAGGCCGAGCAAACCCTGCCGGCGGACAGCCGCAGCGTCGGCACAATCGTCGCCATCAGCCCGTGGAACTTCCCGTTGGCCATCTTTACCGGCGAAGTCGTGGCCGCGCTGGCCGCAGGCATACTGTCGTGGCCAAACCGTACTGAACAAACCGGCCTGATTGCCCATTATGCCGTCAAACTCATGCACGAAGCCGGCATTCCCGCCGAAGCCCCGCAACTCGTTTTGGGTGCGGGCGATGTCGGCGCGGCACTCACGCAAGACGAGGCGCATCGGCGGCGTGATTTTCACCGGTTCGACCGAAGTTGCACGTCTGATCAACCAAACCCTGGCCAAAACGCAGCGACAATCCTGTGCTGATTGCCGAAACCGGCGGCCAAAAAACGCCATGATAGTGGACAGCACCGCGCTGCCCGAACAAGTTTGCCTGGACGTGCTGAACTCCGCCTTCGACAGCGCGGGACAACGCTGTTCAGCCCTGCGCATCCTTTGCGTTCGAAGAAGATGTCGCCGACAAGATGATCGCCATCATCAAAGGCGCGATGGACGAATTGGTCGTCGGTAAACCCGTGCAGCTCACCACTGACATCGGCCCCGTCATCGATGCCGAAGCGCAGCAAAACCCTACTTGCACATATCGAAAGAATGAAATCTGCCGCCAAGTCCTTCCATGAAGTCAAACTGGCTGCCGACGTCGATCCGCAAAAAACGCCACCTTTGTCCGCCCTGATTTTGTTCGAACTGAACGACTTGTCCGAACTGAAACGCGAAGTGTTCGGTCCCGTGCTGCACGTCGTCCGTTACCGCGCCGGCGAACTCGACAGCCTGCTCGACCAAATCAACGGTAAAGGCTACGCCCTGACCCACGGTATCCACAGCCGTATCGATGAAACCGTAAACCACATCTGCAACCGCATCGAAGCGGGCAACGTATATGTGAATCGCAACATTGTCGGCGCGGTCGTTGGCGTGCAACCCTTCGGCGGCCACGGCCTGTCCGGCACCGGTCCCAAAGCAGGCGGCCCTTCTACCTCGCAACGCTTATGCCGTTCTGAACGGCTGGGTACAGCCCGAGCTGACCAAAATCGGTGAGGCGGACGAAGCAGCCCTGAAACGGATTGAAGCTGTCCTGCACACCCTGCCGCTGAATCAGCAGGAAAAACTTGCCGCCGCAGCCGCATTGGGACAAGCGCGTTTCCGCACTCTGCGCAACGCCGAAGCCGTTTTGCCCGGCCGACCGGCGAACGCAACGCCGCAAGCTGGCGCGCACCGAAACGCGTTTGGCTGTACGGCGGCGACTTTGGCCGCATCCTTCAACGCGTTGGCGCAACTGGCCGCGTCCGGCATCATCGCCGTCGTGTCCGACTACACCCGTTGCCGCTACTCCGGCCAATTGGACGGCTTGCTGGAAGTGTCTGCCACACCCTGCATCTTCGGCCATCAGCCATGTTGCCGCACTCGAACCGCTGCTCGCCGAACTCAAACAGGCACTGGCAGAAAACGGCGGCGCGCTGATCCGCATCCCGCCGTCTGAAAACGGGTTGGACGTCCTGCAGGTGTTTGAAGAAATCTCTTGCAGCATCAATACCACGGTAGCAGGCGGTAACGCCAGCCTGATGGCGATGGGCGACTGATACCTGATTGAGCTATAAAGAAAAGGCCGTCCGAAAACATTTTTCGGTTTTCAGACGGCCTTTATTGTTGAAAAGAGGCGGAATAGGGTCGTGAATCCGCAGCCGTACCGTTATATGCTGGGCAGACGGATTTTTGCGATACCCGTTGATGGTTCCCATCTGAAACGGAAATTAAAGGAAGACGGAAAGCATCATGCCATGAAAAAGGATTTCATCGTTTACGGCCAAGAACAGAGGGATATCGTGAAGCCGGCATCTCGGCGGTAGTCTACTCGTTTTGCTGGAAGGCAGCGAAGAAAGCAAGCGTTCTTTTGCTGTTTTTGTCTGGATTATTACCTCGATCCTTATTACGGCTGCATGCATCCTGATTCGGATGGGATTTTTATTTTATTGCAGCAATGTTTGCTAACCGAACCCTCGTCGGAAGTCAGGGGCGGATATCATGCAGTTGCTGAGTGATTATTGCGATTGCCCTTTAGATGTGTTGCGGCGGCATCTGCCAGACATTCCCAAAGAGTGGCGGGAAGATGTATTGCGCCTGTTGGCAGAGACCTTAAAACCCGTCATATACCAAGACTTTTGATGTGGGCCAGATAGAGCCGTTTTAGTAGCGGAATTTGAGTGCGATATACGCGGGAAGAGTAGAATTCTCATGGGGACGTCATGTTTCTAAAGCATTTTTGAAAGCATGTCCCCATATCCCTTCCCCTCGAATTAAGGGAGTTCAGTATGAAAGCAGCACGTTTTTACGATAAAGGCGACATCCGCATCGAAGACATCCCTCGAACCGACCGTTGCCCCCCGGCACCGTCGGCATCAACGTCGCCTGGTGCGGCATCTGCGGCACCGACCCTGCACGAATTTATGGAAGGTCCGATTTTTATTCCGCCCTGCGGCCATCCGCATCCGATTTCCGGCGAGTCCGCGCCCGTAACGATGGGACACGAGTTCTCCGGCGTGGTTTATGCCGTCGGCGAAGGTGTGGACGATATTAAAGTCGGCCAACACGTTGTGGTCGAACCTTACATCGTGCGCGATGACGTGCCGACCGGCCCGGGCAGCAACTATCACCTCTCCAAAGACATGAACTTCATCGGCTTGAGCGGTTGCGGCGGCGGATTGTCCGAAAAAAATCGCCGTCAAACGCCGCTGGGTGCATCCGATTTCCGACAAAAATCCCGTTAGACCAAGCCGCTTTGATTGAGCCTCTGTCCGTCGGTCATCACGCCTACGTCCGCAGCGGCGCGAAAGCAGGCGACGTCGCATTGGTCGGCGGCGCAGGCTCGATCGGTCTGCTGCTTTGCCGCCGTGTTGAAAGCCAAAGGCATCAAAGTCATCATCACCGAATTGAGCAAGGCGCGTAAAGACAAAGCCCGCGAATCCGGTGTTGCCGACTATGATCCTCGACCCGTCCGAAGTTGATGTCGTCGAAGAAGTGAAAAACTGACCAACGGCGAAGGCGTGGATGTCGCATCTCGAATGCACCAGCGTGAACAAAGTTCTGGATACTTTGGTTGAAGCGTGCAAAGCCCACGGCCAATTTGGTTATCGTATCCATTTGGAGCCACCCCGCCACCATCAACGTCCACAGCGTCGTTATGAAAGAGCTGGACGTGCGCGGCACCATCGCCTACCGCAAACGATCACGCCGAAACCATCAAATTGGTGGAAGAGGGCAAAATCAACCTCGAACCTTTCATCACCCAGCGCATCAAGCTGGACGAGCTGATTTCGAAGGCTTCGAGCGTTTGATTCACAACAACGAATCCGCTGTTAAAATCATCGTCAATCCGAACCTGTAATATAAGCGGGTAAAGATAAAGCGCCGTCTGAAAAATCGTTTCAGACGGCCTTCTACTGTTTCAAGCGATTCAGCGTACTACTTTTTCATCGGGCAGCACCAGATTCAGCACAATGGCCAAAAATCGCGCACAGGCCCACGCCCGCAAAGCTGACGCCTGCCGACCTTTACCAGCATCCCACCCACGCCCGTGGTCAAAAACCGAGCTGACAATCACCAGGTTTTTCGGTTTCATCAAATCCACCTGCGCGTCTATCAGCGTTTTTCAGGCCAAGCGAGGCACTGTGCCGAACAGCAAAATCATCACGCCGCCCATCACAGGCAGGGGAATCGAGCTGAGGAAGGCGTTGAATTTGCCGAAAAAAGGCCATGCAGATAGCAAATATCGCAGCCCAGGTCATGATGACGGGATTGCTGTTTTTCGTCAGCATCACCGCGCCGGTAACTTCTCCGTAGGTTGTCACCGGCGGTCCGCCGATTAGCCCGCCACGCATACGCCTAGCCGTCGCCCGCCAGCGTCCTGTGCAGGCCGGGGCCCGTACCGCGTAGTCTTCACCCGTTACCTTGCCGACGGCCAATACGCCGCCGATATGCTCGATTGCGGGCGCAATCGCCACCGGCAGCATAAACAACGCCGCCTGCCAATTGATTTCGGCTTGTGGAATTTAGGCTCGGCAAACCATTTTAGCCGCCGCGACATTTGCCGTATCCACCATACCCAGCATCCAGGCCAGCAGATAACCCGATGTTACGCCGATTAAAATCGGCACCAGTTTTCATCATCCGGCTGCCGAATACGGCAATCACCACGGTAACGGCAAAAGTAAAGCCCGACAGCATCAACGATTGCACATAATCGTATTTTTGCTCACCGCCTGCCTGCCCCATCGCCATCTGCCCGGCCACAGCAGCCACCGACAGGCCGATAACCATAATCACCGGCCCGATGACCACAGGCGGCAGCAGTTTGTGCACCGCATCCAAGCCGCGCCATTTCACCAGTGCGGCAAAAACGAAATACATAAAACCCGCCGCAAACAGGCCGAACATCGTGCCGCCCATGCCCCATTCCTGTATGGAGTAAATAATCGGTGCGATAAAGGCAAACGAAGAACCCAAAAAAATCGGCACTTTGCGGCCGGTAAGCAGTTGGAACAGCAGCGTGCCGATGCCCGCGCCCTAAAAGCGCCATGGCGGGGTTCAGCCCGTCAGCAACGGTACCAGAACCATTGCGCCGAAAGCGACAACAAAATCTGCGCCCCCGCCACCGCTTGTTTCAAATATTGCATGATGACACTTTCTTTACAAAAACACGGCAGATTATAACGGTTGCCTGTCGCAAGGCAAAATCCTTCTTTAAGCTGTGCTGGCATTTTGATGCGATGAGGCCGTCTGAAAACCTGTTTTCAGTTTTCAGACGGCCTCACGCCGCTGGTGCAAGTTTTAATTTTTCGGCAAATTTATTTAATTTTTGCTATGGTTTTCGTTCTACCTTGCCGTCATGATGCGCGCCGTGCCGCATGGTTCGGTGCTAAAACATCCAATTTAAAACGAAAACGGAGAATATCGTGTTCTCCCAACCTTTTTCCCTGAAACGGTTGCTGCCTTTGGGCGGCTGTTTTATTGCTGGCCGGCTGCGCCAGCACCATCCGCCCGACCGACACACTGCGCTGGCGCGGCAAAGACATCAGCGATTTTATCGCCGAGCGCGCCCATCGCATGCCCGATATCGTACGCCGCGACTGCGTGAAAAATAATGAAGTGCGCAACCTCTGTGCCTGGCGCATCGAGCTCTACGAAATCCGTCAGGCCTATGTAGGCCAATCCGGCAATGTGCAGTATTCCCAAAACTACCGCCATTACAACGGCTACGAATACCGCATCGTGGTAACCAACACTGACGGCACCATCCTTTCAGTGCGCGATACCGCTTTTTGGCAATGTCGAGAAAGAATACGGCTGTGAAGAATACCGTGAAGAGCTCAAGCCGCAAAACAGGCCGCAAGCCGCTGATAGTGCGGGAGCTGCCGGTAGCGCAGCCAATCAAAGCCAACACACCGGCCAAGCCCGTGTGTGGCGCGCCTGCCATGAATGAAAACAACGCCGAAGTTATCTACCCCTCCGCCGCCCACCCCACCGAAGAAGCCGCGAAAGCGGATGCCCTGCGCCAATGCAAACGCGCTTCCGGCAAGCAATGCGGCGTGTGGCAGCGGTTTAGCAATATGTGTTTCGGTATGTCGGTGGGGCAGAAAAACACTGCCTCACCCATTTTCCCTCCGTCAGCCTAGATGCCCAGCATGCCGACTATGCCGCTATCCAAAACTGCCGCAGCAGCGGCAGCACGCAATGCGATCTGTTTAAACACAGCGTTTGCGCCCTGCCTTGCGACATCACCAAAAAACGGCTGCTATTTCGATCAGCCGCTCTTGGGCAGCTATGGACATTTTAACGGCCAAGTGAAGCCGGTGGGGCTTGAATATGCCGGATAAAGAACTAGACGAAAGTATCCTGAACATCATCATGCGCCATCCGCGCTAGAGCGTTTGGCAGAAGATACGAAGAGGCTATCTGAGCATAAGTTTCAATGCAGTTAAAAACGAGCTCTGCGCTGCAAAGCTGAAATTTCAGGTAGCCTTTTTATGGCCGGAAGCAAATGGGCTGAATCGAGCGATTTGAACAGGAGAATGCCGGAGTAGCGGTGCTGGGCTACGCTTGCTCATCCAACATTTTTGCAGGGGCGGCAAACAGGGGTTGTGCCGTTGGCAAATTGGTAGAAATCAGGACTGCCGGATAGGAAGCGGCGCAGTTCGCCGTATCGCTGCAGGCGGCACAATACCAGCGCATAGAGTTCGTTTTCCATACCGCTTTCTAACGGGCGGCTCTGCATGAAGCGGCAGAAACCCTCTGGGTCGGGTACTTGCTGCGTAAAGCGGGCAATGTCGGCTTCTATTTGCCCGGCAGTCTGCCGCACCCAATCCAGCATTTGCTCAAGCGTAAAGTGGGCAAAAGTCGGGTTCTTGTATGCACCACTCGTCTTGTATCTCTGTCAAAACCCAGTGATGGTTCGCCATTGAGTCGGCTGCTGAAGCTTTTCATCATCTCTTCTTCGCCGAAAAGTTTGAAAAACAACGAATCCAGACAATCCGGTTTGGCTTCTGTGCGGATGGATACACGCTCACTGATGGGTTGACCGTTAAACACAGCCACCAAATAAGCCTGGACAACGCTGAAAATGTAGCCGTCTTTAACGCAATAAATAAAACCGCCGGAGGCCGTCTGAAAAGCCGCGCGTTTTGAGTTCGGCTTTGAATAACTGTTCCAGCCATTGGCGTTTTTACGCTGTCGCGGAATTGTTCGCGCCCGCGTTCGGCTTGCACTTTATCCCAAGCTTTGAGTAGAGGGGTGGGGAGGCGGTGAATATCCAACATGATGATGCAGGTAAAAAAATTCAGGCAGCCCAAAGGCTACCTGAAACCTTACAACTCAATCCCTTTCAGCTTCGCCACGGTATTGATGTCTTTATCGCCTCTACCGGACAGGTTAACCAGAATCACTTGGTCTTTGCCCATTTTCGGCGCGTTGGCGACTGCCCATGCGAGGGCGTGGCTGGATTCGAGCGCGGGGATGATGCCTTCAAAGCGGCACAGCAAATCAAAGGCTTCGAGTGCTTCGTCGTCTTTGGCTACCGTGTATTCGACGCGCTTGATGTCGTTCAGGTGGCTGTGTTCCGGGCCGATGCCGGGGTAATCCAAGCCTGCGGACACGGAGTGCGTACCCAAAAACTTGACCGTTTTCGTCCTGCATCAGGTAGCTGCGGAAGCCGTGCAATACGCCGATGGGGGCTTTGCTGGTAATCGGTGCGGCGTGGTCGGGGGTATCCACGCCCAAACCGCCGGCTTCCACGCCGACGAGGCGCACGTTTTCTTCGCCTATATACGGGTGGAACAGTCCGATAGCGTTCGAGCCGCCGCCGACGCAGGCAACGGCGACGTCGGGCTGTCTCGCCGATGGCTTCCTGCATCTGCGCTTTGGCTTCGTTGCCGATAACGCATTGGAAATCGCGCACCATTTCAGGATACGGCGCGGGGCCGGCGGCGGTGCCGATGATGTAGAACGTGTCGTCCACGCGGGCGACCCATTCGCGCATGGCTTCGTTCATCGCGTCTTTCAGCGTGCGGCTGCCGCTGTCGACGCTGACTACGTTTGCGCCCAACAATTTCCCATGCGGAACACGTTGGGCATTTGACGCTGGATGTCGTCCGCGCCCATGTACACGTCGCAAGTCATGCCGAAGCGGGCGGCGACGGTGGCGGAGGCCACGCCGTGCTGACCCGCGCCGGTTTCGGCGATGACGCGTTTTTGCCCATACGGCGGGCAAGCAGTGCCTGACCGATGGTGTTGTTGACCTTGTGCGCGCCGGTGTGGTTCAAGTCTTCGCGCTTCAACCAGATTTGCGCGCCGCCCAAATGCTCGGACAATCGCGCGGCATGGTAAACGGGGCTGGGGCTACTGGACGTAGTGTTTCAAATCGCGGTGGAACTCTTCCCAAAACGACGGGTCGTTTTTCGCTGCTTTATAGGCATCCGCCAGCTCTTGCAAGGCGGGAATCAGGGTTTCGGAGACATAAAGCCCGCCGTGTTCGCCGAAAAAGCCCTTCTCGTCGGGCGCGTGGTAGTTTTTCATTATTTAAGCCTCTTGATTGAATAAGAAGTTATTTCGCTCTGGTTTTTGTTCGTTTGACATCAAAAATAAGCGGATGATATTCAAGCCGGAATGAAACACGAAATTCCGGCTTGGTTCGAGCTATGGTTTGCAGCATTATTCCTTAGTGCCGTTACCTAACTGCGGCAATACCGAACCTTCGCCCAGCGACAACAAGCCGCTTTGCGAGTAGATACCCAGTTTGGCGCGGGTGTCGGTGATGTCGAGGTTGCGCATGGTGAGCTGACCGATGCGGTCGAGCGGGGTAAACGCGGCGTCTTCGACTTTTTCCATACTCAGGCGTTCGGGTTGGTAGGTCAGGTTAGGGCGATTCGGTGTTCAGAATCGAGTAGTCGTTGCCGCGACGCAGTTCGAGGGTTACTTCGCCGGTGATGGCTTTGGCGACCCAGCGTTGGGCGGTTTCGCGCAACATGAGGGCTTGGCTGTCGAACCAGCGGCCTTGGTAGAGCAGGCAGTAGAGGCGCAGGCCGTTGATGCGGTATTGCTCGATGGTGTCTTCGTTGTGGATGCCTGTTACCGCGCGTTCGTAGGCGATGTGGAACAACGCCATGCCCGGGAGCTTCGTAGATGCCGCGCGATTTGGCTTCGATGATGCGGTTTTCGATTTGGTCGCTCATGCCCAAAGCCGTGGCGTCCGCCGATGCGGTTGGCTTCGAGGAAGAGTTCGACGGGGTCGGCGTATTCTTTGCCGTTCAGTGCAACGGGGACGCCTTCTTCAAAGCGTACGCTGACTTCTTCGGGTTTGACTTCGACGCTTTCGTCCCAGAAGGCAACGCCCATGATGGGCTTGACAATTTTGATGCCGCTATTGAGGAACTCCAAGTCTTTGGCTTCATGCGTTGCGCCGAGCATATTGGAATCGGTGGAATAGGCTTTTTCAACTGACATTTTAGAAGTTGAAGCCGTTGGCAATCAGAAATTCGCTCATTTCGTGACGGTACCGCCGAGTTCGTCGATAAATTGTTGGTCGAGCCAAGGTTTGTAGATTTTCAGCGTGGGATTGGTGAGCAAGCCGTAGCGGTAGAAACGCTCGATGTCGTTGCCTTTGTAGGTGCTGCCGTCGCCCCAGATGTTGACGTCGTCTTCCTTCATGGCGGAAACGAGCATGGTGCCGGTAACGGCGCGGCCCAGAGGCGTGGTGTTGAAGTAGGCGATGCCGCCGGTGAAACGTGGAACGCGCCGCATTGGATGGCGGCGATGCCTTCGTGTGCCAACTGCGCGCGGCAGTCGATTAAGCGGGCATTTTCGCACCGTATTCCATCGCTTTTTGGGGAATGGCATTGTAGTCGTCTTCGTCGGGCTGACCGAGGTTGGCAGTGTAGGCATAAGGCAGCGCGCCTTTGAGTTTCATCCACAACAGCGCGGCAGAGGTATCGAGGCCGCCGGAGAAGGCGATGCCGACTTTTTGACCGACGGGAAGGTGTTGCAGGATGGTGTGGTTGTGGCTCATGGAGAATTCTTCCTTCAGACTTGAAAAAAACGGGTTCCATTATCTTATAAATGGAGCATATTGTCAGCCGTGAGGCCGTCTGAAGATTTTCAGACAGCCTCCAAGAAGAAACCTCATTTATGAACACTTTCAACCTCATCATCATCGGCGACGAAATCCTGCACGGCAGCCGCCAAGACAAGCATTTCGCCTTTTCAAATCCCTGCTGGAATCGCGCGGACTGAAGCTCAATCAGGTGCAATACTTGCCCGACGAACCTGATTTGTTGATTAAACAACTGCGCCGCAGCTTTTCAGACGACCTGCCGACTTTTCGTTACCGGCGGCATCGGCTCTACGCCCGACGACCATACCCGCCAAGCCGCCGCCGCCGCTTTGATTTGCCCGTCGTCCGCCATCCCGAAGCCGCCAAGTTCATCGAAGCCGTTACCCTTAAACGCGGCGAACTGCTTGACGCGCCCGAACACGCCCAGCGCCTGAAAAATGGCGGACTTTCCCGCAGGCGCAGTGCTTGTACCCAACCCGTTCAACAACATCGCCGGATTTTCCATCCGCGAACATTATTTCTTCCCCGGCTTCCCCGTGATGGCGCACCCGATGGCGGAATGGGTTTTGGATACTTATTACGCCGACCGCTTCAACCAAAACCGAACGCGGCAGCCGCAGCGTGTATGTATTCGGACAACCCTGAATCGCGCGTCGCGCCGATTATGGAATACGTCGAACGCACCTACCCGGGGTGCGCTCTTACAGCCTGCCCAGCGTCGGCTGGCAAAATGCGGACGGAACGGCGGTCAAACCGCATATCGAGTTCGGCATCAAGGCGGAAGGCTGGGCGTGCCGCGATTTGGACAAAGCATGGGACGAAGTATTGCAGCGTTTGCGGAAACTGGGTGCAGAGTTAAAAGACAGGGCAGGATAAATACACACGAAAGGCCGTCTGAAAAATGGATTTGGAAAAATAGGAAACGCAGCGGGCGTGGCGACCATCCCGATGCTTCGGCACAACTGAAATTCCTGCTGCAAAGCGCGCAAGCCTGGCAGCAGATAGACCGCCTGGTCAAACAAGAATTGCCGGCCAACTTGCACCCGTATATTCAGACGGCCTGCATCAGCGAAGGCTGCCTGGTGTTGTTGGCGGCCAACGGTATGGCCGCATCCCGCGCCAAAATGCTTGCGCCCGGCCTGCTGCCGCGCTTTGCAAAGGCATACAGACCCTGATCCGAGACATCAAGGTCAAAACCGTGCCGAAAACACCACCTCCTCAAAAATCAACAAATTGGAGCTCAGTCCCGCTCGCTTTGGAAAAGTTTCCGTCAAAGTGCGGAAAGGCTGCAACACCATCCGAAGCTGGCCGCCGCCTTGAAAAATTTGGTTAAGAAGAGGCAAAAAATAATTATCTTTTATGTTGGTTTTATGGTAAATTTTTATGAGGTAGCTCATATTCGGGCGAGGGTAAAAACAGCTGCTTCGCAATGAATGTGTTTTGTCTTTCCGACACCCACAACACTTTAGGAGATAAAAATGAAAATATACCTGGCATTGATTTCTGCCGCAGCCTTGGCATTGAGCGCATGCGGCGACCAAAACAAACCAGTAGCGCCTGCAGCGTCCGCAACCCCCGCCGCCGCTGCCGACGCCCCTGCAGCCCCTGCCTCCGAAGCCGCCCCCGCAACAACGGAAGCGTCTGCCGCTGCGGCAACCGATAAAGCACCTGCCGCCAACGCTTGCGAAGCCGTGGTGGAATCCGACGACGCAATGAACTTCAACACCAAAGAGCTGGTTATCGACAAAACCAACTGTAAAGAATTCAAAGTAACCTTGAAACACACCGGCAAAATGCCGAAAACAGCCATAGGGCCACAACATCGTCATTTCCAAAGCCGAAGACACCAAAGCCGTATTGGCCGACGGAGCGAAAGCCGGTGCGGATGCCGCTATGTGAAAGCGGACGATGCGCGCGTAGTGGCTCATACTTCGTTAATCGGCGGCGGCGAGGGAGACCAGCGTAACCATCGATACCAGCAAATTTGCCGACGGTGGAAAAATACGAGTTTTACTGCTCGTTCCCGGCGCACTCCGCCCAAATGCTGGGCAATGTAACGTTGAAATAAACCGTATTGTTTTTTTCAGACGGCCTGCCTCGTGCAGGCCGTTTTTCCGTTTGCAACGCCTTGTTGCACCGCAGAGCTCAGCACTATACTGCCCGATTTACACAAACCATACAGGCCGTCTGAAACCGATTGATGACTTTTCAGACGGCCTTCGAAAAGAGGCTGCAATGAATTTATTTTGATACGCGTAGCGTTACCTTTGCCGAACCGATAGAAATGCTGTACGCCTGCCACGACAAAAGTACGCCGTTTTTTTGCGAACAGGTCGGCATGTTGGACTGGTTATATCGCCGAACACTACCGCAACGACATCGTGTTGCAGGCTGTGCGGCAGATCGGCCAATATTTCAAACGTTGCTGCGCCGCTGCACCATCAGGATGAAGAGGAAGACTATTTCCCGCTGCTGCTGCAACACGCGCCGCAGGCAAAGGCCGATGTGGACGAACTGCTGCGCCAGCACGGATTGTTGCACGACAATTGGGCGGCGGTGGCGGCGGAATTTGAAAAGATTACCGCCGATGAACACTACCGCTACGGACGCGCCCGCCTTCAAACGCTTTACGGACGGCTATGCCGTGCATCTGGCTTTGGAAGAAGGTTTGTTCGAATTGGGCAAGGAAAGCTATTCCGGTAGACAAATTAGCCGCAATCGGAAAAAACACATGCGCAGCGGCGGCAGGCAAAATAAGTGGGGATTTTTGCGACATGCCAGCCGCAACCGGCTTTGTGTTCGAACGAAACAGGCCGTCTGAAAAACAAATGCGTTTTTCAGACGGCCTGTCCTGCCGTTTTTAAAAATAAATGTGTAAAAGGCCGTACGGGAAGTGTTGAGGCCGTCTGAAAACCTCCGAAACGGTTTCTCAGAGATTTTTCGGCACTCAGCCGGCGGGCGGCAGCAGTTTTTTTCGATGGCGGGAAACAGCTCGCGTTCTTCAAAGCGGGCATGGTCGCGCAGCAGGGTGGCGAACTCGACGTTCCATAACGGATTGTCATATTCCGGCGCGGCGTGCATGGCGCGCAGCACGGCGTGTTCGTTTTCAAAACGGGCGCGCAGGTCGTCGCGGTTCAAGTCGTGCCACAACGGGGCGAACATGGTTTCTTCGTGTTCGAAATGGGGCATCAGGCCGACGTAGTGTTCGTTGATGTCTGCCGAATGGTTGAGTTCGGGATGGCGCAGGATGCGGGCGCATAGGGCGAGTGTGTGATGATGCTCATGCGACAGGGGACCAGTATGGGGTGTCGTTTCATGGTTTTTTTGTCTTAGTGGTGGCGTGTCGTTTGTGTATAATGTTGCAGATATTATGAAACTTTTAACACCACGCTTGCAATATGTACCTAACTCAACAAACCGACTATGCCCTACGCGTTTTTGGCTATGCGTACGCCAACAGCGAAGAACTGGTCAATATCGCGACCATCGCCGAAGCTTACGGTATTTCCAGAAGCCACCTGATGAAAGTGGCCACCGCCTTGGTAAAAGGCGGTTTTTAGACAGCGATGCGCGGCAAGGGCGGCGGCCTGCGTTTGAGCCGTTCGGCGGAAGGCATCGTTATCGGCGACGTGGTGCGCCACATAGAACCGATGAAACTGAGTGGAATGCATGGGCGCGGACAACCACTGCCTGCTGACTTCCCTGCCGCCGGCTCAGCAATATATTGAACGATGCCGGACGGGCGTTTCTCGCGCACCTCGACAAATTTACCCTGTCCGATTTGATCAATCAGCCCACCGACATGCTGTGCACGCCGAAAAATCTCGCTGTACGTCGAAACCGCCTGAAATATCCCTCTCCGGGCCGTCTGAAAAAGTCCGTTTGTTTTCAGACGGCCCGCACATCCCATTTAAGGAAAACCGATGAACACACCGAAAAATCTGGTTATCGCCAGCAGGGAAAGTATGCTGGCGATGTGGGCAGGCCGAACACATCAAAGGCCGTCTGAAAGCCCTGTATCCCGACTGCGAAGTGGAAATTCTGGGCATGACGACGCGCGGCGACCAAATCCTCGACCGCACATTGTCGAAAATCGGCGGCAAAGGCCTGTTTATCAAAGAACTCGAACAGGCATTGCAAGACGGTAGTGCCGATTTGGCCGTCCACTCCATCAAAGACGTGCCGATGGAATTGCCGGAAGGATTCGTATTGGCGGCAATCGGCGAACGCGCCAGCCCGTTTGACGCGTTCGTATCCAATCAATATGCGCGTTTGGAAGAAATGCCCGAAGGCGCAATCGTCGGCACATCCAGCCTGCGCCGCGAAGCACAACTGCGGGCAAAGTTCCCGCACCTGACCATCCAACCCCTGCGCGGCAACGTCCAAACCCGCCTGTCTAAGCTCGACAACGGTGATTACGATGCTGTCATCCTTGCAGCCGCCGGCCTGCAACGCCTGGGCTTAGACGGCCGCATCCGCGAAATCCTCTCGCGTGCCGACAGCCTGCCCGCGGCAGGGCAGGGCGCATTGGGCATCGAAATCGCCGCCCGCCGCACCGACCTTGCCGACATCCTGCGTCCGCTGAACCACGAAGAAACCGCCGCCTGCGTTACCGCCGAACGCGCCCTTGCACGCGCGCTGGGCGGAGCTGCCAAGTACCTCTGGCGGCTTATTGCGTGATGGAAGACGGCCTTCTGACCCTCAACGGCTTGGTCGGTCATCCCGACGGCTCCGTCATCATCGAAGCCTCCGCCCAAGCCCTTACCCTCGCCTATGCCGACGCACTCTACCGCGCCGTGGCCAAACGCCTGGCCGACGACGGTGCGGAAGAGTTGATTGCCGCCGTTTTGGCGGAACAGCACAGTTTGCCCTGCCGCTGTTTTCAGACGGCCTTTTAAACATCAGAGGCCGTCTGAAAATATCAAATGCCTCACTAGGTATATGTAAATAACGGAAAGCAGAAAATTCCAGCCCGTATCGCAGAAACAAAAAGCAATATAAACAGAGCGCAAACAGACTGCCGCCCTTGTAAAACATGGCAACCGTATCAGTTTTCGGCAGGAGGCAAGAGCCAAACGAAGGCCGTCTGAAAACTTTGCATCCGTTCCCGCCAACCCAATCCCATTTTATCCGTCCGACCATGCCTACCCTCCTGATAGTCCGACCCGCCGCCCAAGCAGCCGCCGACCGGCAAACCTGTACCGCCGCAGGCTGGCGGGGCAGCATATTCAGCCCGTTTGCCATCGAAGCCGACGCGGATGCACTCGCCCGCCTGCCCGGGCAGTTTCAGACGGCCTCCGCCGTGTTTTTGGGTCAGCCCTTCTGCTAGTGGCCGTAGCTGCGCCGTATCTCGAATTTTTCAGACCGCAGCCCGCCGCAGATAGCCGTCGGTGGCAGCAGCGCGCGCGCATTGCAGGCGTACAGCTGCACCCCGGTCTGTTTCCCCTGACGACGGCAACGACAGCGAAGCCGTTTTGCGGCTGCCGTTGTGGCAAAACCCTACCGCAGGGTGCGGTACCGTATTGATTGTTAGAGGCCACGGCGGACGCGAATTTCTCGCACATCAGCTTACCCTGCGCGGCTTCAACGTCCAAATCGCCGAAGTGTATTTCAGACGGCCTCTCGAACCCGATTGGACGCAGTTTGCCGCCGCACCGCCCGATGCGGCGTGGATTACCTCGGTAAACGAATCCGTGCGCCTGCTGTTTGCCGCCGCACCGCCGCCGTTTACGCAAAAGCTACAATCTTGCTATACTTCACCCACCATCAGCGCGTGGCCGAGGCACTCCGTGCCGCCGGTGCGACACAGGGTAGAACTGATTCCCGCGCTGGACATTTGACACTTTAAATCGTTAGCACGGAGCAAAACCGATGAGCGGACAAGAAACCGAACAGGCCGTAAACAACGGCGGCGAAAACATGGAAAACCCTGAAAAACACCGTTTCAGACGGCCTTCAGAAAGACAGGCCGTCTGAAAGCCCATCCGGCGGCAAAACACCCCTCCGCGTGCAGAAGCGGAAAAACGCCCGAGCCCCCACAGGCTCCCGCGCCGGTCATCATCCGCGAATCCGGCGGCAAAGGTTTTGGCCGTCGGCGCGCTGGTATTGTCGCTGTTGGCCTTGGGCGCAGGCGGCTTCCTGTTCGTCCAAAGGGCAGAACGTATTGAAAAACCAGGAAACGGCCTTCAACCAAAAATCGACCAGGCTGCGGTGGGCGGCGAAAACGCCCAAATCCTGAAAGAAAACAGCCGCAGGCAAAGCGAGCTTGCCGCCGCGTTGCAGCAGATTGCCGACGGACAAAGAGACAATAAGGAACAAATCGAAGCAGCCAACCGCGCCTATCAGGAACTGTTGCGCAACCGCGCCGACTGGCTGGTGGATGAAACCGAAGCCACACTGAACATGGCCGCCCAACAGCTACTGCTGTCGGGCAATGTGCCGGTGGCCGTTACCGTGCTCGAAAATATCGAAAGCCGTCTGAGCCGCTTCGAACAGGCCGACCTGTTGCCGATCAAACAGGCGGTCAGCAGCGATTTGGCGGCCTTGAAAAACCAGCCGTATCTGGACATCTCCGGCACGGCACTGCGTCTGGACCGCTTTGGAAAATGCCGTTGCCGGTATGCCGCTGGTGTTGGAAAGCACCCTGCAGCCCGGACAGGCCGAAGCCGCCCCGCAGGAAGACCCGAATGCCTCCTGGTGGCAGCGTACATGGAACAAAACCCTGCACGGGCTGGGCAATCTGGTTGAAGTGCGCAAGCTGAACAACAGCGATGCCATGCTGCTGGCGCCCGAACAAGCCTACTTCGTGCGCGAAAACCTCCGCCTGCGCCTGTTGGACGCACGCATCGCCCTGATGCAGCACTAACGGCGAAGTGTTCCTGAGCGATTTGAACAACGCCGAAGCAGCGGTGAAACAATATTTCGACAACCAGTCCCCGGCCACACAGGCGTGGCTGAAAGAGCTGGCCGAACTGAAATCGCTCGATATGAGGACGGTATCGAACAGAATCCCTGAAAGCCAGCCCGGCTGCCGTCCGCAACTATCAGGATACCGTGCGCGGCACGCAAAGCATCCGGCTGCCCGATCTGAAATCCTTGGCACCTGCCGAAGTTCCGGCTTCAGCATCGGTCGAAAAAGTCGCTTCCGATACCGCCCTGCGGCACAGGCGGCTCTCGCGCCTTCTGAAAAAGCAGCTCGAAGCCAAAGGGCGGATGGGGAGAAAACAAGGCTGACATAAAGCAGCCAAGCCTGCCGAGCATTCTGCTCTGAGCCGGCAAAACCCGCTGAACCAAAGGCAAACGAAGCCGCCAAAGCCGGCCAAACCCTGCAGGAAATAAAGCCGAACCGGGCAAAGCGAAAGGCGGTGCGGCATGAAAAGCCCGTTGTGGATTATCATCCTGTTTGCCGTCGCCGTCGGTTTGTCGATTGCATCCACACTGTTCAACGGCAACGTGTATTTCGTCGTCGGCAACACAGCTGGCGCGGCTGGACTTGATGCTGTTTTGTGCCGGCACTGATTTTTATTCGTCGTCCTGCTGTATATCGTGGTGCAACTGATGGGCGGATTGTTTAATATTCCCGCCCGTTTGAGCCGTTTCGGCAGCGCGCGTAAAAGCCGCAAGGCCGGCAGCAACCTGAACGCCGCCGGTTTTGAGCTTATTCGAAGGCAAATACCAAAAAGCCGAGCAGGAAGCGGCCAGAGTGCTGAGAAAACAAAGAGGCCGGCGAGAGCCGCGCTTATGCGTTGATGATTGCCGCCCATGCCGCCGACCACACGAACGACGAAGCACTGCGCGCCCGCTACCTGGACGAAATTTCCGCCCTGCCGCAGGCCAACCAGCTTTCGCGTTACCTGCTGCTGCCGAAGGTGCGCTGAACCGCCGCGACTACCCCGAAGCTTCCAACAACCTGGCCGCCGCAGCCAAAATCAATCCTCGTCTAACCCGCCTGCTGCTGGCTGCAACTGCGTTATGCCTTCGACCACGGCGATGCTACTGAAGTGTTGGGACAAAAACCGACGAATTGCAAAAACAAAAAGCCGTCCAATCCGCATGAAGCGGGCGAATACCGCGATTGGGCCTCATCGCCGCCTGCTGGCGTCGGCCACGGATGCCGACAGCCTGAAAGCCGCATTGGAAGCGTATTCCAGAGGAACAAAAATCCGGCGCGCTTTGTGCGGCGATAGCGGAAAAATACGAAAAGCTCGGCCTTTATGCGTCAGCCGCCCTCGTGGGTGGAAAAGCATTATCCGCCAAAACCGTCAGGCAGAACTGTTGCCGCCTTTGCCCAAAAGCGTGGCTTATTTGGACGACAAAGAACAGCGTAAAAGCCATCGATGCCGCCGAAGGCTGGCTGCAAAACAGCCCGCAGGATGCCGACCTGCTCGTGTATCTCGGTCAATATGGCTCTACAGCAAGCAATTGTGGGGCAAAGCACGCGGGTATCTGGAAGCGGGCATTTCCGCACGCGACAGCGTTCAGGCACGGCTGGCTTTGGCCAAAGTGTTTGATGAAACAGGCGAGAAGGAAAAAGTCCGAAGAACAGAGAAAGCAGGCTTTGTCTGCAACGCAGAATACGATGCCTGTTTTGGTGAAACAGCCTTAAAAATGTTATACAGGCATAGAGGCCGTCTGAAAACGCAAAACTGCATTTTCAGACGGCCTCGTCAGGACTCCGGATTCCTGCCTTATTCTCACTGCGCCTGTTTGCTGCCTCAGGCTTTTTGGCAATTTTTCACCAATTCGACAAACTCTTCCTGCAGGCCGAAGGGGTCCTTTTGCCTTTGGCCTGTTTGGCTATTTGTTCGATGCGTCCCAATCCAGCTTCGTTGTATGTCGCCGCCGTGCAGGGGCTCGGGGCGTAAGACGCGGCAGCCAGCGTGAGGCGGGTATTTGCATCAGCCTGGGTCAGCGGGATGCTGACGGCAGGGACGGCCTGCCCGATGAGTTTGCTCGTGCTTTGGCTAGGCAGTTTGTAGCGCACTCTGACAAAGGCGTATTCGTTTTTTGCCGCCCGATGCCGCCGGAGCTTTTTGGTAGCGCGATTCGTTCAGTCAGACGATTTGCCTGCGGGATGATTTCGTAGATGGCGGTTACGCTGTGGCCAGGGCCGATGTCGCCCGCGTCCACTTTGTCGTTGTTGAAGTCTTCGTTGCGCAGGGTGCGGTTGGTGTAGCCGACCAGGCGGTATTCCTTAACCGTGGCGGGGTTGAATTCGACTTGGATTTTTGACATCTTGCGCTACGGTGGCGAGTGTGGAGGTCAGCTGGTGCTGCAGGACTTTTTGGCTTCTTTTCGTTGTCGATGTAGCTGTAATTGCCGTCGCCCGCATCGGCGATTTGTTCCATCATGTCTTCGTTGTAATTGCCCGTGCCGAAACCCAGCGTGGTGAGCGAGATGCCGCTTTTGCGTTTTTCGCCACCATGGATTTCAGGGCTTCGGTATCGGCCACGCCGACGTTGAAGTCGCCGTCGGTAGCCAGCAGAATGCGGTTGATGCCGTTTTAACATAGGCTTTTGCGCCCGTTCATAAGCCATTTTCAGTGCGGATTCGCCCGCTGTCGCGCCGCCGCCTACGCAGTTTGTTGATGGCGCGCAGGATTTCGTCTTTATTGCGGCCTGAAGTCGGCGGCAGGACGAGTTCCTCGCCTGATGCGGTGTAATCAGGGTAACTTTGTCTTGGGGCGCAACTCGTTCGGGTTAGGATGCGCAGGGGTTTTCACCAGGGCAGTTTTTCGGGGCTGTTCATGCTGCCGGATATGTCTATTAAGAAGACCAGGTTGGCCGGCGGCGGTTCCTTTTCGCCAAGTCTTGCGCCTGTATGCCGATTTTTGATGAGTTTGGCTTCGGGCTGCCACGGCGAATCGACGGTTTGGGTGTGGACGGCGAAGGGGTACCCGCCGGTCGGCAACTGAGTAGCATGCTGGAAGTAATTAACGATTTCCTCTATTCTGACCGCGTCTTTGGGCGGCAGTCTGCCGTTGTTTAAAAAGCGGCGTACGTTGGCATAGCTGCCGGTATCGACGTCGATGCTGAAGGTGGAAACGGGTTCTTGGGCAACGGCTTTTACGGGCTGGTCGGGCTGTTTTGGTAGCGTTCGGTATCGGCGGCAGGCCGTATGCTTAGGGCTTCTGTCCGAACGAGACCAGTTTTCAGTGCATACTCGGCATGGCGGCATGGCCATCATTTTATTGGCGGCGGCAGCCTGCGGCATTATTTGCTCTTTTTGTTCTTGCTGAGCCGGGTAGCTGTTGTTGCGGCGGGTTGTGCGTGCGTGCAGCGGTGAGGCGAGTACGGTCGCCATCACGGCGGTTTTAAGCAGCGGGTGCGGTATGGGTGTGGTTGGTTTTCCGATGTCCATTGAATGTCCTTTCCTATCAGGGTTTGCTGTTTGGACAGGCAGGGTCAGCCGACGGGCTTTTTGCCGTTCCAGTTGTTGAAGGGGTCGTTTGATTCGGTTTCATGGTTTTCGTATGCGCAGCATCTGGCAGATGCCGCTGTATTCGCTCGTCGAACAGGTCGTTCCAGATTTCCCGGCAGCGTTGGCGTACGGAGGTTGCGTTGTGCCGTCCAGCCAGTCGTCTGCGCAACGGCGCAATGTTTCGTCCGACCAGAAGTTCAGGCCGTAATGGAGCTTTCTTTGATACGGAGTTGGCGGGCGGGGAGTATTCTTGAAACAGGGGCGGAGGTATTCGTTTACCCAGCGGCGAACGCTGTTGCAGTTAGCAAAGTTCAGGCTGCACAATTCGGTGTATTCACTGTCGCAGCCTTCGTGCCGCTATGTCTTCTGTAAAATGGTTGAAATATCGAGAAAGAAAACGAAGGTAGTTCAGGCTGATTTTATAGGTTTTCGCGATGTTGCAGACCATAAAGGCCGTCTGAAACATGGGTTTCAGACGACCGCCGTTTATTCGGTTCGGCATTTCGGGAAGGTTTTGGCGCAGGTAGGCGAGGAAGGTGTCGTTGTCGGTCATGGTTTTGCCCGGCTGTCGGACGGCTTTGGCGACGGACTGGCTGTTGCATTCCACCAGTTTCAAGACAATGTTCAGCGGCGTGTGGCCGAGGTCGTTGGTGAGGTTGTGCCGATGCCGAAGCTGGTTTTGAAGCGGTCTTTGAAATATTGGTGCAACGCCCATGAACGTTCGATGTCGAGGCCGTCTGAAAAGGTGAGCATTTTGGTGCGGCTGTCGATTTTGAGATTTTTGTAGTGGGGCATAGGCTTTGTCGCCCCATTCGTAGGGTCGCCGCTGTCATGGCGCAGGCCGTCGAAGAGTTTGGCGAGGCGAGGTCGAAATCGCGCGGGAAGGCGTCCATGCCGACCACGTCTGTCAGCGCGATGCCCAAGTCGCCGCGATATTCGTGCACCCAGGCTTCGAGGGCGGCCGTCTCGAAAATCGCGCAGGCGTACGTCTAATGCTTGGAAGGCCTGCAGAAAATTCGTGCGCCATCGTGCCGATGGGGGTCAGGCCGAGATTTTTGGCCAGATAAACGTTGCTGGTGCCGCGGAAGACTTCGGGTGCGGCCTGGTGGAAGGTGCGGATGACGTGTTCCTGCCATTTTGAAAGGTTGTAGCGGCGGCGGGTACCGAAGTCGGAAACGAGAAACGGCGGGTCTTCAGGGATTTTGGCTGCCGGCAAAGGTTTTCAGGCGGGCTGCCTTTTTCTTGTAGGCGGCGTTCGCCTTCGCCAGCACTTCGGGCGTTTCCAAACGGCGGAAGTAGAGTTCGTTGACGATGGCCAAGATGTAAATTTCAAAGAACATGGCCTGTATCATCGGCCCTTCGACACGGATGTAGCCGTCAGTAGCCTCGTCAGCGTTACCGTTACTGAAGCGGCGTTTGAGCTGGAACAATTCTGAGATAATCGACAAAATCGCTTTTGATGAACCGCAGGCCCGCGCAGGTAGTCCAATTCGTCCTGCGTGAGTTTTCCAGGTGCACAGCGCGTCGAGTTTCGGCTTCCAAATCGCTTTTTGATTTCCGCCAGCGGGTAAACGGTGTCCGCATTTGCAGCAGCGGGAATTCGTATACGCCGTGCGCCTGCGGAAAAGTGGTGCAGCACGACTTGCAGCATGGTGAATTTGTAAAGGTCGGTATCGAGCAGGAGTGGATGATGGGGGCGCGGGACACGGTTTTCTCCTTGTGCGTTGGATGAGGGGCGCATTAAAACATGTTTGCGGTGAAATTACTAATAAACTGTCAGGCGGATTGAATTGTCCGGCACGGTACGGCGTCGGTATGGTTTGCCGGGCTATATCGAATTGCAAAATTATGAAAATGATAGTTATAATTATTTATTAAGAAGCGGCAATATCGTTTTCTGTTTTCCATTTCGATTTTAAGGAGAGTAGTGATGAGCACCCGTACCGAACTCGACACCATGGGCAATGTCGAAGTCCCGTCCGAAGCCTATTGGGGCGCGCAGACCCAGCGCAGCCGCAACAATTTCAAAATCGGCGGCGAAACCCTGCCGCAGCCGTATGATTATGCTCTGGCGCTGGTGAAAAAGCCGCAGCCGCCACCAATGTTTCCCTAGGGCAGGATTAAGCCTGAGCAGGCGGATTTGATTACGCAGGCGGCGGACGACGTGTTGAACGGCAAGCTCGACGGGCAGTTCCCATTGGTAGTGTGGCAGACCGGCTCCGGCACACAGTCCAATATGAATATGAACGAAGTGCTGGCGGAACCGCGCCAACGAAATCGCCGGTACGGGTTTGGCGGCGTACCAGCCCGTCCATCCCAACGACCATGTGAACCACGCGCAATCGACCAACGACGCGTTCCCGACCGCCATCCACGTCGCCGCCGCGATTGAAATCAACCGCCACCTTATTCCCGCCGTAAAAGCCCTGCGCGACACCTTGGACAAAAAGCCAAAGAATTTTGCCCCATCGTCAAAAATCTACTCGCACCACTTGCAGGACATGACGCCGCTGACTTTGGGACAAGAGTTTTTCCGGCTACGTTTCCCAGCTCGATCACGGCTTTAGGGTCGTCTGAACGACGCACTCAAAGGTTTATACGAACTCGCTTTTGGGCGGCACGGCGGTCGGTACGGGCTTGAACAGCCATCCCGAATACGCCGAAAAAGCCGCCGCCAAACTTGCCGAATTGTCGGGTCTGCCGTTTGTCAGCGCGCCGAACAAAATTTGAAGCCTTGGGCGGACGCGATACCGCCGTTGCCGCTTCGGGCGCATTGAAAAACACTAGCGGCAAGCCTGAACAAAATCGCCAACGACATCCGTTGGCTGGCAAGCCACCCGCGCTGCGGTTTTAGGCGAAATCAAAATCCCTGAAAACGAGCCGGGTTCGTCTATCATGCCGGGCAAAAGTCAACCCGACCCAATGCGAAGCGATGACCATGGTGTGCTGCCAGGTGTTCGGCAACGACGTCACCATCGGCACTGGCGGGCGCGTCGGGCAATTTTCGAGCTGAACGTCTATATGCCCGTTATCGCCTACAACCTCTGCAATCCATCCGCCTGCTGGGCGACGCGTGCAACAGCTTCAACGAAACTGCCGCCGGTATCGAACCCGTACCGGAAAAATCGACTATTTCCTGCACCATTCCCTGATGCTCGTTACCGCGCTGAACCGCAAAAATCGGCTATGAAAACGCCGCCAAAGTCGCCAAAACCGCCTATAAAAACGACAAACTCGCTGCGCCGAAACCGCCGTCGCACTGGGCTTGCTGACAGGCGAAGAGTTTGACGAACTGGTCGTCCCCGCTGATATGGTTCATCCGCGCTGACGGATAAGGGCAAACGAAGGCCGTCTGAAAAGCCCAAACGGGTTTTTCAGACGGCCTTTTCAAGCAGGCTTACTTTGGCTGCCGAGGCGGTGGAAGCGGCTTCGGCTTTGGCTCCTTCTGCTGCGCCCCTCACCCCAGATGGCGGGGTATTTGTGCAGCCGGCGAAGCGTTTGTAGGCATAGGCTTTGAACTCATCGGAATTATAGGCCTCAGTGATGTCTTTCACCCATTGGCTGTCTTTGTCGGCGGTTTTTGACGGCAGACCAGTTCACATAGGCGAAGCTCGGTTCTCGGAACAGGGCTTCGGTCAGTTTCTATGCCGCTGCTCTCGTGGCGTAGTTGCTGTTAACGACGGCGAAATCGACGTCGGCACGACTGCGCGGCAGTTGCGCGGCTTCCAGTTCTACGATTTTGACTTTTTCGGATTTTCGGCGATGTCGGCTTTTGAAGCGGTGCGGATTCACACCGTCTTTCAACTTAATCCAACCCAGCTCGTTCAACACGACCAGCGCACGGGCGGGAGTTGGACGGGTCGTTCGTGCGGAAACACTGCTGCCGTCTTTGACTTCGTCCAGCGATTTCAGTTTGCCCGGATACAGGCCCAAAGGCGCGGTCGGCACTTGGAAGGCCTTGCAGTGACGTGTCTAACTATGTTCTCTTTTGAAGTCGTCCAGATAAGGTTTGTGCTGGAAGACGTTGATGTCCAGCTCGCCTTCGGCCAGAGCGAGGTTGAGCGGACGTAGTCGGTAAATTCCAACCAGTTTGACGCTTGTAGCCTCGCCATTGCCGGTTGGATTTGGTCTTTCACCATGTCGCCGAAGTCGCCGACGGTGGTGCGATGACGATGTCTTTCTCTCTGCGGAGCAACGGCAGGGTGCCGGAAGCGGCCTGCGTGCCGGATGCTTTGTCGGAACCGCCTTTGGCTGCTCGCCGCAGGCGGCCAGCGCTGAGGCGAGGGCGGAAAGTGAGAAGGTTTTGAGGAATAAGCTTTTGTTGCATTTTTGCTCCTTTGATTGATGCTGGGAGGCCGTCTGAAAAGGCAGATGCGTTTCAGACGGCCTGTAGGGTTAGCTGGGAAAAAGGCGCGATTTTAACGATTTGTCAGTCGGAGGAAACGAAACGGCAAGATGCGGATCGGTTTTGCGGATGCGATGCCCGATTTGAATTCTCCGGCGTTTCACACGATAGGACGAGCATCATCATGTTGCTGCGTTTCGGATTTTTAGACGGCCCAAAACCAAGTGTGGGGGAAGACGGGCTTATCCAAATCTGATGTCGAAGCCTACGTTTTCAGACGGGCCTTTTCGGCTTTTTAACGTTTGTCCAATTTTCGCGCCAACGCGTTGCCGATGCTTTGAATCAGGATAACGAGCGAGCACGAGGATGGCGACGATGAAGATGATGACTTCGGTCTGGTAGCGGTAGTAGCCGCAGCGGATGGCGAGGTCCTGCGCCGCCGCCGCCTCATCATGCCCGCTGCCGCGCGCTGTCATGAGAGCAGGCCGATGGCGAGGACGGTGATGCTGGAAACCATGCCCGCGCGCGCTTCGTTCAAGAGGACTTGCGGACGATGGCAGCGGTGATGCGCCCATGGCGGTGGCGGCTCAATCACGCCTTTGGGGACTTCGCGCAGGTTTTGTTCCACCAGTCGGGCGAAGTAAAACAGGCCGGACACGCTCAGTACCAGCGAGGCGGCAATCGAGGCCGATGGCTGCTGACGATGGCGCGGGTGGCGGGTATCACGGCAATCATCAGGATGACGAAGGGGAAGGCGCATCAGGGCTTGATTCGTTGTCGAGCAGGAAATTCACCGGCTTGTTGTAATGAAGCTGGCGGTGGAAGTCACGAAAAGCAAGACGCCCAAGAGTGTGCCGAAGATGACGGCAACCGTGGTGGACAACCGACCATAACGAGGTTTCGCCCAAGGCGCGGACGATTTCGCCTGTCAGCCCGACGATGGTAAACGGCATTGCTGAATGCAGTCCGCCATATCAGTCCTCCTGAATCAGCTCGCGCCCGATTTCGATTGGCGGATTTGGTTGCCGCGTACTCGATGATTTCCACCACTCTTTCCTTTATCCAAAAGAGCGGCGCGGTCGCACAGGCGGCGGATGACGCTCTACGTGGGTTACGATGACGATGGTAACGTTGAAGCGTTTGTTGATGTCTTCCAAACATTCCAAGACGCTGCAGCGTGGTGGCGGGGTCGAGGGCGGAAGCGGGTTCAGTCGGCGAGGATGACCTCTGGGGCTTGCGCGAGCGCGCAGGCGATGCCGACGCGTGTTTCTGCCCGCCTGAAAGCTGGGCGATGAGTGGTCAGGCGCGTTCCGGTCAGCGCTGAGACGATTTCAAGGCATTCTTTTAACGCGTTCTTCTTTCGATTTTTGCTAGACGCGGCCATCCGGCGATTTCCGAAAGGAAAGCGTGACATTGTCGGCAACGGTGCGGTTGCTCGCAAAAAGATTGAACTGCTTGTAAACACCATGCCGATATTCTGCCGCGCCTGACGCAATGCGATCGCCGCGGTCAGCGCTTGTCCGCAGTCACATTGACCTTGCCGCTGTCGTGGACGTTCCAACAGGTTAATCAGTCGCAACAGGGTGGTCGCCGCGCCGGAATGAGCCCATCAGGCCGAAGATTTCACCGTCTGGATTTTGAGGCTGGTCGGCTCGACGGCGGCAAAACGGTATCGCGCGTTTGCAATGTCTGGAAACGTTGTCCAGGACAATCATAATGTCGTACTTGATGAAAACGAAGCCCGATGACGGGCTGTAAAAACAGCTTAATAAAACTGCAGACGCTTTTAGCTGCTGTGATAGCGGAATCCGCATGAGTTACGATGCTCAGCCTGCTGTGTCCGGTACTGTCTCGTCCGTTTTCGGCCTGCCGCCTGTTAACCGGTTGCGCGGGATTCGGCTATAACGCCTGCAAGCTGTATCAAATCGGCGTGTCTGTCAATTTCGGTGATTAAACCGCAAGTTAGCGTAAAATGTCAACGTGCTTGTTTCGCAGGTTGCCCGCCTTGTATGGAGTGAAGGCAGGCGTCTCGAGTATAAGGGTTTCAGACGGCCTCTCCGTACCCGGGCGGTTATTTCATGGTTTTCAACCAGCGAAATCGACATTGTAACGGATCAGCAGCCGGTGTAGGTTGGCGTGCGCGGTTTTGCTCAACGCGTCGGAATACAGTTTCGCGCCGATGGTGCGCTGATTCTTTTGGCAAATCGGCGTGTCGAGACATCCGGGAGTCTCGATATCGTAAACACGGCTTTGATGCCTTCTTGTTTCTGACCTGCGATATGAGGCGGCAACATGTTTGGCCGACGGTTCTGATTCGGCTGATGCCTGCGCGCGAGTCTACCGCGTTGTAGCGTTTACCCTAGCGTAGCGAAGTGCTTCGCGCTGGCATCAGCACGTTTTCGCGCGGCTACTCGACGCGGTCGACGCTGCGTTTTGGCATAGTGCATCTGAGTCGCGGTTAGCAGCGCTCAGGCGTCGGCGCTGCTGTAATAGGGTTTTGTTCTGCGGATCGGCCTTAATCAGGGCTTTCGCAACGTTGGCCGCGTATTTCGGCATTAGGGACGGCCGCTCCAAACGCATGGCCGTAGCACGATCCGTGCACGGCCGCCGTGGTCGTGATCATGGTCGTGGTCGTGGTCGTGATCTGCCGTCGCGGCTTTGATGCCGGCTGCGGCTTCGGCGCACTCTGACTTTGCCTGGTTTGACGGCACGGGTCATTTCTCCCGATCTCGAAGCCCAGTCCGTTGAGCAGCACCAGTTTGGCCGAACGGATGATGTCGCCGCTGGCGATGTTGTAAACGTGCGAGTCTTGGTCGGGGCCGACGAGGTTGAGTAGCGGCCACTTTGTCGCCGCCGATCTGTTTGGCGACGTCGCCCGCAAAAATGTCAGCTGCTGACGACGTTCAGCGGTTCGGCTCGATACGCCGCCCTGCCACCAAAAGCGCACAGGGACGTTTCAACGTTTCATTTTCTAACCTTTTCTAGGGGCGGCGAACGGTTCCGCCGCATTGTGGTTTGAACGGTGTTTTTCGTCCGCACTCAGGCCGTCTGAGAGATTTGTCCGGCCCGGCGGTTTGATCAAACGGTGAAACTGCCGGGCGGCTGCGGCGCAGCCATTTGTCAGGATGCCGCCCCCAGCCGAAGATGACCGACAGTGCGTACCAGCTGCCGCAAACAGGATGATGGCCAGGGCCGGACGGATTTTGACGCGGTAGAAACAGCAGCCCCGCCAGCCCGCACAGCAGCGCGATGACGTGAAAGCAGCATCGCATACCGATGTTGCGCGCCCACAGGCGGGCGGTAATCGCCGGAATCACCATCGGCCGACCGCCATCAGCGCATACGCCAAAGCCTGCAAACCGAGCCACCAGATCTACGACGACCAAGACGAGGAAAATCAGGTGCCACAGTCCGCCTGCTGCCTACCGCCCTTAAAAACAGGGGTCTATGCCTCAGCAGCAGCGGACGGCAAATCACGGCCAGCGTGACAATCGTGGTGCTGGCGACGGAAGCGACCAAAGTCAGGGCGGGCAGGTCTACGGCCAAAATCGAGCCGAACAGCAGGTGCAGCAGGTCGATATTGCGTTAAACGCCCATGCTGACCAGCAGCACGCCGATGGCAGGCTGGTCAGGTAGAAGGCGGCAAAGTTGGCGTCTTCCTTCAAATCGGTAAAAGGGCTGACCAGTGCCGGCCAGCAGGGCCATCACCAGCGCTGGCGACAAAACCGCCCGCACTCATGGCGGGTAGGCTGAGGCCGCCTGATCATATAGCTGACTGACCGCGCCGGGCAGGACGGCGGATGAGCGCGTCGCCGACCAGGCCTCGCGCCGCATCACGAGGAATACGCCCACGGGCGCGGCACTCAGTGCGAGGGAATATGCACGGAGGCCAGGGCGTAGCGCATAAAATCAAACTCGGCAAACGGTTCGATCAGCTAGCCCCGTATAAGTCTTATATCCATGTATTTTTGTTCTTTATTGATGCGGTTATGTTTCCGCCGAATGGCCTGAGCGCGGGAGCCGTCTGAGAAAAGGTCAGGCAGCGCACCATTGCGCGTAATCGTGTTTTGCATGGCGGCGTTGGCCTGTTGCAGAAAGCTGTCGGTCAGCACGTCTTCCGTTTTTCCGGACCGTGATTTTTCCCGCGCGATAGAGCAGGGTGTTCGGGAAATAGGCGCGCACTTGTTCGTAGTCGCGCAAACGGCGATGACGGCGCGGCCTTCGTTGTTGCAGCGGCGGGAGGACGTCCGAAAAGGGCGGCGTTTTGCGTCCACTGCGTTGAAAGGTTCGTCGAGCAGCAGGAATTTGGCGTCCTGCGCCAGCATCCGCGGGGCAAACAGCATGCGCGGAACGGCCGTTGCGCTGAGTTTGCTCGGTGGGCGAATTCCGCCATTTCCACCCGTTCGAGTGCTCAGCATCACGCGTTTTCGCGCCGCATCTCACGCCGCCGAAAAAGCCGATTTCGTACCACAAAACCCATGGCGGCTCAATCAAATACCGTCATCGGCTGGCTGCGGTCGATGTCGGCCTGCTGCGGCGGCGATGTCGCGGCGGAGATGCCCCGCCACGACACTTTGCCCGTATTGCATCGAGCAGCCCCATCACGGCCTTCGAGCAGGGTGGATTTTCCTGCGCCGTTAGTCTGAAAATCGCCCACATAGAGGCATCTGTCGAACTGGCATGTCCACATGGCAGTACACGCTGGTTTGCGCGTAGCCGATTGCACGGTTTTGATTGCGACTGGGCGATGATGAGGGTCGCCCAGAAATAAACGTCGCGTCCATACGACGGTTGGTGCCGTGGCGGCCAAAAGCAGCCGCCGCCGGTAATCCGATGCAGTGATATATCATTCTTCGCATGCCATGTCTTCAGACGGCCTTGGTGGTTTGCGACAGGTATGCGGTTTTTAGCCGGAAGCCCGCATCTGTTGATTGAAAGATACCTGCTACCGCCGTTTTCTAGACTGGCCCTCAGTTCGCCCGCGAACAAAGATTCGTGCACGATACTGTAACAGTTTCTTTTGTAAATCCAAGCTGCGTGATAACCATGGCTGGGAGCTCGCGAGCGAACCCGGTCTCGAACGACAAACTGAATCTGGAAACCGCCCGCACTGCCTGGACGGATTTGGCAAGTCCACTTCAGCGCGCGGTGCGGCGGTGGCGTCGCCCTGAACTCGATCGGCTGTTGCCGTTCGGTTGGTTGCCGACGACGATTACCGTGAAATTTTCCCAAGCTGATGGCGAAGTTCGGCATGGTCAGTGAAGCACAGGCCGCCGCGTTTTGGGCGGAAAACCGTGAAATGTGGGCGGTGTGGTGGCACTGTGGTATTGGTTCAGCTAGGGGTAGGAAAAATCTACCGGACAGCGAAAACCCAATTCCCAGCAAAAACACTCGAAAAGGGTTTCAGACGGCCTTCTGCCCGCTACCGCATCAGCGCGCGTCTCCGCCGACCGCCGCTGCGCAGCCCGCACCAGCGAAATATGCGAGAGTTCGCCCAAAACCCACGCCGAAGACAGCATACCGAAAATCGGCACCAACGTAATATACGCCGCCGCCGGCCGGCACCCAAAGTCTTCACGCCTTCGAAATACCACGCGTAGGCTAACACCGTCGCGCCGATGACCACGCCACGCGCTCGTCCAACCGCGTGCGTACTCATCGCCAGCCCTCAAACGGCAATCGTCCGTCCACAACATCGTCACCACTGCCAACATCAGCGCGCCGATAAGCGAAGTTGCCGCCGTTACGCGTCAGCGCTCTATCCCGCGCAAAACCGCACGTCCGATTAGCGTATAAGCCGCCCAGCAGACCACGCAGCCGAAAAATCAGCCATTCCCCGCCTTGATGCCGCCTGACAATACCGTCAACGGTGCCCGTGCGTCACCGCCGTTATCGCACCGCCGACCGCCAGCAGATACCCGCCAATTTTCGCATTTAAACGTTCACCGATAAAGCCGCCGCCAGCAGCAGCGTCAGCACGGATTCACCGCCACGACCACCGCTGCCTTCCCGCCGGCATCGCTCGCAAACCCAGCATAAAACACCGCATAGCCGCACATCGCTGACGGAAGCGGCCACCGTCAGCCCAGCCATTGCCGCGCCGCAGTTTTGGCGGTTGCAACCCGCTGCGCGCGCACCAACCAGCCCAACAATAAAACTGGCTTGAGACAAACTGAACTGCGCCCGCCGAAGCGGCGGCAGCGCGACTGTCCCAGATCCCGCCCGACCGCCAAGACGCGCACGACACCGCCATATCCCAGCAGCAGCTGCACAAGGTGAAACAGCGTTCCATCTCAGCCCTGTATCATTAAAAGGTCGTCTGAAAACCAGACAAGCTTTCAAGACGACCTTCCAATATCGCGAAGGCAAACATATATCACCAGGCTGCCAAGCGAATCTTCTGCGTTACCGTGCAGTTGAACACGGCTGTCTGGGGCGGTGGGTCTCTGCGGTCGGCAGACGAAGAGCCCAGTCGCTCGAACCGCCAACGCCTCGCAGCGGGTGCAGGTGGCTGCGCGTCTGGCGTAGGCGGTGACTTTCCTCCGCTGATCTGCGTTGAGGGAAATCGGCGAACGGCAGGTATTCGCTGGGTCTCGCGCGTGCGCACCGGGCACCGAATGGGCCCGCGAAGCCAGGCGGCGGTCGTACAGCCGCACCGGCGGCGGAACGGTATGCGCTTACGGCAAAACTCGCCACTTTTGCCGGATGCCGATGTCGACGGATCGCACATCCCGCGCTGCTCACAGTTTCTACCGCCACTCCCGCGCGATCCGCACACGCCGGCATCTACGCGCTGCCCAGCCGCTGTCGTTCCGCGACAAACGCCCAAGGCAGCGGCCGCCCCGCGCGCACTCCCACGCGCCTGACCAGGGCTGAACTCGACAGGTATCTCTAGAACGGCTCGCCGCCGAGCGTAGGACCCGCCCATTCCATCAGCTGCTCTAAAGGCGTAGCTCGAGCCGAACCCTCGACCAGCTCAAAGACACCACCTGCTGACGGACACCCGCTGCCTGCTGCGCGCCGCGCATCCGAGCACGACAGCGAAACCACGCTCGCCGCCTTCACCGCCTGATAGCAAAGGCGAAGCCGCCGCCTGCCGCAGCCGGATGAAGGCGACCAAGAGTGATATTTAGGTTTTCTCGCACGAACCGCTGGCGCGCAAAGTGGTCGAAAACCTTCAGGCCTGGCAACTGTTCATGATTACGGCACGATGTTTACTAGTTACCCATTTAGTGTCGATAAGACCGTTCTTGCCTGCGTTAATACCAAAGCCATTCCAAAGGAACCGAGGTGCCTCGCTTCAATCCCGCCGTCAGCGAACCGCAGATTTTAGTCTGCCGTATCAGTACCAGCGTGCTGGCGTTCACTTCGCGCACACTACGTAATATTCCGGTTGGCTTTTCAACTCTGCGCTATGATGGCTTTTTCAGATATCAGTATTGAACACTTTGTGCGGCGTGCCGATGCGATTTTCGCGCTGCTCGGGGTCGGCGAGGTGTCGCGAGGTATTGGCGGATTTGCAGTTTCAGCTGCCGGTTTCGGCAGGGGCCGCGGTTTCGCCGACTTCAGCGGACGAAGTGCAAAGGCCAGCAGAGGCCGCCGACCAGCGGCGGAAGTTTGGTTGTCATATTTTTCCGCTTGACGTTTTGCCGTTGTTGATTGCCATTTTGGCGAACGGCGAAGGCAAATTTGA